>PVML01017048.1_pt1 | contig 685315 bp, 597 predicted proteins | sample 1853371 | NCBI WGS metagenome assembly PVML01 (sample SAMN08533508, study PRJNA380276) | Human gut metagenome, whole genome shotgun sequencing project. | isolation source: participant 1, chromium library | host: Homo sapiens | collected 2017 | reverse complement strand
CCAATAAGTAAGACCCCTTAGAGAGTATGAGGTAGATAGGCTGGAGGTGGAAGTGCAGTAATGTATGCAGCTGACCAGTACTAATCGGTCGAGGGCTTATCCTGAAAGAAGCAGGTTTTGGAGAGAGAAGAGATTAGATTCAATGTTCGGTTTTGAGGGTATATTCATAAGATATATCCTATTGAAACGTAAGTTTCATTCGGCCTAGTGGCTCAGTTGGTTAGAGCGCCGCCCTGTCACGGCGGAGGTCGTCGGTTCGAGTCCGATCTGGGTCGTTGATTCTTTAGGGAATCTAATTTAAGGTATGGGATCTTAGCTCAGCTGGGAGAGCATCTGCCTTACAAGCAGAGGGTCATAGGTTCGAGCCCTATAGGTCCCATTTCTTACGTAAAAAAATACCGATTGTTCGGATTTATAATACGCCGATGTGGCTCAATTGGCAGAGCAGCTGATTTGTAATCAGCAGGTTATCGGTTCGAGTCCGATCATCGGCTTAATATTAAATATTCTGGATGGATTCCCGAGTGGCCAAAGGGGACAGACTGTAAATCTGCTGCAAATTGCTTCGGTGGTTCGAATCCACCTCCATCCATTTTTTATCAAATAAAAGTTGCAAGTGATACCAATTTGGTGTTACAATATAATATGTTAACGCGGGGTGGAGCAGTCTGGAAGCTCGTCGGGCTCATAACCCGAAGGTCATAGGTTCAAATCCTGTCCCCGCTACTCAAATGCCCAGATAGCTCAGTTGGTAGAGCAGAGGACTGAAAATCCTCGTGTCACTGGTTCGATTCCGGTTCTGGGCATTTCTTACTGTCACAAATTAAATATTATGTATGGAGCACTAGCTCAGTCGGTAGAGCACCTGACTTTTAATCAGGTTGTCGGGGGTTCGAATCCCCCGTGCTTCATTTTTTGATCTCAGTTATGATTACTGAGGTCTTTTTTTATATGTGAAACTTTTGATGGAACTTTGCAAGTGCAGAAAAGTGTTATATAATTTAAAGTAATTGCGATGAAAAGGGGGAATTCATTTATGGGAAGACGGGATAAGGTAAACTATTATCTGGATTTGGCGGAGGTTGTATCACAGAGGTGTACCTGTATCAGAAGACATTATGGGGCGGTTATCGTAAAAAATGATGAGGTTATATCAACCGGGTATGTGGGGGCACCCAGAGGAAGGAAGAATTGCTCCGATATAGGAGAATGTATACGGACTAAGATGAAGATACCGAGAGGCGAGAGGTATGAGCTGTGCAGGAGTGTTCATGCTGAGGCCAATGCCATAATCAGCGCCTCGAGGGATGAAATGATCGGAAGTAGTTTATATCTGGTGGGAATTGAAGTGGACAGCGGTTCTTATATTGAAAATTCGTGCTGTTGTTCTATGTGTAAGCGTCTGGTGATTAATGCAGGTATTGAAAAGGTATACTTAAGGGATACAAAGGATGAATTTCGAGAGGTTATGGTGAGCGAATGGATAGAGAATGATGAGTCTTTAACAGGAGCTTTTGGGTACTGATTTTGAGTTTATTAACGATGTGAGAAATAGTGGTGCAATATTTGGTGTAATCTAGGGGGCAAAATGGTACAGGTAGCATTTTATGATCGGGCAGAGGATTCGGTATATATATTTGCAGTAATAGGGGCGAAAAAGGACGGTAGATGGCTTTTATGCAGACACGGAAAACGGAATACATGGGAATGTCCCGGCGGCCATAGAGAAGCTGGGGAAAGGATTGAAGATACGGCAAAAAGAGAATTGTTTGAGGAGACAGGAGCGGAGACGTATGTGCTGCATCCTGTGTGTGCTTACTCATGTATGAGAAATGGAGGAGAAGCGAGCTTCGGTATGTTGTATTTTGCGCAGATCGAGAGTCTGGGTATTCTGCCGGATTATGAGATTGCAGAGGTGAAGTGCTTTGATGAGCTTCCGAAAGAAAGGGAGTTTTGGACGTATCCTGATATTCAGCCGTATTTAATTGAGAAATTGGACAGCTTTATTGAGGAAGGGCTTGCAAAAGAATAAAAATGAAAAAGATTATATCTATATATTTGAAGCCTTATTATGGTCGAATGGGAATGGGGTTTGCGATTAAGTTTATTGGATCAGTTATGGACTTGTGCATCCCATGGGTGCTGGCATATGTAATTGACAATGTAATTCCGGCGGGGAGCCTGAAGCAGATTTATTTATGGGGCGGGGTTATGGTTTACTGTTCCTTGCTGGCGGTGGCTTTTAATATTATTGCGAACAGGATGGCATCCAGGGTGGCCAGTGAGGCGACTCAGATTATCAGGCATGATTTATTTGCCAGAACAATGTACCTTTCTGACAGGCAGACGGATTCTTTTACAAAGCCGTCATTGATATCCAGGCTGACGACAGATACCTATAATGTGAATCAGATGATAGGCAGAATCCAGAGACTGGGTGTAAGGGCGCCGATTCTGCTTGTGGGGGGTATTATTTTTACTATGGCGTTGGATCCGGTGCTGGCTTCGGTGCTTTTACTGGTAATGCCGATATTGGCTTTTGTTATGACGGCGGTTTCCAGGAAGGGAATGCCTTTATATCGGAAGCTGCAGGAAGCGGCGGATAAGTTTGTGTGTCTGGTGAGGGAGGATATTGCGGGAATCCGTGTAATTAAGGCACTTTCAAAGATGGATTATGAGAAAAATAAGTTTGATGGCGTCAATCAGATGGTTATTACCTGCGAACGGAACGCTGAGCAGACAATGGCAGTGCTGAACCCTGCAATGAACATGCTTCTGAATCTGGGTCTTGTCGGAGTGATTTTGGCAGGGGCTTACAGAGTAAATGCGGGAACGTCTGAGGTTGGAAAAATATTGGCGTTTATGACCTATTTCACCATTATTTTGAATGCGATGATGTCGATCTCCAGAATGTTTGTCATTATAAATAAGGCGGTGGCATCCGGAGCCAGAATACAGCAGGTATTGGACTGCGAAGATGATATGGTTACTGTGACGGAAGGTATGAAGGCAGCTTCTGTTAATGAAACGGAGGCCGGGAATAAAGGAATTGTATTTGACAGGGTTACCTTTTCCTATAATAAAACGGAAGCGAACCTGAAGAACCTTTCCTTTTCGGTGAAAAAAGGGGAAATGCTTGGGGTTATTGGGGCAACGGGCTCGGGAAAAACTACGTTGGCGGCACTTCTGATGCGGCTGGTTGATGTGGATGAGGGAAGAATCCTGATTGATGGGCGGGATGTGCGAAGTTTTGAAAAAAAGGAGCTGAGAGAGAAGTTCGGTGTAGTGTTCCAGAATGATACTATTTTTGAGGACTCTATTTTTGAAAATGTAAGGATGGGGCGGAAGCTGAATGAGGAGGATATTGAGAAGGCACTTGTATATGCGCAGGCAGATGAGTTTACCAGGGAGAAGGAGCAGAGTGAGGGCGCTATGCTTGACATTAAGGGGGCTAATCTGAGCGGCGGACAGAAGCAGCGTATCCTGATTGCCAGGGCACTGGCGGCACATCCGGATTTTCTGGTACTGGATGATTCCTCCAGTGCGTTGGACTACAGGACGGACAGCAGGCTGCGCAGGCAGCTGAAGGAGCATTTCAGGGATACTACGACTATTATGATAGCCCAGAGAATCAGTTCGGTGATGCATGCAGATCATATTCTGGTGCTGGAGGACGGGGAAATGATAGGATATGGAACGCATGAGGAACTGATGGAAAGCTGTGAAATCTATCAGGAGATAAGTCGTTCACAGACCGGAGCAGAGTACAAATCTGGAGCAGAGTACGGAGCCGGAGCGGATTACAAACCTGGAGTGGAATACGGAGTCGGAGCGGATTACAAACCTGGAGTGGAATACGGAGTCGGAGCGGATTACAAACCTGGAATGGAATACGGAGCCGGAGCGGAGCACAGACTTGGAGAGGAATACGGACATGGAGAGGAGGGGGAAAGAGGAGGTTATGAAAAAAGAAAAGGGGAAGGCAGGTACGCTGATCCGTCTGGGGGGTTATCTGCTTCACTATAAATGGTATCTGGCTGCGGCATTGGTGCTTACGGTGGGAAGCAATCTTTTTGCCTTGATTGGGCCGATGCTTTCCGGGTATGCGGTGGATGCGATTGAACCGGGGCCGGGGAAGGTAAATTTTGGAAGGGTTTTTTATTTTGCGGCCTGGATGGCGGGATTTTATGTGGTTTCTTCAATTTTTTCCTATATGCTGCAGGTGCTGATGATTGCCATAAGCCGGAAGGTGGTTTACCGGATGAGGAAGGATGTGTTTGAGAAACTGCTTTCACTCCCGGTGGGGTATTTCGATGTGCATCAGAGCGGGGATATCATCAGCCGGATTTCCTATGATATAGATACGGTAAATGTATCGCTTTCAGATGATGTGGTACAGCTGCTGACGACGGTGATAACGGTGAGCGGCGCTTTTGTTATGATGGTTTTGATTTCACCAAGGCTGGTGCTGGTATTTGCGTTTACGCTGCCGCTGTCGGTTTGTATTACCAGGTATCTGACGGGCAAAACCAGGCCTCTTTTCCGGGAGAGATCCGCAAAGCTGGGAGCGTTGAACGGTTTTGTGGAGGAAATGGTATCCGGGCAGAAGACGCTGAAGGCGTACTGTCAGGAGGAAAATACGATTGACCGGTTTGAGGAAAGAAATGAAAATGCCATGAAGGCATATTACAGGGCGGAATATTACGGTAGTATTGTAGGGCCAATGGTGAATTTTGTGAATAATCTTTCGCTTTCCCTGATTAGCGTGTTCGGTGCGGTGCTTTATCTATTCGGGCAGATGAGTATTGGCAATATTTCCTCCTTTGTGCTGTATTCCAGGAAGTTTTCAGGGCCAATCAATGAGGCGGCGAATATCATCAGTGATTTGCAGTCCTCCATTGCTGCTGCGGAGCGGATTTTCCGGCTGCTGGATGAAGAGGAGGAGCCGGCGGACAGTCCGGGCTGTGTGGATCTGAAGGATGCACAAGGGGATGTGGAGCTGTCCCATATAAAATTTGGTTACAATTGTGTTAAAACTATTATCCATGACTTGAGTTTTCATGTAAAACCCGGTAAAATGGTAGCGGTTGTGGGGCCGACGGGCGCAGGAAAGACAACGTTAATCAATTTGCTGATGCGGTTTTATGATATCCAGAGTGGGGATATCAGTGTGGATGGGACAGATATTTCAGGGATAACGAGAGCGAGCCTGAGGCAGTCTTATGCTATGGTTCTGCAGGATACCTGGCTATTCCAGGGAAGCATTTATGAAAATCTGGCTTATGGGAGCCTTAGCGGCATGGAGCAGGGAGCCATAGAGGAAAAGGTCAGGGAAGCGGCTGCTGCTGCGGGAATTGACGGTTTTATACGCAGGCTTCCTCAGGGCTATGATACGATACTGACCGATGAATGGACGAATATTTCCAAAGGGCAGAAGCAGCTGCTGACGATTGCGCGGGCGATGCTTCTTCCGGCCAGGATGCTTATATTGGATGAGGCGACTTCCAATGTGGATACCCGTACCGAAATGAAAATCCAGGAGGCGATGCGCAGGCTGATGGAGGGGAAAACCTGTTTTATTATCGCCCACAGATTATCTACGATACGGAATGCCGATATAATTCTTGTGGTGAATGACGGAGACGTGGTTCAGCAGGGGACTCATGATGAGCTGATATGTCAGGAGGGCCTGTACAGACAGATGTACCTGGCACAGTTTGAGTAAGGGACCTGTGCTGGCTTCGGGTGGTAACCGGATTGCAGGCAGAAGTCCGGCTATCCGGGCTGTTGCGATTTTACCTGTATTTCTCAACCGATACATTATTTATCTATTTTTCTTTTGACGGATAAGTGATACAATAGGGGAGAGAGATTATACGAAGGAATTTGTCGGATGAATAAAAGAAAAATGAATGACACGCAGGTTGAAAGAGGGGGGACTGCATACGGAAGGGCAATGATTGCCGTGGGAATAACTGCGGCGGTGCTTGCTCTTGCTTATCTTGCAGGCGCCTTCTTTTTTGCTGGGCATTATTACTGGAGGACACAGATAGATGGGACGGATTACAGCTTTCGTTCCAAAGAGCAGGTGCGGGAGGAGATTCTGAATCCTTCCGTTGCTTATGAGCTGCAGATTTATGGCCGGGAGGATATGCAGGATATTGTAAAGCCGGATCAGGTGGGGATGACCTATGTTTATGATAATACGTTGGATCGGATCAATGCGCAGCTTACAGGGCTGAAGTGGCCGATGATGTTTTTTGGAGGGAGAGATTTTGAGCTTCCCAAGGCGGTGACGTACAGTGACGATGCATTGGCGGAGCGGCTGAGTGAGACGGTGTTTTTTAAGAAGGCCAATATCCACCCTCCGGAGGATGCGTACATAAGCGGTTATATTGAGGGCAGGGGATATGAAATTGTTCCTGAGTATCCGGGTACCGTGGCGGATTTTGACCGGGTGAAGGATGCGGTGGCGGAGGCGCTTGAAAGGCTTCAGGAAACATTGGATCTGGATGCGGGCGGTTTTTACCAGAATGCGGCAGTGAAGTCGGATGATAAGGCTTTGAGGAAAGCGCTTGAGAAGGCAAACCGGTATGTGGGCGCTGCCATAACCTATGATTGGAATGGCGAAAGGGAAGTGGTTGATGGGAGTGTGATCAGCCAGTGGATTACGATTACGGATGACGATGTGATGCTGGATGAAGAGGCGGCCCGGGAGTATGTGAACGGTCTGGCCAGAAAACATGATACTTATGGCAGGGATCGTAATTTTACCACGACAATGGGGAATACTATTCTGCTGAAGAGCGGTTCTTACGGCTGGTGGACGGACCGGGCGGGAGAGACGGCCGCGCTTCTTGAGTCTGTCAGGAAGGGCGAGCAGGTGGAGAAGGAGCCTCTTTATTTTGCCAGAGGTTATGCCACCGGGGCGCCGGGAGAAGATATTGGGGCTTCCTATGTGGAAATTGATATGGGAAACCAGCATTTATATCTTTATATGAACGGAGAGCTGATTCTGGAAAGTGATTTCGTGTCCGGGAATATTTCCAGGGGATACGGCACGCCGGCCGGTGTTTTCGGGCTGACCTACAAGGAGAGGAATGCCACGCTGACCGGTGAGAATTATGCGTCGCATGTGGATTACTGGATGCCTTTTAACGGGAATATCGGTATGCACGATGCGTCCTGGAGAGGAAGCTTCGGCGGAGATATTTATATGAGGAACGGTTCTCATGGGTGTATCAATCTGCCGCGTGATAAGGCAGAGGAAATTTACGGATATATGGAACGGAATTTTCCGGTAATCTGTTATTATTAAGTGACTTTGAAAGTGCTGGACAATTACATTATTAATTGCAAAATGTCAGATGGAATCGCAGCGGTTCAGTTGTCTGAACTATTACAGGGAATTGGTTTGGGGGACAAATCATGAGAAATAAGGAATTGACGCCCAGGCAGCGGGAAAAACAGGAGCGCCGGATCGCAAGGCGCAGGAAATTTATGGAGAGAATTGCTGAAAATGGAGGGGATATTCTGCGGTCCGATAATTTTAAGAGTACGCGCAGAAGTATCCAGCACGGGACCATTTCCGTGCACAGCCATTGCATCAGCGTGGCGGGCTGCAGCCTGGCAATCCACGAAAAACTGGAGAAAATGGGGATAAAGAGCGAGGAAAAGGATATTATCAGAGGAGCGCTGCTTCACGATTATTTCCTTTATGACTGGCATCATCATAAGCATGACAGGGGGCTGTGGAATATGCATGGCTTCAGCCATCCCAGGACGGCGCTGAAAAATGCCGGAAGGGAGTACCGGCTATCTCCCAGGGAGCAGGATATTATCAAGAAGCATATGTGGCCGCTTACTATTGTTCCGCCTTTATGCAGAGAGGCATGGATCGTGACGGCGGCGGATAAGTACTGTTCATTTCTGGAAACGGTGGAGCCACGGCTGAAGGCTGTGAAGCATTTGGGCAGGCATTGGACGACACTCCCCCGTAGAAGCGGTGGCGAAGAAAAGGAGCCAAAGACGCAGGAAAACGGGGAGCTGGCAGCAGAAGAAATAAAGGCGGCAGAAAAATAAAACCAACGGCATGCAGGAGGCAAATGGAAGGATTATTTGCAAGATTAACTGAATATGGGGCTTCTCAGTATTATCCCTTTCATATGCCCGGGCATAAAAGGAACATGCCGGAGGAGATTGGGGCGCTTCAGGGAATTGCGGGGCTGGATATTACGGAAATAGAGGGGTTTGATGATCTGCATGCGCCGGACGGGATTCTGAAGGAGGCGCAGGAAAAGGCAGCGGTTGTTTTCGGCGCGGAGGAAACTTTTTTTCTGGTAAATGGTTCTACGGCGGGGATCCTTACTGCGGTTTCGGCGGCGGCGCCAAGAGGCAGCAGGATTATCATGGCGCGGAACTGCCATAAATCCGTGTATCATGCCTGCTTCCTGCGGGAGCTGGAGCCTGTTTTTCTTTATCCGGGGACGGTGCCGGATTACGGGATAGCGGACTGTATCCTGCCGGAGCAGGTGGAAGCGGCCCTGAGGGAGTATCCGGAGGCAAAGGCGGTGGTGCTCACCTCCCCTACCTATGACGGGGTAGTTTCTGATATTGAAAAAATTGCGGAAATTGTCCACCGGGCGGGGGGCATTTTGATTGTGGATGGAGCGCATGGGGCGCATTTTGGATTTGATCCGTTTTTTCCGGAGAGTCCGGTGCGTCAGGGAGCGGATCTGGTTATTCAGAGTCTTCATAAGACGCTTCCTGCGCTGACCCAGACAGCGCTTCTGCATGTTAACGGGATACGTGTGGACAGAAGCGTTGTGCGGGAGTATGAACGGATTTATCAGACCAGCAGTCCGTCCTATCTGTTGATGGGCAGTATGGATGCCTGTGTGAGGCTCCTGGAGGAGGGGGCGTGCTGGGGCGGTTTTGCACAGCGGATGGCGCGTTTTTACGGGAAAACGGAAGAATTAAAGCATCTCAGGCTGATGAACAGGGATATTCTGGAAAAAGGCTGTATGAAAGCTTTTGATGCGGGAAAACTGCTGATATCTGTAAAGAATACAAAAATTACGGGAAATACGCTTTACAAAGAGCTTCTGAACCGTTATTATCTTCAAATGGAGATGGCTTGCGATACTTATGTAACCGCCATAGTGACTCCCTGGGACAGGGAGGAGGGCTTAAGGCGGCTTGCGGATGCTTTGTTGGAAATTGATAAAGGCCTGGAGACGCAGGACTGCCCGCAGCAGGCGAAGCCGTATCCGGAGCTTGAGATGTCGGTGCCGCTATACCGGGCGCTGACGGCAGAGAAGCACTCCTGTCCGCTTGGCATGGCGGCGGGAAAGACAGCAGGAACTTATGTGAACCTTTATCCGCCGGGAATTCCTCTGGTAGTTCCGGGAGAGGTAATAACGGAGGAGGTCATTAAGTTAATAGACACGTACGTGAGGCAGAGGCTGAACGTACAGGGGGTGGAGACCGCGGAAACAGGAGCGGGGTTGACCGGAGACTGTACAATAACAATACTTAATTGACAGGTGTCTGAAGCACCGGAAGGAGTTAATATGAGAAAAACCAAAATTATCTGCACCATCGGACCGGCTTCCCAAAGTGAGGAAAAACTAAGAGAGCTTATGCTGGCAGGCATGAATGTGGCCCGTTTTAATTTTTCACATGGAGATCATGAAGAACAGCACGGAAAATATGACAGAATGCGCAAGGTGAGCAAGGAACTGAATCTTCCCATTGCGGCGCTGCTGGATACCAAGGGACCGGAAATCCGTCTGAGGGATTTTGAAGGCGGCAAGGTTTATCTGGAGGCCGGACAGAAATTCACCCTGACCACCAGGGAAGTGATGGGAACAGAAAAAATGGCTTCCATTACCTACAAGGAGCTGATTAATGATATCGGTGTGGGAACCACGATTCTCATCGACGACGGCCTGATTGAGATGACGGTGGAAGAAATTACGGATACCGATATTATCTGTGATGTTGTAAACGGCGGACCTGTTTCCAATCACAAGGGCGTGAATGTGCCGGGCGCGGAGCTTTCCATGCCTTATATCAGCGAAAGCGACAGGAATGATATCCTGTTCGGCATTGAACTGGGATTTGATATTATCGCGGCATCTTTTGTACGTAATAAAGAGGATGTGCTGGAGGTGCGTCGGATTCTGGAGGAGCACAATTCCAAGATGATGATCGTTGCTAAAATTGAGAATATGCAGGGCATCAAGAATCTGGACGAAATCATCGATGTTTCCGATGGTATTATGGTTGCCAGAGGAGATATGGGTGTTGAAGTTCCGCTGGAAGAGGTTCCCGTGCTTCAGAAGCAGATCATTAAAAAGGCGGTTGCCAAAGGAAAACAGGTAATAACAGCAACACAGATGCTGGAGTCCATGATTCACAATCCCCGTCCCACCAGGGCGGGGACCACGGATGTTGCCAGTGCTACTTGTGACGGGACGACAGCGATCATGCTTTCCGGCGAAAGTGCACAGGGAGAGTATCCTGTGGAGGCCGTACAGACCATGGCGCGTATTGCGGAGAGGACCGAGGAGGATATCGACTTTGCAGGCCGTCTGAAAAAACGCGAACTGCCCGGCGACGGCAATATTACTACGGCGATTTCCCATGCAACCTGCACGATGGCGGCGGATTTGGATGTTAAGGGAATTATCTGCGTAACCATGTCAGGCTTTACTGCCAGCATGATTTCACGGTTCAAGCCCAGCTGCCCGATTTTCAGCTGCACGGTGAAGAGGCTGGTATGGCGTCAGCTGAACCTGCAGTGGGGTGTAATGCCGCTGCTGATCCAGGAGGAGAATACGGCGGAGGATCTGTTCCATGCGGCTATTGACGCTGCTGTGGAGGCTGGTTATATTCAAAAAGGGGATAAGGTTATCATTACGGCGGGAATGCCTCTGGGAATTTCCGGAAAGACCAATCAGCTGCGGGTAGTTGAGGTATAATAAGCGGCTGCGGTATCATGGAAAGAGCCGGACAGTAGGAGACAGCCGCCTGGATACAGACGGCAGGAGAGAAGGAAACGGCCGCCTGGGAAGAGCGGCGCTTAGGGGTAAGCGGCAGTAATAATTTAAATTTCAGTATTTTTAAATTGGGGTCAGAACGGGGGTATTACGAATGAAAAAATATGTGATGGCGCTTGATCAGGGAACGACCAGTTCCCGCTGTATTCTGTTTGACAAATCAGGGCATATGCGCTCTGTGGTGCAGAGGGAGTTCACCCAGATATATCCGAAACCGGGCTGGGTGGAGCATGACCCTCTGGAAATCTGGTCCTCCCAGCTGAGTGTGGCTGTGGAGACCATGGGAAAAATCGGCGCGGCGATTGAGGATATTGCGGCGATAGGTATTACCAACCAGAGGGAGACTACCGTCTGCTTCAGTAAAAAAACGGGAAAACCGGTGTACAATGCCATCTGCTGGCAGTGCCGCAGGACGGCGGATATTATCGAACAGCTGAAGGAGGATGGTTTTGACAGCATCATCAGGGAGCGGACCGGGCTGGTGCCGGATGCCTATTTTTCCGGTACCAAGATCAAGTGGATCCTGGATAATGTGGAGGGCGCCAGGGAAATGGCGGAGTCGGGTGAGCTGCTGTTCGGTACGGTGGACACCTGGCTTATCTGGAACCTGACCAAGGGAAAGGTTTTTGTAACGGATTACACCAATGCTTCCCGTACCATGCTTTTTGACATTCATAAGAGAGAATGGGATGAGGATATTCTGAACCGTCTGGGAATCCCCAGATCCATGCTGCCCCAGGTGAAGCCGTCCAGCTGTGTTTACGGCTATACGGATGAATCGGTCATCGGCGGAGTGATTCCCATTGCGGGCGCGGCGGGAGATCAGCAGGCGGCGCTGTTCGGACAGTGCTGCTTTGAGGCCGGGGAAGCGAAGAATACATATGGTACGGGCTGTTTCCTATTGATGAATACGGGGGAAAAGGCAGTGACCTCCCAAAATGGGCTGCTGACCACGATTGCGGCCAGCACAGAGGGGGAAATCCGTTATGCGCTGGAAGGAAGCGTGTTCGTGGCGGGAGCGGCCATACAGTGGCTGCGCGATGAACTGCGTATGATCAAAAATGCGCCGCAGTCCCAGGAGTATGCGCAGGATGTGGAGGATACCAACGGGGTATATGTGGTGCCGGCCTTTACCGGGCTGGGCGCGCCTTATTGGAATCCTTACGCCAGGGGAACCATTGTGGGGCTCACCCGCGGGGCGAGGAAGGAGCATTTTATCCGTGCCACGCTGGAATCCCTTGCCTACCAGACGCAGGATGTGCTGGAAGCCATGGAAAAGGATTCGGGCATCACGCTTAAGAACCTGCGTGTGGACGGCGGCGCAAGCGCCAATGATTTCCTGATGCAGTTCCAGGCGGATATTATGAATAAAGAGGTGCTCAGGCCTGAGTGCATTGAAACCACAGCGCTGGGAGCGGCTTATCTGGCGGGAATTGCCACTGGTTTCTGGAAGGATAAGGAGGATATCAGGAAAAACTGGTTCCTGGAAAAAACCTTCCTTCCGTTCATGACGCAGGAAATGCGGCAGGAGAAGCTGAAAGGCTGGAAACGCGCCGTCCGGTGTGCGATTGCCTATGCTAAGGAGGAAGACTGACAAACGTTTGCAGTCAGAAACAGATGGGAAAAATATTTTATATTGCAGGAAAGAGCTCTTCCGGTAAAGACACCATTTACCGGAGGCTTCTGGACTGTACGGATTTGCGGCTGGAAACGCTGATTCCCTATACGACGCGGCCTATACGGGACGGTGAGGAGAACGGAAGGGAATATTTTTTTACGGATGAGGCGGAGCTTGAAAGGCTGCGCGCAGAAGGAAAGATAATTGAGGAAAGAATGTACAGCACCTTTTATGGGCCGTGGTATTATTTTACGGTGGATGACGGGCAGCTGGATTTGGAAAAACAAGATTATCTGCTGATTGGGACGCTGGAGTCCTACAGGGCGGTGAAACGGTTTGTGGGGAAGGAAAAAATCGTACCCATCTATATTGAGGTGGAAGACGGGGAACGCCTGCAGAGGGCGCTGGACCGGGAAAAAAAGCAGGAAAACCCCAAGTATGAGGAAATGTGCAGGCGTTTTCTTGCGGATTCTGAGGATTTCAGTGAAGAACGAATAGCTGAAGCGGGGATTGACAGAAGATTCTATAATGGTGAGCTGGAGACGTGCCTGAAGGAGGTTATGGATTATATCAGGCAGGCGCGCAGGGTACAGTCGGGAGACGGAGTGCGGTAAGGCACGGCGTCCCCGTGGGAAAGCGAGGGAGTTATGGCAGGTTTTCAGGATATTTACGGGCAGGAGGCTATGAAGGAGCACCTGCAGAACGCAATCAGGCTGGGTAAGGTATCCCATGCATATATTATTAATGGAGAAAGGAACTCCGGCAAGGAGTTCATCGCCAGGATTTTTGCCAGGACTCTTCAGTGTGAAAGGGGCGGGATTGAGCCGTGCGGGGAATGCCATTCTTGCAAACAGGCGGAGAGCGGCAACCAGCCGGATATCATCCGTGTGACCCACGAAAAGCCGAACAGCATCGGTGTGGAGGATATCCGGAGCCAGGTGAATAATGATATTGTCATCAAGCCCTATTCCAGCCCTTATAAGATATATATTATCAATGAAGGGGAGAAGATGACGGTACAGGCGCAGAACGCGCTTTTAAAGACGCTGGAGGAGCCTCCGGCATATGGTGTAATCCTGATTCTGACAACGAATGTGGAGGCGCTGCTTCCCACGATTGTGAGCCGGTGCGTTGTGCTGAATATGAAGCCGGTGCGTGACGATATTGTGCGAAAGTTTCTGATGGAGGATCTGCAGATTCCGGATTATAAGGCAAATGTATGTGTGGCTTTTGCCAGGGGAAATATCGGACGTGCCAAAATGCTGGCTTCCAGCGAGGATTTTGATAATGTGAAGGAAGAGGCGGTAACGCTTTTAAAATATATTCGTGATATGGAGATTTCGGAAATTGTGGCCGCTATTAAGAAAATTTCCGAATATAAGCTGGATGTGACTGATTATCTGGATATTTTGTCCATCTGGTACAGGGATGTATTGCTTTTTAAGGCAACCAATGACGCAAATAACTTGATCTTTAAGGAAGAAATAAAGTATATTAGAAAGGAAGCGGATCAGAGAAGCTACGAAGGGATTGAAATAATCCTGGATGCGCTGGAAAAAGCGAAGTCCAGGCTTTCAGCCAACGTAAATTTTGATCTGACCATGGAGCTTCTGTTTCTGACGATGAAAGAGAATTAATGCAGAGGAAATCATGTTTCAGGATGCATTGGTTCGGATACGAAATGGCCGGCACGGGCCGGCGGGCGGATCGGGAAGGTGATCTGCCGGGCCATGAAATATGGCAGGAGGTTGATAGATGACTAGAGTGATAGGCGTAAGATTCCGTACGGCGGGCAAGATATATTATTTTGACCCGTCCAGGTTTGAAATAAAAAAGGGTGACCATGTGATTGTGGAAACGGCCCGCGGCGTAGAGTACGGAACCGTGGTGGGCGGTATCCGCGAGGTGGAGGACAGCAAGGTGGTTCAGCCGCTCAAGCCGGTGCTGCGTATTGCCAACGAGAGGGACGATGAGCAGGAAGCGGCGAATAAGGTGAAGGAAAAGGATGCCTTCCGCATCTGCCAGGAGAAGATTACCAAGCATGGGCTGGACATGAAGCTGATTGATGCGGAGTATACGTTTGACAACAATAAGGTGCTGTTTTATTTTACGGCGGACGGAAGAATAGATTTCAGGGAGCTGGTGAAGGATCTTGCCAGCGTTTTCAAGACCAGGATTGAACTGCGTCAGATTGGCGTAAGGGATGAAACCAAGATTCTCGGCGGCATCGGTATCTGCGGAAGGCAGCTGTGCTGTCATGCCCATCTGTCGGAATTCGTGCCGGTTTCCATTAAAATGGCGAAGGAACAGAATCTTTCTTTAAACCCTACGAAAATTTCCGGGGTGTGCGGCAGGCTGATGTGCTGTCTGAAGCATGAGGAGGAGACCTATGAGGATCTGAACCGCAGGCTTCCCAACCTGGGCGATTATGTGACCACGGATGACGGACTGAAGGGCGAGGTGTCCAGCGTCAACGTGCTGCGCCAGCTGGTAAAGGTTATCGTCAATGTGGAGGATGAGAAGGAAATCAGGGAATACCGTCTGGATCAGCTCCGCTTCAAGAGAAGGCACGGACGGAATAAGAAAAACGAGGTCAGCGAAAAAGAGCTGAAGGAATTGGAAAAACTGGAGAAGCAGGATGAAAAATCCAAACTGGAATAGCATCTCATTAAAGCCGGGAGAAAGGCTGGATGAGCTGCAGAGGAACGGCTATGTGATTATCCAGGACCAGGAACGGTTCTGTTTTGGTATGGATGCGGTGCTTCTTTCCGGCTTTGCCCGCGTAAAGGACGGGGGAAGCGTTCTGGATATGGGGACAGGGACAGGAATTATCCCGATTCTTCTGGAGGCCAAGACGAATGCCTCCCATCTGACCGGGCTGGAAATTCAACCGGACAGTGCGGACATGGCCAGGCGCAGTGTGGCGCTGAACGGCCTGGAGGAGAAAATCTCCATTGTGGAAGGGGATATTAAAGAGGCAGCGGGTTTGTTTCCGGCTGCTTCTTTTGACGTTGTTACCTGCAATCCGCCTTATATGGTGGGAGGGCATGGGCTGACCAATCCGGAGGCGCCAAAGGCAATTGCCAGGCATGAGGTGAAATGCACCTTTGAGGATGTGGCCGCGCAGGCCGCGAAGCTGCTGAAGCCGGGTGGGAATTTTTTCCTGGTGCACAGGCCCTTCCGGCTGGCGGAAATCATCGTGACCCTGGCAAGGTACAGACTGGAGCCAAAACGTATGCAGCTGGTATATCCGTTTGCGGACAAGGAGCCGAATATGGTTTTGCTTGAGGCAAACCGGGGCGGAAGAAGCCGGCTGAAGGTGGAGAAGCCTTTGATTGTATACCGGGAGCCGGGGGTATATACGGATGAAATTTATGATATTTACGGGTATTGATGCAGGAGAGCGGCAGCTGTAAGGCAACAGTTCAGGCAGGTCTGCGCATTTACTGCGCAGACCGTGAGAAAACGTAGTGGCAGCAGGCATGCGCCTCCTCGTTGCAGGCGGCTTTTAATGGCGGATGCAGTAACAGTCCGGCCGAAGGCTGAATTATTACGCTGTAAGGGATATGTGCCGTAAAAGCTATTGAAAATTATTACGGTATCGGTTATTATCTTAGTTTAGATAGATGGAAAAACTGAGGTTTTAGGTTTAAACATATGTGATATCCGGGTTTTACGCAGTATTTTGCGCCGGAGATCCGGAAAGAACGGAAAATGAAGATAAGTAAAATATTCGCAGCCATATTGCTTTGTCTTCTTGTAATAGCGGCAACGAGCGCTTATCTGGCAGGAAGAAGCCGGGATGCGCAGGAAGCGGCAGCCATACAGGAGGGAACGGATGTTTCCGGGAATTCTGAGGACTTTGCGGAGACTGAGGGCGGCGCCGAAGGGGAGGGCGACATTAATGCCCCTGAAACATCGGCGCAGGAAGCTGCGGAAACGGAGCAGACAGAGGAATACGGCGGAGAGCTGCCAATCGGTGACAGGGTAAAGGTCAAAGGGATCTATGTCACCGGAAATATGGCGGGAACCTCCAATATGGACAACCTGATATCCCTGGTGGACAGGACAGAGCTGAACACCATGGTGATAGATATTAAAAACGATGAAGGCCGTGTTGTTTATCAGATGGATTCACCTATGGTTTCAGAGCTTGGCTCCGCACAGAAGCTGGTGGCGGATATGCCGGCCCTGGTGAAGAAGTGCAGAGAGCACGGGATTTATCTGATTGGCCGGATTGTGGCGTTTAAAGACCCCTTCCTGGCGGAGAACCGCCCGGAGCTTGCGCTTCATAATCAGGACGGCAGTGTTTTCCGTGATAAGTCAGGACTTGCCTGGGTGAATCCCTACAGCCGTGAGGTATGGGAATACCTGATGGAAATTGCCGCACAGGCGGTGACGGTGGGATTTGATGAAATACAGTTCGACTATATCCGCTTCTCCACGGACAGCGGTATGTCAAAGGTGGATTTCGGCCCGGAGGCAGCAGGCCGTGACAAGGAAGGGACGATTACCGAATTTACGGCGTATGCGGCGCAGTCGCTGCATCAGCTGGGAGTACCGGTATCGGCGGATGTGTACGGCATCATCATTGACAGTGAGCTGGATGCGTCCATTGTAGGACAGGATTATTACGAGATGGCAAAGTATCTGGATTATATCAGCCCGATGGTCTATCCGTCCCATTACGGGCCGGGGAATCTGGGGCTGGCGGTGCCGGATGCACAGCCATATGAGACGATATACAGGAGTATGGGCGCTTCCAGAGAGGTCCTGGCGGGAATGCGTAAGGATGCAAACGGGCAGCAGGTGTCGGGAAACGATGCTTCTGCAGGCGGGGAAGCGGCAGGCGGAGTATCTGCTGATGGCGAGGCGGGAGACGCCTCAGAAAACGGTATTGACGGAAATGAGGCGCCTGTAAACGGTAACGCCGGGAATGCGGTTTCTGCAAATGAGATACCCTCAGATGAGATGCCTGGTGACGGGACTTCAGGGAATGAGATTTCCGGAAATGAGATTTTAAGCCCACGGGACATGGAGCCGGCGGAGGAGATCCGGGCGGATGTCAGGCCCTGGCTGCAGGATTTTACCGCATCCTGGGTTCCCGGACATATCAAATATGGCCCGGAGGAAATCCGGGCGCAGATTCAGGCCGTGTATGACGCGGGCTATGAGGAATGGATACTCTGGAATGCCTCCAACCGATATACGGAGGGAGGGCTGCTTCCCGCGGAGGAAGCGGAGAGTGCAGAGACTGCGCAGGCACCGGGAAATGCGGAGACGGCAGCAGGGCCGGCGGCGGAAAATCCGGCGGATTAAAGGCGTCGGGAAATAAGCGGCGTTTGGCGGAGCCGGACGGGAATGTGTTTTGCCCAGGCAAAGCTCACAGGAAAGGAAAGATATGGCAGGCACTTTATATTTATGTGCGACACCCATCGGAAATCTGAAGGACATGACGCCCCGTGTGCTGGAAACGCTGCGGGAGGTGGATTTGATAGCCGCGGAGGATACAAGGAACAGTATCCGCCTGCTGAATCATTTTGAAATCCGGACGCCGATGACCAGCTATCACGAATACAATAAAGTTGAAAAAGCATATGATTTGATAAACCAGCTGAATGCGGGAAAAAATATTGCGCTCATAACCGATGCAGGGACGCCGGCCATATCCGATCCGGGTGAGGTTTTGGTGAAGCTGTGCCAGGAGGCGGGCATTACGGTGACCTCGCTTCCCGGACCGGCGGCCTGTATAACAGCTCTGACGCTTTCGGGCCTTCCAACGAGAAGATTCTGTTTCGAAGGCTTCCTGCCCTTTGATGATAAAAAAGAGAAAAAAGCCATCCTGGAGGAATTGAAAGAAGAATCCAGGACCATAATCCTTTATGAAGCGCCCCACCACCTGGTACGTACACTGTCCTGCCTCTACGAAGAGCTGGGAAACAGAAAAGTTACCCTGTGCAGGGAGCTCACCAAAAAATTTGAAACAATAATGCCCACCACGCTGGAGGACGCCCTGCATTTTTACGAAACCAACGATCCCCGCGGAGAATACGTCCTGGTACTGGAGGGCAAGAGCCATGAGGAAAAGGCCAGGGAAAAGGAGGCCTCCTTTGCGCAGATGTCTATGGAAGAGCATATGAAGTTCTATGAAGACCAGGGAATGGATCGTAAAGAAGCCATGAAACTGGTAGCTAAGGACAGAGGAATAAGCAAAAGGGATGTTTATCAGTATTTTATCAAAAATGAGGAAAGAAGTAGTTGACAAACAAAGGAACAGAGAATATACTTTGAATGTCAAACTTTTTTATAAAAACAAAAAAAGGAGATAACAAAATGTTAGAAAAAGTAATTGAGATTATTCAGGAGCAGTTAAATCTGGAGGGCGTTGCGATTACAGAGGATTCCTCTTTCAAGGATGATCTGGGAGCTGACTCTCTGGACCTTTTCGAACTGGTTATGGCAGTAGAAGAAGAATATGGTGTTGAAATTCCTGCAGAGGAACTGGAAAAACTGACAACGGTAGGTTCAGTTGTAGAATATCTGAAAGCACAGGGAATCGAAGCTTAATGAAGACAGCAGTCACGGAACTTCTCGGAATCGAGTATCCGATCATTCAGGGCGGCATGGCCTGGGTAGGAGAATACCATCTGGCCGCCGCCGTCTCTGAAGCAGGCGGACTGGGCATCATCGGCGCCGCCAGCGCGCCGGCAGACATTGTGAGAGAGCAGATCCGCAAAGCGCGGGAGCTCACCTCAAAGCCTATCGGGGTCAATGTCATGCTGCTCAATCCCAATGCAGACGAAGTGGCCAAGGTGATCGTGGAGGAAGGCGTGGAGGTGGTTACCACCGGCGCCGGAAGCCCTGCCAAATTTATGGAAATGTGGAAAGCCGCAGGCGTGAAGGTAATCCCTGTAGTCGCCAGCGTTGCCATGGCGAAGCTGATGGAACGCGCAGGAGCGGACGCGGTGGTTGCCGAAGGCATGGAAAGCGGCGGACATATCGGATCAGCCACTACCATGACGCTGGTTCCCCAGGTCGTGGATGCGGTGGACATTCCGGTAATTGCAGCCGGCGGCATCGCAGACGGCAGAGGCTTTGCAGCGGCATTTATGCTGGGGGCGCAGGGCGTGCAGATGGGCACCCGCTTCGTGGTGGCCAAAGAATCCATTGTCCACGACAACTATAAACAGAAGGTTATCAAAGCCAGGGACATTGATTCAGAAGTAACCGGAATGAGCACCGGACACCCGGTCCGCCAGATCCGCAACAAAATGACAAGGGAATACCTGAAGCTGGAAAAAGAAGGCGCTACCTTCGAAGAACTGGAATACCTGACCCTTGGTTCCCTCAGGAAAGCCGTCATGGAAGGCGACGTAGTAAACGGAACCCTCATGGCCGGCCAATGCGCAGGAATGGTCACCAAAGAACAAACCTGCCGCCAGATCATCCAGGAAATCATCCAGGAAGCCAGCGCCCTCCTGAATAAATAAGTTAAAAACAGACTTATTACAGTCCCCTTATGATTTTGAGATTTTCCGACAAAGCTACCCTAAAAATAAAGCGGCTACACAACCGCAATAATAAAGATACAAAAAAAGGCTACCCGGCAATCTTACGAACTCCAAAAGCATTGCTTTTTACATAATTGACACCGGCAGTCTTTTTTTACAACTGAATATTTTGAATATCAAATAAAAAGACTTTCAAAATAATACCGCAAATATTTTCCAACAACACCAACTTTTATTTTATCAAACTTACTACCATAACTTTAACCATAAACATAGACAACAAACATAACATATCAGCCTGAATCTTTCATGGAATCATGTGGTTTGCAGACATCTTGGGGCGTATGCCTCTCTCGTATGTAGAGCACCGTCCCCTTGCCGGGCAGGGTTTGCTGTCAGGGTCGTTTAAAAACGCCGGTCCTTACGCCGCGTATTTTGCGGCGTTAGTACCGCTGCGTTTTTAACCGAGCGAAAGCAGGCGACTAAAAGTCGTCTGCCCAGACAGCAAACCCTGCCCGGCAAGGGGACGGTTCAACAAACTCCCGAGAGGCCACCTCCCCAAGCCACCAAGAAATTCAGGCCTTCTAAGAGAGGAAGGGAATATGAGCAAGACAGCATTTATTTTTCCGGGGCAGGGTTCCCAGTATATAGGCATGGGAAAAGATTTTTATGAGCAATTCCCCGCAGCCAGAGATGTATTTCAGGCGGCTTCAGAGGCTTCAGGGCTGGATGTGGCGGCTCTTTGTTTTGAAGAAAATGAACAGATTAACATTACGGAATATACACAGATCGCCATGCTAACCGTGGAGACGGCGATTCTGAAGGTACTGGAGGAGATGGGCCACAGGCCGGATGTGGCGGCAGGCCTGAGCCTGGGAGAGTACGCGGCCCTGGCAGCAGCGGATGTGATGGACTTAAAGGATTTGTTTTACTGCGTGCGCCAAAGAGGGATTTTCATGCAGGAGGCGGTTCCTGTGGGTGGAGCCATGACAGCGGTTCTGGGGCTGGACAGTGAAACCATAGCACAGGCCTGCGGGGAAATTGATGGCATGGTAAGCGTTGCCAATTATAACTGCCCCGGCCAGACCGTGATTACCGGAGAAGAGGCGGCCGTGAATGCGGCGGCAGAGAAGCTGAAAGCCATGGGAGCAAAGCGCTGCGTGCCCCTGAAGGTAAGCGGGCCGTTCCATTCCCCGATGCTTTCCGGCGCGGGAGAGAAGCTGGGGGAGGTTCTGGAAAACATCACGCTGAAGAAAATTGCGGTGCCCTATCTTTCCAACGTGACGGCGGATTATGTCACGGATACGGCACAGATAAAAGAACTTTTGGTAAAGCAGGTATCAAATTCCGTCAGATGGCAGCAGTGCGTGGAACGCATGATTGCAGACGGCGTGGATACCTTTGTGGAAATCGGGCCGGGAAAATCCCTGTCGGGTTTTATGCGTAAAATCAACAGGGATGTAACCGTTATTAATATAGAGAAAAAAGAAGATCTGGAGAAGCTGTAAGGAAACTGGACAGTTCCTATCCTGATAAGCTATTGCAGTTAACTAAGAAAGACGGGGAAAAGTAGAATGCTGGAAGGAAAAACAGCGCTGGTGACCGGAGCGGGACGGGGAATCGGAAGACAGATTGCCCTGACGCTTGCGGCAGAGGGCGCAGATGTTATTGTAAACTGTAACGCAAGCTGTGAACAGGCGGAGAAAACAGCAGAAGAAATCAGAAAACTGGGAAGAAGGGCGGAGGTGCTTCAGGCTTCCGTGGCTGATTTCCAGGCCTGCGGGGATATGGTGAAGAAAGCGCTGGAGCTTTTCGGGCACATTGATATCCTGGTGAACAATGCGGGCATTACCAGGGACAATCTGGTGATAGGTATGAAGGAAGAGGATTTCGATGCGGTAATTGATACCAATTTGAAGGGAACCTTCAATACTATCCGTCATTTGTACCGTAACTTTATGAAGCAGAAGAGCGGCAGGATTATTAATCTCTCCTCGGTTTCCGGCGTGCTGGGAAATGCGGGGCAGGCAAATTATGCCGCCAGCAAGGCCGGTGTGATCGGCCTGACCAAGAGCGTTGCCAAGGAGCTGGCCAGCCGGAATGTGACGGTAAATGCGGTGGCTCCGGGATATATTGAAACGGATATGACTGCGGCAATGAGCGAGGATGCAAAAAAAGCGGTAATATCACAGATCCCTCTGAAAAGAGTGGGAAGGCCGGAGGATGTGGCGGCTTTGGTAGCTTTTCTGGCGGGAGAGGGCGGCGCTTATATTACCGGCCAGGTCATTTCCGTTGACGGGGGAATGGCGATCTGAATTATTTTTAATCCCGCGGGAGCGGGAGGATGGGAGCAGATATGAGCAGAAGAGTAGTGGTAACAGGAATGGGCGCGATTACACCCATCGGACTGTCCGTAGAGGAGTTCTGGGCAGCGGTTAAATCAGGAAAAACAGGCTTTGCACCGATTACGAAATTCGATGCATCGGAATATAAATGTAAGCTGGCGGCGGAAGTGAAGGATTTTGACCCCAAGAATTATATGGATTTTAAGGCGGCCAAAAGAATGGAGACTTTCTGCCAGTTTGCGGTGGCGGCATCCAAGGAAGCGATTGCGGATGCGGGACTGGATATGCAGCAGGAGGATCCCTGGCGCGTGGGCGTGGCTGTCGGATCCGGCATCGGCTCCCTCCAGGCGATGGAGCGCGAGCACAGCAAGCTGCTGGAGAAAGGGCCTAACCGTGTGAATCCCTTTCTGGTGCCCATGATGATCAGCAATATGGCGGCTGGAAACGTATCCATCCAGTTCGGCCTGAAGGGCAAGAGCATCAATGTGGTTACAGCCTGTGCGACGGGAACCAACTGCATCGGGGAAGCATTCCGTACCATCCAGTACGGGGATGCGGACGTTATGGTGGCGGGAGGCGCGGAAAGCAGCATTTCCCCTATCGGCGTTTCCGGTTTTACGGCGCTCACAGCCCTAAGCACCTGTGAGGATCCTTCCAGATGTTCCATTCCCTTTGACAAGGAAAGAAGCGGCTTTGTTATGGGAGAGGGCGCGGGCGTTGTCATCCTGGAGGAGCTGGAGCATGCCAGGAAAAGAGGCGCCAGAATCTATGCGGAGGTAGTGGGCTACGGCTGTTCCTCCGATGCATTTCATATCACCTCACCTGCGGAGGACGGCTCCGGGGCGGCAAGGGCCATGGAATGCGCGGTGCAGGACGCAGGCGCGGCGCTTACGGATATTACCTATATCAATGCCCACGGTACAAGCACCCACCTGAACGATCTGTTTGAAACGAGGGCGATTAAGCTGGCCTTCGGGGAGCAGGCTTCCCGTATCCGCATCAACTCCACCAAATCCATGGTAGGGCATTTGCTTGGCGCGGCAGGGGCGGTTGAGTTTATTACCTGCGTGAAGGAATTGCAGGAGGGCTTTATTCATGCTACAGTAGGGTATCAGATACCGGATGAGGAATGTGACCTCAATTACTGTAAAGAGCCTGTGGAGGAAGAATTTACCTATGCGCTTACCAACTCCCTGGGCTTTGGGGGGCACAACGCGAGCCTTCTGGTGAAAAAATTCGTGGAGTAGGAGGAAAGCCTTATGCAGCTTTCAACAAAACAAATCATGGAAATCATCCCCCACAGACAGCCGTTTCTGCTTCTGGATACCATAGAGGAGCTGGAACCGGGCATGCGCGCGGTGGGAAAAAAATGCGTGACCTATAACGAGCCTTTTTTTGCGGGCCATTTTCCTCAGGAACCGGTGATGCCGGGAGTGCTTATTATGGAAGCGCTGGCGCAGGCGGGGGCCGTGGCGATACTCAGCCAGCCTGAAAATAAGGGAAAACTGGTGCTGTTTGGCGGCATTGACGGCGCCCGTTTCAAAGGCAAGGTGGTTCCGGGTGACGTGCTCATGCTGGAAACAGAAATTATCAAGGTAAAAGGCCCGGTGGGCGTGGGCAGCGCAAAGGCCACTGTCAACGGAAAGCTGGTGGCAAAGGCGGAGCTGACCTTTGTTGTCACTGCGCCGGAAAAAGCCTGAGAAGGGACCGGAAAAGTAAAATGATCAAGCAATTGCAAATCGGGGATTTAACGGCGAGGTTTCCTGTGATACAGGGTGGCATGGGCGTGGGAGTCAGCCTTTCGGGGCTGGCCGGCGCAGTGGCCGCACAGGGCGGTATCGGCATAATCTCCACGGCGCAGATCGGCTATCGTGAGCCGGATTACCAGGTAAATCCCCATACCGCCAATCTGCGTGCGGTAAAAAAGGAAATCCGCAGAGCTAAGGAGCTGGCGGCCGGCGGTATTGTGGGCGTAAATATTATGGTGGCCACAAAAGGCTATGAGGATTACGTAAAGGCTGCTGCGGAAGCCGGCGCGGATCTGATTATTTCCGGCGCCGGACTGCCTGTGACGCTGCCGGAGGCCGCCTCCGGCGTACAGCGGGAGGACGGGGAAATCCGCCAGGCAAAGCTTTCTCCCATCGTCTCCAGCGTGAAGTCGGCAAATGTCATCATGAAATACTGGATGAAAAAGTACAATTACCTGCCGGATTTGGTGGTGATCGAAGGGCCTCTGGCCGGCGGCCATCTGGGTTTTGACAGGAAACAGCTTGAGGATATCGAAGGGATGCATTATGAAGAAGAGGTCATGCGTATCCTGGAGGCCGTAAAAGCCTTTGGAAGGGCCGGAAACAGGGAAATCCCGGTAGTAATGGCCGGAGGCGTCTATACGGGCGCAGAAGCCCGCAAATGGCTGGATATGGGACTTGACGGCGTCCAGATGGCCACCCGGTTTGTGACGACGGTGGAATGTGATGCCCATCCTGCCTTTAAACAGGCTTATATCAACGCGGAAAAGGAAGATATCGTGCTGGTAAAGAGCCCGGTGGGGATGCCGGGACGCGCCATCCGCAATGCATTTTTGGAAAGAACGGCAAAAGGGCCGGTTCCCCATGGCAGATGCCATGGCTGTATTAAAACCTGTAAACCGCAGGAGACGCCCTATTGTATTACGGAAGCGCTGGTGAATGCGGTAAAGGGAGATGTGGATAACGGTCTTCTTTTCTGCGGAAGCAACGCTTACAGGGCACAAAGGATAGAAAGCACGGCGGATATTTTTGCGGAGCTTGCGTCCGCTTTTGAATAAAATGGATTGACACTGTCAGGTACACTGACGGTATATCAGACAGGAATATGGCCCCTTTCGGCCGTATGCCCGCCGCGGCGGGCAGATGGGAGCAGATATGACGAGCAGAATAATAGGAACGGGAAGCTGCCTTCCGGAAACCATCATAACCAACGACTGGCTTTCCGAAAGAATGGACACCTCGGATGAGTGGATTACCAGCCGGACGGGGATACGGGAGAGACGGCTTGTCAGGGAAGAAACCACTGCGGATATGGCGGAGCAGGCTTCCAGGCTGGCCCTGGAGCAGGCGGGAATCGCACCGGAGGATCTGGATTTGATTGTGGTAGGCACGATTACGGCGGATCATGTGACTCCTTCCGCGGCCTGTGAGCTGCAGGCGCGTCTGGGGGCAAAAAAAGCGATGGCTTTTGACATTAACGCAGCGTGTTCCGGATTTTTGTTTTCACTGGAAACTGCGGATGCGTTTCTTGGAACAGGGCGTTTTCAGAACGCTTTGGTCCTGGGGGCGGAAACTCTATCAAGAATTATGGACTGGACGGACAGGAGCACCTGCGTCCTGTTCGGAGACGGCGCGGGCGCTGCGGTGCTTGCCCGGGAGGAAACAGGGATTTTAAGCTTCGATCAGGGCTGCGATGGCGTCAGGGGAAGCGCACTGGTCTGCCGCGGCAGAGGGAATAACAACCCGTTGGTGACAACCGGAAACGAACCGGATTATGTGCATATGGACGGTCAGGAGGTCTATAAATTTGCGGTGACCACGGTTCCGGTATCCATACATAAGGCTCTGGAACAGGCGGGACTGCAGGCGGAGGATATCAAATATTTTTTCCTGCACCAGGCGAATTTGCGGATTATCCAGTCTGTAGCGAAAAGACTTCATATTTCTGTGGATAAGTTCCCGGTAAGCCTGGATCATTGTGGAAATATCTCCGCGGCCAGCGTGCCGATCCTGCTGGATGAGATCAACAGGAAGGGATGCCTTTCCCGCGGGGATAAAATCGTGCTCTGCGGCTTCGGCGCCGGGCTTTCCTGGGGGACAGCAGTGATGGAGTGGTAAGCAGTGACAGAGTGGTAAAAAAATATAACGACGAAGGTGCAAAACGGTTATAAAATTTATAACTATTCAGTTGATGCGGCGGGAAATGGATAAGTTGAAAGAAACCTTTTCCGTTTCCTGCCTTTATTTTGTGAAAAATACCGCTTGTGTTTCAAGATAAATATGTTAATATAAATTATAATTAATGTATATTTATACAGTTTTATTTTTGTAAGGCGCGTAAAAGCGCGAGGAGGAGAGAGTAATTATGAAAAAATTTTTAGCAACAGCACTGGCTGTATGCATGACGGTGTCCCTTGCCGCATGCGGAAGCAGCGCACAGGGAACTACAACTACAAGCGAAGCAGCACCTGAGGCTTCCAGCGCAGCAACAGCCACAGAGGCGGCAAGTGATGCGGCGCCGGAATCCACCGCAGCAGCGGAGACGACGGCAGCAGCAGAGGGCGCAGTGGCAAGCGTTGATGATCTTCCCGGAAAGTCCATCGGTGTCCAGCTGGGAACGACAGGCGATATTTTTGCATCCGATTACGAGGAACAGGGTTCCACAATAGAGCGCTTCAACAAAGGAAACGACGCTATCCAGGCGCTTCTGCAGGGAAAGATTGACTGCGTGATGATCGATGAGCAGCCCGCAAAGGCATTCGTTGCCAATACTACAGGACTGAAGATTCTGGAAGAGCCCTTCGCAGAAGAGGATTATGCAATCTGTGTTTCCAAGGACAACGCAGAGCTGACCGCCAGCATTAACGAGGCGCTTGCGAAGCTGAAGGCCGACGGAACGCTGGATAATATTGTAAAGAACTATATCGGGGATGACACCAAGGGACAGTTCCCTTATGAATCTCCTGCTGACGTGGATCGTTCCAACGGTACTCTGGTAATGGCAACCAACGCTTATTTTGAGCCTTATGAATTCTATCAGGGAGACAAGGTGGTTGGAATTGATGCTGATATGGCACAGGCAGTATGCGACGTACTGGGCTATGAGTTGAAGATTGAGGACATGGAGTTTGACTCCATTATCAATGCAATCCAGTCCGGCAAGGCTGATATCGGGGTTGCGGGCATCACAGTTACAGAGGATCGTCTGCAGAGCGTTGACTTTACCGATTCCTATGCGAGCTCCAAGCAGGTTATTATTGTGAAAGAGTGATAATGGCATGGCGCGGTAAATGCGTTGAGTTAATGAAAATGATTTGGGAGAGGATTTTTCTCCCGAACAGAGTGTGTATGATACAGGCGGACCCATGAAATACCATGGGCCCGTTTGTTGCGCATCAGCCAGACCTTATCAGCGTGTCTGACAACGCGTGGCTGGTGTACAAGATACTGCAGTTTTTTGTCGGGTGGTAAAAATATACTAAGGAGAAATGGCGGAGGGTATTTAGATGCAAAATTTTTTGGATCAGTTTTATCTGAATTTCATTAAGGACGACCGTTGGAAGTATCTGACGGACGGACTGAAGACTACGCTGCTGATTACTTTTTTTGCAGTGATTCTGGGTCTGGTTCTGGGCTTTCTGGTGGCGATTGTCCGTTCCAGCGCAGTGAAGAGCGGGATAAAGAAGCCTGCGAAAATCAAGGAGAAGGGTGTTTATTTTAGGAAGCTGCTGGGCTATTATCTGTTTAAGCTTGTGGATTTTATCTGCCAGCTTTACCTGACGGTAATCCGCGGTACGCCTACGATGATTCAGCTGCTGATTATGTATTATGTAATTTTCGGAAGCGTTACCATAGATAAAAGGGTGGTGGCGATTCTGGCCTTCGGCATCAACTCCGGCGCATATGTGGCGGAAATCGTGCGTTCCGGCATTATGGCCATTGATATCGGGCAGTTTGAAGCCGGCAGAAGCCTGGGCTTTGGCTATCCGGCAACCATGTGGCATATCATTCTTCCCCAGGCGCTGAAAAATGTGCTTCCCGCGCTGGGAAATGAAATTATTGTGCTCCTCAAGGAAACCTCCATCAGCGGTTACATCGCCCTGACGGATCTGACCCACGGCGGCAATGTTATCCGGAGCCAGACCTATTCCGCATTCATGCCCCTGATTGCCGTTGCAGTGATTTACCTGGCAATCGTATCCCTGCTGGCGGCAGGTGTTTCCAAACTGGAAAGGAGGCTGCGTACAAATGAACGCTGACGGACAGATTTTATTTGAGATCCGGGACCTTTGCAAATCCTTCGGGGATATCTCGGTCCTTAAAAATATCAGCACCACCATATCCCAGGGCGAGGTAGTGGTGATTGTGGGACCCTCCGGTTCCGGCAAATCCACCTTTCTTCGCTCCCTGAACCTGCTGGAGGAGCCTACGGCAGGGCAGATTCTTTTCGAGGGAAAGGATATCACCGATCCCAAGGCCAATATTAACCTGTACCGGCAGCATATCGGTATGGTATTCCAGCATTTTAACCTGTTTCCCCACAAGACGATTCTGCAGAACATGACGCTTGCGCCCATCCAGCTGCTGAAACGTCCGAAAAAGGAAGCCGAGCAGGAGGCCATGCAGCTTCTGGATCGGGTCGGTCTGACGGAAAAGGCCAATGCATATCCTTCCCAGCTGTCCGGCGGGCAGAAGCAGCGTATCGCCATCGTGCGTTCCCTGTGCATGCATCCGGATGTGATGTTGTTTGACGAGCCTACCAGCGCGCTTGATCCGGAAATGGTCGGAGAGGTTCTGGGAGTTATGTCGGATCTGGCAAGGGACGGCATGACTATGGTCATCGTTACGCATGAAATGGGCTTTGCCAAGGAAGTGGGAAGCCGTGTCCTGTTTATGGATGACGGTATTATCAAGGAAGAGAGCGCGCCTAAGGAATTCTTTGACAATCCGAAGAATCCAAGGCTGCGGGAGTTCCTTTCCAAGGTGTTGTAGGCGGCAGCAGGGCTCTTTGGCGGGACAGGAAGCTGTCTGGTTATGGAAAAAGCCTGGTTATGAAAATATCTGGTTATAAAAATGTCTGTTTTTGAAAATTGGGATGCCTGTATAAGGAAATGCCGGCGGGAGGCCGGGGCCTTATGCAGGCATTTTTTATGCTTCGGGGAAATATAATGATAGAAAAAAAGCGGCTGCGCGGACGACGGACAGCTGCGAAAAAAGGGTTTATATGCTGAATTATATTTGGGCGGTTATGATTGCCATAGGGGTTATTTACGGGGCCCTGACGGGCAATATTGAGGCGGTGGCAAACGGGGCGCTGGAGTCCGCGGGTGAGGCGGTGCAGCTGTGTATTACCATGGTGGGCATTATGGCGCTTTGGGTGGGGCTGATGGAGATTGCCAAGAATTCAGGGCTGATTGCTTCCATGACAAGGGGGATTCAGCCGTTTGTCAGTTTTTTGTTTCCCAGGCTCCCTAAGAACCATGCGGCAAGGGAGTATATTTCAACCAACATTATTGCCAATATCCTGGGACTGGGCTGGGCCTGCACGCCTGCCGGGCTGAAGGCCATGGAGGAGCTGCAGAAGCTGAATGAGGAGGAGTGCAGGAAAACAGGGAAGTCGCCGCATACGGCGAGCAATGAAATGTGCTCCTTTCTTATTCTGAATATTTCATCCCTGCAGCTGATTCCGGTGTCTATTATTGCATACAGGAGCCAGTACGGGAGCGTGAACCCTACGGCGGTGATCATGCCGGGACTGATTGCCACTTTATTTTCTACGATAGTGGGAGTGATTTTTATTAAGGTGATGGACCGGGGGAAGAAGGGGAGCGGGTGATTCTGCTCAAATATTTTTCAGAGATTTCAGAACCTTTAGAATTCTGTCCTGCTCTTCCGGGGGAAACTGATATTTCCGGCGGGAATCCGGTTCAGATAGCTTAGTTCAGTGTGGAGCGATATGCCGGAGAGTATAATCCGGAATCTTTAGAAATTCATGCTGAAAGCTTGTAAATATACAGATTATTTTAGAAATTAATAAAATTATAAATTAGATTCAGAATATAATTTATAATACTTTAAAATATACTGAAAATTCAGCAAAAAAAATATTACGGTAAATGCAGATGACAGGTCTTTCATTAGTCTATAATAATATGATGTTTATTTACGATATAAGCAGGAGTTTCTGACATATAACCAGGGACTGGCTGGAAAGAGCAGACTGAAAACTGTTATAGGGACAGCAGGCATAAAACATCGAATCATGAACAGGCCGGAGGTTGCATATATTGTTTAGAGAATGACTGCTGAGGTATGCCGTCTATGATGAATGCACTGGCGAATCTGTCAAATATTATTATTCCGGCATTGATATTTTATATTGTGGCGTATGGAGTGATTCACCATACAAATGTATATGAAGATTTCATCAAAGGAGCGGAGGATGGCTTTAAGACGGTAATCCAGATCATGCCCACACTTATCGGGCTGATGATGGCGGTGGGGATCCTGCGGGCATCCGGGTTCCTGGAATTTTTCGGCGGGCTGATCGGGAAGCTTACGGAGCCGATGGGGCTACCTGCTCCTGTTGTGCCGCTGATTTTTATCAAATTGTTTTCCTCTTCGGCTGCAACGGGACTGGTGCTGGATATTTTTAAAAATTATGGTACGGATTCTTACATAGGCATGATGACATCTATTCTGATGAGCTGCACGGAAACCTGTTTTTACACTATGAGTGTGTATTTTATGGCGGCAAAGGTTACGAAGACCAGATATACCTTGGCTGGTGCGCTGACGGCTACGGCGGCGGGAATTATTGTTAGTATTGTATTGGCAGGGATAATTTGAAAATAAGTTTTTCATTACAAAAGGAACAGGCTGCCCTGTTCCTTTTGTAATCTCAAATATAATAAACGAAATGATGTTTTAAGCAAATGCTATTTAACAAACTTCTGTACATAGCCCATGATAAAAATGAACAATACGATGGCGGGCAGGATGAAGCTTACATAAATACGCGACCACTGAGGGAACTTCACGCCCTTACCGGAGTCGGCTTCCTTAATGAAGCTCTTCCAGCCCCAGCCGTAGCGGCTGGTACAGAACAGCAGGTATCCCAGGCTTCCCAGGGGAAGCAGGTTATTGGAGACGATGAAGTCCTCCAGATCCTGAATCGTGGAGCCTGCGCCCAGCGGAGCAATTGCGCTCCAGATATTGAAGCCGAAAACACAGGGCAGGGAGAGCAGCAGGATCGCAACGAAGTTGACCGCAACAGCTTTTTTTCTTGTCCATCCGAACAAATCGATGGAGAAGCTTAAAATATTTTCGAATACGGCTATGATGGTGGACAGGGCAGCGAAGCTCATGAAGATGAAGAACAGAGTGCCGAAAATACGTCCGCCGGCCATCTGGTTAAAAATATTGGGCAGGGTTACGAACACCAGTCCGGGGCCTTCTCCGGGATTTACCTGGAAAGCAAAGCAGGCGGGGAAAATGATCAGCCCGGCCAGCAGGGCCACGATGGTATCCAGCGTGCAGATACGGATGGACTCGCCGGTAAGGGTGTGCTCCTTGGCAATATAGCTTCCGAAAATAGCCATGGCGCCGATGCCTAAGCTCAGGGTAAAAAATGCCTGTCCCATGGCAGCGAAGACAACCTCAAACAGGCCATATTCAGTTATTTTATGAAAGTCAGGTATCAGGTAAAAGCGCACGCCTTCGGCTGCGCCGGGCAGGGTAACGCTTCTGATACAAAGGATGATCAGGATAACAAACAGGGATGCCATCATGAATTTGGTTACGCGTTCCACACCCTTCTGCAGGCCGAGGCTGCATACGAGGAAGCCGATGATTACCGTGACGATCATCCAGAAGGTCATGGAACCGGGCTGTCCGAGCATACCGTTAAAAACGCCGCCCACTTCATCCGGTGTGAGACCGGTGAACTCCCCGCGTATCATTTTAATGACATAAGCGAGCATCCAGCCGCCTACGGTGGTATAGAACATCATGAGGAGATAGTTGCCTGCAATGGCAAGAATGGCCATGAAATGCCATTTGCTTCCCTTTGGCTCCAATACGTGGAAGCTGCGGGCAGCGGATTTCTGGCTGGCGCGGCCCACCGAAAATTCCATTACCATGATGGGAAGGCCGAGTATTACAAGAAAGACAAGATAGATGAGCACGAAGGCGGCTCCGCCGTATTTTCCGGTAATGTAGGGAAAACGCCATACGTTTCCCAGACCAACGGCACAACCGGCTGAAATGAGGATAAAGCCCAGCCGGGATGAGAACTTTTCTCTTTTTTCCATAAGTTAATTCCCCCTAGAAAATTGTGTGTACTTTAAACAGCATATAAGAGAAGGTGGGGGAAGTCAATAGGGAAAATGGAAGTCTAGTCTTTCAAATTAATGCATTTTACAATTTTACTTGTTTCATATTCGTAACCAGTTTTTATGTTTTTTAACTGAAGGGTAATTTTAACTGTTTTTCGTGTTGAATTATAATTAAATGTCAGATTCGAAATTTCATTGCTTTGATATGTACTGACGCCATAATACCAGTCGGAATTATTTGTTTTGGTCAGGAGTTCACCGTCAGGACCTATTTCCACGGATGCATAATCAATGTTAAGGATAGTTTTCTTAAGGGTTCCGTCCTCAAGTAATTTTTGCGTTTCAGAATCGATGTCCAGGGAACTATTCATAAATGTCTGTAATGTGGCAATTGTAACAAGTTCATTATCTTCATTGATAAACTGGATATAATCTTCTGAACTGCTTTTTAATATTTTTTCAGCATCAATCAGCTGCCCGCTTATTTTTGAAAGAAGGATATCGGATAATGTCTGTGCGTGGGCTATATTTGTCTGATTTAAGTGCAGTCTCATAAATGGGGACAGCACTGAAGCTGCCGCGGCTACGAGGAGTCCCAGCAGTACAAAGGTAACTATTAGTTCGATTAAGGTATATCCTTTTTGATTATTTTTAATCCGTTTTTTCACCTGTAAATTTCCTTTTGTCAAACGCAAAGAATCTATATGTTTTATACTGTGATTTTACAGCTTCATTGTAATTATATTGTTGGCCCACATTGCCTTTGATAGAAAAATTTTTGCCGCCATTGTTTGATGTAAATATAAAATCCTGCATGATGTATTGTGAGTCCAAGGTTCCCTCACCGGAACCTGTATAATAGTATTCGACTGCATTCTCTGTAATAATCCTATTCTCATTGCTGTCCTGCATTATTCTGAGGGCAGCAGTCATGGCGGTAGTAGTCATCATAATACCAATGAGCAAAACAATAAATGCAGCCATGACTGATATGATTGACATTCCGGAAGTGTCATTCCATCGCTCCAAAAGGAATTTAAAAAATCTTGTTCTATTAGTTGAAGGCCCATTCATACGTTTCTTCATCTGTAGGATCACCCTCGCTGTTCTTTTTGTCTACCATGATTAAAAATTTTTGCCTGACAGTATAGCTGACGGAGCCTTTGCTGCAGGTAACCTCCGTATATATGTATTTTTGGGAATATTTTGCGGGGTTAATAACATCCGTATGGTCTGTTTCATCGTCAGGCCACGAGTATAACTCATCCTGAATTTCGTCCAGTGTCAGATTTTTTTCACCCCAATAGATATTAACAGTAATTTCATAACCTGATAAAATCTCGCTGATAGGATAAATTCCCGATTCCTTATCGCTGTTTTTCCCATTGGACTCTACTGTATAGCTCCATTTCAGGTTAGTTTCTATATCGGAAGTCCGGCAATATTTGAAAGAAGTATCTTCTTTCAACATTTTTATAACAGCTTGTTGGTATTCATTTTTATTTTTTTTGTCCATAAGCTCTTCAGCCATCATTTCGCTGAAGCTTTCTGCAGCCAGCCGGCATCTGGTACTGGCTGCATTTTGCTTTGACGAACCAAGTGAAGAGGAAGCGGCCAAGAGGATAGTCAGGGAAAGTGCCATAAAAAGCAGCATGATGCAAAGAACAGTTATCATGGCATCTCCTCGCTTATTTGCTTTCATAGCGCTCTCCTTTCCCTTAGATTAAGACTTAAATTTTTACTCATGTTTTTCCTGTACGGCAAGAGTACTTTCCTTTGCCAAACTGCTCTCTGTAGGAGGTGTTTTTACGTTATCTGCGGTACTTTTTGTTTCATCTGCAATCGTGCTTTCAGGCAGTGCAGATTCTGATTCGATGTTTTCTGACGGTTTCTCTGCCGAATCAGTACTGCTGTTACTTTCAGATTCGCTCTCTGATTCAATTTCAGATCCGGTTTTAGAATCTGATTCCGTTTCTGTTTCGGAATCTGGTTTCTTCGAACCGTCCGGAACAGAATTGTTTGAAACGCTATTTCCGGATACCTGATTATGTTTGGGTATAGAATTTTGGCTTACAGAGGCGGACTTATTTGCTCCCGAAGTAATTATTTCAGGAAGTGTTGCCTCTGTTTCATACCGTATATAATCTGCCAGCCCATCCTGAGACTGAATAGTCTGGTTTATTTCTTCCGTTCCATTCCAATCAAGGATTGCAGTCTTCCGGTTTTTGCTGTCATTTTTATCTGCAATTCTAAGCCACAATTTATGGTATGAATCATGATAAGCTGTATCTGGCGTCGCTAAAGCTGTAACCTGAACTGCAGAAGTATACAGATATTGATAAATTTTGTTTTGATCTGTTTCCAAATCATTTATATCAGGCAGCTTTAAAACGAAATCATAGGTAAATGTTCCATCCGGCTGAACCTTACTGTTAATGGTTAAAACAGATTCCATTTTTTGCGAGCTTCCGGATTCCCATGGCCATTCTGCTGAATAACTGAAATCGGATATCGTATAAGTATAGCTGTTATCATTTTGGGCAGAGGATATTTTCTGCTCATTAACATGCAATTCCGGAGTGCCATCCTCTGAAAAATCAATCACTGATGTTGTCTGTTTCTTGGACAGGTTTTCCAGCACAATACGGTAGCCCGAAGCATGAGCAACGGATGACCAGGAAAGTTGATACTGCGTTCCTTCATACTCCCCTTTTGTAAAATCTACAGTCTTTTCTGATAGCGAAGGCGCTGCAAGTTCGGAAGAAGGAAGTCGGTAAACCTGGTATTCGGACCATAGGGAGCTGATATTACTGTTATCAGCGATACGGCACCGTATTATCAGATATTTGCCGGCCAAATCCTGACTCCATCCGGAGAGGTCGTCCGCTTTTAAGGACAAGACGGTATTTTGCAGGCTGCCGGAGGGTGTGGTTACCAGGATTTTATCTTCAGGTACAAGAGGAGGTATTTTGATGGAGCCATTTTCACAGGCATCCTCCGCAACTTTAAAGCTTCCTCCATCTGTTTGTTCCACAATTGTTAATTCATCCTGCTTTTCGGGGTAAATGCCGGCTTCGAACTTATAGGCACCATCTCCCTGTGCATTTTTGCTTGTCACAGCGCAGTTCATTATGAGATTAAGGAATTCTTCTTCTGTCCGTACTTCATCAGTCTTGTTATCTCCATAGGTCAGATTGAAAAGAAGATCATCCGGCAGAACAAGACGTTTAGGTATCAGCATTTCATTGCTCATGACGCCGTCTGAGGAATCAGTATAGAGAATTTCCTCATCATCACTATCTTCGTGTGATACAGCGATTGCATTGACAAAGAAACGTACCCGGCATCCCTGAAGGGCTTCCAAACTGCAGTTTTCAAGTATGTTTTCCCTATATGAATCCTCTTCTTCCGGTGGTGCATCCTTTGTTTTTGTTCCCAGAAGGATTTTCCAGCCTGTTTGTAAAGAAGTATCTTCTGCGTCCGGATAAGCGTAAACTTCCGGGCCATAAGCCAATTTCAGGGTTTCAGGGTCAAGTTTATTCCCGTCTGTATCAGTAAGAGGTACAAGGGCATAAACCTGATATTCTGCCAGATCTTTTCGCGGTGCATCTTCTGTTATTGCATTCCAGGATATGTCGTATAGCAGTTCATCCTGATTATTATCATGCAGTTTCACCCGCGGCATCGTAATCTGAGGCAGCGGAAGGTAGGTCCTGTAGATTTTACTGGAATAGTTAAAGAATTTGGATACAATATTATTGTCGTTTATCGTGCCTAAATTTGTTACGGCGACTTCGACTTCCTTATAGTTCCAGTTTTCCCTGGGCAGTTTTATTTCCTTCTCTTCCTGTCCATGGGAGGTCAACAGCTCTACCCGGCGATTGTCGGGAGTTATTCCAGTTATTTTAACATTATAACGGGCCGGCTTTGCACTTTCATTTGCTATTGTCCAGCTGAATATAAAATTTTCTCCTTCTAAAGCATAATCGTTATTGAAGATGGGAACAGCAACCCGATTATTCTTTAGTTCGGCGGTTACGGACTGAACCTGTTTTGGATATACAGCTTTTTCAGCCAGGAAGGTACTGTAATAAATGTTGTATACAGGATCCTGATTGTCATTATCAACACTGATTCTTTCTACGGTATAACCATCTTTTACATGATATTTGGTTGGTTCAGAGGTATTACTATCACTGTCGGCGACAGGGGTGAAAAGGTCGGGATATTTTTCTACTACTTCCTCCGCTTTCAGTGGAGTATCTCCGTTGATGGGGCGTTTCTTGCCAAAGTATACACTATGGCCTTGTGTTGCCCATAAATAAGTACGGGCGGTAATTTTGGGATTTTCTTGTTCTAACAGTGATGCGGCCATTTTAGGACTGATATTGCCAAGTGTTGCGGTTACATTTCCTGAATAAGTGGAAATAAAGGTTTCAGTAGATGAAACAGCAACATCCATACCGACTTCTGCGTCAAATATAAGCAATTCGGATTTGCAATAATAAGCTGATTGTTTACCTGTGTTCAGTTTGCTTATAAAACCTAAACTTTCAGGTGAACTACCGGTAAAGTTGGGGACACTTTCAGTTTTCATGGTAATAGAGGCAATTGCATTGTCTTTTAAGGTAGCATCTAAAGGTAAAGCTGTTTGAACTGCTATTTTAGGTGAATTCAGATATAATCCTGTATCACTAAGAGCCTGAAACTGCAGGGATACATTATCATCTGATTCTGGAATATTTCGCAGTTTTGTAATACCTTCACCTGTCTTAGAATCTAAATTCTCTATAGAAATTGGGTTAAATAATTTATCATTATTTTTATATGCAATAAAGCTACAGACATATCCTTTATAATCTTCAATGTTATCTACGTTTATAGTATAATAGGCACCATCCTTATCATAGTGCTTTTCCAAATGTGCATTTGGTGTGGGAAGAGATTCTCGCACTTCTACACAATTTGAGATAGCAGCATTGGAATCATAGTTTTCTTCTTCTGTGCTGAGAATATTAAGTGCGGTAACAGAGGCTCTCATAAATTTTCCACTCCAAACAGAATCCAAAGGGATGTCTGTGGAAGATACAAAAGGCAGTAACATTTCAAGTCCCATATTTTCAACTGGATTTGTTGAATCTGCACTATCATATAAATAAATGTTTACTTTATATTGTGTGGCGCCGTTAACAGGATCCCAGCTTAGAGTATAGTTACTTTCTGACTGAGATAAATTAACGTTTTGAGGTTTTGACAGTTTCTTATTTTGAGATGCACCAGCTTTTAATTGTGCATCAATACTATTATATAATTCTATAGAAGTGCTATTCCAACTACAGGGATTACTTGTCAGTTTAGGAATATATGGGGTTCTAATTTTTTCAAGAATATCTGCTCTAAATTCATTGTCCTGTTTTTTAATATACAGTGGAGCTGTAGTATCAAGTGAAGGCCGTAACTCCTCTGAAACCCCATCTATGTAAATATCCCAAATAGAACAATATTTAGGACTTATTGAGTTTGAGTAATATTCAAGTTTTACAGAGGTTATTTTTTCTTTTCTCCAATCAGGGCTTTCAGAAAAATTAATCTGAACCATTTTATTATTTTCAGCAGGAAGAGACATAGGAGGTTCATTATTTTTATAACCATATCCCACCCAAAAACTTTCATTATTTACAGAATATTTATATTCATTTGTAGGATTTAAACAAGTGAATTCATCTTCGTTTTCATATTTAACATATAATTTGAAATAATGCTCTCTTATAGTTTTGTCAGTATTGTCAGCAAACCAGGTTATTTGCATAAATTCTGCAGGGAGGGCAACAGGCCGTCCCAGATAATCTGTAAGGTCTATAGAAATATATAGCCGCTTATCCTTATCGGAATCTGGATTATTATTCGCAACTAAACGAGTGTTATTATTAAAATCAAAGGCTTTACTAAGACTATTTTCAGCGGCAATTTTTCCAGTGTAATTACCAATAAGAGGATTCATGAATACCGCTTCAGTAATGTCTGAAGAGTCCTCTTCATTTGATTCTGCAAAATAAAAATTATGCTGACTTTGAGGTTTAAGATCTGCAGAAGTTAGACGAGGTTCCACTTCAGCAATACCAAAACAATTCTTCATAGTTACTGTACCGCTAGTTTTTTGCCCGAAAATACCACTAAAATTATTACCATCTGTACTTCCATATCCGTAATTACGACAGCCAGTTAATTCACAGGTTGCATTAATTTCATTATTTGCAAAGATTCCAGCTCCATTATTTATTCCTATATTTCCGGTATTTACACACTGTGTAAACTGAATGGTAGATTTTCCAGAGGATACTCTGCTATCACCAAGTATTCCCGCACAGTTTTTGCCGCCATTTATAATACCATGGTTAATGCACTCATTTATAAGAAGGGTTTCACCAGCATTAATTTGGTATAATACGCCTATGATACCACCTGCACCAACTCCTTCAACGTTATTTTGTACTATGTTACCATAATTTGTACAATATTCTATCTCTCCGCCTTTGTATTTCCATTGACCGATGATTCCTCCAACACGGGCTGAATCTGAAATATTTCCATAATTATTGCAATAAGAAACTTTTTTTGTACTGGAATTCATACTTTCTAAACGGCCCGCAATACCTCCTGCAGAATTACTATTATTTTCAGCTCTTGTTACTGCCGCATAATTAGTGAGATAACTCATATCCTTATCACTTGCGCTATAACCTATCATTCCTCCTATAGCAGTATCAGAGTAATATGCGTTTGCTTCAACTGACCAGTTACTGTTATTAATACAGTTATTCAAACTGCCAGAGGCTGTCTGATAACCAACCATACCACCAATATTTGCCATAGAAGCAGATATATTTACAGTATGCATTGTGTATCCGGTGTCTTTAGAATTATTATTATCCGGCATAGACGTATTACAGAAAATTTCAGAAATCTTCCCATCATTGCGTCCGGCGATACCACCGATATAAGAGCATGTGTTTTTTTCTGTATTGTTTTTTTCTGTATTCTTTGTTGTTATTGTAGTATCGTTGCTATTGGCAATAGTGCATTTTGTGATTTCTCCATCAGAGGTATTTTTGCCCGCAATTCCCCCTACGGATACAATGTCGGCAACGGAGCCTTTGGCGCTTACCATACCGGAAAAATCGCAGTTTGTAATTATTGCCCGGTTTTCTCCTGCAATACCACCAAAGCCGCCTTCGGAACCATTTTCTCCATTGATGTGACTGGCACAATATACATTTTTGATTGTACCTGAATTAATGCCGGTAACACCACCCAGCCATCCTGTTATACTGTTGTTATCATTTACATAAATATGCGAATATATATATTTTATATTTCCTTTTTTATCTTGACCGCCATAAATACTGCCCAGATTTTCTCCGGCAACTCCTCCAAGGCGGCTTCCAGAATAACCGGAGGTAATCTGTACCGAATATCCATTGGTATCTATGCCCGGAAAAGACGTTTTTGCAGATGAATCCGGATGATGTCCTACCCAGCAGGCGTTTGATTCCGTTTCGCTGTCATTGCCGATTACTCCTGTTTGTTCGTTGATGCCGACAATACCTCCGATTGCAGAGTTCCCTGAGGAAGCAGCTGAATTATTCAATGTCAGTGTACCTTCTCCTGTGGCAACAAAACAGCTGGTGATACTTCCCGCATTTTTTGCGGCTATACCACCAGTGTAGGTATTTCCCTGCACAGAAATTTTGGAAACGTTAGCGATTCCACATCCGATAATTTTGGCCCCCGCCTGATTAATGGCAGCGATACCTCCGCACATTCCATTAGCGGCTTTTACATTGCCGTTTACGGTACAGGAATTAATTTCACCGGATGTATTAGATGAAGTAATCCCCCCTGCATTACCAGAAAGCGCGGAAACCTGTCCACTTACTTTGCAAAATTGTACCGTAATGTTATCACCATCAATGTAACCAATTACACCACCTGCGTTTCCTAAGGTTTCGCTATTTATAGTAAGCCCGGAAGCAGTAACTGTACTTGCGATATTTAGAGGGACTTCAGAGGTTCCGCCGATTATTAGTTTGTTTTCTGTGATATTGCGCATGTAACCGGCACAGCCGCCTACATAAGCACTACCGTTGACGAATTGACTTTTTCCGGCTATTTCAAAATCTGTAAGGCTTCCATAGTTTATTCCGGTGATACCGCCAACATAAGATGCAGTGCCATCAATGGATGTATTCAGTCGTATTTGGCTTATTGTACCTGCATTGAATCCGGCTATACCGCCGGCGCAGATTGTGTTGACATTTATACGGCCATTTTGAATAGTTTTATTCGGATCCTCTTGGTTAGAGAGTTCTGACGAAGTTATTATGCCATAATTTTCCGCTGCAATTCCTCCAATAACGGCTTTTCCGGTAATTGTGTCAGTTAGAGAACAGTTGTAAATTCTCCCTTGAGTTTTGTTACAGCCGGTAATACCTCCTAGATATATACTGGAAGTGTCCCCCAGGGATTGTACAATGCAATTTTTTATTATGCCCTCATTTACTTCTGCAACAGAACCTTTATAGGTAGTTTCTTCTGCAACAGAGATTAATCCCATGTTGGCGCAGGAATCAATAGTGACACCTGAGGTAACCAGACCGATGATTCCCCCAGTATAAGAATAATTTACAATTTCCCCATCGGATTTAAAAGGATTTATTGAGCCATGTTCATACGTTATATTAGCTAGGCGGTAAGAGTCATTTTCTTTCTTAAGGCAGGTATGATCTATTGTGCTTGCGATATAATGCATAGAAACAATTCGGGACTGGCTGGTAACATTCTTTATTTCCAGGGAAGAAGCTTTGTCATTATGGCCGACTATGCCGCCAACCATAATTCCACCGCAGATTGTGTCCATTGTATTGCAACCATTTGAAATATTAATAATATGGAGTGTCTTTCCAAGGGGAGAATCTGCTTTTTCGTTAAGCAGATTTTTAATTAATACTTCTGATACTGATGGCCCTTCCACTGGTTTAGACTCATCATCTTTCTTCGGTGGTGGATTGTTAGGATCACCAGGATGATTCTGATAATTGTGGCTGGCAATATTGACTTCTTCCGCGAGAGTTTTTATATAGCTGCTGATTGTATCAGTACTCTCATCTGCCGGAAATATATAGTTATAACCTATAAAACCACCTACACAACCGCCAGTTCGTAATGGGCCGGAACTACTTTCTGCAGTTACTGTACCAAATTGGTTTGCAGTACTACATTGGAGGTATAAGTCATTTTCGGAAGAGACAAGATTACCTCCTATACATCCCCCGACAAAGGAACTTCCAGAAACAGAATTAGGATTAGACTGAAGAACATAATTTTCCAAACTGTTTTCCTCTGTTTTAAATATATGTGAGGAGGTATTACAACCGATTAGACCTCCGGTGAAGGCCTCTCCATCAATATAACCGCCTTTCAGAACATAGGTATCTAAAGACACAGTTGCTTCTGCATCATTGTATCCTATCAGACCACCTGTATAATTACCGCCGGAAACAATGGTTACAACATCATGACGAGAAGTGGATATAACAGTGCCGTTATTATATCCTACAAGACCGCCTACATATCCCAGTGGATCTGAAGTCTTCCAGACCTTAATTTTGCTGAGGATGTCTTCTCCTTTGACGGAGTAAGTATCCATAGTACTTGTGCAATCAGTTAGAGTACCGGTGTTATATCCGGTTATGCCCCCACCATAGCTATTTGCTGTTGCGATAATTCCTTTGTTGGACCAATTAGATATAACGGGGGTGGATTCTGATTCTAACAGTGGAAGGCCGTCTTTATCGACAGAAGTATTGGCCCCGGCAATGCCTCCCACATAATTATAACCGATGATAGCCGTAGTATTAGATTTCCCATTACCCTCCAGAGGGGGTTCTGAATCCCATAAACCAACGATACCACCTATATAATTCCTTCCTTTGAGGACACCGCCATCAGAAGAACAATTAGTAATCCGTGCGTTTGATGTACAACGTCCAGCAATACCTCCCATATAATTGCCAAGTAAATCCTCAGTAGAAAAAAAGTCATCAGATACTGTAAAATCCATAAAGTCAACAGTACCTAATGTAGAGTTACAATTTTCAATATTACCATCGCATAAATACCCAGTAATACCGCCAAGATTTTCACAGATATCTTTTGTATTAGCAGTGGATGATACTTCAATCTTGCCCTTGTTTTTACAATTAATAATACTTAATGGAGTTGCGGCATTTTCTTGCTTTAAGCAGCTTGCTCCGATAATACCGCCAACATAAGAGAAACCGGCAATATCACTTTCGTTTACCAGATCTTCATAATTTTCAGTCAACGTTGAGGCAGGGACTGCCTCTGCATCTTCTATAAGCGGAAGCATATCCGAACCACAAATACCGCCGACAAAATTGTCACCATGTACATAGTTACGTTTGCCGGAATCTATATCAGAGTTGCTATTCTTGGCTGATGAGACAGAAATATCTTTCAGAATGCCTTTGTTCCAGCCGCATATAGTACCTACATAATTACGACCGTCCACTCTTGAATCATAAACCTGTAGATTTTGAATACATCCTTCATTTACACGAAACAGGCCCAGGGCATAAAGTGAAATAACCGTTTCGGGATTATCCTGCTCCATGTCCAGAGAGGATGCATTTTCTTCATACAATGTGAGCATATGGATAGAATAATCTTTTTTCAGTAATCCACCATCTGCGTCATAGCTGCTGTTTGTTCCCAGATATGGAATTGCGGGAAATGGCGCGCTGTCTTTATTCGTTGGAATGCCATCAGAAGAATGATGGCCCTGGTAAAGCTCCTCCGGGCTTAATAAGGCAGAATTTTCTGCTGAGGTATCGTATAGGGAGTAAGCTGCAGCGATTCCCTTTTCACCGCTCCAATGGATGTCCTTTTTCTGGATATAGGAAATATTTACTTGTTCGGAATCCTTCTGATTACTGTTCCAGGCCTCCAAAAATCGAATATTAAAAAGATGTCTGCCATTCAGCAGTTCGGCTGAATAGGTAGTCCCATTTTTAGAAGAACTCTTTTTTTCACCGTTCCCGAAGAAGGGATGCTCTTTCTGCGAATAGGAACGTTTACCGGAAAAATTTTCATAGGATGCTACCGCATCCACATATATATAAGTAGTATCGGACGAAATACCGTACGATTTACTGCCCAATGATCCTTTCATCAGCCTGACAATGCTGGTAGTCTTTTGATATTTTAAGGGATCCAGAATGTCAGTATCTGTTGCATCTGCAATAATAGCTTCGTTTAAGACAGCAGCGGAGTTCAAATCCGCTCCATCCAGAATGATGTCTATTTCCCCTTTGGTGTTTACGCGAACTTCTATTGGGGACTTATCGGTATCTGTTTTAGCTTTCCCGGAGTCATTGTAGCGTGTGATAAGTACTTCGGCTGAGTGTGTGGATTTCCCGCCGTCAATGTCGGTTCCCATCAGCTGTTCCCCGTCTATAGTGAAAGAAATACATTTTTTATCAGTATCATCATAGATGTTTAAGGTATAGGAATAGCGGCTTAAATAGGGGCGGTATTTGGCTGAAAGAACCATATGGAGCCGCAGGGTTTCTTCATTAATCAGTTCAACGTCCCTGAAGGTGGGCTTATAGTAGCTTTTAGATACGTATTTAGCTAAATCCGTGTCGTAATAGCCCATAAGCTGTTTTTGCCTGCGTCCATCGTTTTCTCTGACATCTTTTGTGATACCCATGCTTTTGCCATCTGAACCATCGGAATCTGAATAATCAAAGCATTTAACTCTTTCAGAATAGCTGACAGCGTAAACAGAACCGTCTTCAGGGTCGAATTCCAGACGGATGGCGGCATTAAATATTTGTTCATCATATACATAGTTCTTCAAAAGCTGATATAGAGGATTGCTCTGCAGATGTGCATCTTCTTCATTCATGTGAATATCCATGTAATACAGACTGCGGGAGGGAGAATAATTTTCAGCTTTTCCGCAGTATTCATTGTCACTGCTGCCTTTGACATATTGTTCAAGGGTATCTAGTCCGCCTCCGGCTTCCATGGAAGCCAGGGCAGACTGGGCGGCAAGAAAAAGAGTCTGGGCATATTCATTATTTTTTTTGTATATAGAATGTCGCTGCCATGCCATAAGGCTCATAACAGAACCGGTTATTAAGATACCCAGTATTACCATGGTTACGATTACTTCAATCAAGGTAAAACCAGTTTTATTTCCGGCAACGGATTTAAGTTTCAATTTTATTTTCCTATACATTTGGTGCATCTCCCGGATTTCTTCTTCTGTTTGCTATAAGCTTATATATTGCAGTACACATTGTGGTTACCTAATTAGTTTTTATTTGTATAAATCCAATTTATACCAGAATTCGTTGGTAACTCCATTTTTTATAGTATTCAAGTCTGTATTGTTTTTTATTTCTTGTAATGCAACATAATATCCATCGCCATATTTTATTATATTTCCCTGTTTGACCGAGTGCTTTTTTGTGTTGTATTCATTATAATCATCGATTGGTTTACCCTTATTTAAGACAAACGATTCTTTGGGTTTACTGCTGTCCGTATGGAATTTATACTGGATATTATCTCCCTTAAGAGAAAATTCAATATACATAGATGATGTATTTTCAGTTAGACTCATATATACCTTATCATTTTTATCCTTGAATAATTGATTTGGGGGTAATGATACCTTAATTTTATTATCACCTAGCTGTAGGAGTATATCTTTATTTTCTTCAACATATTTTTTTACAAATTCATCAATCGTGTTACACGAAAATTTTATTTCTTCTTTACCATATCTTTTTGTAAAGAAATTGTTGTCATTGTTATTATTTTCGCTGCTGGTTTCCTCTTCGGAGGATTCTGGTTCAGTAATGGTTTCTTCTGTAGAAGGTGTGGGAAGGGATGTTTCAGATTCGGGAAAGATAGTGGGAGTAATTGCTTCCGCTACCTGAAAATCATCAGGCAGAGCGGTATTCGTTTCATTGTGATAGGGACATGATACGGTATTTTCATCTTTTGCAACATATGGAATACTGAGAGAAGGACATGAAATATCAGGATTTGCTTTTATGATATCCTGCATAGTAGCAGCAGGGTTCTGTGCGCGGGCAGAATCTAATAAGGCCACCAGAGATTTTCTGTTTATTTCACACTCTTTGGCTTTGCTTTCATCTATGTACCTGGTTACGGAAGGAACCATAATCGCAGCCAGTATACTGATTATTGCCATAACAACAATAATTTCGGTTAGTGTAAAACCGAAATTGTCTGAATATTTTGTTCTTAATATTATTTTTTTCATGATATTACCTTTATTTTAATAGTAATTTATTGAATAATCATATCATAATAGTAAGGATTTCACAAGATTGTTAGGCTTTGGAACTTATTTTTATTATGAAGGAGATAATCTCGGATTTATTATAGAGGGAAAGGAAAATAAGGAAGAAGGAAATCGGTGTAGATATTTGAAATTTAAGGGTGTAATATTATGAAGAGGAAGAGTTGTTCAGAGTGAAGACTTTGGGCTGGCTGATAGGTATAGAAAAATATAAAAATTGTTAAAATATTTTTTCTGATACGTATTATTGAACAATATAGAAAATGATATAAATTATTTTATTTTAAGTTGAAGAAAATGGTGGAATTTGTTGACAAAGAGTTACGAAAAGACTATATTTAGTAAAAAGGTAAAACTCTTGTAATGATTGGTGCAAAAAGATATATCTACGTATAATTAACGGAGTTTTAGATATATCTCTTTGCATTTTTTTATTGCAGGAAGGAATTCCCGGTGTTTTGTAGTAGTTGATATTATTGATTATAGGTAAAGGAGCGGAGTGGGATTATTTTGAAGTGAGTTGGCAGCCGGGAAATGTTATGCAGGTACTTTTGGTAAACAAGGTCTTATTGATTGAATGTAGTTGATAAGATGCAAGAACGTGAAATGGGTAACTGTTGTTGGTCTCTGATGAAAGGATCGTATTATGAAATTATTTGCAAAGCTTAAAAATGATAAAAAAGGGTTTACGTTGGTTGAGATGATCGTTGTTATTGTTATTATTGGTATCTTGTTGGCTATTTTGGTGCCTGGGATGTTTAAGTATATTGATAAGGCTAAGGATAAGCAGATTCAGGTTAATGCTAGGGCGGCGTTAATGAGTATTGAAGATGCTGTAGCAGAAGTATATGGGAAAAACGGTGTGACGGGTGAAATGATAAGTAAGTGGTTTTCAGAAGGTACCGGCTCAGTATTTACTTTCCCGATAAAAAATGTCTCAGGGGAGATTGGTGAAAAGACGTTTACGGATGCTACTACTGGTATAGCGATTAAGTACACTATGAATCCATTACCTAATGCTAGTGCTTCAATTACGGAACTTGCAGTAAATTCAAAGGGTGAAATAACCAAAATGGTATATACAGAAGGTAAAAAGTCTATTGAGTTTACTTCTGCAGGATGGGGGGAAATCATTACTGGAGATTAAATAATTATACATGAAGAAAGGTAATTATTTTGCAATGCAAAAGTTAAAGGATATTATAAAAACATATAGTATTGTTATAAACAAAGTTTTAAAATATCTTTTTAGTTTGCTTATATGCATTATTATTATTATTCCATCATTATTTTATGTTGAGAATCATGCTCAGGCAGAAATTTGTCTTAGAGAAGCTAAAAATATTCAGTTAGCAATGAAAATACTTGCTGTAAAATATTATGGAGTTGATCGTAATATTTATATTCCAAATACACAGTATGGTGTGATGGAAGACACTGTAAACGAAATTTTAGATTTATCAGGTGCAGTTGGAGAAATCACATTAGTTTCTTGGAATAGTGAGGAAAGAATACCAGGCAAATTTTATTATCTGACAGATAAATTTCTTGTGATATATGAATACGATGTAGATGCTAAGGAACCTACATGGACTATTTATAATACACGACAAGTGATGAAACTTGGTAAATAACTGGATTTGTAATTAAAAAAATTTCGTGGTATAATTTCTGCCCGGCCAATGCCGGGCAGAAATTATATAGCGGAATCGTGCAGTAGCTTGAAAATAATTTGTTCATCTTTTGATAATATTTTAAATGAGTAACAATAATATTTTACAGTCAAATAATATAGGTTAAAAATGCATTCTTTAATAATGAATAAACTGTATATTAGTATAATTTTGTTCAGTATTCTTTCTTTTTATTTAATAAATGGTATTATTTATTCAATGTCCCATAAATTAAAATTAGTAGAGGAATTTAGACTGCTTTTTCAGAAAGGCGTATACAAAAGGTGTATTTTTAATGGATTGCTAGGAGGAATACTTGCCAGTTTTACGATATGGAAGTACATAAAAATATCAACGGTGTTAACAATACTATTATTTTTGGCTCTTTTGTTAATTATATCATCTGTTGATATTACTACCATGGAAATCCCCAACACCTTCGTAATAGCCGCGCTTGCATTAGGAATCATCTCCATCTTCACAATGCCCGGTACCAGCCTCCCCTCCCGCATCCTAGGCATGTTCGTAGTCAGTGTCCCGCTCCTCCTCATAACGCTTCTAGTCCCCGGCGCCTTCGGCGGCGGAGATATCAAGCTTATGGCGGCTTGCGGTTTGTTCCTGGGAACCAAGCTGACCCTGCTGTCCTTCGCCTTTGCAGTATTAACCGGCGGCCTGTACGGAATCTGGCTTCTGGTAATGAAGAAGAAAAGCGGAAAAGAGCACTTCGCCTTCGGCCCATTCCTATGTTTAGGCATGGCAGCGGCACTGTTCATCGGAGACAGGGTATGGGACTGGTATGCAGGACTTCTATATTTGTAACTTCACTTTTGGTTTTATTAAGCTTTACAATATACCATGAATGCTTCATTATTAATATATATCATACGAATCCGTTAACCTAAAAAGCAGCAAAGGGAAACCGCTATGCCCAAATATGTCTATAAAGCCAAAACAGAAGAGGGAGAAAAAATATCCGGCCAGATGCAGGCCATGGATGAAAACGATCTCCATCTGAAGCTTCGGCAGGAAAATAAATATCTTATCAGTGCGAAGCGGGCAGAGGAAGTCCAGCGGATTCATAAGATTAAAGCGAAATATCTTTCTGAATTCTGCAGGCAGATTGGAACCCTGTCGGCTTCCGGCGTATCGCTGGTTCGTGCGCTGAACATCATAGCGCAGGATGAATCCAATAAGAAAAACGAAAAAACAGCTTACGAAAATATTCTTCGTCAGGTCCGCCAGGGAAAGGCTCTTTCCGAGGCAATGGAGGATCAGGATGAAGCCTTTCCGGAGCTTTTAATTAATATGGTCCGTTCCGCGGAAACCGCGGGCAACCTGGACGAGACATCAATGCGTATGGCAGATTACTATGACAAGCAGTTCCGTATGCATTCCAAAATAAGCAATGCCACACTCTATCCAAAGATTCTGTGTTTTGTAATTATAGTGGTTGTTATTTTCATGCTGGGCTACATACTGCCTCAATTCCAGGATTTGTTCGCACAGATGGAAGAACTGCCCCTGCCAACCAAGATCCTGTTTGCCATGAGTGACGGAGTAAAGGAACACTGGCTGATGCTTCTGATCATCCTGGCAATTCTCGTACCGCTGCTGATGTTTGTGGCACATATTCCGAAGGTAAGGCTCCAGCTGGATCAGATGAAGCTGCATACCCCTATATTCGGAAAGCTTCTTAAGATCGTATATACGGCACGTTTTGCAAGAACGATCAGTTCCCTTTATGCATCAGGAATCCCTATCGTCCAGGCACTTCAAATCGCCCGTAAAACGATAGGTAATACATATATAGACAGCCAGTTCGACGAGGCGGTAGCCAAAATCCGAACGGGCGGGAACCTGTCAGATGCGCTGGACGCAATTGATGGGTTTACAAAAAAGCTGACCTCGGCTGTCCGGGTGGGTGAGGAAACGGGAAGCCTTGACAGCATGCTTAATTCCATAGCGGACTCCATGGAGTTTGAATCCAACATGGCGATTGATAAGATGGTGGCGACGCTGGAACCTGTATTAATCGTGGTAATGGCTATTATTGTAGGATTTATCATGGTATCCGTACTGATGCCGATTTACGGTTCCTATGATGCTATCAGTAATTCAGGATACTGATTCAGGATATTGATACAGGATGCCGATTTCGGCCTGCCGGGAAAAGAAGAATACCGGGAAGTAAAATGCCGGGAAGAAGAATTTCGGAAAAAGAGTACAGAAAAGAGTATAGAATAAAGTACAAAAAAGAGTATGGAATAGAGTACAAAAAGGGTATAGAATTACCAGGTACCTTTCCAGGGACCACGACACAGCAAAGCGATAGATTAACAGAAAGGACAATACCGGGATGCAGACCTGTGTATATATGTCCAACCGCAAGATTCAGGCGGCAGTGGGCAATGCAAAGAAAGGCTCAATTTCAGTAAAAAGGCTGTATGAAACGCTGGCGCCGGAGGGCTGTATAATCAATGGTGTTATTACAGCGGAGGAGGAACTGGCGGCGCACCTGAAGGAGTTCTGGAAGGAAAACCACCTGGCGGTGAACAATGTATGCCTGGTGCTCCACAGCTCCCAGTTTATGTCGAAGACCTTTCAGGTTCCGGCGATGAACGTGAAGAAAACGCTGGAGTACATTCCCAGGGAGTTTCCCGGAGTGTCGGAGGCCGGCGGCAGTGTCTATGGCTATTATGAAATCGATACGGATAAGAAAAAAGGAATGCGGGAGGTTTTCGCCACCAGAATGGAGCGGGAATTCCTGGATTCCTATACTCGTTTATTCGCTTCTATAGGGGTGAAGGTAACCTGCGTGCGGGCCGCGCTGGGGAGCGTGGTTTCGGTTCTGCACAGAATGGCTTATTTTAAGGACAGGACCTGTATCCTTCAGATTCAGGATGAGGATAACCTGACGAGTATTCTGATGCATCAGGGAAAATATTGTTATTCCAGCATGAACCGGACCTTCAGTGAGCACGGTACTCCGTCCTATGGCGTGGAGGTGGCAAGGAATATCAGCGGTATTCTGCAGTTTGCTTCCGCGCAGAAGCTGGAAAATGCGGTGACGGATGTTACGTGGGCCGGTTTTTCAGAGGGGGATATCCAGGTATGCTCCGAGAGCCTTCTGCAGATAGATAATACGCTGAGAGCCGGAAGCTTTATGGATGATAGTATAATCCGCAGCAAGGAGGAGGACTTCGGCAGTTACCTTTTTCCCATATGCGGGCTGATTCCGCTGGAGGATGCCGGGAATCTTTTTATCCAGTATAAGAAGACATCGGAAAGAAGCCTGAAGCGCAAAAGCCTGATGAAGCAGATAACGCCCGTGATTCTGCTGCTGTTGGTCATGCTGGTGATTACCGGGTTTTTCGGGGTTCACTACTGGCTTACCTCGCGTAAGCTGGAGGAGGTCAGAAGCTATAACGAGAGTCCGGAGGTTCTGGAGCAGAGCGCCAGGTATGATGAGGTGGAAGCTCAGATGCAGTGGGAGCAGATGCAGAAGGCGGCTTTGACGAAGGCCGCGCGCAATATTGAGTCCTACCCTTATTTTAACAGCTCCATTACGGATGTGATAGAGAGCTGTACGATGGGGGAAGTTACTTTTTCAATCAAAAGCTTCGATGCGCAGACCGGGGTGATCAGCGTGGATACGGCGGCGCCGGATGTGGAGATTATCAATCAGTTTATCGACAGGCTGGAAGAAAAGGATATTTTCGAACGCCTTGATTATACGGGATATACCTGGTCGGACGAGAGCGGGATGTGGACGATCAATCTGGTTTGCTATCTGTCGGAAATGGCCGGGAAGTAGGGGGAAGCTGCTGTGAATATTACAATGGAAATTACGGAAAGAGATAAAAAGCTTCTTCTGTTCATGGCCTTTTTTGTGATTGTCCTTGGCTTTGGATTTTTTGTAATCAGGCCCTTGTCCCAAGCGGACGCAGAGCTGAAGATAGAGCTGGAAAATCAGCAGGAGCTGATGATGGAAACGCAGCAGAAGCTTGTGATGCTGCCGGCGATGGAGAGCAGCCTTGTGAAGACACAGGAGGAGCTGGAGGAAGCGGCGAAGGATTTTTATCCGGTGATGAAGAGCCAGGAGATTGACAGGCTGCTTACCGGCATTGTGGTGGGTAAGGGGCTGGAGTCCCGGCAGATGACGATTACGATGCCGCAGAGTGAGCTGAAGCTGGAGCCGTATTATGCTTCTGCAGCAGCAGCGGAGGATTCCATGGCGCAGTCGGCGGCGCAGGGCGCGTCCGAGGAGGACGGGAGTACGGCGCAGGCGCCGGAAACTGTTTTTACGGGGATTTACGCGGCGCAGGTACAGATGACGATCCGGGGGAACCGGGTCACCATGCAGCAGATGGTGGATGAGCTTACCAGGAACTATCCTTCCATCCGGATAACCAGCGCGGGCTGGGGAACTGAAAACAACAGCATACGCAATGCGGACGGGGAGTATATCACTTCTGTGAACGATACGCTGCAGCTTGGTCTGGAGGTCTACATGTACAGGAAGGACGAGGCATAAACATGGAATTAACTTCAATTAAAAATATCCGTCTGGGCCAGGTCCTGAAGGAAGCTGGCTATGTTACGGAAGAAGATATCGGCAAGGCCATTGAATATCAGAAGCAGAATCCGGGAATGCGTATTGGTAATGCGCTGATTGCGCTGAATTATATTACCGAGGGACAGATGCTGGAGGCCCTGGCGGCGAAGCTGAACCTGAAGACAGTGGATCTGTCCGGGATATCTGTGGACATTGACGCCGTGGGCAAAATCCCGAGGCAACTGGCGGAAAAATATCTGATGCTGGCGGTGAGCAAGACGGATGACATCCTTACGGTTGTTGTTTTTGACCCGCTGAATTATTATGGCATTGAGGATATCCGGCAGATCACGGGGATGCAGATCGAGATTCTGCTTTCAGAAAAGTATCCGCTGGAAAAGGCAATCAATTACTATTACTCGGAAGTTTCCGCTAAAATGGCAGCCAAAAAGGCCAACACCAGCACTGAGGGCATAGTGGAGGAAATCCAGATCGATGATACGGATGATGATACTCCTATCATCAATCTGCTGAACAGTCTGATAGAGAGGGCGGCCAATACCAATGCCAGTGACGTCCATATTGAGCCGTTTGAGCATAAGACAACGGTGCGTATGCGTATTGACGGTACGATAACCGAGTATGTCACGTTGCAGAAGAACCTGCATCCGTCTTTGATTGCACGTATTAAGATTTTGTCAGATCTGGATATAGCGGAGCGCAGGGCGCCTCAGGACGGGCATTTCAGGACGCAGGTAAATGATGAAATGATCAACATCCGTGTTTCCGTAATTCCCACGGTTTTCGGGGAAAAGGCGGTGCTGCGTCTGCTGACCAGCAATTCGTCCATTGATTATCCGGCTTCTTTTGGTATGAAGGAGGACGATTATAAGAAGTTTTCAAAGCTGCTGAACTCGCCTCACGGTATTATTTATCTGACAGGACCGACAGGAAGCGGTAAGTCCACTACTCTTTATATGGTGCTGGAGGAGCTGTCCAAAAAACAGGTGAATATTTCCACCATTGAGGATCCGGTGGAGAAAAATGTGGCGCGCATCAATCAGATGCAGGTGAACAACCTGGCGGGCGTTACCTTTGAAGCGGGGCTTCGCGCGCTGCTGCGTCAGGATCCGGATATCATCATGGTAGGAGAGACTCGTGACTCGGAAACGGCGTCTATTTCTGTCCGTGCGGCGATTACGGGTCATCTTGTATTTTCCACGCTGCACACGAACGATTCCGCATCTTCTATTATCCGTCTGGTGGATATGGGGCTGGAGCCGTATATGATCGCCAACTCGCTTGTGGGTGTGGTGGCGCAGCGTCTGATGAGAAAGGTGTGTCCGCTGTGTGCGGTGGCGGAGGAGCCTACGGAAGAAGAAAAGGAGTTCATGGAAAGGGATCTTCCCAGAATCATGCGGCCCAGGGGCTGCCGGCACTGCAATAATACAGGGTACAAGGGAAGAACGGCGATCCATGAGATTCTTACGATAGACAGGACGATACGGGATATGATTTCCTCCCATGCAACGGTGGAGGAGATCAAGGACTACGCACTGGAGCATCAGGGAATGAAAACGCTGAAGGAATGCGGCGTGGATTTGGTGGAAGCGGGAGTGACGACCATGGAGGAGCTGATGAAGGTCGCCTACTATTCCTGATTTCCGAAAGGAGAAGCTGATGGACATTCATACAATCATATCCATGGGACGCCAGACGGGCTGTTCGGATATTCATATTTCCGAGGGGCTGCCCATGCTCATCAGGGTTCGGGGAGCGTTGGAATATTCCCCCATACAGCTGACGGATGAGGAAACCAGGGAAATTATTCTGCATATGCCGGACGAGCGGCAGCAGAAGGAGCTGTCTGAGGGAAGGGACGTGGATTTTGCCATCCAGTCGCCGGACGGCGGCAGGGAGCGTGTCAATATTTTCCGGCAGCAGGGGAAGCTGGCCTGTACGGTCAGGCTGCTCAATGACCGGATTCCCACGATAGAGGAGCTGCGTCTGCCGCCCATATTGAAGCAGCTGGCGGACGAGCCGAGAGGCCTGATCCTTGTTACGGGGCCGACAGGAAGCGGCAAGTCCACAACGCTGGCCTCCATGATCGATTATGTCAACGCTTCCAGGCCGGAGCATATCATTACCATAGAGGATCCGGTGGAGTACGTTTATGAAAGAAAGCAGGCTCTGATCCACCAGAGGGAGGTGGGCAGGGACGTGGATTCCTTCGCGGCAGCGCTTCGCAGCGCCCTGCGTGAGGATCCGGATATTATTCTGGTAGGGGAAATGAGGGATTATGAGACGATTTCAGCGGCTCTGACAGCGGCGGAAACCGGGCATCTGGTGCTCTCCACCCTGCATACCACGGGCGCTGCCCAGACCATTGACCGTATTATCGACGCCTGTCCTGCTTCCAGCCAGAATCAGGTGCGGATTCAGCTTTCCGGCGTATTGAAGGGGGTTGTGACCCAGTGCCTGATTCCCACGGCGGACGGCCGGGGCCGGATTGCGGCGACGGAGGTGCTGACGGGGACGGATGCGGTGATGAACCTGATCCGGGAAAGCAAGGGGCATCAGATGGCTACGCTCATGCAGTCCGGGGCTGCCAATGGAATGCATACGCTGAACGGTGATTTGTCGCGGCTTGTAGCCATGGGGGTTATTTCCGGGGAAAATGCGTTTAAATATTCCAATGATAAAAGAGATTTGACAAATTATCTCTAGGAAAATCTTATAAAAAAGAGTATGATAACTATGAGGGGAATCAGAGCCGGCGCCGGTCAGACAGCCGGTCTGGTTCCTTTTATGCGTTTAGAGAAAAAATACGGAGTTCAGGTATATGGATCAGTCATCAATAGTATTTATCAGTATTATATCAGCAGCAGGGCTGGCGGCCCTGGTTTTGGCTGCTTTTTTTGTGGCAAGGGCGTGGAAGCACAGACGGCGGAGCCTGGAAATGGACGATATGGAAGGGCATGAGTTCGAGTATTTCTGTGCGGATCTGCTGCGGGATAAGGGATTTCTGGATGTGGAGGTCACAAGGGGCAGCGGTGATTTCGGCGTGGATATCCTGGCGGAAAAGGACGGGGTAACTTATGCGGTCCAGTGCAAGTGTTATAATGCCCCCATCGGGATTAAGGCGGTACAGGAGATTTATGCGGGCCGCGATTATTATGACCGGATGGTGGGAGTGGTAATGACGAATCAGTATTTTACCTCTGCGGCGGTGGATGCGGCGAAGAAGCTGAAAATCCTCCTTTGGGACAGAGGATACCTGGAAAGTATGATGGAAGAGCTGGATTAGGGCATGCAGGCTGGGGAAAAGGACGGTATCCGTTATGGCTTTTGTGGAATTTAAGGATGTAAAAAAAGTTTATCATATGGGCGAGGTGGATATACACGCGCTGCGGGATGTGAATTTTGAAATCGAGGAAGGGGAGTTCTGCGTGATCGTGGGAGCCTCCGGCGCCGGGAAAACAACGATTCTGAACATCCTGGGCGGGATGGATACGCTTTCGGAGGGGAAGGTCATCCTGGATGGGAAGGAAATCTCAGCCTACAATCAAAAACAGCTGACCTCCTACCGCAGGTATGATATCGGCTTTGTTTTTCAGTTTTACAATCTGATACAGAACCTGACGGCGCTGGAAAACGTAGAGCTGGCTTCCCAGATTTCCAAAAATCCACTGGATGCGGCGGAGACGCTGAAAAAGGTGGGGCTGGAGGAGAGGATGTCCAATTTCCCTGCGCAGCTGTCCGGCGGGGAGCAGCAGAGGGTGGCGATCGCCAGGGCGCTTGCAAAGAATCCCAAGCTGCTGCTGTGCGATGAGCCTACGGGCGCGCTGGATTATAATACGGGGAAAGCGGTTTTAAAGCTTTTGCAGGATACCTGCCGGGATACGGGGATGACCGTGGTTGTCATCACCCACAATCAGGCCATCACGGCCATGGCGGACCGGATTATCCGGGTAAAGAGCGGCACGATCCGGAGTATGGAAATGAATGAGCACATTACGCCGGTGGAAGAGATTGAGTGGTAAGGAAGAGGAATGCGATGAAGTCCACCATATTCAAGACAACTGTACGGGAAATCAGGGAAAGCCTCGGACGGTACATGGCCATTTTGGCTATTGTGGCGCTGGGGGTTGGATTTTTTACGGGCCTTAAGGTGACAAAGCCGGCCATGCTGAAGGCCGGAGGGGAATACCTGGAGGAGAATAATCTGTATGACCTGCGTCTGCTGTCCACGGTGGGGTTTGATGAAAGCGATGTGAAGCAGCTGAATGAACGGGAGGGTGTGGAAATCGCGGAGGGCGCGGTTTATGTGGATTTCCTGGCCCAGGACGAGGAAGGGACAGAAAGCGTGCTGCGGGCGCATTCGCTGCTTTGGGTGCAGAACCATGTGGTGGTGCGGGCCGGGAGAATGCCGACGGCACCGGATGAGTGCGTGGTGGACAGTCTGGTATTTACGAGAAAGGATATCGGGACTACAATCCGTGTTTCCGATAATAATGAGGAAGATACCCGGGATATGTTTTCCGGTACGGAGTATAAAATTGTGGGGATCTGTGACGCCCCTTTTTATATCAATTATGAAAGAGGGAGTACGGCGCTTGGAAACGGCAAGCTGAAGGGGTATGTTTATATTCCTGAGGCAGGGTTTGATACGGAAGCTTATACGGAGGTTTTTGTCAGGCTGGAGGAGAAATATCCCCTTTACAGCCAGGAGTATAAGGATTACATCGATGAGGTCATGGACTGGGCGGAGCCTCTTTGTGAGGAGGTGGCCCAGGCACGGTATGTGAGGCTGAAGGAGGATGCCCAGTGGCAGATTGCAGACGGCGAGCGGGAGCTTGATAAGAAGGTGGCCGAGGCGGAGGATAAGCTGGAGGATGCCAGGCAGGAGCTGCTGGACGGGGAACAGGAGATAGAAGATGCCAGGAAGGAGATTGCCGATGGCTGGAAGGAAATAGCGGACGGTAAGGCAGAGATCGCGGATAAGCGGCAGGAGCTGGCGGATTCCCTGATGGAGCTTCAGGATGGGAAGCAGGAGATAGAGGACGGCCTGGATCAGCTGGAGGAAAAGCGGATAGAAGCCTCCGATATGGAGGAGGGAGATGAAAAGGACGGTTATGAAACCGGACTGAATCTGGCGGAGGCCCAGGTAAAGGGCAAAAAGGCCCAGGTGGAGTCCGGCCTTGCCCAGGCGAATATGGGAAGCAGGCAGCTGGAGGCGGCGGAGAAAACCATAGCGCGCCAGGAGGAAAAGCTGCGGGATGCCCAGAAGAAGCTGGAGGATTCGGAAAAGGAGCTGGCGGACGGCTGGGAGGAGTACGAGGAGAACCGGCAGAAGCTTGCGGATGAAACGGCTGACGCCCGTAAGGAACTGGAGGATGCCAGGAAAGAGCTGGCCGATCTGAAGGAGCCGGATACCTATGTGCTGGGCAGGGATAAAAATATCGGTTACGCAAGCTTTGAAAGCGATTCTGATATCGTGGAGGGGATTGCCAATGTATTCCCGATTTTCTTCTTTCTGGTTGCGGCGCTGGTGTGTATCACTACCATGACCCGTATGGTAGAGGAGCAGAGGACGCAGATTGGTATTTTGAAGGCCCTGGGCTACAGCGAGGGCACGATTATGGGGAAATATCTGTTTTACTCGGGAAGCGCGGCGATGCTGGGCTGCGGGATTGGTTTCCTTCTGGGATCCTATATTTTTCCCACGGTTATCTGGACAGCTTACAGGATTATGTACCGTCTGGGGGATTTCCATGTGATTCTGGACTGGAAGCTGGGGGTGATTTCCCTGGTGGTGTCAATCCTGTGTTCCATGGGTACGACCATCGCTACCTGCAGGTATGAGCTGACCAGTGTGGCGGCGGAGCTGATGCGTCCCAAGGCTCCTAAGAGCGGCAAACGGATTATTCTGGAACGGATTCCTTTCCTTTGGAACCACATGAAGTTCCTGCTGAAGGTGTCTGCGAGAAATATTTTCCGGTATAAACAGAGATTCTATATGATGGTATTCGGTATCGGCGGCTGTACGGCGCTGCTGCTCACCGGCTTCGGGGTGAAGGATTCCATCAGCAGCATAACCTATAACCAGTTTGATGAAATCCAGATAAACGACATGAGCGTTATTTTCAGCGATCCGTATAAGAGCATGGACAGCAGTGAGTTTGAGGCAGTTATGGCGGACAACGCACGCTCCTTTACGCTTGCCTTTGAGGAGAGCGGGGATTTGACGCTGGGCGACAAGACAAAATCCCTTACGCTGGTGGCACCGGAAAAAACGGAGGACATCGGCCTGTACCTGAATCTGCACACCACCCGGGATGAGCCGGTGGCCTATCCTGGAAAGGGAGAGGTGGTGCTTACCGAGAAGCTGGCGGATAAATGCAATGCGAAAATCGGGGATACGGTAACTATTCAGGATGATGATATGAATGAGCTGGAGCTGAAGGTTTCGGGCATCAGCGAAAACTATGTATATAATTATGCCTATATTTCCCCGGATACCTGGAAGGAACAGACAGGGAAGGAGCCGGAATATAAGAGCGCTTATGTGAATGTCCGGGAAGGCGCGGATGTGCACGAGGTTTCCGCGGCGATTATGAACTGCGACGGTGTGGCCTCCGTGACCGTAAATGACGATATGAAGGTACGTTTCAGCAGTATGATGAAGAGTCTGGATTATGTGGTGCTGCTGATTATCGGCTGTGCGGGATCCCTGGCCTTTATCGTGCTGTATAATCTGACGAATATCAACATCACGGAGCGGCTGCGGGAAATCGCAACGATTAAGGTGCTTGGATTTTACAGGCGGGAAACGGCCAGCTATGTGTTCCGTGAAAATCTGGTGCTGACGGGTATCGGCGCCGGCGTGGGGCTGATTATGGGATATTATCTGCATCGGTTTGTCATGTACAATATCGATATTGATATGATCGCCTTCGATGTGCATATCGCGCCAAGAAGCGTGCTGCTGAGCATCGTTCTCACTTTTATTTTTGCCGGGATTGTTGACTGGGTGATGAATAAGAAACTGGACGCCATCAACATGGCGGAATCCATGAAATCGGTGGAGTAAAATGCAGGCTATGGCTCTGGCCGTATTTGGGCTTCATCTGCCGCGGCCCTGCTTTCCGGTTGATGATAAGGCCGGGAAGCAGAGACGTGGCAGCATAAGCCCAAAGAGGGGACAAGCAGTAACTGTCAAAGTTTGAGAATCAAACTATTTTTATTGAAATATAGTGCGGTGTCCTATATAATGAAAAGGAAAAGATGCAGGCCGGAGGATTTTTTACCGGGAATGGAAGGAAAACGAAGGAGGGAGCGCCGTTGGATATCAAGGATACGCTCAATGAGCTGTTGGTGAAGCTGTTCCGCAATATCAACACAATTGAAGAGCAGGCCATCCGCACGGAAGAGTATAGGGACATGACTACGAACGACATGCATGTCATCGAGGCTATCGGAACCGGCGCGGCGAAAAATATGACGTCTGTGGCGAAAACACTGGCGGTTACGACGGGGACTCTGACGATTTCGGTAAACAGCCTGGTGAAAAAAGGATATGTGGAGCGTGTCCGCAGCGAAGAGGACAGGCGTGTGGTTCTGATATCCCTGACCGCAAAGGGGAAAAAGGCCTTTGCCCATCATAAGAAATTCCATGATGATATGATTCGTAATGTGCTGGAGGGGCTGAGCGACGAGGAGCAGGTGGTGCTGCAGAAATCGTTGGGGAACCTGGTGGGATATTTCCAGGGGATTCAGAACGGGAAGAAGTAAGAAAATTACTTTAGAAGCAGGAAATAACGGCTATGTTTTGTCCGGCTACAGATACTTTTGGATTTATAAATATATGATTGGTTTTGTGCCGCAGGAGAGACTGGTATCGTCCGGTTTCCTGCGGCATTTATTTCTGCGGGCTATATCATATTGTCAGAGGCTATATCACGTACTGATCCCTTCCGTTTTCCTTTGCCTGGTAGAGCTTTTCATCCGCTCTGCGGATCATATTGTAGTACAGGGAGGTTTCAGGGTCCGAATAATATTCGCCGCCGATGCTCACGGACAGGCGCATATCCGGCACGTCCGGGAAGCGGATTTTACGGACGTCCGCAACGATGGAAGCCAGCTTGCTTATAAAACGTTCGTTGGTCACATCGTTGAACAGCAGGACGAATTCGTCTCCGCCGTGGCGGATGACACAGTCGCCGTTGGCATGTTTGCTGTTGTCCTCAAGTACCTGGGCAATGGCGATGATGGCTCTGTCCCCGGTATCGTGCCCGTAGCTGTCGTTGATGTTTTTGAAATTATCAATGTCTATAATGGCAAGGGAATACCTGGAGTCAGGATCGTTCCAGGAGCCGTTGCGCTGGTTCAGCAGAACTGTGTTGACATAATGCCTGGAGTAGCAGGAGGTCAGACTGTCCAGATGGGCCAGGCGCTGTAGCTTTTCATTGGCCTTTTTTATCTGTCCACGGTTGAGCAGAAGCAGGGCGATGAGCAGGGCAACCGCAAAAATAACGCAGAATACAACAGCGGTTTCCTCATAGTCTATCCAGCCGTCCGCAGGGGAAACATCCAGGTACCAGGTCAGGTTATCTATGGAAAATTCATAGCTTACCGGATCTATGGGCATCCGTTCCGAAGCGGCCATGGAGGTTCGTTCCCCATTGTCATTCTTGTACCACAGCTCATAATTGATTCCCATATTGGAAAGGTTTCTCAGATTAATAGTATCGATCAGCTCATGGAAATCCATGGTTACCGTAACCAGGCCCCAGAAGGCTTCCTTTTCCCCGTCTGCGGGGAGAAAAACAGGCAGCCGCCCGGCCAGGCCGGTTCCTCCCTGTACCAGGTCAAAGGGATTGGTTATGACAAGAGAGCCTCTTTGATAGGCGGCAATGGCTTCCGCGTTGCCGGGTTTGGAGGCATCCATGAAGTTAAAGCCTGTAAGGGCTTCGTTGCCGGAGGCGGGATAGACCTTTTCCACCACGCCGTCCGGCGCTATGGCGATATTTTTCAGGGAAATCCCTGTATCGTTTTTGGTTTCCTGATAAATGCGTTCGGCCTGTCTGTCGAAAAATGCAGTGCTGCCGTCGTTGTCGAAGACAAGCGCACCGAGCGTGTAGGCCCTGGCAAGCACAGTGTCAATACAGTCGCGTATCATATTGGACTGGCTGGCGGCGATGTAGCGGTACCTTTCCCTGTTCTGCGTTGCAGCCTGCTTGCTGACAATAATGTACAGACCGGACAGGATGATGCCCACAACCAGAAAGGTTGCGATGGGAAGAATTAGTTCTTTTTTCTGTTTCACGGTATGCCCCCTCAAAGTACGGATAGTTACTTTTCAGTATAAAGTCCGTGGCAGGGGAAAGCAAGAAAATTGTGAGTTACAGTGCGTTTTTTGTCATAATTTTGTTGGAAGGTAAAACGGGAAAGTTTAACCGCGGGCCAGCTTCTTTTCAGTTTCCATATAGGACAGTGTGGTTTTGACCGTTGGTGTTTCCGCCAGCTTTTTTTCCAGGCTTGTAAAGTCCGAGGGGCCTGCCTGAAGCAGGAAGGTATGGAAGCGCAGCGGTGTATAATCATCGCCCCACAGCTCTGTGGCCTTATCACGGAGGGCAAGGATTTCCAGGTAGCCAAGGTAGTATTTCAGGTAGGTGGTGGGTTCCGTGCGGATGTAGTCGTAAATGGCATCCGCCGTGGCCTGGTCCGAAATGCCGAAGGCGGCCAGGGAGCGGTAGACATCCTGGCGGCTTGCTCCATAATAATGGATGGAAAGATCAAGCAGGCAGTAGAGATTGACCTGCAGGTTGCGTTCCAGGCAGGCAATGTCCGTCAGCAGGCTGCTTGCGTTGGGAGCGCCGTTTTGCAGGAGGACATCGGAGGCGTAGCCGTAGGCGATATTTTCCACATAATAGGCCCAGCCTTCTACAAAGCCGCCGTAAAAAAGGGCGCTTCTCACCGGATTGTCTGTTTTGGAGTTTTCATAGAGCTGGCTGTAAACTGTCTGGTACAGGTGGCCGGGATAGCCCTCGTGGGCCAGCGTGGTGTAAAGCTCCAGGCCGGGGGAGGTGGAGGAGTTATTCACGTAGATGACGTTGTCGTCCATGTCGTCAATGGGCGGGGTGAGATAAAAGGCAGGGCTGGTGAAATCCTCCATGGATTCTGCCACAGATTTGGTCCGGCAGGAGGGCAGGCTGTCGGTGAGGGCGGCCAGGGAGGGAAAATCCGCCTGCATTCGGTTCTGCAAATCGTCCAGAATCTCCTGGGCATTCTGGAAAGGAAAGGCGGGGAGATCATCCAGGGTAATCGTACCGGTTCCGGTCTGTTCCCGGTAGGTCTCAACCAGCGCCTGAAGGTTCTGGTAAAGGTTCTGGAACTGATCGGATAGCAGGGACTGGATTTCCTCCGGAGTGCGGGAGCTGCCGGTATTTCTGCGCAGCAGGTAGAGGTAGTAGGCAATGCCTGAGGGCAGCTCGCAGAGGCCGCCGTTGTGGGAACCGGAGCCGGAAAGAAGGAAAATGCTGTCCGCCAGGGCGGTATAGGCTGGGGATACGACGGTGGTGAGGAGGCGGTTGTTTTCGGAGATGTAAAATTCCTCCTCTTCCGGCTTCAGCTGGCCGTCCTCTACCAGTCCGTCCAGGCGTTCCTGAAAGGTGGTCTGGAGGAAGTGTTCTCCGGCGGAGAGCAGGTCGGGAGCCATAATGGCATCGCACTGATCCACGATTTCCCCGGCATCGGCTTCCGTCATGAAAAGGCCTGCATTGGCTTTTTCCTTTTCATAAACGGCCAGGCTTTCCAGGTAGGCGGGGATGCTCTCCAGGATCTCCAGGTAATCTTCCATATCTGATTTGGTGCGGAAGGTGTATTCCGCAAGGAGGACGGGAAGCTGGGACTGCATGCCTGAGGAGGGAGCGAGGGGCTCCTCATAATATTCGCACCGGGCGCCCGCCAGTTCATTTTCCAGGTAGGAGGTGAGCAGGGACCAGGTGTAGCGGTCGTGGCTGTTTAATTTTTCCGGGTTGATTTCCTGCAGTACCAGGAGTTGGTTCTCCAGCAGGGCGGCGGCTTCCTTCTGGGACTCCCTGGAGTATGCGGGCAGGGTGGCGGGGGAAGGGGCCTTAAGATAGGGGGAGGAGTCGGCCAGGGTATAGTGCAGGCTCAGGCTGTCCTGACTGAGGGACTGGGCGAAGATTTCCTCCGAGAGTTTTTGGAAGCGGAGGGTGTCGTTGTTGCGGTAGAGAAAGAAAAACAGGCCGGCGAAAAGGAGGAGGGCGGCGGCTGTTATGATGAGTGGAATGCGTTTTTTCACAAGAAGTGTTCCTTATTGTGGGGTTTTTATATATGTATGTGCCCCCCGCAGGTTTCATGTGTGGAGGGGGACGGAGATTTTGCGTGCAGGATGGTCCGGGGGGAGGGCGGTGTGTGTGGTTCTTCTTCGGGGCTGCGGTGGGGGTATTTTCTGCTCCAGTTTCAAAAATGGGGTGTTTCTAACTTCCCCCAAATGCCAGGATTGTGCCAACGCGGCTGAACTCCTCATGCAGCGACTGGCGTCGGCTGCATTCGTCAGACAAGCCGCTAGGGGCGGCATAATCCTGGCATTTGGGGGAAGTAAGAAACAGCCGCCATTTTTTCAAATGGAGCGGAAAATACCCCCACCGCAGCCCCGAAGAAGAACCACACACACCGCCCGGCCCCGGACCATCCTGCACGCAAAATCTCCTGGGGGAATTGGCAGGCGTAGGTAGGGCAAATAATATGTATATATACAAGTTGTGATAAAGGTATTTGAAAAATGGAAAAGATTATTGACAGGGGAGTGGGTTTGGGATATAGTGAAATTAATGGGCAGTCTTTTTGGTACGGAAATTGAGAGGGCTGTGAATGTGCATAAAAGTGAGATGGATAGCTTGTATATTAGTGATAGTGGCTTGGGTGTGTTATGAATCGGCAGAGGTGGGGTTTTTGGGATAAGCTGGCGGGGGATGATATGTGTACAAGTTGTATATATGAGTGTACAAGTTGGTGTGGATTGAGATGATAGGGATAATAAAGGGGGGGATGGAGATGGTTGGGAAGCCCAGGTATATGGAGATTGTGGATTGGGTGAAGGAGAGGCTTGAGAGGAAGGAATTGGGGCCGGGGGAGAGGTTGAATTCGGAGAATGAGCTGAGTGAGCTGTTTGGGTTGAGCAGGCAGACGGTGAGGCATGCGATTGGGGTTTTGGAGGAGGAGGGGATCGTTGTCAGGCGGCAGGGGAGCGGGACTTATGTTTGTGATGACCGGATGGCTACGTTGGAGAATAAGACGCGGATCGCTGTTGTGACGACTTATGTGGACAGTTATATTTTTCCCAGGACGATTCAGGGAATTGAGAATTATTTGTTTGAGAGGGGTTATTCGGTTCAGATCGCTTTTACTAATAATATGTTGGAGCGGGAGCGGACGATTCTTGAGGATATCCTGGCGAGGGATGATGTGGCCGGGATTATTATGGAGGCGACGAAGAGCGGGCTGCCGAATCCGAATCTGTCTTTGATTGAGAGGCTGGTGGAGAGGAAGGTGCCGATTGTTTTTATTAACAGTTATTATCCGCAGCTGAAGCTGCCTCATGTGACGTTGAATGACAGGTTGGCGGCGGAGATGGCGGTGAAGTATCTGTTTGATGCGGGGCATCGGCGGATCGGGGCGTTGTTGAAGTTTGATGACGGGCAGGGGCATCTTAGGTTCGCAGGGTTCCTGGATACCTGCAGGCGTTGTGGGATTCCGGCGGGGGATTCGGGGATTGTGTGGCTGGATACGGAGGGGGAGCAGCATCTGCATGATTACCGGGAGCGGATTTTGAGGAATTTCCGGGATTGTACGGCTGTGTTTTGTTATAACGATAAGCTTGCTTTTCAGCTGGAGGTGCTTTTGAAGGAGGAGGGAATCCGGGTGCCGGAGGATATTTCCCTGATTAGTATTGATGATTCGGAGCTGGCGGAGCTGGCGGATACCAGGCTGACGAGCGTGCATCATCCTACGGATAAGCTGGGGGCCAGGGCGGCGGAGAATCTGCTGGCTGTGATGAGGAACCGGAGCTTTGACGGGAATTTTGAGTTTGTGACTGAAATCGTGGAGCGGGAATCGGTGAGCGGTCCGGCGAAGGCGTGAGGGATCCGGGTTTGGGGTGCCGGCGCGGCGGTTTTGATTAAGTTGTAATGATATTCAGAAAGCGGCTGTGAAGGGTTTTGGCGGCTGCTTCAGATATAAAAATTATTTTTCAGGAGGATATGTGAAATGAAAACAGGAAGAGACTACAAATTCTGGTTTTGTACAGGTTCCCAGGATCTGTACGGGGATGAGTGCCTGAGGAAGGTGGCGGAGCATTCCGCGAAGATCGTGGAGGGGCTGAACGCTTCGGGAAGGCTTCCCTTTGAAGTGGTTCTGAAGCCTACGCTGATTGATCCGGCGACCATCAGGAGAACCCTGAATGCGGCAAATGAGGATGAGGAGTGCGCCGGGGTTATCACCTGGATGCATACGTTTTCCCCGGCGAAAATGTGGATTCTGGGGCTGAAGGAGTATCGTAAGCCGCTTTGTCATCTGCATACGCAGTTCAATGAGGAAATTCCTTATGACAGCATTGATATGGATTTCATGAATGAGAATCAGTCTGCGCATGGTGACAGGGAATATGGCCATATCGTAAGCCGTATGGGAATTGAGCGTAAGATTATTGTAGGGCATTGGGCAAATGCCGGTGTGCAGGATAAGCTGGGAAGCTGGATGAGAACTGCAGTGGGCATTATGGAGTCTTCCCATATCAGAGTTTGCCGTATCGGGGATAACATGAACAATGTTGCCGTTACGGAAGGCGATAAGGTGGAGGCTGAGGTAAAATTCGGCTGGGAAATCGATCATTATTGTGTCAATGATGCGGTGGAGTATGTGGACGCTGTGGCACAGGCGGATGTGGATGCGCTTGTTGAGGAGTATTACAGCAAGTATCAGATTCTGCTTGAGGGAAGGGATCCTGGGGAGTTCCGTGCCCATGTGGCGGCGCAGGCCAGGATTGAAATCGGTCTGGAAAAATTCCTGGAAGACGGCAATTACCAGGCAATCGTTACGCATTTCGGTATGCTGGGCGGACTGAAGCAGCTTCCGGGGCTGGCAATTCAGAGGCTGATGGAAAAGGGCTACGGCTTCGGCGGGGAAGGCGACTGGAAAACAGCGGCTATGGTTCGTCTGATGAAGATAATGACCGCAGGGGTTCCGAACGCCAAGGGTACTTCCTTTATGGAGGATTATACATATAACCTGGTTCCGGGAAAGGAAGGGATTCTGCAGGCGCATATGCTTGAGGTATGCCCGACCATCGCGGAGGGACCCATTTCCATTAAGGTGCAGCCTCTGAGTATGGGGAACCGTGAGGATCCCGCGCGTCTGGTATTCACCTCCAAGACCGGCCCTGCTGTGGCTACCTCTCTTGTGGATCTGGGAAATCGTTTCCGTCTGATCATCAATGCGGTTGACTGCAAAAAGTGTGAGAAGGAAATGCCCAAGCTTCCCGTTGCCACTGCATTCTGGACGCCTCAGCCCAGCCTTGAGGTGGGCGCTGAAGCATGGATTCTGGCCGGCGGCGCACATCATACCGCATTTTCCTATGACCTGAGCGTAGATCAGATGGTTGACTGGGCTGCGGCTATGGGCATTGAGAGCGTTGTCATCGATAAGGATACCACCATCAGGAATTTCAAGAATGAACTGAGATGGAATTCCGTTTATTACAGATAAAAATTTACAGGAGGTAAGTAATTATGGGTGTTTCAGAAGTAAAAGAAGCGATTCTGAATGGAAAAACCACACTGGGAATCGAATTTGGCTCCACCAGAATCAAGGCGGTCCTGATCGGAGAGGATAATGCGCCGATTGCGGCGGGAAACCACGAATGGGAAAACCGTTATGAGAATAATATCTGGACCTACAGCCTGGAGGATATCTGGGGCGGCCTGCAGGACAGCTACCGGAAGATGGCTGAGGATGTAAAAGAAAAATACGGGGTTACCCTTACCAAAGTAGGAGCGTTGGGCTTCAGCGCCATGATGCATGGCTACATGGCCTTTAATGAAGCGGGAGAGCTGATGGTGCCCTTCCGTACCTGGAGAAATACCATTACGGAGGAGGCTTCCGTAAAGCTGACAGAGCTGTTTGAATTTAATATTCCCCAGAGATGGAGCATCGCCCATCTGTACCAGGCGATTCTGAATAAGGAGGAGCATGTAAAGGATATCAGCTATCTGACCACGCTGGAGGGCTATGTGCACTGGAAGCTCACCGGGAAAAAGGTGCTGGGCATCGGCGAAGCGGCCGGCATGCTGCCTGTGGATCCTGAAACGAAGCAGTACAGCAGGCGTATGGTTGATGCCTTTAATGAGCTGATTGCACCGGAAGGCTTCCCCTGGAAGCTGGAAGAAATCCTGCCTGAAATTCTGCTGGCAGGCGATAACGCCGGCTGCCTGACGGAGGAGGGCGCACGTCTTCTTGATACTTCAGGAGAATTGGAAGCCGGAATTCCTGTCTGCCCTCCGGAGGGAGATGCGGGAACCGGGATGGTGGCTACCAACAGCGTGGCGCAGCGTACCGGCAACGTGTCCGCAGGCACCAGCGTGTTTGCCATGGTAGTGCTGGAAAAAGCGCTGGAAAAGGTACATCCGGAAATCGATATGGTAACAACGCCTGACGGAAGCGCTGTGGCTATGGTCCACTGCAATAACTGTACCTCTGACCTGAATGCATGGATTGACCTGTTTGAGGAATTTACCCAGGCCTTCGGCATGAAGGTGGATAAAAATGAGCTGTTCGGAACCCTGTACAGAAAGGCTCTGGAAGGCGATCCGGACTGCGGCGGCCTGCTGGCATACAATTATTTTTCAGGCGAGCATATCACCGGCTTTGAAGAGGGACGTCCGCTGTTTGTAAGGAACCCTGAAAGCAATTTCAACCTTGCGAACTTCATGCGCGTACATCTTTTCACCGCGCTGGGCGCACTGAAAACAGGACTTGATATCCTGCTGAAGGAAGAAAATGTGCAGATTGACAGAATGATGGGACACGGCGGCCTGTTCAAGACCAAGGAAGTAGGACAGAGGATTATGGCTGCAGCCGTAAACGCCCCGGTTACCGTCATGGAGACCGCAGGAGAAGGCGGCGCGTGGGGAATTGCCCTTCTTGCTTCCTACATGAAAAATAAAAAGGACGGCGAAAGCCTTGCGCAGTTCCTGGAACGCGACGTATTTGCAGGACAGGAAGGCGTCACCCTGGAGCCGGACAGCACGGATGTGGAAGGCTTCAACAGGTTCGTTGAACGCTACACCAAAGGGCTTCCCATTGAAAAGGCGGCAGTGGAATCATTGATTTAATGCAAAGCTATTCTCGAAGCTTTAAAAAAATAATAGAACCCGGCAAAATGCCCCCTTCGGGGGGCAGAAAGGATGAAATAAATGTTAGAAGAACTGAAACAAAGAGTATATGAAGCCAATATGCTTCTTCCCAAATATGGCCTTGTTACCTTTACCTGGGGAAATGTGAGTGAAATCGACAGGGAAAGCGGCCTGTTTGCCATCAAGCCCAGCGGTGTTGATTATGACAAGCTTACCCCTGAGGATATGGTGATTGTGGATCTGAACGGAAATAAGGTAGAAGGAAAATACAACCCTTCCTCCGACACCGCAACCCACGTAGAGCTTTACAAAGCATTCCCTGAAATAGGCGGAATCGTCCACACCCACTCCTCCTATGCCACCAGCTGGGCCCAGGCAGGAAGAGGAATCCCCTGCTACGGAACCACCCATGCAGACTACATTTACGGCGAAGTACCCTGCCTGCGCTGCCTGACCAAAGAAGAAATCGAAGAGGCCTACGAAGAAAACACCGGACACCTCATCGTAAATGAATTCAAAGCCATGAACAAAGACCCCAAAGCCGTACCCGCGGTACTCTGCAAAAACCACGGCCCCTTCGCCTGGGGAAAAGACGCCCACGAAGCCGTCCACAATGCAGTAGTACTCGAAGAAGTAGCCAAAATGGCCTACCGCGCAGAAACCATCAACCAAAGAATTCAACCCGCCCCCCAGGAGCTCCAGGACAAACACTACTACAGAAAACACGGAGCTAACGCTTACTATGGACAAAATGGGGGTAAATAGGGTATCATATTCGTGACCAGGCAGAACCGGACAGGTTTGGAAGGCCTGGCCGGGGAAAACAGAAAAACGCCCCACCTTTCTGCTTTCCCCGGCCAGACCTTTCAAACCTATCCGGCGAGCGAAGCGACCGAAAGACCGAAGGTCTTGAGGTTCTACCGTCCGGTGCCGCTACTTCTACACCCGACACCAAGGCAGCTGAAAGACCGCAGGACTTGAAGCTCCGCCCTCCCGCCACCACCCCGGCGCCGGCGCTCCCTAAAGTCCTTAAGTCCTTAATCCCTTCCTGCTCCCCCCCTGGCCACCCAACAACAATCACCACCCACGGTAACCCAAGCCCCCTGGATTATTTACCCATCGGGCTCCACCCCAACAGTTACCGTCAATCCACCAATTCAAACCCAATGGAGGAAAAATATTCATGGAAAATCTTGAACTCGCAAAAATGGCGAACGAGATCCGCAAAGGCATTGTAACAGCAGTTCACAGCGCCAAAGCCGGACATCCCGGCGGATCCCTTTCCGCAGCAGATATTTTCACCTATCTCTACTTTGAAGAACTCAACATCGATCCGGAGAACCCCGACAAACCGGACAGGGACCGCTTCGTTCTTTCCAAAGGACACACAGCCCCCGGATTATATTCCACCCTGGCCCACAGAGGCTTTTTCCCGGTGGAAGATCTTGTTACCTTACGTAAACTCGGCTCCTACCTACAGGGACACCCTTCCATGCAGTACATCCCCGGCGTTGACATGTCCACAGGCTCCCTGGGACAGGGCATCTCCGCAGCTGCCGGCATGGCTCTGGGCGGAAAGCTGGACAATAAGGATTACCGCGTATATACGCTCCTGGGAGACGGAGAGATCGAAGAAGGACAGGTCTGGGAAGCAGCCATGTTTGCCGGCTTCCACAAGCTGGACAACCTTGTGGTTATCGTTGACAACAACGGCCTGCAGATCGACGGACCTATCGACCAGGTATGCTCCCCTTATCCTATTGATAAGAAATTCGAAGCATTCAACTTCCATGTAATCAACATTGATGCCCATAATTTTGATGAAATCCGCGCGGCCTTCAAGGAAGCGAAGGAAACCAAGGGCATGCCTACCGCAATCATCGCACACAGCCTGAAAGGAAAAGGCGTTTCCTTCATGGAAGGAAATGTGGCATGGCACGGAACCGCGCCCAACGATGAGCAGTATGCAGTGGCAATGGCAGATTTGGAGAAAGTAGGTGAAGCATTATGTCAGAAGTAAACAACAAGACGGTTCAGAAAATTGCAACCAGAGAAGCTTACGGAAAGGCACTTGCTGAATTCGGCGCACAGTATCCCAACCTGGTGGTTCTGGATGCCGACCTGGCAAATGCCACCAAGACCAATACCTTCCAGAAGGCGTTCCCCGAACGCCATATTGACTGCGGTATCGCAGAATGCGACATGATGGGCATTGCGGCAGGACTTTCCACCGTAGGGAAAATCCCCTTTGCCAGCTCCTTTGCCATGTTCGCGGCAGGCCGCGCTTATGAGCAGGTCCGCAACTCCATCGGCTATCCCCATCTGAACGTGAAAATCGGCGCAACCCATGCCGGCATCACCGTAGGGGAAGACGGCGCATCCCATCAGTGCCTGGAGGATATCGCCCTCATGCGTGTTATCCCCGGTATGGTGGTAATCAATCCCAGCGATGCTGTGGAAGCCAGGGCCGCCGTACAGGCTGCCATTGAATACGTAGGCCCCGTATACCTGCGTTTCGGCCGTGCCGCAGTTCCGGTTATCAATGACAGGGAAGACTATAAATTCGAAATCGGAAAAGGCGTTCTCCTTCGGGAAGGGACGGATGTTACCATCGTAGCAACAGGCATCTGCGTATCCGCAGCGCTGGAAGCGGCTGAAAAGCTTGCAGAAGACGGCATCAATGCCGAAGTTATCAACATCCATACCATCAAACCCCTGGATGAAGAGCTGATTATCAAATCCGCAAAGAAAACCGGAAAAGTGGTTACCGCAGAAGAGCATTCCATCATCGGCGGCCTGGGCGGTGCCGTAAGCGAAGCCCTGTCCGAAAAGGCCCCCACTCCGGTATGCAGGATCGGAATGAACGACATTTTTGGTGAATCCGGATCCGCAGGCGCCCTCGTTGCAAAATACGGCCTGGATGCAGACGGAATTTACAGTAAAGTAAAAGAATTTGTAAAATAAAAACGGCAGTGATAAGAGCCGGCCCCGACCGGGGCCGGCCGCCTGTTTTTACAGGCACCCCTCCGGAACTGCCGCATGACGATGACGGCGGGCTCTCCGGATGCCTGAAGAGGAAAAGGAAAAAATATGAATATTTTATCACCATCAATCCTGGCCGCTGACTGCGCCAGATTGGGAGAAGAAATTAAACTGGTAGAGGAGGCTGGCGCACAGTACCTTCATATTGATGTGATGGACGGTATGTTTGTGCCATCCCTTTCTTTTGGCCTGTGCGTGATTTCCTCCCTGAGAAAGGTGACGGATATGGTTTTTGATGTGCATCTGATGGTGGAAGAGCCTATCCGTTATGTGGCGGATTTTGCCAAAAGCGGGGCAGATATCATTACGGTTCATCTGGAAGCCTGCAGCGATGTGGAGGAAACCCTGGACTGGATACACAGCCTGGGACGTAAAGCCGGCATCTCCTTAAAGCCCTCCACACCCATTCAGGCAATAGAAAAATATCTGGATAAAATAGACCTGCTTCTTGTCATGACGGTGGAGCCGGGCTTTGGCGGCCAGAAGTACCTGCCGGCCTCCACGGCCAGAATCCGCGAGGCCCGCAGACTCATCCAGGAAAAGCATGCGGACGTGGACATCGAAGTGGATGGCGGCATCACCAGGGACAATGTCAATGTGGTCCTGGAAGGAGGAGCCAATGTCATAGTGGCCGGTTCCGCCATTTTCAACGGTAACCGGACAGATAACGTAAAGGCTATGCTGGAAACGCTGAAAAGCTGTGAAAAAGGAGGCCAGGCATGAAAATTGTAGTGACCCCTCCTTTTACGGAGGAACAAAAAGCCCTGATTCTCTCCGCAGCCGAAAGGCCGGAGGACGTTATTTTCTGCCTGAAAAGTGATATGACTGAGGAACTTCTCAGGGAAGCGGACGTCCTTCTGGGGAACCTTGAAAGCCCCGGACAGCTGGAAAAAACAGAACACCTGAAATGGATACAGCTGAACAATGCGGGGACCGAAGGCTACTGCGTGCCGGGAAGGCTGCCTCAGGGGGCGGTCCTCACCAATGCCACAGGGGCATATGGCCTGGCAATCTCCGAGCATATGCTGGCCTGCCTTTTTATGCTCCGCAAGAAGCTGAACCTGTACTACGCCAACCAGCTCCAGAGCCAATGGAAGAGCGAAGGGCATGTGGGCGTCATCCAGGGAACCACAGTGCTTGTGATAGGACTGGGAGATATCGGAACCTGCTTCGCCTCCAAAATGAAGGCCCTTGGCTGCACAACCATAGGCGTAAAACGCCGTGTGGGAGAAAAGCCGGCCTGTGTTGACGGGCTTTACGGAATGGAGGAACTGGATTCCCTTCTCCCCCGCGCGGATGTGGTGGCGCTCAGCCTTCCCGGGAATCCATCCACCTACCATACGCTGAACCGGGAACGGATTTCCCTCCTTTCCCCCAACGCCATTGTACTGAACGTGGGAAGAGGAACGGCTGTGGATACGGATGCCCTCAGCGACGCGCTGTATGCCGGGAAAATTGCCGGGGCAGCACTGGATGTTACCGATCCGGAGCCTCTGCCTGCGGACCACCCTCTCTGGAAGGCACCGAATGCCATCATAACACCCCATATCTCAGGCGGCTATGCGCTGCCGGAAACGCTGCAGCAGATCGCGGAAATATTCGCGGAAAACCTGAAGCGCTTTCAGGCAGGGGAACCGCTGCGCAACGTGGTGGATTTGGAGACCGGATACTGTAAATAGTAGCTATAAGCGATAGTTAAGGCCTTTGGATGCTGAGGAAGAATCCTTTACAGCGTCCAAAGGCCTTTTTATTACATTATATATTTATAGGGATATGGTTTCAGCAAATTGGAGCAAGCTCCTCAAAGCTTCCGTCTTTCACAATTTCCCCATTCCTGAGCAGGATAATCCGGTCAAAGGCACGGACGGAATTCAGCCGGTGGGCGATGGCAATGATATTCCTGCCGTCCGCCAGGGCGAGGACCTCCTTCATTACAAGCTCTTCGGTCAGGTTATCCATAGCGGAGGTGGATTCATCCAGTATAATGAGCCTGGCATCGGAAAACCACAGCCGGGCAAGGGCCAGACGCTGCCGTTCTCCTCCGGACAGCCTGACGCCCCGTTCACCCAGCTGGGTATCCAAGCCATCCTCCAGCCCCTGAAACCATTTCAGAAGCTGGACCTTTTCCAGGGCGCGGATCAGATCTGCATCCGGCAGGGTGGAATCGAATATCAGGTTTTCACGGAGCGTGCTGTCAAAGACAGGGCTTTCCTGGGGAATATAAGCAATATGCCTGTAGTAATCGTCCAGCTTTACACAGCGCAGCTCCTGATTGTCAACCAGTATTTGGCCGCGATCCGGCTTAAGCAGCCCGGCCAGAAGCTTTACCAGCGTGGATTTGCCGGAGCCGCTGCTTCCCGCCAGGGCAATTTTTTCGCCGGGGGATATCGTAAGGGAAAGACCCCGCAGAATCTGTCTTCCCGAATAGGTAAAATCCAACTGCTTCACCATAATATTCCCATGAAAGGATGCCATGGCGCTGCCGTTTTGCAGCTGAGGATCCTCGGGAGAATCCAGAAATGAGGAATATCTTTTAAAGGCGGCCGTATCCAGACGGTACTGGACAAATAAAACATTGAAAATGGCAATGGGCGTGTAGGCATTATCCACCAAAGTAATCAGGGCCACAACGGCTCCGATGGATATGGAACGGGTATACCAGGCATAAATGATGAGGGCAGCCTTAATCAGGATGATCAGTGCTGCAAAGGCGGCAAAAAAGGCCTCATGAATAAAGGAAATACCGATTTTGGAGCGGACAATTTCATCCTTTGAGCGCTCCGCCTTATGTATTTCCCGGGAAAACTGCCGGTTCAGCCGGAAAACCACCATCTCCATAAAGCCACGGGTCAGATAATGATTCAGCAGCTCTTCGTTATCCAGCATCCGTTCCTTCATCCGGTAAAGCAGCTTCAGCAGCAGATTTGTGATCAAAAAGACCAGCAGATAGCCGCAGGCCACAGTATAAGCGATCACATGGTTAAGCCTGTAAATAAAAAACATGCTGAACAGAGCGGAAGGCAGCAGCTCCTTCGCAATCCTGAACCAGAATTCAAACAAAATGTTCCGCCCGGCCGTAGAACCGTTTTCAATTCGCTGTATCAGCTTCCCGGTTCCGAGGGACTGATAGGCAAGATAATCAATGCGGCTCGTCTTCTTCAGAGCCATAAGCTTTAAATCCAGATAGATTCCATTATTCAGCTTTTGGTGGGGATACTCATCCAGATAGCTTGCGATGCAGAGAATCAGGAGGAGCCCGCAGTAAAAAAGAATGCCGGACAGGGTAAGCGTCCCGGCCGTAAAACGGTCAATCAGCTTTTGAAAATAACTGACGCTGTAATTCGCCAGAAAGGATAAGCCGATGCCCAGTATAATATAAATTATGATCCATATTTTATTTTTCTTTATTATTTCCTGTAAATATTTCATATCTGTACTCCTGTACCTTCTGTGATTTATAAAGCAGCAGAATAAGTACAGTTATGCCTGCCGGCAAAGATATGGATGCACAGGCTGCAGCTCTTTCCGAGTCTGGGCCTGAACTATAGTACTCAGTACAATCTGCCGACAGATTACATAAACTGTACTGAGCTGATACCTCGTTCGTGTCTCAAAAGATCTCACCTCCTGAAATAGGGTAATTATCCAAAAGCTGGAAAAGCCTGGCGGTTATTATTGTGTCTGTTGATTTGAGGTCTGGCAGGACATCACTTCATTGAGGCTTTTTCCCATTTTATCCTCAAAATATTTCTGCAGCTCCAGATGCTTGTCCCATTTTTTCTGGGGATAGAAGCCATACCTGTTTTTTACGTCGCTCATTCGCGTGACTATATCCGCGGGGCCTTCGGCCATGGCAATGCTGTCGCACAGCTGGATCAGCCTGTCATAATCGTCGTAATCAAAGAAAGCGATGAGGTTTAATATCCGCTGATAATCCGCTTCCGAAACATCCGGCTTTCCGATATAGGTATGTATATCCTTTTCGGCAAAGGAATGGGTGAGGCTGATACGTGCGGGTTCGTCGAAGCCCAGCGTCATGAGATAGTCATAGCCATCGATGACATGGGCCAGCTGTGTCACGCCGAAGCGTCTTCCGATATCATGGAGAAGGCCGAAGATAAAGGCTTTTTCGCTGTCCATGCCGGGGCAGCAGGCGGCGATTTTTTCCGCACATTCCGCGGTGACGAGGGAATGGGCTTTCCACGGTCCTGGATTTAGTTCATAGGCTTCATTCAACAGTTGCATTGAGGTGGTTCTGTCAGGTATCATTGGTCTTCCTCCATTGAATAGTTCAGTTTCACATGTCAGCGCATATAAAAAACGGAATATATAAAAATCCCCGCAGGCCTATTTGGCCTTTGGGGATTTTTGGCCTTCCGGGAAAAACTGAGATCAGCGGTTAATCCCGTTTCACTATTGCAGCACAGCCCATTCCGCCGCCAACGCAGAGGGTGGCAAGGCCGGTCTTTGCATCGCGCTTCTGCATTTCATGGAGAAGCGTAACCAGGATACGGCAGCCGGAGCAGCCTACGGGGTGTCCCAGGGCGATTGCGCCGCCATTTACATTCAGCCTGCTCAGATCAAAGCCCAGATCATGTCCCACTGCCACGGACTGGGCGGCAAATGCTTCGTTTGCTTCAATCAGGTCAAAATCCCCGATTTCCATGCCGGTTTTCTTCAGAACCTTTCTGGTGGCGGCAACGGGTCCGATTCCCATAATGGAGGGATCCACGCCTGCCAGTTCTCCGCCGATCCAGGTAGCCATGGGGGTAACGCCCAGCTCCTTTGCCTTTTCCTCGCTCATGACGATGATGGCTGCAGCGCCATCGTTGATGCCGGAAGCGTTTCCTGCGGTCACAAGTCCGCCGTCTCTTTTGAAGGCCGGTTTTAATTTGGCAAGGCCTTCTGCGGTAACGCCCTTTCTGGGGCCTTCGTCCGTGTCAACGATAACGGAACCTTTTTTCGTCTTTACTTCAACGGGCACGATTTCATCCTTAAAACGTCCCTCTTCCATAGCCGCTTCACATTTCTGCTGGCTGTTTGCAGCGAATTCATCCAGCTGCTCCCGGGTCAGTCCCCACTGGTCACAGATATTCTCTGCGGTCATGCCCATGTGGTAGCCATGGAAGGCATCGGTAAGGGCGTCCTTGAGAAGCGCATCCTCCAGGGGAGCATTGCCCATGCGGTAGCCGTAACGGCCCTGCTGTACCAGATAAGGTGCGCGGGACATGTTCTCCGTACCGCCGGCAACGATGATATCAGCGTCGCCGCAGGCAATCAGCTTGGCGGCCAGATTGACACAATGAAGTCCGGAGCCGCACAATACGTTAATTGTGGTTGCAGGAACCTCCACAGGGATACCGGCGTTTACGGCGGCCTGTCTGGCGACATTCTGCCCCTGTCCTGCCTGGATAACGCAGCCCATATATACCTCGTCAACCATTTCAGGCTTTACTCCTGCCCTGTTCAGGGCCTCCTTAATCACGATAGTGCCCAGGTCAGCTGCGGGTACAGTGGAAAGCGCGCCGCCCATAACGCCGATTGCGGTTCTGCAGCCGCCGGCCAAAACAACTTTTCTGCTCATTATTTCCTCCATTCTGCCAGGTTACGGCAAGTATTTGATATAGATTGATGTAATATCTGCAGCTGCGGGAAATTGAGCCTTCCAAAATCGGGCAGCCGTAAAATGCTTCCTGTCTGGTTCTGAAAAAACCTTCGGAGGCAGACAGGCTCTTCAGGCCTTATTTTACCATGCTGAATGGCAAAATACAATAAAACGGAAATTTTCGGTCTTCTACGTCCTTCGCCGTCAAGTGCCGTTCAAAGAAATAATTCAGGATTCTTCTATGGAAAAAGCCCGGTAATCAGAGTAAGATAAGAGTAAAGACACAGTAAAACAGCATGACGGGAACAGGGGGGCTTTTAATGGGGAAAATAAGCCGTAAAAACTGGATTTTAATCTGGATATTGGGGATGACGGGGCAGATCTGCTGGAATATTGAAAATTCCTGGTTCAATACCTTTGTTTATGACAAAATTGCGCCGGAGCCGGCGATTGTGTCCTGGATGGTGGGTGTGAGCGCTGCTGTTTCCACATTCTGCACATTCCTGGTGGGCACATGGGGAGACAGGAAGGGGAAAAGAAAGCCTTTTATCTGCATCGGGTATATTCTCTGGGGAATTTTCACCTTTATTTTCGGGGCTACGGAAATGATACCCAAGAACCCTCTGTTCATTGCGGCCGCATGCGTTGTGCTGGCGGATGCGGTTATGAGCTTTTTTGGCTCCGTGGGAAATGACGGCGGCTTCGGGCCGTGGACGACGGATATTTCCAATGAACATAACCGGGGAAAGCTGGGAGGCGCGCTGGCGGTTATGCCCGTGTTCGCCACCATATTCGGCGCGGTGGTTTCCGGGCTTATTATCGATCAGATTGATTTCTTTGCCTTTTTTGGCCTGATGGGCGGCCTGGTGGCTGTGGTGGGCGTCATGGCACTGTTTACTCTGGAGGATTCGCCCACGCTGCATCCAAAACGGGATGAGAAGGGCTTCTGGCATCAGTTCCTCACCGTGTTCAACTGGGAGACGGTAAGGGGGAATAAAGAGCTGTTCTGGGTTTTTCTGGTGATGACGGTGTACTTTATCGGATTTAATGTTTATTTCCCATACATTACGATTTATTTTGTCAATTATCTGGGATATGACTACGGTATGACCGGGATAATCCAGGGCGTGGGCCTGCTGGCTGCTGCGGTGATGACGATTCCCGCTGCCCGCTTTATTGATAAGGGAAAAGCGCCGCAGGTGATTTTTACGGCGCTTCTGTGCAATACTGCCGGTCTGATACTGGTCAGCCTGTCGCAGAACCTGATAATTTTGCTGGCTGGCGTGTTCGGGGCAGGCATCGGCTACATACTTGTGCTCCAGTCTCTGACGGCCTGGATGAAAAATCTGTATCCGGAGGAGCAGAGAGGCCAGTTTGAGGGAATCAAGCAGATTTTCTTCGTCTGTATCCCCATGATAACAGGCCCTGCCATAGCCACGCAGGTAATCAACCGGATGGGAGTGGAAATGGAGGTCAGCGGCACTATGGGCATGGTTCCTGCGCCAAGCCTGTTTCTGGTATCGGCGCTGCTCACATTGTTTACCCTGATTCCGCTGGCAGCGGCGGGACGCCTGCAGAAAGTGAGACAAAGGGGTTAAGAGCCATGGCAAGGCCGGGCAGAATAAGCCCCGCATCCTGGCCGCCATGGAAGAAAGGGGATTGGATATGGAAAAAGAACTGTTGAAAAAAGGGCCGGTACTGGATGAAAAGGGCCGCCCCATACCGGGCTATTCCAGAAAAAGCACGCTGGTGTATGACAGAAAGGCAATCAAGGCGCCTGCGTGGCGCATTAAAGAATGGGATTTTTATCAGATATCCAATGAAAGGCTGTGCCTGCAGTTTACCATAGGACACGCCGCCTATGCGGGACAGGTAAGCCTGATGCTGTTTGATTTTATCAAAGGGGAAAAGCTTCTGGATCTGAATAAAATCCTGGTGCTGCCCTTCGGCTCTCTCCATATGCCGACGGACGCGGAAAAGGACAATACCCTTTCCTATGAGAAGGGCGGCGTTCTCATGCGTTTCCAGACCAAAAACCAGAAGCGTGTCCTGACCTGCCGCTGGGGAAATGTGGAGGTTAAAATCCGCCTGGAACGGCAGAATCCCAATTCCCTGGTGATTAATCTGCCCTTTGACGAATACGCCCGCGCTTTTTATTATAACCATAAAATCAACTGCATGACGGCGGAAGGCTATGTAAAATCCGGGGACAGGGAATGGCGGTTTGACAGAAAAAATTCCTTCGGCATTCTTGACTGGGGCAGAGGCGTGTGGCCCTTCCATAATGAATGGTACTGGAGCAACGGAAGTGGCCGGCTGGACGGAGAGATGTTCGGCTTTAACCTGGGATGCGGCTTTGGCAACACCGATACTGCCAGCGAGAACATGCTTTTTTACAAAGGCAAGGCCCATAAGCTGGGGAAGGTGGACTTCAGGCTGGGAGACAAATATATGGATCCCTGGCATCTGACGGACAGGGAAGGACGTCTTGATCTGACGCTGACTCCCTGCTATGACAGAACCACGAGCATAAAGCTGCTCTGGGTAAATAACTGCTGCCATCAGATGTTCGGAAAATTTACAGGAAAGGCGGTGCTTGACGATGGCACATGTCTGGAAGTAAAGGATGTGATATCCTTTGCGGAGCATGCCGTAAATAATTGGTAAAGAGAAGACAGGCAACAGTTCAGCAGGCAGAGGCGCGGCCGTCTGCCGGAAAGGAGTGACTATGGATTGGAGAGAAATACTGAAAACCAATGTGACGCATGCCGGGGAACTGGAAGACATTATGCACCTGCACGGGGAGTATGAGCAGGAGGTGGAGCGGATTTTAGAGCGCTTCCCCATGTCGGTCCCGCGCTATTACCTGTCACTGATTGATTGGAACAATCCGAAGGATCCCATCCGGCGTATGTGCATCCCCTCTCTGGAAGAAAACGACATGACGGGGAAGTTTGATACCAGCGGGGAAGCGGAAAACACCAGACTTCCGGGCCTGCAGCATAAATACGGGGAAACCGCCCTGATCCTGTCCACTCACCGGTGCGCCATGTACTGCCGGCATTGCTTCAGGAAGCGCCTTGTAGGTATCAGCGAGGAGGAGACGGCGGATAATTTTGAGAAAGCGGCAGATTATATCAGGGAGCATAAGGAGATAAGCAATGTGCTTATTTCCGGGGGAGATGCGCTGCTTAATAGCAATGAGGCTCTGGAACACTTCCTGTATGTGCTTTCATCCATGGAGCAGCTGGATTTTCTTCGTATAGGGACGCGTACGCCGGTTACTTTTCCTTTCCGGATCACCCTGGATCCGGAGCTTGTGGAGCTGTTGAAACGTTATGACAGGAAAAAGAAAATCTATGTGGTGACGCAGTTCAATCATTCTGCGGAAATAACGGAGGAATCAGAAAAAGCGGTGAGGATGCTCCTTGACGCGGGCATTTCCGTGAAAAATCAGACGGTGCTGCTGCGGGGTGTAAATGATGACCCCGATGTGCTTGGGGGGCTGCTTAAAGGACTGACGGCTATTGGCGTGATTCCTTATTATATTTTCCAGTGCAGGCCTGTTTCGGGAGTGGGAACCCATTTTCAGGTGCCGATCCTTAAGGGTGCGGAGATTGTGGAGCGTGCGAAACAGATGCAGAACGGTTTCGGAAAGGGCTTTAAATATGTCATGTCCCACCGTACCGGAAAAATAGAAATCCTTGGCGCGTGGGAGGACGGAAGAATGCTGTTTAAATACCACCAGGCCAAATATGATGCGGACCGGGGCAGGATTTTTGCCGTGAAACTTGGAGAAAACCAGACCTGGCTGCCGGACGGCCTCTGCGGCGCGGGCGAGGTTTGACAACCGGACATGATTGTGATAATCTGAAGTTAATCGGCCGGAGGGCCGGCCAGACTTTTATAAACGTATAAAAGCAGTGAAGAAGAGAGTACATTCAGGGAAGCCTTACAGAGAAGATCCCGCAGGCGGGGAGCGCCGTCTGCAGCTGCGAGGGATCAGGGCAAAGCGGATGGAATATGGCTTCGGAGCAGCGCACCGAACCGCCGGGACAGCCGGGGGCAAGGCTGCGACAGGCGCCGCCTGTTACAGCGGCAGGGTAGAAAAAGCCGAGTCCATGTCAATGAGCACAGAAGGCAGGCTTTACGTACCCGGAGAGACCGTATCCGCGAGGATAGGGTGAACAGAAGTGGTACCGCGGGTGTAGGCTCGTCTTCTTATTTTTTGACTAAAGCTTAAAAATAAGAGGGCGGGCTTTTGTTGACGTGGGGAAAGAAAGGAAAGGAGTATTTTAGAAAATGAGTAAAGGAAAGTATTATATTACTACCGCCATTGCCTATACCTCAGGCAAACCGCACATTGGAAACACCTATGAGGCCGTGCTGGCGGACAGCATTGCCAGATTTAAAAGAAAAGACGGCTACGATGTATTTTTCCAGACAGGAACGGACGAGCATGGACAGAAAATCGAGCTGAAGGCCCAGGAAGCCGGTGTGACGCCGCAGGATTATGTGGACGGCGTGGCAGGGGAGGTGAAGGGCCTGTGGGATCTCATGGGAACCTCCTATGATAAATTTATCCGTACCACAGATGAGGATCATGTAAAGCAGGTACAGAAGATTTTCAAACGCCTGTATGATCAGGGGGATATTTACAAAGGACATTACGAAGGCCTTTACTGTACCCCCTGCGAGTCCTTCTGGACCGAATCCCAGCTGGTAGACGGCAAGTGCCCGGACTGCGGCAGAGAAGTAAAGCCCGCCCAGGAAGAGGCCTATTTCTTCAAAATGAGCAAATATGCGGACAGGCTGATTAAGCATATTAACGACCATCCGGAGTTCATTCAGCCCGTTTCCCGTAAAAACGAGATGATGAACAATTTCCTTCTTCCGGGCCTGCAGGACCTGTGTGTATCCAGGACCTCCTTCAAATGGGGCATCCCGGTTGATTTTGACGACAGACATGTGGTTTATGTATGGCTGGACGCCCTTACCAACTATATTACCGGCATCGGCTACAATGCGGACGGAGACAGCAGCGAACAGTACAAGAAGCTGTGGCCCGCGGACCTGCATCTGATCGGAAAGGACATTATCCGTTTCCATACCATCTACTGGCCTATTTTCCTCATGGCGCTGGGAGAGCCGCTGCCGAAGCAGGTATTCGGACATCCCTGGCTGCTTCAGGGCGACGGCAAGATGAGCAAGTCCAAGGGAAATGTAATGTATGCGGACGACCTTGTGAACTTCTTCGGCGTAGATGCCGTCCGTTATTTCGTGCTTCATGAAATGCCCTTTGAAAACGACGGCGTTATCAGCTGGGAGCTGATTGTGGAAAGAATCAACTCCGATCTGGCCAACACGCTTGGCAACCTGGTAAACCGTACGATTTCCATGAGCAATAAATATTTCGGCGGCGTGGTGGAGGACAGAGGCGCTGCGGAAGCTGTGGACGAGGATCTCAAGTCCGTTGTGACCGGCACCTATGCAAAGATCTGCGCGAAAATGGAGGAGCTGCGTGTGGCTGACGCCATGACGGAGATTTTCTCCCTGTTCAAACGCTGCAACAAATATATTGATGAAACAGAGCCCTGGGTACTGGCAAAGGATGAAGCAAAGAAGGACCGTCTTGCCACCGTCCTTTACAACCTGGTAGAAAGCATCACCATCGGCGCTTCCCTGCTGGAGCCGTATATGCCCGAAACCTCTGCCAGGATTGCACAGCAGCTGAACACTGTCCTTCCTTCCTTTGAGGAATGCGCTGTTTTCGGCCATTACCCCAGCGGGAACAAGGTGACGGATCAGCCGGAAATCCTGTTTGCAAGACTGGATGCAAAGGAAGTGGTGGAAAAGGCGGAAGCCATGTTTGCCGCAAGGAAGGCGGAGACAGAAGGCCCTGCTGAGGAAGAAGCCGGGGAAGAACAGCCCGCAGTGATAGATATCGAAAGAAAACCGGAAATCACGTATGATGATTTTGCAAAGCTGCAGTTCCAGGTAGGGGAAATCATCGCCTGCGAGGAAGTGAAGAAGTCCAGGAAGCTTCTCTGCTCCCAGGTACGCATCGGCAGCGAGGTAAAACAGATCGTATCCGGCATCAAGTCCAACTATTCCGCAGAGGAAATGGTTGGTAAGAAGGTTATGGTTCTGGTGAACCTGAAGCCTGCAAAGCTGGCGGGCATCGTATCCGAGGGCATGCTCCTGTGCGCTGAGGACGCGGAAGGGAACCTGGCGCTGGTAGCTCCCGAAAAAGAGATGCCGGCCGGCGCGGAAATCTGCTGAGAAGCAGCAGTATAAGGGAACGTTTTTAGGGGGAGATACGGTAAAGGAGGGTTACGCAATGGAAAAAAAGGAATTTTATTACGACTCCAGAGATGGACTCACAAAGATCCATGCTGTGGAATGGCTGCCCGGGGGCAGGCCGGTATGCATTCTGCAAATTGTCCACGGTATGGCCGAATACATTGACCGTTACCACAGACTGGCCGTTTTCCTGGCGGAAAAAGGCATCCTGGTGGTGGGAAATGATCATCTGGGCCATGGAAAGAGCATATATAATAAGGGGGATGAAAAGCACACCGGCAGTAGCCATCCCTACGGCTATTTCTGCAGCCAGGATCCTGCAACCACGGCGGTTAAGGACGTCCACCGCCTGAAAAAAATGATCCAGGAGGAAAATCCCGGCGTCCCCTATCTGATGCTGGGACACAGCATGGGCTCCTTCATCCTCAGGAATTACCTGTGTGCTTACGGCACCGGGATTGACGGCGCAATCATCATGGGAACCGGGATGCAGCCCAGGGCCCTGCTGGGCTTTTCCAAAAAGCTGGTGAAGTTCCTCACCGTTTTCCAGGGAGAAAAGCATAAAAGCGCCCTGGTTAACGCACTGGCCTTCGGCAGCTACAATAAGAAAATTTCCCACCCCGTATCCGCCATGGACTGGCTTTCCAGGGATTCCGTGGAGGTTGCAAAATACAATGAGGATCCCCTCTGCGGCTTCACCTTTACCCTTGGGGGCTTTGCCACGCTCTTTGAACTGATTGACCGCCTCCATGACAAAACGCGCCTGGAAAAAATGCCGAAAAACCTGCCCGTACTCTTCATGTCAGGAACGAAAGATCCGGTGGGGGACTACGGAAAAGCTGTGGAAGGCGTATATCGTTCCTTCCGGGAGCTGGGCATGACGAACGTGAATATCAAGCTGTATGAAGACGACAGACACGAGCTGGTAAACGAAAGCGACCGGGAAATGGTGTGGAAGGATATCTATGAATGGGTCAGGCGCACCGCGTCCGCTAAAAATTCATAAACCGCAACCGCCGGCAAAAGCCCCGGTAAATAAGAAGGAAGTAATATATTGGAAAGAAACAGAACCAGTCAAAGATTCAAAAATAAAAACCATAAGAAACACGCACCTGCCATAGGCACAGCCCTGCTGGCCGCCTTACTTCTGACCGCAGCGCCCGCCACAGAAATATCCGCCGGGCAGCTGCAGCCGGGAAATGAGGCGCTTCATACGGAGCCCTCCCAGGATCTGGAATCCATCCTCACCGACGACCAGAAAGCCCTCCTGGAAAAAATGAAAGAAAAGCTGGCCGCAGGAGAACTGGAAACCGACGAGGATATTAACAGCGCAATCACCGAATGCGAAGAAGAACTGCAGATCACTCTGACCGATGCTCAGAAGGACCAGATCACCGCTCTCATCAAACAGATAAATCAGCTGGGTCTTGATCCTGACGCCATTCTTTCCAAAGCCCAGGAGCTTTATGAAAAATATGGAGATCAGCTGAAAGAAAGCGCCGATGCAGCCATTCAGGAAAACGTGGTGGAACCCGTGAAAGAAGCCGTCGTGGAAGGCGCCAAATCCGCAGTCCGCGACTTCTTCCACGACATGGTTGACAGCATTAAAAGCTTTTTTGCCAGGATGCTGCCCTGATCCTGACAACAAAAGAATAAAAAAAGAGCCTTTGAGTACACTAAACAAAAATAAAAGTATGTTTAGGGGAAAGGAAGGCTTTTTTTATGAGAATCGCTTTTTTCAGCACAAAACCGTATGATCGCATCTGGTTTGAACCGATGGCGAAGGATTACGGATATGAAATATATTTTATTGAACTGCCCTTCAGTGAGGAGACGGTTTTTCTGGCAAAGGGCTATGATGCCGTCTGTATTTTTGTAAATGACCATGTGAATGCGCAGATGATAGACACGCTCCATGAAATGGGGGTAAAGGCGCTGCTTCTGCGCAGCGCGGGATATAACCATGTGGACACCCGGGCTGCGAAAGGAAAAGTAGCGGTACTGCGCGTGCCCAGCTATTCGCCCGAAGCGGTTGCCGAATTTGCCATGGCAATGCTGCTTACCGTCAACCGTTTTACCCACAAAGCCTACGGAAGGACCCGTGAATTCAACATGAATATCAACGGCCTCATGGGAACCGATCTGTATCATAAAGTAGCGGGCGTCATCGGAACGGGAAAAATCGGCCAGGCCATGATCCGCATTTTCCATGGCTTCCGCATGAACGTGCTCGCCTATGACCCCTATCCCAACTCCAATCTGGACGTGCAATATGTCAGCCTGGAGGAGCTCCTTTCCAAAGCAGATTTTCTGTCCCTCCACTGCCCGCTTACCCCGGACACCCACCACATCATCAACGAAAAAACCATATCCATAATGAAAGACGGCGCCTACCTGGTCAACACCTCCCGCGGCGGCCTCATTGACACCCAGGCCCTGATCAACGGCCTCCTGGCTAAAAAATTCGGCGGCGTCGGCCTGGACGTATACGAGGAAGAGGAAGGCCTCTTTTACGAAGACTGCTCAGACGAAATCATCCAGGATGACAACCTGGCAAGGCTCACCACCTTCCCCAACGTCCTCATCACCTCCCACATGGGCTTCTTCACCGTAGAGGCCATGCAGTCCATCGCCCACGAAACCCTGGAAAACGCCTACGCCCTCGAAAACAACCTCACTTTGAAAAATTTGGTGGAGTAGGGATGTGGCCTCCCGGTCTGTGAGAGCCAGCGGTTCCTGTGGCGTAAGGCCGGGGCGGGCGTTGTGGTTGGGAAAGGGCGGCGGCCTGCGGGGCAGATGTTTTTTCATGTACCAGTCAGACCGGGCATTTCGATGAACCTTGGCAAAAATTGTTTCAGGAGAGCCTTCAACAATTTTAAGTTTCATCTCCATGGTCTGAAAAGGTACGTGAAAAAACACCTGCCCCGCAGGCCGCCGCCCTTTCCCAGCCCCAACGCCCGCCCCGGCCTTACGCCACAGGAACCGCTGGCTCTCACAGAGGAAGTGGCCGCGTCCTACTGCACATTTTTTTCAGGTAAAAAGCGGAGAATGCGGAAGGTTTGGGTTTGTTCGGAAATATTAAGAATGATTAATGGCTGACTTTTTAGTTTTTTGGTAATATATATCCTGAAATTTGGTGGAGAACGTATTTCTGGATATCAGGTTTATATTGGAAGCGTTCCTCCCGAGGAGATGGTTTGTGATTTTGGGGCGGCGGGGATGGCGGGTGGGGACCTGGAGGCAGGGGGAGGTTTTTTGCCGTACCTTTTCAGGCCATGGAGATGAAACTTAAAATTGTTGAAGGCTTTCCTGAAACAATTTTTGCCAAGGTTCATCGAAATGTCCGGTCTGACTGGTACGGCAAAAAACCTCCCCCTGCCCCCCAGGTCCCCACCCGCCATCCCCGCCGCCCCAAAATCACAAACCATCTCCTCGGCCAATACCTATTTATATAAATTTTATTTGCACGAAAGCTGGTTGCGTAGTATGATATCTAATGTAGGTGTCTGCGGGCAGTCATTTAGTCCGGGACGATAATAGATACAGGGAGAATTACAAATGGGTAGATTTTTTAACTTGGACAGCCCTCTTATGACTTTTTTGTCAAAGATGGCGGATTTAATGATTCTGAATCTTTTAACGTTGCTCTGCTGTTTACCGATTATTACGGCGGGGGATGCGATGACGGCGCTTTATTATATGACCATTAAGATGGTTAAGAATGAAGAGTGCTACATAGTGAAGGGTTATTTTAAATCCTTTAAGGAGAACTTCAAGCAGGCAACGATTATATGGCTGATTGCCCTTGTGGTAGGGATAATATTTGCTGGGGATTTCATGATACTGAGGAATTCCACCGTATCCTTCGGCAAGGTAATTATGGTGCTGATTACGATTGTGGCGGTGATTTATCTTTTCACGATGATTTACATATTCCCGGTTTTGTCGCGGTTTGAGAACACCGTGAAGAATACTATCAGGAATTCCTTCCTGATGAGCGTTCTGAACCTGCCCAAGACCATCCTGTTAATTATCATCAACCTGATTCCCACAGTGCTTCTTCTGGTTACCTTGCAGGCAATGCCGCTTTTGATACTTTTCGGATTTTCCGTGCCGGCCTATGTGGCAAGCATGTTGTTCGTAAAGATTTTCAAGCGCTTTGAGCCGGAGGAGGAAGAGGAAACCTCCGATGAGCTGGAGACGCTTTCCTTCATCCGTGAGGAAGAGGAAGAAAAGCAGAAGGCCCTCAGGGAAAACGCGCAGGCGGAGCAGGATATACAGGCAGAAGAAAATGCGGAGGATGCACCTTCCGCCCAGACAGAAGAAATTACAGAATTGCAGGACAATGAATAATAATAGCATTCGCAACGAAAATGATTTTTGGGGGAATTGGAAGCTATGAAGGATTCGTCCAAGAAATCAGCGCTGTTCCAGTTGTTGGGACTGGCGCTGATTTTCGTTATTCTGTCTGCCTATGTGTTGGGGAGCTTTTATGTCAGAAGCCGCAGCGAGGCCATGGATTACATAGAGAAAAAGTTTATCTCAGACGCAGAGGATCGGGGAGATCAGGTGGAGACCAGGCTTTCCGGGCTGGCTGAGACGGCTGCGCCCATCGGGAGCCTTCTGGGGAAGGCGGGGCTGCAGGACCGGGAGGAGAGCGTCCGGCTGCTTGGTGCGCTGGCAGACAATACGGATGCATACCTGGCGGTATATGCCGGGCCGTCGGGGAGTGGCGTGGACAGCCGGGGAAGGGACAGGGAGCTTTCCGGGGAGGCGTATTTTTCCATGCTTGAGGAAACTGCTTTTTTTTACGGGCAGGATGAAGGGACGGATGAGAAAAATGCGCTGATTGCTGCGGTTCCATGCAGGGAAAACGGAAAAACATCGGGTATGCTTTATGTATATCTGGACTCCTGCAGGCTGGAGGAGATGCTGGAGCTTCCGGCTTATGGGGACAAAGCCTTTTATCTGCTGACGGACGGCGGCGGAACAATTATGGCGCAGGGCGGATATCCGGGGAATTTTGCGGCGGAAGGAAACCTGAAGAAGGCAATGGGGAGAGCGGAATTTGACGGGGAGGAATCTCCGGATACCGCTTGGAAGAAAATACAGGGATATAAGGAAGGTACGATTGCTGTGTCAATGGACGGAGCGGGCTATGAACTGTTTTTTTCTCCCATAGGAATTAACGACTGGCGGTTTTATGTGGGGGTGAGAGAAGAATTCCTGGCAAACAGCAGGAATGAATATCTGGCTCCTGTGAGAAAAACCATTGTTGGCATCCTGCTGACAGTAGGCCTGTTTTCAGGGCTTCTCCTGATAACAAATTTTATCAACAAGTATTTTTATAATGAGCATAAGAAAGTGCTTGAAGAGAAAGCGAGCAAGGATTTGCTCACGGATCTGAGCAATAAGACTGCTACGGAGTATCTGATTAAAGATTATATAGAGACGCATCCGGATTCCCAGGGGCTGTTGTTCGTGCTGGATGTGGACAATTTCAAGAAAATAAATGATACACAGGGCCATGCATTCGGCGATGAAGTTCTGCGAAAGCTGGGAACAAGGCTGCGGGGAGAGTGCCGGATAACGGATATCGTGGGACGTGCCGGCGGCGATGAATTTATTATTTTTATGAAAGATATTAAGGAAGAGAGCATATTTATTAAAGAGGCGCAGCGGCTTCACAGATTTTTCGGAGACTTCCAGGTGGGGGAATATGTGAAATATTCTCCGGCCGCCAGCATCGGCGTTGCTGTTTATCCGCGGGACGGCAGAACCTTTGAGGAGCTGTATAAGGCTGCCGACAGTGCGCTTTATTCCGTGAAGAGGAATGGCAAGAACGGCGTGGCCTTTTACGAGACAAAGATGAACGTAAAAATGGAATAAAAGTACTGCGAAAAGGAACGAAAGATGTCGAAAACCGCGTAAGATGGGGATTATGGTCAAAGTGTATAAGATCAGAATGCCGAATTCAGCAAGTTGACAGGCCTAAAAAATTCATTATCCTTTTCTTAGCAAATTTTACAATGTTGCGATAAATCTTTGTGGAATTGTGGTATAGCCAAAAGAAGTCGCTTAAGTTATACTTATTTCAGGCTCAGTTGAAGGGACTCAACTGGAAACATGTAAACAAATAACATAGGGAGGCTAATTAAATGGCAAGTTTATCTTTAAAAAACATCTGCAAAGTATATCCCAACGGTTTTGAAGCAGTTAAAGACTTCAACCTGGAAATCGCTGATAAAGAATTCATCATCTTCGTAGGACCGTCCGGATGTGGTAAGTCTACTACACTTCGTATGATTGCAGGTCTGGAAGATATTTCTTCCGGTGAACTGAAAATCGGTGACAGAGTGGTTAACGATGTAGAGCCTAAGGACAGAGATATCGCGATGGTATTCCAGAACTACGCTCTGTATCCTCATATGTCTGTATATGACAACATGGCTTTCGGACTTAAGTTAAGAAAAGTTCCGAAGGATGAAATTGATAAGATGGTTAAAGAAGCAGCTAAGATCCTTGACCTTACCCCTCTTCTTGACCGTAAACCGAAGGCTCTGTCCGGTGGTCAGAGACAGCGTGTTGCTATGGGACGTGCAATCGTACGTAATCCTAAGGTATTCCTGATGGACGAACCTCTTTCCAACCTGGATGCCAAGCTGCGTGTTCAGATGCGTATTGAGATCGCTAAGCTGCATCAGAGATTAGGTACAACCATCATCTACGTAACACATGACCAGACAGAAGCTATGACACTGGGTACCAGAATCGTAGTTATGAAAGACGGTGTTATTCAGCAGGTTGATACTCCTCAGAATCTGTACGACAAGCCTCAGAACCTGTTCGTAGCAGGATTCATGGGATCTCCTCAGATGAACTTCCTGGATGCTGTTGTTGAAGTAAGCGGCGAAAATGCATCCCTGAAGATTGCTGGAAAATCTATTCCGCTGCCTCCCGCAAAAGCTAAGAAGGTTATTGAAGGCGGTTATGCAGGAAAGACTGTTACATTTGGTATCCGTCCTGAAGACGTATATGATTCCCAGATGTTCATCGAAACAGCTAAATGTACATTTGAATCTACCATTAAGGTTTACGAACTGCTTGGTGCAGAAGTTTACTTATACTTTGACCTTGCTGATTATCCTATCACTGCAAGAGTGGATTCCCGTACAACAGCAAGACCTGGCGATACTGTTAAATTTGCATTCGATGTTGAAAAGATTCATATCTTCGACAAAGAGACAGAGCAGGTTATCACCAACTAATATTAAAATCAGGCGGGGCTATCGAGTTGATAGCCCCGTTTTTTCATGTTTTGGACGAAAATGGGGGCAGAAGGCGCCGCCAGGGGCAGTGCTCCGGTTTTTTTCCTGAAATCAACGGTATTGTGATTTTATACTTTATTTCAGGCAAACCTAAAAGAAAGAGGTTGTTGCGCTAATAAAGGTGTTTACAACGTTTTTACTTAAAATATGATGTAGGAATGGCCATTTTTCTTGCATATTTTCAAATTTTGCTATATAGTTAATGGTATCAAGGAAAGGACGTGAAGAGAGATGATTTCCAATCAAGTAATACAGAACAGCATTGATGAATTACGTGCAATAACCAAGGTTGACCTGGGCGTGTTCGACGTGGAAGGCCTGAAAGTTGCAGCAACGGTAGACGAGATTGATATTTCCAGGGATATTATTGAAAATTTCGCTTCTTCACCGGCAGACAGCCAGGTAGTAGGTGGACGGCACCTTCTAAAAATCCTGGATGATGGGGAACCGGCTTATATTCTTGTAGCCCAGGGTCCCAGTGACGACGTTTACATGGTAGGCAAAATTGCCGTAAGCTCTATTCAGAATCTTATCATAGCATACAAAGAACGTTTTGACCGTAATAACTTTTTCCAGAATCTGCTTTTGGACAACCTGCTTCTTGTGGACATTTACAATCGTGCCCAGAAGCTTCATATCGAAGTGGAATGTCCCAGAATCGTATATCTGATTGAGACGAAAATTGAAAAAGACAACAGCGCGATGGAAATGCTGAAGAGTCTTTTCTCAAGCCAGAATGGTGATTATATCACTGCGGTGGATGAAAGAAATATTATTCTCATCAAAGCTCTGGAAAAAGAAGATGACGTGGAAACCATCGAGAAGACGGCAGACATGATTGTTGATATGATGAACAGCGAAGCCATGATGAACGTGCGTGTAGCTTACGGTACGGTTGTGGGAGAGCTGAGAGAGGTATCCAAGTCCTACAAGGAAGCCACGATGGCTATGGATGTAGGAAAGATCTTCTATGCGGAAAAGAGTGTAATCTCCTATGCGAAGCTGGGTATCGGCCGTTTGATCTATCAGCTGCCCGTTAATCTGTGCAAGATTTTTATTGAAGAAATCTTTGGCGACAATGTACCTTATGATATGGATGAGGAAACTCTTACCACTATCAACAAGTTCTTTGAGAATAACCTGAATGTATCTGAAACCTCCAGACAGCTGTTTATTCACAGGAATACACTGGTTTACAGAATTGAAAAGCTCCAGAAGAGCACAGGGCTGGATATCAGGGTATTCGATGACGCGCTTACCTTCAAGATTGCATTGATGGTGGTAAACTATATGAAATATCTGGAGAGCATTGATTATTGATGAGCCAGTAATGTCCAAGGCTGCGGGAACCGCAGGCTTCTGAATGGAATTTTGTATGCCGCTGTGATTTAGGACAGTTATTAAATGAGATGGAACCGGGAAAGCATGTGCACACCAGTGCATACTAAAAATGCCTTCCCGGTTTTTTTTGCGCCGTATTTTCGGGCAATTTCCAGAATCCTTCAGTAAAAGCAGATTCCAGTCATATCCCGGTCAACCTCCGAATACAATAGAGACTATAAAGGAGGGACAAGGTGTTGTATTATAACAGGCAAATTATATACATAGACTATATGGAAGCAGGCAGTAAGGTAAAAAATGCGGGTTTTCTGAGAAAAGAAGAGACAGAAGATACTATCACCTGGAACATGCAGATAAAGGGCCTGTATGAGACAGACACGGGTTTCTTTGATTTGAGGGACGAGACAGGTGCTTTGATTGATAAGGTACTGCTGAAAAGAGGGACAGGATCTTATGAAAGACAGTTTACAGCCGGCGGGGTGAGCCGCGGCGGACGGGAATTCGGGGAGATCTGCGGAATAACAATACGCCTTTCTCCGGGCAGGGAAGTGATTGGCAGATGGAAGGGCGCAGAAGAGTGCCTGAAGGCAGCGGATATTTCAGTGACGGAGGAGAAGAGAAGGAAATATGATCCCCCGCTGGCAGGTATGGCGCAATATGAAAGGCCGCAGGAGGAGGCGCCCAATGTGATGCCGGAAATTGACCTGCCCCAGGCAGAGCAGCGAACGCGCGGGATAAGCTTTTCTGAAATGCCGGAAACAGTTACGTACCAGGCTGAGCCGCGAACGCAGGGGTTAAGCTTCACTGAGATACAGAAAGTGGCTTTACATCCGGCAGACCAGCAAATACAGGAGATAAATCATTCTGGAATTCAGAGAACGGATCCATACCAGGCCGGGGGACAGTGCAGGGAAGTATTGCAGGCGAATACAGAAATGCCTGAGCAAAAAACGGCCGATATGGAAGGAAAGCATTTGGCTGCGATAAAAACAGAGCCAGGCAGGCCGGAGATTTTGCAGTACCAGAATCCTTTAACGGAGAAACAAAAGAATACTGAATCAGCGGAGGAACGGAGCGGGTTCCAGCTTAATAGGGATGCTGTGGATTCCGTAATGGAGAACGGTGCCATTTCCGCGGAAAAGCTGTGCAGGCGGTGCATGCACAAAAGGTTTACACCACAGGAAAAAAAACGGGAACCGGAATCAAAAAAAGCGGCGCCGAAAGCAGAAGGTGGAGACCTCGGGGGAGGTGGAATTCAAAAAGAAGGGATGCCTGGCAAGGGAGGGATATCCGGCAAAGAAGGGATATCCAGCAAGGAAGGGATGCCCGGCAAAGAAGGAATGTCCCGCAGCGAAGGCGGAGTATCAGGAGGAGGCGTCCCTAAAGAAAGTGGGGCAGTAAAGGGAAAACGTATTGCAAAAGTAAGCGGGGATGACCTGATGCAGGAGGAATTTTTTGAGGATAAATGGGAGCAACTGCGTCATATGTATCCCACGGTCCACCCTTTTGCGGATGAAAGGCAGTATCTGTCCATTACGCCGAGGGACTTTGTGATTCTGGGGAGTGAGTACCAGAAGATGGTGCGCAATAGCTTTCTGCTTCATGGCTATTATAATTACAGGCATATTATTTTGGGAAAATTTAATGTGGGAGGAGTGGAGAAATTTTATCTCGGAGTGCCGGGAGTCTATTATGACAGGGAAAAGATGGCAGCGGAGATGTTTGGATTTGAAGCCTTTGAAGGCAAACAGACGCCTGCGGAACCGGGCAGCTTCGGTTATTATATGAAGAGTGTACGTATCTGAATCTCCGGGGGTGCTCAGTCTACCCCCCGGAGATTTACATTGTCTATGTAAGGCTTGAGAATCCGGATAAATTCTTCCAGCTCCGGTTTTTCATAGGCGGAGAATTGTTTGCAGATGACACCGTCGCTTTCCGCATAGGACTGGAGAAAATATGCTTCACAGCCCTTCAGCCATTCACCGATGGAAATAAAATCCCGGGCGGAATGCAGTTCCTTTACTACTGTGGTGCGGAATTCGTAAGGAAGTCCACAGGAGCGGATAAAATCCACGGATGCCCGGATTCGGCCCATGTCAAGCGCGGGCAGGCCGATGGTTTTAGTGTAATTCTCAGGAGAGGATTTTATGTCCATGGCAATATAATCCACCAGCTTTCTGCCGCACAGTGATTCCAGTACCTCGGGGCGGTAGCCGTTGGAGTCCAGCTTTACCAGATAGCCCAGTTCCTTTACACGGGAAAGAAAGATGTCCAGATCGGGCTGAAGCGTGGGCTCGCCTCCGGTCACACAGATCCCGGTAAGTATTCCCTGCCGCTTTCTGAGCACCTGGAAAATTTCTTCTTCAGGAATCTGCGGCAGCTGCCCCGCATGCAGGACCAGATCACCATTCTGGCAAAATGGGCAGCAGAAGTTGCAGCCTCCGGTGAAAACAGTACAGGCTACGTGGCCGGGATAGTCTAAAAGGGTGGTTTTATTGAATCCGTTAATTTGCATTTTTTCCTCTTTCCTGCTATGATTTATCTGCAAGTCGTTTTGGGTCTTAGTGACTTTTATTATAGACCACCCGGAGGCGCCATACAAGAAGAAAGGACATAACTGTTCGTCCCTTCACAGTTATTGCCAAAATCCATCCTAAATCGCCTTCGGCGATGGATTTTGCCACTCCTGAATCATTTTCTTACGGTCAGTACAGCAAGTGTGCTGACCTGGCTGAATAGTTACGAAAGGATTTCCATTCTATGACCGAGCAGGAAAAATATATGAAGGCGGCAATGACACAGGCAAAAAAGGCTTATGCCTTAGGAGAAGTCCCCATCGGCTGCGTTATTGTCCATGAAGGAAAAATAATAGGAAGAGGCTACAATCGCCGCAATACCGACAAAAATACTCTTGCGCATGCGGAAATAACCGCTATTAACAAGGCCAGCAGGAAAATCGGGGACTGGAGGCTGGAGGATTGTACCTTGTATGTGACACTGGAGCCGTGCCAGATGTGCTCAGGCGCTATCGTACAGGCCCGGATTCCCGAGGTCGTGATCGGCTGTATGAATCCCAAGGCGGGCTGCGCCGGATCTATATTGAATATTCTGGAAAACGATTCGTTTAACCATCAGGTAAAGGTCACCAGAGGGGTGCTGGAGCAGCAATGCAGTGATATGCTGACGCAGTTTTTTAAAGAGCTCCGGGTCCGTGTGAAGGAGGAACGTAAGGCGCGTAAGCTGCTTGCGGCGCAGGAGGAGAATAAGGAACATGGAGGAAACGTTTATGATGAATGAAGAATTTCTTACACTGACTATTGGGAAACAGAAGAACATTGCCCTGATTGCCCATGACAGCAAGAAGCCGGAGCTTATTTCCTGGTGTGAGGAGCATAAGGATGTGCTGAAGAACCATTTCCTGTGCGGGACAGGGACGACGGCCAGGATGATTACCGATAAGACCGGGCTTCCTGTGAAGGGATATAACAGCGGCCCGTTGGGCGGGGATCAGCAGATTGGTGCGAGAATCGTTGAGGGACGGATTGATTTTGTGATATTCTTTTCTGATCCTCTTACAGCGCAGCCCCATGATCCGGATGTGAAGGCTCTTCTGAGAATCGCGCAGGTATATGATATTCCTATTGCCAACAACAGGGCGACGGCGGATTTTATGATTACCAGTTCGTTGATGGATCAGGAATATGATCACCAGGTGGTTAATTTCCGGAGGAATATTGAACACCGGGCGAATACGTTGTAGGAAGCCGGGATGGGAGATTTTTGCTGTATCCTTTAAATATATAATTATTCTGGAATATGATTATTCAGGACGGCCATCTTCTTGAATGGCTTTGCCATTCAAGAAGCATCGGATGTTCATCCGATGCGAATATAGGTGCAAAAACGGTCTTATAAGCAAGCTTAACGCCCGCTTTTGCACCTATATTCCCGCCGGCCTGGACTGTTTATATGTATTATGATTTCAGTTTACGATAGGCTCTGGGCGACATGCCCAGGGCCTTTTTGAATATGTCGGAAAAATAAGCAGAGGAATGGAAGCCGCAGGCGTAGCTGATTTCCGTAATGCTTTTGCTTGTATTTTCCAGAAGGCTGCAGGCCTGGAGGATGCGGATGCCATTTAGATGGTCCATAACGGTGCTCTTGGTGGCGGCGCGGAACAGGCGGCAGAGATGGTATTTTGTAATATAAAAATGATCCGCAATGTCATCCAGGGATCGGATGGTGCTGTAATTTTGATTGATATAGGTGATAAGCTCGGCAATAAGGGGGGCGCTGGTTTTTTGCGTTTCTTCTTCTGCTCCTGCGGCCTGGCGGTAGGTTTGGGTAAGCAGGGAAAGGATTCTGACGAAGGCTGGGTAGGTGCTGTCAAAATCCTTTTTTGCCGAAAAGCTACGGATTTGGAACAGGAGCTGAAGGGTCTCCTCGTAATGCTCCTGGGGAAGGCTGAGGTGACCTGTCTGGAAGCATGTCAGGAGAAGGGAACGGCTTTTTTCCGTGAAATACCGGTTCAGATAGCGTTCGTCAAAATACATGAGTGTTCTTTCATTGCCTGCCCGGCCGAGGGATTTGTGCATACAGTAGGGCGTGATGAGAGAAACATCATGTTTTTTCAGGGTGCAGGCGTTATCCAGGGTGATCAGTGTGTATTCCCCCTCTTGCAAAAGGAGCAGTTCGTAGGCGTTATGGTAGTGAAATCGGCCCATGTCATAGTTCTGGGTGTGTTTTGTGTATTCTATCTGGATCATTTTTTCCGGGGTATAAAGGTTGTTGTTCATGGGGGCTCCTTTGTGGCGCATGGCAGCGGGACCTGCATGCGGATGGATGGTAGAGTTTTGATTCGTCGGAAGCCATCCGGAATTTAATCGGAATCCGTCCGGAAGTTGATCGCAATCCGTCCGGGATTTAACCAGGATCCGGCCGGGAGCTGACCAGAATCCATCCGGAATTTTGCTATGGCGTCATTTGGTCAATATTTCTAAAATATTATAAATAAAATTCCCGTAATAAGCAATATAACAAAAGAAAAATAAGATTAATTGACTTATGATAATAAAGAAAATGGCGGCAGTCCAGTTTCTGGGCTGTTGCAGAAAACGGGCCTTTTAGGAAAACAGGACCGGGAATAGAAAAAACGGAGGTATTTTCATGTTTAGCAGGGAATTTTCTTTTGCAGAGGGCGGAGAAGGCATCAGGCTGTCTGCCGGGGATTATTATGATGAGAGTAAGGGATACGGATTCCTGGGATTGGCGGCACAGGAGAGGGCGGCGGACAGGTTTACCGGGACGGGCGGATGGAATCCGCGGGAGACGTATTGCCCCGGGGAAGGAGAAGAAGCCGGGCTGTGGCAGGATGGTGCGGACGGCGTGGAAGTGAAGGCGGGATTTCCTTTGCGGTTCCGGGCGGCGGTGCCGGGGAACGGAAGCTATGCGGTGACGGTGACCATCAGGGGCGGCAGAGAAGGCGCGCAGGGGCTGATGCTGTATACGGGCAGGAGGAACCTGATAAAAAGGGATATTGTTATCCAGCCGGGAGAGGTGTTTTCCTGCCGGTTTTATGTCCGGGTTTGTGAATATATCCCGGTGGTGGGAGAAGGGGCAAAGGAGGACAACTCGGTATATGTGACGGTGCTGGGCGCAGGGAAAAGCAACGCCAGGATCAGCGGGCTGAAAATAGAGGATGCCCAGGCTCCCACCGTGTTTATCGCGGGAGATTCCCTGGTTGCGGATTATGATGGGTTGTATCCCTATAATCCGATTATCAACGGGGGCAGCTGGGGACAGAATCTGCCTCAGTATTTTGACGGCGTGGCTTTCAGCAATCAGGCGCATGGCGGGTTGACAACCAATTGCTTCCGGGATGACGGGCACTGGGATATTGTATGTAAAAATATCAGGCCCGGAGATATTTTTCTGATGGAATTCGGCCATAACGATCAGAAGAGACGGTATTTGAAGGCATTTGACCAGTATGCGGCGAATTTACGCAGATACGTCCGCCAAATCAGGGAAAAGGGAGCGTATCCCATGATCGTGACCTCTCTTTCCAGGATTCCGGGAAAAAATGAGGATGGGTATTTTGATTTGCTGGAGGATTATGCGCTAAGCTGCCTCAGGGTAGGGAGAGAGCTGCATGTGCCGGTAATAGATCTGCATGCAGGCAGCTTCCGGACTCTGTGCGATATGGGGCCGGAGATCACTCCTGATTATTTTATGGATACAACCCATACCAATGATTACGGCGCTTTGCTGACGGCCGGATTTATTGCAGAGGAAATTGTGAGGCTGCAGGCGGAACCGCTGTGCGGCATGAGAAATGGTTTTGCCGGTAAACCCTGGAAGCCGGACGTATCGCTGCGTCCTGCGGATACGGTGTCCAGCGCCCAAAAGGAGGAAAGGCCCATTCTTCCTACGGATTTGCCCAAGCTGCCTTATGCGGACTGTAAGGGGATTCCCCAGGAGGGCATACTGAAAAAGGCAATGGTAAAGGGGCTGCTGGATCCCTGCATCCTGTTTTTCCATCCCTTTGATGAGATTCCCAGGGGACAGTTTCTGTATTTGTTTTTCAAGGCCGCGCCCATGCCGGCAAAGCGGGGATATCAGGGAAGGTTCTGTGATATCTACAGGTATGAGTTTGATGCGCAGAATGTGCAGACGGCGCTGGATGCAGGACTGGTGGATGAAACGACGACACCGGAGGACCGGTTCCGGCCGGATGATGGACTGACCTGCGGCGAGCTGGCGGAATTCATGGTAAGAAGCCTGCAGCCGGAAGGAAAAAGAGGGCTGGATATGCAGACCTGTGAGCAGGAGGCGAAACGGCTGGGACTGTTATGGGATGGTTATGAAAGAAATGCGGCAGTGAACCGTGCGGACTGTACTGCGGCGTTAGTGCGTATGATGGAAATCAGGGAAAAGGAGAATTGAGAAAAAATGCCAAGAACAGATTACAAACTCATGGAAGGATGGGAATTTACACTGGATGCTGACGGGAAGAAGGGCTATCGGCCGGTAACCCTGCCCCACGACTGGGCCATAAGCGCGCCGTTTTGCCGGGATATGGATCAGGGGGAGGCTCAGGGCTTCCGGGATCGTTTCGGAATCGGCTGGTACCGCAGAAGCCTTCGGCTGGAGGAAAAAAAAGAAGGCTATTGCTACTATCTGGATTTCGGCGGTATTTTTGAAAACAGCACCATATGGGTGAATGAAAGGGAAGCGGGAGGCTGGAAGTATGGCTACAGTTCCTTCCGGCTGGATATAACACAGTTCCTGAAAACCGGGGAAAACAGTATTGTCATCCGGGTGGATAATACGGCCAGCCCTGCGGACCGCTGGTACAGCGGAGCCGGAATTTACCGTACCGTGAAGCTGCTGGAGACGGAGGCCGCCCATCTGGAGGAACGGGAAATTGTGGTACATACCGAGCTTGAAGGGGACAGCGCAGTGGTACGCGTGGCAGCAGGCGTGGACGCAAGGGTAAGAGGCAGCCTTTTCCTGACGGGCGTGTGCGGCGATGCGCAGAATAACAGATGCCCTGATGCGGAGAATATGGCAGAAGGCATTCTTGCGGAAGATATTATTGCCGAGGGTGAAAACGGATTACTGGAATTTCATGTAAAAAATGCAAGCCTGTGGTCTGCCGAAGAACCGAATCTGTATACGCTTACCTTGTCCTTAATGGACGGTGAGAGGGCGGCGGACACGGTTTCCATGCGTATCGGGCTGCGGAAAATAGAGCTGCTTCCGGGAAAAGGGATGTTTGTCAACGGGGAAAAGGTGATTCTCAAGGGCGTATGCCTGCATCAGGAAGCGGGAAGCGCAGGGATAGCGGCGAAGAAGGAAATCTGGAGGGAAAGGCTTCTTTTGTTAAAGGAGATGGGCTGCAATTCCATCCGCGCCGCCCACCATACCCATTCCGTGGAGTTCCTGGATTTGTGTGATGAACTGGGCTTTTATGTGTATGAGGAATGCTTTGACAAGTGGACCGGCGGCCTGTATGGCCGGTATTTTGAAACAGAGTGGAAAAAAGATGTGGAAGCCATGGTGAAGCGCGACCGTAACCGCGCCTGTATTTTTATCTGGGGCGTGGGAAACGAGGTGGAAAACCAGGGGCAGCCATCCATGCTGGCTATTTTGAAAATGCTGAAGGATTATGTGCTTACCATGGATGCGACAAGGCCGGTAACCTACGCCATGAACCCGCATTTTAAACGGGAAAGCAATGTGGATCTGTCGCAAATCAAGGATATCCAGAAATTTGTGGATGAAGCGGACGATACGGAAATTTACGACGTCAGAGAAAGAGTGGAACGGATTTGCAGGATCGGGGAGATCGTGGATGTGATTTCCTGTAATTATCAGGAGCAGTGGTACCCCATGATCCATGAGGCTATGCCTGATAAACTGATTCTGGGAACGGAAATCTACCAGTTTTTCAAGGGGCATCCGGAGCAGATGCAGAATTTTACCAATGAAAATCCTTCCCTGGTGCCTTTTGCCGCGGATTATGTAATCGGCGGGATGATCTGGACGGGGATTGATTATCTGGGAGAATCCATGGGATATCCGGCGAAGGGCTGGAGCGGGGCAATGATCCGCACCAACCTTGTGAAAAAGCCGGGATTTTATCTATTGAAGAGCTATTGGAATGAGGAACCGATGGTGCATTTTTCCGTGATGGATTATTCCCTTGAGGACGAAGGGGTCAAGGAGCACTGGGATATGCCGATTTATGCGGACCACTGGCATTTCCCGCAGTTCCATAAAACAGTGATTCCCTATATGATAGCGAGCAATTGTGAGGAAGTGGCGCTGTACCTGAACGGGAAAAGATTTTTCCTGCCCCGTCCGGCAGACTGCCCGAACCGGATGATTACCGGCTTCCTTCCTTATCAGCCGGGCTGTGTAAAGGCGGTGGGTTATAAAAACGGGGAAGAGGTGTGCTGTCATGTCCTCAAAACTCCCGGGCCTGCCGTGAGGCTTTCGTTTCCCCGTGAAGAGATAAAGGCGCCTGCAGAGAGAGGCTATGAAATGCTGCTTACTGTAAGGGCGGAGGACGAGGAGGGAAATCCTTATTTCCGGGAAAGCTCCAGGGTGCGTTTCCAGATTGAGGGGGACGGGGAAATCCTGTCCGTGGATAACGGGAACCTGATGACCAATGAGCCGTATCAGGCTGATTTTATCCATATGTACCATGGCTGTGCAAGTGTGAGAATCCGTTTGGGCGGCAGCGCGGGACGTATTGTGGTTTCGGCCTGTGCGGAAGGAATGTATCCGGGGAAAACTGTGCTTACGGTGGAATAGTACGGTTGCAGAATATGACCCATCCCATATGGGAGGTATCGGACAGAGCTCTGACAGGTGGGGCCGAATTATGAAGCAGTATACGGCCGGGGATAGAAAATAAAAATCAGGGAGAAGACAGAATGAGATATGAAGATGAGCAGTTAAAGCTGTTTTGTCCGGAGGAGACGCGGACGGCGGACAGTGCGGCCGTCCTCTGGAACAAGGTAAAAGGCGCGCGGCAGTACCGGGTTTTTCTGGATGGTGCGGAGGTTGGAAGGACGGAGCATACGGACTTCACACTGCGGGGGCTTAAAAGCGGCAGGGGCTATGAGATAGAAGCTGCGGCGGAGGATGAGAACGGGAGGCTGGCCCAAGATACGCTCCATATTGCCCTGCAGGAAAAGGGAGAGGAGCTTACTATCACATCCTTTGGAGCTGTGGGAGACGGCCGGACCTTAAACACTTCTTTCATCCAGAAAGCGATAGATGCCTGTCCGGCCGGGGGAACGGTGCGGATTCCGGCGGGAACCTTTGTGACGGGCGCGCTGTTTTTAAAGAGTGATATGACGCTTTTTCTGGAGGAAGGAAGCCGCCTGCTGGGAAGCGGATGCCTGGAGGATTTTCCGCTTAAGAAATATCGGTTTGAGGGGCTGGAAACCATGTGCTATGCCAGCCTGATCAATACGAAGGAGACAGAGAACGGAAGGCTGCATAATATCCGGATTATGGGAAAAGGATGTGTGGATGCCAACGGAAGCATACTGCGCAGGCAGGAGCTGGCGGAAGGAAAGGGAAGGCCCGGGCGTGCGGTCTGCCTGCGGAATGTTGACGGCGTGTATCTGGAAGGGATTACGGTAAGGCAGTCACCCGCCTGGTGTGTGCACCTGATTTACTGCAGCCATGTAAGCCTTAACGGCGTGAGTATTTTTACCAAGTTCGATGAAAACGGCAGGCGGTATGAGGGGATCGCAAACGGCGATGGCCTGGATCCGGACTCCTGCAGCTATGTAAATGTGTTCGGCTGTACCATCGGCAGCCAGGATGACTGCATTGCGGTCAAATCAGGCAGGAACGAGGAAGGAAGGCTTGTGGGAATCGCATCGGAGCATATCCGGGTTACGAACTGTACCTTTACCAGCGGCTTCGGCGTGGCGATGGGAAGCGAAATGTCGGGCGGCATCCGGGACTGTTTGGTGCAGGATTGTGTTTTCAGTGATGTTTACAGTATCGGAAGCATTAAAACGCCCCGGGGCAGAGGCAGCGTGGTGGAAAATATTGTATATGAAAACCTGCGGCATCAGAATTTAAGCCATGAGCATCAGGACTGCAAATGGTTCCGCGGAGCCATATATGTGGATGAATTTTACAGTCATGATACCTTTGATACGGAGCATCCGGAGCCTGTGGACGAGGGAACCTCCGTGATCCGGAACATCCTTTTTAAAAATATTTCCGTGGAAACGGTAACGGGAAATGCGGTCTATCTGGTCGGGCTGCCGGAGATGCCCCTGGAAAATATCTGTCTGGAAAATGTGACAGCGAAAGGACGATATGGGATGAAGGCCGCTAATATAAAAGGGCTTTGCATGAAAAATGTGACTGTGACAGTGCAGGAGGGTGAGCCTTATGAGTATCACCGTGTGGAACCGGAATGATCCGGAAGGAGTGAAAACCGGCAGAGCCGGATTTGTATGCGTGCTTCTGATGCGCGGAGAGGAGTAATATGAGGAATATTTATATCTGTTTTCCGGAGGGAAAGCATAAGGTACTGACCATGAGCTTTGACGACGGCCGTGTGGAGGACAGACAGCTGGTGGATATGTTTAACCGCTACGGCATCCGGGGGACTTTTCATGTAAATTCGGGGATTGCGGCAGAAACAAGAGTTCCCGTTTCGGAATATCGGGAGCTGTACCGGGGGCATGAGGTGTCCTGCCATACCTGCACCCATCCGACAATTGCCAGATGCCCCATGGAGCAGGTGGTTGAGCAGATCCTGGAGGATCGCAGAAGCCTGGAGGCCGCGGTGGGATATCCGGTGAGGGGGCTTTCTTATCCCAACGGTTCTTTTTCGGATGAGATCGTGAAGGCCCTGCCAGCCCTGGGAATTCGCTACTCCAGGACGGTGGAGGAAACGGGAGCTTTTGCCATGCCGGAGGATTTTCTGCGGTGGAAGGCTACCTGCCATTACAACCACAATCTGTTGGAGCTGGGAAAGGAATTTGTGTCTTTACATAAGACCCAATATCTGTATATGATGTATGTGTGGGGACACAGCTATGAATTTAATATTTATGGCAATTGGGATGTGATGGAGGAGTTCTGCAGGAACTGCGGCGGCAGGGATGATATCTGGTATGCCACCAATATTGAAATTGTGGACTATATGGAGGCGGCGGGACGGCTGCAGTTTGGCGCTGCCGGGAATATGGTGTACAATCCTTCTGCCGCATCTGTCTGGATTGAAGTGAATGGGGAGAAAAAAGAAATTCAGGGCGGCACCCTGCTGGAATTTTAACATCAGGATATTGTGGATAAAGGGGGAAAATAAGTAAGCCATGGGGGATAAGTATACGGAAATCAATTCCAGGACCTGGGATGTCTGGGCAGAGAATGGCTGTGACTGGTCACTGCCTGTCACCCATGAGGAATTTGAAGCGGTTACGGAAGAAAACTGGGGCGTGTATCTGACGCCGTGCATTACGGTGCCGCATGAGTGGTTTGGTGAGCTTAAGGGAAAGAAGCTGCTGGGGCTTGCCAGCGGAGGCGGACAGCAGATGCCCATATTTACCAGGCTGGGGGCGGAATGCACCATTCTGGATTATTCGGACAGACAGCTGGAGGCCGAAAGAAAGGTGGCGCGCAGGGAAGGATATGCCATTTCCATTATCAAAGGGGATATGACGCAGCGCCTTCCTTTTGAGGATGGGAGCTTTGATATTATTTTCCATCCCGTTTCCAATTGCTACGTGGAGGATGTTTATCACGTATGGAATGAATGCTTCCGGGTGCTGAAAAGCGGCGGTGTTCTCCTGGCCGGCTTTGACAACGGACTGAATTTCCTGTTTGAGGATGACAATCCGCTGCTTGTTGTGAATCCTTTACCCTTTAATCCGCTGAAAATGCCACGGGAGAGGTTTGAGAGGATGGCGCAGAATTATGAAGGCATCCAGTTCAGCCACAGCATGGAGGAGCAGCTGGGCGGCCAGCTGAAGGCCGGTTTCCGGCTTACGGATCTGTATGAGGACAAAGATCGGGAGAACGGGATGGAAATCAGGAAATTTGTGCCGCAGTATATGGCGACAAGGGCGGTTAAGCCTTGAAAAAACGGACAGGAAGGCCTGTTCCGGGTGCGGCATTATCTGAATGATGCGTTGCGCAGCGGAGGCGGCCATATCGGTTACGGAATACTGGAGAAATATAGAGGCAGGGGCTATGCGACAAAGTGCCTGGAGCTGACAATCGAAAAAGCCCGGGAGCTGGTGGCAGAGGATGAGCTTTATCTGTCTGTGCACAAGGACAATCCGGCCTCCCTGCGTGTGCAGGAAAAAAACGGCGCATACATCCAGCATTTGGATGAAAAAGAATATTATACGAGAATTCCGCTGGAAAAAACGCTGGAAAAAAGCACAAAGGATTGACAAAGCGTTAAAAAAAAAGTATACTAATTAAACCGTGCAGCCGGGGGATTAGCGGTCTCCTGTACCTGAAATCCGCTATAGCAGGGGTGATGTCCGGCCGAGGGCTTGTGCCTGTGTGGCTGCCCTTTATAAGTGGCGTTGAAGTTTGGGTCTTACGCAACGGATGTCTGCGAACCGTGTCAGGTTGGGAACAAAGCAGCACTAAGCAGAATTTTTCGTGTGCCGTGAGGGTGCCTGGCGGAGTTAACTGTAAAGGTAACGCATATGGGTTTGTGTTCGAAGCAGGACGCACGGTCTTTGATTTATATTCTGAATGATTTTTGAAAATGGAAGGTGTTGGATTATTTCGTGGAAATGAGATGGTCCGGCACTTTTTTTGATACGGTACTCGGGGCTATCATGCGGGCAGGTTGTGCCTTCAGGAGAAAGGAGCGGATATGAGGCTGTTTCATGTAAGTGAGGAGAGCGGTATCAGGGTTTTTGAACCGCGGATACCTTTAAGAAAGGATCTGGATCAGACTGTGGGGCTGGTGTGGGCGATTGATGAAAAAAGGCTGCCCAACTTTTTGACGCCCCGGGATTGTCCGAGAGTTACCTATCATGTAGGGGAGAATACGACGGAGGAGGACAGGAAGAGATTTTTTTCATCCCCGGGGGTTTCCCATGTGGTAATACTGGAGCACAGGTGGTTTCCTGCCATGCTGGATACGGTTCTGCATCTGTATGAATTTAATCCGGGTGAATTTACGCTCCAGGATGATATTGCAGGGTATTATGTTTCCAGTTTGGTTCAGATACCTGTCGCAGAATATGAAATTAAAAATCCCCTTCAGGCGCTGATAGATCGGGGTGTTGAGGTCAGATTTACGGATCGGTTGTGGGAGGCCGCCGGGGAGGTGAAGGCGTCAACCCTTAACTGGTCGCTCTGCAGAATGGGGTATGCACAGCCGTAGCGGGAGGAAAACAGCCCCAATAATTGACGAAAGCTCTTAAAAAGCGCCCCCATCTGCCATATTTTGTGCATTGTTCCTTTCCGTGCGTTTACTTTATAATGAAAAAGGGTAACAGTACAGCTCTTTCTGAACTGTTATAAAAAAAGATACTGCCCGGAGCAGGTCTTATTACATAAAACGCACAGAAAGGAATAGTACATTGAAAAAAAATATTTTATATTCTCTCATCACATCCATGGTTGTTTCCGCGTTTGCAGGAATTATGGGCCTTTCTGCGCAGGCTGCGCCGGTGAGTGAACCTCTGGAAAAGACGGTTGTGGGCTATTATACCTCCTGGGCTTCGGCTAAGGGCTATACGCCGCTGCACGTTCCGGCACAGAAGCTGACCCACCTGAATTACGCATTTGCCGGAATTGATCCGGCTGCCAACAGCATCGCCCTTGCCAATCCACAAAGGGATCTTAAGAATTTTGAGCAGCTCCGCAGCTTAAAGGCGGCCAATCCCGGACTGAAAACCCTGATATCCGTAGGGGGCTGGGATGATTCTGTTTATTTCAGCGCTGTTGCTGCCACTGAGGAGAGCAGGAACAGCTTCGCCGAAAGCTGCCGGGCCTTTCTTGTGGCCCACGGTTTTGACGGGGTTGATTTGGACTGGGAATATCCGGTGTCCGGCGGAAAGGCCGGGAATCTGTCCAGCCCCGGAGATACCGGGAACTTTACGCTGCTTCTTTCCGCAATCCGGCAGAAGCTGAATGAACAGAGCCTGATTGACGGCAAACAATATTATCTGACAATTGCCGGGGCGGCCAATCCCAACTATCTGAAGAAAATTGAAGCGGGCAAGGTGGCGAAGCTGGTGGATCATATTTTTGTTATGACCTATGATATGCATGGGCCGTGGGACAGCCGGTCGGATTTCGGCGCGCCCCTATACAGTCCGTCAGAATACAGCCCCCAGTATAAAAACAGTGTATTTGAGGGGATATCCGCGTACCTGAATGCAGGAATCCCAGCAGGCAAGCTGGTTCTGGGAATCCCTTTTTACGGCTATCTTTATGAGGGTGTTTCGGAAAATAACAACGGCAGGTACAGCGCCTTTTCTTCCGCCTGTGCGGTCACCTACGATGCGGTAAAAAATAATTACCTGAACCGCCCCGGTTTCCGTTCCTTCTATCATGAAGAAGCATTTGTACCATATTTATATGGAAACGCAGCCTTCCTTTCCTACGAGGATACCCGGTCTGTGGGCGCTAAAGCCATGCTGGCCCGGAATCTGGGACTGGCAGGCGCCGGGATCTGGGAGCTGTCGCAGGATACGGGCGGGGAACTGCTGGAGAGCGTTTATGCAGGAGTAAACGGGAAGTAATTATCAGGAACTGACAACGGTATATGTTATGTTAAAGCACTTGCAAAACATCGTCCCATTACGTATAGTAAGAAGCAGCAGGAAAGGAACGGACGATGAAAAAAGAGGAAGCGGATTACATAAAAATCATGTCGGACTGTACGCTGTGCCCAAGAAACTGCCATGCCGACAGGCTTGGCGGAAAAACGGGCTATTGCGGGCAGACCGCGGAAATAAAAGCCGCCAGGGCGGCGCTGCATTTTTGGGAGGAGCCGTGTATTTCAGGAGATAACGGTTCAGGTACTGTTTTTTTCAGCGGCTGTGTGCTCCGGTGTGTGTTCTGTCAGAACAGGAATATTGCCGAGAGCAGGGCCGGCAGGGAAATTACGGTGGAAAGGCTTGCGGACATTTTCCTGGAGCTGCAGGAGAAGAAAGCCAATAATATCAATCTGGTGACGCCCACCCATTTCGTCCCCCGGATTGCGTTGGCGCTGGAACGGGCAAAGGAGGCAGGGCTGCGCATCCCGGTGGTTTACAATACCGGAAGCTATGAGAAGGCGGACACGCTGAAAAGGATGGACGGCCTGGTGGATATTTATCTGCCGGACATGAAATATGTCTCCCCTGCGCTGGCGCAGAGATATTCCCACGCACCTGATTATTTTGAAACGGCCTCCCTGGCGGTGGCGGAAATGGTAAGGCAGGTGGGAGAGCCGGTTTTTGACGGCAATACGGGGCTGATGAAAAAGGGAGTCATTGTGCGGCATCTGGTGCTGCCCGGCTGTACGGCGGATTCCAAAAAGGTGATCCGGTATCTGTATCAGACCTATGGAGACCGCATTTTTATCAGCATTATGAACCAGTATACCCCGATTGGTGAATTTCCGGAGTCCTCGGAGCTGAACAGGCGTGTGAGCAGAAGGGAGTACGACAGGGTGGTGGACTTCGCCCTTGAGCTGGGTGTGGAAAACGGTTTTATCCAGGAAGGGGAAACCGCGGAGGAAAGCTTTATACCGGAATTTGATGGAGAAGGCCTGTGAGCGTATCACAGGCCTTTTTTCTAAATGATGGGAATGGCCGGTTTTTAAGAAAAACATGGAACTTACATGTTATGGTTCAGACAGGTCCGTCCATTTTCTGTGCAGACCGTGAGAAAACGTGCCGGCGGCCTGGAAAAAAGAATTGTATCATGGCTCAGGGTGGGTTATGATGAAGGTATGTAACAACGGAAAAATGCACAGAGAGGAAAAGTCTATGGGGGAAACAAAAGCTTATACATTTAAGGTAAAACCGCAGGAGGATTCCAATATATACAGGCTGATTCAGATTGACAGCGGCAAGACGCTGGATGATCTGCACAGCGCCATACTCCGGGCCTTTGATTTTACGGCAGAGCATCTGTATATGTTCAGCAGAAACAGGAAGCCATATGACAAAGACGGTTACTATTCGCCCTATGATGAAGAAGGAAGAAGGGCGGATCAGGAAACCCTTTCAGGGCTGGGCTGGAAGCTGAAGGAAACCTGGCTTTATCTGTATGATTTCGGCGATGACTGGATGTTTGATGTGACGTTAGTAAAGATGGAGGATACGGAGAAAAAAGCGAGGACGCGCCAGCTGGAAGGAAAAGGCGTACTGGAACAGTACCCTGCTTATGAAGAAGAAGACGGCTGGGATGAAGAGGATGACTGGGAAGACGCTCCGGAGGATTTTGCGGAGGAGGCGGAAGATGCGCCCTTTGAGGATAATATCCTGCGGGATTTTTTCCTTGGAGAGGACTGGGATGAGGAAGACGATCTGGATATCATGTCTCCGGTAGAAGTGCTGCCCACGAATAAAACTATGGAAAAGCTGCTGAAGCAGAAAAGCAAGGAGGAGCTGGAGGCTCTGATGGGCAGGATGGGGATAGCGCTGCCCCCGGTCCCCAAGGGAAAACGCAAGGTTCCTGTTTATGCCGCGGCCCTGGCAGAGGAGCTGAATAAGGATATGGAGCCGTTACTCGGGCTGCTTACCGGAGAAAGCATGGAATTTCTGGTCCGGCTTACGGAGGGAAAGAAGGTTACGTTGGCAGACTGCCTGGGTATGCTGGGGGAACTGGATGTTTATTTTGCCTGCGGGATTGCGGATTTGGAGGATTTTGATGAGGGAGTTATCAGGCTGACGCCGGAAGCCGGAAAATGTGCGGAAATTTGTTCGCAAAAGGATAGAAGGCAGCAGATCGAAGTGATTGTAAAGCTGGAGTCCAACATGAAAAGGTTCCTGAATATGTATGGGGTGATGGAAGCGGAGAAGCTTCTGCCGCTGCTCAATTCCTATACCGGCTGCAGCATGGAGATGGAAGAGTTCTATGACAAAGTTTTGGTGCCAAATGCTTGTTGGGACAACATCACTGTGCTGAAGATGGAGGGAGATGAAATTATTTATGTCTCCATCCTGGAGGAAGAGGACGCCGAATGGGTGCTGTCGCAGAGAGCGGAATTCGATGAAATTAAGGATTACAGGGAGTTCACCACGCAGGAGAGGAAGGCGCTTGAACAGGGAGGAATTATATCCTTGATTCCCTCTATGAAGGAGTTGATGGACTATCTTCTGGATGTAAAAGAAGTGGAAGAAGAGGAATGTATGTTCCTGGTATCCGAGCTTTTGCATGAAGGTATGCTGGGCGTTGATATTGAGAATTTTATCGCTGAGTGCGGAGATATGCTCAGGGATAATGATATCCGGATGACACACAGATTCAGGGAAATGGTGGAAGCGGTGCTGGAGGAATGCCCGTCGGCGGTTCTGAAGGGTTACTCTATGAAGGAATATGGAAAAATGATGGAGGAATAGAGAGCATGACTCGGCATGAGGAAATAATCATGGATGTTTTTCTCTGTACAAGGTTCAATGAACGGGCGGAGCTTGTACAGAGGATGAGAGTAAAAAGGTAATTCCGCCCTCATTGGATTTTGTACTTATAGGAAGAAAAAAACTATAAGGAGAAAAACCAATGAAACAGCTCACAAATAATAAATCGGGATTTACGTACTATATTATATTCTGGATCAGCCAGTCCGTTTCCCAGCTGGGAAGCGCCATGACGGGTTTTGCCCTGATAATCTGGGCTTATAAACAGACGGATTCCGCAATGGCGGTATCCCTGATGACCTTTTGTTCTTATGTGCCTTACATTCTTGTCAGTCTTTTTGCAGGTTCATTTATTGACCGGCACCGGAAAAAGACAATTATGCTGGCGGCGGATTCCGCCGCGGCTGTGTGCACTGTTTTTGTCTGGATGCTGCTGATTTACGGCAGGCTGGATATCCGTTATATTTACGTGGTGAATGCGGTAACAGGCTTTATGAATGCGTTTCAGTTTCCGGCGCAGTCCGTGGCTGTAGGGATGCTGGTGCCTAAGGAGCTGTATGCGAGGGCAAGCGGGATGGATTCCTTTTCTTCCAACCTGCTGACGGTGGTGACACCGGTGCTGGCGGCTTCCGTCAGCTCCTTCTGGGGGTTGGAGGGCGTAATTCTCGCGGATCTTGGCTCTTTTGTTTTTGCGTTCTGTGTCCTGCTCTTTTTCGTCCGGATTCCGGAGGAGTGCAGCAGGGAAAAGAAGAAAGAGAAGCCCTTTGCCGGCCTGAAGGAAGGGATTGCTTTCCTGAAAAAGGAAAAGGGCCTGGGATTTATGATTTTCAGCATGGCGTTGATTAATTTCTTTTCCCGGCTGACCTATGAAAATATTCTGTCGCCCATGCTTCTTGCAAGGAGCGGGGGAAATGAGCAGATTATGGGGCTGGTGAGCAGTGTGATGGGCATGGGAGGGATCGCAGGCGGCCTTTTGGTTGCAACCGGGAAGATAAAGGGAAGACCGGTGAGGATGATCTATCTGTCCGCCGCTTTTTCCTTCCTGTTCGGGGATTTGGGGATCGGCATGGGCAGGGGTGCCTGGAGCTGGTGCCTGGCAGGGCTTGCGGCAAGCGTTCCTATTCCCTTTGTAGCCGCGGGACAGCGTATTATTCTGTATCACCGGGTTCCCCGGGAGATACAGGGAAGAATTTTTGCAGCAAGAAATGCGCTGCAGTATTGCAGCATCCCGGCGGGCCTTCTGCTGGGAGGCTGGCTGGCCGACTATGTATTTGAACCGTTCATGCAGGGGGGATCGGCTGCGGCACAGCTGCTTGGCAGATTGGTTGGGACAGGGAGCGGAAGTGGAATGGCGCTGATGTTCCTGTGCACCGGCGTGCTTGGGACAACGTCAAGCCTTTATTGGTATTGCAACAGGGAAATACGGAAGCTGGAGGAAGGGCTGGAGTGACAGCGCTTTATAAGATGCAGGGGGAAAACAGTATCTGTTTTCTTCCCTGCTTTTTTGTATAAAAAAGGGATATTCAATCAGTGCATTTTTGTGGATGTGGTTTTTGTGTCGGGGTTATAAAAGCAGGGAAGGAATTTCGGACAATGTATGGCACTGGCATCCGGCTGAACCATCACCATTTTGGTGTACAAGGATGGTATTCATGCCGGCGGCCTTTCCGCCCTGGATATCAGCGACTGGATTATCTCCAATCATACAGCTGTAATCAGGAGAGCCCGTGACATGCAGAGCGTAACGGAAAAGTTCAATCCGGGGCTTTTCATAACCGATGAGGGACGATACAAAATAGCCTGAAATATACGTGGATAATCCCAGCTCCTTTGCTACAGAAGAAAGTTCGGGATAATTATTAGACAAAATATAATTTTTATAGCCCATATCAATGCACAGCTTTAATACAGGGACAGCGTCATCGTAAAGGGTATAGTTGCCGCTGTCCAGTATTTGCTGTCTGAAATGATTATTTATAATCATTTCTTTGGCTTGGGGTACGCCCAATTTTTTATAAAATAAGGAAAACCTGTCATAAAGGGCAGTCCACCACTGTTCTCCGGTTTTATCAGTATATGCAGCTTCGGGTGTATACCAGGAGCATGCCGTCCACAGGAAAGCTCTGATCTCATCCGGGGAAACCATAAAGTTGTGTTTTGATAGCGCGGTATGCATGGCGTCTAAAAATGATTCATTGGGATGAATCAGAGTGCCGTCAAAATCCCAGAATAAGGCTTTTTTCATGGAGATACCTCTCAGCTTGTATCAGGCTTTGGATGTACTTTAGCTATATTTCCTGTTTCACAAACACCTTACAGCTGATCCAAAACATCAAGAATGTCCAGATAACCACAAGGAAAGGCGCAATGCACAGGCCTGTAAATGCCAATTTGTCCGTAATTACCACGCCGCCCATGGAAAGCAGCTTAAATACAAGCAGGCCAAGGGTAACAGGAATCAGAAAAGCCACTATAGAAAGGATTCGGGCCTTTTCCGCGCCGAATCTGAAAAGCAGGGGAATGACGATGCTTCCGAAAAAAATTCCCGCGCATATGCCTGCGCCGGCCACGGCAGCAGTGGTGAGCCATTCCGTAGGATCTGCCGGGTGGAAGCTGCCGAGGATAAGCCCGCCGATAATTCCCAGAACCAGGCCGGATACTGCGCCGAAGGCGGTGAAAATAATGAGGACAATAAACTTGGCGGCAACCAGATCCTGTTTTGTAACAGGCATGACAAGCGCGTATTTTTCCCATTTTGACATGTTATCAAAGGAGAAGGTGGTAATGACCATCATGCTGCACAGCACACAGGAAGTAGTGATATAGCCGGGCGCTCCGCCCTGGGGGAGCATAATAAAAACGAACATCACCAGGAGCAGCCCAAGCGAGCGCATATTGTGGGTAATATTATAGATATCCTTTAATATCATACTTTTCATTTCACCTGTTCCCCCTTTACATAAAGCAGAAGAATGTCATCAATGGAAGGATTGTCAATTACGATGCTCCGGTAGCGGGACATTGCCTTATTTTTGTCTTCCACGAGTACGTCCCACTGGTAGTCGTTTTTACGCCAGGCCAGGATGTCAGCGGGATCCAGCCTGTGAAAATCCTCCGCGCCGCAGCGGAGAATGCCGTAGTTGTAGATCAGCTCGTCCTTGGGCTTGCTGAAAACGATTTTTCCCTGGTGGATAAAGGTGATGTAGTCGGCAACCTTTTCCAGATCCGTTGTGATGTGGGAGGACATCAGGATGGAATGTGTCTCATCCTGGATAAAATCCAGGAAAACATCCAGAATATCGTCGCGCATTACCGGATCCAGTCCACTGGTGGCTTCGTCCAGGATAAGCAGCTTCGGATGGTGGGAAAGGGCGGCTGCAATGGAAAGTTTCATTTTCATGCCCTTGGAAAAGGTTTTGATTTCCTTGTCTGCAGGCAGCTGGAACTGTTCCAGAAAGCCTTTGTAGGCAGACGGATCCCACTGGCGGTAAGCGGCAGCAGAGATTTTGCCCACCTTGACGGGGGTGAGGGTTTCATAAAAGTTAATGCCGTCAAACACAACGCCGATATCTTCCTTCAGCTGCCTGGGATTGTGGGAAAGCTCTTTGCCCCAGAATAAAATATTTCCGTCATCCTTCCGGATCAGGTCGAGCACGGCATTGATGGTGGTGCTTTTGCCCGCGCCGTTCTCCCCGATCAGTCCCATGATGGTTCCGCAGGGCAGTGTGAAGGATACATGATCCAGCTTAAAGCCGGGATATTCTTTTGTCAGGCCATTGATTTGTAATGCAGGTTCCATATAAACTCCCGTCCGCGTACTTTAAGACGCAAATATAATCAGGAAGAGACTTTGCCTGCCCGTCCCAGACGGCATGCTGCCACAGAGGGAAGGCCGGTGTCTGCTTTCTGTCTCCTTAAAACAAAGTCAGTTTTCTGTGTCCTCATAGAACAGAGCGATCAGCTCTGTCAGCTTATCCAGGGAAATTCCGCAGCCGCGTGCCATTTCAACGGCCTCCTGCAGATGTTCTTCTATTTTGCGCTGCTGTTCCTCCTGGAACAAATCCCTGTTTGCAGCGGATACGAAGCTGCCGCGTCCGACAGTTGTTTCGATAAATCCGTCTCTCTGCAGATCCTCATAAGCCTTCTGAACAGTGATAACACTGATATGCAGCGATTTTGCCAATGCCCGCATGGAAGGGATCGGCTCCCCTGCCTGCAGCTGGCCGGTGATAATCATTGCCTTTATCTGTGTGGTAATCTGTTCATATATGGGCTTGCTGGAGTTGTTACTGATTATTATTTCCACAAAACCCCTCCGGAGTGTTTTATAGTGTACTTATCGTACAAGTACACTATAAAACACTATATGCGGGATGTCAATAGGGTTTTTACAATATAAGAAGAAAAATAGTATCGCAATATAAACGGGAAAACAGGGTTCCATAGTGTAGACAGAAAAATAATGGTTGCTGTGAGGGTACAGAACAATTTCAAATAATGATATAATAGTAACAATTCAGACGGGATGAAACTGTTATATTTAGTAAAATCATGGCTAAGGGAGAAAAGAAGTGAAAATACACATTATTGGATGCAGCGGAACAGGAAAATCATATCTGGCAAAAAGGTTATCTGAAAAATATAATATCCCGCACTTTGATTTGGATGATATATTCTGGGACAATTCATCCGATAGGTATGGGGTAAAAATGCCTGATGAAAAGAGGAATCAATTGCTGGATGATATCCTCCGGAAAAATGATTGGATTATAGAAGGCGTGTTTTATGACTGGCTTGATGGCAGCTTCCGTGATGCGGATGTAATTATTCTTTTAGATATTCCGAAAAGAGTTTACCGTTTTCGCATAATCCGCCGTTTTGTTAAGAGAAAACTTGGAATGGAGCGGGCGAAGAAAGAAACACTTTCTTCGCTCGTGGCCCTGCTGAAGTGGACAGATAAATTCCAGGATAAAAATCTTCCCCGGATATATGAAAAGTTAGGCAAATATCCGGATAAGACCATAATTTTACACAGCAGGAGAGAAGTGAATGACTATATAAAATAAGCTGATTACGGACTGCAAACTACAACGATAACATTTTCCCGACATGACAATATAAATGCAACAGCCTGCGCCATGCCGTTTTTTAATCATCATCTTCCTCCGAAAGAGGCAGGCTGAAAATAAATTCCGTTCCCACTCCTTCAGTGCTGATAACATTGATATTTTCATTATGCGCCTGGATTATTTCCCTCGTGATGGAGAGCCCCAGGCCGGTGCCCTTCTTATCCTTGCCCCGGGAAAGATCCGTTTTATAGAAACGGTCCCAGATCAGCTTCAGGCTGTCCTTGGGAATGCCGATGCCGCTGTCCTTTACAGAGACGAATACCTTGTTCCTTTTTTCTGTGGTTTCAATCTTGATAACGGAATCGGAATGGGAAAATTTGATGGCATTGTCCATCAGGTTGTAGAGTACCTGCTGTATTTTGCCCATATCCGCGTGTACAGGAAGCTGTTCGCCGGTAAGGACAAGCTCAATGGCGATATGCTTCTGCTGGCAGGTGCCCTCAAAGGAAGCCGCTGTATTGCGGATGATGGAGTTGACGTCAAAATCCGATTTTTCCAGAACCATGCCCTTGGTGTTCAGGTTGTTCAGGGTGAGCAGGCTGTTGGTGAGCTTGGTGAGCCGTTCGGTTTCGTTTAGCACGATGTTCAGGTATTTTTCATGAAGCTCAGGCGGGATGGTCCCGTCCAGCATGGCTTCCAGATAACCCTTGATTGAGGTCAGGGGGGAGCGGAAGTCGTGGGAAACATTGGCGATGAATTTTTTCTGGTTGTCCTCTCCGCGGGCGATTTCACTGGCCATGTAGGAAAGGGAGGCGGCCAGGTAGCCGATTTCGTCTTCACTGTCAACCTGGAATTCATAGTGCAGGTTGCCTGCGGCATACTGTTCTGTCGCCTCCGTAATTTTGCGCAGCGGCAGGTAAACCATTTCCGTAAAAAAGATAAGGATGATCAGGGACAGCAGGAACAGGATGACCAGGATAATATAGGAAATACTGAGCAGGCTTTCACTGGTGGAACGCAGCGACGCCATGGCGGTATGGATGACCACATAGCCCCGGACCTTGAAATTGGAGGTGATGGGCGCATAAACGCTCAGCATTTCCCCTTCAAAGCTGTCATAAAAGGTTCCGATGGTATAGTAGGAGCCGGCGGTTTCCGTAGCGTTGAAGCCCTCGATGATGCGTGGGTGATCCAAATCCACCGGAGTGGCGGTGTCCATAATCATACGGCCGGAGGGATTGATAATCCATATGGTGGAATCCAGGTAGACGGACAGGGAATCCAGCTGTGTTTTTACCGTTTCCAGGGATGCTTCATTATTGTACAGATCCGATGCGTAGGTGTTGGCAATGAGTGTTGCTTCCTTATACAGCGTATCCGCTTTTTCTCTTTTCATATGCTCCAGGGTCATGCTGGATCCGAAGGAGGCGACGACGATGAAGCCGAAGAAGCCGAAAATCAGATATGCCAGCAGGAATTTTAAATAGAGGGTCTTTCTCATTGGTCCACCTCAGTTTTCATAATGTCATTTCTATTATACAGACCTGGTAATTGTTCAGCAGTCTCGCAATTACCAAACCTTATACTATCTTACCATATTTGCCCTGCCTTGTAATCCCCTTTGCGGGATTTGCGGATTTGCCCTGAATTTGTGGTATTAAAAAGTATTCTATTCTATAATATAGGTATACAAATCAACATCTAAATTGGGGGAGGGAAAAAATGAAAGTCAAATTTCCGGATTACAATAATTGCATTACAAACATCCCAAATTCTATACTGAAATATTTTGGATATGAGGAAGGACGAAAAACAAGCAGCCTGTTAGATTCTTATCTGAAAAAAGAATATGATAATGTCGTTGTACTTTTATTAGATGGCATGGGAAAATGTATAATTGACGGGAATCTGGATAAGGAAGGTTTCTTTCAAAGTCATTTGGAAGCGGTATATAGTTCTACATTTCCGCCGACGACAGTGGCGGCAACGACTTCTATGCTTAGTGGAATGAATCCATGTGAACACGGCTGGCTTGGCTGGGATTGTTATTTCCCGCAGATAAACAAGAATGTAACTGTTTTTTTGAACAAGGAGATGGAAACAGGTCTGTCTGCGGCTGATTATAATGAAGCTTCTTTTAATTGGGGATAAGGAGCATTCCTGTAATTCAGAAATAACGCCAATTGAATAAAAAAGAACCTCAAGGTATGATTGAGTTGCATCTTGGCGGATGTAAACAAAACAATCAAAACCGGAGGTTCATAATGAATTTAACACAGAATGACAGATTAAAGCAAGTAACATTTGACACTCTTATTGTTGGAGTTGATGTTGGATCAAAAACACACTTTTGCAGAGCTTTTGACTGGAGAGGTTTTGAAATCTCCCACAGGGTGTTTAAGTTTAGCAATACGGGGATGGGATTTCTTACTTTCCTTAGATGGACTGAAGAACTCATGAATAAAACCGAAATGAAAAAGGTTATTGTTGGCTGCGAGCCTACCGGTTGCTACTGGCTTACATTCCAGAAGTTTTTACAGGACCATGACATTCAGCTTGTGACTGTGAATCCGTTTACAGTAAACAGAAGCATGGAACTGGATGATAACAGTCCGGAAAAGAGTGACTTAAAGGACCCCAAGACGATTGCTCATCTTGTGAAAGATGGGCGGTATTCGACTTCTTATCTTCCGAGTGGAGTGTATGCCGAAATTAGAGAGGCTTCTGTCTGCAGAGACCAGATCATGAAGCAGCATATACGTCTGTCAAATCAGATACAGGGATGGCTCCAGAAGTTCTTCCCGGAGTATTTAGAGTGTTATGCCGATTGGGATTCAACCAGCGGACTCATGCTTTTAAAAGAGGCACCGCTTCCAGAGGATATCCTGAAAATCGGTGCAGGTGGAATCAATCAGATATGGCGTGATGCAAAAGTGCGTGCGGCAGGAATAAAGAGGGCACAGATCCTGATAGAAGCCGCACAGAACAGTGTAGGATTGGAAGCAGGTGAAGCCGCAAGGCTGGAAATCTGGGTTCTGGTAAATGACTACATCCTGAAAGCAGAACAGCTAAAAAGGCTTGATGAATACCTGGAAGAAAAAGTAAGAGAAGTACCAAATGTGGAGAAACTGCTCGCCATAAAAGGAGTAGGGATGAGTACTGTGATTGGCTTTATTGCAGAGGTGGGTGATATCGGACGTTTTACTGACCCAAAGCAGATACAGAAGCTTGCCGGACTGGAGATAGTCAAGAAAAGCTCCGGCAAAAAGAAAGGACAGCCAAGAATCAGTAAAAGGGGCAGAAGAAAACTGCGTAGGACGATGTACGAATCGGCAAGAGCACTGATGAACTGGAATCCGGCATTTCAGGATGTGTTCCTTTATTACCGAAACAGGACACGGAATCCACTGGGTGGAATGCAGGCAAAGATAGCAGTTGCGTGCAAAGCGATTCGAGTATTCTACGTGGTATTACAAACAGGCTGTGACTTCGATGAGGAGAAGTTCCGAAAGGACATCATCAGGCCGGAAGCATCCTGAACACAAAAGCACATACTGTAGCAGAAAACGTCCGCCAAGGATTCAATTGGTGCTGGATTACAGGAGTGCTCTCTAGCAATGACAAAGCAGAGCGAAGCCGCTAAGACATAGTTTATAGGGGCAAGACCCTGATAAGGAGCAGAAGCGGCACCCCACTATGGGCAGGCTGGACGAAGGAATTTAGGTCTCGGCGAGAAGCCGGATGAACCTGTTAGACATGAGAGGTTAGCAGCCATAGGGAAGAATGGGACACAGATTCGCCTTCATAAAAAAAGGATGACGTTTTATTTCGTGTACCTTTCTGACCGGAAAACGAAGTGCATTGTAGCTGAAATGACACAGTTTTCGCCCGTTAAAAGATGCTTTGGAGTTGTTGTAACTTTATAAACCATTGCACAAATGGCTAAAACAAAGGCTTTTTTGTGCAAAATAAATAAGAAAGTATAGAGAGAGTTAAAGTATGTCTGAAAAACCTGCAATTATTTTTATTACCTGTGATGAAATGCGCCTGGATACGTTAAGCTGCTATGGAGGGACTGCGGTGGATACACCGAATATAGACAGTCTGATGCATCAGGGGACAAAGTATGAAAACTGCTATACGGTAAGCCCTTTGTGCCTGCCTGCGCGCTGTTCCATGCTGACAGGGCTGTATCCGCATAACAGTGGGGCCTACAGTAATTTCCGCAGGTGTCCGCTTAATCAGAACCTGCCGAATATTTTTACGGAGCTGAGGAAGGCAGGGTATGCCACCTCGATGATAGGAAAATGCCATTTTGCACCGGTTCCCTATGATGAGACGAAACCGGACCGTACGCTGCCTTATGATGATTTTAAGGAATATTATATGTCGCTTGGCATTGATCATCTGGAGCTGCAGGATGATAAACAGGTATCGGTCTGGTATTATGACGATTACAGCAAGGAACTGGATCGGGCCGGGTATCTGAAGGAGTACCGTGACTGTACATGGAATGACAGTCTGGGCAAGGTATTTCCTTTTCCGGGACCGGTTCAGTGGCATCCGGACGCCTGGGTGGGCGATCATGGGGCGCATTTTATAGAAGCGGTTTCTTCCGGGGAAAAACCGCAGTTTACCTGGATATCCTTCAGCGGGCCGCATTATCCGTTTGATGCGCCGCAGGAGTATTATGGGAGGGTCAAACAGGACGGGCTTCCTTCCTGCCGCCGCAGGGAGGGGGAGCTGGAGGATGCCGCAAGAATCCATCATGACAGCTACTTCGGCGGCGGGCATATCGACGGGTGCGGCACTGCGCCGGGACACGCCTGCCGGAATTATACAGAGGATTACTGGAAACGGCTGCAGATCAGCTATTATGCCAATATCGCGCTGATTGATGATGAGGTGGGAAAGATATTGGAGGCAGTGAAAAAACGTTATGGCGAAAATGCGCTTGTGATTTTTACCGCCGATCATGGAGAAATGCTGGGAAACCATGGTGTCTGGGGGAAACATGATTGTGCGTATGATGATGTATGGCGGATCCCCCTGCTGGTGCGTTTCCCGGGACAGAGTGAGCCTGCTGTCTGCAGGGGGATGGTCAATCTGACGGATATCCTCCCTACGTGCCTGGCGGCCGGGGGCGCGCAGCCTGTTGTGTGTGACGGCCGGGCGCTGCAGGAGAGAACGGAATATCCGGCGTATACCTTCAGCGAATCCGAGGGCTTCTGCGCAGTAACCGATGGCAGCTGCAAATATGTCCATGTGCAAAAAGACGGACATAATCACCGGGAGTTCCTGGATTTGCGCAGTGATCCGGAGGAGTTTGAGAATCAGATGGACAATCCGGAGCTTGACGGGGATAAGGCGCGGCTGATGGAACGTATGATAAGCCATTTTATGCCCCATGTACTGCCATAAAAAACAGCGGTAAAAAATGGCGGAGGCTGATATGGTACTTGTCTGCTTGACAAGAGCCATATCAGCCTCCGCCGGTTTTTGTTATCTTACCTCAAATTTATATCCAATCCCCCAAATCGTAGCGATTCTCCAGGACTCATGGTCTTTGATTTTCTCTCTCAGACGCTTGATATGTACATCTACGGTACGGGTATCACCGATATATTCATAGCCCCAGATCTGATCCAGAAGCTGTTCCCTGGTAAAAACATGATTGGGAGAGGAAGCGAGGAAATAAAGAAGCTCCAGCTCCTTGGGCGGCATTTCCACGGATTTTCCCATGTAGATGACGGAATAGTTGGTCTGGTTGATGGTGAGATCCGGGTATTCCACACACTTGATGCCTGTGGGCTCCGCAGCTGCGGGAGCCGCCTTATAACGGCGCAGCACGGCTTTGACGCGGGCCACCAGCTCCTTGGAGTCGAAGGGCTTTTCCATGTAATCATCGGCGCCCAGCTCCAGCCCCAGCACCTTGTCAAAAATCTCGCCCTTGGCGGAAAGCATGATGATGGGAATATTGGATTTGCTCCGTACCTCGCGGCATACCTGATAGCCGTCGATGCCGGGGAGCATCAGATCCAGCAGGATCAGGTTGGGGGTAAAGCTGTCCACTGCGGAAAGGGCGGATTCCCCATCCCCCACAATCATGGTTTCAAAGCATTCCTTAGTGAGGTACAAAGAGATCAGCTCCGCAATATTGTTGTCGTCGTCCACAATCAGAATTTTCTGTTTATTTACCATGTGGTTAGTCTCCTTTGCTGTGACAAGTGGGCATGCTTTCACAGGCTCCGGCGGCCGGGCCGCCGGAATCCTTATGAAAGCAGGCTCAGGATTTAAATTCTACTATGGTGACACCTGCGTCTCCTTCGCCGTATTCACCCAGGCGGTAGGATTTCACATATTTCACCCTGCGCAGGTGGTTCTGTACTGCGCTTCTTAACGCGCCCGTCCCCTTGCCGTGTACGATACGCACACTGGGCAGGTGGGCCAGATAGGCGTCATCCAGATATTTGTCGAGAACGGACATGGCTTCGTCCACTGTTTTGCCCAGAAGGTTAATCTCCGCGGAAACGGAGAGGGATTTGGACATGCGGATTTTGCCGGAGCCGGTACGCGCGCCTTTGGCTGTGGTCGCGGCATCCTTTTCCTGGACAAGGACCAGATCGCGTATATTTGTCTGGGTACGGATAATGCCGCACTGTACGAACAGGTTGCCTTTATTGTCGGGAAGCGTGCTCACGGTTCCCTTCAGCCCCATGGATACGATGCGCACGGTTTCACCCAGCTTTAGCTGGGAGGGCTTCAGGCCGGCTGTTGCGGGCTGATCGTTTTTAACGGCCAGCTTTTCATTTTTGTCGGAGATTTTCCCGCGCAGCTTTTCCCTTGCTTTTTCCAGATCCTTCATGGAAGCGCCGGGACCGGCTTTCTGGAAGGCGCGGATGGTTTCGTCCGCTGTATTTTTGGCATCCTGGAGGATTTCGCGGGCCTGTTCATTGGCTTCTCGCAGAATCCGTTCCTTAGCCTGGTCGATTTTTTCCTGTTTGGCTTCCAGCTGCTTCTTCAGCGTTTCTACTTCCCTCTTGTAAGCGGCGATTTCCTGCTGTTCCTTCTCTATTGTAACACGGCTTTGCTCCAAATCGGTAAGCAAATCTTCAAAGCTTTTATCCTCCGCGCTGATCTGTGTGCGCGCGGCATCGATAATTTCGTCGGAAAGCCCCAGCCTGGAAGAGATGGCAAAGGCGTTGCTCTTGCCGGGTATGCCGATGAGCAGCCGGTAGGTAGGACGCAGGGATTCCACGTCGAACTCGCAGCAGGCGTTTTCCACAAAGGAGGTGGAAAGGGCATAGACCTTCAGCTCGCTGTAGTGTGTGGTGGCCATGGTGCGGATACCCCTGTCGTGCAGGTAATTCAGGATGGCGATAGCCAGCGCCGCTCCCTCGGTGGGGTCAGTGCCGGCGCCCAGCTCATCAAAAAGACAGAGGGAATCGGCGTCTGCATTTTTCAGGATGGAGACGATGGAGGTCATATGAGAGGAGAAGGTACTCAGGCTCTGCTCAATGCTCTGCTCATCCCCGATGTCCGCATAGACCTCATGGAAAATGGAAAGCTCCGAACGGTCCAGGGCGGGAATATGAAGGCCGGCCTGCCCCATCAGGCAGAAAAGCCCCGTTGTCTTCAGGGATACCGTCTTACCGCCGGTATTGGGGCCGGTGATGATGAGCAGGTCATAATCCCTTCCCAGGCGGATGTCGATGGGCACCGTGGTTTTCTTATCCAGGAGGGGATGTCTTGCCCCCCTGATATTGATAATGTGTTCGTTGTTAAATACAGGCTCCGTGGCGTTCTGCTCCAAGGCAAGGGATGCCTTGGCAAAAACAAAGTCCAGGCGCGTAAGGATTTTCTGGTTTTCCGCAATATCCTTTGCGTGGTCGGCAACCTGGGCGCTGAGAGCGGCCAGAACCTTTTCTATTTCTTCCTGTTCTTTGATTTCCAGCTCGCGCATCTGGTTGTTCAGGTTAACCACCGCGGCGGGCTCAATGAAAAGCGTGCTTCCGGTGGAGGACTGATCGTGGATCATGCCCGGCACCTGGCTCCGGTATTCGGCCTTGACCGGGATACAGTAGCGACCGTTTCTGGAAGTAATCAGGGCATCCTGCAGGTAGGAATGCAGGGAGCCGTTTACCATGCCGGACAGCTGGGAATGGATGCGGTCCGTGGTAACCGCCATGCTGCGGCGTACATGCTTCAGGCCGGGGCTGGCGTCGTCGCTGATTTCCTCTTCGGAAAGGATGCAGCGGTAGATTTCGTTGGAAACGGGGGTCAGCGGCTCAATCCCCTGAAAAAGAGGAGTAAGGGAATCCTCCTCCATGTCCTCCCTTTCCTGCCGCCCGTAGGCCTTAACCCGTCCTGCATTCTCCAGAAGCCCTGCGATACGCAGAAGCTCCGGCGCGGAAAGCGTAGCTCCGATTTCCAGGGATTTCAGGCTCATGCCCAGCTCCCGGTTGTTACCAAAGGAGATGCTGCCTTTTTTGAAAAGACGGGTGAGGGCGTCTCCTGTTTCCCTCTGGGCGGCACGGATGTCGTCCAGCTCCGTCATAGGTGTCAGCTCGCGGCAAAGCTTGCGTCCCGGGTCAGAGGTCGCATGCTCAGTGAGGCGGGCGATAATTTTGTTATATTCAAGCGTCTTTAATACTTTTGCGTTCATTTTCTGGTAATATTACTCCTTTTTCATGAAAGAGGGCAGCGGCGGGTCATCGCTGCCGATAGTAGGTATGCATTGACATTGGTGCCTTGTGGGAACCGGTATGGCGCAGCCCTGCTGTCTGCGGCATTTAACGGGTTACCGACATTATAGCATGGCAGGGGGAGAGATCCAATAGCGGAAAAGTGCAGACAATCCTGAACTGTGCCTTTTTTTCTGCTTTTTGCGACCAAAAAGCTGCATTTTAGGGTCAGATGTAACAAATATGATGCATTTTACTGTTAAAATGTAGAAAACTATAATCGCGAAAGCGCCGGACAGCTGTGAAAAGGAGCGGTACGGCGCAGATACAGACCGCAAAAGAGGGGGAAGAGAATTTGATAAGGATAGCCCTGGTTGATGATGATACTAATTTTCATATTATATGCAGCAGATATGTGAGAGAGTTTTTCCATGCAAATAACAGAATGCATGAGCTGCGGCTTTATAGCAGCCCGGAAATGGTAATATATGATTTAAAAGAGGGAAGGGATTCGGACGTTTATTTTCTGGATGTGGAAATGCCGGGAATGAACGGCTTTGAACTGGCGGAGAAAATACGGGAGCATTCCCCGGAGGCCTGCCTTATTTTTCTGACCTCCCATACGGAGCTGGCAATGGAGGGCTATGAGGTAAAGGCGTTTGCCTACCTGCCAAAGAGCCTGGCCGGGGAAAAAATCAGGCCTGCTCTGCAGCGTTTCCTGGATGAATATAAAAAGAAGAAAAAGAAAGCCTATTTGATAGAGACGCCCTCCAGATTCGAACGTGTGGAGTATGATGAGATTATCTATCTGTACAGAGAGAAAAAGTATGCTGTCCTCGTACTGCAGGACAGGCAGGTGCATGTGAGAAAACCGCTTCGGGTAGTTTTCGAGGAACTGGATTCGGAAAATTTTATGTTTATTGAAAGAGGATTTGTTGTTAATATAGAACATATCCTCAGGCTGGCGGATCGGGATCTTACCATGAGAAACGGTGATGTGCTGCCTGTGGGGAGGACCTATTTGAAAACGGTGAAGAGGATGCTTCTTCATTTTTGGAAGGACAGGATATAAGGGCTATGATAGGAATGAGGCTTGCACAGTGGCTGCTTACTGCCGCTGAAATGTGCGGTGTGTTTTATATTTTTCTTATGTTTTTTGAGAGACGCAGCGAGAAAATGTGGAACAGAGTGCTGCTTGGCATAATGATAGTGGTATTGTCGGGGCTGACGGTATGGCAGCGGGAGGATACCGCCATGTATTCCCGTTATTTTATGCTTGCATGTATCCTGGCAGTAACGGTTGCGGCGCTGGCTTTTTTCAGGACGGGATTCTGGAAGGGGTTACTGGCGACAGCACTGTATTTTGAGACGGTTTATTTCCTGGATGTATTATCCGGTTACCTGGGGCAGCTGGCGACAGGGGATGAGGATTTTGTCGCCGTTATCCAGAAGGTCCTGAACCCGGAGAGACTGTTTGTAATGACGGTGAGCAGGCTGCTGGTGCTGGGGGCTGTGCTGGCAGCCGTCCATTATAAAGGGATTGTCAGGAATATATTTGTGCGGTACAAGCTGGTGGTCGCTGTGTTTGTTTTGTTGGAGCATATCGGACTGCTTTATTGCGATCAGGTTTTCTATTCTTCTGTAGTGAAAAAGAGGCGGATTGATATTTATTTTGTATTTTTCCCTTTGCTGATTTTGTTTGTTCTTATTCTGACGATTGTTTTTATTCTGTATATGGAAAAGAAGAATGAACTGGAGAATTTCAGTATCCGGAACGAGATGGCGGAGAAAAGCTATCAGGAAATGATCATGCTTTATCAGCAGAGGGATCGGATTTATCATGACATGAAAAACCACATTGCTGTGCTTTCGGCACTGATGGAAGACGCTGATCCGGAGCCGGCAAGGCAGTATATCAGTAAGATTCAGAAACCGATCAGGGAGCTGGAGCAGAAAAGATATACGGCCAGCCGTATTGTGAATATTATTATGAATGACAAGGTGAGAAGGGCGGAAGCGGCAGGCATCAGCCTGCATGTGAAGGCGCTTGAGGTGGGGCGGAATGCTGTGGAGGATATGGACTGGTGCACGATTCTGGCTAATCTGCTGGACAATGCCATTGAGGCGTGCGAAAAGGTCCCGGAGGAAGAGCGGAGGATAGATTTCTACCTGGTTCAGAAGGACAGTATAATTATCCTTAAGATATCCAATCCCTACAGCCGCGGTATTCAGGCGGAGGGGGACAGGCTGCGGAGCCGGAAAAGAAATAAAGCGCTGCATGGGATTGGGCTGGAGAGCGTCAGAAATTCGGTGGAGAAGTATAATGGGACGTTTGAATTCTCTTATGAAGGGGAGGTGTTCAGGGTTAGTGTGATGTTGTTTGTGTGATAAAAAAGGATAAAGCAGGTAAAAATATAAGAATACCTCCGGTTTGCTGTGAATGATAGCAGATGGGAGGTGTTTTTATGGTAAAAGGGAAGGCTGTACTTTTGAGAGACAGAATTGGTCTTTTTGAGGCCAAAAGAACAAAAAATGGAGGTTCCTTTTATAATAAAAATGTAAAAAGCAGATACATTTGATTACGGATCGGTGGGGGAAGGAATATGAGCAAGAGGACAGGATTAATATTAAGCGGCTGGTTTGCCGTGGCAGTGATTTCTGTAGTATTTTGTGGATGTAGCAGGAAAATGGAGGAGTATGCTTTTTCGGAAACGCAGGCCGTATCAGAGGTCGGGGAAGAAGTACAATATATTCAGTTAAATGCTTCCAATATAGACATCAACATTAATTTTGAAAACAATCATGTATATAATCAGGGTATTGTTTATACGGAGCCATTTTCCTACGTATGCATGGACGGCGGAATTTACAGGATAAATGAATTAACCGCTGAAAAGAAAAAAGTATTCAGCGGGAATGCTGTGCCTAAACTGGTTTACAAAGATTATATTTATATTTTTAATTATTCCGGTGAAGGCGGAGAAAAAAATCAGGCCGGGGTCCTGAGGATTAATATTGAAGATGATTCCCTGGAAAAGGTTCTGGAGTTCAGTGAAAAGGATGCTTATTTATACAGGAATATGTATGTATTCCAGGATGTATTATATTTAACCGGGATAGAGAATAAAGCATATCAAATGGATACTGATGGACTCATTGAAAAGGATATAACGGATACCTCGGAAATATATCAGTTGGAACAATTGTTAACGGACAATGGCGATAATTATAAGTGTATTATTGATTTTGTCAATAACTATATAAATTATCCCAATCTGTTTTTCATGAAATCAAAGGACGGCAAGGGGGCTGTTCAGGAGATTTATAGCATTAATAAAAAAAGCGGGCAGGCAGGTGTCATTTTAGAAGCAGCGCAGTATCCGATGTTAACCTACAAAGGACTTGTCTTTTATGACAGTGAGAATAAAAATAATATCTATCTGCTTGATTGGAATAACGAAAGACATCTAATATATGACTCGGCGGAGAATAATGGAAGGTTTATTAATATAGGTAATTTTGATGAGGATTATGTGTATGGATTTTATAAGGATAAAAGCAATAATTCTCAGGTTTGTGTCAGGCTCCCATGGGAGGGCGGATTTGAAAAATTATTCAGTGTAAGCGGTGTTAAATCGCCTTCTGAAGTAGGGCTGAAGATATCTCCCGGGTGGTTTTATTATTATGATGGGCAGGCGGACACTGCACTCAGCAGAGGTTTGTTAAAAATTACTTAAAAAATGTGAATGGAGGTACTCGGTTGAAGCTTATAAGATATTGTATTCTTGGAGGACTTGGAGGTTTTTTACTGAATGTAACGAGGATATTACAAAATTGGATTTTAGCGCGAGTTTGAAATAAAAATGGCGCTTAGTTGGATTTATTTGCGGATAAGGGTAAAAGTACAGGTGAAAATATTTTGTGTATATAAATATATATCAGGGAACGGATGGTGTGTTTTTTACTATCCGTTCCCTGATTTTTTGAAACTGGCAGACATGGGTGCAGAAGACATTTATAAAAATGCGGTTGTTATCGGTTCTTTAGGGTGGATGAATGAGGAAAGCACATCTGAAGCTTCCATAAAAATTATTTTTAAAGTGCAGTATTTAACTTTGGCGCTCATAATAAGGTACTTCAGGACATAATGCCCATATGAAAACCTTTCTTGAATTAAGGGTTGTATATAATATTAGTAATGAATATTTAAGTAGCGGTTATCTTAAAGTCTTCAGTACTGCATATACTCTTTTATCATCTATTTATTGTTGTTAAGATTAAATAAATTTATTTATGATTAATCCTAAGATATATGTATACTTTGGAATTGAAAAAATTAAAGGGGAAATCAGGCAGAAGACAGCATAGAAAAGGATAGCATTTCTGCAAAAAAAGTAGGGATTTTTCCGATTACCAATAAGAAGCATAAAGAAAAAATAATCATATTCTACAGATTTGTGTGATTTGAAAAACACGAAGATTTGCAAGATATTTTTATTTTATTTCAAACTCTAAAATAAAATAATTTATAGTCTCTTTATGTAGTAAAAGTTCATTTTGGAGGTCATTATTGTATCGTTTAGGACACAATCTGTTTAAGGGTGTAAATTTTTGTATAATAAAAATATAAAAAAATTTAATAGGAAGTGGAACCTCTGTACGGGAAGGGGACAAGCGTAAATATCTTTTGTATATTCTTCCGGGGATCTTATGTGTAATCTTACTTTTTTATAAACAATATAGGAAGGAGTGAATCCATTGCAGACTTTAATAATTTAAAATGATATCTTATTTAATATTCAATTATTAATCCTCTAATACAAAGAAAGGAAAATTCTTATGAAAAAAATTATTAGTGTAGTTTTAAGTATGGTATTATTTATAAGTATAAATTGTACAGCATTTGCCGCGGATTCCCCCGAGACCCCGTATCGAAATATATTGTACAATGTTAACAGAACTTATGGATTAAACTTAGAATATGAATCTGTTGATACCTCAAAAGTAAGTCTTGAAGAATATGAACAGTTTATCACATCCGTTGCTATTCAGCAAAAAAAATTATGTCAACTTATATTACAAAGAGAACTCTATTCTCAGAAAGAAATAAATATATCAGTGGAACCAAGGGCGTCAAAGACAATTACAAAAGATACTTGGCAGTATGGAGATGCTTTTTCTATTTCTGCAACATATGACGTTAATGGGGTGGTCATAAGTAATCCCAGAAATATTTCGGTAAATGAAAAAAAATGGCCTATAGTAAGATATACCCCAAATGCAGGTTCTCCTACAACTAATATAATCGTAAATGCTCCATAATCCGTGGGCTGACTTGCGACTGATTTTATGCGATGCTGATTTCATCAAATCTACTTAAAAAACTCCAGATACTTTGATTGGAGTTTTCTGAGTTTCAAAGGAGATTTCAAATATGAATGAAGTAATGCAGGTTCGTGCGGCCAGTTGGACCGCAATGATCAAACAACGAAACGATAGCGGTCTGACCATCAAAGAATGGTGTGCTGCCAACGGAATTCAGGAGTCGGTCTATTATTACCGGCTAAATCGGTTGAGAAAAATGGCATGGATTGCTTGTGAAACACCGGGTCCTACAAAGGATCAGGATTCTTCTGGCACATTTGCGCAGATATCAGTTGCTTCTGCTGTACAGACTTCAGATGTAGCAATCCGCATTCGCCGTGGTGATACTGTTATGGAAGTAAGCAGCGATGCACCGGATCGCATCCTCACTTTTTTGAAAGAGGTGATGTTCCGTGCTCTCTGAGATCACCGGTTTTCAGGCTATCTATATCTACTGTGGAAAATGTGATCTTCGCAAAGGGATTGATGGTTTGGCGACGTTAGTAAAGGAACAGTTCCATTTGGATCCCTTTCAAAAGGAGGTTCTGTTTCTTTTCTGCGGATGCCGTACCGACCGGTTCAAAGGCCTGGTCTGGGAAGGCGATGGGTTCTGCCTGCTTTATAAGCGGATTGAAGCCGGACGCCTCCGATGGCCGAGAAGCCAGGAAGAAGCGGCAAGGATCTCACCGGAAGAACTTCATCTTCTGTTGACCGGAATGACGATACTGGAACGTTCCTCTATCCAGAAATGCAACTGCACAGAAATCTGCTGACCGACTATGCAGGACCGACTTTTTCTGCTATACTATCCCTCAGAAAACGGAAGGGAGGGACACAGCGGTGGCATTTTCGCTGAAAGAAAAAGAACTTGCGGACCTTGATAAACAAACATTGATCAAAATGCTCGTGGCAGCCACCGAGTCCAACCAGAAACTTTCAGAGGCTGCCGAACAGCTTCAGAAAAGCGTAAACCTTCTGACAGAAGAAGTTGTAAACCTTCGCCAGCACCGTTTTGGCCGTTCCTCAGAAAAGGGGCTGACCAGCGGGGAAGATGGATGCAGCCAGCTCAGCTTCGCTTTCAATGAGGCAGAGATGACCATAGATCTGGATCCGGCATTCCCGGAATCGGAACTGGAGGATATCTTCCCGAAAGCATACAAACGTGGAAAAAAGAAAACAGGAAGACGTCAGGAAGAGATCAAAGGTGTTCCGGTGACTGTGGTTACCCATACCCTGTCGGAAGAAGAACTGCTTACCGCATTTCCGGATGGCCGGTACAAAAAGCTTCCCGACGAAGTATATAAACGTCTGGAATTCCATCCGGCAAGCTTTGAAGTGATTGAACATCACGTGGAAGTATATGTAAGTGCGGATGGGGGAAATTTTGTGCGCGCAGAGCGTCCAGCGGATCTGTTCCGGAACAGTCTGGCTACCGCGTCCCTGGTTGCCGGTATTTATAATCTGAAGTATGTAAACGCGCAGCCGATCGAGCGCCTTTCCAAAGAGTTTGAACGCAGCGATGTATTTCTCCCGACACAGACCCTGTGCCGCTGGGCGGTCATGGGAGCAGAGCGGTACCTGAGCCGTGTATATGACCGGCTGAAGCAAAAACTTCCGGAGCATCATGTGATGCATGCGGATGAAACCGTGGTAGAGGTACGCAAAGATGGACGTCCGGCAGGATCTGAGAGCCGGATGTGGGTGTACCGTTCCGGTGAACTGGAGCCAAACCCGGTCATCCTTTACGAATACCAGAAGACCCGGAAAAAGGAACACGCCCGTGAATTCCTAAAAGACTTCAGCGGGATCTGTGTGACGGATGGTTACCAGGTATACCATTCTATTGCAGAGGAACGGGAGGATCTGACAATCGCCGGATGCTGGTCGCATGCCCGGCGGGGATTTGCTGATGTGGTAAAAGCTGCCGGGAAAAAGGATCTGAACATCAGGGAATCCATTGCCTATAAAAGCCTTCAGCTCATACAGACCATGAGCCGGTATGAAGAGGAGTTTACCAAACGGGAACCAGCCGAGCGTCTGGAAGCACGTATCCACCATGTACTCCCACTGGTAGATGCCTTTTTTGCGTACCTGAAATCAAAAGAAGGCAGTGTTGCACCGAAATCCGCCACGGGAAAAGCGATCAGCTATTGTCTGAACCAGGAAGCATTCCTGAGAGTCTTTCTGACGGATGGTTATGTACCGATGACCAATAATGCCGCAGAACGTAGTATCCGGCCATTTACAGTGGGAAGAAACAACTGGTTCCAGATTGATACAGTCAGCGGGGCAAAAGCAAGTGCGATCGCATACAGCATTGCTGAGACAGCAAAGGCAAACGGGCTGAAACCCTATGAATATTTCCGTTACCTATTAGAAGAACTGCCAAAACATGGAGAATTAGAAGATCTGTCCTATGTCGAAGGGCTGCTTCCGTGGTCCGAGACACTGCCGAAATGCTGCTACCAGAAAAAGGCATCTGAAAACTGATCAAGTTTCTTTCTATCTGCCGTCCACAAAGGGCGGCATTATTTTTAGTCGGGTACTGGATATGGAGCATTTACATATAATCGACTCTGGCAGAACATTAACAGTTAAATATTATGGAACATACACAGCTATTGATGTTAGTGTTTCGAATGTCCAACTCTATGCTGAATTTTATTATGACTCATAATTTTTATTAGGCATTATTAATTGCTATCTCAATATAGGAAGGCAATAATAATGCCTTCCTATATTGAAATAAAAATCTATTGACTTTTTTATGAACCAGTTTATAATATAAACCATATAAAAGGAGGTCACACATGGAAGAAAAAATCATTTCAGCAATAGAAGATCTCGCCCTCATTAAGGACACTCTGGAAAATACCAAAACAGATCATCACGGAGCATATTCTATTTGTTTTATGCTTGGGGGTTATTATACACTTTTGTTTTTGGCAGGTCTTGCTTCCATATTTCATCCTACACTAATTAACCTTTATGTCATTGCAACTCCTATATTAACTTTATTCCTTTTTGGCGGCTACCTTATCATCTATCGTTCTGAACGGAATTATACAAACAAATATTATTTGAGTTTGCTTAATACATGGGGTATTTTCGTCATAGCTATACCTGTGTTAACTTTTGCAGTCCAAATTATTGACAAAAATATATATCGTAGAAGCAATTCCGCACAGCTTGCCATACTATTTCAAATACAACAGTTTTCTGAAGTACTGTTGTTTTCCATCTTTTTAATTATTTTTTCTTATATTATAGGCAGAAAATTTCTAAGACTGATTTCCGTTTTCCAGCTTTTTGTTTATCTGCTACTTATAATCTGCTTTACTGATGCCGGAATTCCTCTCCATCTGCCAGCCTCGGAGAATGCATCGCTGAACTTTGTCAGTATTTATTACTTTTGTACCATTTGTATCGGCTATATTTTATTAGGTCTTTTCTTAAGAGAGAAAACTCATGAAAATAAATGAAATTCCGGAGGCCTTTTGTTCCTCCCTTCGAATTAAAATTATAAGCAGCCTGCTCATATCCTCACGTTCCTTTATCGAACTTCTGGAAATAACACAGGCTACCCGCGGTAATCTAAGCGTCCAGCTTTCAAAGCTGGAGGATTGGAATTACATTAGTTCCGAAAAAGTAATCCTGAATAAAAAAACAAAGACGACTTATACAATTACTCCCTTTGGGTTCAAACAATTTGAAGCCTATATTATGGCATTACAGCAGATTCTGATGTCTGTCCAAAACTCTGATTCCTGAAAAAAGCTTTACACAAACAAAATTATACTAATCCTGAACACTGCCCCTTCTTAAGAGAACTCAAACGTTCCATTATACTTCTTCACCGGACGCCTGACACTTTCCGGTCCAATCCCACGCAGAGCCTTATCACATTTCCGTTTTCGTAACCTGCCTTCTCCCGCTTCCACTCTTCTAATTTTATAGTTTCGTATAAAAGCAATAATTCTCAGGTTTGTGTCAGGCTTTCATGGGAGGGCGGATTTGAAAAATTATTCAGTGTAAGTGGTGCTAAATCGCCTTTTGAAGTAGGACTGAAGATATCTCCGGGGGTGTTATATTATTATGATGGACAGGCTGGCGGGGATGTGTGGTTGTTGAAGTAAGACTGTTAATCCGGCAACAGTCCAGAGCGGCCTGTGCATTTACTGCTTGGGGAACTCTTTGCACTGGCTGTATGAAAGAAACTTAAAAGTCCCTCAACTTCGAGGTTTTTTACTAAATGTATCATAAATTTTACAAAACTGGATTATGGCGAGAGTTTATAATAACATGGTGCTTTGTTGGAATTATTTGCGGATAAGGGCAAAAGTACAAGTGGAAATATTTTGTGTATATATTCTACTGGGAATCTTATGTGGTTTTATATTTTTTGTTTTATAAAATTCAGAAAGTGGAGGGAAAATAAAAAGGTAGGATAGGTTATGTATTGTCAGGGAACGGATGGTTTGATTGTTCACCATTTGCTTCCTGATTTTTTATATAAAAATACCTTGAAAAGCATGCTAATTTTCATTTCGCGGTCATAATAAGGTATTTGAGGACATAAAGCCTTAATCCAGGATCCTGCATGGTATAATAATCCTTATACCTGCGCATACGTTTTTCAGGGTTTGCTTCAGAAAACCAGACACTAAATACCGTTTGAACCCTATATCCGATTTTACATATATACATATACTGAGGACATTTATGATAAAAATAGCAATCATTGACGATGATAAAAGCTTTATTAACCTGTTGAGAAAAAAAGTGGAAGATTATTGTGAAGAAAGCAAGCTCCCTTGTCAGATTGCCGCCTTTTCCAATCCGCAATTATTTTATTATGAATTAGCTGAAGAAGAGCATTATGACATCTGTTTTATGGATATAGAAATGCCCGGAATAAATGGAATTCAACTTGCTGAAAAAGTAAGGGAATACGATAAAAATACTTTTCTGGTTTTTGTGAGATATTATTTTTTATATGGAGAACATTGATATTGATTAAGAGCATTTGATTTTATCCAGAAGAGTCTTCTGGATGAAAAACTTTCATTAGTACTGAATGGGATTATACTTGAAATAAAAAGAACTGAAAACAGATTTTACTGTATTGAAACGGATATGCGTTTACAGCGAATCGAATATAGAGAAATTATCTATCTTTATAAAAGCAATAAAAATACAGTCATTGTATCTATAAAGGATGAAATCCAGGTAAGGAAACCACTGCAAACGGTTTTTCGGGAATTGAATTCAGAAGAGTTTATATGGGTGGAGAGAGGATATATTATTAACCTGGAACACATAATGGGAATGAATGGCAGGGATATCAGGCTGCGGGATGGTACAGTTATAAGGGCGGGGAAAGCTCGCGCAAGATCGATAAAGGAAGCAATTCACAACTATTGGAGGAATTGGATGTGATATGGCTACAGGGAATACAAGGGGTTTTATGTATTTTTGAAATATGTGCTTTGTTTTATATTTTCAGTTTGTTTTTTGACAGGCGATTTTGTGGGAAGAAGCAAGGAGTACTTCTGGTTACGGCAATATTTGTTCTGAGCAGTATTACAATATACCAAAGATATATTGCTGGGATGTATTCCCTTTATTATCTTCTGTTTATTTCATTATTGGCATTATTATTTATAAAAGTGCTGTACAAAAATAAACAGAAAAATATTCTTCTCATAACTTTATTATATTTTGAGAACATTTATTTTTGTGATTTATTTATTTTGTTTTTGGTAAATTGCATTACAATGAATCCTGAACTTGCTGAGTATATTCAGTTTCATGTCTCATGGAACAGGATTTGTATCATGTTAATTACCAGATTAATTGCCTTAATATTTATAGTATTACTTCATAAGTATCAGATGGATATAAAAAGAACATTTGAAGAAAATACAAAATTTCTTTTCCTTTTTACAATATTTGAGTATATTGCACTTTATTATTGCGGTAAGATATTTTACCCTTTTTTAGAAAATAAAACTAAGCTGTATTTTACCTTTTTCCCGTTGGCAATATTTTCTTTATGTGTATTTTTTATTATTTATGTAATGTATTGTGAAAAGAAAAAAATGATTCAAATAATATTAGAAAGAATAGAGATTACAGAAAAAAATTATCAGGAGTTGGTTTTACAATATCGAGATAGGGATATTATTTATCATGATTTAAAAAATCATTTATGCCTGCTTACAGGCCTTCTTGAAGAGGGTGATATAGATAAAGCGTTAATGTACGCCAAAACAATAACCGAACCAATTAAAGTATTGGAAAGAAAGCGTTGGAGCGGAAATATTATAGTTGATATTATTTTAAGTGAAGTTTATAAAAAGGCTAATAGAAAAAAAATAAGTATAAAAATATTATGTGGAAACCTTAGGGAATGTGGGGTGAGTGATAACGATTGGTGTACCATTTTATTAAATTTATTAGATAATTCTTTGGAAGCATGTGAGAAAGTGGAAGAAGAGAAAAGGTGGATTAAAATAATTATTAAGAGCAGGGGAAATATTATTCAACTAGATATATCCAATAGCTTTAATGGAGAATTGAAAAAGAGCAGGGCGGGGAAATTGGAAACTACAAAAGAGAAAAAAATGCTTCATGGTATTGGTATGTACAGTGTACAGCAAGTGGTGGAAAAGTATGGAGGAATTTTAAAATATAAAGACAAAGATGAAATATTTAAGGTGAATATTTCAATGTTAAGTAAGGATTTTAACTCAGAGGAGAAATACAAGTATGATTAGAGAAGACTATATGGATATTGCTGGTGATTTGGACTTTGAATTAAGTATTGTAAAAAATATTGAAAATGAATATTTAAGTAGTAATGCACCTGAAATATATAGTACCGCTGATACTCCTTTTTTATCTATCTATTGTTGTTAGGAATAAGAAAATATGTTAAAGATTAATTTTATCAAACCTGCTTTACCGTATTAGAGGGATGAATGAGACTATGGGGGTTCAGGCAAAAAATAGAAAAATTATTTTTCTTTTTTTGCCTGATATAGTGGAGTTTTATCACAGGCCATATAATTAATTATGAAGTTTTTTCCGTGATTAACATGATATTGCAAAAAAATGCCGCCCTAAAGATAATTACCATGAAATGCAGTTACCAACAAGAATTCATAACCGTTCTGGCATTTCAGATAACCTGTATTCTACCGGAACAGCAATGCCAAAATGAAAAAATTAAAAATACTAACCCCACAGCCTTGCATATTTACTTCAAAATCAAGCTGCCGGAGGATAAAACGCAGGAACCGAATCAGTATAGATATCTATCTCCAATGGGTAATTAACCTGAAAAATTTTCGGATTTTCAGCATCAGCTGGCGTCAGCATCAGGGATGTTTCCTGAAGGCCATCCTTTGTGTAGGTATAACCGGTGCAGTCAAAATAGTATAAATATTCGCTTATCCACTCTGCATAACCGCCTGCACCGCCGCCCTGAAAGGACAGGAATTCCACGGGCGTATCATAGCTGCCGGGATGTTCCAGGACTTCACTTAACTGCACGGCATTTAAGGGTATTCCATCCATCACGGGGATAATTCCCCATTGACCGTCGATGAAGACCCATTTTTTCAGATCTTTAATATAAGCTTCTGCCGCAACATGCCCTGCGCCGTACTCCCTTGTCTCCACATCCTGTGTTTTCAGGCCGAGGGTACGCGTGGGTATTCCCAGTGCATTGAGGCAGCCGGAGATGACAACCCCATACTCCACACACCGGTATTGCTCGCCCTCCTCTGTCACATTATGTAAAATGGAGAGCGGGTCATTTTGCTCCGGTATATTATCCCCGTTATGAGCCCAGAGATTGGTGACCCATTCCGTTACGGCCTGTACCCTTTCGAAGTCATTTCCACAGTTTGCAACTAACTTTTCCAGCTCGTAGTCCGCTTTCAGTTTTTCTAAATATTCTTTGTCGTAACGCGTCCAGCTGTCACAGGAAAAAACCTCCTTCTCATCATAAGAATAACGCTGGTTGGAGTAGGCCAAATCCGCATTTCCCTTTACTGCACATCCTGCCGCAAGGCAGATTGTCATCATGAGTAATGCTGTTATTTCCAGATAACGTTTTATCACAGGCACCATTTTGCCCTCCCCTATTTGTGTGGTAAAAAATCAGGATTCCAGTAATGGAACGATGCAGTTAAAAGCTGCTGTGTCTTTTATGGTAAGTATAGCATATGCGTTATATTGAAACAACATTAATATATAACTGAATATTTAATAAACGCAAAACATTTTCTCAGTATAAACGAATATAATATATCAATTGCCGGTATATTCCATTGATAAGATTGGGAGAGTTATTGACATATGCCATAAACAAGAGTAGACTACAGTTAGCATAAAAAATAACGGAGGCGTATTCATCATGAAAATTGCAGTAACCTATGAAAACGGACAGGTATTCCAGCATTTCGGGCATTGTGAGAATTTTAAAATTTATAATGTGGAAGATGGGAAGGTAACGGATTCCCAGGTAGTAAGTGCAGTTGGCAGCGGACATGGCGCGCTGGCAGGCTTCCTGAAGCAAAGGGATGTGGATACCCTGATCTGCGGCGGTATTGGCGGAGGCGCCAGAACAGCGCTGGCTGAGATCGGGATTACGCTTTATCCGGGAGCTTCCGGAGATGCGGATGCCAATGTTGCGGCACTTCTTGCAGGGCAGCTTGTTTATGATCCGGATACCATGTGCAGCCATCATCATGAAGGCGGACATAATTGCGGAGAGCATTCCTGCGGTGAGGACAAGCATGGCTGCGGAGGAAATCACTGATATCAGAGAGAAATAAAGAAGGTTTTGCGGGCAGCCGGATTGAAGCTGCCCGTTTTTCATATTTTATGAATAATTATTTATCCCTGCGGGCAACGGGGCAGGCATTCATACATGGATATCTTACTGCTGCCACTATATTTTTTCACGGTTTGCGCAGTGAATGCGCAAACCTGCCTGAACCGTTACGGAATTGCTTCAGAAACAGCAGAAGAGGGGAAAAATAGTGTTGAAAAAACCGCGCCTTTTTGCTACCATTAGGGGTACGTATGAAGGCCTTGTGGAATTTTACATCGTGGAAGAGACAGCAGCCAGGGACTTGACACATTTTTAAACATAATTCGGGACAGACAATGATTTGCCGGAGGCGGCATATTTCTATAACGAAGGATAAGACTGACTGCAGGGATACGGTCCGCCGGAAAGACAGAGGCGGAAGCCGGGTCCCGGCTGCAGGGAAAGGCAGCATCAATGAAAGTAATGGAATTTATCAATGCGCACCGGGAGGATGAGGACTACTGTGAATGCGTGATCCATCCCAACGGTGAGGTGGATGAGCCTCTTCCTTCCCACATTGGCAGGCTCATTGAAATCACGGGAGAGGACTCCGCCACGCTTAACGGACAGATGGAAAAAAACATGGAGCCTCTGTTCTGGATGGTGGAATATACCCACTGCATGTCCGTATGGCAGACGCGTGTGGTAGCGCCCTCCCATCCGGACCAGGAGCAGCAGGATGCGCTGGAAATGCTTTATGACGCCGCATTCCTGGCCCCGAAATATCTGTATGAAACGCCGGATGCTGCTTACGTGGAAAGCGTGCGTAAGGCCAGAGAGGTCATTGCGGAGAAAAAAAGGCGGAAAGCGGAAACAGAATAGAACAGCGGCCGTGCGGAAGTGCAGAAAAAAGATGGAAAATGCTGCTTTCCGCACGTTTTTTTATTCCCGCGAGCAACGAGCCAAGTACCCATGCTTGCATGGATATTTGGCGACTGCCGCGAGGGTCAAATACCCCGCTGCTCTGTAGCATTGCAAGTTTGATACCTCGTTGCTTGCAGCGAGGTCTTTGATTCCGGCTGGCAGCAGGCTGAATGCGTCCCGTTTCCTGAGAGTAAGTCCGTTGAAGCACGAAGCCTGCCCATGAGAAACCAAAAAAGGAGAAAAAATATGAATCATAAAGGAACCATAACCCTGGAGACCAACCGTCTCATCCTTCGCCGCTTCCGTTTGGATGACGCACAGGCCATGTATGACAACTGGGCCAGTGATCCGGAGGTAACAAAATTCCTCACCTGGCCCGTCCACGGAAATGTGGAAATCAGCAGATCTATCCTGCAAAGCTGGATCGACGCATATGCAGACAATGATACATACCAGTGGGCCATTGTCCTGAAGGAAAACGGGGATTTCCCCATCGGCAGCATTGCAGTGGTACACCAGCAGGAAGATATTAATATGGTACATATCGGTTACTGCATCGGGCGAAGCTGGTGGCATCAGGGAATCACATCGGAAGCCCTGGCAGAAATTATCCGCTTCTTTATGGAAGAAGTGGGTGCAAACAGAGTGGAATGCAGACACGATTCCAATAATCCCAACTCAGGGAAAGTAATGGCAAAATGCGGCATGAAACCGGAAGGAATCCTCCGCCAGGCCGACCGGAATAACCAGGGCATCTGCGACAGCTGTATGTACGGCATCCTGGCGCAGGACTATTTTCAAAACAGATAAAAATCAGGAAATGACTCCGGCTGCCCATCCGGCCAACCGTCGAAAAACGGCTCATTTCCGGCCCGGAAAGCCCTGACAAGCCTTTACAAGCCACGGCCAATCGGATATACTGTTAAAGAAAAGCCGGCAGGTTTTTCTTCTTTTCCAACGGAAGGGAACATAAACTGTAACTGGTCAGTTCTTTGCGGGCAAGTCTGCTGGTATCGTTGCCCGCGGGATAAAAAGTTTCAGGCAAAAATAAGAGGATAGTAAAAAGAATGTCAGATAATGAACGGGATAAAACATCCATCCCCGAGCCGGAACCCGGCGGAGGCTCTAACCTATCGGAGCCTGTCCCCGAAGCCTCCAGCAGGGACATTGATTTTATCAAGGAAAAAGTAAAGGAACGCCCCATCAACAAGAGAAAGCTGCTGAAAAGAACCATGATCACCGCCTCCATGGCAGTGATCTTTGGCCTTATCGCATGCTTTACTTTTCTTGTGCTGGAGCCTGTTTTCAGCAACTGGCTGTACCCCGAGGAGGAACCCGCCCCCGTGCAGCTCCAGGAGGAAGCGGAAAATGAAGAAATGCTTCCCGAGGACATGGTTCTGGAAACTGAAACCGAAGAAGAAAAGGAATCCGCGCCCATCGCCTCCACCGTTGTCCAGAAGGTGGATATGAGCGTGTCCGATTACCAGAAGCTATACAGCAACCTCTACAAGCTGGCCCAGGACGGCGCCAAATCCATGGTCACCGTAACCGGCGTTGTTTCCGATGTGGATTGGCTGAACAACACCTATGAAAACAAAGGCCAGACAGCAGGCCTGATCGTGGCCGATAACGGCAAGGAGCTCATGATCCTCACCGAAAAAGAAATCGTGGAACAGGCGGAAAAGGTACACGTCACCTTCTGCGACAACACCCAGGCCACAGCCACCGTAAAACAGTCCGATCCGACCACCGGACTGGCAGTCATCTGCGTCAGCCTGAGCGACATCAGCGACGAGACAAAAGAAGCGATTAAAGCGGCAAAGCTCGGCAGCTCCAACAGCGGCAGCGGCCTCCTTGCCACGCCGGTCATCGCCCTGGGCCGTCCCATGGGAACCGCTAACTCCGTGGCCTACGGCATCATAACCTCCATGGATACCGTCCTTAACCTCACCGACGGCAACTACCACCTGCTCACCACCGATATTTACGGGAGCACAAACGGCAGCGGTGTTATCATCAACTTAAATGGCCAGGTGCTGGGCATTATCAGCCAGCGCAATAACAGCAGCGACGCCAAAAACCTGATATCCGCCCTGGGCATCAGCGACCTGAAAAACAACATTGAAAAGCTTTCCAACGGCCAGCCCATGGCCACGCTGGGCATATACGGAACCGATGTCCCTGCTGAAATCCAGGAATCCCAGGGTGTCCCCGCAGGCGCCTACATAACCGGCATCGTGATGGATTCCCCCGCTATGGTTGCGGGCATCCAAAGCGGAGACGTAATTGTAAAAATGGGAACTGAGGAAATCACTTCATTCAAAGAATACAAGGAAGAAATGATGACGCTCCTCCCTGATTCCCAAATCACCCTCACCGTCATGCGCCAGGTGCAGGATGAATATCAGGAAATGGCAGTGGATGTTATCCTGGAAACCTTAAAATAGGAAATTAAAAAACAAACTATAAACCAATATTTTTTTATAAATTTCCAATTTAGAAAAAATGTAAAAAGAACGTGCCTGAAGGCAGAATGGAGAAAAAATGAAATATATAAAGGACTTAAAAGAAGGCGACAGAGTATTCGATATATACCTCTGCAAACATAAGCAGTCAGCGGTGACCAAAAACGGTAAGGCTTACGACAATGTGATACTTCAGGACAAAACCGGCACCATTGACGCCAAGATCTGGGATCCCAACAGCGCAGGCATTGCTGAATTCGACAGCCTGGATTACATAGAGGTATACGGCGATGTCAACTCCTTCCAGGGCTCTCTGCAAATCAGCGTAAAAAGAGTCCGCCTTTGCCAGGAGGGAGAATACGATCCTGCCGATTACCTTCCTGTAAGCGCTAAAAATATCGACGACATGTACAAAGAACTGCTTGGTTTTATCGGCCGCGTGGAAAACCAGTACCTGAGAAAGCTGCTGGAAACCTTCTTTGTGGAAGACGAAGCCTTTATCAAGGCGTTCCGCTCCTCCTCCGCAGCCAAAACCGTACATCACGGCTTCGTAGGCGGCCTTTTGGAACACACCCTCAGCGTCACTAGACTCTGCGAATACTACTGCGCAGCCTACCCGCTGCTGAAAAAGGACCTCCTGATCACGGCAGCCATCTGCCATGACATCGGAAAAACAAGAGAAATCTCCCTCTTCCCTGAAAACGACTACACCGACGACGGCCAGCTTCTGGGCCACATCGTCATGGGAACGGAAATGATAGGTCAGAAAGCCCGCACAATACCCGGTTTCCCGCCGGTTCTGGAAGCGGAACTGAAACACTGCATCCTGGCGCACCACGGCGAATACGAATACGGCTCCCCCAAAAAACCGGCCCTGATCGAAGCGGCTGCCCTGAACCTGGCTGACAACACCGACGCAAAGATGGAAACTTTCATGGAAGCCCTTCAGAATGCAAAGGATGCCGGCTGGCTTGGCTACAACAGATTATTTGAATCCAACATCAGAATGACACGGATGGAGTAAAGCACGATGGAAATAAAAAAGAATGACATTCTCACAGTGGAGATAACGGACACCGGGATCGAAGGCGAAGGAATAGGAAAAACCGACGGTTTTATTCTGTTTGTCAAAGATGCGGTTATCGGCGACACGGTACAGGTGAAGGTCATGAAAGCGAAGAAAAACTATGCCTATGCAAAGCTGGAGAAGGTACTTGTGCCTTCTCCTTTTCGTGTTCAGCCCCCCTGCCCCTTCCACCGCCAATGCGGCGGCTGCCAGCTTCAGCCGCTCTCCTATGAAAAACAGCTGGAATTTAAACAGAATAAAATAAGGAACAACCTCATCCGAATCGGCGGATTTTCCCCGGAACACATCGATGCCTGCATGGAACCGATTATTGGAATGGAAGACCCCTGGCACTATCGGAATAAGGCACAGTTCCCCTTTGGATATGACAAAGAAGGAAACGTGGTAACGGGTTTTTACGCCGGAAGAAGCCACAACATCATCGCCAATACGGACTGCGCCCTGGGCGTGGAGGAAAATAAGACGGTTCTGGAAACCATCCTTGCCTATATGAAAAAATATGGAGTTTCCGCCTACGACGAGACTTCCGGAAAGGGACTAATCCGCCATGTGCTGATAAGAAAGGGCTTTGCCAGCGGCCAGCTCATGGCCTGCGTCGTTATAAATGGGAACAAGCTACCGGAGGAAAAAGCGCTGGCGGAGGAGCTGTGGAAGATCCCCGGGATGACCAGCGTATCCGTAAATGTTAACACGGAGAGAACCAATGTGATTCTGGGCAAAAAGGTGCGGGTTTTGAAGGGCGAAGAGAAGATCGAGGATACCATCGGAGACGTGGTATTTCGGATATCCCCGCTGTCTTTCTATCAGGTGAACCCGGTACAGACGAAGAAGCTGTATGGACAGGCCTTAGAGTATGCGGGCCTGACCGGGGAAGAAACAGTTTGGGATCTGTACTGCGGGATTGGTACTATCTCATTGTTCCTGGCAAAAAAAGCGAAGAAAGTGTATGGCGTGGAGATTGTGCCGGAAGCGATTGCTGATGCGAAGGAAAACGCCGCCAGGAACGGAATAACAAACGCGGAATTTTTCGTCGGGAAGGCGGAAGAAGTGCTTCCTCAGAAATATGAGGAGGATGGGGTTTATGCGGATGTGATCGTGGTGGACCCGCCTCGGAAGGGGTGCGATGAGAAGTGCCTCGAAACCATGGTGCGGATGCGGCCGGAGAGAATTGTGTATGTGAGCTGCGATTCGGCTACGCTGGCAAGGGATTTGAAGTATTTGGGGGAGATGGGGTATGAGGTGAGGAAGTGGAGAGGGTGTGATATGTTTCCGGGGACGGTGCATGTGGAGAGCGTAGTGTTGATACAAAGAAAAACTATGTAGATATCCTTAATTTTAGGTACTTTTTCAAGCATATAGTGTTCACTGGCGACGGTGAAAAATGCAGAAATAAGGAGATAAAAGATTACATCAATGTTTCTGTGGTGGTTGGTATAGAGTGTGGAGATACAACAGAATAAGATTTACAAAGAGGGGTACTGAATAACAACAGTATCCCTTTCTTACATTTGAGCGTTCAAAATGAGCGTCCTATTTTGTATTAAAATAAAAGGAGGATTTATTTCTTATGAAAAAGATTATGAACCGCCTGCTTGCTGGCATACTTAGTCTGGCTGCGGTTTTTACAACCTTACCTGCAACAGTATTGGACGGACGCACAGGAAAAAGCAGGATACATGGAAAAAGTGATGAATGATGGCAGCGTAGGCTCTACATTTCACGAGGCATTATGCATGTGGAGGGTGAAAACGCCTACTGTATTGACATCGACACAGCCTTTGAGTCTGGCTATAAGACCCGAAGTGACGCAAGCACACGTATGAGTGCCAACCAGATTGCGGACGTTGCCCTCTCCTTGGAATACGTCAAACAGTACGTGGCCAGCCACAAGGAGCTGAATTACAAACAGGTCTATCTATTAGAGCAATGCGTTGTCTGGCAGCGATTGAGCGTATAACTCGGCTGGCAGTGCGACAACGTAAGAGCTGCTTATGATGAAATATCCAAAGCAGTCCAAAATGAGGTCTACGCTGGAGCAAAGGCTTTCGTCAAAGAAAACAAAGGCCGCTATGAGTGCGTCGGCTATATCTATACTGGCAACAGGCAGGATTGGGGACAGTTTTGGGTGAAGCTGGTGGTCGGAAATGCCACCTTGCAAAAATTATCAGCGAACACAGGATTCACAGAGGGCAGTACAATCTATTCTGTGGCAGGTGCAACCTATGGCGTATTTGCCGACAAAGGTTGCATGGACAGACTTGCTACCCTTACCACAGATAAAAATGGGAACACAGAAACCGTCGAAGTCAGAACTGGCACTGTCTATATCAAGGAATTGTCTGCACCAGCAGGCTTTACACTGGACAAAAAATGTGTATCCGTTGACTGTCAAGGCTGGAAAGACCGCTACCTTGAAAGTCAGTGATACCACAAAGGCCACAACTACTCTTATCGAGCTGTTTAAGATTGAGATGGATACTTCAAAATCTGTGCCACAGGGAAGCGCTTCTTTAGAGGGTGCAGAGTTCACATGGAATTTTTATGCTGGCAACTACAACAAAGACAATCTTCCGAAACAGCCTACCCGTACATGGATAACAAAGACGGTGGCTGAAAAAGGCAGCGACGGTAACATTCATTACATCACAAAGCGGACTGACAGCTTCTACACACAGAATGGCGTTCCATGCCTGCCGCTTGGTACTTTGACTGTATCCGAGAACAAGAGTCCGACAGGTTACTTACTGGACGGTGCATTTTTACTGGTAGATGGTAGCGAGGAACAGATTAAAGGTATGTATCTGACACAGATTACCAAAGATAGGGAGTTGGCTGTCCTTAAAGGCAGCAACCAATACTCCGTATCAGAAAAGGTTATCCGTGGCGGCGTAAAATCCAGAAAAGAGATTATGAAACAAAGAATACTAAACCACAGGGCAGTACAACCTTAAAGGATACTGCTTTTTCGATTACTTCCTTAAATGACAATGCAGTGCTGGTAGACGGAAAGCTCTATCAGAAAAACGAGGTGGTAAAGACAATCCTCACAGGGATTGACGGTATCACTTCTACTGCTGTGGATACCTTACCCTATGGAAAATACCACATTGATGAAAGTAAAAGCCCAACAGGATATTTGAAAGATGATGTAAAACCAATCGAATTTGAAATCAACGAAAATGGTAAAATCATGGATTTATCTGGTGAGGATACTTTCATCTACAACCAGATTAAGCGTGGTGACATTGAGGGCGTAAAAATCGGTGACGCTACACACAAGCGTCTTGCGGACGTACCGTTTCGGATCCTGCACAAAGGAATGGAAATTCAGGAAAGCCAGAACTGTACGGTAATCACGCTGCGAATGAAGCACCGGAGAATGCGATGGTCAGTAAAAGGGGCGAATAATCTTGCGAAGGCACTTTATCGAAAAGAGAACAGGGAGCTGGTAGAAACGATAGACAGATATACAGATGGCCTCGTGTTAACCATGCAGAGGTAGGAAATCATAGAAGCATTAAATGCTATAAAAGCGCCAAAAAGGGATGGAAAAGGAAATCCGTACGCAGACAGATTTAATCATCACATGCCACTAATTGAAGCAATGCAGACGGCATCCAGGAAAGCATTTAAAAGAGTATTTGGGTATTAGAATAAATATCCGGTAAACGGTCCTTTGGGGGAACAAAAAAACAAGAAATATTATCTTAAAAACAATAGAAAATTTGCCAACGTTTACTTGACACAAACAAATATAATGATTTAATTGATTGTGTTATTTGATAATAGTATAATAACTTCACAAGCTAAAATTGAGGGAGGAAACTAATGAATATATTATCAAATAAAATTAAATGGTTACAAAATTGGGAGTTAAAAAAAGAGTACAATGTTGAAATTGGATTCGATAATCATACTATGTTGAGAGGGTACACGACAGAAAAGGTTTTTCTTAGCATAGAACAATTACCAGACATAGATTTTTTTATTGAAATTCATAAGTTAAAGCCAAAATTTTATGCGGATAATGTCATAATATATGGCGAAATAGTTTGCTATATTGGTGATAAAAAATATAGGGTTATTTATCACTATGATACAAATTGTTATATGATAAAAGATGATACAGATACTATAATTAAAAAAATTGAAAGGTAATATTTTAAAGTTTTTAATTAACTTATGTTAAGAATAATCTGTAATATTCAACTTTACTAGCAGTTAGTCTATATGATTAGCTGCTTTTTTCATGCCTAGAAAGGAGAACGATACAAAGAAAAGGCGACCGTTTCCGAGCCAGTGACAGGTCGCTGGTGGTGCGGTTGATCACCCTGCAACTGGCAGTGCTGTTCCTTGGGGGAGTCCTGCTGCTGAATATCCCTGCCCTGCTGCACACCGACTGGAACAGGGTTTCGCTACTGCATGAGGGCAACATAAAACTTGTCGTCATGCCTTATATGGTGGTTTCCGTCATGGCTGCGACTCTGGCGTGCGGTGTGGCTTCGCTCCTGTATGCCCGTTACCGTCCAGATAAGATAAAGCAGCTCTGCCACCGCCAGAAACTTTCCCGTATGATACTGGAAAATGTCTGGTACGAGTCCGAGCAGTCACAGGACAGCGGCTTTTTCAAAGACCTGCCAGCCAGCAGGTCAAAAGAGAAAATCACCCATTTCCCCAAAGTGTACTACCGCTTGAATAACGGACTCATTCACATTCTGGCTGAAATCACGCTGGGAAAATATCAAGAACAGCTCCTGCACTTGGGAAAGAAGCTGGAAACAGGGCTTTACTGTGAGCTGGTTTACAAAGAGCTGAAAGACAGCATTGTGGAATATACCCTGCTCTATGACACTATGGCCAACCGTATCACCATTGATGAGGTTCGGGCGGAAAATGGCAGCTTAAAACTCATGGCAAACGTCTGGTGGGAGTATGACAAGTTCCCCCATATGCTGATAACTGACGACACAGGCGGCGGTTAGATGTATTTTATCCTTACCATGATAGAAGCCCTCCTGCGTACTAACGCCAAAATGTATGTGCTTGACCTGAAGAACGCTGAACTTGCGGATCTGTCCGTTGTCATGCCCAGAGTCTACTACCGAAAGGAGGAAATCACAGACTGTATCCACCGTTTTTATGAGGGCATGATGGAACGGAGTGAAATCATAAAGCAGTTGGAGGGCTACAAAACAGGGGAAAACTATGCTTATTTAGGTCTACTGCCCCACTTCCTGATTTTTGATGAATACGTGACTTTCATGGAAATGCAGACGACAGTGCGCCGCGAAGGCATGTCCAAGTGGCATAACCACTTGAAGACAGCTATGCTGTACAGATGATGGCGGCAGGCCCGACGGAACCGCCATGCAGGTGGAGGTTTCAAACCACCCTAAGGTGCTGTAGGCAAAAGCTATGGTATTGAGCGTTAGGGAAAAGGCAGTAATAAAACTGTCAGGTACGTATTAAGGAGATGAATGAAAAGTGAACCACTTACGAAAGTGTCGAAAACGTAGAGATTCCATTAAAACCAGGGGATGTCGTTAATCTGGGACAAGTCCAGAGGAAACCTGTTTACTGTCTGGGCGGTGGGCGGCACAAAGATGGCATGAACTTAATACAGGCATTTGTATGGAACGTGGAAACCCACGGGCTGATGTTAAGGGAGTATATCAAGCGGAAGAACCGTAAGATAAGAGTGCCAATGCAGTCATGGGGCAGATTGGGTTGTAGTAGTGAATGAACTAAAGTTCATGGGAAGTTCCTGTAATGGGAATGGAGCGAAGGACCCGAGTTATTCAGTTTCGAGAATAAGTCAACTTTGAAACGAGGAGGAACTTATGCAAGAAACAAAGCCATACAGTATTTCAAAAAGAGCAGTGATTGCTGCCTATGAAAGGGTAAAAGTAAACAAGGGGACATATGGAGTAGATGAGCAGTCTATAGAGGATTTTGAGAGGAAGCTGAATAACAATCTCTATAAGATTTGGAATAGGATGTCATCAGGAAGTTATTTCCCGAAACCTGTAAAAGCAGTAGCAACCCCACAAAAGAATGGGAGAACCCGTATTCTGGGAATCCCAACCGTAGAAGACAGAATCGCACAGATGGTGGTAAAGTTATACTTTGAACCAAGTGTGGAACTGATATTTTATGATGATTCCTATGGATATAGACCTAATAAATCGGCGATACAGGCAATAGAAGTAACAAGAACGAGATGCTGGAGAAAAGACTGGGTACTAGCGTTTGATATCAAAGGTCTTTTTGACAATATCAGGCATGAATACCTTATGGAGATGGTAAAACGCCATACGAAAGAAGAGTGGATTCTTCTTTATATACAAAGACGGCTGACTGCACCATTTCAGATGGAAAATGGAACAGTTGTTCCGAAAATTTCCGGCACGCCGTAGGGCGGGGTGATTAGTCCGGTACATGCAAATATATTTCTACACTATGTATTTGATGATTTTATGGTAAAAAAGTTCCCAAGTATTCTGTGGGCAAGATATGCGGATGATGGAATTGCACACTGCGTAACCCTGAAACAGGCAAAATATCTTCAGCGCAGACTGCAGGAACGCTTTGTACGTTTTGGACTGGAATTAAATATGGAAAAGACAAGAATCGTGTATTGTAAAGATGATAACCGCAAAGGGAAGCATGAGCATACATCCTTTGCCTTTTTGGGATATACATTCAGACTAGGGCAAGCAAAGAATAAAAATGGTAAGTTCTTTACCAACTTCCTGCCTGCAATGAGTGAAAAGACAAAGAAAGCCATACGAAAGGTTGTCCGTGGATGGAAGCTGCAATTCAAGCCAGATAAAGACCTGTGGGATACAGCAAATATAATCAATAAGCAGATACAGAGGTGGATTAACTATTATACGCATTTCTACAAATCAGAAATATATGAGGTTCTAAGACACATCAATAGACGGCTGGTTTATTGGGTAAGAAGAAAGTACAAGAACCGGAACACAAGGAAAAGAGCGGAATACTGGTTAGGAGAAATAGCAAAGCGGGACAAGAATCTGTTTGCACACTGGAAGTTTGGAATACTGCCATTGGCTGGATAAAGGGAGTTGTATGAGCTGAGAGGTTCACGTACAGTTCTGAGAGGGACTTAGGGGGAGGTTTCCTGGGTCTACTTACTTAGGAAAACGCTGCGGTCTTGAATAGGTTGAAACAGATTATCATGTTTGGTCGGCAGGCTATTTTCTGATACTCGCCTGCCAGCGGCCAGACGCTAAATACTTGGGCGACGGTATCCGTGACCAGTTTAATTTCCGTGTGGCGTTAGGCTGCATGAGTGAACTCGGCTATTTGATGATGTTCGATGAAGTAGGCAAAGACTTTTTTCTGAAACAGATTAGAGGGCGTGGCTATGTTGATGTGGGGACAAGTGTCATCAGTGAGTTTTACACTCCCCTTGTCCCCAAAGAACATGACTTCCTAAAAGACATAGGGAAACTCATGCAGAACAGGCAGACTGCGTGCGAAGCGAAAGCCGCTGGCACGGACTAGCCTGTGTTGGTATGGCGCATGCCACACCAATTATAAGCCCCTTGGTATCTAACAGAGGGGAACAAATACAATAGGAAACAGTCATAAACGTATGGAAAGTCCTTGTAAAACGGGGACTTTTCCTGCTTTTTGAGGGTGTCAACAAGACCGCTTTCAGTTGATACTTCCGTTTCCAGATAGGGGGGATTTTGCTGAATGACACTGGCTGGATAAAGGATTTTAAAGAAAAGCGGCTGGCATACGGTGTTTCACAAAACAAACTGGCATGGCTGCCGGCATTACAAGGCAGTACCTTAATAAGATAGAGTCAGGCAGTGCCGTCCCCAGCGAGGAACTGAAAGAAAACCTGCTGCAAGCTCTGGAACGGTACAAGCCAGAAACATCGCTTACCATACTGTTTGATTACGTGAGGATACGTTTTCCCACCACAGACGTGCGGTTCGTGGTAGAAACAATCCTTAAATTAAAGCTGGACTTTATGATACATGAGGACTTCGGTTTCTATTCTTATCCAGAGCATTACTACATGGGGTACATCTTCGTTTTGGTATCCCCCGAATTGGGAAAAGGGGTACTGCTGGAATTGAAAGGAAAAGGCTGCCACCAGTTTGAAAACTTCCTGCTGGCACAGCGCAGGAGCTGGTACGACTTCTTTATGGACGCTCTGTGTGAGGGTGGCATATGCAAGCGGATAGACCTTGCCATCAATAATATGGTTGGGATACTGGATATTCCAGAGCTGACAAGGAAATGCAGGAACGAAAAATGTATCTCCGTGTTCAGTAGCTTCAAGTCCTACCGTTCTGGGGAGCTGGTGCAGAGCCATGAAGAAAACAAGTCCAGCATGGGACATACGCTCTATATCGGTTCGCTGAAATCAGAAGTTTACTTCTTCGTGTATGAAAAAAATTTCGAACAATAAGTGAAATACGATATTCTAGTGGAGAAAACACCCAGCAAGAACCGATTTGAAATCTGCTTAAAGAATGAGCGAGCCTATTATGTGCTGCGTGACCTGCTAACCTATCACGACGCTGAACTCACTGATTTTTCCATTATCAACCGTTATATACGTTTTGCTGACAAAGACGAAACAAAACGTCGTAGCGAATGGCAGACAAATGAGCGTTGGGCTTGGTTTATCGGTAAGAATAGTGGTCGGCTGAAATTGACAACGAAACCAGAAGCCTATAACTTCCAGCGGACGCTGAACTGGCTGGCAAGGCAGTTCGCCCCCGCCTTACAGGTGGCTGAAAAGATGGATAGACTCAATAACACGACGATTATTAAAGACATGGTGAAAAATGCAAAGCTGACTGACCGCCTGGAAAAGGGCTTACAGCAGCTATCCGTCACCGTGGAGGAAATGACCGTGGACGACAAGGAAGAATGAGAAATGTGGCATTTATTGTTTGACCTGCTGCTGATGTCAGTAGGAATGGGTGTGGTGCTTATGTGTATCCTGCAAGTAGGAAAAGAAGCGGACACCCACTTAGAAGAAATGGAAAGGAGCAAAGACAGATGGATTTCGGTCAGAACTTATACAACTGGTTTTTAAGCAACGCACAGAGCCTTGTACTTATGGCGATTGTAGTGATTGACATTTACTTAGGCTTCAAGTGTGAGTTTAGCAAACGTATCGGCTTTCTGGTGATTGCCTTGATTGCGGTCGGCTTGGTGTTTAATGCTGGTGGCGTGAAAGGTGTACTGCTGCAACTGTTTAACAAGATTACCGGAGCTTAATAGCAATTTCATATACAATATGCCTGTAATTATTTGTAATAATATGGTAGAATAAATCTATCTTAAACAAATGAGAGGTGTATCAAATGAAAATATTTGTAAGCTGGTCGGGTGAGTTAAGCTGTCAAATAGCTGAAACATTAAAAAAATGGATTCCGTGCATACTGCAATCAGTAGAAGTCTTTTTTTCACCAGAAGATATTGAAAAAGGTGATAATTGGGATAAGACTATTTCTACAGAGTTATCTGAATGTAAGTATGGCATTATATGCTTAACTACAGAGAATACATCCGCACCGTGGATTAACTTTGAAGCAGGAGCAATAGCCAAATCGCTTGATTCAAGGGTAACAGCCCTTATGGTAAATATAAAACCATCAGATATAAAAGGACCATTATCACGTTATCAAGCAACAAAATTTGAAAAAGATGATTTCTTCCAATTAGTTAATTCTATAAATAAGGAATTGGAAACACCTCTAGAACATTCTGTTTTACAGAATACTTTCAATGCCATGTGGGCATCTTTGGAAAGCGAAGCAATGACGGCAATTAGTAAATATTCTAAAAAAAGTGTGGTTACAAAACCACAAAATAATAGTTCCGCTGAAAATGAAGCCATGGAAGAAGTATTGCAACTTTTAAGGCAACAAAGTGCTTTATTATCAAATCCTGAGAAAATGTTACCAATAGAATACATGGAATATGTACAACGCAAAATGGATGATAGAAATAGGGATTTATCTTCTGATTATGATATGATGACCGAAGAAATACTGCACTATATTGAAAATGTTTTAAAAAATATAGGGATGTTTCCAGATCATGCATTTTCATATGAGATATTGTATATGTTGAGATTTGATGAATTACTACAGATTATTATGCATAATACCAAACGGAAGAATAACAAGCCTATATATATGAAAATACGACAGTTAGAACAAAAATATCAAGAATTAGCATATAGTAGACGGGAAAATTTAAATAGTGTTCATTTAAAAGAAAAAATGGTTATAGAATGAATATTTAAAAGTAGCAAATCTTAATGGTTTGCTATTTTTTTACTCTTTTAACAGTATCCTGTTTTATCAGAAACACAAACGAAATTGAAAGGACGTGATTTGAAAACAAATGTATGAAATGAGATTATATATCCTCGACATCAGAAAATCCTACCATGAGGATGAGGACGGATATGCAGGTGCATGGTTCAACTGCCCTGTGGACTTGGAGGAAATCAAGGAAAGGCTTGGTGTTGAACAAGAGGAAGATTTTGAGATTGCAGACTATGAGCAGCCTTTTGTCTTAAACCCCGATATGCCTTTATAGGAAATCAATGTTCTGTGCCGCATGATACAGGAAATCGCGGGCACACCTGTGGGAAGCGAGACGAAAGAAATATAGGCGTAGTGGTTCCAAAATATCGAGGTTTCATCAGCCATAAAGACGAGATATGCCACTATAATGTGTCGGATTCGGCTGCGCTGGCTGAATCCTTCATCGTGGAGGAACACTGCTTCGGGGAGCTGCCGCCAGAGTTGGTGCAGCACATTGACTTTACTTCCTACGGGCATGAACTGGAACAAAGCGATGCTTACCTCTTTACTTCCAGCGGCGTGTTCCGTTATCCGTAAGGCGGTATCCCTATGGAGGAAATGAGGGTCTATATCGCCAACTTAGGCAAATATAACGAGGGTGAGCTTGTAGGTGACTGGTTCATGCCGCCTGTGGACTATGACGAGATGGCAGAACGTATCGGCTTGAATGACCGCTACGAGGAATATGCTATCCATGACTATGAGCTGCCCTTTGAAATCGACGAGTGCACGCCCATTGAGGAAGTGAAACGCCTGTGCACTATGGTGGAGGAACTGGGCCATCCTTTAAATGAAGTGATAGACGACCTGCTCTGCCAGTTTTGCAGCATAGAGGAACTTTACGACCACAAGGACGACATCATTCAGTACCTTGGCTGTGACGACATGGCGGACGTTGCCTACCACCTCATTGATGAGTACAAAGCTCTGGGTGAGATACCCGACCGATTAAAAAATTACATTGACTATGAAGCCTTTGCCCGTGACCTTGACTTGGAGGGCTGCTTCGTGGAAACAAGGTGCGGAGTTTTTGAGTGCCTGTATTAACTGGCTGGCAGACCAACACAAATGCGGTTCTGGCAGCTTATTTCATTGCACAGCAGTCTGTAAAAAGCAGGCTGCTGTTTCTGTTTTTACAGAAAGGAATGGTACACAACATTGAAGAAAATAAGAAGCTATACAAATATCTGGAGCGTGGAAAAGGTCATTTACGCATCAATGATTTTTAGCTCCCGTTCCCCATAACGTTCACACAGATGTCATGGTTCGTGGTATCCCTGTTTGCGGTGATTGTGTTTGCCGAGCTGCCGCCGCTGAACATGATTGACGGTGCATTCATCAAATACTTTGGTATCCTCGTGGTAGTCACGTGGTTTGCGAGCCAGAAAACCTTTGATGGCAAGAAGGCTTTCGGTTTCCTAAAGTCCAGTATCAGGTACCTGCTTCGCCCCAAAGTGACATATGCAGGAAAGACGGTCAAGCTGAAAACGGAAACTTTCAATACCGTTGTCACAGCAGTTAGGAGTGATTTATATGTTCCCGATTAAATATATCGAAAACAACCTTGTATTCAACCATGGTGGGGAGTGTTTTGCCTACTATGAGCTGACACCCTACAATTATTCGTTTCTGTCTCCAGAGGAAAAGTACATGGTGCATGGCAACTTCCGTCAGCTTATCGCCCAGAACCGTGACGGGAAGATACACGGCTTGCAGAGCAGTACCGAGTCCAGTATCCGAGCCACACAGGAACGCTCCAAACAGGAGGTCACAGGACAATTCCGTGAGGTCGTCTGTGCAAAGATAGACGAGCAGACCGAAGCTCTGGTGGAAATGATTGGGGAAAATCAGATTGACTACCGCTTTTTCCTTGGCTTCAAGCTGCTGGTGAATGAGGAAGAAATCAGTCTGAAAAACGCAAGGAAATCTACTGCCATGACCTTTGCTGATTTTCTCTATGAGGTCAACCATCATCTGATGGGGGACTTTGTTTCCATGAGTAATGATGAAATCAACCATTTCCTAAAGATGGAAAAGTTCTTGGAAAGCAAAATTTCAAGGCGGTTTAAAATAAGGCGGTTGGAAAAGAAAGACTTAGGCTACTTTTGGAGCATATCTACGGGAAAACAGGGGTTGCCTATGGGGATTACGCCTATGATTTTCCTGTAAAGAAGCTGAAAAAGGAAACTCTGGTAAAGCGGTACGACCTTATTCGTCCCACACGCTGCCAGATTACAGAAAACCAGCGATACCTAAAGCTGGACAGTGAAGATCAGACAACGTATGTGGCCTACTTCACCATTAACAATATCGTCGGGGAGCTGGATTTTCCCTCAAGTGAAATATTCTATTACCAACAGCAGTAATTCACGTTCCCTGTTTCTACCTCCCTGAATGTAGAAATCGTCACCAACAAAAAAGCATTGACGACCGTGCGCAATAAAAAGAAAGAACTCAATGACTTGGATAACCACGCATGGGAGTCCAACATTGAAACCAGCAGCAACGTGGTAGAAGCCCTCGACTCGGTGAATGAGCTGGAACCTGCCCTTGACCAGTCCAAAGAGTCAATGTATAAGCTGTCCTATGTGGCGCGTGTGGTGGCTGATAAGTGACCTATTTGACGGTTACTATTAGACTAAAAACTATATCTCTGTAATTCAGTTGAAATCCCCCTCAAAAATGGTAAAATAAAGGAGATAAATGTAAAAATAGCGGATAGTCCACAAATATCGTGGCAAAATTCCAATTAGTATAATTACTTTAAAAAGGAGTAACCACATGGGCTTTATTCGTGACCTTTTCAGAAAGAAAAAGAATTCTAATACAAACGCAATACCTTCTGAAAATAATCAATATATTACACGGATGTTTGAACTTCTGCAGTTTATGGATAACCTTTTACAAGCAGATAAGTATATCGCTAGAAGTGAATATCAGTGCAGACTTAAAAGTTACCAGGAAGTAATAGATTTTTTTACTATTTTAAAAAATAGCGGTATGCTGATTTCGTTTTGTAAAAAGAATGGTATTAAAGAATCATATATAAATCAGGCGGAAGAGAAAATTCTTCATTTTGATCAATATATAGATGAGCATAATGATAATTTTATAAAGAAGACGATGGTAGAAGATAAGGAGTATTTAGATAATATTCTTAAAGCTGTAGATCCCAATATCTTATTAGATGAGGATCAACGGCGGGTAATATTAACAGATGAGGACTACTGCCTGGTTATAGCCGGTGCCGGTGCCGGAAAAACAACAACGGTTGCTGCAAAAGTAAAGTATCTTGTTGAGAGAAATCAGGTGGATCCATCTCAAATATTAGTAGTCTCTTTTACGAATAAGGCAGTTATTGAACTTCGGGAAAAAATAAATGAGGAGCTTAAAATAGGATGCCCGATCGCTACGTTTCATTCTACCGGCAACGCAATTATTCATAAAAACGAACCTGATGAAAAATTAAATATTGTTGAAGGTTCTAAACTGTATTTTGTGATTCGTGACTATTTCAGAGGAGCTATTATGCAAAATGAAAATATAGTCAATAAATTGATTATGTTTTTTGCATCTTATTTTGAAGCTCCATACGAAGGTGATGATCTGAATGTTTTCTTTAATCAGATTGCCAAGGCGAATTTTTCTACCATGCGTAGCGATTTAGAAGATTTTAAACGCGAGGTAATTGATACCAGAACAAAAAAGTCGGTTACAATTTTAAACGAAGTGCTTCGTTCTCATCAGGAAGTGGAGATTGCTAATTTTTTGTATTTAAATAACATAGAATATGAGTATGAGCCTGTTTATCAGTATCATATCCTATATGCAAGAAAACCATACACACCTGATTTTATTATCAAACAAAATGGAAAGGTTGCATATATTGAACATTTTGGAATTACAGAGGATGGAAAAAACGACAGGTTCAGCGAAAAAGAGGTAGAAGCTTATAAGAAAGCTGTTAACGAAAAAGTGTTATTACACCATAAGCATGGGACTACCTTGATCTATACCTTTTCCAGATATAATGATGGAAAACCATTATTATATCATTTGCAAAAAAAATTAGAGGAAAATGGTTTTGAAATGAAACCTCGTTCAAATACAGAAGTGATGGAGATGCTGGTAGCGGGGGAAGAAAATCGCTATGTACGTAAATTAGTGAATCTAATCAGTAGGTTTATATCTAATTTCAAGGTAAATGGATATACGGCTGATGATTTTAACCGTATGTATCATTCTACACAGAATGTCAGAACCAGACTGTTTCTTGATATATGTAGTGATTGTTTCTTAGAATATGAGAGATATCTGAAAGAGAATAAAGCCGTAGACTTTCAGGATATGATAAATGAATCCTCCAGAATCCTTCGGGAAGTAAAAGAAATGAAGCAAAAGTTGGACTTCAAGTATATCATTGTTGATGAATACCAGGACATATCAAGACAACGATTTGATTTAACTAATGCTCTGGCAGAAGTGACTGATGCAAAAATTATTGCAGTTGGAGATGACTGGCAGTCTATATATGCTTTTAGTGGCTCAGATATTACGTTGTTTACGAAGTTTGAAGAGAAGATGGGATATGCAAAGCTCTTAAAAATTGTAAAGACGTATCGTAATTCACAGGAAGTAATTGACATAGCAGGTAATTTTATTCAAAAAAACTCGGAGCAAATAGCAAAAAGACTGGAATCTCCAAAGCAGATTAATGATCCGGTTATTATTTATACATATGATAGTACCTATAAAGGCAAGGACGGAAACCGCAGGAGCGGTGTAAATTATGCTATTGCGCATGCTGTTGAGACTGCATTGGAAAAGATTATAAGCTACGGTAAAACTGAAGGTAGAAAAGCAGAATCGATCTTGCTTCTTGGGCGCTTTGGCTTTGACGGGGATCAGTTGGAAAAGTCAGGATTATTTGAATACATTAACCGGGGAAGCAAAATAAGAAGTGTAAAATATCCGGAACTTGACATAACTTTTATGACAGCACATTCTTCAAAGGGTTTGGGTTATGATGAAGTAATTATTGTAAATGGAAAAAATGAAACCTATGGTTTCCCGTCAAAAATTGAAGACGATCCGGTTTTGTCATTTGTAATTAAAGGGGATCGTTCTATTGATTATGCTGAAGAACGTCGCCTTTTCTATGTTGCAATGACAAGGACAAAAAATCGTGTTTATTTTATTGCACCGGAACAGAACCCGTCTGAATTTCTGCTGGAGTTGAAGAGAGATTATAAAAATATTGTGCTTCATGGTAATTGGAATGAAGAGGAACCCAAAACAATGGGGCGTAAACCCTGTCCAATTTGTGGTTATCCATTACAGCTTAGATATAAAAACTCATATGGATTGCGCTTGTTTATTTGTACGAATGAGCCAGAAGTATGTGGTTTTATGACAAATGAATACGTTGCTGGTAAACTTTCAATCATGAAATGTGATTCCTGCAGGGATGGTTACATGATTGTAAAGCATGCAAGGGAAAAGGATTATTTTTTAGGATGTACAAATTATAAAAAGGATGGGACAGGTTGTAATAATGTAGTCAGCAGAAAGCAGTTTTATGATATGATGGGATATGCTCCGGAGCCGGCTAAACCAGAGAAAGAAAATAATAAAATACAAGCAGACTATCAATCCAAGAATAGAAAAAATCCAGAAATAAAAACAACAGTTGATACTTTTGCAATAAAAAAAGGAAGTTTTTCCGGAATAGAATATAAAGGGCGGGATTTAAACGAAACGATATATGTAATTCTTTCGGCCTTGCAGAATGTTAGCACTATCCGTTATTATGGAACTACTATGCTTGTTGATGTATTACATGGCGAGTCTACAAAGCGAATGCTGGATGCAAAATTAAATATGATTTCCCAGTTTGGCGAGTTAAGTTCCTTTTCCAAAGAAGAGTTGTATGCAATGATTACATGGCTGATAACAAATGGTTATATATTAAAAACAAAAGGACAGTATCCTGTCCTGCATCCGACATATAATGGAATACATTATGCTGAGATAATGACAGAAAAGCAGTTAAAGAAATTGAAGAAATACCTTGATGAGTGAACTGCTGAATTACTCCTCATCCCCGGTTTCGGTGAAAAAAAGGTAACCCAATACGGCCCTGCAATTCTTTCAATCCTGGAAAGGTACCGAAAACAATGAATAACCAACACACCACTCAAACCCTGAACTACTACAACCAAAACGCCGCCCAGTTCAGCGATTCCACCCAGTCCCTGGACTTTGCTTCCGTACAGGACAAATTCCTTTCCTTCTTACAACCGCAGGCACACATCCTGGACTTCGGCTGCGGCCCTGGAAGAGACACGAAATATTTCCTGTCTCACGGCTGTAGCACAGATGCCATCGATGGTTCGGAGGAATTTTGCAGAATCGCCTCCGATTATGCCGGAATCCCTGTAAAACAGATGCTTTTCCAGGAACTGAATGTATCAGAAGAATACGACGGCATCTGGGCTTGCTCTTCAATCCTTCATTCCACCTATGATGAGCTTAAGGATATACTGAAGAAGCTTGCCCGTGCGTTAAAAAAAGAAGGCATCCTGTATGCATCCTTTAAATACGGAGATTTTGAAGGAATGAGAAACGGCAGGTATTTTATCGATATGACAGAGGATAAACTGCAGAGAATATTACAGGAAACAGATGTATTTCAAATAAAGGAAAAATGGATAAGTTCAGATGTACGCCCGGGAAGGGATGATGAAAAATGGATGAACATGATTCTCGTAAAGAAAAACTGTATCTGATAGGCAGGTCCAGTAATAATTTATGGACTGAGGGCTCAGAATACAAGGCCCGCGGAGTCAGTATGGGAGGAGACATTCCGGCCAACCATCTGCTTACATATTTGGAAAAGAGCATAAAAAGTGCGGACAGCATTGATATCATCGTATCCTTTCTGATGGAATCAGGCGTCCGGCTTTTACTTCCTGCGCTTAAAAACGCGCTGGACAGAGGCGCGGCAATACGCCTTCTTACCGGAAATTATCTGGGCATCACACAGCCCAGTGCCCTTACCCTGCTCAAGTACGAGCTGGAGGACAGAGTCTGTGTCCACCTCTATCAGGAAAAGAACCGTTCCTTTCACCCAAAAGCTTACATATTTCACTATGCTGATAACAGTGAGATCTATGTAGGATCGTCTAACATTTCCCGCAGCGCGCTTACAAAAGGAATTGAATGGAATTACCGGTTTTCAGAAAAAGATGATGAACAAAGCTATCACCTTTTCTTTGAGGAGTTTGAAGACCTTTTTTATAATCATTCGGTTGAGGTGACGGATAAAGTACTGAAGGATTATGCGAAAAACTGGAAGCGTCCGGCCCTTCAAAAGGATATGGAACGCTATCAGGAAAAGCTGCCGGCGGGGGATGGCCGGCTTGCCCCTGTTTTTCCGCGGGGCGCACAGATAGACGCACTTTATGCATTGAAAAAGAGCCGTGAGGAAGGTGACAGAAAAGCGCTGATTCATGCTGCTACCGGAATTGGCAAGACCTATCTTGCTGCGTTTGATTCCATTGAATATAAAAAAGTATTATTTGTTGCGCACAGAGAAGAAATCCTGAAGCAGGCTGCGGAAAGCTTCAAAAGGGTTCGTCCGCAGGATGAACAGGGATTTTTCAACGGAAATCTGAAGCAGACGGATAAGCCCGTTATCTTTGCATCGGTCGGCTGTCTGGGAAAAGATGAATATTTGTGTGAAAAATATTTCCCGCAGGATTATTTTGATTATATTGTGATTGACGAATTCCATCATGCGGTAAATGATGGCTATAGGAAGATAATCAGATATTTTCAGTACCGTTTTCTTTTAGGGCTGACCGCGACTCCCAACAGGATGGATGGCCGGAATATTTATGAAATATGTGATTATAATGTCCCTTTTGAAATCACGTTGAAGGATGCAATTAATAAGGGAATGCTGGTGCCGTTTCATTATTATGGTATCTATGATGGCGTGGATTACTCCGGTCTGCCTGTAGTCAGGGGAAAATATTTGCAGAAGGATCTGGATATCAAGCTGATTGTTAAAGAAAGATGCGATCTGATTTATAAAAATTACAGAAAATATGGTTCTCAGCGCGCACTGGGTTTTTGCTGTTCCAGGGCACATGCGGAGAGGATGGCTGAGGAGTTCTGCGCCCGGAATGTGCCGGCATGTGCAGTGTACAGCGATGCGGATGGGAATTTTTCGGAAGACAGGACAGCTGCAATTGAAAAGCTGGAAAAAGGGGAGCTTAAAGTAATTTTTTCAGTGGATATGTTTAATGAGGGTGTGGATATTCCTTCTCTGGATATGGTGATGTTCCTGCGCCCCACGGAATCGCCGGTGGTTTTTCTTCAGCAGCTGGGCAGGGGACTGCGGAAGGAGGCAGGCAAGGAGTGTCTGACGGTCCTTGATTTCATGGGGAATTATGAAAAAGCCGGGAATGCGCCATTTCTTCTCAGCGGGGAGTCTTATTCCAGAGAGGCGGCGGAGAGGAAGGAGCAGAAGGATTTCGATTTTCCTCTGGACTGTGTTGTGGACTTTGATATGCGGCTGATCGATTTGTTTAAAGAAATGGCTGCCAGGAAGGAAACAAAGAAAGAGCGTATCCACGGGGAATATTTTAGGATTAAGGAATTTCTTGGAGGAAAGGTTCCTGCAAGGATGGATCTTTTTACTTATATGGAGGAGGAAATATATCAGCTTTGCTTAAAGAATTCGAAGGAAAATCCCTTTAACCATTATCTTGATTTCCTGAAGGAACTGAAGGAATTAACTGATGAGGAATGGAGGCTTTCACAGGGGCCGGGATGGGAATTCCTTCATATCGTGGAGACAACCTCCATGTCCAAATCCTATAAAATGCCTATACTTCTCGCTTTTTATAATGATGGAGAGATAAAAATGGGGATTACGGAGGAGGACGTTTATCAGAGCTGTAAGGCTTTTTATGAGAAGGATCAGAACTGGCGTGATATGGAAAAGGATAAGAACACAAGGGATTTCAGAAGCTGGGATAAAAAAAGATATGTCAGCGAGGCCCGGAAGAATCCGGTTCATTTTCTGAAGGAGTCGGGAAGCGGTTTCTTTGTGGATAGAGAGGGATTTGTGCTGGCTTTGAGGGATGACCTGAAGGACGTTGTGACGGAACCGGCTTTTGTGCAGCATATGAAGGATATTATAGATTACAGGACAATGAATTATTACAGACAGAGGTATGAGAAGGGTGAGTAGGGGTGAAAAAGAAAAATAATCAGCCGCTATATGATTTTGTATTTTACATTTCTGGTTGAGAGATATTTTCCCGAAGGTATTGTTAATAATCTGATTTGCATTGCGTTGCTTATCTGGTTTTTGTATTATTTATTAAAGGCATTTTCGGAAGATTCAAAAAGATTACTACTATATGAAGACTACATTGAAATTATTGAAGGAATCCTGGAAAGCCGTAAGAAATCAGAAAGTAACCAGATATAAGTAATTCATTAAACGATACCCAAAACCCTCATACAACAAATAACAAAGGAGCCCCCTCAAATGAAAAAACAACTAAACCGCTACAAATTCGAAAAAATCTCCAACATGATGACCAAGGAGTTTGGAAAGATCGCCAAAGGTGAAGAAAATGCCTACGCAATGCTCTTTGCCCCCATGGAAGGAAACTTGTTAAAGCTTCATCGGGAAAACCCGGACAGAAACGGACGAAGGGCAATAGAGGCAATCCATGTATGCCTTCTGCTCGTAGACGGATACCTGACAGATACGGAATATGATTTAAATGGATACCGCACCCCTGAAAACGAAGCCTTTGTCAATGGGCTGTTAATGAGCTTTGATCCCTTTACAAACGATGAGGTCAGGGAAGCCGCCGCAGGGTATTGGGATCTCACATCACCTTCAGATTTAAGGTCATATTTCAAGGAACCCGTCCTTTGCCTGCTGAGAATTGAGAAATCTATTGCATTATGGACGGAGGAAGGGGGCGCAAACGGCTATTTCGCCTATCTGGAACAGACAATCGGAGCAGTTACCCCCAGGGATCTGAAAATGAACTTTTCCGTTCAGGTAAAACAGCAGCCTTAAACCAAATATTCTTCGCACCAGATCTTCTCTGCTGAAAGCATGGTGAAAATATGGAAAAATACAAAGAAAAGCTGCGCAGCGACGCACAACAGCTGGCAGAATATGCCGATACCTCAGAATATCTTACCCGGGCCTTCTTCCATATCTTCGGGAAAAAACTTCTGGCGGAAGGCTACGTGGACTGCAGTTATATCTTGGGCGCTTTGGGAAAAGGCACCTATTATTCCCGCCTGAAGGCGCAGGATTCCGCTCTTTATACCCTGTATGCAGGCAGCTGCATTACCTCCGAAAACCTGGAAATCATGATAAATTATATGTCTTCCATCATCGGGACACAGGACAGGGAACTGACGCCTCTCGAAGAGGAAGCGCTGGTTTTCTGGATTTTTCTTCCCTATCTTGGGGTGTCAAAGCGGGAAAAACGTCTTGAGTATCTGAAAGCAGTTCTCAACCGTTTCATTCGGGAATGGGATGGAAAATACATCGATACCACCCCTCCTTCAGAAGAAAAACCTCTTTCAGAAGTAAAAGCAGCTGCGGAACCCTCCGTACAAAATCCGCTTCCCGAAAGGAACCTTCTGGAAAAGAACGGCGTCATATACGATGCCAATTCCTGTGAACTGGAGCTGATAGAAAACGTAAGCAGCTACGTAAAAGACATTTCCGACATGAGGCAGTCAAATACGAATCACATCCTCTATTTCCGAGGCCATTCCAGGCTATCCTACGAATTGCTCCCGGGAATCAAACGCAGCCGGAACTGGATGGTAAATGAAAACCGTATGTATCAGGAGCTTATCCTCCGCTGCACCCAGGATTTTGCGCAGTGCCAATCCCATCTGGACTATCTGGTGGAAATGCAGCATTACGGCCTTCCCACCAGGCTTCTGGACATTACGGAAAATCCGCTGGTTGCCCTGTACTTTGCCTGCTGTAGCAGCAGGGACAGTGTGGGGGAGGTGATTGTTTTGCAGACGGAAACGGCATCCACCAAATATGCCAGGAGCGACACAGCGGCCATTTTGGCTGCGATTCCGGTATTTGATTATGCTTTTCAGACAAAGCTGTATGAGTTATGCGTAAACGGCGTACCGGAGGAGCAGGACAGGGAATATCTCCAGTATGCGGCAAAACTGGCTGGAGAGGTAAAATCAAAGAATCCGGGCTTTGAGCCACGCATCAGAAAAAAAGACTTGCTCAGCCACGTATTTATCATGCCTCTGAGAAGTAATCCGAGAATTATGAAGCAGGATGGCTCCTTTATTCTGTGCGGCCTGGGGGACGGCAGAGGCGAAGGAAACAGCCTTCGTACCCTGCGTTATCGGAATAAGTCGGGAAAGAAGCTTATTTTTATCGTGAAAAATAAGGAGAATATTCTCCGTGAGCTGGATTTGTTCTCTATTAATAAAGCGGCGCTGTTTCCCGAAATCGACGATGTTGCGGAATACATCAAGGAGAAGTATACCAAGTAGAAAAACAACAAGTAGAAATACACAAAGGGAAAATACATCAGGCAAAAATAAAGCAGTGTCTAACTTTTTATAACAGTATAAGTATCTCATATTTTGGGGCATCGGCTTCTGCGTTAACGGTTTATGAACCGCGGAAACCGAAACAGGAAGGGGGACATAAGATGAAAGTGAAGCTTCTCACAGATCTGACAAGCTATAATCCCAAATTTACCAGGGATGCGGTTGGTGAATCAAATATGCATGAATATCAGCGCGAAGGCCAGCCGTGGAGAACATATGTGAACGTGAGAATAGAAGGAGACATGCTTCCGGTGGGCGTGGACGGCGTAGAATGTCTGGATAACGATTACATCCGCATGAAAGCGCTTCAGAAAAAAATTGAAGAAAAAGAGCTGCTCCGGCAGCTGAAGGAAGCGGAAAAGGTCATTCATGCCGTCGGTCCAGCCGGCGGAAACAAGGGAATATACCTGAAAACGCCCTGGGACAGTTCCCTGGAAAAACTGGCATCGGATAATCAGGAATGCTGCAGCATTCTGTCTTTGTGTGAGAAAAAGAAAATCAAGGTAACAGAAGTACTGCATTCAGAGTTATATAAATTATAGCCCGCATTCCTGTTCGGAACATGTTTCAATAAAAATAAGTAATAAAAAAGGCTGCAAACAGTGGGAGGCTGCAAAAAAATGGGGAAAGAAGCAATAAAAATGGAACTTGAAAAACGTGCGCTGCCGGAAGTCTTAAGACTTGCGGACGGCACGGCAGTGAACACACCGGAGCTTTGGGGAAAGCGCCGGGAAGAAATCCGCGAAATCCTTCAGGAAGAATGCTACGGGAGGATGCCGCGTACGGGCTGGGAAACCGAGTGGGAGACGGTGCAGGAGGATAAAAATGCGTTTGGAGGAAAAGCCATACTACGGACAGTGGAGGTGCGGATCCATACCAATAGCCGCTATACTTCCTATCCGTTTCAGCTTGTACTGCCGAAAAATGTGCAGAAGCCGCCGGTATTTGTATATCTGACCTTCCTGCCTTTATCCTCGGACGAACTGATGGAGGAGATTACCGACAGCGGCTATGCGGTAGCCAGGGTTTCTTATCAGGATATTGCTCCGGATCAGGGAGACGGCTATACGAACGGCCCCGGCGCCCTGTTCCCCGGCAATGCATTTGACGGCTGGGGAAAGCTTGCGGTATGGGCATGGAGCGCCAGCCGCATTATGGATTACCTGGTGGATTTGGAGGAAATTGACGGTAAGCGTATTGCTGTAGCAGGCCATTCCAGGCTGGGGAAAGCCGCGCTGCTGTGCGGCGCCATGGATGACCGTTTTTCCATGGTGATTTCCAATGATTCCGGTGCGGGCGGCATTTCTCTTTTCCGGGGAAAGGAAGGGGAGAATGTGGCGGATCTGTGCAGGAATTTCCCCTATTGGTTCTGCGGCAATCTGAAGAAATATGCCGGCGGGGAGACAAAGCTTCCTTTTGACCAGCATTTCCTGGCGGCGCTGGTTGCGCCCAGAAAGCTTTATGCGGCAAGCGCCGTGGATGATCAGTGGGCGGATCCACGCTCTGAGTTCCTGTCCTGCGCGGCGGTGACGCCTGTATATGAACTGCTTGGGGAGAAGGGGCTTGTATGCGATAGCCTGCCGGAAACAGGAGATGCATTTCATGAGGGCAGTGTAGGCTATCATTTAAGACCAGGCACCCACTACCTTGGACGGGAGGACTGGAAGCTGTTTATGGAGTACCGCAGAAGGCATGGTGTATAACACAGGTAACCGGCTGGCTTTGGAAAAGGCCGTAAAATGCATTCGTATCAGATGAAGCAACTTTATTAATTTCAGTAAAAAACAAAATCAAAGAAATCAAACAAAATCAGCTTTTTTTGCAAACATACTGCATAAAAAAGCTGATTTTGTTTCTTTATAATTGTGCAAAAACAACATATACTGATAACAGCAGTAAACCAAACCAGACAAAGGACCGGCCGGACTTGTCAGGAAAATACAAAAGAGGAAAGGGAGTTACATTATGCGAAGGAAATTATTATCCTGCTTACTTACAATAGCCTGTGTCAGTTCCATGCTTGCAGGCTGCGGCTCATCCGGGAATACATCAGGAGCAGCGGATACAGCTCCTGCAGAAAGCAAATCAGAGACTGTAGAAGGTACAGGAACGCAGGCGGCGGAGGAATCAGCCCCGGCCGATACATCGTCTGTTAACGCAACCGGAACCGTATATGATTTAGGGGGACTCAAGCTTCCCATCTGTGATCCGGGTTCCGTCTCTCTTACTTATATGGGAAACGATACATGGTGTGCGGGTGTCAGCTATAATGACGGAACAGCGGTTCAGAAGGAAATAGAAAACCGTACCGGCGTTCATATTGAATGGGATACGTACAGCAGTGATGTGGAAACCGTTCTTCAGACCAGGCTTGCATCCCTGGAGGGGCTGCCTGACATGGTGGAAATTCCACCCTTTGATTCCAATGTAGGCGTGGATACCTATTCCAGCAACGGTGTATTAATTCCTTTAAATGATTTGATTAAGGAATACGCACCCAATATCCAGGCTTTATTTAATAAATATCCGGCCCTGGAGGCCATGTGTACCTCTTCTGATGGTAATATCTACGCTTTGGCAGGCTGGTGGGGAGACATTAATGATTATGTTCCCGATTATCTTTATATCAGACAGGACTGGCTGGATAATCTGGGACTTGAGATGCCTGAAACGGTAGATGAACTATATGATGTGCTGGTTGCATTTAAAGAGCAGGATGCGAACGGCAACGGGAATCCTGATGATGAAATCCCGATGGCAACCAAGAATGGGATCAAACAGCTTTATTATCTGATGACCGGTTTTGGCTATGACACTAACTCTTTATGGTATACGGATGATAACGGTGAAGTGCATTATGCGGCTGTCGAGGATCAGTATAAGGACATGCTGGCTTTTTTGAATAAATGTTATTCTGAGGGCCTGATTTCAGATGATTTGGATGGCACGCTGCTGACACAGAATATTACGGAGGATAAAGTGGGGATTGTATGCCACGACCCTGCTGATAATATGGCGTCCTCTGATGATCTGGCGCTGACAAGCAATCCGGAGTGTGATTATGAATTCATGCCGGTGCTTCAGGCAAATGAAAATGGTACGGCGCGGATGACAAAGCGAGGCCTGACCTGGCATTATTACGGCATTACATCTGCCTGTGAAAACCCGGAAACAGCGATACAGTGGATCGATTATGTGTATGCAAGCGAAGACGGTCTGATGCTTTATAATTATGGTATTGAAGGCATGTCCTATGAGTATGATGCGGATGGAAATATTCAGTTTACCGACCTTATAACCAACAATGAAACCTATACCTCTGCATTTTCCGCTCTGAGAAGCATAGGCGCATGGCCGACCTACTTTATTAATGACTCCGGTGAGGCATTTATGAAGATATTCGAAGGGACCAAGGTGGAAACCGCATGCAAGGATGCCTATGGCAATATGGAGGATCCGTTCCCGGAGATGCTGGGTACAGCGGAGGAGTCTGAGGTTTATACCAGTGTATGGCCTGATCTGTCCACCTATCTGGATGAAATGTTTACCGCATTTGTAATAGGGACGGAATCACTGGATAACTTCGATAAATATGTGGAAACCGCCTATAGCATGGGAATGCAGGATATCATTGATATAAAGGGCGCACAGTACGCAAGATATCAGGAAATTGTAGGGAAATAGCTGTCATGTGCCGCCTTAGGGGGCAAAAACAGTAAATGCATAAGGGGGCGTGACGCGCCTTCGGAGAGGACAACAGATGAAAGCGTTGCAGACATTGCAAAAAAATATCAGACGGGATTGGATGCTGCTGTTAATCATTCTTCCGGGAGTGCTTTATTTCGCCATCTTTTGCTATGGTCCCATGTATGGAATCCTGATGGCATTCAAGGATTACAATATATCCAGGGGCGTTTGGGGAAGCCCCTGGGTGGGACTGAAGCATTTTAAGGAGCTGGTGAATTCAGTCTACTTTGGCCGGCTGGTAAAAAATACATTTATACTAAGTATTGAACAGCTGCTGTGGTCGTTTCCCATACCCATAGCCTTTGCACTGCTTTTGAATGAGCTGAAGCACAGCGGCATAAGGCGCGTGGCGCAGACGGCTGCGTATCTCCCACATTTTGTTTCCGTAGTTGTCGTGGTGGGAATTCTGAAGGACCTGCTGGCATCGGACGGCGGCGTGCTGACGCAGCTGCTCGCCGGTTTCGGGGTACAGCCTAAAAATTATTTCAACATTCCGGAAGCGTTCCGCACATTGTATGTGGGCTCCGGCGTCTGGCAGGAATTTGGCTGGAATTCCATCATCTATGTGGCGGCAATTTCAGGGATTGATCAGGAAATGTATGAATCTGCGGCGCTGGACGGAGCCGGAAGGTGGAAAAAACTTGTTTACATAACACTCCCTTCTATTGCGCCCACCATAATTCTGCTGCTGATATTGAATATGGGAAACATGCTGAATATCGGCTATGAGAAGGTTATCCTCATGTATAACTCGGCTACCTATTCCACTGCGGATATCTTTTCCACCTATGTTTACCGGAAGGGGCTTCTGAATGCACAATACAGCTTTGCTTCCGCGGTTGGACTGGCTAATTCGCTGATTAACGTAATTATTTTGCTGGGGGCCAATTTCCTTGCGAAAAAAGCGACGGATACAAGTATATTCTGACAGAAAGGGCAGGGGCTGTAACAGGACAAATTTATACAGTCCCTGGGACGGAAGGCTATGAACAGAAAAGAAAGATTTGTACCTTCGGATATTCCGATATCGATAGCAACAATTCTCATCATTATCATCACCTTATACCCGGTTATCTATGTAGTGAGCATGTCCTTCAGTGAACCTGCGCATGTGCTGGCAAGGGATGTATATCTGCTTCCCAAAGGCTTTTCATGGAAGGCTTACCGTATGATTCTGGATAATGCCACCGTGCTGCGATCTTTTGCAAATACCCTGTGGTATACGGTGGTGGGAGCGGCCACAAGCGTAATACTGACCGCAACGACAGCATTTGTATTGTCACGGCGGAGATTTTTTCTGCGCAGGCAGCTGTCTCTTTTGATGACACTGACCATGTTTATAAGCGGCGGCCTCGTACCCTTGTACATTCTGGTGCAGAAAATGCATCTGTATAATACCAGATGGGCAATCGTCCTTCCCTACATTATCAGTGCTTACAACCTGATAATTACCAGATCTTTTTTTGAGTCCCTGCCGGAAGAGATGGCGGAGGCTGTAAAAATTGACGGAGGTTCGGAATGGACAGTCATGACAAAAATCTTTTTTCCGCTGTCTAAACCAATTATATCCGTACTGATCCTGTTTTACGGCGTGGGATACTGGAACAGCTATTTTGCACCATTGATTTTTTTGTCCAATGAGAAGCTTCAGCCGATTCAGCTTTATCTGCGCAGCATACTGATTACAAGCGAGGTACAGGCCTCCGGAATGGGGCTGGATGCGATATTGATGAATGAACAGATGAAATATGCGGTCATTGTCATTGCCTGTTTCCCGATTATGGTACTTTACCCGTTTATACAAAAGTATTTTGAAAAAGGAGTTCTGATTGGGGCTGTAAAATAACGGTCCCTAAAGCTGCGGCAGAAAAAGGAGGAAGAACTGATGCATATCAAAGCGCCGGAAGGAATGAGCAGTGCAGAGCGTATTGCTTTTTATGATTGCGAGGAAAATATAAAATATTACCAGTACGGAACGTCGGCAGGCTGGAAAAAATATGAACATAATCCTGTTTTTGGTGGAATATATGAAACCTGCTTCGATGTCTCGCTTTTATTGGAAAAGGAAGGTACCTTGCAGCAGGTATTTAAAATGTGGTTTTCCTGGCGTCCGAAAAAGGCTATCGGCTATACGGAAAGCAGTGACGGTATTCACTGGAAGGAACCGCAGGTAGTATTGGCGCCGGTTCCCGGTTCTGAGTGGGAAGAGGATGAAATCAACCGTCCCACGGTCATCAAACATAATGGAAAATATATGATGTGGTATTCAGGGCAGATGAAGCCCTATCTGGAGGACGGGCGGTCCGTATTGGGTTTGGCGGTAAGCGATGATGGGATAAACTGGGAGCGAAGAGAATTACCTGTGATGGAGCCGGATCAGGCATGGGAGCTTCAGGCTGTCATGTGCCCCCATGTTATATTCGATGAAGAGGAAGCTTGCTTTAAAATGTGGTATGCTGCAGGCTGCAACCATGAGCCGGATGCCATCGGCTATGCTTCAAGCCATGACGGCATACATTGGGTGAAGTTTGCGGGAAATCCGGTATTGGAAAAGAACCCGGATTGTCTGTGGGAGCAGCATAAGGTAGTGGCGCCCTGCGTTGTCAAGGAAAAAGGTTGGTATTACATGTTTTATGTGGGACATTTGCACGAAGAGCGGGCCCAGGTAGGGCTGGCCAGATCGGCGAATGGCATCAGCGGCTGGGAACGGCACCCGCAGAATCCGTTAATTTGCCCGACACAGGGGGAATGGGACAGTGTTGCGGTTTATAAGCCTTTTGTTCTGAAGGTGGGGAATAAATGGATGATGTGGTATAATGGAGCGGCATATGAGGAACCAATATGGGTGTTGGAGCAAATTGGCCTGGCCGAACTTGACGGACCGGAGCTTTTTGGCTAAACTCCATAAGATATGCGGCTTAAAGCAGATGACAGCAGGCGGGGAAAGCGCGCGGCAAAACGCAGGGATGGGAGTAAATATGATAAGAGGCAGAAAATATCAGGCAAAGCATAAAATGTTTGTTTCTTATATTTGCATACCGATTGTTATTCTTACGGTTATATCCTGCCTGTTTTCCTTTGTTTATTATCGGATTTCAAGGGAACGGGTGCTGGCCTTTGAAAATGCGATTGCCGAAAATGTGGACAGCGAACTGAAAAATATTATGGATAACCTGCTTAGATCATCGGCGCAGTATTCTATGACGCCCTGGGTGACCAGGCTGAAGTATATGCAGAAAACACCGTGGCTGATGGAACGCAATATTACAGCCTCGGATATTTCCGACTATGCGAGCAATCTTTCCCTGACGGAAATTAACGACAGCATGGTGGAGTCCATTTATATTTATTACAGCCTGGGCGGCTTTGGAATCAGCAGTATCGGCAGGGTGGGCTGGAAGGAATACGTAAATATTTACCAGATCGAATGCAGGGATACGGCGTTGCTGTCGGGTTCCAGGCTGGCGCAGAATAATCAGAAAACAATCAGTCACAATGCCAGCCTGATGAAAAACGGGAAACGAGTGTCTGGTTTTTTCATGCTTCAGACCATTCCCCTGGAAAATTCCTATTCCGGGGAGGTGAATATCCTGTTCTTCGTTCCCTATGAAAAAATATGTGCATATATTGAAAATTTCATGGATGACGGAACGGAGAGCTTTTATCTGACGGACGGGAGCCGGGTAGTTTATGCAAAGGATAAGGAAAACAGCCATTTCCGGATCGGCGATTCCGTAGAAAGCTTAAAATACGGCGGGAAAGAATATCGGTACTGCGGAGAACTGGGCGCTTATACGGCAGAATATACAAAGTATGGTATGGATATCGGTATTGTGCAGATTCTTGACAACGGCTTTCTGGAGAGAGACTTTTCACTTTTTGCAGAATGGCTGATTATGGGATATCTGGTTCTGCTTATACTGATTTTTCTCGTGTCTTCAAGAATGACCAAGTACAGCTATCAGCCGCTGGAACACATAATGAATATGCTGGTGGAGGAGGATCATGAGGGCAGCAGCATCAATGAGTATCAAATCATTGAAAAAGCGCTGGAGGAGCTGGACTCCCAGAAAAAGCGGCTGGAGGTAACGGTATTCGAACAGAACCCTCTGATTGAGCAGTATATTCTCCATACATTGCTTTGCTCCAATAAACCACAGGCCAATGAAGTAAAGTATGTGAATACCATGCGGCAATATTCGCTCTATCGCTGTCTGGCGCTCAAGCGAAGTCCGGAATCCGGACAATATATTAAAGAAATTGATACATGTCTGGCAATTTATCCCCAGATTCATGCCGCATTTGTTGAAGAGGGAAATTATCATATCTGGGTTCTGAGCTACGCTGAAGAAAGTCTGATGGAGGAAATTACGGAGTTCCTTGCCCAGACCTTTGAGGATTCCGGCTATAAGGATGCGGCTCTTGGCGTGAGCCGAGTACATGAGAACATTCTTCATATTTTATCTGCATTTAATCAGGCGGTGAGGGCTTTAGAATATCATTTCTTTTATCCCGATAAAAAAGTGATACGTTTGGAAGAGGATCGGATTGAAGAGCGTGATCAGAACTGTGCGGCCTTTGAAGTACCTGTCCTGCAGCAGGAAAAGATATCAGAAGCTGTAGAGACTTTGCATGCGCAGCAGCTGTTTGATGCATACCAGGGGATACTTCTATATAATTTTGAAACACGGTTTCTTCATAAAGAGGCTTATTTTGCGGGAATTCATAAGCTGAATGACATGATTCTTGGACTGTTCGGAGAGAAAAAGCAGGGCAATCTTATTGAACAGATAGAACTGCTGGAGCCGGAAAACTTTGCAAGCCTGGAAAGCTACCTGCAGACCTTCCGATTGAAAACCTTCCGTCTGATGGAACAGTGTGTGGCCAAGGAAAATCCGGTATATTACGCCAGAAATCAGATGATCCGCCAATATGTGGAAGAACATCTGACGGATGCCAATCTTTCTTTGAATGAAACCGCACGGGTTATGCATTATACTTCCACCTATTTTGGAAAGTATTTTAAAGAGCAGTTCGGATGTACCTTCCAGAAATATGTGGCTACCAAACGGATAGAATGTGCAATCCGCTATCTGCGGCAAAAAAATATGAATGTGCAGGAAATTGCTTTGAAATGCGGGTTTACCAATGATGTGACATTCCGGCGTACATTTAAGATGTATGTGGGGGTAACCCCCTCCCAGTTTGAAAAAGAACAGGGTGATGATGAGGTGAAATGACTGGTTTGGTATCGGCTGTGATGATGATATACAGAAGTTTCTCCGGTATCGAAATAAAGCCTCCATCCCGGCTATGAAGAAAACAGACAAATCCTGAATTACTTTCTTTCGGTCAGTGCGGTAAATGCGCTGCCCTGCTGAATGGTTACATAGAAACAACACAAAAGGGAAAGACCTCCCGCATCCCGCGGCCGTCCTTTCCCTTTCTCAACGTCAATCATTACAACGGCTCAGCCATCAGTCCTGCTTTCCCAGATAAACCGATCCCCCAAACCCAAGTATCAGAAGGAAAATAGGCCTGAGGAAGAAAAGCCCGACGGTGAAGCCCACGCCGTGGCCGAAGGCTTTTGAAAGCTTGTACAGCTGGACAATCATCAGCACCGTGGCCGCCAGGGAAACGAGAGAACCCAGCAGGGAGGGCAGAACCTCGCCAAGAGCGGTGCAGAGGATGTAAATCCAGAAGATTTTCGTATCCCAGGTGAACTTATAACAGGTATAAGTATTATAGATGGGAATGATTGACTTCCAGCCCGGCTCGTTTGCCTTTTCGTACATTTTCCAGCCTGCGGCTAGGATGAGAATGTACCATACCACGGACAGAACCACGCCGGTAAGGCCTGTTGTTTCATATAAATACTGAAATTGCATGGATAAAACCCCCTGTTCCGGACGGTATGGATACCGTCCTTTTTTATAGTATATTCTATCACGTATCTATTGGATTTGTAATACAATTTGTTCATATAATTTCACACTTAATTTCATGCAGTGCTTGAGTTTTTAACTCCGATAAAGTATTATTAGAATAGTATCAAAAAAACAGGAACGGCTGACGGAAATTTTGGATTCTCCGCAGTCCGGTTTGCAGACGGCTTTGACAGTCCAGGGCGGAAAGGAAATAAAATGGACGATGTGGATAACAGTTATCTTTTATTCGTTTCGGATGGTCTCTTTTTTTTGCTGCCGGTCTGCTGTCTGGACCGGGTGATGGATGCAGAAAAGCCGGAAGAGGAGGCGGAGGCGGCGGAATGTAACATACTGGCAGGGGCTTTGGGCGGAAACGGCAAGCGCAGGTACCGCATCCTGCTGCATAAGGAAGCGTCGGAAGAGAAGCTGTTGCTGCCGGCTGATGACATAATAGATCTCAGGGAAATCAATGATGAACAGATTTTAGAATTAACGGAACCGGTTCTGAATGAGAGGAACCGGTATTTAATTGCCGTTGCAGTAACCGAAACGCAAGAGGGAAGAAGGATTCCCGCATACATCCTGGATCCGGCCTGCCTGTCAGGAGAACAATAGAAGAATCTGTGAAAAGGAACTAAACATATATAAGCCAATAGGAATGAATAAAGGAACGGCGGGGGAACTATGGAATACATAACGGCACAGGCCGGGAAAAAGATGCTCTGTATAGAGAAGGAGCGGGTCGAAGCTATCCTGATGAAGCCGGAAATATGGCGTGTCCCGGATGCTTCGGAGGAAATTCTGGGAATTGCGGTATATAACGGAAAACTGGTGGTCTATTATCGCTTTGACTGTAAACAGGAGGCGCTCTGCGGTATTCTTGTCAGGGACGACGGCGGAGGGGTCTATGGAATTGCCGCGGCGGCGGTGGGGGAAGAAGGTCTTTCCCGGGAGGATCTGGAGCCCGTAATGGCGGGAACCGTAAACGGGGTATGGGAGAAGAAGAGTGATTAGGCTGAGGGAAGAGGAATTCTCTGATATTGTGAATTACATGCGTGAGGCATACGGTATCAACCTGGATAAAAAGAAGGTTCTGATAGAATGCCGTATGACAAAGCTTTTGGAAAAAAGGGGACTTAATTCCTTTGGGAAATACCTGGATATGCTCCATCAGGACAGGACAGGAGATATGGCCGCAGAAATGGTCAACTGCCTGACGACAAATTATACTTATTTTTACAGGGAGCCGGATCATTTCAGGCTGCTGCAGGAACGGATCCTGCCGAAGCTTATGGAACGTAGGCAGTATGGTGGACTGGATATCTGGAGCGCTGGCTGCTCCACCGGAGAAGAATGCTATACCCTGGCCATGGTGCTGGAGGAATGCCGCCGGCCAAATAAATACATGGGAAATATACGGCTCCTGGCGACGGATATTTCAGGGGATGCCCTGGATAAAGCGCAGAAGGGCCAATATCCGGCCAAGGAACTGGAAAAGCTTCCACTGGAATGGCAGAAAAAATACTGTGCGCAGGTTGATGACAGAACCTTTCAGGTAAACGAAGAACTGAGATACAGAATACGTTTTGAAAAAAGGAATCTGCTGGAACCGCGCCCGTCAACAGAGAGGTTTGATTTGATTCTCTGCCGGAATGTGATGATATATTTTGACAGGGATGCAAGAATGCGGCTGGTCAGGATGCTGGAGGATGCGCTGAATCCCGGAGGCTATCTCATGATAGGACATGCCGAGCTGCTTACTGCGGGGGAAACGGTGCTGGAATCCGTTTATCCTGCAGTATACAGGAAGGAACAGCCGGCGGATAAATAAAGGAGTTTATATGGGGAAAAAAATTTTGGTAGTGGATGACGCTCTTTTTATGAGAAGGGTAATCAGGAAGAACCTGGAGGGAAGCGGATACCGGGATATTGAAGAAGCCTGCAGCGGTGAGGAAGCCCTGGAGCTGTTCAGCCGTGAAAAGCCTGATCTTGTGCTTCTGGATATTACCATGCCGGGGATGTCCGGGCTGGAGGTGCTGGAGGAAATCCGAAAGAAGGATCCGGCGGCTAAGGTAATAATGTGCTCTGCGATGGGGCAGGAGCAGATGATCACAAATGCACTGATGCTCGGTGCATCGGATTTTATTGTAAAGCCCTTTAAAGCGGATGAATTTATGAAAGTGGTGGAATATACATTATCGTCCTGATTACGGCATGATAAGGGAAAAAACTGACGGAAGGCACAGCGGCCGGTAAAGCCGCGGTAAGAGGAAGGCTATAATGAAGAGACGCTTTGAAAATATGAAAATAGGCCGCAAGCTGATTTATGCATTTGCGATTATTATATTCCTGTATATTATTACTGTGATTATTTCCATCGGCAATATAGAAAGCATGTCAAAAAGAACAAAGCAGATGTACAATGAGTCGTTTGCAAATGTACAGAGTTCCCTTGCCATGATTGCCGGCCTGCAGTCTGTGGGAAAGAATATTACACTGGTGCTCACAACGGATGGCGTGGTGGATGAGCAGGAGTATCTGAAAAATATTGAGACGGGAATTGCACAATCGAGCCAGGAGCTGGATCAGCTTTCTACCGGTTATGTAAGCGATGAGGATAAGGTTGCGGAACTGAGCCGTGAATATGCCGCTCTGACTGCCGTCAGAACGAACATGCTGGAAAAGCTGAAGGCGGGACTGAAAGATCAGGCTTTGGACATTTATGTGAATCAGTATTCGGTACAGTTTAATAAGGTAAAGACCCTGCTGGAACAGGTTGTGGATCTTTGCGTCGCGGATGCGGCAGAACAGCTGGCCGAGGGGCAGAGCATGAATTTTAAAGTGGTGGTGCTGATTATTTCCCTGGCAGTGGTTATTATCCTTTTTACCATTGTTTTGTGTGTTGCAATTACCAGAAGCATTGTCCATCCTGTGGATGAGGTAAAACGGGCTGCCAACGCGATCGCAAACGGGCAGTTGAAAACGGAGCTTACATATACGTCGGAAAATGAGCTGGGACAGCTGGCTGATGATATCAGAAGTACGGCAGAGGCCTTGAACCAGTATGTATCCGAGGTGGAAAAAGGGCTGACGGCGCTGGGTGAGGGAAAGCTCAATTACAAACCGGAAGTGGTTTTTAAAGGAGATTTTATCGCGTTGGGGAATGCGATGGAGAAGATAACCGGGCTTCTGCGGGACTCCCTGCAGCAGATTGGGAGCAGCGCCGAGCTTGTATCCGGCGGAGCGGAGCAGGTATCCAACGGAGCGCAGGCGCTGGCCCGGGGAGCAGCCGAACAGGCCAGCTCGGTGGAGGAGCTGGCGGTAAGCATCAATGAAATCGCGGACAGCGTCAGGGATAATGCGGATAATGCGGTGCAGTCCAGCCGGCTGGCCGATAACGTGGGGAAGAGCCTGACGGAGAGTGATGAGCAGATGCAGGGCCTGATGGAGGCCGTTGAGCATGTGAAGAAGAATTCCAGAGAGATCAACAAAATCGTAAAGGAAATAGAGGATATCGCTTTCCAGACCAATATTCTGGCGCTGAATGCATCCGTAGAGGCGGCCAGGGCAGGAGAGGCGGGAAAAGGATTTTCCGTGGTGGCGGGTGAAATCCGCAGGCTGGCATCCCAGACGACGGCTGCCTCCAAGCTGACGGCGGAGCTGATAGAGAAGAATGCGAAGGCGGTGGACACAGGGATGACCGCTGCAGCTTCAACAGCTGAAACGATGAAGGAATCCGTGGATGGCGCACGGCAGGTTAACAGTATGGTGGATAAGATTTCAGGGGTCTGTGTACAGCAGGCTGATGCAATTGCCCAGGTACGCAAGAGCATTGAGCTGATTTCCGAGATTGTACAGGGAAATTCAGCCACGTCGGAGGAAAGCGCTGCGGCAAGTGAAGAGCTTTCCGCACAGGCGCTGGTTTTGAAGGAGATGGTGGAGCAGTTTGAGCTGTAGATACAGTGAATAACCGGAGAAAAGGAAGGTAGGGGCATGCGTCAGTTTGCGGATCTGGATGAGATATCCAGGGATATATTGAAGGAGATAGGGAATATCGGGACAGGGAATGCAGTTACTGCTCTTTCGCAGATGCTGATGCATCCGGTGGATATCGCCGTGCCTGATCTGAAAATTATAAAATATCAGGAAGTCTGCTCTCTGCTGGACAGCGCCGATGAGCTGCAGACAGGAATAATGGTAGGAGTGGGCGGGGAAATGGAAGGCATGTTCCTCTTCCTTCTCAGTGAAACCTTTACCATGATGGTCCTTAACAAAATATTGGGAGAAGAGGAGCGTGAGTTCCTCAATCCCGGAGAAATGGAACGTTCGCTAATCTGTGAACTGGGAAATATTATGTGCGGCTCCTATATCAATGCGCTTGCGTCGGTTATGGATTTGAAGCTGGAAGTATCCGTGCCGGATGTGTGCATTGATATGGGCGGGGCCATTTTAAGTGTTCCCCTGTCCCGGTTCCTCAGGGTAAGCGACGATATACTGATGATAGATAATCTGTTTCATTTAGGCGGCGAATCTTTTCTGGGCCGGATTCTGTTTATTCCGGAGCCTGATTCCCTGGATATGATGCTCCGCAGTCTCAGGGAGTGATGCCATGGAAAAAATTGTCGTGGGAATTGCGGAAGGCAAGACTGCTGTGGAGCAGCAGGTCCTGATATCCTATGCCCTGGGTTCCTGCGTGGGCGTGTGCCTGTATGATAAAAGCCGGAAAATTGCGGGCATGGTCCATGTTATTCTGCCGGAAAAGGCGGTAGCCGTAAACAGGGAAAACCCGTATAAATTCGGGGACGAAGGAGTGCGGAGGCTGGTTCAGGAAATGGAGCGGCTGGGCGCGGAGAAAAAGCGGTTAACTGCGAAAATTGCCGGCGGGGCCAAAATGTTTGAGACAGGAAGGCCGGAATGGGAAATCGGGGCGCAGAATGTGGCATCAGTGAAAAAGACGCTGGCTGAAGAGGGTATCAGGCTGATTGCAGAGGATACCGGAAAGAATTACGGCAGGACGGTAAGCTTTTATGCCGGGGACGGCAAAATGGAAGTACGGACGGTAAGACACGAGACGGTAGTATTGTAAATGACATATGGAGGATGAGTGATGGAAACTCAAAAGAAACAGATAGTGCTGATTGTGGACGACAGTCTTCTTATCTGTGAACAAATCAAGGCGGCATTGAAGGATACGCCCATTTTTATCTGCGAAGCCCATAATGGACAGGAAGCGGTTGATATGGTGGAAAATTACCAGCCGGATTTGATATTGCTAGATGTAGTGCTGCCGGATGCGGACGGCTACAGTCTGTTTGACAAGCTGAAGAAGGCGGATAAAAATGACGCGGTTATTATATTCCTTACTTCCAAGGATAAGGATGAGGATGTGGTGAAGGGCTTTTCCATGGGAGCCTGTGATTATATTAAGAAGCCGTTTGTAAGAGGGGAGCTGCAGTCCAGGGTAAATGCCCACCTGATGATTAAATATCAGAAGGATGAGCTGAACCGCCAGAACCAGGAGCTGCGCACCAATATGGAAAAACTGAACTATATGGCATTCCGTGACGGCCTTACCGGGCTGTATAACCGCCGTTACGTGGTGGGAGACCTGGCGGACGATATCCGCGGACATGAAAAGCAGGAGAAAAAGAATGTCCTGATCCTTGCCGATATAGATGATTTCAAGAAAATAAACGATACCTATGGCCATGATGCCGGGGATCTGGCTCTGGTATGTATTGCGAACATTCTGGAGGGAAACTGCCGCCAGCATAAGGTGGTCCGCTGGGGCGGGGAAGAATTCCTGATCATCCTGTTTGACGTAACGGAGGAGGAAGCTTTCCAAATCAGTGAGAAAATCCGCACTGAGGTTGAGATGTTTCCCATTTTCCATGAAAATGTGGAATTCAGCTGCACTCTTACTTTAGGGATGCATATATACCAGGAGTCGGAAGGAATAGAAGAAAGCATAAACTGTGCGGATAAGGCGCTTTACCGGGGCAAGCGTTCCGGCAAGAACTGCAGCATTTGGTATGAGAAGGAATAATAGGCGGGAAATGGTATGGGATATTTTGATGCGGATGCCGAGGATATGCTGGAGGTGTACCTGCTTGAAACCAGGCAGCTGACCGGGCAGTTAAGTGCGGTTTTATTAGATACGGAAAAAAAGAATGCATTTTCCGGGGAAGATATTCACAGTATTTTCCGGATTATGCATACAATTAAAAGCTCTTCCGCTATGATGGGTCTGCAGGAATTATCCTCCATGGCCCATAAGCTGGAGGATCTTTTTGCATATTACAGGGAAAATTTCGGCAAAATTGAAAAACCGGAGCCGGAGCTTTTTGACCTGCTGTTTGCAGCCTCCGATTATATAGAAACTGAGCTGGGGGACATGGAAAATGAAGACTACAGGCCCCGCAGTACGGCTGTGATAGAGGAACGGACAGAGGCGTATCTGAGAAAAATAAACAATCCGGAAGGGGAGGCGGCCGCTGCTGGCGGGAATCAGGAAGAGAACCCGGAAGAGAATCCGCAGGCAGGCAAAGCGCAGGAGGCCGCAGGGGATATCAGGAAGGAAATTCCCGTAATACCGGATACTATGGCCGGAAAAGGCGGCACCATTGTGCGTATTCTGTTTGAAAACGGCTGCCGGATGGAAAATATCAGGGCCTTTATGCTGGTGCGCCAGATAAGCGGCATGTGCTCTGTGGTGGAGACATGGCCCGGCGAACTGGAAAAATCCGGGGAAAGCTGTGGCTATATCAGTGAAAACGGTGTTTTTATCCGTTTTGAAACAGAGCGCAAGGCGGAAGTGCTGGAAAGCCTGAGAAGGGGACTTTTTGTGGCGGACTGCATGATTCTTGCAGAAGAAGGGCCGAAGCCTGCGGCAAACGAAGCCGCTGGGGGTATGGACGGCTCCGGGAAAGAAAGTGCTCCTTTAGGGGAAAACGGAAAACTCACAAAGAACGGGCTGAATGGGAAAAACGGACAGGCGGAAGGCAGGGAGACCGAATTTTTCAATGTGCGTTCTGACAGGCTGGACAGGCTGCAGTCTATTTCCGGGGAGCTGATGCTTCATATGCTTATGCTGGAAAATGAGCTGGAAAGCCTGGGGCTGGAGGAAATCAAGGAAGGCAGCGCCCACCAGATCAGCCGGCTGATCAGTGAAATGGAACGGAACGTGATGGAAATGCGTCTGGTTTCCATCAACAAGATAGTGCCAAAGCTGCGCCGTATACTGCGGGATATCTGCAGGGATCAGAACAAGGAAGCGGATCTCATTCTGGAATGCGGGGATCTGGAAGCGGATAAAAGCGTGGTGGAATATGTATCCGAGGCTTTATTGCACATTATCAGGAATGCGGTGGATCATGGGATTGAGACGCCGGAGGAAAGAGAGGCCGCAGGAAAGAGCAGAAAAGGGAAAATTATTTTTTCCGCAGAAAGCACGGCAGGAGAGCTGCGGCTGTCGCTGAGCGATGACGGGACTGGCCTTGACGAAGTGAAAATAAGGGAGAGGGCCAGGGAAAGAGGGCTTTTTACCAGGCCGGAGGAGGAATATGATCTGCAGGAAATCCAGGAACTGATTTTAAGTCCCGGATTTACCACCAATGAGCAGGTGACGGAGTATTCCGGAAGAGGCGTGGGCCTGGACGTGGTCAAAAATGTGCTGGAGGATGTGGGAGGCAACCTGTATATCCACAGTGAGAAGGGGAAAGGCACCACCTTTACCATTGTGGTGCCTCTGTCCCTGGCCACTATGGAATGCATCCGCTTCAGGGTGGGGGACTGCCGATTTTCCGTTCCGGCCAGGCACGTATACCGTTTCCTGGATCTGGAGAAAAACAGGGACAACGTGGAGAATATTAATGGGAAAGATTATATTCTGTATGAGGACAGGATGGTGCCGCTCATCAATTTGAACCGCTTTTACCATCTGCAGGCGGAGGAGCCGGAGCATCCCATTGTTGTCTACGTTAAAGGGAATGAAAAGGAAGGCTGTATCATGGTAGACTATATGTATGAGCAGAAACGGATCGTGGTGAAACAGCTGCCGCCTCTGTTTGGCCTGGGCTTCCGCAAACGGACGGGAATCAGCGGCTGCAGCATCATGGGAAACGGCTCGGTCTGTGCGGCGATTGATACAGAGATCCTGATAGGCCTGTATGAAAAGGAGGATGCATATGGAAGCTTACAGCAGCAGAGAACTGCTCTGCATTCCGGGGAAAAATAAAAGCTATGCGATTGAGACGGCGTATGTCACTGAACTGTGCTGTCAGATACAGCTGTCCCGCATCCCCTGTATGCCGGAGTATTACGCCGGCGTATGCAGCTACAAGGGGAATATTATTCCGGTGATAAAGCTGCACAGTGAGGAGGATCCCGGGGAAGACAGCCTGTTGCTGGCGGTGTCCTGCGGCAAATACCAGCTGGGCATCCTTTTTACGGGAGATCCTTATATCCTGCCTGCCGGAACCGCTGAAACGGTGGAAAGCCCTGCGGATATGGGCGATTCGGGTATCTGGGCGGGAAAGGAAATCTGCAGGCATGAAAAGGAAATCCTTTTTGTAATAGATATGGAGAAAACAGTGGAGGGCCTGATAATCTGCCAGTAAGGAAAAGCAGGAAAGTTTGAAAATATTTCCAGATAATGTGTAATACTATTAAAAGAGCGCGGCAGACAGGAAACGTCCTTTCTGCAAACAAACAAGTTAGGAGGAATAATATGCTTGAAGTGATGGAAGAAAAAGCAATGATACAATTTCTGGAAAAGTTTACAGACTACCCTTTCCTGGTGCGGTTCCAGGGGCATGAATACACTATTGGTGAGGGAGAGCCGTCCTTCACCGTTATTTTCAGGAATCCCATCCCTGTTTCCCGGCTGATGACGAGTACGTCGCTGGCGCTGGGGGAGGCCTATATGGATGGCGAGCTTGAGATAGAAGGCGATCTTTACCAGGCGCTGGATCATTTCCTTGGTCAGATGGGAAAATTCTCAGCGGATCAGCATGCGCTGAAGAAGCTTATCCATACCTCTACCTCCAAGAAGAATCAGGAGAAGGAGGTCACCAGCCATTATGATCTGGGAAATGATTTCTACAAGCTGTGGCTGGATGAAACACTGAGCTATTCCTGCGCTTATTTCCGCAGTGAGAACGACACCCTGTACCAGGCGCAGGTAAATAAGGTGGATTACATTCTGCAGAAGCTGTACCTGAAGGAAGGCATGACGCTTCTGGATATCGGCTGCGGCTGGGGGTTCCTGTTGATTGAGGCTGCAAAAAAATACCATATTAAGGGAACCGGAATTACCTTAAGCAAGGAGCAGCACAGGGAGTTCCGGGAGCGGATAGAAAAGGAAGGGTTACAGGATTATCTGACGGCTGAGCTGATGGATTACCGGGATCTGCCCGCCATGGGACAGAAATTCGACCGTGTGGTCAGCGTAGGTATGGTGGAGCACGTGGGGCGTGAGAATTACCATCTGTTCGTAGACTGCGTGGAAAAGGCGCTGAAGGACGGCGGCCTGTTCCTGCTTCATTTTATCAGCGCCCTGAAGGAGCATCCCGGAGATCCCTGGATAAAGAAGTATATTTTCCCGGGCGGTGTGGTTCCCAGCCTGCGGGAAATGATTTCCTGCATGGCGGATGATAATTTCCATGTCCTGGATGTGGAGAACCTGCGCCCTCATTATAACCGGACGCTGCTTTGCTGGGAGCATAACTTCAGGGAGCACATGGAAGAGGCGGAGCAGATGTTTGATGAAAAATTCCTGCGTATGTGGGAGCTTTATCTGTCCTCCTGCGCGGCAACCTTCCATAATGGAATCATTGATATCCATCAGGTGCTGGCCTCTAAGGGTGTTAACAACGAGCTCCCTGCCGTTCGGTGGTATTGAGCGCAGGATAAGCGGATCAGCCCCGTTTGCGACCTCTTGTCCCTTCCCACCGGAGCAGCCGCGGCCCGTGTCGCTGCGGTCCATGCTGCTTTGGTGGGATGGGACGGAAGGACGCAGACGGGGCTGATTCATTTATCAGGAGAAGATGTGGAGTGAAGCTTAAAAGGTTGGTTATATGCGGCAGGATGCCGTTGGTAAAGGAGCGGGAATGGAGAGAAAAGTAATATTTCATGTGGATGAATGTGGCAGGTTTGAAATGGCGGCGGGGAATATACATAATATGTGTAGTTTTTACCGGGGAAGGGAAATTCCGGTGGTAATAGAGCTTTTGTTGAATGGGGAAGCTGTCCGGGCGGCGGCTGCAGCGGCTCCGGAGGCGGAGGGGTGCAGGGAGCTGCTTCGGGAGGAAGGTGTTGAAATAGCAGTGTGTAATAATGCGCTTAGGAAAAACGGGATTGCGGCGGAGGAACTGACGGAGGGGGTCAGGGTGGTTCCGGCGGGGGTGGTGGAGCTTGCGGAAAGGCAGTTTCAGGGTTATGCTTATATCAGGCCTTAGTATTTTCAGGAGCGGCGGACAGAGAGCTGCTGCGGGGGAGTTAGGGCAGATAGGTCGGAATAATCAGGAGAAGTAAGGGACGGATAGCTGGGGCAGGGCAGCTGTAACAGGATAAATGGAGCAGGATAATCAGGGCAGGAAACAGCGGGCGGTTAATGGAGGGATAGTGGTTATGAAGGAAATCAGGAGTGAATCGAAGTTCACTTTTTTTGAGGCAACAAGCATTATTGTGGGGCATGGAGTGGGATCCGGTATTTTGTCGGTGCCCTTTCTTGCGTCCAGAAACCGTTGGTATGATATTCTCTGGATTATCCTTTTGGTGTACGGGATTAACCTGGTGATGCATTTTATGATAGCGGAGCTGTCCTACAATAATGGCGGGGCACAGTTTATTAAGTGCTTTGAGAAGGAGCTTTTTGTGGGCAGGATGAAAAAGGCGGCGACCTGGTTTGCCTTCGGGCTGCTGGGCTTTTCCGTGGTGGTGAACGTGAGCGGGTTTATTGCCGGGGCTTCGGCTGTCTTTGAGGCCTGGTTCGGCCTGCCGTCCGCGGCGGGGATGCTGCTTTTCTATGTGCTTGCGGCGAGCGTGGTTTATATCGGTATGAAGCTGGTGGGAATCTGTGAAAAAATCGCGGTATTCTCCATGGTGGGGGTTATTGGAATTCTGTTTATCGCAACTTTGATTTCCGATGTCAGCCCTCTGCCGGCCAGTTTTGTTTCTGCTTCCAATCTGCTGGCGCTTTACAGCATGGTATCCTTCTCTCTTTCCGCGGTGATGTCCGTGCCGCAGGTGGTAAAGGGGCTGAATGGGGACAGGAATCAGATTATGGGTTCCATTGCGGCAGGTACGGGAATCAATGTGGGGCTGATTCTGCTGATTACCTTTATGACGCTTCTGGGGGCGGGCAGCGGGGTGACGGAAAACGGCGCGCTGGTGGATCTGTCCCTTCATCTGGGCGGCTGGGTGAGTATTATCGGATATATTTTCTCCCTGCTGGCTCTTGCCACATCTTTCTGGGCCAATACACTGAACCTGCGTGATATCGTAAATGAGCAGACCGGCTGGGGTGTGAAAAAAAGCTGGCTGGCCGCTTCCCTTCCCTGTCTTCTTATCGCGCTTATCGGCGTGGAGAGCTTTGTGGGCTTTACCAGGCTGGCCGGTGTGGTGCAGGTGCTGACGGGAATCGGTATTATCATTGCTTATAACCGTTCCAGAAAACATGAAGGGAGCAGTCTTATCTGCGGAAGGCTGGGGACCATACCGTTCCAGGTTATTGTGGTGGTCAGCTCCCTGCTGTCCACTATAGGATCTTTGCTTGCGGTTTCGTAAGAATTATTAAGCGGGAGGACAGGATAATGGCCGGATTGAATGAAATCTGCATTACACAGACGGCGGCAACGGTTTTAGCCCTGCTGGGTGAAAAAAAGGGGGCGGAAATGGCGGAGCCTGACAGGCGGGTGCTTACACAGGCGGAAAAGCTCTATGGCGCGGGGGGCTGCGATCGTGTCTTTATGTATCATCCGGATGCGGTGGCGATGTGGATTTATGAAAAATACAGGGCGCATTTTGCACAGCTGGAAAAGCGGGCGGCGCTCAGGCTTCCCATGCGTTCCGTTGTCCCGCCGGTCACGCCGGTGGCCTTCGCTTCCATGTACAGCGGGCTGCAGCCGGCGCAGCATGGGATTATGAAATATGAGAAGCCGGTGCTTGGGGTGGAAACTGTTTTTGACAGGCTGCCGGAGGCAGGGAAACGCGTGGCGGTTATTTCCACGCAGGGGGACAGTATTTCCCTGATTTTTCTGGAAAGGCAGGTGGATTATTTTATCTATCCCACAAAACAGGAATGTAATGAAAAGGCGATGGGGCTGATTGCTGAGGATACTTACGATCTTATCGTTCTGTATAACGGGGATTATGATTACTATATGCACCGCAGGACTCCGGAAGGAAAACGGGCGCTGCAGGCTCTTGATGAGAATATCAATACCTGGTGCGGCATTTACGACAGAATCAGGGACTGCTGGACGGGACACCGTACCGCGCTGGCCTTTGCCCCGGATCATGGCTGTCACCGGATGCTTGGCTTCCTTGGAACCCATGGGAAGGAGGAGCCTTGCGATATGAATATCATGCATTTCTATAGCTTTCTTCAGGAGCGGGCGGAACCGTAGGCTGCTTTGGCGGCATCGGAAGCTTTGGCCGCTACTGTTGCTCCGGCGGCTCCTTCTCTGCAGCAGACTTCCGGAATTCCCTGGGAGAGACACCGTAGGCATCCCGGAAAACCCGGGAAAGGTGCGCTGTGGAGGTAAAACCGCATTTTTCCGCAATCTGGCTGAGGGGCAGCCGGGTGTCCAGGAGCAGCTGGTGTACCTTGGAAAGCCTGACGTTGTATAAGTATTCCAGGAAAGTGGCCCCGGTGGCGCTGCCAAACAGGCGGCAGAAATGGTAACGGCTCATATGGACCAGTCCGGCCGCGGCATCCAGGGTGATGTTTTCCTGATAATGGGTGTTGATATAATGGATAACGGATACGATTTCAGGCTGGATGCTTTTGCCGTCCAGAGTATCTTGGGCGCCTGCGTCCTCCAAAAGCTCACCCAGCAGTACCAGCAGCTGCAGGATGACGGAGCAAAGCAGCTTTTCTGCAAGAAAACCGCTTCTGTTATGGCAGGCATCCGCTTTCTTAAAATGTTCCAGCACTTCGGCCGCCTGTGCGTCGGATAAATGCAGCACACAGGAATCCAGTTTATGAAGCAGCAGGCGTGTTTCCCCTTCGGTAAGCAGGGAATGCAGTACCGGAACGGGAAGATTGATAATATAACGCTCGTAGGAGTCGGATTCCCGGCTCTCCGTATAATGAATCTCAAAGGGCTTGAGGATATACAGATCCCCCGGCCTCAGGGTATAACGCACATCATTCAGAATCAGGGTCCGATCCCCGGATATCTGCAGGTAAATCTCATAGGTGTCATGATAATGCTGTACCTTCATATCACTTTTTTCCGGCTTCCGGATATATTCCACCAGAAATTCTTCATAGGGCTCAAAGGCTGTGTGAAGCATCCTTTTTTCCTCCTGGAAAACATACTGGAATGCAGATTTTCCGTTTTTTTTCCGGCTGTCAGCCGCATTGCCGAAGCATGGGGGAAGCCGGATAAACTTTTACATCCGTATTATATAACCCCAAAAAATAAAGAGCAATATCTGAACGGTTCTTTTATAAAATAAGCATTTATTTTGCTGTATTCTTATTTCTTGCGTGCTAGTATAATGCTATCGGACAGTAAGTGCGAAGCGGTTGGGCAATTACTGAACAGTGAGAAAATATTTGGAGGATGAGTATTATGAGGTATACGGACAACGGAGCGGAGGACATTAAAATCGCCTATATCGGGGGAGGCTCCCGCGGCTGGGCATGGGGGCTTATGAGCGACCTGGCGGCTGCACAGGATATGAGCGGCAGTGTATTCCTGTATGATATCGACAGGGAAGCTGCGGCCAGAAATGAATGCATCGGCAACAAAATGAAGGACTTGAAGGAATGCAGATCCGCGTGGAATTATAAAGCGGTGGAAACTATGGAGGAGGCGCTGACAGGGGCGGATTTCGTAGTGATTTCCATTATGCCGGGCACCTTTGACGAAATGGAAAGCGATGTCCATGCCCCGGAAAAATTCGGTATTTACCAGTCCGTTGGGGATACCACGGGACCGGGGGGCCTTATGAGGGCGCTGCGCACGATACCGATGTTTGAAGAATTTGCCGCAGCCATCAGGGAATACTGCCCGCAGGCCTGGGTCATCAATTATACCAATCCCATGACGGTATGCGTGAAGACGCTGTACCGCGTATTTCCCAAAATCAAGGCCTTTGGCTGCTGCCATGAGGTATTCGGAACCCAGAAGCTTCTGGGCCTGGCGCTGGAGGATATCAAGGGCATCCAGGGGGCGCAGAGAGAGGACATCCGGGTAAATGTGGTGGGAATCAATCATTTTACCTGGCTTACGGCAGCGCAGTATAAGAATATGGATCTGTTCCCCATCTACCGGGAATTTGCATTGAAATACAGGGATGAGGGCTTCGGGGAAAAGGCGGATGAAAACTGGCTGAACCGTTTCTTTGACAGCCGCGAGCAGGTCAAGCTGGATCTGTTCCTTAAATACGGCGCGATTGCAGCGGCGGGCGACAGGCATCTGGCGGAATTCTGTCCCGGTTCATGGTATCTGAAGGATGAAGAAACCGCACATTCCTGGGGCTTTAAGCTGACCCCGGTATCCTGGAGGAAGGAAGATCTGAAGAACCGTCTGGCCAGGAGCGAGCGGCTTTACAAGGGCGAGGAGGAAATGACGATCAATCAGACCGGTGAGGAAGGGGTGCAGCAGATGCGTTCCCTGCTGGGCCTGCGCGATCTGGTGACCAATGTGAACATACCCAACTGCGGCCAGATTCCCAACCTGCCGCTGGGCGCCGTTGTGGAAACAAATGCGCATTTCAGCGCGGACTCTGTCCGGCCTGTATTTGCCGGGCCGGTACCGCAGAGCGTGTACCCGCTTGTAAGCAGGGTATGCGGTATTCAGGAAATGACCGTGGAGGCTGCCATGGGCCGGGATCTGGAGCTGGCGTTCCAGGCCTTCTGTATGGACCCCAATATGGAGCTGGGTCTTAAGGATGCCAGAATATTGTACAACACAATGGTAGAAAATACTGCAAAATACCTCACAATGTACCAGTAAGACAGGTTTGCCGAGGGTTTCCATCAATAAATCAACACAAATAATTTATATTATTCAAATAAAAAAGACTGTGGCTCCCCCACCTTTAAATTACTATTACAGTTACGGGATCCACAGCCCTTTTTAGCCCCCCCAATCCTTTATCCCACTATTTAGTAGTGGGATTCAATATTCTTCCGGCCAGCCAGTGAGGTGCCAGCCATGTTCGGTCCCAGGGCGGGGGCGGCGGGGAGTGTTTACAGAACCATTGGAAAAAACGGTGATGTTTCTTACTGCCCCGAAAGGCCAGGATTCCGCCGCCCCTAGCGGCTTGTCTGACGAAGACAGCAGACGCCAGTCGCTGTCTGAGGAGTTCCAGCCGCGTTGGCGAAATCCTGGCCTTTCGGGACAGTTAGAAACACCCCGTTTTTGAGACTGGCTCAGTAAACACCCCCGCCGCCCCCGCCCTGGGACCGAACATGGCTGGCACCTCACTCCTCCCCCCCCCGCCAAAAGAATTATGGAATTTCCCTCCCAATTATGTTAGGATGATAAAGAAAATATTTCAGAGGAGGATTCAGATGAGCATAAGAATTGGCATATTAGGCTATGGAAACCTGGGCAGAGGCGTAGAATGTGCGATTAAGCAGAACCCGGATATGGAACTGGCGGCAGTATTTACAAGACGCGCGCCGGAATCCGTCAGGATTCAGACACAGGGCGTTCCTGTCTGCAGAATTGAAGATGCGGTGCAGATGCAGGATAAAATCGATGTCATGATTCTCTGCGGCGGAAGCGCCACGGATCTGCCTGTGCAGACACCTGAGTTCGTGCAGTATTTTAATGTAATAGACAGCTTTGACACCCATGCGAAGATCCCGGAACACTTTACGGCCGTTGACGAGGCGGCGAAGAAGAGCGGAAAGGTAGGCATCATTTCCTGCGGTTGGGATCCGGGCATGTTTTCACTGAACCGCCTGTACGCAAATGCGGTACTCCCGCAGGGTAAGGATTATACCTTCTGGGGCAAGGGCGTCAGCCAGGGACATTCCGATGCCATCCGCCGGATTGAAGGGGTAGCGGATGCAAGGCAGTACACCATTCCCGTGGACGAAGCGCTGGCCAGCGTTAGAGCCGGAGAAAACCCGGAGCTGACCACCAGGCAGAAGCATACGAGAGAATGTTTTGTAGTAGCGCAGGAAGGAGCGGATAAGGCGCGTATTGAAGAAGAAATCAAGACGATGCCCAACTATTTTGACGAATACGATACCACCGTACACTTTATCAGCGAAGAGGAAATGAAGCGGGATCACAGCGGCATCCCTCACGGCGGCTTTGTCATCCGCAGCGGTAAGACAGGCTGGAATGAGGAGTTTGGGAATGTGATTGAATACAGCCTCAAGCTGGATTCCAATCCGGCCTTCACTTCTTCCATACTTGTGGCTTTTGCAAGGGCGGCATACCGTCTGGCAGAAGAAGGACAGTCCGGCTGCAGGACAGTATTCGATATCGCGCCCGCCTATCTGAGCGCAAAGAGCGGTGAGGAACTGCGCAGAACCATGCTGTGAGCGGAAGAAAAAGATACATGCAAATTGCCTGGATACAGGCCGGATGGCCTGAAAAAGGGCGCGGAAATTACTGAACCCGGAGGATTGATGAATCTTCCGGGTTGTTTTTTTGAAGTATGATACCATATATAGTGAATTTGTTCTTTTTTTGTATCCCCGGTTTCTGCCATGTGCCGTGTTTCCTGTCCTTTCAGATGCAGGAAGTGTCTGGGCCGTCCGGGGTATGGCAGGATGGATTTTGGGGTTTGCAGATTCGGTTAGCCCTGTGCGGAGGATGGGGCCTGCGGCGTACCCATCTGGCATAAAGGGTGATATCTCCGGTACTGCCCTGGGGGATTACCGTGACCTGTCTGCCTCCCCCGGGAGCATTATACCAGCCGGAAAAACGGAATCCGGTGCGCTCTCCGGGTGGCAGCAGCCGGATATCAGGAGAGACGGCCGTATAGGATTCCGGATTGGGATGGGGGCTTCCCTCCAGGTTTTCATAGCGGATGGCATATACAATGGGAATCAGCCAGACCTGCGTCTGATTTCCGTTCAGCCTTATTTCCCAGCCATCGAAATCCTGAGGCGGTTTCCGGAAGGCATCGGCGTCCTGCTGCGTAAGAGTGGTATGTGGGGGAGTGCCTTCTCCGGCAATGACAGGCTCTCCCTCCGGATTGGGTGATACATATCCGGAATTGTCCAGCTGTATTACGGACCCGGAATCCAGGCCGCCCTGAAGGAAGACCACGGCGTCACGATCTTCAATATAAAAACCATTGGTTATATCCCTCAGCCCTTCAATATAGAATTCTCCATTATTATAAATTCCCGGCGCATAGGACGAGGCCCGGTTCTCCCCGCCTTTGCCCAGCGAGGCCTGGTTCAGCTTATAGACCTGGGAGCCGATATCGTTGTATATTCCGCCGCCCACCCCCGCCTGATTCAGAAAAATATCACCGCCCGTAAGGATGGCTGTGCTGCCGCCGTGGTTCCACAGGCCGCCTCCCTGTCGGCGGGCCGTATTGGAGTGTATGCTTCCGCCCGACATATCCAGCATGGAGCCCTCCGCCAGGCTGACGCCACCCCCGGACTGCAGGGCGCTGTTCCCTGAAATATCCGTTCCCGGCCGGATAAGTAGCCGCCCCGGAATACAGCAGATGCCGCCGCCGTGACCGCCGAAACCATTTTCTTTGGCATCGGCCCGGTTATTTTGGACGAGCACTTTGCCCTGAAGCGTAAGCGTTCCGTTTGCCGTATTGCAGTAAATACCGCCCCCGTTGCCGATACGGCAGGTATTATTAGTGACAAAGGACGCATCCGTAATCAAAAGGGATGCGCCGTCTCCTCCGTTCCAGATGGCGCCGCCGCTGCTATTGATAGCGGTATTGCCTGAAAATGTGCTGTTTTCCACGGAGGTATCCAGCGTCCCGCTGCCGGAAAAGAGGCGGAGGGCGCCGCCCTCGTAGCCGGCCGTATTGGTGAGCAGCCTGGAATTTATAAAACGGACGGTTCCGGTGCTGCCGTTGCTGTAATATATGGCGCCGCCGCTGTTGCCGGCCTCATTTTCCGCAAAACGGCAGCCATCCGAGAGAAAAAAGGTTTCGGCCTCACTTCCCAGGAGGATTGCGCCGCCGCTGCCGGAGGAGCGGTTGGAAAGGAAGCTGCTGTCGGCGGCAGTGAAGGAACAGGCGGACAGGCCGGCATACAAAGCGATGGCCCCGCCGGAGGCCGAGGCCTGATTATCCTCCAGCAGACAGCTTTGAAGATGGATTTCGGAGGGGTGTGCCAGGGAGCGGTTCTGAAGCCACAAACCGCCGCCGCTGCCGGAGGCGTCGGTGGTGGCTGTATTTTTTATCAGGCTGCTGTTTTGGGCGGAGAGGGAAAAACCTGCATCGGAAAGCAGATAAAGCATTCCTCCTGTACCAGCCGTATTTTCCCTGAATACAGTACCGTCGATGCTGATGGAGACGGGCTGCAAAACTGCTGTCAGACAGACTGCACCGCCGTTATTGGAGGCCCTGTTTGCCGATATCGGAGACGTGGTGGATATTTCAAGCCGATCTCCCGCATTGGCGTTGTAGAAGTAGACGCCTCCGCCATGATATGCGCTGTTCCCGGCAAGCAACATGCTTCCTGTAAGCTTCAGAAGCGAGGATGCCGCCCCGCCGCCGCGATAGCCGGAAAAAAAGATGCCGCCGCCGGAGGAAGAAGCGCTGTTCCCGGTAATTCTCACCTCATCGCCTATGGTCAGGGAAATGCCTGCGCCCGATGTGAGGGAATGGCAGCAGATGCCGCCGCCGTTTGCCGCCGAATTATCCGCAATGACTGCGTAATCTGAAAACTCCATACGATCATTGGAGGTCCCGGGAAACATGGCGGCAGCGCCTCCGGAGGTTTTGGACACACAGCCTGTAATCCGGGAATTGCCGTTCATTACAAGTAAATTGGCCAGGGCGGGGGCCGCCTGGAGACAGACGCCGCCGCCTTCTGCCGCAGAATAATTGTTCCGCAGGATACAACCGTCCTCCAGATAGAGAGAGCCGCCGTTTACGCAGATCAGAGAACGGTTGGCGCTGTCGGATGCGGGATGGGAAGCCATATCCCCGTCCAGAATAATGTTGTTCAGATGCAGGGAAGCCCCCGATGCGACACGGAACAGGTTTTGGCTGTGGCCGGTGGCTTTCGTCAGAGCAAAAACATCCGGGAAAAGACTGCTTATGGTAACGTCACGGCCGACTTCCAGTTGTTTTGTAACAGGGATGTCGGCCGTCAGCTGAATGGAAGGGTCTGTTCCGGCAAGCGCTGCCGAAAGTTCGGATTCATTGGAAACCTGTGCCATAGGATATCACCTTTTTTTACATAATACCCTATTGTATGCAGGAGGCGCATAAAAAGAGCCAGTTTCAGGGGAAAACAGAACAAGCAGGGGGAGTGCCCGGAATGGTTTCAAAATAGAGCAACGGCCGAAGCCCGGGGTGTGAAGAATAATGATGGCGAACTGAGCAGCAGATGTAAAACAAGATGGTAAAACCTGACGGACTGTGCTAGAATAAAACAAAAGCCGGCCGGCAGCATATCCGGGAAAATATTTTCCGGCCTGACGGGGAGTCCCCGCCGGGAGTTAGAAACAGTGGGCATGCAGAATACTGCATGCAGAATCCTGCACCCGTAATCCGCTCCAAAGTACATCCGCACACTTCCGTGTGCACACCGCCTTCGGCTGTACATTTCCGCAGCTTACGGTATCGGTGTATTGTGCCGTCCGGCTTATCAAAGCTATGAGCAGCGCGTGAGGATAAAAGAGGAACTGCATGGGATGCTCACATGCGGTTCCTCTTTTTGGTTTTTACCGTGAAAATATTTTCCATGCTGTCAAGTATTTTTATTGTCCCTGTTTTTCACGAAAGGAGGAGGCTCCTGTATGTCAAATTCGCAGCTTTGGAAATACTGTACCAAAGAACAATGCCAGGACTTTATCCTTTCGCTGGATCTTGTCCCTCACAGCGCCGGTATGAGCAGGGAAAAGCAGCTTGCCTGTCTTTATATGCTCAGCAACCGGGGGGCGGAGAATTACCATAAGGAGATTCTGACAAAAAAGGATGGCGGGACAAGGACGCTTATGGTTCCCTGCAGCCTGCTGAAGGCCGTGCAGCGCAATATCCTGCACCATGTGCTGGAGCAAAGGCCTGTATCGGACTGCGCCAGGGCCTATCGGAAAGGCACGGACATCCTGGCCAATGCCGGGCCGCATACCGGGAGAAAGCAGGTGCTCAAGCTGGATATCAGCCATTTTTTTGACAGTATTCTCTTTCCCAGGGTTATCAGCGCCGCCTTCCCGGATACGCTGTTTCCTCCGGCCGCCGCCGCGCTTCTGGCAAACCTGTGCTGCTGCCGGGAACGCCTGCCCCAGGGCTCTCCGGCTTCTCCGGCCATCTCCAATCTGGTGATGCGCCCCTTTGATGAATCCATGAGGCGCTGGTGTGAAGCGAGACAGATCGTATACACCAGATACTGCGATGACATGACCTTTTCCGGAGATTTTGATCCCGCCGCTGTCTATCATAAGGTAAAAAGCTATCTGGAGGCGATGGGATTTTCCTTAAATGAAAAGAAAACAAAGCTCCTGAAGGACGGCGTACGCCAGAGTGTGACGGGAATTGTGGTCAATGAAAAGCCCCAGGTCTCCAGGGATTACCGTAAAAAACTGCGGCAGGAGATCTATTACTGCATGAAATATGGCATAACAGGGCATCTTGAAAGGCTGAGGGAGAAGACCGGGAATGCGGTGGAGGAGCAGAGGTATATATGTTCTGTCCTTGGAAGAATCCAGTTTGTGCTGCAGGTGAATCCGGAGGACAGGGAATTCGCGGAATACTGCAGGATATGGAAAGAGCGGTTTGTAAAATAATCGGAAAAAGGCTACAGCAGGTGCAGGGGAAAATGAGTATTTAATTCAGGCTGTTATAAAGGCCACGCAGTATTACGGCGGGCCGTAAATATAAAAGGAGGGTATTTTTTATGGAAAAACAGGTTAAAGGGGTGGCACATGCAGCATTTAATGTGTCGGACATGGATAAGGCGGTTCAGTTCTACCATGATGTTTTCGGCTTTGAGAAAGCGTTTGAGATGGCGCATCCGGTGACAGGGGACCCGTGGATTGTATACCTCCATGCCGGCGGCAGCCAGTTCATCGAATTATTCTACGGAGGGGTTAACCCTCAGGAATATAAGGACGGCAACATCGGTTATTCCCACATCTGCTTTGAGGTTGAGGATATTAACAAAACCGCGGAGCAGATTGTAAAGGCGGGAGCCGTACTGGATTCGCCCGTGTCCCAGGGGCTGGATAAAAACTGGCAGTGCTGGACCCATGATCCGGACAACAACCGGATTGAACTGATGCAGATGGAGGAAGAATCCCTGCAGAACCAATTCTTAAGAGAACATAAACTGTGACGGAAGGGAAAACCTGATGCGGCGCGTCTGCTGCATCAGGTTTTCTGCTCCTCCCGGAAACCCTCCATTATAACACCAGACTGTTCCGGTTATGCTAAGGTAATACCGTAAGGAGGCGCTGCAATGAATACCTACAGGACATCGGAAGTTGCTGAAAAAATCGGGATACATCCCAATACGGTGCGGCTGTATGAGGAGCTGGGACTGATTCCCAGGCCCCAAAGACAGGGCAACGGCTACAGGGTTTTTACCGATCTGCATGTGGAACAGTTCCGTCTTGCCAGGCTTGCTTTTCAAATTGAGGTAATGCAGAATGGGCTGAGGAAAAAAATAATTCATATGGTAAAAGTGTCCGCTGCCGGAGATTATGATACGGCGCTGGAGCTTACCCGGGCATATATAGACCAGGTCAAAACTGAAATTGCCAATGCGGAGGAAGCTATTGAAAGCGTAAAACAGATTTTGCATGGGGAAAGCTGCGGGAACACCTGCTTTTTAAAACGCAAGGAGGTGTCAGAACAACTGAATATTTCAATGGATACCTTGAGAAACTGGGAAATGAACGGCCTCCTGACTGTAAAACGAAGAAAAAACGGGTACCGGATTTATACGGAGGAGGATATCAGACGGCTGAAAATCATCCGCTCCTTAAGATGTGCGAATTATTCCCTGGAGGCTATTTTATCCATGCTCAGCCAGTTGGCCGAAGATCCGGATCTGGACATAAGAAAAGCGCTGGACACACCGAGACCTGATGCGGAAATCATTGCGGTGTGCGATAAGCTGATAACCTCCCTGACGTCTGCAGAGGAAAATGCATGTCAGATGCTTTGCATGCTGCAGAATATGAAAAGAAGGTTCGGAAAACCCTCCAGTTAACCACCAGTGTTTGCTTCCGTGCTATCCTTGTCCCTGTAAAAATACGAAGAGGAGGCAATGATATGCAGGAAGTAATCAAGGTGGAACAGCTTACCAAATCCTATGGCGCCCTCCGGGCGGTTGACGGCCTGAGCCTGTCTGTGGCACGCGGCATGGTATTCGGGCTGCTTGGCGCAAACGGTGCGGGAAAGTCCACAACCATTGAATGTATGCTGGGCACGAAAAAGCCGGAAAAGGGAAGCGTCACCATATTGGGAAGCAGCCCCACGGCGGACAGGAAGGCGCTTTTTGAAAAAACAGGCGTTCAGTTCCAGGAGAGCAATTATCAGGAGCAGATCAGAGTGGCGGAGCTGTGTGAGGTAACTGCATCCCTGTACCGGAATGCATCGGATCCTGCGGCGCTGCTACAAAGGTTTGGGATTGGGGATAAGGGAAAAAGCCTGGTAAAGGATCTGTCCGGCGGACAGAGGCAGCGGCTTTTCATCGTCCTCGCGCTGATTCCCAATCCGGAGGTGGTCTTTCTGGACGAACTGACCACCGGCCTGGATGCGAAGGCCCGCCGGGAGGTATGGAAAATACTTTCCGATTTGAAGGAAAAGGGCCTGACCATCTTTCTGACCTCCCATTTTATGGACGAGGTGGAGGCTTTGTGCGATCGTATCTGCATTTTAAAAAAGGGAAAAAGCGTCTTTTACGGAACGGTTTCCGAGGCGGTGGAAAAAAGTCCCTGTGAGAAGTTTGAGGATGCATACCTTTGGTATACGGATGAGGAGGAAACGGCCCATGAAAACATTTAAAACCATGCTGAAAACTGAACTGAAGCTGTCGCTGCGCGGGATGGACATGGTCATTTTTGCGATTTGTGTTCCGCTGGTGGTCCTGGTTATTCTGGGAATCATTTATGGCGATAAACCTGCCTTTGAAGGCGCCGGATACAGCTTCCTGGAGCAATCCTTCGGTGCGCTGGCTTCAATTTCCATCTGCGCCGGCGGTGTTATGGGCCTGCCGCTGGTAATTTCGGATTACCGCAGCAGGAAAATACTGAAACGATATCAGGTAACCCCGGTCAGCCCGGCCATGCTGCTGTTTGTGCAGGTGACAATCTATACTCTCTACGCCGTGGTGTCCCTGCTGTTGCTGTATTTTACGGCCGCACTTTTCTTCGGATATAGGTTCCGCGGGTCGGTGCTCAACTTTGCCGGAGGCTATCTGCTGGTGCTGGTGTCCATGTTCAGCATCGGCATGCTGGTGGGCGGGGTTGCCCCGAATACCAAAATGGCGGGGGTGATTGCCAGCGTTCTGTATTTCCCCATGTTGATTTTCTCCGGGGCTACCCTTCCTTATGAGGTAATGCCTGCGGCCATGCAGAAGGCAGCGGATATTCTGCCGTTAACGCAGGGAATCAAGCTGCTGAAGGCCGCTTCCCTTGGGCTGGGGGCGGAAAACGTGCTGGTGTCGGTGATTGTGATGGCGGTGATTGCTGTGGTTTGTATTGGCGTAGGAATCCGGTGGTTTCAGTGGGAATAGGGCATTGCCCTGTTCTCCTAAGTTCTTTTTTGTTCAAATCCTGGTTAGGATGATTTTCTCGCTTTAATGACAAAAACCGTGGGCAGCATCAATGCCTTTCTTCCAAAATCATCCTCTGCCGCCATCGCTTTTTCTCTGTCGGTCTGTTCCGTCAGCTTTTCGATGACAAAGCCGTTATCGGCCAAAGCGTTAATGTACGTACTCAACATACGGTTGGACAGCATAATCTCCTTGTCACTCATTTCAGCGCGATACCATTCTTCATTAAAATAGGAATTACTGAAAATAAGTCTGCCGTTTTCCACCGAAACACACTTATGTATCGGATGTGACCAACCGAAGACGAATACGCCGTCTTTTTTTAAATAGGAATGGATATTCTGAAAGGTTTTATCCAAATCAGTAGTCCAGCCTATACCGTAAACGGAATATACCAAATCAAAATAATCAGCTGGCAGCCCGCATTTATCCTCCATGGGGGAGCAGACGAGCTTTGCATTGATTTTGTGCGCTTCAAGAAAATCTTTCGTGCGTCCAAGCTGACTTGCAGATATATCCAGCCCCCACAGTTCTGCCGCCCCATTATCAGCGGCATATTTTAATGAACGGCCGTTGCCGCAGCCAATCTCAAGAACTTTTTTCCCGGAAAGATTTCCAAGCAGATGTAATTTGTCTTCTGAGGGGAAAAAACTGCCCCAGTCCGGCAGGGCAGTTGCCCCCAGGAACTCACTGCCTATTGTGCTCCAAAACTCATTATTTGTTTTATGCGCTTCGGAAACCTCCATTTCCACATTATCCACCTTACCTAAAACCCTGCCGCCGACAATGTTCTTTTTCATTATCTCCGCTTCTTTTGCAAGCGCCATCATATTTTCCTCTGCTTTCTTTTTGTAATCAGCATCGGTCAGCCTTTCCCCTGAAAACAATTCGTTAAGATCTGTTTTCAGAACTTTACAAACCGGCTGCATCAAGGACAAATCGGGCATTCCGTTGCCGCATTCCCATTTGCTTACGGTTTTGTCGCTGATGCCAAGAATATCAGCAAATTCGCGCTGGGTTAAATTCTGCTGCTTTCTCATTTCAGCAATAAATCTGCCTGTTTTTACCTGATTCATGCCGACACCGCCTTTCTTGGAAGGATTATATGATAAGTGTCCGGGTAATCACACCCACGAAGCGTAGAGTTTGTATTATCCTGGGATTATATCATAGCAGTACAACGAAGTTAGTGTAAAATTATAGTTGGCAAATAGAATAAGATATTTTAGTTATGTTAACAAAAATAGGAAGCAGAGAATAAATCGCTACTTCCCAACCGCACAGTTTTTCTTTATGATGTTAATTGTCGAGAAAAACATGGAAAGGAAACTGTGAGATGAATACTATTGTAAACGAGGAACTTATATCATTCAAGGAGTTAGAGAAAAAAATTTATTCCCGCGAGCAACGAGCCAAGTAGCCATGCTTGCATGGATATTTGGCGACTGCCGCGAGGGTCAAAGACCCCGTTGCTTGCAGCGGGGTCTTTGATTCTTATGTGTGCAAACTTGCCAGGGGGATTACGGAACAAATCAGCAGCACCTGTGGTCAGGGCATCAGTGACGGTGGTGCCCGGAACATGATGCAACGCCTTGGAACGGATTGATGGAGAAGAATTACATGCAGTAAAACAGACGGATGCAGACCAGACAGAGGGTAAGAAAGTCATACCGGTTCTCTTTGAAGAAATATCATTTTAGAAAAACAATAGGAAATTTGCCAACGTTTACCTGACACAAACATAAATCCAGGAACAGTTGAATACATGGGAAAACCGTGATAAAATAAACGCAAGCATAATTTTCTAATAAATCTTGGTCATGTGCCATCTGTTTACAAATCTCAATTCAGAAACTCTATGCTTATTATCCAACAAAGAAAGCAGGGGCGGATGAATGGGAAAGCCGCTCCGAACAAAAGCAGAAAGGAGCAGCTTATGACAGAAAAACTGCACGTAGTAAGAAACCAGAAGGATACGGTATTCCGAATGCTGTTTCGGGAGAAGAAGGAGCTGCTGGAGCTGTATAATGCCTTGAATGACTCGGCATATAACAGCCCGGAGAAGCTGACAATTTATACACTGGAAAATGCGATATACATGAATTTTAAGAACGACAGCTCATTCCTGCTGGATTCCGAGCTGAATCTGTATGAGCATCAGTCCTCGTATAATCCCAACATGCCGCTGCGTGATTTGGTTTATATCGCAAGGCAGCTTGAAAAATACACACGGAATGATACGATATATTCTTCTGCCCTGGTAAAAATACCGGTGCCCAGATTCGTTGTATTTTACAATGGTACGGATGTGCAGCCGGACAGGCAGACCCTGCGGTTATCGGATGCCTTTGAAAAAAAGACGGCGGAACCGGAACTGGAGTTGAAGGTCCTCATGCTGAACATCAACTTTGGCCATAACAAGGAGCTGATGGACAAAAGCCGGACACTGAGGGAGTATGCCCAATACGTGGATCGGGTCAGGAAATATGCGAAGCTGATGCGGATTGAGGAAGCGGTGGAACCGGCAGTGGCGGAATGCATCAAAGAAGGAATTCTGGAGGACTTCCTGTCGTCACAGAAAGCGGAGGTGATAGCGGTGTCAATTTTTGAATATAACGAAGAAGAGGAAATGAAAAAAATCCGTGCAAGCGAATATCGGGAAGGAAAAGCCGATGGAAAAGCTGAAGGAAAAGCTGAAATTGTAGCCATCATACGTAAAAAGGCAGGAAGAGGTCTTGATTCAGAGAAGATAGCGGAAATCTTGGAGATGGATCCCGATTATGTAAAAAGGATTTCCGATCTGCTGGTCGAGGATCCTGACAGATCCGATTTACAGGTGGCGGAAATTCTTGTCGGACAGAAAGAACCGCAGTAAAATATAGAAGTGTTCTCCAATGGAACATGAATTAATAATTTTAAGAGAAAGTCCCGGTTTTCCGCCGGGATTTTTGTGTTACAATAAATTTAATAAAAAGGTGGTTTATGGAGGTGTGGAATGAATAACCTTGAAAAGGTAAGCCATGAGACTATGGTATTTATGCGGGGAAAATACAGGCTTGATGAAATCGGGGATGGCAGGGATGAACTGAAATTTAAACAGGGGCAGAAAACTATCCTTACCGTCTATACACACGAAGATAAATTTACCTTTTTAATTATTTTCGGGAAAAAAGAGCGTGAAATCTTTGAAGCCCGGCGGGATGAATTTTCAAAGGATATCCTCAATTATTATAACGATGCAAAAACATATCATGATGGGAAGTGGATATTTATTGATTTAACGGAGCCTGCGCAGCTTGAAGAGGTGAAGCGGCTGATACAGATAAAGAAAAAGCCGAACCGTAAACCGTTCCCCAAAGAAACGGCGGTTTACTCAAAATGCGGCCACCTCTGCGGATTACCGTTCTATGATTCATACTCAGGTGCATTATGCGGATGAGATTACCTGGGGAATATTGCCGTATGTTCCGTGGTAGTATGAGGGGCAGCAGGGATGAACATAGGATGCAAAGGCAGCAGAAGTTTTTCTATTTACTGTCTGACGGCACTTTAAAAAAGCAAAAGGTGGTGGCGAAGCTGCGTGAATGATGCGGAGGTGCTTAAAAGAAATTGGAGTAAGAATTTATTGAAATGTCGTAGCGGTCCAGTCCCTTCAAAGTTATGAAATATCTTTTATACAGACGAATAGCGGCAGCGCCCTTATATTGGGGGTGCTGCCGCTTGCTTTTGGCTGTATGAACTATGTGTTTTCATCAAATGCCCATGTCCGCTTTTATATTTGCCTCCGTTGGAATCTTCCCCTTTATTCTGCGGTATCTGGAACGTTATAAAATAAAAAAACTATTCCCTTGTATTTTATCTCTAACTAGAGTATTATATATCTATGTAGAGATAAAGGAGGTATGATAATGGACGCGATTGAACTAAAAATTTTGATCGGACTTCACCGTGTCAGTAATGAAATAGACCGGAGGACAACAAGAATTGTCAAATGTTATGGGCTGAGCATGGGGCAGTTTGCTGTTTTGGAAGCGCTCTTTCACAAAGGAGATCTGACCATCGGACAAGTTCAGGAAAAGATTCTCAGCACAAGCGGGACCATTCCAGTTATTATAAAAAATCTTGAAAAAAGGGGACTTCTGATTCGTCTGCCTGATGCCGGAGATAAGAGGAAATGTATTCTTCATATTACGGAGCAGGGAAGCAGCCTGATTCAGCAGGTTTATCCGGAAAACGAAGCCATGATTATTGAATCCATGCACAATTGGACCAATGATGAAAAATGCGAACTATTAAAACTATTAAAGAAATTTGGAGGTGGAACATGGAAAGAAAAGTAATTTATCAGGTAAAAGGCTCTCCGGCGGTAGACGGAGCCGGAGTCCATCTGGTGCGTGTTTTAGGACCTGATACTGTAAAAGAATTTGATCCTGTTTTGATGCTGGACTCTTTTGACAGCACCAATCCGCCTGATTACACCGCAGGGTTTCCCATGCACCCTCATAGGGGAATTGAGACAATCAGTTATGTCTCTTCCGGGCAGATGATGCATCGGGACAGCCTTGGGCATTCTGATACAATCAGCAGCGGGGAGGTTCAGTGGATGACTGCCGGCTCGGGGATTTTGCACGAAGAACTTCTTCCGGCGGCTGAAAGATTGCTGGGTGTGCAGCTCTGGCTCAATCTTCCGGCAAAAGAGAAGATGACATCGCCCCGCTATCACAGCATCAAGAACGCAGAGATTCCGGAGATTCCCCTGAAAGGCGGGATGCTCAGACTTCTTGCCGGGAAATATCAGGAACAATCCGGTTTTTCAGGGACACATCTTCCCTTTGACTACTATGATATTCACCTCAACGCAGGAAGCGAGATTACCCTTACCACAGAATCGGATCGTTCTGTCATGCTCTTTACGCTGACAGGGAAAATCATGATCGGAGAAACCGCTGTGGAAGAAAAAACTGCCGCTAAACTCTCATCAGGAACCAGTGTATCAATAAAGAGTTTACAGGAGCCGGCACAGGTGCTTTTTATGAGCAGTGAAGCATTAAACGAACCGGTGGCCTGGGGCGGCCCTGTTGTTATGAATACCCGGGAAGAACTGCAGGAGGCATGGAAGGAATTGGAGAATGATACATTTGTCCGCCGTACATAATTACCGGATACGTGCAAAATGAAAGGAGATTTTTTATGAAAATCACAGAAGCTTTAAGGGTACGCAGAACATATTACGCAATTAACAGAGAGTTACCTGTTTCTATCGACCGGGTAATTGATATGACGAAAGAGTTAACGGAACTGGTTCCCGACGCCTATAATATGAAGAGCAGCAGAGTGGTTGTCGTATACGGTGAAAAGCAGGATCAGCTCTGGAACAGGATATATGATGTTTTTGAAGGTAAAATTGCCCGTGATAAAATCGACAGTTTTCGTGCGGGCAGCGGTACAATCCTCTACTTCTATGACAGAAAGGTCGTGGAGAATTTCCAGAAACAGTTTCCTCGCTATGCAGACAATTTCCCGATATGGGCATCTCAATCCAGCGGTATGCTGCAGCTTTCCATCTGGAGCGGTCTTAGGGAATTGAATATCGGGGCGTCTCTGCAGCATTACAATCCTGTGATCGACAAGGCTGTGAAAGAACTTTTTAATCTTCCGGAAGAATATGTACTTGTAGCAGAAATGCCATTCGGCGGAATTGTGGAAGAACCTGCGCCGAAAGATAAGGAAGATATCACAAAACGTGTTTTTTCCGTTTGCTGATTGAAAGAATACAATATTGACATTCATACATTGCGGCAGTAATATATAAATGAACAGTTCATTCAACAGGGAGGAGGACGGCACATGAATGACCGCATAAAATCAATCACAGACGCGGCGGCCTGTTTATTCTTACAACAAGGATATTCCAAAACGCAGATTAGCCATATTGCAAAAGCGGTCGGTGTTTCTGTTGGTACAATTTATCTTGATTTTACCGGGAAAAAGGAAATTATGCACTTTGTTTTAAAATGTACCATTGACCCTGCGTTTATCAACCGGAATTTTGAAAGACCAGTCACTGATGATTTATTTGACGGTTTGGAAAAAGATATTGTTGCCGTATTTGAAAAAACAGGAAATGATTTTGCAAAACACCTTGAAAATAACGCTGCTGATTATGACCTTGAAACCCTTGTGTCTGACGCATTTGACCTGCTTGCAAAATATGCCGTCGGCTGTCTGTTTATTGAAAAAAATCAATTTGATTTTAAGTTTTTAGCAGACAATTACAGAGTATATCGCAAAAAATTCTTTGAAACTATGAAACAATACTTAGCAGCCTTTATTGAAAGCGGAAAAGTACGTCCATTGGAACAAATTGAACTATCCACCATGTTGATTATTGAAATTTTATCATGGTGGGCAATGGATATAAGATATACATCCTTTGAAACACAGGACATTTCCCCTGAACTTGCCAAAAAAGTCTGTATAGACAATATTCTATCTGCATATAAGGCGTAAGTAAAAATTTAGCGGGCAGACAACTGCCCTCTAATTTTACCCATAATATGAATGAATAATTCATTTATATAAGGAAGAGAGGTTTTCACTATGAAAATGGAAAGAAAATTTATCAACAGCTTACTATTGGCTGCCTGTCTGTTTATCCTGTCAGGCTGTTCACACGTTTCGCCAATCCAGGCAGCAAACGAACTACGCTTTAATCTGAACTCCATTTCAGAAATAACTATATCCTATGATGAAGAAGCTGTTACCTTTTTTCAATCAGATAGTGACGAACTGGTAATCAGGGAATATATGACTGAAAACAAAAGCCGGTATTATGCTGATGTGAAACAAGACAGCGGAGGCATCCAGATTAACGAGGGTAGTAAACCATTTCTCAAAAGTAATTTTACACGGTATATTGAAGTATATTTCCCGGAAGAATATCGTGGAAATCTTACCGTTACCACAACTGACGGCAACATTGAATTCACCGATGTAACCTTAGACCTGAATTCGCTACGTGTTGACAGTACCGCCGGGACAGTTCAGTTAGACAATGCCAGTGCTTCTGTTATCCATTTATCATCTACAAGCGGGAAAATGGATTTAGGAAACATAACGGGAGAACAAATCAGGCTGGATACAACAAGCGGGAAATTCACTTGCGCAAAACTTGCAGGGAATGTTGCATATACCTCCACAAGCGGTGACATTGATGTAAAATCTGCTGTCGGCTCCGGAAGCTATCGGGCAAATAACTCCGGTAAGATAAAAGTAATCTATACTGATGTGACAGGTAATCTGGCATTTTTCAATAAAAATGGCAGTATCGAATTGACACTCCCGCAGGATTTGGAATTTGAGTTTGAAGCGACTACAAAAAATGGTTCTGTTTCCACCTCATTCCAGGAAAGCATCAGTATTGACGGACGTACTACTCGTGGAACTGTCGGCAATTCGCCCATGGTCACGGTGAAAACAGAAACTAACAATGGGAATATAGAGGTTACGCAATAAAAAAGATAAATCGCAGACAGGTTATTGTTTACTGTATATATTTGTGAGGGCAACAGATATGGAAGTCGGAAAATTTATGATTACTGGTATTATCGGATTTGTTGGGATTGGTCTTAAAGAAAAGGTAATCAGTTTTTATCAGCGCAAGGCAAACAAAGCTCAAATACCCATAAATAAATGTGAGAGCTTGGATTTTGTTGAAGCAACACACAGGCACAAGGTTTATCCGCTTATGTACTGTTATATGGAGTTAGACAGAAACTTAGACATAGATCAATTACAGACTGCTGTCATTCGTTCCTGCCAATATGTGCCGGAAATCCTCCAGGCTTATGATTTTGCAAGAGGACGTTTTATTGACAAAGGTTTCACAGTAGGTGATATCATTAGCCACGCTTCGGACTTGCCACAATGGAAACTGGATAAAAGGCCGCAGCTTCAAATTGTGATAAATGATGAAAAAAAGAAAATGATTATCGGTATGAGTCACATTCTGACAGATGGCGTGGGCTTTTTGCAATATTTGTATTTATTATCTTTTCTTTATAACGGACATACACCTGCTTTTCCATTAGAGAATTGCAGGGATATTGCACCTGTTTTGAAAAATGTCCATATTGGGCGGGCAACGGAGCAGACGCGGCAGCATAAGCATATTACAGTGCCGCCTTTAAGGAAAAGCAGCAATGGGAAAAAACAATTTTGTTTATGCAGCCATATTTATCCTGAAGACTTTTCTACTCTTTATTGTAAAAGCAGAAAACAAAATGTGACCCTTAACGATGTGTTTATTACTGCTTATGCCCGTGTAATATCCCGATTACATGAGATACAGACTGTAGTTATCCCCTGTCCCGCGGACCTGCGGAAATTTTCATCTATGCAGGGGAAATTTACCATAGCAAATATGACGGGGATTTACAGAAAGATTGTTGTTGAGATTAAACCGCAACACTCTTTCAGCCAAACCTTGTCACAGGTACATATTGAAATGGAATTACAAAAATCACGTTTTCGTTGCCTGATTGGTATTCGTCCGCTAGACTATACGTTTCATAAAATTCCGCGATTTATACTTGCTCTGGGAATAAAATGGTTTTACCATTTACTCCCTGTTTCCTATACGAACTTTGGGAAAATTGACCATACAAAATTGTTTTTTAATAACTGTAAAATCACGAGTTGTTATACAACAGGGACTTACAGATTTCCACCCGATTTTCAAATATCCATAAGTACTTTTCAAAACGTGTGTACACTGAATTGCACTTTAACAGGACAAGACACGGACAAAATGACCGGGCAGCATATTTTAGATGAAGTTAAGAACGAAATTATAGATTGGGGGAACACCTGATGAAAGCATTACGGTCAAGAGGTAACAGCAGTTTTGATTTGGGTTAGAATCATGATATGGCAAGAAAAGTGAAAATAAGATAAGCTTTGTATTATTGTAGATTCTTGTGGGATATTTTATTATAATATGAATTGGGTAGACAGTTTCTATCTAATTCAACTGGGAGGTTATTGCATGGAAAAGATTATGAAAGGTGATTTTTAATAGAGTAATAGACACTTTAAATGGCAAAAAATGAAATATATGCAAGGCATGGGTATATTTTCAAGAATGAAAATTTGTATAATTATTTTATGGGGTGTGTATGGTATCATCACAACTTGTGAAGCAAAAGATTTTGATGATAGTGTGTTAAACGAATACGAAAAAGCTAATCTTGAGATATTGGCATCGATGGATACCTTTTAGAAGCGGTAAAGGAGTAACTTATGAAAAAAAAGTGTGTTTTGTTTGTATTGTGTATGATGTTTTTAGTGGGGTGTTCTGAAAAAAACGAAGAACCAAAAAAGCCCATAATTGAAGAAAATATAGAAACGGAAAGCAATATCATCGTTGAAGAAGAAACGGTAGAAAATAATGATATTCAAACAGAAAATGCTGCACCTACAAAAAAAGAAGTTCTGGCTATGAGAGAATTGGTATTAGATGGAATGTCCGATGATGAAAAGGAAAGATTAACGGAAAATATTAAAGTTGCAAATCTTCAAATGGAATACGCTTATCTAAATGATAATATATTTGACAAATTATCTGATAAAGACAGTTTGTATTGGAATTATTTTGACCAGAAAGGTGATATACAAATTGGTTGGGCGTATGAAGGCAATAAGAAAACAGTTATGAATGAAGAAGGCATTACTGAAAGTGAATTCTATCAAAAGTATGGGGAACCAGTAATGGAGTACAATAGATTTGATGGAGCAAATTTTGTGGAGCTTATTCAGGATATGCAAAAATCTGTTCAAAATGAAAGTTTATCAGCAGATCTCCAGCAACTGATTGATCTGACGAATTTGGCAATAGAGACGCATGAAGTAGAATATGCGAATGAAATATATAAGATATTACATGATCTCGATTATTTTCTTTTGAGATACGGAATTGAAGATGTCGGAAAATATACAAAAGATGGGAGTGTAGTAGCAAAATATTACGGTGTGCTTATGGTATATGAAAAAGATAAAAATACAAGTTCGAACGAAAGATAACTTAGTATCCAAACTACCTTTAAGTAGCCAAAATGTACAAACCAGCAGGTAAAACACAGACATCCTTTCTTGATTTTAACCAGCCCATAGGACTGCATCTGAATCCTGATAACCGTTGGGTTCGGATGGCAGATAAAGTGCCCTGGGATGTGTTTGAAGCAAAGTATGCCGGTCTGTTCCCGAGACACACGGGAAATGTTGCAAAGCCGCTGCGTATGGCACAGACGGATTTAGATGTGCTGAAGAAGTGGAATAATCAGAATTGAGGAAAAATAAATGTTAATATACCATTATAGACCGATAGAAAGTGCATTGTTGGAAATTGAAAAAGGAACATTCCATTTTGCGTCTCGTGAAGAACTGAATGATCCGATAGAAGGTTATGTCCGTGTTTTCTGGCAGGGGGATAAGGCTGCATGGGAAGGTTTGTTTAGAAATTATATATGCAGTTTGAGTCAGGCTATTGATTTGTATCTCCTTCGTGGGGATGAGGAAATGCTTCATCATGAGACATTACTCGTGAGTTTGCATCGTTATGATAATGTCCCGTTAGGGGGTATTCTAAAATCTTTAGGAGATGGTTTCCTCGCAGATGAAGAAATTCAAAAGCTGTCAGCTTTTTATGGAAATAATCGGACGAAAGTATTCGATGGAGAATTACAAATGCTTCTTCATTTTATACATAATAAAGCCCTTATACGCTACATTCACAACTGTAAGGATTGTAGAACGATACCGGAGGAAACTGCTGATAGCCTATTAAATATGTTTAGAACGAAAGAAAATTCGTTTCCGTTTGAACTGATGGAAGCTGAATTCCTGAACGATGAATATCGCTCAGAAATTATAAAGAAAGCAAAAGAAGTTTTTGAAGATGCGAGAGATTTCCAGTATGTTCGATTAGGATTTGAGGATAATACTTTTTTATATGGTAACCATAGAAATGAAAACGGCCAGATTTCCAAGGAGAAGACGATTACAGAAGCACGTCAGCGCAGAAATTGGATGACAATTGCAGTGGATTTTCCTAAAGTGTATATAGAACAGTTGAAGGATATGATATATCCCGCAAACTATGTGGTTTGTTTCTCCGGCAGAGATAATGATTCTGCCATGTGGGGTAATTATGCGGATCATCACAAGGGAGTTTGCCTGATTTACGAAACAGATGAAAACAACAACATGGCAATTATTAAAAAGAATAGTACTATACATTTAGAAGTGAAGCCAGTTCATTATGAAGGGGAAATGACGGAACGTAATTTCTTTGAAACCTTTGGAAGACTTACTTTTAAGGAAATAGAATCATGGTTAACAGGTGTTGATGGGGTCAGCAGTGTTTTAGATACGTTCTCAGACGAGGAGGAATGGCGAAAAAGATACTGGGAAGTGTTTGATGCAAAAACATATCGGAAAATCAAAGCATGGGAGCATGAAAATGAATATAGGCTTTCACTGGACAACATGTTCTCTGAATATAATGAACCAGTGAACAGAAATTTGAAATATTCACCTGAACATTTCAAAGGGTTGATTTTTGGTATGAATATTTCAGAGTATGATAAAATGAGGATAATGGAGAAATTGCTTACACGTGCAGATGAACTGAAGGAGTTTAAATTTTATCAGGCAGAATATGATGATGAAAAGCAAAGCATTTCAACACGTGAGAAACTGTTTTGGAGACTGGATAACGATAAGTGAAATCATGAATTTTCTATGAGTTTTTCTACCCACAAACTCAGAAGTGTAGGAAGGACATTTTGCATCCGGTAAAATATCTGTGAGGTCAGGAGAAAACAGACTGCTATTGTTATGGTCATTTAAAATGGCATAGCGGACAACGGCGGTAAAGAAGACATGGTTACCCCTGATGGAGCAGAGGTCGTCTGCTTTTTCTTTTCCGATGAAGGAAATGCTGTCCGTTATCAGTTCTTCCATTTGGTTTCCTGCCTGTGTTTCAAACAATCAACTTCAGTCTGTATCTGTAAAACTTTGTTTTCTGCTCTTACAAAAATATGTAAGCTGATTGATGAACATCCGGATGCAGAATTTATTTTGTGGAACGGTTCCGGAGTACAGATAAAACGCAGATTATTTGAGAAGTATGTTGACGAATATTTGACTGCAATATAGTCAGGTTTCAATAGATTGAGAGTCAGGTTTATGGTATAGTTATGTTACTAATGTCAGAGCCTGACTCTTCTTTTATGCCGTAGGGCAATCAGAAAAGAGAGATAAGAATGTCCGATAGACGAATGAGATGCCTATTATTACACCACATGTTTGAAGGCACATGTTCTGCTTCAATATATCATGGGGCTACCTATACCCATGTTAAGTTTGAATATGCAGAGGAGGAAATGAAAAAGGTTGCTGGTTGGAAGAAAATCCAGTGTCATATGAAATCTCATTTTTATGACACTTGATGGAAAAGATATAACAAAATAAGCAGATTTATACCAGGAAAGTTTCGTTTCACAATGCCGCAGAAATGCTGCAAAATCAAGGAAAAACCAGAGTTTTCAAGGAGTTAAGCGAACATGATAAAAGTATTATTTGTCTGCCATGGGAACATCTGCCGCTCCCCCATGGCAGAATTCATCCTGCGTGACATGGTAAGAACCAGAAACCTTGCGGCCGAATTCCACATAGAATCCGCCGCCACCAGCACCGAAGAAATCGGCAACCCGGTGCACCACGGAACCCGCCGCAAGCTCTTGGAGCACGGCATTTCCCAGGAGGAGATTTCAAAAAAACACGCCCGCCAGATGAGAAAAGAAGACTACAATAAATTCGACTACATCATCGGCATGGATGAAATGAACCTGCGCAACATCATGCGGATCCTCCGTTCTGACCCGGAAAACAAAGTCCATCTTCTCCTGGACTATACAGACCGTCCCGGCGCCATAGCGGACCCCTGGTACACAGGCAATTTTGAAGCCACCTACCGAGATGTATGTGAAGGCTGTGAGGGCTTCTTAAACAGCCTGGGAAAATAAATAAGCAATTAAATAATCCTATCCCCCATAATTCCCCGCCAGCCGCCTGTACTGCAGCGGCGTCCGCCCGGTGGTCTTTTTAAACTGCCGGCAGAAGGACGGGGAATCCGTAAAACCGCAGGAATATGCAATTTCCGTTATATCCCTGCGTGTTTTCTTCAGCATATCCATGGCAGCCTCCAGCCGCAGATCCAGTAAATACTGCTGAACACTTTTCCCAGAATGTGAAATAAATATTTTATACAGATAAGTACGGCTCACCCCCACCTGCCTTGCCAGCTGCTCAATTTTTACCGGATAACTGAAATTATGCTCCAGATACTCCACAGCCTGACGGAAATAAATTTCCTGCAGCGTTCCGGTCTGGGAAGCATTCCCGGATTCCGGGAGAAGATGCGCAGGAAGCTGTTCCTGATACATGCAGGAGAACAGCAGATAAAAATTCCCCAGGATTTTCAATAGGTTCTGGCTATTTTCGTGAAAACTGTCCTCAAACACAATTGTCTGTGTAAGCAGCCGCTGTGCACTTTCTTCATCCGGTGCCCGGTAAACAACCTGGGAATCCGTAAAACCACAGTGACGCAGCAGCGTCCCTGCATCCGGACCATCAAAGGCAATCCAGGTGTATTCCCACGGCTCTTCTTCGTCCGCCATATATTTTGTCGTTTCACCGGGAAGGATCAGGAACGCATCCCCTTTTTTCAAAGCGTACTCGGAATTGCCGCGCATATACCTGCCCTTCCCGCTCCTGATAAAATGGATCAGATAATGAGTCCTTACGGCTGGACCGAAAAAATGTCCCGGGGCACAGGACTCGCTTCCGGAATAATAAAGGCGCAGCGCAATGCGCGTCTGTGACTCTGTTAAAAGCCGGATTGTCTCCCGGATGTTATTTTTTTCATCTGTTATATGCCTCAATTCATTAACCTGCGCCAATTCATTTTTCATAAAAACCTGTCCTTCCGATATCCGGTTCCATCCGCGTCCGCCATACCCTTCCGCCCTACGGAAAGAAAACACGAAAGGAAACATAAATACAAAAATAAGAAACAATTAATATAGAAAAAAAGTCCAGAAATCTTAAAATAAAAGCAGATACCATGATTTTAAAGGAATCATAAGTTAAATGCAAGAGAAGGAGGAACTCTCATGGTAAAAATTACTTTTCTGGGGGCAGGAAGTACGGTATTTGCAAGGAATGTCCTTGGGGATTGCATGTGCACGCCGGTGCTCAGAGATGCGGAAATCGCATTATACGACATTGACGGAGAACGTCTGAAGGATTCAGAAATCATCCTGAAGGCTATCAACCATAATGTAAACGAAGACAGAGCGGTTATCAAAACCTATCTTGGTGTGGAAAACAGAAAAGAAGCGCTGCGTGACGCTGACTTCGTTGTAAATGCCATTCAGGTAGGCGGCTATGAGCCCTGCACCGTAACTGATTTTGAAATTCCCAAGAAATACGGCCTGAAGCAGACTATCGGTGATACGCTGGGAATCGGCGGCATCATGCGCGGACTCCGTACCATTCCCGTAATGGAAGGCTTTGCAAGGGATATGGAAGAGGTCTGCCCCAACACCCTTTTCCTGAATTACACTAACCCTATGGCAATTCTCAGCGGCTACATGCAGAGATATACGAAAATCAGAACCGTAGGCCTTTGCCACAGCGTTCAGGTCTGCACCGAAGGACTTTTGAAGGGTCTGGGAATGGAAGACAAGCTGGAAGGTGCCACGGACTATATCGCTGGCATTAACCATATGGCCTGGCTTTTGGATGTCAGGGACAAAGACGGAATCGATCTTTACCCCGAAATCAAAAAGCGTGCGCTGGAGAAGAATAAAAATGAAAAGCATAACGATATGGTGCGTTATGAATACATTAGAACCCTTGGCTATTACTGCACAGAATCCAGTGAACATAACTCCGAGTATAACCCGTTTTTTATTAAGTCCCGTTATCCGGAAATGATCGATAAGTTCAATATTCCGCTCGACGAATATCCCAGACGCTGCATCAAGCAGATCGCGGACTGGGAGCAGGAAAGGGATAACATCCTTAAGGACGGCAAGATAACCCACGAACGTTCCAGGGAATATGCTTCTTATATTATGGAGGCAGTCGTAACCAACCATCCTTACCAGATTGGCGGAAACGTACTGAATACAGGCCTGATTGACAATCTGCCTTCCGATGCATGCGTGGAGGTTCCCTGCATGATCAATGCAAAAGGTGTAAATCCCTGCCATGTAGGCCGCCTGCCCGTACAGCTGGCCGCCATGAACCAGACAAACATCAACGTACAGCTGCTTACTATTGAAGCTGCGAGGACAAGGGATAAGAACTACATCTACCAGGCAGCCATGCTGGATCCCCATACTGCGGCAGAGCTGAATATTGATGATATCCGTAGCATGTGCGATGAACTGATTGAAGCCCATGGCGAGTACATGGCAATGTATAAATAAATGCATTCCGGAGGCTCTGCCGGTACACGATCCACGGCGTACTGCGGATAAGCAAAAGTAAAAAAGTAAGAGCTACTCCGGACAGCAGTTCTAAATGAGAGAAAGCCTTTCTTAGGAAGGTATTTCCAAAAGAAGAAGTAAGCTAAGAAACAAAAGGCTAAGAAACAAAAGGCTAAGAAACAATAAGCGGTTATACAAACGTTGGTTTTGTATAACCGTTTATTGTTTCTATATTCCATAAATCATTTCCCGCCAAAAAGAAAATGCCATATATTATTTATATTTAATATCGACATCCGCTCATAGACTTAATTCCCATAAAATATTATAATATTCAAGACAATTTATATCCTTTATCAAGATAAAAAGCCATTTAAAAAAGAGGACTAAAAGCCAGATAAAAACAAGTGAACAAATAAACAAACTAATCAGAAAAAAATCATATTGCCGCGTGCAAAGGTGCATATTACCGCACGGACAGGCACAGGCTGTAAATCACCCTGAAAACTACTCATTAATGCAGCATCGCAGGCAAGACTACAATATACAGGATACAGGAGATAATTATGGAAGAAAAATACCACCCATCCCCGGACTCCCCAACAGAAATACCATTCCAACCAGCCCCTGCCTCTTATCTGAAATCCCTGGTAACCCAGGCCGGAGCCCAGGATCCTTCCCATCTGATATTTGGGGCGGAGCGCCACAAATACAAGCTGAATCCCCCTGCTTCACCGGAACAGGTGCGCCGGTTTGAGGAAAAACATAATATTCTGCTTCCCGAGGAATACAAATTTTTCCTCACTCAGATAGGGAACGGAGGGGCAGGCCCTTACTATGGCCTCTATTCTCTTGAAGAAGCGGAACGGTATACGGAATACCTGGAAACTACGCAAACCGCTGCAAAGGAAAAGGATGAAGAAGCCCCGGAGCCCGCTTTCATCGACCGGCGCATGATGCCGGAGGACTGGGCCGTCCGTATGGAGGAACTGGATAACAGCAGCGATGATGAATACGACTCATTGATGTATAAGCTCTGCGCGGGAATGCTGGTCATCGGAACCCAGGGCTGTACCTATGACACTGTTTTGATGTGCAGAGGAAGTGAGCGCGGTAAAATCGTCTATATCGACTGGAACCTGGAACCGGGGTACGGCCCCTTTTTTACCGGAATGCCCTTTCTTTACTGGTACGAAATGTATTTTCAGGAAATCCTTCAGGATAACAATCTTACCTCCTACGGATACCTGTGCCTGAAATCCGAAGAAGAGCTTGTTAAGGACTTCTGCGAAATGGACAAAAAAACAGGGGAGGAAGACAACAACATGGACTTTCCGCCCCTGAACAAGGAACAGCTTCTGTCAAGCCTCTTCCGGTTCAAAACCGCCGCTGCAGAAACCATAGATTTTCTCGCAGCATTGAAGGAACCGGAATTGGACGCCATGAGGACGGAGCTTCTTTTCCGTTTTGATTTACACAGGGGCCGGGAGGTCTTTGAACAGCTTTTGTCAGGAAGCAATCCTGACGCTGCCATTTGCTGCGCCAGAAGACTTCCGGAGGATGAAAAGTGCCGCTATTACCAGCCCATGCTGCAGCTTTTATATGGAGAAAATATTACAGAAAAAAACAGGCTTCTGTATTTCCTCCATGACTGCAAATGCCGCCGTGCCAGGGATATCATCGCTTTTGCAATGGATAACAACAATAAAGAGGAAACAAGAAAAACCGCTGTCTACGTCATTGGCACCTGCGATGATAAAATGAACTATGTGAGAGAGCTTTCCGAATTAATGCGGGGAGAGTCCTACTGGCTGGCCCATACGGCGCTTCAGGCTGTCTTCAGAAGCAAATGCAGGAAACTTGACGATACCTATCTTTGGATGTGGGAGAAATATAAAACCGACCGGATGATGAGCGCAAATTTGAAAATCGCCTTCCAGACAAATGGAATCAGCCCACAGTAGAATCATCAGGATAAACGCATCAGCGTAGGCGGCGTCCTTCCTGCCGTCCGAAGCTTTAGCTGCCAGCCGTCTTTTTTCCGGGCAGGATGGGGGGGGGTTGTCCGTTCCAGTTTCAAAAATGGGGTATTTCTAACTGTCCCGGTAAACCAGAATTCTGCCAACGCGGCCAGAACTCCTCTCGCAGCGACTTACGTCTGCTGCGTTCGTCAGACAGGCCGCTAGGGACGGCAAAATTCTGGTCTCCCGGGACAGTAAGAAATATCCGCCGTTTTTTCTTATGGAACGGACAACACCCCCATCCTGCCCGGAAAAAAGACGGCTGGCAGCTGAAGCTTCGGACGGCAGGAAGGACGCCGCCTACGCTGATGCGTTTATCTTGGCAGAATCATAAAAATGTCAAAACCCGCGTTTACTTTTCCTCATCCTCACATATGCTACTTTAGTACAAAAAAAAGATTTAATAGTGCAAATTTTCCAAAACTGTGATAAAATGGCAGACGGAAATCGTGGTTGACCCATGAAAGGAGATCATATGAAGTATTTTGGTACCGATGGATTCAGAGGAAAAGCAAACGAGGTTCTGACGGCGGACCATGCCTTTAATATCGGGAAGTTCCTGGGCTGGTATTTTACGGACGGCGCCCATAAAAAGGCGAGCTGCGTTATCGGAAAGGATACCAGACGCTCCAGCTATATGTTTGAATATGCCCTGGCGGCAGGCTTAAGCTCAGGTGGCGTGGATGTCAACCTGCTTCACGTTACCACCACGCCCAGCGTATCCTATGTGACAAAGAGCGGGGATTTTGACTTTGGCATCATGATTACCGCCAGCCATAACCCTTTTTATGACAACGGAATTAAAATTATAGACAAAGACGGCTTTAAAATGGAGGATGCCGTACTGGAAAAGGTGGAGGATTATCTGGACGGCAAGGTGGAAATCACCTGCGCCCGCAATGAAAATATCGGTAAAATTACCGACTATATCCAGGGAAGAAACCAGTATATCAGCTATCTCACCTCCACTACCATACATTCCTTCCGCGGCTACAAGGTGGGTCTGGACTGTGCCAACGGCGCAGCCAGCAGCATTGCCAAGACGGTATTTGAAATGCTTGGCGCCCGCACCTATATGATTCATGATGAGCCGGACGGCCTGAATATTAACGTGGACTGCGGTTCCACGCATATTGAGTCCCTGCAGAAGTTCGTTGTGGAAAAAGGTCTGGATGTGGGCTTTGCCTTTGACGGCGATGCTGACAGATGCTTTGCTGTGGACGAAAAAGGAAATGTTCTGGATGGCGATTTGATTATGTATCTGTGCGCCGTGCACATGAAGGAAAGGAATGCGCTGATTGACGATACGGTGGTTGCCACAATCGCCTCCAACATGGGAGTGGAAAAGGCTCTGGAAAAGCAGGGCATCCGCATGAAACGCACGCCGGTCGGCGATAAATACGTATCCCTTGAAATGCAGGAGCATGGCTACAGTATAGGCGGCGAGGAATCCGGACATATTATTTTTAACAAATACAGCACCACAGGGGACGGCATTTTAACCGCCATCCGGGTGATGGAAATTATTGTGGGAAAGAAAACCATGCCTTCCTTCCTGACCGCAGGAGTCACCCTGTTCCCCAAGACACAGATTAACAAACGGGTGCAGGATGCCGCGGCAGTACTGGAAAATCCCGTGGTAAAAGAGGCCATTGACCAGGCTTCTCTGGAGCTTGACGGCTCAGGCCGCGTGCTGATCCGCAAAAGCGGTACGGAGCCGGTGATCCGGATTCTGGTGGAGGCCCGTGAGGAAGAGGTCTGCCGGAAGCTGGCTGAACAGATTGCCGCGAAGATGGAAGAGGTAGGACAGTAAAAATAAGGCATACAGGAAAATAAAGAGCTGAGGCAGGGGAGCCATAACGGAAAAGATTTCCGTAAGGCTCCCTTCTTTCATACGGATATGATATACTTTTAGTAACTATTCAACAGTCCAGCGCTTTGCGCTGACCGTAAGAAAATGATTCAGTTAGTAACCATTCGGCTGGTCCGCTGCAGAAAACAGGGAGATTGAAAATGAACGTCAGAAAAATCGGGCTGAGGGCAGGCATGGCCTTTCTTCTTATATTGCTGCTTTTTACGGCAGGCTGCGGCAGGCAGGCGCAGGAGGAGGAAAGTGCACCTGAAAAAACGGTGGTAACGCTCTGGCATTACTGGGATATCCCGGCCTGCCAGCAGACTCTTTCGAAGCTGGTGAAGACATTTAACGCATCCCAGGATCGCATTACGGTGGAAATAAAATATGTACCAGATGAGGATTTTAAGAAACAGCTTGCCCTGAGCATGGCGGACGGAACCATGCCGGACATTGCGGTGGTGGATTCCTCGGATTTCCGGTTTTTCCATAATATGAAGCACTTTGCGGATTTGACAGGGAAGCTGGAGGTGCTTCCCGAATATCTGCCCCAGGCGATGGAACCCTGTGAAATTGACGGAAGGGTTTACGGCCTTCCCTTTGGAATGAACTGTCCGGCGCTGATTTACAATAAACAGATGCTGGAGGAGGCAGGATGCGCTGTGCCTGCAACCTGGGAGGAATTCTGCGATACGGCGGTCCGTACCACAAACGAATCCCACTACGGGTTTGCAGTGGCGGGAATACAGAGTGAGGAAAGCCTGTATGCCTTTCTTCCGGTGCTGTGGTCTATGGGAGGGGATGTGACGCGGATAGACAGTGAAGCGGGCAGAAACGCATTCAGCCTTCTTGGGACGCTTTCGGAACAGGGCGTTTTAAACAGACAGAGCGTGAGCATGACGCTGGCGGATGTGATGCACCAGTTTTCAAAGGGAAAGACGGCGATGATGTTCAATACCTGCATGACAGTGGGGTATATCCGCAAAAACGCGCCGGATATAGAATTCGGCATTGCCCCCATTCCCTCGGACGGGGAAAGAATAACCACGGTAGGAGGCGAAATCATGGCCGTATCGGAGGATGGACATGTGGAAGAGGCTCTGGAGTTTATGCGCTACCTGGCAGAACCCCGGAGGATGCAGTCCTATATGGATGATTTCGGCTTCCTTGCCCCAAGGGATGACGCCATGGAAAAGCAGTTTCCCGACGACGAAGAGCGCAGAGCTTTTGTAGGGCTGTTTCAAACGGCCAGATGCAGGGAATTTGCACCCTGGTGGCCCAGCGTATCAGGAACGGTGACCGAAGCCATGGAAAATGTCATTCTTGGGGCCGACGTGGAGGAAACCTTAAAGGAAGCGGAGGAAACCATTACGCTCCTGCTGGAGCAGGGAGGCGGCGAATGAAAAGACCCTGGGGAATTCGTATCAGATTGATTTTTATGCTTCTCACATTGCTTTTTATCCCCATCCTGATTTTTGCAGGGGTATCCCAGCTGCGGCTGAATTCATCCATGGAGGAAAGCCTGGACAGCCGGGTGCAGGCAGGCCTGGAAAAGTCCAACCGCAGTCTTTCCCTTACCCTGGAGAAATATTATACGCTCCTTTACGACTTCTGTACGGATGACGATATGATAGATTTGGTGGAAAAATTCAATGCCGGCGCAGAAGATATGGAATCCGTTAAAATCCGTATCCGCAGGGAACTGAAGCACATCTGCAACCGGAATGACGGCGTGATTGGGCTGGCTGTTTTTACAGCGGACGGAACCTGCCTTTACTATGACGGCCTGTCCTCCTCCACCAGCGAAAGCCTCTGGATAAACAGCAGCATGAACCTGTTGCAGGATGAGGTGGAGATGTATCAGCCCATAAAATACGCCACAATGGCGGGAAATGATCCGGTATATGTTTTTTCCATCCAGAGAAGGCTGATTGATTACAGGGATATCCATAAAGAAGTGGGAAGCGTTCTTATCAGCGTGGATGAAAGAGTGCTGCAGGACGCCATGAAGGGAACCGGGAGTGAAATCTTTGTTCTGGAGCAGGACGGCAGAGTGCTGAGCGCGCCGAACAACAGCATGATCGGGTCCACCATCAGGCTGGATCAAATCAGCCGCATCGGAAACAGGTCATATTCGGAATATAAGGCGGCATCGGTAACAAACGAAAAGAGCGGCTGGAACATTGTGGAGTTCTATCCCCTGTCCCATTACCAGAAAACCATGCGGGATCAGTTCTGGCTGCAGGTGGGAATGGTTTTCGGCGTCTGCATTGTCCTGGTGTCCGCCGTACTGATTGTGATTCATCCTGTAATAGTGTCCGTGGAAGCCGTTTTGAAGGCCATGCACCGGGTGGAGGAGGGCGACTTTACCACCCGGGTAGAAAAACGGGGCAACATGCCCGCGGAGGTTGTGGAGATTGCGGACGGCTTCAACGAAATGGTGGCGCAGACCGATTTGCTGCTGGGACAGGTCAGGCAATCCGCCCTGGAACAGAAAAACGCGGAAATATCCGCCCTAGAGGCCCAAATTGATCCACATTTCCTCTACAACACCCTGGATACCATTAACTGGAAGGCGATTGCCAGAGAGGAATATGAAATCAGTGAAATGGTTGGGGATTTGGGAGATATCCTCCGTTATGCCATCAAGAATGCAGGCGGTGTCACCACACTGGGAGAAGAGATCGCCTGGCTGAAAAAGTACACCCGCCTCCAACAGGAGAAGCTGGGAAAGGAAATCCAGATTTTCTGCAGCCTCACCTCCGAAGCCGCAAAATGCCCCATGCATAAGCTGCTTCTGCAGCCCTTTGTGGAAAACAGCATCAGACACGGGCTGCATGGCAGCAAAAAAGAACCGCTCCTGATAATAACCGGAGAGCTGGAAAACGGTATGCTCCGGGTAAAAATCGAAGACAACGGAAAGGGTATGCCTGAAGAAACGGTGACAATCCTGAATCAGCCGGATTATCACAGGGAAGACCATTTCGGAATAGAAAATGTGAGAAAAAGGCTGCGGCTCTATTACGGGGAGGCCGCCAGCGTTCTCTTTGAAAGCCGCCCGTCCGAATATACGAGGGTGACGTTGTGTATTCCCGTAATGGAGGAAAAGAAAATTGAGAATTGTGATAGTGGAAGATGAAGCGCCCATCAGGGAAGGCATGGAAGGAATCCTGAAAAAACTCAATCCTTCCTATGAGCTGGCGGGAAAAGCCGCCGACGGCATTGAGGGCCTGGAGGTCATCCGTCGTGTAAAACCGGATTTAATCATAATGGATATCCGCATGCCTGATATGGATGGCCTGACCATGCTAAAAAAGCTGCGGGAAGAGGGCGTTGCCAGCAAGGCCCTGATCCTGAGCGCATATTCTGATTTTTCCTATGCCAAACAGGCCATGGAGCTTGGAGTGAGCACCTATCTTCTCAAACCTGTAAAAATCCAGGAGCTGAAAAAAGTGTTGAAGCAGATGGAGGAAGAGGTACAGGAGAAAAATCACCAGGGAACGCTGCTGAGCCTGGAAAGCATGACCCGCAGCGCATTGACGGGAATTCTCGAAAAAACGGAGGAAACCGCCGCCGCGCTTGAGAAAAAATATGATATTAAAGCAACGGATCCGATGACCGTTTTCATCATTTGGCTGGGACGGTTTTATGATGAAAGGAAGGACATTGTGCTCCGTATCCTCGGTGAGGTGGACGGGCATGTGCAGGGCTTCAGCAGCGTGGTGACCGCATTCCCGGAACGGACGCAGTGCACGATGGTGCTGTACCATATGGAGCAGGATCGGGACTGGGAAGCTTATTTTAACCGTTCCGTAGTCCCTATGCTGCTTTCCAATACCGACAGCAAAGCGGTGTGTGTCTGGGATGAATGCGGGGGCTTTTATGAACTGGAGGAAAGCCGGAAGCGGATACGCCGGCTTCTGGAATGGAGCCTTTCACTGGGCAACGGGGAAATCATATCTGAGCGGCGCATCGCGGACATTCCCGTATATCCGCTGAAATATCCGCCGGAGCTGTCCCTGCGGCTGAAACAGTCCGTCATCAAGGGCGATGAAAAGGAGTTTAAAGCCTGCTTCACGGAATTCCTGAATTACTGCAGGGATCAGGTGCATAAACCAAAGGATATCAAGGAAGCGTGCATTACATTTCTGTGGACAGCTCTGAATACGGCCCGGGAATACATAACCTTTGAGGAAAATGAGCTGGAGGTTCCGGAGCTGCTGGAGGCCATAATGAACGCTTATACCTGGGACGACGTGGGCGTGAGCATGAAGCGCCTGTTTGACGCCATCATGGCGGGGGGAATTACCGGAAAGCAGGAAGTAAGCCCCCTGATCGCCCGGGCGAAGCGCATGATTGAGGAATACTACAGCCAGGGCATTACCATGGAGGAGGTTGCCAGGAAGCTGGCTGTTTCCCCGGAATATCTGAGCCGCCAGTTCAAAAAGGAAACCGGCATATCTTTTACGGAGGAGGTCCGGAATGTGAAAGTGGAAAAGGTAAAGACCCTGCTTCTGGGAACCAGCCAGAATCTGACCCAAATCGCAGCAATGACCGGCTTCTCCGATCCGAAATATATGAGTAAGGTATTTAAAGAGGAGGTAGGCGTCCTCCCCGCGGAGTACCGCCAGATGAACAGCTGAACCCTGATTATCATGGAGGAAAGCCGTATCCGACAGCGGTACAGGCCGTATTTTCCCCTCCCAAAAAAATGATAACACCCCGTTTCACCGTTGAAAAAGGACACGAAAACCCACTTTTTCACCGTGAAACGGGTTACAAAGTGCAAAAATTTCCCCCAATATTAAGATTTTCCTCCTAACAGGGAGGAATTTTTTTTGTATGATAAATACAACGAAAAAAGAAACTAATCGATGACGGCTTACAGATGCGCCAAACGTAAAAAGCGAACATAAAGAACACAACAAAAGATGAATTTCAGGAGGTATTGAAATGAAATCAGTTAATATTTATCTGGAAAATGCAGCGGCGGCAGAATCCTTCGTACAGACCATGAGACAGTTCGAAGGAGAATATGACCTGGCTCTCGGAAGCTATACTGTGGATGCCAAATCCATCCTGGGCGTATTCGCCCTTGGTATCGGAAAAACTCTGAACCTGGTATTTGTGAACTCCAAAGGAGAAGACGAGGATGTATTGAATGCAGTGGAACGTTACCGTATGGCTGCATAAATACGATTTGTATAATTAACAGTTTCCCCCAAACAAAGACGGTTCCCCGGAAAAACAGGGAACCGTCTTTGTTTATTGAGGAATCCATATCTCCACCAGGCAGGTATCCTCCGCGTCGTTCCAGGACACATATTTTTCAATGGTGGGAAGCGGCCCCTTATGGAACCTGCTGGAGGGCAGAAACTCCGTGTTAATCTGGCGCCAGACATTTCCCAGCGTATTGTCCGAAATCTTACCGCTTGCCTCGAACTTCAGCCAGGTGGTTGCAGGATATTGGTATACACTGTACTCATCCCCGTCGTAATCCTCACATTCCACGGCGCACATATAGTCGTTGTTTCCCTCATCGTCAAAACCGAAGCATAATCCCAGGTCAAAGAAGCTGCCGGTAAGCGAACGGATCCGGTCATTGCTGCCGTCGCTCTTTACGATGGCCCAGGTACCGCCGCCGTAGGGCGTAATCCTCCTTATACCGATGACCTGAAAGGCTTCTCTCTCCACTACGCTGTAATTCATTTTTTCTATCCCCCTGATATTAATTTCAAAAGTGAGGCGGCAGTAAAAAACCAGGCTGGGGTTGGATTTCCTGACCTCCGCAGGAGTAATGCCGTACAGGTTTTTAAACGCCACCCGGAAGGCATCGTCCGACTGGTAGCCATAATCCATTGCGATGTCAAGTAGCTTTCTGTCAGTATTCAACAGCTCATATGCCGCCATGGTCAGCCGCCGCCTTCTCACATATTCTGAAAAAGGAATCCCCACAATCTGTGAAAAAGAGCTCTGAAACATGGAATACGGACATGCCGCAATCTTGCTGATTTCTTCTTCGGAAATCTCTCCGTGTACCGAAGCCTCCACATAATCCATTATCTTGTTAAGCCTTGTCGTCCAATCCATTGTCCCTCTGTCTCCTCCTTACCTTCAGTATATCCAAACTGCAGAATCCCGCCCGATAATTATACAGTTAATTTTAACGGATATGAGAGGAAAAGGAAAGCATATTCTCTCCGGGATCCAGGTGGGGTGCAGGATAAACGCATCAGCGTAGGTGACGCCCTTTCCGCCGTCCGAGGCTGCAGCTGCCGGCCGTCTTTTTCCCGGACGAGTTGGGGTGTTGTCCGATCCAGTTTCAAAAACGGGGTATTTCTAACTGTCCCGGTAAACCAGAATTCCACCAACGCGGCCAGAACTCCTCTCGCAGCGACTTACGTCTGCTGCGTTCGTCAGACAGGCCGCTAAGGACGGCGAAATTCTGGCCTCCCGGGACAGTAAGAAATATCCGCCGTTTTTTCTTATGGATCGGACAACACCCCCATCTCGTCCGGGAAAAAGACGGCCGGCAGCTGCAGCCTCGGACGGCGGGAAGGGCGTGTCACCTACGCTGATGCGTTTATCCTGAGGTGGGGCATGTCCTGTAACCGGAAAAGAATGGAATTGTGGAATCGGGGAAACGATGGTAGACTAAAATAAAGTAAAAAGAGTCAGAACAGTAGTAAAATGGAGCGTTGTTCTGCGGAATGCCTGAATATACATGGAGGCGGAGAAGATGGATACATACCGGGTTTATCTGGTGGATGACGAGCCATGGGCGCTTGTTTATCTGGAGAAAATTGTAAAGTGGGAGGATTTGGGCTTCAGGATTACAGGAAAATTTGAGAATTCCATGGAAGCCTTTAACCAGGCGGTCTCCGATCCTCCAGATGTTATATTTATCGACATACGGATGCCGGAAATGGATGGTTTGAGCTTTATGAGAAAAGCTGTGGAAGCGGGGCTTCCCTGCCGGTTTGTTGTTATCAGCGGATTTGCAGAATTCAGTTATGCCCAGGAGGCCATACGCATGGGTGTGGTATGCGATTATTGCCTGAAGCCCATTGCCAGGGACAAGCTCACGGCACTGCTTGGCAAGCTGCATTTGATATTAGAGGAACAAAAGGAAAAGCAACAGGAAAAAGAAGAGATCCCCCTGACGGAAAATCCGGTATTTCAGGAGTTGCTGACTTATATGCACGGACATTTCCAGGAAAAGCTGGTGCTGAAGGAGCTGGCGGAGCAGTTCCACCTGAATGCCAATTACTGCTGTGCACTGTTTAATAAGGATACCGGCGGTTCTTTTTCCGAATATCTCACCTCTATCCGAATGAAGGAGGCGGAACGCCTCCTGACCCATACCACGCTGTCACTGGAGGAAATTGCAGTGCAGTGCGGCATCCAGGACTATTACTATTTTAATAAGGTATTCAAAAAATACAGCGGCGCAACACCCAGCCAGTATCGGAAGCAAAGGAAAAACCCGGAGAACCGGGCTGCCATGGAGGAGATATGAAACTGAGTTTTAAGAAAAGTATTGTGCTTATTATATTTGCGGCGGTGTTAATCCAGATTGGCAGCCAGTTCATATATATACACAGAATTGCGGAAAATTCAGCGAAGCGTCTGCTTTCCTATACCAATACCACCGTGAAACAGATAGAAAACAACCTGGATTCAGCTTTTAAAAGCATTGCCTATACCACCACCTATTTTTCCATCAACTCCGCCGTACAGCAGTTTCTGTCGGAAGAAGAGCAGCTGGAAAAATATAAAATGCTTACCTTCGTGAATGATACCTGCCAGGCAGCCATGGCCATGAATTCCCAGATACAGACAGCTCTGTTGTTTGATAAGGAAGGAAATTGTGAATTCAGCTACAGCTCGTCGGAAATGAAATTCCATGAGGAGCTGAAGAAAATCGAGAGGGAATGCTACCGGGAAGCTGTAAATAATCGTTTTATTTTCTATCAGGGTGACGACGGCCGGGAAATGCTTCTGTGCATTACTCCTATTTATTCCAATAAGGCGGCCATTTTTACCGAGAGCCAGCGCATTGGTACAGTGATGCTTGTCATACGGCCTAATGCCATCATGAAGGTTTTAGAGGAAACCGGGAATTCGGAGGAGGTAGAGTTCTATCTTCTCGATCCGGAGGGGCGGATCATGGCGGCCAATTCCGGCGCAGATACCCTGGAAAGGGATCTGCGCGGCTTTACCTATCTGGAACGGGAAATCTGGGGAGAGCAGGGCTTCCGTATCGTTGCAAAGATTAACAACCATCAGGTGGTAAAAGAATACGACCTGTTTAAAAGCCAGATGCTGCTCAGCTGTGCCATAATGGTGGGAATGCTGCTGCTAATTGGGTGGCTTTTCAACCAGACCATTGCCCATCCCATTGACAGGCTGATCGGGGAAGTTGCGGAGCTTGGCACGAACCGGAGAAAAAAACAGATTACCGGAAAATACCACTTCCAGCTCACCCCCCTTGTTGATAAAATGAATGAAATGCTCAGAAACAACGACCAGATGTCGCATCGAATCTTTGAAACACAGAAACGGCTGTACGAGTCGGAGCTTGTGAAAAATGAGAGTGAAATCTATGCGCTCAGAAGTCAGATTAACCCCCACTTCCTTTACAATACGCTTCAGTGCATGGGTGGAATCGCCCTGATGAATGATCAGCCCGTAGTGGCGGAAATGGCAGCAAACATGGCTGAGATCTTCAGATATTCCATTAAGGAAGGTGATAAGGTTAGCATGGAGGAGGAGGCGGATTTCCTGAGAAAATATCTGGATATCTGCGATGTGAGATTTAACGGCAGATTTAAGTGGAGGATAGAACTGGAGGAAGGACTGGAAAGCCTGCATATTGATAAAATGATTCTGCAGCCGCTTGTGGAGAATGCGGTTTACCATGGACTGGAAAAACGGACCGCGCCCGGAGGAATGCTGTGGATTCAGGGAGAAAAAGAAGGCAAGAGCCTGATTTTCCGTATCACCGACAACGGCTGCGGGCCGGATGAAGAGCAGCTTGCACTCCTGCAGGCAACCCTGGAAAATAAAGAGCTCCTGGACCAGGAAAGGCGCGCCAGGAAGAGGATAGGGCTTGTAAATATCCAGAGCCGTCTGAAGCTGATGTATGGAGATGCAGGCGGCCTGACATTCGGCCGGAAGGAGGGAATGACAATAGTAACGGTGAAGCTGCCCATAGATATACAGGAAGGGCGGTAGTTTACGAAAGCGCGTGGATCGTACCGTCACGCGCTTTCCTTATGCCTGCTGCAGTCTTCTTATGTCTGCCATATTTTTTGTCATAAACTGAGTTTTTTACAAAAATAACTGATTTCGTTTCATAGGCTCTTCTTTATTCCTTTGTTAAAATAATCTTATCAAAAAGAGAAAGGAATGAGGGGTCTTGAAAAATAAAGCACTGTTCAGAAAAAGTCTGAAGAAGAACGGAATCTTATATTTATTTCTTTTGCCCATGATAATCTACATCCTGATTTTTAACTATATGCCTCTGGCAGGGCTGCAGATTGCTTTTAAGGATTTTGTAGCTACCAAAGGAATTTGGGGAAGCGAATGGGTGGGTTTCAAATATTTCCAACAGTTTTTCAGTTCTCCCATGTTCTGGAAGCTGCTGAAAAATACGCTGGTAATCAGCCTGTATCAGCTGGTGTTCAGTTTCCCTATCCCTATAATACTGGCGCTGATCCTGAATTATACACCCAACCAGAAACTGAAAAAAATAACGCAGACCGCCACCTATGCGCCGCATTTTATTTCCACAGTGGTTCTGGTGGGCATGATGTTCGTATTCTTCGATCCTGCGGCCGGAATCGGAACCACTATCCTGAAGGGATTCGGAATGAATAATCCCCAGGTGCTCACCGACCCTGCCTCATTTCCCCACCTATATGTCTGGTCCGCCATCTGGCAGACTACCGGCTGGTCGTCAATTATATATATAGCGGCGCTGTCCGGAGTCAGTCCGGAGCTGCATGAGGCAGCGATTGCGGACGGAGCCAGCAAGCTGCAGCGTATTATTTACATCGATATCCCCATGCTGATACCCACGGCAGTGATTCTGCTCATTCTAAACTGCGGAAATATCATGAACCTGGGCTTTGAAAAGGTGTATCTGATGCAAACGGCGCCCAACCTGTCCACATCAGAGGTTATAAGTACCTATGTTTACAAGATCGGTCTTCAGGGACAGCAGTATTCTTATGCTTCTGCTATCGGCCTTTTCAACAATATAATCAACTTTACAATCCTCATTCTCGTCAATCAGATTGCGGGAAAAACGACGGAAAATTCATTGTGGTAAGGGAGGATGATTATGGAAACGAAAAAAATTAAAGCCGGAAGGGAAGACCGGATTTTCAATATTGCGGTGACCGTGATTTCCCTTGTAGTGCTGGTCATTGTACTGTACCCACTGTACTTTGTAATCATTGCTTCCATCAGCTCTCCGGAAGACATATCCCTGGGAAAGGTAACCTTTCTTCCCTCCGGTATCAATTTTGCAGCATATAAATTCGTTCTGGAGGAATGGAAAATCTGGAGAGGCTATCTGAATACGATTTTTTATACTTTTTTCGGTACTCTTTTGGGTACCAGCGTTACCCTCATGGCAGCCTTCGCCCTGTCCAGAAGGGATTTGTTCGGCAGGAATGTAATTACCAAGCTTTTTGTATTCACCATGTTTTTTTCCGGCGGACTGATTCCCACTTATATGGTGGTCAGCAGCCTGCATCTGGTAAACACTAGGACTGTTCTGGTTGTGATGGGAACTGTGACCGTATATAACATGATCATTGCCAAGACCTTTTTTCAGAACAGCCTTCCTGAGGAACTGTTTGAAGCGGCGGAACTTGACGGCTGCGGGATTGGAAAATTCTTTTTCAAAATCGCGGTTCCCTGTTCAAAAGCGATTATTGCGGTGATTGCACTGTATGTAGGCGTCAGCCAATGGAACTCTTACTTTACGGCAATGATTTATGTGACGGATCAGAAAATATATCCTCTGCAGCTTGTGCTGAGGGATATCCTGATTCTTGGACAGCAGCTGACACAGATAACGGATCCGGCTGAAATCGAGGCTCTTGTGGAACGCCAGAAGGTAGCACAGATAATCAAATATGTAGTCATTATCGTTTCTTCGCTTCCGGTCATCTGTGTATATCCGTTCCTGCAGAAATATTTTGTAAAAGGCGTTATGATTGGTTCGGTCAAAGGTTGACGGACCTTCAGATAAAGATACAAGCTATGAGAAGAAATTGGAGGGAGTAATTATGAAACTCAAAAGATTGATTGCAGCAGTGGCGGCGGCCGCCATGGTAATGTCAGTTCTCGCAGGATGCGGGAACACGGCGGATTCAGAAAAAACAGAAAGCACAGCCACAGCGGCAGGTAGTGAGGCCGCGGATACGGCAGCGGCCTCAGAGGCTGTCAATAAGACGGGATATCCGATTATGAATGAGGATTATACCTTTAAAATTGTATATCCGGTAGCCTCTACGGACAAAATCGGCGGTTGGGAAAACAAGGATTTTGTTAAAAAAATAGAAGAGGAAACAGGCCTGAAAATTCAGTGGATGGGAATACCTGAAGCATCCTATAACGATCAGGTGGCAATCATGATTGCTGCGGGAGATCTGCCGGACGCATTTATCGGCCAAATACCCAACTTTGCACAGTTCCTGGATTCCTTTGTCAAGATGAACGATATGATAGACGAATATGCCCCCAATCTGAAAGCGTTTTATGACAAATATCCGAATATCAAGCTTGCCAGTGTATTTCCTGATGGTTCCATGTACGGACTGCCGGAGGTGCAACTGGATGGCTATGTAGCCGGTAAGAGTCTTGCCATTAATAAAAAATGGCTGGAAAATGTTGGAATGGAGATGCCCGAAACTGCGGACGAACTGTTTGATGTACTTATGGCATTTAAAACGCGGGATCCCAATGGAAACGGACAGGCAGATGAAATTCCCTTTGCTTTTTACAAGGACAGGAAATTTGATTTGCTCAAATCCGCCTTCGGTTTTGCCGGCTATGATGAGAAGGACTATAAATATCCTTACTTGCAGGTAGTGGATGGAAAAGTTGATTTTTATCCTGTTTCCGATAATTACTATGCCTATCTGCAGTATCTGAATAAGCTGTATTCCAACGGGCTGATAGATCCCAACGGTTTTATTCAGGAAGAGGTAGATATGATTGCCAAGGGTACCAACGCCCAGATTGGCGTATTCCCCAACTATTCCTATGATGACATTACTGTAGGCGATTATGCAAATGAGTATACATACCTTCTTCCTTTAAAGGACAGCAGCGGGGAAAGACATTATCTTCCCAGCTCATGGTCAGGCTCCGTAATTGTAAACCAGTTTTCCATTACAAAGAACTGCCCTTATCCGGAAGCAATGCTCAGACTTTACGATTATATCAACAGTTCTTTTGAAAACAGGCTTCTTTTCGGATGGGGTCCCAAGGATATGGCCTGGGTTGACAATGGCGATGGGACGATTTCCAAGAAGGCAGATCCGGTTCTGGAAGGCTATAACAGCTATGCTGAGGTGCGCCACACTTTATCCATGGGCATAAAAGGTGTATTCTTATGGACTGAAGAGGATAATGCAAAATTCGCAGTAACTTCCGATCGTGAAATCAAATATATGGAGAGACAGGATCCTTATATGGAATGCGCCGTAAAGGAATTTATACCTGAAGGCCAGGATTATCCTGAAAACACCCAGGAAATTAATGTACTTCTTACGGAGTTAAGGACCTATATGGATAATTTCATGGCGGAAAGCGTAATGAATGGAATTGATGACACCAAATGGCAGAAGCATCTGGAAGACTGCAAAAAGTTTAATTATGAAAAATATACGGAGCTGAATCAGGAGTATTATGATAGAATGATGAAGCTGGCTGAAGAATAAGCAATGAAAAGGCCATAGGCTGGCGATTACGGCCATGGCCTTTTTCTTTCATAGGAAGAAAGGATGGAGAAAAATTATGAAAGCAATCATGGTAATGTACGATTCCCTGAACCGTCACATGCTTTCCCCATACGGCTGTGACTGGACACAAACCCCGAATTTCAAACGCCTTGCGGACCGCTGCGTCACATTTGACAAATGCTATGTGGGAAGCCTCCCCTGTATGCCCGCACGGCGGGAAATTCACACAGGACGTTACAATTTCCTGCACAGAAGCTGGGGCCCCATGGAGCCCTACGATGATTCCATGCCGGAAATCCTGAAGAAAAACGGCATTTACAGCCATCTGATCAGCGACCACTATCATTATTGGGAGGATGGAGGCTGCACCTATCATAACAGATACAGCAGCTGGGAAAATGTGCGCGGTCAGGAGGGGGATCACTGGAAGGCCTGCGTAGGTGAGAAAGAACTGCCTCCGCATCTGGGAGAGTGCGTTAAGCAGGACATGGTGAACCGGGAATACGCGGATACCGTGGAAAAAATGGCACAGACCAAAACCTTCCAGGCCGGAATCGAATTCCTGGACAGAAACCATGAAAGCGATAACTGGTTCCTTCAGGTGGAGACCTTTGACCCTCACGAGCCCTTCTATGTACAGGATGAGGATCTCATGGGCTTTGAGCCGGAATATGACGGCCCATTTTTCGACTGGCCGGGCTATCATCCCGTAACGGAGGAAGAGAAGCCGTATGTCCGGCATGTACGCAATAAATATGCTGCCCTTCTCAGGATGTGTGACCGCAGCCTGGGCAGGATTCTGGATAAAATGGATGAATATAACCTGTGGGAAGACACCATGCTTATCGTTAACACGGATCATGGCTTTATGTTGGGAGAACATGACTGGTGGGCAAAGAGCAACCATATCAACTACTACGAAGAGATTGTACATACACCGTTGTTCATCTATGATCCCAGAAGCCGGGCCGCGGGCCGCTGTGACTGCCTGGTCCAGACCATTGATCTGGCGCCCACCGTTCTTGATTTCTTCGGCCTTCCGGTTCCGGATGATATGCTGGGACATCCGCTGGGTGATACGATAGCGGAGGGTAAACCGGTGCGCAGCACCTGTCTGTATGGAACCTGCGGTTCCCAGATCAGCTGTACCGACGGCCATTATGCCTATATACTGGCGCCTGCGGATAAGAACAATAATCCATTGTATAATTATACACTCATGCCCACACATATGCGTTCCATGTTTCCGACACAGGAGCTGCAGGAGCTTGAACTCAGCGAACCCTTCTCCTTCACCAAGGGCTGCCGCCTCCTGAAAATTAAAAATCAGGAAAAGAAGGAATACCTGGATGAAAACGGAGAACACCCTTATGAAACGCTGCTGTTTGACCTGGAGAAGGATCCCGGGGAACTCTCCCCCATATCTGATCCTGCGTTAGAATCATACTTCAGGAAGGAAATAGCCCGTCTCATGAGGGAAAACGATGCGCCCGCCGAGCAGTATGAGAGGATGGGGCTTTTGGAGGAAGTAAAAGAAATTCAGTAAAATAAACAGCCTAAGGCTGCTAAACTGTAACGAAAGCACTGCAATAACCGGAAAGCCCGGGGAACGGTTAAGCTTCTCCCCGGATTTTCCGGTTATTTTGCTTCATATATCTGATATGCCGTTCTCATTTTGCCCCTTTGCCATTCAGCTGATAAAGTATACATAATTTCTTATATTCTCTGTTTTTCACAAATTGAATCCCTGATTTTTATGCAATCACACAAAAGTAAAAAATGTAGTAAAAACAGCTTGCTTTTTTAGGGAAGCAAGGTTATATTCTAATTATCAGATTGCTAATCATATCAGCAATATATACAAAGAGAACATTATAAGTATGAGGATAATATGATGGAATATGACAAGATCCTGAAAATACTGAAACAGGAAATGGCGGCGGCCATGGGATGTACGGAACCGGTAGCCATTGCCTATGCCTCAGCAAAAGCCAGGGCAGTGCTGGGAAGGAAACCGGACAGAGCCAGAGTAAACGTCAGCTGCAATATACTGAAGAATGCCATGGGAGTTGGTATCCCCGGAACTGATATGGCGGGCCTGGAAATGGCGGCTGCGCTGGGTATCATTGGAGGCGACAGTGAGGCAATTCTGGAGGTGCTTCACAGCATAACCCCGGAACACATTGCGGAAGTAAAAGCATTTGCAGAAAACTGTGTGGAGGTATCCTTAGAGGATACGCCCAAGAAACTGTACATAGAAGTGATTCTGGAAACGCAGGGACATTCCGCATCCGTGACCATAGAAGACAGCCATACCAATATAACAAGAATTGTCCATGATTTGATTTGCATTTATGACAAAAGCGGATGCGAGGAGCTTCCCACAGAGGAATATGACAGGTCTGTTCTTACGGTGGACAGCATATATGATTTTATAAAGCATGTGGACAGCAGCGAGCTGGAATTCCTTGACGGCTGTATCAAAATGAACTGGGCCATTGCCCAGGAGGGACTGAAACGCGGTTATGGATTGAATGTAGGGCGGAGCATTTACGATGATATAAGAAGCGGCGCAACGGCGGACGATGTGCAGAATTATGCAATAGCGGTTACCGCGGCAGCAGCGGATGCCAGAATGGCAGGCTGTGCAATGTCTGTAATGACGGTCTGCGGCAGCGGAAATCAGGGACTGACGGCAACGCTTCCTGTGATTGCGGCCGTTTATAAAAGGAATGGCAGCTCCGAGCTTCTGTACCGTTCCCTGGCTCTGAGCTGCCTGATAACAATCCATGTGAAAAGCTATATTGGAAAGCTCTCCCCTCTGTGCGGCTGCGGAATGGGATCCTCTATCGGCGCCTGCTGTGCATTTGTGTACATGCAGGGCGGCGGACTGAGCCAGATTAAAAGGGCGATTAACAACATGATAGCAGATGTATCCGGCATTATATGTGACGGCGCCAAGGCAGGCTGCGCACTTAAGATAGCAACGGTAATTTCAAGCGCCTTCCAGTGCTCCATGCTGGCATTGAAGAATTATGGCGCAGGAGAGCTGGACGGAATTGTATCAGGAGATGTGGAAAGCACCATCAGGAACCTGGGGGAACTGGGAAACAGAGGAATGGCCGATACGGATCAGGTGATTCTGGACATGATGGTTTGCAGATAAAAAGGAGGAAAATAAAAATGGATAAAAGGACAAGAGTATTAAACGCAATGAATAAGAAAGAGGTGGACCATGTTCCGGTAGGCTTCTGGTTCCACTTTGCCGGAGAAGAGGCCTCCGGAGAAGGCTGTATCAAAGCACATCTGAAATATTACAGAGAAACGGATCTGGACTTCGTAAAAATCATGTGCGATGGCTATTTCCCTTATCCGCTTCCGGAAATCAGGGAAGCCGCCGACTGGAAAACACTGCAGCCGCTGACAGCAGATCATCCCTTTATCAGGGAACAGGTGGAAAGAGCAAAGGCTATTGTAGATGATATCGGAAAAGAACGCTGTGTGTTCTATAACGTATTTGCACCCTTTTCTTCCCTGAGATTTGGTGCGGAAGCGGTTGGATTAAGCGATGCTGACGTAATGGAATATATAAGAACCGATAAAAATGCGGTAATGCAGGCGCTGGACGTAATCGCACAGACCAATGCCTTACTGGCAGAACTGCTGATTACCGAAGCCGGCTGTGACGGTGTTTACTACTGTGTACAGGGCGGGGAATATGACCGCTTCACACCGGAGGAATACAGGAAAATAATTACCCCCAGTGATTTGTATGTCCTTGAACATGCGAACAGATATTCCGAAAACAATATCATACATATGTGCGGTTGGGCAGGAAACAGGAACCAGCTGGCAATCTGGCAGGATTATCCGGCAAAAGTGGTAAACTGGGCTGTATTTGTGGAAGGTCTGACCCTGGATGCCGGAAGGTACTTTATCGGAGGAAGAACCTCTCTGGGCGGATTTGAAACGCATTGGGATGAGCATACCCAGCAGGGAATTATTTATACCGGCACTAAAGAGGAAGTGCAGAAATACACTACGGATATGATTCTCAATCATGGAAAAATCGGCCTGATGCTGGGCGGAGACTGCACAATTGACGCCAAGCTTGACTGGGAAAGAATCCGCTGGGTGGTAGAGGCGGCAAGAAGTATCTGATATAAAAAGGGATAGGCCCTTTTTGATAAAAGCAATGAATGAGAGAAAGGAAGAGTATTATGAAAAAGTGGAGCAAATTTGCAGCATTGGGGTTAACATTTGCCATGGTTCTGGGAACGACGGCATGTGGCAGCTCTTCAACAGGGGCAGAGGCCGGCAGCAGTGCCGAGCCGCAGAGCCAGGAAGCAGCTGTGGAAAGCACAGGCGCCGCAGATGCCTCTGTGGCGGATGCAGCGGAGGAAAAGACCTATGAACCTACCACGCTGACCTTCTGGAACGGTTTTACAAGCACCGACGGTGAAGTCCTGCAGCAGATTGTGGATGATTTTAATGCGACAAATGAATGGAACATTACAATTGAAATGGATGTTATGCCCTGGGCAACCTTTAATGAAAAGCTTCCCGCCGCGATTGCAGCCGGAAACGCACCTGATTTTGTGCTCTGTTCCTCAGGCTATTACGCACCGTATGTGGAAGCGGGCAGCTTCCAGGATGTGAGCGATTTCTATGAGCTGCCGGAAGTAAATGCAGATGATTTTGATAAGAACGTTGTTGACCTGCTGTATTATGATGATCTCTGCGTAGGTATCCCCATGCAGATGGTATCCCACTATTTCTACTGGGATAAGGATTTGTATGCAGCCGCAGGCCTGGATCCGGAATCTCCTCCGGAAACCTTTGAGGAAATCGTTGAGAATGCGAAGCTTCTTACAGACAAGAGTAAAAACCAGTATGGCTTCTGTGTTCCTGTCAATAACAACGTAACTGCGCAGTATGCTATGTATGCCTATGGCGGCGGCTATGTAAACGAAGACGAAACCAAAGCAGAATTCAATTCCGAAGCCAATGTAAAAGCCTTTGATGCACTTAAGACACTTTATGAATGCTCACCTAAGGATACGGATGACAATACCTACATCAGCGGACAGCTGGCACAGTTTATCAATGGGCCCTGGATTATCAACGGACTGCGTGAAAATGAGATTAACTATGGCGTTAAGGCGGTTCCGGCCTGTGTTGGAGTAGAACAGGACGCAGCAGTTATCCCGGTCGGTTTTTCCGTACCCAAGACTACTTCAGATGAACATAAGGAACTGGTGTATAAATTTGTAAACTACTGGAATTCTGAGGAAATCTGTACAAAATGGACTAAGGAGTGCGGTACTCCCGCATATCTGATTTCCGCTCAGGCGAATTTTGCAGACGATCCGCAGACCTCAGCACTGTCGGAGCCTCTTTCCTACGGACATATCGAATGTAAAATCCATGGTGTCAACACCATTTCCACAGATGGCTTATATCCTGCAATGGAAGAAATTTTTGCAGGCGCCGATATAAAGACCACACTGGATAAATATAATGATGTAATACAGGGAATTCTGGATAAATAAATTCTGTCAGGATTATATAAAGGATGCGGCTGCTTTCAGCGGCATCCTTTATTCAGAAGGGAGCCTAAGGATGGAAAAGAGCAGCCCAATTAAGAAAAAAATAGCAAAATGGACGGGAAAAGACAGGGTAGGCTATCTGTTTATCTTCCCTGCAATACTTGTTTTGTTTGTATTTACGATTGTCCCTTTGATAATATCTTTTGTTATCAGCCTGACAAATCTGGACATATTTCTTGCCTGGCCGGATTTTGTGGGTCTGGATAATTTCAAACGGACCCTGGCCGATGAAAGGGTATGGAATGCATTCAAAAACACTTTTTATTACGTTGTGATATCCGTACCTATTCAGCTGATTGTAGCGCTTGTCCTGGCCTACTGGTTGTATAAACCCACAAAATTCAACAAGCTTTGCCGCTCTGTGTTCTACGTGCCGGTGCTTTGTTCCTTTACAGCAATCGGTATTCTGTTCAACCTGATTCTGAACTCAACGGTAGGCTACATTCCTTATCTGATCAGCCTTGTATACGGTGAGCCGATTGCCCTGCTCAGTGAAGTGAAATTTGCCATGCCGATAATCATATTTATTTCCGTGTGGAAAGCCTTTGGCAAGACGCTGATTATATTGGTAGCGGGTATCAATGATATTCCCGGGACCTATTTTGAAGCTTCCGAAATTGACGGCGCGTCAAAAACACAGCAGTTTTTCCATATAACGCTGCCAAATCTGCTTCCGACCATTAATTTTACTCTGCTGACAACAATAATCGGAGCTTTCCAGGTATTCGACGTTGTTTATGTGACGACAGGTGGAGGACCGCTTTATAAAACGGAAACGATGGTTCAGTACATATATAACAGGGGCTTCTCGGATCCTTATGATCTGGGGTATGCATCGGCAATGTGTATTGAATTGTTCTTTGTAATCGCCGTCATCATTCTCATATTTAAGGGATACATGGAACGCAAAATTGCGAAAAACATGTAGGAGGAGCCGGAATGAAGAAAAAATTAAAACCTTATAATATAATCAGAATACTGATATGTGTCTTCGTTCTCTTTTTGATTGTATTTCCCTTTGCCTGGCTTTTCCTGAGTACGTTTAAGCTGCAGAAGGATATTATCAAATGGCCCCCTACGCTTTGGCCCAAGGCCTGGACAATAAAAAACTATATCCAGGTATGGTCAAGGATCCCGTTGGCCACCTACATAAAAAACACGGTTATTTTCGCGGGCATTGTATCCGTATGCTCCGCTCTGCTGGATTCCCTGGCGGGTTATGCGTTTGCCCGGCTGGAATTTAAGGGGAAGGAGACCATTTTCAATATCGTTCTCCTTACGATGCTGATTCCGTTCCAAATCATCATGATTCCGTTGTACCTGGAACTGCATACCTTCGGTATCCTGAATACCTATATTGGTCTGATCCTGCCCAGAGCGGCCTCCGCATACGGAATGTTTTTCATGCGTTCCTTCTATATGGGGCTTCCCAAGAGTCTTGAGGAGGCGGCAAGAATTGATGGCATGAACGAGTTTGGAATTTATACGAAAATCATGTTCCCGCTGTGCAAGCCTGCGTTTGTAACCTTTTTCATTTTTTGCCTGACGTCTAACTGGAATGATTTGATCTATCCCCTGATGATGACAAATTCCACCAAAATGAGAACCCTGTCGGCCGGACTTGCCATGTTTGTCGGTGAGGGTGTCAGGGAAACCGGCCCCGCTCTGGCAGGCGCCCTGATTTCCATGCTGCCGCTGCTGATTCTTTACTGTTTTGCACAGGAATTCTTTGTGGAAGGAATCGCCGTATCCGGCATGAAGGAGTGAATCGTAATATGTTTGAAAAAATTGGTGAAAAGCTTTCCGCTATGGTCGCAATACCTACTGTCAGCATTAACAGGAATAGAACAGACTACCATATTGGGGAGTACCGGGAATATCTGCAAACAGCCTTTCCCTGCCTGTTTGCAGCCGCTGTGCCCACGCCGGTGGGGGAGGCTCTCCTTCTGAAAATAGAAGGCAGGGGAGAAAAGACGCTTCCTGTGCTGTTTACCGGCCACATGGATGTGGTGCCTGCAGACGACGCCTCCGCCTGGAGGTATCCGCCTTTTTCCGGTAAAATCGTAGACGGCTGTGTATGGGGAAGAGGATCGCAGGATATGAAGGGGCCTCAGTGCGCCCTTCTGTCCGCTTTTGATGAGCTCCTGCAGGAAGGGTGGAGGCCCGGAAGGGACATCTGGATTTACCTTTCCTGTGATGAGGAAACAGGAGGAGATACCACAACCCGCGCTGCGGCTCTTTTGAAGGAGAAAAATATCCGGTTTGAAACGGTCTTTGATGAAGGCGGAACCATTTGTGAAAACTTTATGGGATTATTGAAGGGAAAGGCGGCGCTTTTCGGCCTTTCTGAAAAAGGTTCTCTTGAATACCGTTTTACTGCAAATTCCGAAGGCGGCCATTCTGCAAACCCTCCGGCGAATTCGGCAATTGTAAGGTTGGCCGATTTCATCCATGAGGTGGAGCATACGGAAATTTTTTGCAGAAAGCTGAGTGAAGGGAACCGGGCAATGCTTCGGGGCATCGCAGCATATTCCCATGGAGAAAAGAAAGAAAAGCTTTTGCGTGCTTCTGAGGAAACGGACGATTATCAGACCCTTTTTGAACTTTGCCCGGAAGCCAGGACGTTGTTGGGCGCTACGATAGCCTTTACCATGGTTGAAGGCGGAACGGCTTTTAACGTAATGCCAAAAAAAGCGGTGCTGACGGCAAATGTACGTGTCGCTTCCGTAGAAACGGAAGGTGAGATAACGGTAAAATTAAAAGAAATTGCCGAACGTCATGATCTGATCTGTGAGCTTGCAGGCGGAAGGGATGCCGCGCCGGAGAGCAGGGCGGACAGCGAAGGCTATCGTAATATGAGCGAGAGCGTAAAGGAAATTTATCCCGGCTTACCCATCATTCCCTTTGTCCTTGGCGGAGGAACCGACTCCAGACATTTTCAGGAACTTACCGATAATGTGCTCCGGTTTTCCCCCATGTATGCGGCGCCAGAACAGGGAAGAGGAGTTCACGCAGACAACGAATCCGCCGACATTCAGGCAGTGGCGGATGCGGCGGCCTGCTATTATTCCCTTCTGAAAAAATACTGACCCTATTCATAACTGTGAGGATACTGAACAGTTATAACTTTCAAAAAAATTGGAGGAACCAACCATGAACAAAATAACCCGCCTCCAACAGGCAATGCCCGCCTCCATGCAGGCGATAGTCCTGCGTGACGGCGCCAACCGGTTTTACCTCACCGGCATGAAATCTTCCGCAGGAACCGTGCTGGCCACCAGAAACAAAGCATGGCTGATCATTGATTTCCGCTATCTTGAGGAAGCCGAAAACAAAGTGAAAAACTGCACGGTTCTGGAAGAAAAGAACCTGTATGCCCAGATAAAAACACTGCTGGAGGCAGAGCAGATCACCTCCCTTTCCGTCCATGCCGGGCTGGTATCCCTGGAGGAGTTCAGGAAGCTGCAAGCAGGCCTGCCGGGAATCACCCTGGATGGCTCCCAGGCCCTTTCAACCCTCATGGACACCCTGCGCAGGGAGAAGGATGAGGATGAAATCGCCTGCCACAGAAAAGCGCAGCAGATTACGGATCACACCTTTTCCCATATTTGTGGTTATATCCGCCCCGGCGTGACGGAAACAGACATCGCAAGGGAAATCGGCGTTACCCTCGCCGCCCTTGGTTCAGATGATAAAAACTTCAACTTTATCGTGGCGTCGGGCTCCAACAGCTCGCTGCCCCATGGTTTTGCCACAAACCGCCTGGTCAGGAAGGGCGATTTTGTCACCATGGATTTCGGCGCGGTATACGGCGGCTACCTGGCGGATATGACGCGGACGGTAGCGGTGGGAAGCGTAACCGACGAACAGCGCAGGGTCTATGAAACCGTGAAGGAAGCGCAGAAAAGAGCCTTTGATAAAATCCGGCCCGGCGCAATCTGCCGTGAGGTGGACGCGGCGGCCAGGGATTATATCTATCAGCAGGGCTACGAGGGCTGCTTCTCCCATGGGCTGGGGCACAGCGTCGGCGTGGAGGTCCATGAGAACCCCCGCTTTAATGAAATCTGCACCGACCGCCTGATCCCGGGCATTGCCATCACCGTAGAACCCGGAATCTACCTGAAAAAAAGATTCGGGGTCCGGATTGAGGATATGATTGTGGTCAGGGAAAACGGCTTTGAAAATCTGACAAAAAGCCCGAAGGACCTGATAATACTTTAAAAAAGAAATATAAGGGAAGCGCCCGCGCAGATACATGGTGCGCTTCAGAAAGCAGGAAAATGAACGGATTTGAATTTCAATGCGGTACTAAAATGATTTTTGGAAAAGAAACCGAGCTTCGTGTGGGAGAAGAACTGAAAAAACAGGGCGCAACAAGAGTCCTTTTTGTATACGGAGGCTCTTCCATTAAAAAAAGCGGACTGTATGGAAAAGTGGTAAAAGCGCTTCAGGATGCAGGCCTGCCCTTTGATGAGCTGCCGGGCGTGGTTCCCAACCCGAGGGTTTCCCTGGTAAGGAAAGGGATTGCGCTGTGCCGGGAAAAAGGGATTGACTTTCTTCTGGCAGTAGGCGGCGGGAGCGTCATTGATACCTGCAAGGCCATGTCCTTCGGCGTATACTATGACGGGGATGTATGGGATTTGATTTCCGGGAAGGTGAAACCCGGTGATAGAAGAGTGCCTGTGGCGGATATCCTCACCCTTCCGGCAGCAGGCAGTGAAGAAAGCGACAGCTGCGTTATCTCGGATGAAACCACACATACAAAAACCGGATTTGGCTCACCTCTGATGCGCCCTGTATTCTCCATCATGAATCCGGAACTTACCTATACGCTGCCTCCTTACCAGACAGCGTGCGGAAGCATGGACATCATGGCCCATGCCATGGAACGCTACTTCAGCCATACACAGAATGTGGAAATGACCGACAGGGTGACGGAAGCAATCCTCACCACCGTAATCCACAACCTTTCCGTCGTTCTGGAAAAACCGGATGATTATGCGGCAAGGGCGGAAATCATGCTGTGCGGTACCTGGGCGCAGAATGATATGACAGGCTGCGGCAGGGTGCAGGACTGGTTCAATCACGGACTGGAGCATCAAATCAGCGGTTTTTACGATATCGCCCATGGCGCAGGGCTGGCAATTTCCTTCCCTGCATGGATGGAGTTCCTCTGCGGCAAAGAAGAATGCATCCCCAAACTGGCGCAATATGCTGTACGCGTATGGAATGCGGAAATGAATTTCGACAACCCGGAAGAAACAGCGCGTGAAGGCATAAAACGGCTGCGCGGCCTGATTAAGGAGACCGGGCTTCCATTAACCTTAAGCGAGGCCGGCGTGGGAAAAGAGAAATTTGAGGAAATCGCCGATAACATGACAAACGGCGGCTCCCATACCTGCGGCGCCTTCTATGCATTCACCAGGGATGATATTCTGATGCTCCTTGAGATGATGGCGTAACCTGGACCAGAAAGAAGACATGCAAAAAGGGTCTGTGAAAAATGACTGTTCATTTTTCACGGGCCCTTTAACTACCTGTTCGGGCGCAATTCATTCCTGCGCCCGGCAGCATCCTTTCATTACATCAGATATTCTTCAACAAAATGGGAAGCCGTAGCTCCGTCCGCCGCCGCGGTAACTATCTGCCTGAGCGGTTTGGTACGCACGTCCCCCACGGCAAACACGCCCGGAATGCTGGTGCGTGTCGTTTCATCCGCGATGATATAACCCTGGGGATCAAGCTCGATCTGCCCGCGGAAAAGCTCCGTATCCGGAACGCGCCCGATTGCCACGAAAACTCCGTCAACAGGAATATCCCTTATGCTTTGATCCTTCACGTTTTCGATCCGTACGCCGTTCACCCGTTTATCATGAAGGATTTCTATAATCCTGCTGTTCCATAAGAATTCCACGCCGCTTTTTTCCAAAGGCTCCTGATAGATCCTGGATGCCCTCAGGCTGTCACGGCGGTGGACCAGATATACCTTGCTGCAAATCTTGGAGAGGAACAGGGCATCCGCCGCCGCGCTGTTGCCGCCGCCGGCTACGATGACCGTTTTATTTTTATACATCTGCCCGTCGCAGGTGGCGCAGTAGGCAACGCCCCTTCCGCGCAATGCGTTTTCTTCGGGGAGTCCCAACAGCCTGGGAGATGCGCCTGTGGCTATAATAACGGTGCCTGCGTTTATCACGCCTGAGGTTGTGGTGATCTGCTTTGGAGAGGAGGCCAAATCCACGGACACGACTTCGTCGAATTCCGTTTTCACGCCGAAACGCTCCGCGCCCCGCTGCATTTTTTCACCCAGCTCAAAGCCATCTATCCCTTCGTCAAATCCGGGGTAATTGTCAACCTGGCCGGTGGTTGCCATCTGGCCGCCCGGCGACAGCTTTTCCAGCACCAGGACGGAATAGCCGCTTCTGGCACAGTATAATGCCGCGGAATAACCGCCGGGGCCGCCTCCTATGATAGCTACGTCTGTATAATCTGATTTCATGGAAGACTCCTTTCTTTCTTCAGCATGGCCGCTTTATTCCACACCGTTTTCCTTCAGCCATTCCGTTACCTGGCCTCTGGACTGGGGAGCGATAATCACTGCGGGTTCCTTTCCCTTTTGGAACAGCATCAGCGTGGGGATGGTCTCCACCGCGTATTTTTCCGCAAGCTCAGGTTCATCGTCAATATTGATTTTGCCGATCACAAGACGGCCTTCATAAGCTCCGTCAAGCTGATCTACCACAGGGCTTAACCTGCGGCAGTAACCGCACCAGGGCGCCCAGAAATCCACCATAACCGGAAGATCGGACTGCAGTACCTCTTTTTCAAAATTTGCTTTTCCTATAGTAGTAACAGACATAAATAAGCCTCCTTTTATCTTTTGTAAATTGTTGTTTGGCTTCTGTAAAAATTGCAATTACAGTTTATACTGTAACTATAGTATATACAGTAATACTTGTCAATAGTAAATCTTTAAAAAGCAGAAAATATATAAAAAGTAAAAATATAATAAAAGTGCAAAAACAGGTCTTAGGAACAAAAGAATAGAGATTCCGCCGCCGGCACATACTATCCTGTAGGAAAAAATAAGAAACTGTCCACATGGCAAAGCAGTTACGAAAATAAAAATAGAGGATAAGCCCATTATGAATAAGCTATCAGAAAATATTGACGACAACATACAAACGGCAGGAGAGCTTTTTCCCATTGGAACCAGCTTCGATCTCATCACAAGGGATCTGTATCTGGGCGATACCAGGGGCTACTGGATAGGGATCAACGGATTCTGCAAAACAGAAATCCTGCAGCAGATTTTTTCCGATCTGCAGAACCCTCTCTATATGAAGGATTCCGTCGTGGAAAACATACAGAATTATATGAATGCCAGAATCGGGTACGCACAGGCAAGCCTTACGGATGACTGGGATACAATCGTTAGAAACGTTCTCAGCGGCCCTTCCGTTCTGCTGATAGACGGTTTTGCCCAGGCGATCATCCTGGATGTGCGTACCTATCCGACCCGCGGCATCGACGAACCGGATACGGAGAAGGTGACAAGGGGATCCCGCGACGGTTTTGTGGAAACCATGCTGTTTAATACCAACCTGATACGCCGGAGAATCCGTTCTCCCCAGCTTACCTTTGAAATACAGAATGTCGGCACGGAAAGCAAAACCGATGTGGCAATCGCCTATATAAAGGGCTATGTAAACGAGGAGCTTCTTGATACCCTGAGGAAAAAGCTTCAAAGCCTGCAGGTAACCTCCCTTACCATGGGCTCCAAGAGCCTGGAGGAGCTGCTTGTGCATAAAAGATGGTATAACCCGCTTCCATGCATACACAGCACGGAGCGTCCCGATGTGGCCTGCAGTTATCTGATGGAAGGTTATCTGCTTTTGATTGTGGACAATTCCCCGGAGGCGCTGATTCTGCCCTGCACACTTTTCCAGTTTACCCAAAGCCCGGAGGATTATTATAAAAGCCCGATTGTGGGCAGTTATTTCAGGCTTGTGCGCTTTGTCTGCATTTTTATCAGTCTGCTCCTGATGCCCATTTTCCTGCTGATAACCGCTTATTACCCGGATATTACAGAAAAGTGGCAGCTGCTGGCAGACGGCACGCTTCCGGCGCCGACCCTGATTTTTTACGTGCTGGTAGTGGAATTCGGCCTGGACCTGTTCAAGTATTCCGCCTCGCTCAGCTCCAGCCGGTTTGCCGGCTCCCTGTCCATTGTGGGAGGGCTGATTATCGGGGACATTGCTGTCAGCCTGAACTGGGCTACGGTGGAGGTCCTTTTCTATGCCGCGGTGACCCTTCTTACCAGCCTTTCCCTTTCCAGCATGGAATTCAGCGACGCCGTCCGGGTGTACCGCATCTTTTTGATACTGATGACTGCGGTCTTTAGACTTTGGGGGTTTGTGGGAGGTCTGATACTGGTAATCCTCTCCGCCGTCACGACCCCCACCTTTGCGGGCACAAGCTATTTGTGGCCGCTTTATCCCTTTAACTGGGCGGCGCTGAAAACGCTGCTGTTCCGATATCCTACCTTCCGCGCACAGCCCAGTAAAATCTGGAAGCATTGACTTATACGGGGCGCATGGTACTATGAAAGGGAAGCGATAACCGTCTTGACCCTCCCCTGCGGGGGAGGGTGTATCCTCAAAGCAGGAGGAAAATGCCATGGAAAGAGAAGAACTGCTGGAAAAGCTGAGAAAAAAAGACCCGGCGGAGAGCTATGCCGCACAGGTATATGAAGAACATATTTTGCTTACGGATCTGCTGGACATCCTGGAAACGGAAAAGACAGCCGCCAAATATATGGCGGAGAAGATTGTGCGTTACATAAGCGAAGACAGGCCGCAGCTATTGTACCCCTGTTTTGACCGGCTTTTTGCCCTCCTGGACAGCGATAATGCATTTATCCGCCTAGGGGTCATCCTGTCCGTCCCCAATCTGCTGGAGCTGGATTCGCAGACGGAAAGAAAATGGGAAAATTGCGCCGGGCGCTACCTGCGTCTGTTGGATACGGATGATATTGCGGTGTTCGGAAATGTCGTACAAAGCGTTCCCAGGATTCTGAAGGCCTATCCGGAAGCGGCGGATACGGTGCTTCCACGCCTCCTGGAAACAGACAGCCATAATTTTTACAGGAAACAGGAGCTTTCCCCGGAATGCAGAAACGTGGCTGTCGGCCATGTGATCGACTGCTTTTCCGTCCTCTTATGTCTGCCCGGCTATCAGGAGAAGATGATTGCCTTTGCGGAAAGAAACCGTGACAATGAAAGAAAACAGGTGCGTGGAAAGATTGCCAGGTTCCTGAAGTACGCCAAAGGGCGGGAAAAAGCGTAACGCTTGACTAAGTGCAGCCGTTACGGCAGATTCCCGCGGTGCAGCCTGGGCAGAAAGCTCAGGAAGCCTTTTTCCGCCGCCATATGGCCAGAAGGAGAAAAGCAGCTCCGGCAAGAAGAAAAATGATCTTCGATACAAGCATGCCTGCCGGCAAGGAAAATGCCGGATCAGGCAGCCCCAGGGTGAGCGGATATTCCGTAAAGAAGGAATATCCGTAAAGATCAAGCTTCATGGGAAGAGGGACAAATCCCGCTGCGAGGGCGAACGCCATCAGCACAAACAGCAGGAGGGAGTGTATATGTCCGGCCAGCAGCCCTAGGCCTGTCAGGAACACAAGTGATGGCAGCAGTGCTAAGGCGGCCGTCAGCAGCAGCATTCCCACCGGCACGCTGCCACCAAACAACGCCGTCAGAAAGACGATTCCCAGGGCTGTGGCGCTTAGCGCCAGCAGGAGCCAGGCCGTGACCGCGGCGGCGCATTTTACCAGAAGATACCGTCCGGGAGGCACGGGAGTGGAATCCGTGAGGATCCAGAAGCGTCTGGATTTTTCATTGCACTGGTTCCATTGGAAAAACAGCAGCGCCACGCCCAGAAGCGGCAGGAGGCGGGACAGATAAGCGCCGAAGCTCCAGGGGGAAAACGGAGCCGTATGGGCCGCGCCCCGGATGGTAGCGGTCTTAAGCGTATTCCAGCCGAAAAACAGACATACCGCCAGCAGGCCCCAGAAGAATTTGCTCCGCACGGTTCTGCGCAGTTCGTATAAATAAATTTTACCCAAGATTCAAATCCTCCTCCGATAGATTACAGGCGTCAAGAAAATCCTGCCAGGTGAGATAGGGATAGGACGGATTGGTTTCTCCGGTGAACAGCCCGGACAAAATCTGATCCATAGCTTCCTCACCGCCTACCAGCTTTTCCGCTTTCAGTATTTTCAGCGGCATTTCGCAGTAACGCCGGACGGTGGACTGGCTGTTGGCGATATCGGCCCTGTACTGCTCCGGCAGCGCTGACAGGAACTCAGGATTGCGTACGTAGAAATCCTGATAATAATCCGCCACCCGGGACTGCCACACATCTACATAATATTTTTGCGCATAGTCCGCGCCGTGAAGCTCCTTCATCAGCCGGTAGGTGGTGTAAACCGTCAGACCTTCGGCAGACCAGGGATCTGCCTCGGAGACAGGTTCGACCATATTGTCCAGCCCCCACCACTGATGAATGATTTCGTGGGCCATGACTTCACTGCCGCCTGCCCCTTTCAGGGGATCCTTAAGGCCTGCTTCGCTGAAGCTGTCTTCGCCCATGACGCTGGCGCCTCCGGCCGCATATCCGCCTCCCACGGCGCCGATTTCTATAAGCCGCATACCCTCATCCCCATAAAAAGACAAAGGACCATAATGATCGGTACAGTATTCAAATACCTGTTTCAGCGTATCATTTACGCGACACTCCTCCATTACCCGCTGGTGCCTGGCACTGTAGAAAAATTCCACGTTCAGCCCTGCGGCGTCAATCTGCTCGGAAATATAATCCCCGGCATAGAGTATCAGGCTCCAGCCCGCATCGTGCAGAACCCATTGCGTGGAACCGTTTTCAGTTTTTTTTGCTTCCACTTCGCCTGTGCCAAAAAGAACCGGCCGCAGCCCGTCAGGCAGGGTGATCCTGGCCGTAAGGGGCGCCTGTTCCCTGGTGCCCTCCGCAAAATCCCGCGGCATAGGCGAAAAATCCTGATGGGCAAGATAGATATAGTCATCGCTGATTTCAGTTTCTCCCTGATACAGGGACATAATATTCCATTCCTTTGGGAATCCGCCGTATTCAACTATCAATTCTATGTTCTCATCGGCAGGTATATCCAACTCTATTGTTTTTTGATTGATAGAGTCATCGTTCAGGTCACGGAAGGGAACTGCCCTGCCGTTCGCCATAACGGACCGGAAGGTGTAGCCCGGATTAATCCAGAAGGAGATCGTCTGGGGCTGTCCGGAATCGTTGTGTAGGGTAAAGTCCGCCGTCCCCCGGAAGAGCCCGCGGGAGAGAGAAGGCTGCGCGTCCACGGTAATGGCGGAATAGGTCACGTGCTCGTTATAGTCAAAGTCGTAGTGTGCATCGTAATCAATTTCTTTTTCACTATGATCGATAAAGGGCTGTTTCGTGTAGGCCAGAAAGCTCGCCGCTGCCAGTACAACGGACAGTACGGGAAGATAAAACTTTCTTGCATTCCGGATCAGGGAACCGAAGGCGCCTTTGCCATATCGCCTGGTACACAGCAGGCACAGACACCAGAGCCCGCCCAGTGCCAGCAGCCAGAAAAGCCGGTTCCAGCCCAGGGACATAAGCCTCCGCAGGTTGCCAAAATCGTCGGAAAGATAAGCCAGGGCAGGATTTACCCACCGCAGAAGCCAGTTTTCGGACCAGGCGGTCAGGCTTAAGAGGAAAAAGCCTGTGAAGGCAACCAGTGTGATGTCCAGCCTTCGCACGAGCTGATAGGCTGAAGCGGTAAAAAGGATGGCAAACCAGAGCGCGGGCAGAATTACCAGCAGATAGACTGCCGCACACAGGCCCGGCCGGAATATGGCGCCGGTTAACGCAGCCGTAATAGGGAGCCATATTAACACAGCAGCTATAACGGCAGCGGCGGCGGCCGTCAGCAGGGCCAGCGTCCGGGAGGCCTCCGCAGCGAGAGGGGAAACCATGGAATCCGTCAGGACATCGGTGCGGCTGCGGTGGACACGGTCCAGCTCCAGAACGGTGAGCAGCGCAAAAATCAACGCGCCGGCCAGCGCACCTGCCAGGGCGGGATTGGCGAGAAAGGTACAGTTCAGCGAACCGGAGAGAGGGCTGTAGAGCGTAAGGCCAAGCACCGGCGCGGCTATGGTAATACCGAGAGCCGCCCAGGTCAGCCTGCTTCTGAAAAGCCGTCCCAGCTCCACCCGGAAGAGAGAATGGAATTTCATTGTGTTTTTCCCTCCTGTGTGATGAGATATAAATAAGCGTCCTCCAAAGTGGGTTCCACGCTGCGGGCTTCCTGGGGCAGAACCTCCGCCACGCCCCGGCACAGCACGCCCTCCGCTGTATTGACCCGTGAAATGATACGGAGTGCGGAAGTTTTTTCACCCCCGCCCTGTTCCAGGAATACCCCTACATGTCCCCTGGCCTGCAGAACCAATTCCTCAGGCCTTCCGATAAACAGAATCTGCCCCCGGTCAATCACAATGAGCCGGTCGCATACGGACTGTACATCCTCGATGATATGTGTGGAAAGCAATACCAGCTTATCCTGCGCTGTCTGGGAGAAAAAATTACGGAAACGGATACGCTCCTCCGGATCCAGGCCGACCGTAGGCTCATCTAAAATAAGAAACTCCGGCGTGCCCAGCAGCGCCTGTGCAATTCCCACTCTCTGGCGCTGTCCTCCTGACAGGGTTTTGATACGCGCCTTCCTCTTTTCCTCCAGGCCGGTAGCCAGGATAGCGGATTCGATGGCGGCCTTACTGTCACGGATACCCTTCAGCGCCGCCATATAATCCAGAAATTCCCGGACCGTCAGCTCATCATACAGGCCGAAATCCTGGGGGAGATAGCCCAGTTTTTCCTTCAGCTTATTTTCACATCTGGACAGGGGGACATCATCAACGCTGATGGTGCCGCCTGTGGGAAGAAGCCCGGCCACAAGCAGCTTCATCAGGGTCGATTTCCCGGCGCCGTTAGGGCCCACCAGGCCTATAAGGCTGGGACTTTCCAGCGTCAGGCTGATATCCTTTAAAGCCTGCCTGCCGTTAGGATAGATCATGCTTAAGTGGTTTAAATTAATTCGCATGGATAAATTCCTTTCTGTTCTTTCTGTTTCTGAAGGAGTACTACTTGCTTTTGGTATACTTAAGAGTATAGTAGCTGTTTCTTAAAAAATGATCTTCATAATTCTTAATAAAAACTGACAATTGGTGAAAACAACGATAATTAGGTATAATAGTTTTACAAAATATGAAAGGAAGTCTACTGTATTATTAAAAAACATTTTGCAAAAATTACGCAAAATTAATATAAAAAATTGACTTAATGCCATACTATACAATATAATAAAGCTATATTTTTGTAAAATTTTTGCAGAATGGAGGGGGAAGTATGTTATTGGAATTTCGCACATCCAATTACAAGTCATTTAAGGATGAACTTGTCTTTTCACTAACACCAGCACCTAAACAAAAAGGACTGGATTACAGTATATTGGAAGAAACAATTGGGAAAAAAACATACAAGGGACTGTGTTCCGCTATTATTTATGGTCCTAATGCATCGGGAAAAACCAATATTATAGGTGCAATGGATACTTTTAAATCTATTGTGCTTCGGGGCAATATCCGAAATGATAACGATAAAAGTGATCCTAATGCGGCGGCCGGTACGTTGGAGCTGATTCCGAATAGTTCCAGTCAAAATAATTTACCAGTAAGCTTTGCGGTTAAATTTATCTCAGAAGAACGGCTGATTGAATATTCCTTTACTGTTGATTTGGGTGGTTTTTTGGAAAGCCATTATAAACGGCGGATCCTGACTGAAACATTGTCTGTCGATGGTTCTGTTATTTTTTCCCGGAATGGGGGGCTTAAGATTGAGGACCTGACGGTAATCAGGAATATGCTGGTCAATGCTTTTGAGCAGAACGCCGAAGGTGCAATAGCACTGGCTGTCAATAATCTGAATGAAGAAGAATTATTTTTGATGAATGGCTTTAAGACTATGTTCAGTTCCAAGCTGGTATCACTGATAAGTGAATGGCTGGATAATAAATTTATGGTCATATACAGGGCTGATGCCCTGCATCTGATTCGGAAATTCAGTGATGCCGGGAAGAAATCCGTATATGTGGAGAAAACCATAAACGAAGCAGCCGCTTGTTTTGGAATTAATTCCAATGCGCTGGGCTATATAGTTGATGGGGAAAGTAACGAAGCCAAATTATGTTCTGTTTTTAAAAATATGGAAAAAGGAACTGCAATTCCTGCAGAGTTGTTTGAGTCTTATGGGACTATCCGATTTGTAAATATGTTTCCACTGGTAGTTAATGCGCTTCTAAACGGCGGGACGTTGGTGGTTGATGAATTCGATGCGTCCCTCCATCCGATGGCTCTGATGAATATAATAAATATCTTCCATAATGACGAAATTAACATCCACCATGCACAGCTGATTTTTAATACACATAACCCTATTTTCCTGAATGCTAATCTTTTCCGGCGTGATGAGATTAAGTTTGTAGAGCGTGATGAGGCGAATCACTGCAGTATACATTATGCACTCTCAGACTTTGGAACTGCAGGGAAAAAAGGTGTCCGAAACAACGAGGATTACATGAAAAATTATTTTGTAGATCGGTATGGGGCTATCCGGGATATTGATTTTACACCTATTTTTGAAGAACTGCTTCATCGTGGAAATGAGGTGTAAAGTTATGAGGAAGGAAACACGAAAATACTACTTTTCCGTTGAGGGAGAGACCGAACACTGGTATTTGAACTGGTTGCAAAATACAATTAATGCAGAATCGGATGCAAAATTCCGCGTCAAGTTGGACAGTCAAGTCCAGAAAGATCCGCTTGTTCGTATTAAAAAACTGACAATCTTGGGAAAAACTGAAATTACCCATATATTCGACCGTGAAAGTGAAGACGAAGTACATGTACAGCAATTTCAAACAGTTTTGGACAGAATGAAAGCGGCGCAGAACATGGGAAAAAATATCAAATATCAGTTAGGGTACAGCAATTTTACTTTTGAACTATGGATTATTCTCCATAAAGCGGATTGTAATGGAAGTCTGACCAATCGGCGCCAATACCTTGCTCCGCTTAATCGTGCATATGGGGAGGATTTTGAGAACCTTTTTCAGTATAAGCAAGAGGAGAAATTTAAAAGGATTCTCAGTAAACTGACCCTGGAAGATGTTCGTTCTGCTATTCAAAGGTCAAAAGTAATTATGCAGCGTAACCGTACAAATGGTTGTGTAGAACAGAAATATAAAGGTTACAGTTATTATAAAGAAAATCCATCACTTTCCATATGGGAGGTGGTGGAGAAAATCCTGAAAGACTGCGGACTACTTTAAATGTGATCGGTATGTTTGAACAGTTTTAGGTAAAATAAAAACCAGATAATAAAAAAAGCCGCCGGTATCTACCGACAGCTTATTCAGCGGAGATGGTGGGATTCGAACCCACGTGCCCAGTTAAGGACAAAACGATTTCGAGTCGTTCTCGTTATGGCCGCTTCGATACATCTCCGGACATACTGAGTGCTGCCGTAACCGGCAGCACTTATATTCTATAGTAATTTTCCGTATTCTGCAAGTGGTAAATTTCAATTCTGCGGTCGGATTTTCACTTCTGGCAGCTGTTCAGTCCCTTCAGAGTTACCATTTTTACATCACAGTTTACCCCGCATTCTTAACCGGTTTTTTTCCGGGATACTTTTTTACCTTTTCCTTCCCCGTATTCCTGTCGGCTTCCGGCTTTGTTTCCCTCTTGATTGTTCCGGAAAGGAAGAAGGAAAGCTTTGCGCTGGCCGGCCCCACCAGCTCATAGAGAACAGAGGAGGATAAAATAATGGTCAGCAGAAGATTGCCGATTTCCGCAGGAAGCAGCCGCTGTCCCAGGAAAGCAAGGCCAATTGCCACCCCTGCCTGGGGAATCAGCGCCAGCCCCATATAATTTCGGTGGGAAGCCGGCATTTTAGTCAGGACGCAGCCCAGATACATTCCGCCGTACTTCCCGAGGATGCGGATCAGGAAATAGGTGATTCCAATAACCCCGGCTGTTTTCAGCGCAGTAAGATCAAGACTCATGCCGGAAACAATGAAAAACATGGAAAGCACAGGAGGCGTAAAACGATCCACCTGACGGAACAGCTTCTTATCCTCGGTAAGATTAATATAGGAAGCGCCGAAAACCATACAGGAAAGCAGCGGCGACAGCCCGAAAGCGGAGCACAGCCCTGATATCCCCGTGAGCATGGCGATGGCCAGAATCAGACGGTTATCCTTACTCCGGGCGGGCGTCAGCAGCCTGGAAAGCAGATAGCCGCAAAGGAAACCTATTCCCAGTGCCGCCACATTATAAACAACAGGAAGAAGCACATCCATTATCCGGATATGGCCGCTGCTTCCGGCATTGATGACAGCCACCACCACACTGAAGGTAAGCAGGCAGACCACATCGTCGAGCGCCACCACCTGCAGCAGCACATTTACATAATCGCCCTTGGCATGATACTGCCTGATGGTCATCATCGTGCTCGCCGGTGCGGTAGCCGTGGCGATTGCGCCCAGGATCAGACAGAAATCCCAGGACAGGTGAAAAATCAGCCGCATGCTTACCGTAACAAGCAGGCCGGCCAGCAGAGATTCCCAAAGCGTAACGGTTACCACCTTCCAGCCCGTTTTCATTAAAACATCCTTTTTAAAAAACTTTCCCACGCCGAAAGCGATGAAGGCCAGCGCAATATCGCTGACAAACCCCATATGATCCAGGATGTGGGAGGGCACCAGCGCCGCGACCTGCGGCCCGATCAGCACGCCCGCAAGGATGTAGCCGCTCACATTCGGAAGATGCAGCCGTTTGGTCAGGCGGGTGAGAAGAAACCCCGCAAAAAGTATGATAGATAAAGAACATAAGACGAGAGTCGCCTCGTCCAGATTATTATAAAATTCTTTCATGAAAAAAGACCCCCTTGTATTGCTATATTCCCCTTCTATGGTACAATTATATCAACGAAAACCATAAAGGCAAATTATGATTTATAACTATCTCATTATGAAAATTTATGAGGAGGCATTCCATGATAGATCCCAAGCTCGTCACTCTTCTTACGGTTAATGAACTGAACAGTTTCACCAAAGCGGCGCAGAAGCTTTCGCTTACCCAGCCGGCTGCCAGCCAGCATGTCAGGCAGCTGGAGAAGGAGCTTGGGGTTACCATTTTTGTCCGCGGGGAGGGAAATCTCAAGCTGACGAGCGAAGGAGAAATCGTTATCAAGTACGCTAAAAGAATAGTAAGCCTGTATCAGAACCTGCAGCAGAGCCTGAAGGATGAAAGGAGGCATGCCCGGAAAATAACGGTGGGCATCACACATACCTCCGAAAGTAATATCATGGTGGAGGTACTGGCGAAATACAGCAGTTTCAGCGAAGGTACGCGCATAACAATTATTTCTGATGCCATAAATAATCTTTATATGAAACTGAAAACCTATGAGATCGATCTGGCCATTGTGGAGGGCAGGATTACGGATCCCAATTTCAATTCGGTCATGCTGGATACAGATTCCCTGATTTTGGCCGTATCCAATAAGAACCCGCTTTCCAAAAAGAGCATGGTGACCCTGAATGAGCTGAAGAAAGAGAACCTGATTCTGCGCCTTCCGGATTCAGGAACCCGAAATCTTTTTATTTCCCATCTGGAGAGCAATAATGTATCACTGGATGAATTTAATGTCATACTGGAAGTAGACAACGTGGCAACCATCAAGGATTTGGTACGCCGGGATTTCGGCGTTTCCATACTGGCAAGGAGCGCCTGCGCAAACGAACTGAAAAAAGGGAAGATGGCGGGACTGCCCATTGAGAACCTGAGCATGACAAGAGAGATCAATATGGTATACCATAAGGATTTTGAACATACGGATCTGCTGCAGAACATCATGCGTATTTATAATGAATACTCCGTGGCCGGAGCCGTGGAAGGAAAAGTGCGGCCCAAGGAAGTCCATTTCGTTGACACTCCCGACCAATTATTGTAAGATACAAGCTGATCCGAAAAAATGCCTGTTTTACAGGCTGTGGAGGCTTTAAATGGTATATTTGATACTTGTGTGCGCAGTGATGATTATGCTGCTTCTTTTTACCCGATCCGAATACCGGACCATGCAGCTGATATCCATGTTTCTGGTTCTGTTTTTCTTCCTGACATCACTGTGCTTTTTTATTTTATATTTTTGTAAATCCTCATTTAATCTGAGTATATTCCTGCGTTATTTCCTGGTGCCCAGGGGGATGGCGGCCAGGCTCTATTCCCTGAAGATTTCCAGGGAAGCCGTAATAAACTGCCTGAATATCAGCAGTATTCTGTTTACGGCAAGCAATCTGGTGTTTGCAGCCTCCTTCATGAAGCAGGAGGAGAGGAAAAAATGCAGAAGGCTCTGCCCCGCGGCTGCAGCCTTTTTCCTTCTGGAATACATCATTTGCAGTCCTGAAATTTACATCCGCGCCTATTCGTTCCTCTATCCGGCCCACATGACGGTTTCCGGCGTGGAAAGGCTGTGGAACGGCATGGGAACGGCTACCTCTGTCATGAACCTGCTGCTCCTTTTTCTTTGTCTGGGAAGTATACTGGTGAGCCTGCTCCGGGTGCCTCATATTAAGGTGTACCGGATGTCCCTGATCATCATTCTGATATCGTATTTTATGCTGATCCTATGCTATCTGATGTTCATGGGGCGCCTCCCGATGCAGATGATAAAGTACTCGAAGGCAATGGATGTTGTTACCTATAAAATGCTGTTTATGAACAGCTACATCCCGTTATACCGCGCGCTGCCCTACCTCATTTTACTTTTTATCATCATGATGCTTGCCTGGAGCTACCGATTGAATGCGCTTCGGACTAAGATGGAAAATTATAGCCTGGAGGTATCCCAGAGCATCAATGCGGTAAACATGTCCACCCGGGTTTTCTGCCATTTTATGAAAAATGAACTGCTCAACCTGCAGGCCGAGGTGGAAAATCTGGAGGTGAGAGAGGAAGACAGCAGGGACAAGGAGCTTCTGGTGGAGCACTGTGAAGCGCTTTACGGGCGGCTGGACGATATCCACAGGCATATCAAGGACAACACCATGAATTTCCGCAGGCTGCAGCTGGGAGAGCTGGTACGGCAGACCGTGGAGGATACGAAGTCTTCCAGGCCGGAAACGGATATAGAGTGGTCGGTGAGCATTCCCGGTGAGGACCCGGAGGTATTTGCAGACAGGGAATTTATCGGCCAGGCGCTCATTAACCTTCTCAACAATGCCTGCGATGCCCTCAGGCAGGTGGAAGGGAGAACCAGGAAAATTCAGGTAATGCTGCTGGCTGACAGCCGGTGGGGAATTATCGATGTAAAGGACAACGGCTGCGGAATACCCGAGGAAGACCTGGTGAATATCTTCACCCCCTTTTTCACCTCAAAGCCAATGACAAAAAGCTGGGGCATGGGCCTGACACTGACACATAAAATCATCACCGACTCCGGCGGTAAAATCGATGTGGAAAGCGAAGTGGGCCAGGGAACCGTATTCCACGTATACCTCCCGGTTACCCGGATATAGCATGCATGCAGATAGGAGTAAAGCTGAAGCCCTGCCTTCAGCCTTCCTGATTTAAATGCGTGCCTTGCACGCAGATAGGAGTAAAGCTGAAGCCCTGCCTTCAGCCTTCCTGATTTAAATGCGTGCTTTGCACGCAGATAGGAGTAAAATGATAAAAGTATTAATTGCGGAGGATATGCCCGCGCTTTTGAAAAAATACCAGCGGCTGCTGGAAAAAGACGGCGAGCTTGAAGTGGTTGCCGCCGTTCAGAACGGCTATGAGGCGGTAATGAAAACCGTGCTCTGCCAGCCCGATGTCATTCTGATGGATATTGAAATGGAAACCAGGACCGCAGGCCTGGATGCGGCCAGCCAGATCCTGTCCCAGTATCCCCAGGTAAAAATTATAATTCTCACCTCCTATGAGGATGATGATAACGTATTCCAGGCCTTTAAGCTGGGAGTATCCGATTATGTGTTGAAAAATTCCGGACAGGAGGAGCTGATCACCTGCGTGAAGGATGCCTATTACGGCCGTTCCCCCATACGGCCTGTGATCGCGGAGAAAATCCGCCGCGAATTCCAGCGGGTAAAGCAGAGCGAAGACAGCTTCCTGTATAATCTCATGCTGGTAACCCAGCTGACCCAGACGGAAATTGATATCCTTGATCTGCTCCGCCAGGGCTATGAACGTCCGGAAATCTGCGCCATGCGCTGTGTGGAAATGACAACCCTGAAAAGACATATCCACAATATCCTTAAAAAATTCGATCTTGATTCCATGGCGGAAGTGGTAAAAAGGGTCAATGATCTTAAAATTTATGATTACCTTCATAATGTAAAAAATATGGATCTGAAGGACGCAAAATGAAGCAGAAAATAAAACATTTCCTGATACTTACGATTTTCCTGCTTTCCCTGTCCTTCCTTGCTTCCTGCCAAAAAGTGCAGAAGGAGCAGGATACGCAATACAGCGACAGCCAGCCGGCGGGAAAGCAGAAAATTATTTGCTATGATGTAACGGTCAGTGCTCCCTACATGGAAGATCTGGTCAAAGTTTTTAATGCACAAAGCAGTACGACCGAAGTGGAAATGCGCTACCTGGAGGATTCTGAATATGAAGACCGGCTGAATAAGCTTCTGGAAGAAGGCGGCCAGGCGGATGTAATCTGGCTTCGCCAGCCCTCCAAATCCAACCGCATGGCGGAGGCGGGACAGCTCTTTGATCTGTCCCAGCTGGTGGGCGGCAGCGCACTGGACATTTCCAAATACGGCCAGTCCCTGGATATCGTAAAGTTAGATGAAAGTATATATTCCCTGCCCTTCATCCAGAATATCTGGCTCCTGTTTTACAACCGTGATATTTTTGACGGCCTGCACATGGACTATCCCGGACAGATGACCTGGGAGGAATATGCAGACCTGGCGGCACGCATTGACGGCACGGCGCCAGACGGACAGAAGAGGTGGGGCGGCTACCTTCCCATATGGGTTCCCAACCTGGGGGCGCTGGAGCTGGGAGAATATCTTTATGATGACGAGCTTCCCGCCACAAAAGAGTTCCTGCAGCTGATGGACAGACTCTACAACCAGGATCACAGCCATCCCAACCCCGTGGAAATGGAAGAAATCTACACCCCTGGCTACGAAGCCTTCCTGGACGGTGGAATCGGCATGATGATAAATGGTGACTGGACCATACAGATCCTTCAGAACCTGGAAGCCTCCGGGACCGTTAGCTGCCGCTGGGACGCGGCGCCGCTTCCCCTGTCGGAGGGCGTGGAACCGGGAACCTCCGTGGGGAGCAACTCCTACCTGGCGGTTTATTCCGGCAGCAGCTATCCGGAAAATGCCTTTGAATTCCTGGAGTTTGCCTGCGGAGAAGAAGGGGCCTCCATCCTGGCCTCCCACTACTGCTTCCCCTCCTATTTTACGGAAGAAGGCAGGGAAAGCTATAAGCAGAACGCAGGCGCCATCCATGTGAACTTTTTCTTTGACGCCATCCTGCAGAATGAAGAAGGCAAGCACGTTCTGTATCAGGATCTGAGGGATATTTTTGATAAAGAAGCCGCCTCATACCTGAAAGGGGAAAAGACTCTGGATCAGACCATGAAGGATTACCTGAAGGAACGAAACAACCTGAACCGAAATTGAAGAAGGGCTGAAATTTCAGTTCTCCCATTTTAACGCTTCACAGTAAGTATATATGTTTCAAAGAAAATACGCCTGATTACTGTTATTGCGTACATCAGTTTCAGAGGGAGGGTGTAGAAAAATTCATCCTCTTTTTGCAGTTCTGCTGTTGCACCCCAACTTTAAAATTTACGCCAAACGCCTGATTTACGGTAAAAACCAAAGAAATCAGGCGCTTTTTTTATGCCTGTAAGGTGTAGATTTTTTGTGACTTTTCAGAATGAATGTAAAAGCTATAATGAAAACATCAAGTGACTGGAAACAAAAGTTCAAAGGAGGACATTATGAAAAAGAAAGCATTAAGCATTCTTCTTACGGCTGCCATGGCAGTAACCCTGCTGGCAGGATGCGGAAGCTCTTCCGACAATGCAGGAAGCACCGCAGCATCAGGAGACACAACCGCAGAAAGCGCCGCAGGCTCAGAAGCTGCCGCAGGTTCTGATAAAACAGTAGTAAATTTCTACTACTCCACCGACCTGGAAAAAGTGGCACAGAAAGAAATCGAAGCATTTAACACTGCCAACAGCGACATCGAAGTGGTGGGACACAGCATCGCAGAAGGCGATTATGACGATAAGGTTAAGGTAATGACAGCAGGCGGTTCCACAGATGCCGATATTTACTGGGTACGTACCCCTGCGCAGATGGCACAGTATACCGCCAACGGCGCTTTTGTAAACCTTGCCCCCTATGCTGAGAAATCCGGCGTGGATCTTTCTCCCATCAGGGAAACCTCCCTTGCAGGCGTTACCGACGCTGACGGCGCCTTTTACGGATACCCCACAAGCGGTTCCTGCTGGATGCTTTTCTACAACAAGGAACTGTTTGATGCAAAAGGAATCGATTATCCTGAAAACCTCACATGGAACGAATACCTTGACCTGATTAAGGAGCTCACCGGTGAAGAAGGCGGAACCAAATACTGGGGTGGCCTGATGCCTATCTGGACTCCCAACCTGGGCGCTGTCGCAGCAGGCGAATACCTGGATGACGAAAGCCTGACAAGAACCAAAGAATTTGCACAGATTCAGCACCGTATGTACGTGGATGACGCAAGCGCTCCCGGAATTGCAGAAATGACCTCCGGAACCTTTGACATCAAGGCGTACTTTGAAGCAGGAAATATTTACACCATGATCAACGGCGACTGGATGTTCCGGCTGATGGAAGCTGATTTTGAATGGGGCGCGGCGCCGCTGCCGATCTTCGACGGCGAACCGGAAGGCTCCAGCGTTGGACAGAGCTCCTACCTGGTAATCTCCTCCAACTCCAAGCATCCGGAAGAAGCATACAAATTCATCGAATACTACTGCACCACTCCTGAAGGAACCACCATCATTGCCCAGAACCATGATGTTCCTTCCTATGCAACCGATGAAGCTCTGGAAGTATTCAAATCCGAAGTAAACGTTCCCGGTGTGGAATACCGCTTCTCCGCCAAAATCAAGGACGAGCAGAAGGGCCAGGAAGGCTATGCATCCCTGATTGAAGCTTACAATCAGGAATTACAGCTTTACCTGCTGGATGAGCAGTCACTGGATGCAACGTTTGAAAATTACGCCGAGTTACGTGACGAGATTATGAATTAAGACAGCAGAGTACCCGCGCAATCCGGCACCTCTATTACAGGGGCGCCGGATTTTGCCGGGTAAACATCCGCTCTCCCGGATGGAGGGCGGCACACATGCACAGCTAATTTGCATGGCACAGCATGCAACAAAGGAGGGAATATGGCATCTTCCGTAAAAAAACAACCTAAAAAAAGGATGAGCAGGGCGGCAAGAAGAGAAGCTATCTCAGGTTACCTGTATCTGCTCCCCAATTTTATCGGATTTTTCATTTTTACAGCAATCCCGATCATCCTGGGGCTCTTAATCAGCTTCACTGACTACAACGGTTTCAAATGGAATTTTGTGGGACTGCACAACTACATCAAAATGTTCGGGGACTCCCAGTTCAAGGCGGCCCTGGTAAATAACCTGATCTACTCCCTGGTGAGCGTGCCGCTTACCATTGCTTTTTCATTGATTCTGGCCCTGGCCCTGAACCGGAAGCTGTTTGGCGGCGGATTTTTCAAGACCGTGTTTTTCTTCCCCAACCTGACCTCCATGGTAGCCATTGGCTGTATCGCTATGCTGCTGTTCCAGCCGGTAGACGGCCCCGTCAACCAGGTGCTGCGCGGCATCGGCATTGCCCAGGAGCATCTTCCCAAATGGTTCATGTCCACAAAAACAGCGCTTTTAACGGTTATCATCGTCGTTGTGTGGAAGCAGGCCGGTTATTACATGATCATGTTCATGGGCGGGCTTAAGAGCATTCCCAACCATTTATATGAAGCGGCCCAAATCGACGGCGCTAACTCCTGGAAACTGTTCTGGCATGTGACCTGGCCCATGCTTTCCCCCACAACCTTCATGGTAACCATCCTCTGCTTTATCGCGTCCTTCCAGGTATTCGACATCATCAATGTTACCACGCAGGGAGGACCCGGACGCTCCACCAGCGTGCTGGTATTCCGTATTTATAAAGAAGCCTTCGGAGAATGGAAGATGGGCTATGCATCGGCGATTGCATATTTCCTGTTTGTAATCATTCTGATCATAACACTGATTCAGTGGCAGGGTCAGAAAAACTGGGTAAACGAGGATTAAAGGAGGTTAGGCATGGCAAAATCAAAAGACGGACAGAACAAAAAGAAAATGAAAATCAGCACCGTCCTGATTTTTTTCTTCTGTTCTATTGTCGCATTTACAATGTTAGTTCCCTTTGTGTGGATGGTCAGCGCTTCCTTTAAGCTGAATTCGGAGATTTTCTCCTATCCCGTAAAATGGATTCCCGAGGTATTCCGTACCCTCAATTATGAAAAGGTATGGCAGAGCATTCCGTTCCTGCAATATTTCCTGAACACGCTGAAGCTGGCGGTCATTATCACACTGCTCCAGCTGTTCACCTGCTCCCTGGCGGCATTTGCATTCACCAAACTGCATTTCCCCGGCAGAGACAAGATATTCGTGGCTTACCTGGCAACCATGATGGTTCCCTGGCATGCAATCATGATTCCGCAGTTCATCGTGGTAAAGGCTTTCGGCATGTACAATACCCACCTTTCCCTCATCGTCCTGCAGGCCTTCAGCGCCTTTGGCGTATTCCTTCTGCGCCAGAACATGCTGAGCATTCCAGACAGCCTCCATGAGGCGGCCAAAATTGACGGCTGCTCCACCTTCGGCATCTACCGTAAAATCATTCTTCCCCTGTCCCAGAACGGCCTGGCTACCCTGACGGTACTCACCTTCAACAGCGTATGGAACGACTACATGGGCCCCATGATCTATCTGGACAGCGACAGGCTGAAAACCATCCAGCTGGGACTGGCAAGCTTCCAGCAGCAGTTCTCCGCAGACTACGGTGCCATCATGGCGGGTACGGTATGCTCCGTCATCCCGATTATCATTGTCTACTGCATCGGCCAGAAGTATATCGTGGAGGGCGTTGCCTTTGCCGGAGTAAAAGGCTGATTTCATGTAACAGCTCAGGACGACGGACCTCCTGGACCGTTACGGTTTCCCCGGAAATCAGGAACCGGCTCACACAAAGATCCCTCCGGCGGACCGTATTCAAAGGTTGACTGTAATCACAGGATATTGTATAACGAAAATGGACCCGCGCTTAGCGTGGGTCCGATTATTATTCTGAAAAACACACCAGACAGGAGCACACATGAAAACAGTAGAAATTCATCCCATTCAGGATTCCCAGGCCCTTCTTGTGGGCTGGCTGCATCCTTATTATGAAGAAATGGCGCACAGGAAAAAACGCCCCTGCGCCGTAATCTGCCCCGGCGGAGCCTATAAATACTGCTCCGACAGAGAGGCCGATCCCATTGCTGAAGCCTATTTCGCCAAAGGCTTCCAGGTATTTATCCTCTACTACAGCACCACAGGCAGGGAACTGGAACGCCCGGCCACCGGCCTGCGTCCTCTGGGCGAGCTGTCCGAAAGTGTGGTACATATCCGTGAAAACAGCGCCCTTTATGGCGTGGATCCGGAAAAAATCGCAGTCATCGGCTTTTCCGCAGGGGCCCATCTGGCGGGGAGCCTGGGCGTCCACTGGAATAGTGAAAAACTGCGGGAATTTTATCCTTCAGAGCCTGGGAAAAACCGCCCCGACGCCATGGTCCTCAGCTATCCCGTGATTTCCGCCCGGCCGGAAGCACATCCCGAATGGCATGACAGCTTCAGCGCCCTGCTGGGCCCGGACCGCACTCCGGAGGAGGAAGCCTTTTTCTCCCTGGAAGAACAGGTCAATGAAGAAACGGTGCCGGCCTTCTGCTGGCATACTATGGATGACGACTGTGTCTGCGTAGCCAACACCATGCGCTTTGTTAAAAGCCTCTACGAACACGGCATCCCTGCAGAATGCCACCTGTTTGAACACGGCCACCACGGCCTGTCCATGTGCACTGAAGAGGTGGGAGACGATTACCCCCACGTGGCCCACTGGTTCGAAATGAGCTACGAATGGCTGAACACCCGTTTTCACTGGAACCCCTAAAAAATACAGAACCGGAAAGAAAAGCAGGAAAGACCCCCCGGCTCTGTAATGGTACGGTTATCCGTACTGCAACAATTTTTCACAATAAATTGCCTGTGCGCGATTCCGTGTGCAGAAGGGAGAAAATATGGCAAAAAAAATGTTATACGGCGGAGACTATAATCCCGAGCAATGGGAGGAATCCGTATGGGAAGAAGATATGCGCATGTTCCATCTGGCAGGGATAGACTGCGTAACACTGAACGTATTCAGCTGGGCGGCCCTGCAGCCTGACGAGGTAACCTACCGTTTTGAACGCCTGGACAAAATTATGGACCTGGTGCGCAGGAATCACCTGAAGGTAGTCCTTGCCACCTCCACCGCCGCCCACCCCGCCTGGATGGCAAAAAAATATCCGGAGGTGCTGCGCACGGAATTCAACGGCATGAAACGTAAATTCGGCAGCCGCCACAATTCCTGCCCCAACAGCCCCGTCTATCAGAAATATTCCAGGGCGCTGGCCGAAAAGCTGGCTGAAAGATACGGAAAATATGACAATATCGTAGCCTGGCACATCTCCAACGAATACGGCGGAGAATGCTACTGCGAAAACTGTGAAAAAGCCTTCCGCGTATGGCTGAAGGAAAAATACGGCACCATAGAAGAAGTCAACCGCGCCTGGAACACCAGCTTCTGGGGCCATACCTTCTACGACTGGGATGAAATCGTGGCGCCCAACCTGCAAAGCGAACATTTTGCGGAAAACCGCACCACCTTCCAGGGGATTTCCCTGGACTACCGCCGTTTTAACTCAGATTCCATGCTGAATAATTACCGCGCGGAATACGAGGCTGTAAAAGCCGTAACCCCCAACATCCCGGTCACCACCAACCTCATGGGCTTTTACAAACCCCTGGATTACCAGAAATGGGCGAAATATCTGGACTTTGCCTCCTGGGACAACTATCCCGACACTGTGGATACCAACGCTGCTGTGGCCATGCGCCACGACCTCATCCGCGGCCTGAAGCAGGGAGCTCCCTTTGTTCTCATGGAACAGACGCCCAGCGTAACCAACTGGCACCCCTATAACCTCCTCAAACGCCCCGGCGTCATGCGCCTTTTAAGCTACCAGGCAGTAGCGCACGGCGCGGATGCGGTCATGTTTTTCCAGATGAGAAGAAGCATTGGCGCCTGCGAAAAATTCCACGGCGCAGTCATCGACCATGTAGGCAACGAAAATACCCGCGTCTTCCGTGAGATCAGCCAGCTTGGCCATGAACTGGAAGCCCTGGGCGACCTCACCCTTGACTCCAGGACACCCTCCCGGGCTGCGATCATGGTGGACTGGGATAACTGGTGGGCTCTGGAATACTCCGCCGGCCCCAGCTGCGAACTGAAATACATGGACGAAATTCTCCTCTACTATACAGCCCTCTACGAAAAAAACGTGCCCGCCGACATCATTTCCACAGAAGACGACCTGTCACAATACAGCGTAGTTATCGCCCCCGTCCTCTATATGACGAAACCCGGCACAGATGAAAAAATCCGCAGCTTTGTCAAGGAAGGCGGCACCTTTGTCACCACCTTCTTCAGCGGCATCGTAGACGAACACGATCTGGTTATCACCGGCGGCTATCCCGGAAAACTGCGCGACATCCTGGGTATTTGGGTAGAAGAAACAGACGCCCTCCCCTCCTATATGAAGAACAGCTTCACCTGGAACGGAAAAACCCACGAAGCCGGAATTATCTGCGACATCATGCACATGGAAACAGCGCAGCCCCTCGCCGTTTACGACAGCGACTTCTACGCAGGGACCCCCGTGCTCTCCGCCAACGCCTACGGAAAAGGACACGCCTACTACGTAGCCACCCGATCCGACAAAGACTTTTACGCAGATTTCCTGCAGCACATACTGGACGAACAGAATATCACCCCCGTATACCCACCCTGTGAAGGCGTGGAAATCACAGAAAGGGACAAAGACGGAAAAAGATTCCTCTTCTTCCTCAACCACAACGACTTTCCCGTCTCCCTCCCCCTGGAAACCGATGGCACAAGCCTCCTGGAAAACCGCCCCTGCAAAGCCGGAACCACCCTCCAACTCCCCCCCAAAGGCGCCGCCATCTACCAATGCTGACATCCCTCCGATTATAAATGTCATAAAATTTATAACTCTACTTTCCCTTCACAGTTACTGCCAGAATCCATCCCCAATCGCTTTACAGGATGGATTCCGGCACACCTAAATCACTTCCCTGAGCTCAACGCACGAAATACGCTGACCTTTCCGATCTGAAACCAACATTCCCCCATCATCCTTCCTCAACACTCCCCGAATCGCCGTCATTATTTTCCATTTCCGCCCTAAAAAACCTAACGCTGCCTCCAGGGTTCAAGGGAGTTGTGTCAGGGGGCGGCCTGGGGGTGAGGGGGAGGGGAGGTGCTGTTTTTTGCAGGCGGGCGGCGGTATGGGCAGGGGGGAACCGGGGGCGGGGGGACGGCAGGGATGGTTAGGGATACTTAAGAAGTTTTGGAGCAGTTTCTTAAAGCGTCTGAAGGAAGCTTAATCTACAATACGGCAGCTGTCTGAGGAGCGCCAGCGACGAGTTCCTGCCGTATCAAGATCGCCCAAGCTTCCTTCAGACACTTTTAGAAACTGCCCAAAACTGAATAGTATCCCAAACCACCCTGCCGTCCCCCCCCCCGCCCCCGGTTCCCCCCCTGCCCATACCGCCGCCCGCCTGCAAAAAACAGCACCTCCCCTCCCCCTCACCCCCAGGCCGCCCCCTGACACAACTCCCTTGAACCCCTCCCCCCGGAAAAAAACGATGTACATCCCTTTGGAAATATTATATAATTTTAGATATATTGGTGTATTTCCCGATTGGCGGGAGACACTGCATACAGAACGGTTTTCTCACAGAGAAGGGAATCGGGATGGCAAAAATAAAGGAGGGTTCTATCCATGAAGAGAATTGGAATGTTAACCAGCGGCGGGGATTGCCAGGCTTTGAATGCGGCCATGCGGGGCGTTGCCAAAACTTTGTTCAATGCGAAGGAAGACGTGGAGATTTATGGCTTCCTTGACGGCTATAAAGGCCTGATTTACGGAAAGTTCCGCATGCTTACCGGTTCTGATTTTTCCGGCATCCTGACAAAGGGCGGCACCATCCTGGGAAGCAGCCGCATGCCGTTCAAGCTGATGCGGGAACCGGATGAAAACGGCCTGAACAAGGTGGAAGCCATGAAACAGAACTACCATAAGCTCCAGCTGGACTGCCTGGTTATCCTGGGCGGAAACGGGACCCATAAAACAGCCAACCTGCTCAAAGAGGAAGGCCTGAACATCATCACCCTCCCCAAGACGATAGACAACGACCTCTGGGGCACAGATATGACCTTCGGCTTCCAGAGCGCGGTCAATATAGCCACGGAAGCAATTGACAATATCCATACCACGGCAGCCTCCCACGGAAGAGTATTCATTATAGAGGTGATGGGCCATAAGGTGGGCTTCCTTACGCTGAATGCGGGCATGGCAGGCGGCGCTGACGTCATCCTGATACCGGAGATCCCCTATGACATCAATAAAGTGATTGACGCAATCAAAGAGCGCCATGACAGAGGCAGCCGCTTTACCATCCTGGCGGTGGCAGAAGGCGCCATTTCCAAGGAAGATGCCAAGCTCTCCAAGAAAGAATACAAGAAAAAACTGGAGAATTACACCTATCCTTCAGTTTCCTATGAGATTGCGGACCAGATTGCCAAGAAGAGCGGAATGGAGGTCCGTGTCACTGTACCCGGACATACCCAGAGAGGCGGCACCCCGTGCCCGTATGACAGAGTTTTTGCCAGCAGGCTCGGTTCAGAGGCGGGCAAACTGATTCTGAAAGGAGAATACGGCTTCATGGTTGGCTATAAAAACCGTGAAATTGTAAAAGTCCCTCTGGAAGAAGTAGCCGGCAAGCTGAAGATGGTGGATCCCGGTTCATCCATTGTAAAGGAAGCCAAGATGCTGGGAATCAGCTTCGGAGATTAAGAATGGAAGATGAGGTAAAAAATGTCTTACACAGCTCTTTACCGTAAATTTCGCCCGGAACGCTTTGAGGACGTGAAGGGCCAGGACCACATTGTCACGACACTGAGGAACCAGATAGAGGCGGACCGCATCGGACATGCCTATCTGTTCTGCGGGACAAGAGGAACAGGAAAGACAACCATAGCAAAAATTTTCGCGAAAGCCGTCAACTGTGAACACCCGGTTGACGGCTCTCCCTGCGGTGAGTGCCGGAGCTGCCGTGCCATTGCGGCGGCAGCCAGCATGAATGTGATCGAAATCGACGCCGCCTCCAACAACGGCGTGGACAATATCCGCGAAATTGTGGATGAGGTTTCCTATTCACCGGCAGAAGGACGGTTCAAGGTTTATATCATCGACGAAGTGCATATGCTTTCCATAGGGGCATTCAACGCCCTGCTCAAAACGCTGGAGGAACCGCCCTCCTATGTTATTTTTATCCTTGCAACCACAGAAGTGCATAAAATCCCGGTGACCATCCTTTCCCGGTGCCAGCGCTACGATTTTAAACGAATAACCATCGATACCATCACCGGCCGGCTGCGGGAGCTGATGGTCCAGGAACAGCAGCAGGTGGAAGAAAAAGCGCTCCGCTACGTGGCAAAGGCTGCGGACGGTTCCATGCGTGACGCCCTGAGCCTTCTGGATCAGTGCATCGCCTTCCATTATGGGAAGGAACTCACCTATGACATGGTTCTGGATGTGCTGGGCGCGGTGGATACCGAGGTCTTCAGCCGCCTTCTGCGCGCCGTCCTGGACAGAAGCGTTACTGACTGTATCGGCATCCTGGAAGAAATTGTCATGCAGGGAAGGGAGCTTACCCAGTTTGTGTCCGATTTTGCATGGTATCTCAGGAACCTGCTTCTTATCAAAACTTCGGATGAAGGCGCGATTGAAGATGTCATTGACGTATCCAGTGATAATCTGGTACGCTTAAAAGAAGAGGCCGAAATGGCGCAACCCGATGCAATTATGCGCTACATCAGGGAGCTGTCGGAGCTTTCCGGACGTATCCGCTATGCCGGACAGAAGCGCATTCTGATAGAAATGGCGCTGATCAAGCTGTGCCGCCCGCAGATGGAGGTCAGCCAGGATTCCCTTCTTGACCGGCTGCGCGCGGTGGAACAGCAGCTGGAAAAAGGCATTGTCATGCAGGCCCCGGCCGGAACCCGGGCTGCAGGAGGCACTGCCGCAAACGCCCCTTCCGGAGCCGCGCAGACATCCCTTACCAGGGCAGAACTGCCCAAGGCCATACCTGAGGATGTCTCCAAAATAGTGGCCAACTGGCCCACCCTGGTGGGACAGACCGCCATGCCCATGAAGCTCTATCTGAAAAAAGCAAAACTCAGCCTCGGGGGCGATAACCGGCTGATGCTGGTAGTCGAGGATGGCCTGGCTTCCGATTACTTCCTCAAGCAGGAAGGCAACAAACAGGAGCTGGAGAAGCTTCTTTCCGAATTTTCGCAAAAGCAGATAGAGGTCAATATCACAGCCTCCCGTTCCGACAGGGACTTTGAGGATTCCTACGTGGATCTCACACAGATCATCCACATGGAAATAGAAGAAGAGTAACAGCCCGGCTGTCTGAACCGTTATAATAAAGAGCAGAAGATGAAACAGCTTAAGCAGGCCATTGACAGAAAGCCTGCAATGCGGTACAAATAATACAATTAATGCAACTGCAGGTACTGAACAGTTACCAACCAGGCAGAAATAAGGAGGATTTATTTATTATGGCAAAAAGAGGCGGATTTCCCGGAGGCGGAATGCCCGGAAACATGAATAACCTGATGAAGCAGGCACAGAGAATGCAGCGTCAGATGGAGGAAAGCCAGAAAGAACTGGAAACCAAGGAATTTACGGCGAAAGCAGGCGGCGGGGCGGTAGAGGTTACCGTAACCGGAAAGAAGGAGGTTACCAAGGTAAAGCTTACAGAGGAAGTAGTTGATCCCGACGATATCGAAATGCTTGAAGACCTGGTGGTTGCCGCAGTAAATGAAGCTATGCGCATGGCCGAGGAAGCCAATGCGGAGGTAATGAATAAAATGACCGGCGGTCTGGGCGGAGGCTTTCCCTTCTGATGGATCTTTACAGCGGATACATTAATAAATTAATTGATGAACTGGCAGGCCTTCCCGGCATTGGCAGCAAATCTGCGCAGCGCCTTGCCTTCCACATAATCAACATGCCGAAGGCCAAGGTGGAAAAGCTGGCCAGGACCATGACGGAGGCTAAGGAGCATGTCCGCTACTGTGAGGAATGCTATACGCTGACCGACTCCGAAAAATGCCCTATCTGCGCCAATGACCGCAGAGATCATTCCGTTATCATGGTGGTGGAAAATACCAGGGACCTTGCCGCTTATGAAAAGACGGGAAAATATGAGGGCGTATACCATGTCCTGCACGGCGCCATTTCCCCCATGCTCGGCATCGGGCCAAACGATATCAAGCTCAAGGAACTGATGCACCGGCTTACAGGCGATGTAAAAGAAGTGATCATCGCCACCAACTCCAGCCTGGAGGGGGAAACAACTGCCATGTATATAGGGAAGCTGATCAAACCAACCGGAGTCAAGGTGACAAGAATTGCCAGCGGCGTTCCGGTCGGCGGTGACCTGGAATATATAGACGAGGTGACTCTGCTGCGCGCGCTGGAAGGCAGAGTGGAAATGTAAAAAACATATGTGCGTGTTAGCGTGCCCGGGCACGCGGAAGGGAGCGAGAAATGGGAGTACAAAAGGAACTTTTCGGTTCTACTAAAGATGGGAAAGAGGTATACATCTATACCCTTACAAACAGCAGAGGGATGAAGGCCAGAGTGATGAGCTACGGCGCAATCCTTGTGGATTTAATCGTACCGGATAAAAACGGCCATTCAGCGGATGTGGTTCTGGGCTACGACAAGCTGTCCGATTATTTTGTGAACGGATGCTTTTTCGGCTCGGTAATCGGCCCGAATGCAAACAGAATTGCCAATGCAAAATTCACCCTGGACGGCGTAGAATATCATCTGGACCCCAATGACGGAGTGAACAACCTGCACAGCCATAAGGAGTTGGGCAGCCATAAGAGAGTATGGGATGCCTGCGAAGTGGAAAACGGCGTTGCTTTTACTCTGGATATGCCTGACGGAGACATGGGCTTCCCCGGAAACAAGAAGCTGCAGGTTACATATACCGTAAATGAAGAAAACGAACTGAAGCTGGAATATCACGGAACCAGTGATAAAAATACAATTTTCAACATGACCAACCATTCCTATTTTAACCTGGACGGCCATGATGCAGGTGATATTTCCGATCATCTGGTAACACTGCACTCCAAATACTTTACTGAAATTCTTCCCGGAGCCATTCCCACCGGAAAACTGCTTCCTGTAGAAGGCACGCCCATGGATTTCAACGCCCCCAAGAAAATCGGAGCCGACATTGACAAAGAATGGGAACAGCTGGAGCTTGTAGGCGGCTATGATCATAACTGGTGCCTGGATAACTATGACGGAAACGTAAGACTTGTTGCTGAGGCTTCCAATCCGTCCGGCAGCAGGACTATGAAGGTTTTCACAGATCTGCCCGGCGTACAGTTCTATACCAGCAACGGCATGGCGGAACAGACCGGCAAGGGCGGAGCTAACTACGGAAACCGCACGGCCTTCTGCCTGGAAACACAGTTCTATCCTGACACGGCCAACGAACCTGATTTCCCGTCCGCCGTATTCGGACCGGACAAGGAATACAACACCGTTACCATTTTCCGGTTTGAATAAACTGCCTGTTCCCCTTATATTAGGAAACAAGCGGCATATAATGTAGAAAAAGCCAGGCCACATACGGCAGGAACCGGGCTGATTCCCTGAAAAAAGGATCAGCCCTGTCTCCTGCCGTTTTTTGTCGGAAAGAATGTTGCCAACGCCGCGTATTCCGCCAAAATATGCGTCCTTTCTCTGCTATATTGAAAGAAAAAAAGGCGGTGGCAGTATGCAGATACCTAAAAATGTAGTGCAGGCAGGCGACGTGGACTCCTGTCACAAAATATACATAGAAGACTACGTACATACTTATTTGTCCCAATGCCGGGACACAGGCAGCTCGGCGGATTTCTGCCTCTATGGCAAAACAGAGAAGGAAGGGGATGTCCGTTACTATTTTATTTATGGTGCGGCCAAGGAAGGCCCTGGATGGGAGATCACAGCGAGACGATATTTTGCAAAACAGAGCAGAATCGGTGAGGCGACCTATGATGATAAAGAAGCATGGCTTTTTTTTGAAGACGGCTATGCAGCCCCTCTGGAAGGCTACTTTATTTTTTATGAACAAAATGAGGACATGCAGTCTTACCTGATTGCGGTACATCAGAACCAGCCGGGAGAAACCGTGCAGGAGGTAGTGCCCCGGGCGTCCTCCCGAAGCTTTGAACGAAAAACAAGAGGCGGACAGGCCAGAGATAATATCATGGGGAAGAGAGCGGGAGACAGTCCCGAGGGCATACCGGAAACCGAACCCTCCGCACAGGAACCCAGAAGAATCCTGCGCATGCCCAGAAGCTATGACATAGATTCCCCGGAAAAACGGGAAGACAGCGAAAAAATGATGCAGGCTGCCGAAGCACCGGACCTGGGCAGACCGGATTCCAGAGCTTATGAAAGAAAACCGTCCTCCGGCAGACGTTCATTGTTCGGTAACCCGGCCAGCGGATATCCGGGCGGCAAAAGTACAGACGCCAAAAGCACGGAAAGCAGGTATCAGGATGGCCAAAATGCCGGCAACAGCTATTCATATGGCAGAAATGCAGCCAGCCAAACTACCGACGGCAGAAAACCGGCCGGCAGGAAGTCAGGCAGCAGTTCCTCCATTTTGAGCCGGGCGGCAGGACTGCTGATTCTCCTGGTGCTCTGTGGAATTGGCGTTACCTCCATTAACCGTTATAATGATATGAAAGAAGCCGGAAATCTCTTCGCAGACGCCGCCCATCAGCCGGAAACCGAAACCTCGGAATATGCCTTGGCTGACAGCGCGCTGCAAATCGAAGAAAAACAGGCTTCCCTTCCCGGCAGTGACAATCCGGTACAGCCCCCCAATACCGATGCTTCCGCCCAGGCGTCCGCCAATGCGTCAGCATCCGCCGCAGATGCCAGCCCGTCTGCCGCAGCAGTATCGGTAACGGATCCCTCGTCCATAGACCCGGCTGCAATAACCCAGTCTGGTTCACCTCAGACAGATATAACCCAAACTGGTTCGTCTAAGGCAGATGCATCTCAGACGGGTTCGCCTCAGACAGATATAACCCAGGCTGGTTCGCCTCAGACAGATACATCCCAAACTGGTACATCCCAGACGGCGTCCGGTCAGGCTGATACAAAACAGACAGGTGAGGCACAGCAGACGGACTCCCTTCCAGCCATGTCCTCCTCTGTCAGCAGCGCCGGACAGGATGGACAGGCTGCAGCTGGTACATCATCCATGGATAATACTTCCGTTGCAGACAACACATCCGGAAAAAATGCTCAGGCTGGACAACAGGCTCAGGCAGAGCAGACACCATCCCCAAATAAAGAGCAGGCCCCTGATGAAAATAAGGATGCTGCGCAGCCTGCATCGGACATCACCTCCGAAGCCGTGGCCGCCTCTGCACCGGTCCCCTCCAGCTATACCGTAAAATCCGGCGACAATCTTGCCAATATCTGCCGGCATTTTTACGGAAATCTCGATAAAATGGATGAAATATGCGAACTGAACTCCATCTCCGATCCGAACCGCCTGGCTGCCGGCCAAAAAATTATACTTCCTAAATGAAAATTTATGGTATAATCCCAGTAGGGCAGAGCAAGGTGAGAAAAAAGCCGCGTGATTTTGCATCAACGAGGCTTTTTTTAATCGGCCCGGCCATAATAAAAGATTAGATTTGAGGATTCCCATGCCAAATGTACGTGACTATCTGCGCAAAAAAGCAGAGCGTAAAGAAAAAAAACCGAATACGCATAATTTTGGCGATCTGATCCTGAAGCACAGAATGGCAATCATAACCAGAACACTGCTGGTGCTTCTTCTGTGTGCAGGACTGGGAGCGACAATATATGTTCAGTTAAAAAACCAGGTATTCAGCAGCTATATAACCCTGTCCTCCATAGAAAAACAGCAGTATGACAGCGCTGCCTGCCTCAGCTATGTCAATGGCTTTCTTACCTACAGCAAGGATGGTATCAGTTACACCGACACCAAAGGAAATGCCCTTTGGAATCAGACCTATGAAATGCAGAATCCTATGGTAAGAGTGGCAGGAACGAGGGTAGCCGTTGCAGACTACAATGGCCATATCATACATAACATAGATCAAGCCGGAAATTCCGTGGAAATAGACACCAATCTTCCCATCAGGGAATTTGCGATATCTGAAAACGGTATGGTGGCGGCAGTCCTGGAGGATACTAATATTACCTGGATTTATCTCTACAACTCCCAGGGCGATAAAGTAGCCTATGTAAAAACAACCATGCAGAAAAGCGGCTATCCCGCCGCCCTGGCCCTTTCACCGGATGGCAAGCTTATGGCGGTTTCCTACATTGCGGTAGAAAACGGATCCACTAAAAGCAGCGTTGCCTTTTATAATTTCAGCTCTGTAGGACAGAACTTTGTGGACAACTTTGCCAGCGGCGCTGATTATGTGGATGCTGTGATTCCTTATATTACTTTTCTGAGCAACGATACGGCATTTGCCGTTGCTGATAACCGCCTTGTCATTTACAGCGGGGACCAGCGGCCCAAAAGCTCCGCGGATGTTTTCCTTGATGGCGAAATCCAGAGCGTATTCTACAGCGGAAGCTATATCGGACTCGTTTTCCTGGATACCACAGGCCAGGGAAAATACCGCCTGGATGTTTACAATACATCAGGCACGGTAGTAACCTCCCAATACTTTGATATTGAATATAAGGATATTATTCTCTACAAGGACAGTATCATTATATATAATGAAACACAGTGTATGATTGCCAACCTGCATGGACTGGTACGCTTCCATGGCGAATTTGAGAATCCCCTGCTTCTGTTTTCTCCTGTCAGCGCCAAGAAGTATCTTGCCGTGTCCAAGGACAGCATTGACATCATTGAAATGAAATAGGAGTATACAAATGAATATCAACCTACTGCTGATCATTCTCATAGCGCTTGGCATCTGGCGCGCTGTCAGAGGATTTAAAACAGGACTGGCGGAGGAAGTAAACCGCCTTGTTTCCCTGGTGGTAGCCCTTTTTGTCCTGGCGCTGGCCATTATGGCCATATCCAGCTTTATGGATCACAATAACCAAAATGGGATCATTGCCATCATACTGATTCTTATTACAGGAATTGTGTTCCACCTGCTCAGCATTGTCCTGCGTTCCCTGAAAACCATAGCAGGCCTTCCCATCATAAACCTATTCAACAGTCTTCTGGGGATTGCCGTCGGCCTGATGGAAGTAGTAGTCGCCCTGTGGATTACCTACATTATTATACAGAGTTTTCCCACAGGAAGCTTCGGCGAGCAGATAATGAAATGGACAAATGAAAATGAATGGCTTCTCCGGTTGTATGATTCCAACTATATCGCGGGCTGGATATCTGCTTTAAAGTAGATATCCAGCTCTTTTAACACAATATATAGAACGCACTACCACAATATATTGGGCTTTTTAAAATATTCCAAAAACTTGTAAAAAAATTGAAAAAAGCTGTTGACATCTTATGATACATGATGCTAAAATAAGACTCACCGCGAACAACGGTGCAACAACAACTTGAAAGAAACAAAAAAAGTTGAAAAAAGTGCTTGACAGTCCAAACGACATGTGATAAGATATCGACTGTTGCGGCTGAGAAAGCAGCACACAGAACCTTGACAAATAAACAGTAATGCAACCCTGAAAATTCTAAAAAAAGAAAATTCAGAGAACAAGTTTTAAAGCTTCGTAAGAAGACCTTTAAAACACCCAAAAACAGTAAGAAACGCTTGGAAACAAGCAACGGTTAAACATTAGCTAGAGTTAATCTTAACTGGGTTAAACACTTAAACAAGAGAGTTTGATCCTGGCTCAGGATGAACGCTGGCGGCGTGCCTAACACATGCAAGTCGAACGGAGTTATGCAGAGGAAGTTTTCGGATGGAATCGGTGTAACTTAGTGGCGGACGGGTGAGTAACGCGTGGGAAACCTGCCCTGTACCGGGGGATAACACTTAGAAATAGGTGCTAATACCGCATAAGCGCACAGCTTCACATGAGGCAGTGTGAAAAACTCCGGTGGTACAGGATGGTCCCGCGTCTGATTAGCCAGTTGGCAGGGTAACGGCCTACCAAAGCGACGATCAGTAGCCGGCCTGAGAGGGTGAACGGCCACATTGGGACTGAGACACGGCCCAAACTCCTACGGGAGGCAGCAGTGGGGAATATTGCACAATGGGGGAAACCCTGATGCAGCGACGCCGCGTGAGTGAAGAAGTATTTCGGTATGTAAAGCTCTATCAGCAGGGAAGAAAATGACGGTACCTGACTAAGAAGCCCCGGCTAACTACGTGCCAGCAGCCGCGGTAATACGTAGGGGGCAAGCGTTATCCGGATTTACTGGGTGTAAAGGGAGCGTAGACGGCATGACAAGCCAGATGTGAAAACCCAGGGCTCAACCCTGGGACTGCATTTGGAACTGCCAGGCTGGAGTGCAGGAGAGGTAAGCGGAATTCCTAGTGTAGCGGTGAAATGCGTAGATATTAGGAGGAACACCAGTGGCGAAGGCGGCTTACTGGACTGTAACTGACGTTGAGGCTCGAAAGCGTGGGGAGCAAACAGGATTAGATACCCTGGTAGTCCACGCGGTAAACGATGATTGCTAGGTGTAGGTGGGTATGGACCCATCGGTGCCGCAGCTAACGCAATAAGCAATCCACCTGGGGAGTACGTTCGCAAGAATGAAACTCAAAGGAATTGACGGGGACCCGCACAAGCGGTGGAGCATGTGGTTTAATTCGAAGCAACGCGAAGAACCTTACCAAGTCTTGACATCCCAATGACGTGTCCGTAACGGGGCATTCTCTTCGGAGCATTGGAGACAGGTGGTGCATGGTTGTCGTCAGCTCGTGTCGTGAGATGTTGGGTTAAGTCCCGCAACGAGCGCAACCCTTATCCTTAGTAGCCAGCAGGTAAAGCTGGGCACTCTAGGGAGACTGCCGGGGATAACCCGGAGGAAGGCGGGGATGACGTCAAATCATCATGCCCCTTATGATTTGGGCTACACACGTGCTACAATGGCGTAAACAAAGGGAAGCGAGACAGTGATGTTGAGCAAATCCCAGAAATAACGTCTCAGTTCGGATTGTAGTCTGCAACTCGACTACATGAAGCTGGAATCGCTAGTAATCGCGAATCAGCATGTCGCGGTGAATACGTTCCCGGGTCTTGTACACACCGCCCGTCACACCATGGGAGTTGGAAATGCCCGAAGCCTGTGACCTAACCGTAAGGGAGGAGCAGTCGAAGGCAGGTCTGATAACTGGGGTGAAGTCGTAACAAGGTAGCCGTATCGGAAGGTGCGGCTGGATCACCTCCTTTCTAAGGCGAAGAAGTAAGGGTTGTATTACTGTTTAGATGTTAAGGGAACCGGAGTGAGGGCGGAAGTCGGAAGAATGACAGAAACTCAAACGAAGGAGAAATTAACATAAAAATTCCGGTGGCGATGCGCTTAAGGGAAACACCCGTTCTCATCCCGAACACGATGGTTAAGACTTAGGCGGCCGATGGTACTATGCTGGAGACGGTATGGGAGAGCAGGTGGCTGCCGGATTATAAAGAAAAACAATTAAATACTCATATAGAAGGAAAGGCAATGGATGAAGAATCCACAGGCTGAAGTAGAAATGACTGCGGCCTATTAACAGCCGGACCCGATAGTGAGGGCTTATAGCTCAGCCGGTTAGAGCGCACGCCTGATAAGCGTGAGGTCGGTGGTTCGAGTCCACTTAAGCCCACTGGCGGAGAAAAGACCTGGAATGCAAGTCTGGAAAGACGAAGTTCCCTGAAAACCAAACGAGTGAACCGTCAGAAATGGGGGCGTAGCTCAGTTGGGAGAGCACCTGCCTTGCAAGCAGGGGGTCAAGAGTTCGAATCTCTCCGTCTCCACTGGATACCTGAAAAGGGATCCAAAGATAAGAATCCGTACCTTGAAAACCGAATATTGAAAATAATCTTAAAGTATCAACGTCTAAAAAGTTGGTTTGTAAGAACCAACCGGATAGAAGAAGATAAACGAGAAGACATCCAAAACAAGCAAAAAAGAAATGAAGATTTCAAATAAAAAGGCATACAACGCTATGTATGCTGGTAACGAGACCCAAAAAGGACGAGTTACAACAGGTTAAGCTGTAAAGAGCACAGGGCGGATGCCTTGGCACTAAGAGCCGATGAAAGACGCGATAAGCTGCGAAAAGCTGCGGTGAGGAGCAAATATCCCGTGACCCGCAGATGTCTGAATGGGGAGACCCGGCGGAGCAAACCTCCGTCACCGTATACTGAATCCATAGGTATGCGGAGGGAACCCGGTGAACTGAAACATCTAAGTAGCCGGAGGAAGAGAAAGAAAATATATCGATTCTGTGAGTAGCGGCGAGCGAAAACGGAAGAGCCCAAACCAGTGTGCGTGCATGCTGGGGTTCGGACTGCAGACGTTACGAACAAGGTTAGCAGAACGGTCCTGGAAAGACCGGCCAGAGAGGGTGAAAGCCCCGTAAGCGAAAACCGAGTGAGGACAGCAGTATCCAGAGTACCACGAGACACGAGAAACCTTGTGGGAAGAAGCGGGGACCACCCCGTAAGGCTAAATACTCCTTAGTGACCGATAGCGCATAGTACTGTGAAGGAAAGGTGAAAAGGACCCCGGGAGGGGAGTGAAAGAGAACCTGAAACCCTGTGTTTACAAGCTGTGGAAGTACCTTAGGGGTACAACCGCGTACTTTTTGTAGAACGGTCCGGCGAGTTGCGGGTGCTGGCAAGGTTAAGTCCTTAAGGGACGGAGCCGAAGGGAAACCAAGTGTCAATAGCGCGTGAAGTCAGCATCTGCAGACCCGAAACCGGGTGATCTATCCATGTCCAGGTTGAAGTTGTCGTAAAAGACAATGGAGGACCGAACGCACATCCGTTGAAAAGGGTGGCGATGAGGTGTGGATAGGGGAGAAATTCCAATCGAACCCGGAGATAGCTGGTTCTCCTCGAAATAGCTTTAGGGCTAGCCTCGTATTAATGCCATGGAGGTAGAGCACTGAATTTCCTAGGGGGCGTCAAAGTCTACCGAAGAATATCAAACTCCGAATGCCATAGGTATGATGTACGGGAGTCAGACTGCACGAGATAAGTTGGGCAGTCAAAAGGGAAAGAGCCCAGACCTACAGCTAAGGTCCCAAAGTACGTGTTAAGTGGAAAAGGATGTGGGATTTCAAAGACAACTAGGATGTTGGCTTAGAAGCAGCCATACATTCAAAGAGTGCGTAATAGCTCACTAGTCGAGAGGTCCTGCGCCGAAAATGTCCGGGGCTAAAACACGACACCGAAGCTTAGGAATACAAGTAATTGTATTGGTAGAGGAGCAATCTTACCGGGAGGAAGCAGTATTGTAAGGTATTGTGGACTGGTAAGAAGAGAGAATGCCGGAATGAGTAGCGAGATGGAGGTGGGAATCCTCCAGGCCGAATATCTAAGGTTTCCAGGGTAAAGCTGATCTGCCCTGGGTAAGTCGGGGCCTAAGGCGAGGTCGAAAGACGTAGCCGATGGACAACAGGTTGAGATTCCTGTACTATCATATGACAGAACTGTGGGGACACAGAAGGAAAGCCTGAGCCGGGAAAGGGAAAACCGGTGCAAGCGGAGTAGGAGTCAGATTGGAAAAACCGTCTGGCAATCTGAAGCCGTGATGCGTACCGAACTAGAGTAGGGAAGCAGGCGGGCCGGCTGTCGAGAAAAGCCGCTATTGTTCATATGATACCCGTACCGTAAACCGACACAGGTGGATGAGGAGAGAATCCTAAGGCCGGCGGGAGAAGCATTGTTAAGGAACTCGGCAAAATGACCCCGTAACTTCGGGAGAAGGGGTGCCTCTGAAAGGAGGCCGCAGAGAATAGGCTCAAGCAACTGTTTAGCAAAAACACAGGTCTATGCGAAACCGAAAGGTGAGGTATATGGGCTGACGCCTGCCCGGTGCTGGAAGGTTAAGAGGAGGAGTCAGGCAACGAAGCTCCGAATTTAAGCCCCAGTAAACGGCGGCCGTAACTATAACGGTCCTAAGGTAGCGAAATTCCTTGTCGGGTAAGTTCCGACCCGCACGAAAGGCGTAATGATTTGAGCGCTGTCTCGACAATGCACCCGGTGAAATTGAAGTACCAGTGAAGATGCTGGTTACCTGCGCCAGGACGGAAAGACCCCATGGAGCTTTACTCCAGCTTGATACTGGGATTCGATGCTGTATGTACAGGATAGGTGGGAGACAGAGAAGTGATTACGCCAGTAATCATGGAGTCAATGTTGGGATACCACCCTTGCAGCATTGGATTTCTAACCTGCGCCCGTGACCCGGGCGGGGGACAATGTCTGGCGGGGAGTTTGACTGGGGCGGTCGCCTCCGAAAGGGTATCGGAGGCGCTCAAAGGTTCCCTCAGGATGGTTGGAAACCATCCGAAGAGTGCAAAGGCATAAGGGAGCTTGACTGTGACACCGACGGGTGGAGCAGGTACGAAAGTAGGACTTAGTGATCCGGTGGTATTAAGTGGGAATGCCATCGCTCAACGGATAAAAGCTACCCTGGGGATAACAGGCTTATCACTCCCAAGAGTTCACATCGACGGAGTGGTTTGGCACCTCGATGTCGGCTCATCGCATCCTGGGGCTGTAGCAGGTCCCAAGGGTTGGGCTGTTCGCCCATTAAAGCGGTACGCGAGCTGGGTTCAGAACGTCGTGAGACAGTTCGGTCCCTATCCGGCGCAGGCGGAGGATATTTGAGAGGAGCTGTCCTTAGTACGAGAGGACCGGGATGGACGGACCGCTGGTGTATCTGTTGACGACCAACGTCATGGCAGAGTAGCCAAGTCCGGCAGGGATAAACGCTGAAGGCATCTAAGCGTGAAGCCCCCCTCAAGATGAGATATCCCAATAAGTAAGACCCCTTAGAGAGTATGAGGTAGGTAGGCTGGAGGTGGAAGTGCAGTAATGTATGTAGCTGACCAGTACTAATCGGTCGAGGGCTTATCCTGAAAGAAGCAGGTTTTGGAGAGAGAAGAGATTAGATTCAATGTTCGGTTTTGAGGGTATGGGTTCATACATCTGGTTATAGAGAGATGTAGAGGAAAGAGATAGTCCTCGATAGCTCAATGGTAGAGCACTCGGCTGTTAACCGAGTTGTTGTAGGTTCGAGCCCTACTCGGGGAGGTGCTGTGAAGGCTTAAGTCCGGAGGAGCGAAAGAAGGAGAGGAATCTCCACAGAGGAGACCTGGAGAAGGGAATCCAAAAAGGAAAAGAGGCTCCGTGGTCAAGCGGTTAAGACATCGCCCTTTCACGGCGGTAACACGGGTTCGATTCCCGTCGGAGTCATTTTTTGAAGTTGTTCAGCATATAATAAAATTAAGTAAGGCGTAGTAGCCAAGTGGTAAGGCAATGGTCTGCAACACCAGTATCCACCGGTTCAAATCCGGTCTACGCCTCTTTAAAGAATCAGAGAAATCTGGTTCTTTTTTTGTTGTGATTTAAGAATCAACTTTGCCAGGAACAGATAAATATAGAGTTGGCAGTTTCATACTGCTGACTTTTTTATTTCAAGGAGTAAACGTCAAGATATTCAAGGATATGCAATACTTTCAACATATACAGAAAGACTGACAGTATTTATAATTAAATTGAGTAAAAACACTTTGATGAGTTAAATATTGTATGAAAATTTGGTTAATAGCATCAGGTAGTAGAAAAGGGTGCATAGGAAAAGATGGTGTGGGAAAAGAAGGAGAAACGATATGGCAGAAACTGAATATTTAATTTATGAGAATTTATTCGCAAAAAAGGAGGATATTGAGGACTTCATCCTGGAAGGTAAGGCGGATATCACCTTTGAGAATGGGTGTATGCGTATGAAAAATGCGCTGGAAGCAAGTTTGGGGCAGATGGCAAATTTTGTGCTTTGGTGTCCGAAGGAATTCCCAAAGGATATCCGGGTGGAATGGGAATTCAGGCCGTTGAGCGATGTTGGCCTTTGTATTTTGTTTTTTGCAGCAGCGGGAAAAGGAAACCGGGATTTGTTCGATCCGTCTCTTGCTGAAAGAACAGGGGAGTATCCGCAATATCACAGCGGTGATATCAATGCGTTCCATGTCTCATATTTTCGCAGAAAAGAGCCGGAGGAGAGGGTATTTCATACATGTAATCTTCGTAAAAGCTGCGGATTTTATCTTGTTGCCCAAGGGGCGGATCCGATTCCGGGAGTTGAGGATGTAGTAGATTTTTACAGGCTTGCAGTGATAAAAAAGGAAAACAGGATAGAGTTTACCATTAATGAATTGAGTATATTTACATATATAGATGATGGAATTACATGTGGGGCTTTACTGGATGGAGGAAAAATTGGTTTCCGTCAATTGGCTCCGCTCACTGCGGAATATAGAAATCTGAGAGTATATCAGATAAAATAATTGTTTTGGAGAAGCAGTATTTAAGTACGTGAGGAGAGGAAAGTAAGGAGAAGAAAGTAAGGAGAAGGAAATATGAGATTACATAATTTGGGTAATAGAATTAAAAAAGGTTATACAACATGGGGATGTATGTGGGAGAAAGGAAGCTGTTTGCAGGACAGCAATTTTTGTCTGGAGAATATTTACAGAGATGAGAAGAAGCTGGATGAGGATTCTGTTGCTGTTCCTGTGCAGTCGAGGATTACCGCTTACTGGCCTGATGGTACGGTAAAATGGACAGCTCATACGGCTGACAGCGCATTGCTGGCGGATGAGATTGAGGTGAGGGCTGTTGCTGGCGGAAAGGGTGGTCATACGGAGTTACAGTTACTGACGGTTGAGAGGCAGGGAGGAAAGATTATTATACATGCCGGGGCGGCAGAGGTGGTTCTGGAGGAAGGGACAGGCAGCCTTTTAAGCAGGTTTTCCTTCCGGGGGACGGAGGTGCTGACAGGTGCGGAGCCGGTGCTGCTCCTGGAAGAACATGACAAAGGACGGGAAGAAGAGTTTGTGCGTATCAGAAAATATAAGGCGCTTATTCTGGGAATAACATTGGAAGAGAGAGGTCCTTTGCAGGCTGTTATCAGGTATGAAGGAACACATATCAGGGAGGATGGGGAGCGAAGGATACCTTTTATTATTCGGATGAGGATCGGTTATGACAGTCCGGAGCTTGGATTTGAGCATACTTTTCTGTATGATGGGGAGGAGGACAGGGACTTTTTAAAAGGGCTTGGGATCCGTTTCCTGGCGCCTTTGTCGGGGCCGGTGTATAACAGGCATGTTAAATTTGAAGGGGATTATGGGGTATTTCATGAGAGCTGTGCACAGCTGTTATCCTGGAGGCCAAGAGTGCCGGATGGAATTTATGAGGCACAGATGAGGGGGGAAATGCTTTGTCCTGAGGGAGAGGACGGGGAGGTGGTGAATACCGTACTCAGGGATATGCCTTTTTGGGATGAATTTGTTTTTACGCAGGACAGTGTCAGTCATTTCAGTGTAAAAAAGAAGATAAAGGATGAGAATTGCTGTTATATTGATTGCCTGCATGGCGGCAGAAGCGACGGCGGCGCGGCGTTGGGGTCGGAACATGGTTCAGTGCTGTTTTCTATTCGTGATTTCTGGGAGAAATATCCTTCTGGTTATACCTTTTCAGGAATGACGGGGAATACAGCAGAGGCCGTGGTGTGGCTCTGGTCACCGGAGGCCGTGGCAATGGATTTCAGGCATTATGCGAATCGGGGATACAACCAGGTATATTATGAGGGCTATGATTATAAAGGGGCGGATCCCTTTGGTATTGCCTGTACGAGTGAGTTTTCCGTAGCGGCGGCAGAAGCTGTGATTCCCTCTGATGAGGAGGTGGTTTCTTTTGCAGAGAGAGTGAAGTTTCCGGTGCATTATGTGGGAACGCCGGAGTTTTACCATGAGATGAAAGCCTTTGGGCGGTGGTCACTGCCGGGAGGAGATACGGAAGTGGAGCGTTGGCTGGAGGAACAGCTTGACAGAGCGGCGGATTTTTACCGGGATGAGGTAAAGCAGAGGAACTGGCATGGTATGTTTAATTATGGGGATTTCATGCATACTTATGATCGGGAAAGACACCAGTGGCGGTATGATTGCGGCGGTTATGCGTGGGATAACACGGAGCTGGTTCCGACACTGTGGCTTTGGTATGCATTTCTGAGGACCGGCAGGGAGGATGTTTTCCTTCTGGCGGAAAAGCTGTCCAGACATGCGTCTGAGGTGGATGTGTATCATATTGGCAGGTATAAGGGGCTGGGGTCACGCCATAATGTGAGGCATTGGGGGTGTCCGTGCAAGGAAGCCAGAATCGCTATGGCCGGGCATCATCGGGTTTATTATTATTTGACGGGAGATCGGCGGTTTGAGGATATTTTTGATGAACTTAAGGATAATGAACGGACCTTTTTGAACAGGGATCCTTTGGGGGATTTCTATGATAAGGAGGAGATGGTTTATCCAAGCCACGCCAGAAGCGGGCCGGACTGGTCTTCTCTTTGTGCCAACTGGCTGACGGAGTGGGAACGGAAAAACGATACTGTATATCGGGATAAAATAATTGTTGGGATGAATGACATCAGGAAGGCTCCGCTTAGGCTTGTTTCCGGACCGGATTTTGAATTTGATCCGGAGAGTGTGCATCTGCGTTATATCGGAGAGCGGGCCGCGGGAGGAACCCATCTGCAAATTTGTATGGGAGCACCTCAGATTTGGATGGAAATGGCGGATTTGCTTGAGGATGAGGATTGGAAGCAGATGATGGCGGAGTATGGAAGATTTTATTATCTGCCAAGGGAGGAGCAGATGAAGGAATCAGGGGGATTGATCGGAGATCGGGAATTCAGCCTGCCGTTTATGGCTGCCGCCATGGGAGCCTATGGTGCAGAAAGGCTGGGTGATAAAGCGCTGGCGGAACGTACCTGGATGCATTTGCTGCATGCTTTGATTGGTGGGGGATGCCATGATGGTTTTAAAACGACGGCGGTACTCGGGCGGGGAAATCAAGAGGAGCTGAGGGAGATTCCCTGGATATCCACGAATTTTGCCGCACAGTGGTGTTTGAATGTGATTTGTGCGTTGGAATTTATTCGGGAATATCTGCCGGAGACTTTGCAGGAGGCAGACAGGCTGGCGGCGGGATTGGATGAAGGAAGCTTCAGGAAGGCATGAGAAAGGAGAAATTTATGGCTGAAAAAGTGATTAGAAGGCAGTTCCGCGGCTGCCTGAAGGAAGATGCAAGGGAGGGAACGAGGCTGTACATGGCGGCAGCGGAGGCTGAGAAGGAGGTCAGGAGGCTGATTCAGAGTGGAAGACTACTGACGGCTTCCGTATACTATCATGGAAATATGTGTTTCCTATACTATGAAGCATTGGAGGAAGGGGTGTCTCCGGCGGACTTTTTGAAGCCGCTGGAAGCTTGTCTGGAGCTTTGGCCTGAGGAGGGCGGCAAAACCTGTTGGGCGCCGATGTATTCTATTTACTGGCACAGTGTCCCACAGGATGCGGACAGCTGGATGGAAAGCCGGAAAGGAAAGAAAAACAGGATCGGGAGAATTGCATTTCTGTATCCGGAGAAGCTGTTTTCCTATACCTATTGGCATCAGGCCATAGTGGAAGAGGGGCTTTTAAAGGGAGATCAGTATCAGTTTATCAGCCTGCATGAAAATATTTTGTTTTCCTATTTTGAGGAACCGAAGAATATGGTGAATATCACCGGTATGGAGAAAGCTTCGGAGGTAATTGATAAATGGCTGGCGGTTAATCCGGAAAGCCATTTTGACAGGGAGAAGGCGGGCGGCAGTAATTTTATAATTATTGAACAGCTTCTGTCGGTTGCAGCGGGGGATGATTAAGGGATAAGATAAAACAAAATAAAAACCCAGCAGCTATATAACGGATAAGGAGGGAAAACATGCTGATAATAGGAACACATATGTCGATCGCCGGAGGACTGGCCAAAACGGCGGAAAACGTAGTGGAAATGGAAGCGAATACGATGCAGATATTCAGCCGCAATCCCAGGGGATCCAATTTCAGGGTTCCGGAGCCGGCGGAAATAGATAAATTCCAGAGCATCAGGAAAGAGAAGCATTTCGGCCCTTTGCTGGCGCATGCCCCCTATACGATGAACCTGGCCAGCGCGCAGGAGAAGGTATATAAATTCGCCTGCACAGTTATGCGGGAGGATATTGCCAGGATGGATGCGCTGGGAATAGAAAATATCGTGTTTCATCCGGGCAGCCATACGGGAATTGGTGTGGAGGAAGGGATAAAGAATATTACCACAGGGCTGAACCAGGCGATTACTGGCAGGGAGAATATTACGGTGCTGTTGGAAACCATGTCAGGAAAGGGAACGGAAATCGGCGCAAGGTTTGAACAGCTGAAGGCCATACGGGATGGGCTGGAGCATCCCGAACGGGTAGGGATCTGCCTGGATACCTGTCACGTCTTTTCGGCGGGATATGATATTGTGAATGATTTGGAAGGGGTGCTGGAGGAATTTGACAGGGTGCTGGGGCTTGAACTGCTGCGTGCGGTTCATTTTAATGACAGCAGTATGCCGTTTGGTTCTCATAAGGATCGGCATTCCCCGATTGGAGCGGGTATGATAGGACTGGATGCGCTCATCAGTTTTATGAAGCATCCGGCGGTAAGGGAGCTTCCTTTTTATACGGAAACGCCTTTGGACGATGAGGGCCATAAAGCGGAAATAAGAATGATAAAAGAAAAAATCGGGGAGGCCGCCTGCGGGGAATAGGCGGCTTTCCCGATTTCAGTTACAAAAAGATAAATATGATATATTTCACAGCAGAGGTGCGAACAGGCGGAGGATGCACTGGAAGCAGCGGACGAATACGGAGCGCTTTTGGCAGTAATCAATGCCGATTTCCGTGCATAATGGAAAGGTATCGCAGAAATCCTTTTTGATATCCATCACGGCATCGCAGCCGTAGAGATATACGCCGCATTCAAAATGCAGGTAAAGGGAGCGGTAATCCATGTTAATTGTACCCACCACAGCGGTCTGGTCATCTGACACATAGCCTTTTGCATGGATGAAGCCGGGGGTATATTGATAGATGCGGACACCGGAGCGGATGAGCGCGGTGTAATAGGACTGGGTGAGAAGGAATACCAGTTTTTTATCAGGGATGCCGGGAGTGATGATACGCACATCGATGCCTCTTTCAGCCGCCATGCACAGCTCCTTCTGCATTTCATTGTCGATAATCAGGTAGGGGGTGGAGATGTATACATAATCGGTGGCATTTTTGAGGATATTCATATATACATTTTCGCCCAGGGTGACATTGTCCAGGGGCGTGTCGGAGTAGGGCTGTACGTAGCCTCCCTGCCGGCTTTGGAAGGGGGCGCAGGAGGTAAGATATTTATCCCAGGCGGTATCCGTGTCGCGGATAAAATTCCACATTTCCAAAAACATTATGGTATGGCTTCTTACGGCGTCGCCTTCCAGGCAGATTCCGGTGTCCTTCCAGTGTCCGTAGGGATGGGTGATGTTAAAATATTCGTCAGCCAGGTTAAAGCCTCCGGAATAGCTGATCCGGTTGTCGATTACCGTAATCTTCCGGTGGTCCCGGTGGTTCATGAAAATATAGAGGAAGGGTACCAGCGGGTTGAAAATACGGCACTGGATTCCCTGCCGGTTCAGGCGGCGCATGAATTCAGGCTTGACGTAGCCGATGCTTCCGAAATCGTCATAGATAAAGCGTACTTCAACGCCTTCCGAAATCTTCCGAAGGAGTACTTCTTCAATGCGGTGAAAGGCCTGGGTATCCTCTACGGCAAAATATTCCATGAAAATAAATTCCCGGGCGTTTCCCAAATCCTCCAGAAGGGCTTCCAGGGCGGCTTCCGCCTGAGGATAGTAAGAGACATCGGTATTTTGGTAAACGGGGTAGCCGCTGGAGGACTGGATATAGTATTCCTGATTGTGGATATAGATATTATTCTCCTTCAGGGCGCCCAGCACGTTCTCATCCTGTGAAAGCTCACAGGCAAAGCGTTTCTGCACCTTTTCATATATGGCGCGGGTACGTTTGGTGAGGCCGGTCCTGCCGAACATCAGATACAGGCAGATTCCGAAAACAGGGAGCGCCAGTATAACGATGGTCCATACCAGCCTGGCGGCGGAGAAATCGCTTTTTGCATTTATGCGAAGCACTACGATCAGCGCGATGATATCAAACACTGCGGAAAACCATACATAGTACTGGTTCAGCTTCCATACAAGCCCGATGAGCCATACCAGCTGTATGAGCAGACAGAGTACGGTAAATAAAACACGTCCGAAAATAACCTTAAGAATATTTCTCATGTGCATCCCCCTTTATATTTCTCTGAAGTAAAAATGCAGGCAGATAAGACTTATTATAGGAGATTATACTCTTTCAGGCCCGGGAAGTCCATTCGTCCTGAATTTCTTTTCACATACACTTTCCCGGATTCCTGTGGTAAAATAATGCTTGTAATAAAAATTTAACAGGAGGGGTATTATGGCGGATTTTAAAGAACTGAGCAGGCTGCTGGAGGAGATCCTGGAGCAGGGGCCTGCAGGCTGCGGCTGCGCGGTGGCAAGAAACGGTGAAATTCTTTTTGAGGAGTATCATGGAGTAAAGGATCTGGAAAGTGGGGAGCCAATTACCGCGGACAGTGTATACCGGCAGTATTCCACGACAAAGGTGGCTGTCTGTACGGGAGCCATGATGCTGTTGGAGAGGGGAAAATTCCTTCTTAATGATCCGATTTATGAGTATTTTCCGGAATGGAAGGATACGATGGTGGCACAGCCTGAGGAGGACGGGAGTTACCGGGTGCGTCCGGCAAAACGGCCGATTCTGATCAGGGACTGTTTTTCCATGGCCATGGGTATCGGTTATGGCGGGACCGACTATACGCATCAGGCCGCGGAAAAGGTGCGGGCGCAGCTGAGGGCAAACGTGGGAGAATATACGTTGCAGCAGGAAATCAAGGCTATGGCAGAGGTTCCGGTTGCCTTTGACCCGGGCACGCACTGGCTGTACGGCTTCGGGCATGAGCTGGTGGCCGGGCTGATTGAGGTGGTATCAGGAAAGGGTGTGGGACAGTTCCTGAAGGAGGAACTGTTTGAGCCTCTGGATATGAAGAATACAGGGTATCATTATTTTGGAGATATCAGGGAACGTATGGTGACAACGTATCTGCTGAAGGCGGACGGCAGCAGGGAGGCCAGCCCTTATTTTCAGAGGGATGAGTTGTTTGAGCCTGAAGCGAAGTATGAAGGCGGCGGCGCAGGGCTGTTTTCCACAGTGAGGGATTACCTTGCACTCACTCAGATGCTGGCCTGTGGGGGCGAATATCAGGGCAGAAAAATTATGGGCAGGAAAACCATAGATCTGATGCGCTGCAATCAGCTGAATGAACAGCAGCTGAAGGAATTCAGGAATCCCTATCTGGAAGGCTACGGCTATGGCTGCGGCGTGAGAACGCTTATGGATCCTTCCGCAGGCGTGAACAGCTCTGTGGGGGAATTCGGCTGGACAGGCATGCTGGGAAGCTATGTATCGATTGATCCGGCGGAAAAGCTGTCTCTGGTGTATATGCATAATCTTTTTCCAAACAGGGAGGCGTATATTCATCCGAGAATCAGAAATATAGTATATGGAGTCTTGTAGAATATGGAATAAGAAAGGGAGCGGGTGCCTAGGCATCCGCTCCTGTTAAATATTTAAGGGCATTGTGATAACAGATGTTCTGCACCATTTTTCCCAGAAATTCCATATGGCAGGGATATTCGCCGTCTTCCACCCAGCTGCCAATTTTATTGCAGAGGATCCGCCGGTAATATTCATGCCGGGGGAAGGAAAGGAAGCTGCGGGAATCGGTGAGCATACCGATTGACACTGGCAGCAGGCTCAGGTTGGCCAGAACGTCGAGCTGGGCCTCCATGCCTCTTTTATTGTCACAGAACCACCAGGCGGTGCCGAACTGTATTTTTCCCCGGTGGGGAGCGGACTGGAAATTACCGCACATGGAGGCAAGCATTTCATAATCTCTCTGGTTCAGGCAGTAGAGGATGGTCTTGGGTAGCTCGTCGGTGCGGTCCATGGAATCGAGCAGGGCGGAAAGTTCGCCCGCATAGCAGAAATCATCCACGCTGTCAAAGCCCGTATCAGGCCCGAGCTTCTGGAGCATCCGGCTGGAATTGCTGCGCAGGGCGCCGATGTGAAGCTGCATGGCCATATTTCTGGCGGCATACTGTTTTCCCAGGAAGGTGAGGATATTTCCCTGGAAACGGCGGCGGTCATCCGCGGTGAGCGCCGCACCCGCCATCCGCCTTTCGAAAATTTCCTGTGCTTCCTCATCAGTGGAAGGGGCGAAGAGCGCGCCCTCCAGGCTGTGGTCGGAAAGCAGGCAGCCGCCTTCCCGGATAAAATAATCCAGGCGGGAAACGAGGGCCTCCTTTAAATCGGACAGGCTGTTGATGGGATATCCCCAGGCTTTTCCCAGTGCGGCCAGGTAAGCCGGATAATCTTCTTTCCCGATAAGATAGGCCTTGTCGGGGCGGAAGGTGGGCAGAACCCGGACAGAAAAGCCTTCTTCACGCAGCTTACGGTGATATTCCAGATCCTCGCAGGGGTCATTGGTGGTGCAGAGCGCTTTGACATTCTGCATTTTCAGAAGATTACGAACGGAAAATTCCGGCCGGGAGAGCTTTTCGTTGCAGGCATCCCAAAGCTTATCACAGGTTTTAGAGGAAAGCGGTTCGGTAATGCCGAAATAACGCTGCAGCTCCAGGTGCGTCCAGTGATAGAGAGGATTGCCGATGGAATTTTCAATGGTTTCCGCCCAGGCGCTAAAGCGGCGGTAATCCATGCTTCCGGCATCTGCGTGGTTGCAGCCGGGGTGGTTTGCACCTGGGGTTTCCGGTGTGCGGGAGTCTCCTTTGGGGCCTGTTACCAGATCTTCCGGGAATCCATAGGTACGCATGGCGCGCCATTTATAATGGTCGCCGTAGAGCCATGCCTGTGTAATGTTGGAAAAATTGATATCCTCATATATTTCCTGTGCGCTGAGGTGGTTATGGAAGTCAAATATCGGCATCGTTTCCGCATAGTCGTGATAGAGACGGCGTGCCGTTTCCGTTGTCAGCAGGAAATCTTCATTCATGAATTCTTTCATGTATTTTCTCCTTTTCCGGTTCCTTACGGAAAATCAGCCCAGAGCCTTTTCCAGGGTGCGTTCTACGGCGCCTGTACCGGCGCACAGCTGTCTGAAATAATCCTTAACAAGATCGGCCAGCCCTGCTTCAAACAGATCCACGCCCCAGATTTTGGAATCGGAGAGCAGGGAATCCAGGGAAGACAGATCCTGAGGAAGCCCGCCAAGACGGAAATCTGCTACAAAAGGGCGGACGGTATCAAGCAGCGGATCGGCGCTTGGAGCAAAAGCATTGCCCTGATCATCCACAGCCATCAGATAGCGGAGCCAGCCTGCAAATACAAGAGGGATGATTTTCAGGCTTTCCACCTTTAAGTCAGGATTCTGCAGATAAGCCTTGATGGTTTCGCCGAAGCGGATGGGCAGCTTCTGGGAGGTGTCCGTAGCGATTCTCTGCGGTGTATCCGGCATGAAGGGATTGGGAATACGTTTATTTACCACCTCGTCAATGAACTGCTTCGGATCGAGGATGCCGGGATTAACCACCACGGGAAGTCCCTCCTGGTAGCCGATAACCTCCACCATTTTTTTCAGAAGGGGGTTTTTCATTTCTTCCGCAATCAGGGTGTAGCCCAGCAGGCAGCCGTAAATGGCGAGGGAGGTGTGGAGAGGGTTTAAGCAGGTGCATACCTTCATTTTTTCCACCTTATCCACGGTTTCCCTGGTGGTATAGATGATGCCGCACTGATCCAGCGGAAGCTTTCCGTTGGGGAAGGCGTCTTCAATGATGAGATACTGGCATTCCTCTGCGTTGACAAAGGGAGCAACGTAGGTGTTTTTCGTGGTGATGACGGGATCCAGGTCAGCGATGCTGTCTTTCTCCAGCATGGCCTTAACCGCAGGATCGGGACGGGGAGTGATCTTATCGATCATGGTCCAGGGGAAGGAGACGCTGTCCTTATCATTGATATAGCTGACAAAATCCCTGGATACAAGGCCGTTTTCCGCCCATTTTTCCGCAAAGGTGCTGACTGCGGCATAGAGCTTGTCACCGTTGTGGGAGCAGTTGTCCATGCTTACGAGGGCGATAGGAAGAGCGTTGCTGCAGAAGCGTTCATATACGAGGGAAACCACCTTTCCCAGGTAGCTTTTGGGTGCGGCCGGCCCTTCCTTAAAATCGGATGCAATATCAGGCAGCAGTTCGCCTTTGCCGTTTACCAGGCTGTAGCCCTTTTCTGTAATGGTGAAGCTGGCCATTTTCAGGGAGGAGGCGCGGAAAATCTCCTTCAGGCGTCCATATTCCCGGGCGTTGGTGCTGTCCAGGATCAGGGATTCCACAATACTGCCCACTACCGTTTTCTCCATGGTTCCGTCGGCCTTCAGGGTGACGAGGATACCAAGATTGTCGTGGGGACGGTACATTTTTTCAATGATTTCATAGTCATAGCCTTCTGCGGCGATCAGGCCGGTGCTCATAATGCCCTGATTCAGGAGGCACTGGGCAACGTTTGCCTGGAAGGCACGGAAAATATTGCCCGCGCCGAAGTGAACCCATTCAGGGGCTTCCAGGGTGCGCTGTGTAGCAGCGGGAATATCAAACTGCGGAAGATCGTAGCCGGCAGCCTGCCAGCTTTCCTTTTGCAGGAGTCCTTTTTGTGTTAATTCCATGATTGTTTCCTTTCTTGGCCTTTCTTGATAAGAAAGCGGTTGGTCGGTGTCCGTAACAGTTCATTTATCCGGACTGTTACAGTTTTTTTATTTCTTATTTCCGGCTGTGGGATTTTACGATAGCTTCCCACAGGCCGTTGAGGTACGTTGCGCCAAGGGCCCTGTCATACAGTCCGTAGCCGGGCATGGCGACCTCATCCCAGATCATGCGGCCGTGGTCGGGGCGGATGGGGCCTTCAAAGCCGATATCGTAAAGGGCCAGCATGATTTCATACATATCGAAGGTGCCGTCGGAGGAAAGATGGGCGGATTCTTCAAAATCGGTGGGGCTGTTGAATTTCAGGTTGCGTACGTGGGCAAAATGGATTCTGCCTTTCAGGGAACGGATCATATCTGGCAGGTCATTGTTCAGGTTGGTGCCGTAGGATCCGGAGCAGAAGGTAACACCGTTGTGCGGGTTATCCACCATTTTCATCATGCGGAGGATGTTTTCCTTATTAATGATGATTCGGGGGAGGCCGAATACGCTCCAGGCGGGGTCATCAGGATGAATGGCCATGTTGATGTCGTATTTATCACAGGTGGGCATGATGCGTTCCAGGAAATATTTCAGATTGGCAAAGAGCTTTTCATCGTCAATGTTTTCATACATGGCGAAGAGGTCTTTGATTTTTTCCATACGCTCCGGTTCCCAGCCGGGCATGATGCTGCCGTTGGTGTCTGCGCTGATGGAGGCAAACATATCCTCTGGATTCAGTTTGTCCACTGCTTCCTGGGTATATGCAAGAACGGTGGAACCATCCGGGCGCACTCTGGCAAGCTCGGTTCTTGTCCAGTCAAAAACAGGCATGAAATTGTAGCATACCATATGGATATCCGCCTTACCCAGATTTTCCAGCGTGGTAATGTAGTTATCGATATACATGTCCCGTTCCGGCGCGCCGGTTTTGATGGCGTCGTGGATATTGACGCTTTCGATGCCGGCAAGCTGCAGGCCTGCGTCCTCAATTTCTTTTTTTAAAGAAAGTATGTCTTCCAGGGACCAGACTTCTCCGGGGGCGGAATCATAAAGGGTGGATATAACGCCGGTTACACCGGGAATCTGGCGGATCTGTTTCAGGGTTACGGTGTCGAATTTGCTGCCGTACCATCTTAAAGTCATCTGCATAGTGGGAGTCCTCTCTTTCATCAGGAGTTTTCGTTGTATATGAACGTTTATAATAAGGTTATTATAGGTTATATAAAAATGCTTGAAAACTTTATTTATTGCTTGAATTCATGCATAAATTGCTTTAATATTTGGTTATATATGGATTTATTCCCGCGAGCAACGAGCCAAGTAGCCATGCTTGCATGGATATTTGGCGACTGCCGCGAGGGTCAAATACCCCGCTGCTCTGCAGCGTTGCAAGTTTGATACCCCGTTGCTTGCAGCGGGGTCTTTGATTGGAGGAGACTGTATATGGGGACGATACGGACGCGGTACATGAGCGGGGAAGATGAGCGGCAGTATATGATTGGGGAGGACTATGAGATTTATGAAAAGCGGGGAGCGCCTACCGGAGCGACGCGGATTCACCATCACGACTTTTATGAAGTGATTTATGTGATGGAGGGGGAGTTTTCCAGCCTTGTGGATAACCGGACGTATCATTTGAAAAAAGGGGACTTTCTGCTGATTCCAAGGAATGTGATGCATAATTATCATTATGTGGAGGGGAAGCATGAGCGGTCACGGCGGATTGTGTTGTGGATAAGTAAGGGGATGTTGGAACGCCTTGGGGATGGGGAGATGGATTTGGAGGGATGTTTTCCGGAGGGCGGGGACTGTGCCTACCATTTTCCGCTGCATTATGAAGAAATCCTGCGGAACCTGCTGGTGAAGGCGGTTATGACGGAAGTGCCGGATCTGAATGGGGCGGAGGGAAAGCGTATTTTTGACAAAGCGCAGCTGATGCTGTTTTTTCTGTATCTGAATGCGCTGTGTGCGGGGGATTCCTTTTATTCTGCAAAGGAGGAATCGGTGCATCATGAGCTGGTGCAGAAGGTGAATGAGTATATTGAAGCGCATATGTCCGAGGCAATCCTTCTGGAGGAGCTGGCGGAATATGTGCATATGAGCAAATACTATTTTCTGCGGCGGTTTAAGGAGCTGACGGGACTAACGGTACACAGCTATCTGAATAACAAGCGGCTGATCCGGGCCTGTGAGGAGCTGAAGAAGGGGATACCTGTCGGAGAGGTGTGGGGTGTGTGCGGGTTTATGGATTATTCCTCTTTCCTGAGGAATTTCAGAAAGGAATATGGGATGTCGCCCACCAGCTACCGGGCTTATCTGGAGCAGGGAGACAGGCAGGGATAAGCATTTTAGGCACATTTGATATTTTTTGTCATAAAAAATTGACAGGATTCATACTGTTACATGGACAAAGCTTATGTTACAATAGAGAGTAAACGTAATTATCCGGTTTACTGGATAGTAAAGGGAAGTTAAAAAGACGGCAAATTGGCGTAGAGATATATAGGAACAGGAATTATGGCAAAGATGAATCAGGATCAGAATAAGGACGGCGAGCACCGGGCGCAGACGGACGGGCGGAATAAGCGGAAGAAAAAAATGGGGAACAGGGCAGGTTTTATGTATGCGGCAGCACTGTTTCTCATTTTTTCCGTGCTGGGAATTGCCGGGGTATTCCTATTTAAAGGCAGAAGCAGGATGCAGGTTTCTGTCATCCCGGAGGCAGCGGGAAGGACGGCGGAAACCGCTGAAGGCATGGAAGCAGCAGAGGGGGATGCTTTTTCAGATAATCAGGAGGAGTCCAGGGATTACCCGGTGGAAATCCAGGCCTGTGAAATCCTTTCAGGCGGCGGGCAGTTTACGGTGAGCGGAGTGGTGAAGGAGCTGCCGGAAAGCGATGATCACAATTTTTATCTGTTTGAACTGGAAACCTATGAGGATGCCATAGGGGAAAATAAAAAATATATCGCCTGGTCAGGAATGAAGGAAAACTTTCAGCTGTCGGCCAAATTATATGAAAACACGGAAAAATCCCGGCTGTATTCCAAGTTTGTTGTGGCGGTGAAGAAGGACGGGGAATATGAAATTGTGAGCAGTCCCCGCTATATTACGAACCCGGAGGCCCTGGCTGATTATTCGGAGCCGTTTCCGGAAGCTGAATCCATCAAGGGACTGCTTGTGGATCCGCAGAAGCTGGGCACTTCGGAGCTGGATGATCTGGGGGTGAAGCATGCGGGTTACAATATTCCGGTTTCCAGGCTGTTAGGGCCGAGTACGGACAAAAGATATCCGACAATTACTTATACATATAACGGTAAGGATTACATATTTAATGGACATGTGGTATCAGAGTATGATTATGTGTTCCGTACCCTGACGGAAAAAGGTATTATCATTACAGCAATTCTCCTGAACAATAAGTCGGATGCCTACCCGCAGCTGATCCATCCGCTTTCCCGGGGCGGCAGCGCTTACTATTATGCATTTAATGCGGCGGAAAAAGAGGGGACGGACTATCTGGAGGCAATAGCGGCGTTCCTGGCGGAAAGATACCGGGACAATACCCATGGCATAGTGATGAACTGGATTATCGGAAATGAAGTGAATGTGCGCTCTACCTGGAATTATATGAAGTATATTGACATTGTGCCCTATGCCAGGGAGTACGCGCAGGCGGTAAGACTGTTTTATAATGGAATCAAAAGCCATAATGCCAACGCCAAAATTTATATTTCCCTGGATCAGCAATGGAACAGGAATCTCAGCTCCAACAGCAGCTATGATTCCAAGGATCTGCTGGATATTTTTAATGAATGCGTGAAGGCGGAAGGAAATATTGACTGGGGACTTGCCCACCATCCCTATTCTGTTCCCATGACCTGGCCGAAATTCTGGGATCTGTCGGGAGAGGCAGGGGAGCTGGTTTTGGAAACTGAGGACACCTCCATGGTAACCATTTACAATATTGACGTCATTACCAGCTATCTGCAGAAGCAGGAGTTCCTGATGCCTGACGGAGAGGTACGCCCGGTCCTGCTGAGTGAAATGGGCTTCACCTCCACCTACGGGGAGGATGTGCAGGCGGCGGCCTTTGCTTATGCCTACTATATTGCGGAAAACAATCAGTATATTGATGCCATGATTTTATCCAGAGAAACAGATGCGGCCGAGGAGGTGGCCCAGGGGCTGGCCCTGGGACTTTCCTACCAGAACGGGCGCAGGAAATACATATATGATACTTTTAAATATATTGATACCGGGGAGGCGGATGCTTACACGGAATTTGCAAGAAATTATCTTGGGATCCAGAGCTGGGACCAGGTAATCACGAAACGGTAAGCGAAAGAAAATGTGACAGGAGAAGACTTCCGTCAGGAGTGTCTTCACGCCTGCGGGCAAAACACATACGTTCAGGATGCCACTGCACACCGATAACAGGCAGGTTTTCATGTACAATGCCTTCGGCCACGCCATCAGGCGCATATTGAACCACAGACAGGCCCCGCCCCGGGGAACCGATGCCCTGATGATGCGCGCTGTTCACATTGAAATCTGCGCCATACAGCTGATGAAATATGGATCCGGGAACCGCATGGCTGGGATGGACCTGATCCCTGCCGTCATACTGATGTGCATAATTCGTGGGCAGATCCTGAATTACGCCGCCGCCGAAATAAACATTGATAATCTGCATGCCCTTACAAATCCCCAGGACGGGCCTGGAAAGGCGAACAAAAGCATCCAGCATGGCAAGCTGCTTCCTGTCAAGCCCAGGTTCAATTTTCCGGGAGCCATGGTCGCTCTCTCCAAACAGAACAGGATCGATATCGCCGCCCCCGGGAAGAAGCAATGCGTCAAAATCCCCGGCAAACCGGCAGTCTGTCGTAACAGTGCACGAAGCGCCAAGCCTTGTGAGCGCCTCCGCATAATTCTCCGTACTGCCGGAATTCCCGGCAATCACAATTTTTTTCATAAACCCTTCTTCCGGCGCCGCCATACCATCTGCCGGCACCCTGTTATTCAGACAAAATAGCCCGTAATCCATTATATGCACTTTAGACCAAAAGGAAAATACGACTTTCCTCTGCAGCCGCCCGCTTTGGAACACGGAAGGCGGAACGGCCCCTCCCCGCGACTTTGATAAAAAATTAACTTTTTTCGTTTGATATAATACGGTATTCAAAGAAAAAAAGTTGTGCTATACTAATCTCACATTCGTAAGTGCCGCAGTCCTTCAGAGGGGGAAGACGCGCGGCGCTGTGGCAGGTTTCAGAACGGAAAATGAAAAAGGAAGTGGGGTTACCGGAGAATGAAGCATTATGAAGTCAGCGATGAATACCGTACAGGAAACGAAACAATTGATCAGCAGCATGCGAGAATGCTGGACCAGACGCAGAGAGCTTACCAGCTTTTCACGGACGAGAACATGCTGTTTAAATGTGCCGATATCAACAGGATTCTGGAAGACCTGAGTTTCCATACCGCAGAGCATTTTGCCTACGAGGAAGAGTACATGCGGGAGATTGGCTATGACAGGCTGGAGGAACATATCAGGCACCATGAGGACTTCAGCAGGAAAATACAGGAATTTACAGAACGTGTGCCGCAGCTTTCCCTGGATACGCAGGACGAGATGCTGGGAGAGGTATTTGAGTATCTGCAGGAATGGTGGAAGGTGCATATTACCCAGGAAGACATGAAGTACGTGGAATTTGCGAAGACGCATCAGACGGCAGCACCGTAGGCAGCAGGACGGCGCTGCCGTTCTGCTGCGGCGCAGAAGGGTGCGCGGGAGAGGATGGTCCGTTATGGCGGCGGCCGGCTGTACATGCGGGAGACAGCAGGGCATTCCGGACGGGATGCGGAAAGGAAGAGGGAATGGAAGAAGCTTGGGAAAAACTGAAAAAAATTATTGACGAGACGGATAATATCGTTTTTTTCGGAGGCGCGGGAGTCTCAACGGAAAGCGGAATACCGGATTTCAGAAGTGTGGACGGGCTGTATAACCAGAATTATGATTATCCTCCGGAAACAATTCTCAGCCATACCTTTTACCGGAGGATGCCGGAAGAGTTTTTCCGTTTTTACAGAGATAAGATGCTGTGCCTGGACGCAAAGCCCAATGCAGCGCACAGAAAGCTGGCTGAATGGGAGGCAAAGGGAAAGCTGAAGGCGGTTATCACCCAGAACATAGACGGCCTGCATCAGCTGGCAGGAAGTAAAAATGTGCTGGAGCTGCACGGAAGCGTGCACAGGAATTACTGTGAGCGCTGTCATAAATTTTATGATGCGGAATATATGCTGCATACGGAAGGCGTTCCGAAGTGCAGCTGCGGCGGCACGATTAAGCCGGATGTGGTGCTTTATGAGGAAGGACTTGACAACAGGACGCTGACCCGGGCCGTGGAATATATCAGCAGGGCGGATGTGCTTATCATAGGAGGAACCTCCCTGGCGGTGTACCCGGCGGCAGGACTGATTGACTATTATGAAGGAAATAAGCTGGTACTTGTGAACAAAACGCCAACGTCCAGGGATGCACAGGCGGACTTGGTGGTGCAGGGCAGTATCGGGGAGATTTTCTCCCGGCTGTAGAGTGAAATACCCCGCGGGGCGGCATTGGCACAATGCATACAGGGACATCGGGCAGCGGAGGCTGCCTGAGGGTGATGGGAGCATTGAGGGCCGGTCTGCTGTCTGCGGGAGTAAAGGTGGGATGACAATATGGATATCCAGGTAGGGAATATTGTAAAACTGAAAAAACAGCACCCCTGCGGCAGCAGGGAATGGGAGGTCCTGCGGGTGGGCGCCGACTTCAGGCTCAAGTGTCTGGGCTGCGGCCATCAGATCATGGTTCCCAGGAAGCTTGTGGAAAAAAATGTCCGGGAAATCCGGGAAAAGGCTTGAAATCGCTGGATTTCTATGATATGATATTACCTCGTGATATATAAATTTCCTTGCTCCCGGGCAGGGGGCCAGAGACCAAAAGGAGGTAACTAGCATGAGCAAATATGAATTAACATTTGTTGTGAATGCGAAAATCGAAGACGACGAAAGAGCTGCAGTTGTGGACAAGTGCAAGGCTCTGATCGAAAGATTCGGCGGCACAATTACAAACGTTGATGAATGGGGTAAGAGAAGACTTGCTTACGAGATCCAGAAAATGAAAGAAGGCTTCTATTACGTAGTTCAGTTCGACGCTCCGACTTCTGCACCGGCAGAAATCGAAAGCCGTATTCGCATTATGGACAACGTTATGAGATATTTAGTTGTTAAGCGCGAAGAAGCATAATCAGTGGATTTTGTAAAGAAGGCAGATGCTTTCTTTCGAATGCGGTGTGCTTTCTTGATTTGTACTGAGGATGCATTCGCAGTACAGGAGGTAATATGAATAAAGTAATTCTTATGGGACGTTTAACCAGGGATCCTGAAGTGAGATATTCCCAGGGAGAGAGCGCAACGGCAATTGCCAGGTATACACTGGCGGTTGACAGAAGATTCAACCGCAACAACGATGAGAATTCAGCAGATTTTATCGGATGCGTTGCATTCGGCAGAAGCGCGGAATTCGCAGAGAAGTATCTCCGTAAAGGTACGAAGGTCGTTGTAACAGGCCGTATCCAGACTGGCAGCTATACGAATAAGGATGGCGTTAAGGTTTACACTACCGACGTGGTTGTGGAAGATCAGGAGTTTGCAGAGAGCAAGAATGCTGCGGCGAATAACGACGGGGGTTATTCCGGCGGTTATACCGCACAGGTATCCAGACCTGAACCGAGCGCACCGGGCGATGGTTTCATGAACATTCCGGACGGAATCGACGAGGAACTGCCGTTTAACTAATGCAATTGTGACTGTCCGGCCCCAGTTTTCAGAGGACCGTTGCCGTGGAAGGGAACTTGCGGGCGGACTGGCCGGACAGATTTATATGATTCAGATAGGAGGCAATACTATGGCTTATAATAAAGCAGAGAGATCTGATTCTCCGATGAAGAGAAGAGGCGGCATGCGCAGAAGAAAAAAAGTTTGCGTATTCTGCGGTAAAGATAATACAATTGATTACAAAGATGTAAATAAATTAAAAAGATACGTTTCCGAAAGAGGAAAAATCCTTCCCAGAAGAATCACCGGAAACTGTGCAAAGCATCAGAGAGCACTTACTGTTGCTATCAAGCGCGCAAGACATCTTGCACTTATGCCTTACGTAGCAGACTAATATTAAAAGCAAAGCGGCTGTCGGAAATTCATCCGGCAGCTGTTTTTTGTTGAAAAAATGAAAATAATTGTCTTTTACGTCGCAGGCCAACAAAGCGAAAAGTATGGCATTCTGCATTAAAAAATGGTATAATATCAAAGATATGTGTGTCGGAGGCCCTGGCCCCCGGTTTTACATGAAGAAATTTATTGACGCCGGCGGGAAGAATTTACAGCCGGGTCTGTCTCAGAGCCTGTTTGAGGATTCATTTTCTTAAGCTGCATATTGTATTTACTGGTAACTTCAGGGATACCTGACAGTTACATCCACAGGAAGCAATTTTCAGACACACTCCAGACTACGGATGAGGATAGGAATGAAGAAAAGAGTCAAATTAAAAGGAAGGCTGAAGATATATATGCAGATATCCATGTATCTCGGCCTTTTGCTTTTATTGGTGGACATTGGAATTTATTTTCTGGATACGCGGGCGGGGTTCCTTCTCACCTGCTTCCTTGTATTTTATTTTGCAATGATCCTGTATCTTATGCTGTATAACAGACCCATTATCATCAATGAGCTGGTCAGCTTTGCGACGCAGTACGGACAGATACAGAAGGAGCTTTTAAGAGAGCTTTCCGTGCCGTATTCACTGCTGGATGAGGATGGGAAAATAATCTGGTACAATCATGCATTCGCAAGGGCAATACATAATGAAAAAGCCCAGCGGCGTTCGGTTACCTCCTTTTTTTCCTCGGTAACAAGGGACAGGCTCCCTTCAGTGGAGGAAGGCGTGGCAGAATTTGAAATCTCCTATGAGGAGAGCGAGTATATTGCCAAGTTTACCAGAATATCGCTCCGGGAAATGGCTGACGACAGTGATATCATCGGCGAGGAGGAGTACCAGGGTTGTCTGTATGCCATGTATCTGTTTGATGAAACGGCGCTGAAAATCGCCCTGAAGGAGAATGATGATCAGTCCCTGGCAGTGGGAATGATATATCTGGACAATTATGACGAAGCGCTGGAAAGCGTGGAGGAAGTGCGGAGATCGCTGCTTATCGCGCTGATTGACAGAAAGGTGAATAAGTATATTTCCGGTTTTGACGGAATCTGCAAAAAGATTGAAAAGGACAAGTATCTGACTATCCTCCGTAAGAGCGCGGTCACTCAGATGAGCGATAAGCGTTTCGAACTTCTGGAGGATGTGAAGACCGTAAATATCGGCAACGAGATGGCGGTTACCATCAGTATCGGCGTGGGCCTGGACGGCCTGAGCTATTCCCAGAACTATGAATTTTCCAGGACAGCCATTGACCTGGCGCTGGGCAGAGGCGGCGATCAGGCCGTTGTCAAGACGCCGGAGCAAATCAGCTACTATGGTGGGAAGAGCCAGCAGGTGGAGAAGAACACCAGAGTCAAGGCCCGGGTCAAGGCGCATGCGCTGCGGGAAATTATTACAAGCAAGGACAGGGTCCTTATCATGGGCCATCAGATCGGGGATGTGGACAGCTTCGGCGCGGCTATTGGTATTTACCGGATTGCAAGGACGCTGGATCGCAAGGCGCAGATCGTTATCAACGAAATCACCACCTCCGTACAGCCGCTGATTGACATGTTCCAGAACAGCCAGGAGTATGAACCGGATATGTTCCTCAAGAGCCAGCAGGCGCTGGAAACGGCGGGAAATAACACGGTGCTTGTGGTGGTGGATGTGAATAAACCCAGTATCACAGAATGCCCTGAGCTGCTGAAGGTATGTAAATCAATTGTGGTTCTGGATCATCACAGGCAGGGAACGGAAACCATTGAGAACGCAACGCTTTCCTATGTGGAGGCCTATGCTTCTTCTACCTGTGAAATGGTTTCCGAAATATTGCAGTATATCAATGACGGGGTACGCATCAAAGGCGAGGAAGCCGACTGTATGTATTCCGGCATCATGATAGATACCAATAATTTTATGACGAAGACCGGCGTGCGTACCTTTGAGGCGGCAGCATTCTTAAGACGCAACGGCGCGGATGTTACCCGTGTCCGGAAGCTGTTCCGTGAAAATGCGGCTGAGTATAAGGCCAAGGCGGATGCCGTGGGACAGGCGGAAATTTACAGGAATGATTATGCGATTTCCATCTGCCGCAGCGACGGGATTCAGAGCCCCACGATTGTGGGCGCACAGGCTGCCAACGAGCTTCTGAATATTAAGGGGATTAAGGCAAGCTTTGTACTGACGGAGTATCAGGGCCGGATTTATATCAGCGCCCGTTCCATAGACGAGGTCAATGTACAGGTCATTATGGAAAGAATGGGCGGCGGCGGCCATATGAACGTGGCAGGCTGCCAGGTAGACGGTTCGGAGCCAGCGTCCGTAATCGGTACGATCAAAGGAACATTGGATAAAATGATAGAGGAAGGTGAACTGAAATAATGAAAGTGATATTATTGGAAGATGTAAAAGCCCTTGGTAAAAAAGGGGAGATTGTGAATGTAAACGACGGCTATGCCAGAAACTTTATCCTGCCCAAGAAGCTGGGGCTGGAAGCCACATCCAAGAACCTGAACGATCTGAAGCTCCAGAATGCCAATGAAGAAAGAAAGGCAAAGGAAATTCTGGAGGCGGCACAGGCATTTGCCAGGGATCTGGAAAGCAAATCCGTTGTGATTAAGATGAAAGCGGGAGAGGGCGGAAAAGTATTCGGATCCGTATCTTCCAAGGAAATCGCAACTGCATTTAAGGAGCAGTGCGATGTTGACATCGATAAGAAAAAGATTCAGCTGACGGATGCAATTAAGGCCTTCGGAACCTATGAGGTGCCTGTGAGGCTGCATCAGCAGGTGACCGGGAAACTGAAGGTAAAAGTGGAAGAATAAGAAGGAATTGACAATGGCATCGATGGATGAGGCTATATTAAAACGGGTATTGCCCCACAGCATGGAAGCAGAGCAATCCGTAATCGGTTCCATGATTATGGACAGAGAAGCGATTGTGGTCGCATCCGAAATGATATGCGGGGAGGATTTTTACAACAAGTCCTATGGTGTATTGTTCGATTCCATGGTGGAACTCAATGATCAGGGGCAGCCGGTGGATCTGGTTACCCTTCAGAACCGGCTGAAGGAAAAGGATGTGCCGCCGGAAATCAGCAGCCTGGAATTCATCAGGGATCTGATTACGGCGGTTCCCACCTCGGCCAATATCAAGTATTATGCCAATATCGTGGCGGAAAAGTCAGTGCTGCGCAGATTGATTCGGCTTATGGAAGAAATAGCCAATAACTGCTATGCCGGAAAAGACAGCGTGGAAGTTATCATGGAGGAAACGGAGAAAAAGGTATTTGATCTGGTCCAGCGCCGGAATACCGGAGATTTCGTTCCGATCCGTGAGGTTGTCATGAACGCCATGGATAAAATAGAAAAGTCGTCCCATAACAGCGGAGGCGTCACCGGAATTGCCACCGGATTCATTGATCTGGATTACCGGACCGCAGGCATGCAGCCCTCTGATTTGGTGCTGATTGCCGCCAGGCCTTCCATGGGAAAGACTGCTTTTGTCCTGAATATTGCCCAGTATGTGGCGTTCCATTCCGGGGACTGCGTGGCTATATTCAGTCTGGAAATGAGTAAGGAACAGCTTGTTAACCGTCTCTTCGCCATGGAGTCCAAGGTGGATTCCCAGCATCTGCGTACTGGAAACCTTTCCGATCTGGAATGGGAAAAGCTGATAGAAAGTGCGGGTATGATTGGACAGTCCAAGCTGATCATCGATGACACGCCGGGTATCAGCATCGCGGAAATGCGTTCCAAATGCCGTAAATTCAAGCTGGAAATGGATTTGAAGATGATAATCATCGATTACCTCCAGCTCATGTCGGGAAGCGGCAGAGGCACGGATTCCAGGCAGCAGGAGATTTCAGATATATCCCGTTCCCTGAAGGCTCTGGCAAGGGAACTGAGCGTGCCGGTGCTGGCGCTTTCCCAGCTGAGCCGTGCCGTGGAGCAACGGCCGGACCACAGGCCCATGCTTTCGGATCTGCGTGAATCAGGAGCTATTGAGCAGGATGCCGACGTTGTTATGTTTATTTACCGAGACGACTACTACAATCCGGATACGGAGAAGAAGGGGATTGCGGAAATCAACATAGCGAAGCAGAGAAACGGCCCTATCGGCACCATTGATTTGGTATGGCTGCCGGAATTTACAAAGTTTGCAAATCTTCAGAAATAGTTATTTTTAGCAGCGGATTTCGGGAATCTGATAACCGGGCGGAGAAGCGGCAGCTATAAAACAGAATAAAGAATACAATACAAAAGAGAACCCAACCTGAGGCTGGCGTTCTCTTTTTTTATAAAAATAAAACAGATATGCCGCAGTCGGCGGCAGACAGGAGGAAAAATGAGCAGTAAAAAATCAGCCAGCAGGGCGGCAGTGATTGAAAGAGATGAAAAACCGGTGGAAAGAGAGGGTGAGGAAATGAATACGAAGTATGCGGAACAAACACAAAACAGGCAGGCACAGAAGGTGCAGAAAACACAGAAGGCTAAGAACACAGAGAAGAAACAGAGAGAACAGCCGGGGAGAAAAGAAAAGGCGGGGCAAACAAATCCGGAAGAACAGGGAGGTGCAGCAGGACAAGTGCAGGCAGCAGACCTGACAGGTGCAGCCGGACAAATTCAGTCATCAGATCTTGCTGGGGCAGCGGGACAGCCGGAGACAGCAGGGCAGGAGCATCCTGATTTGGAAAAGGACATGTATCTCATTTCGGAAACGGCAAAGCTGGTAGGAGTGGAGAGCCATGTGCTCAGATACTGGGAGGAAGAACTGAAGCTCCCTATCAGGAGAAATGAGCTGGGACACAGATACTATACAAGAGAGGATGTGGAACAGTTCAGGGAAATTAAGAAGCTGAAGCAACAGGGGTTGCAGCTGAAAGCAATACGTACGGTGCTCACAGACAGCACACTTCAGGTTATGGTGCCCATCAGGGAACACATACAGCCGGTGCGCAGCACACAGGCAGAGCTGAACGAACGGGATGACAGGCAGCTTCAGGATAAAAGCGCCCGTTTGCAGCTTCTTTTACATAATCTGGTGGCGCAGGCTGTCAGGGAAAACAACCAGGATCTTACGCGGGAGATCAAAGAGACGATCATGAAGGAGATGGATTATCAGTTCCGTATCCAGGAGGAGGAAAACGAAAAAAGAGACAGGCAGAGAACAGAAAGGGAAGAGGAGCATTATAAAAAGCTGGACGAGCTGATAAAGCAGTACAGCGGCAGAGGCCTGACCGGAAAAGAACGCAGGGAGAGGAAAAGACAGGCTGTGAAGGAACGCAAGGCTCAGAAAAGTGAAGAAAAAAGAAAGAAGCATTCATTATTTTGAATGCTTCCTTCCTGAAGTCCTTATGTTGTTTCACGCAGGAATGCGTTATCAGCGCAAAAAGCGCAGATACCTGAATATTACTTATTCCTGGGAAATAGCGCCTGTAGGGCAAGCTCCTGCACAGGAACCACATTCGATACAGGTATTGGCGTCGATTACATACTGTCCATCTCCTGCAGAGATAGCGCCAACAGGACACTGTCCTTCACATGTTCCGCAGCTTACACAAGCGTCACTAATTACATATGCCATAATGATATCCTCCTTTATTCTTATAGACTTTGTTGATTATCATTACTTATTCTAATATAGAAAATCATTTAATACAAGCTATTTTTTGTGAATTATCGGCGATTTTTTGTACTTTTTGAGGAACAAATATACAGATGCGGTAACTGTTTTGATTCCACAGAAACAATATTATTGCAATATATACAATATATGGGTTCCATGCGAAAATATGCCGTATTTTACATATTTTAATAAAAATAAAATCAGATTAATCCGAAAGTCCGTTACAGCTTATGATGGAGCCGGCTTCTGATTCCTCCGGTCCTTGATACCCTTAAGAATCGACTGTTTTTTGAGCAAAAGCGTGGGCCTGTCCATGGGGGGGATGCCCTCCAGCCGGTAGGGAATTCCCAGCTTTTCATACTTTGCCTTTCCCATTGTATGGTAAGGCAGGACGTCCAGGGCTTTGAGGTTACTCAACCCTCCGATAAACCATCCCAGTCTGTACAGGAAGCTTTCATCATCGGTTACGGTGGGAACCACCACATGGCGGATCCATACGGGTACTTTTTTCTTATCCAGATACCAGGCAAAACGGAGGATATTGTCATTCGGGCAGCCGGTCAGATCCTTATGGCATTTGGGATCAATATGTTTAATGTCCAGCATGACCAAATCGGTCATTCCCAGAAGAATATCCAGCTTTTTCATCCATTCCCTGTTGGAAGGTGCGAATGGAATTCCGGAGGTGTCGATACAGGTGTGGATATTATCCTTTTTGGCCAGCGTGAATAATTCTGTCAGAAAATCCAGCTGGAGCAGAGGCTCTCCGCCGGTTACCGTGATGCCGCCGTCCTTGTAGAAGCTCTTGTTACGCTCATAGCTTTCCATAATCTGTTCTGCAGAAATGTAAGACCCCGCATTTATTTCCCAGGTATCAGGGTTGTGGCAGTAGGCGCAGCGCATGGGGCATCCCTGCAAAAATACAACAAATCTGACGCCCGGTCCGTCTACTGTACCGAAGCTTTCTATGGAATGTATTCTTCCCGGTGTAGGTGTGCTTTCCTGCGTAGATGTTGGCATAATTATCCTCCTGCTTATCAAAGCTGTCATTTGCTCCTGATCCTATTATAGCACGACAGGCCCTGCGGGAAACCGGTTGTTTGGCGGGTTTTCCGTGCAGGGCCTGTCCGTTTTACTTACAATTATAATTACAGCGCTTCATGGAACGTACGGGAAATAACATCTGCCTGCTGTTCCGGTGTAAGCTTAATGAAGTTTACGGCATAGCCTGATACACGGATCGTCAGCTGAGGATATTTTTCCGGGTGCTTCTGGGCATCCAGAAGAGTTTCACGGTTCAGTACGTTGACGTTGAGATGATGGCCGCCTTTTTCAGCATAGCCGTCCAGTAAAGAAACAAGATTGTCAATCTGTGCGTTGTTAGCTTCCATAGTTTGCCTTCCTTTCTTTTCTCGGGAGAGAAGAATCAGCAGCCGTTCCTGCAGGAACAGCAGCATAAATCATTCGTTTTCAGTTCTGTCAAGACCCTCGTGGAGGGTGGGAACGCTGCAGGCCAGCGGTGCGGCCGAGCATTCCGGGCATCCGGTCTGTACCTTCCTGCCGCCGGGGCGGGAAGCGTCAATAGCCACGTTAATATGGCCCACGCCTTCCTGCGCACCGGCATCCAGCATCCTGACCAGATCGTCTATCATAGCCTGTTGATCCATAAAATCAGCTCCTTTTACTCCTGAGGCAGTGTATCAAGGTCGATTTCAATGTCTCCTGCAAAAATCTCATCCTCTTTCCCAAGTGCGCCGGGGATGATGGTAAAGGTATTGGAAATACCATCCTGTGCATCTTTAAAAGGCAGCTTGGATACGGAGGACATGGAAGCTACCGCGCCATGGGTGTCGCGTCCATGCATCGGGTTGGCGCCGGGAGCAAAAGGCTCTCCGGCCTTACGGCCGTCAGGTGTGGCCCCGGTTGCCTTTCCGTATACCACGTTGGAGGTAATGGTCAGTACGGAGGTGGTGGGGAAGCCGTCCCTGTAGGTGTGATGTCTCCTTACCATGGTCATGAAGCTGGACACCAGCTCCCTGGCAATGGTATCCACACGGTCATCATCATTTCCGTATTTCGGGAAGTCACCGGTGGTTTTGAAATCTACAATAATGCCGTCCTCGTCGCGGATGGGCTCAACCTTTGCATATTTAATCGCGGAAAGGGAGTCCGCCACAACGGAAAGCCCGGCGATGCCGGTTGCAAAATAACGGCGTACGTCTCTGTCGTGAAGAGCCATCTGCGCTCTTTCATAGCAGTATTTGTCATGCATATAATGGATAACGTTCAGGGTGTTAACATAAACGCCGGCAAGCCATTCCATCATGTCATGGAATGCATCCATTACCTTATCGTATTCCAGTACATCTCCTTCATACTTACGGTATTTGGGACCTACCTGCTTTCTTGTCTTCTCGTCGATACCGCCGTTGAGAGCGTAAAGCAGGCATTTTGCCAGATTGGCGCGGGCGCCGAAGAACTGCATTTCCTTACCGATTCTCATGGAAGATACACAGCAGGCAATGCCGTAGTCATCGCCGTGGGTAACGCGCATTAAATCATCATTTTCATACTGGATGGAAGAAGTCTGGATGGACATCTTCGCGCAGTAACGTTTGAAGTTAACAGGCAGCCTGGTTGACCAGAGCACGGTCAGGTTGGGTTCCGGGGAAGGTCCCAGGTTGGTCAGTGTATTCAGGTAACGGAAGGACATCTTTGTTGCCATGTGGCGTCCGTCAACGCCTACGCCTGCCAGGGATTCCGTGATCCATACGGGGTCGCCGGAGAACAGCTCGTTATATTCCGGCGTACGTGCAAATTTGATGATTCTCAGCTTCATGATGAAGTGATCAATAAATTCCTGAATCTGCTCTTCCGTAAAGGTTCCCAGGGCAAGATCGCGTTCTGAATAAATATCAAGGAAGGTGGAGGTGCGGCCCAGGGACATGGCAGCTCCGTTCTGTTCCTTTACTGCGGAAAGATAACCGAAGTAGGTTGCCTGAATGGCTTCCTGAACATTGGCAGCCGGTTTTGAAATGTCACAGCCATAGGATGCCGCCATCTGCTTCATCATTTTCAGGGCAACGATCTGCTCGGAAATTTCTTCACGAAGGCGGATCACATCATCGGTCATCGTGCTTCCGGTGGATTCCTTCTGTGCCAGCTTGTCCTCGATCAGGCGGTCAATGCCGTAAAGGGCGATTCTTCTGTAGTCTCCGATAATCCTTCCGCGGCCGTAGGCATCCGGAAGGCCGGTAATGATGTGGGCGCTGCGGCATGCGCGCATCTCAGGGGTGTAGGCATCAAAAACGCCTGCATTATGAGTCTTTCTGTGGGTGGAGAAGAATTCCTCCACATCCGCATCCAAAGTATAGCCGTTGTCAGCACATGCCTTCTGTGCCATACGGATGCCGCCGTAGGGCTGCAGGGAACGCTTAAAAGGGGCATCGGTCTGAAGGCCTACAATAGTTTCTTTGGATTTATCAAGATATCCGGGACCATGGGACGTAATGGTGGAAATGACTTTGGTATCCATATCCAGGACACCGCCGGCTTCTCTTTCCTTACGGCTCAGCTCCAGAACCTCATCCCAAAGATCCAGGGTATTCTGTGTAGGTCCGGCAAGAAAAGCTTCATCCCCGTCATAAGGGTGGTAATTCTTCTGGATAAAATCGCGCACATTGATTTCGTGCTCCCAGTCACCGCCTATAAAACCATTCCATTCTGTTCTCAAGATTTTCCTCCTCTTCTACTGCCGGGGCAGTATCAAATGTAGATGTTAAACGGGCAGACGGTCCCAAAATGCGAACCGTAAAAAACTGCGGATAGAACACCATCAGGTCTCACCCGCACCTGTATTATATGTTTCCCGGAAAGCCGCGTCAAGGCGCGGACTGTTCTTTTTTGTAAACAAACCCCGGTTTTATACTTTTTTAATAAAATTTATCAATAAGCGGGGGAACGGGGCAAAACGCATCCGCCCCAGTTCCTTCCGTCTTTTTGCGGGGGGCGCCGGAGCCGGGCTTCTCCTTCTTCAGGGGGGCTGCGGTGGGGGTATTTTCTGTGCCAGTTTCAAAAACGGGCTGTTTCTAACTGTTTCGGTTGGCCAGGATTCGGCCAACGCGGCCAAAACTCCTCACGCAGCGACTGGCGTCGGCTGCGTTCGTCAGACAGGCCGCTAGGGGCGGCCGGATCCTGGCCATCCGAAGCAGTAAGAAACAGCGCCGTTTTTTCATATGGCACGGAAAATACCCCCACCGTAGCCCCCCTGAAGAAGGAGAAGCCCGGCTCCGGCGCCTCCCGTAAAAGACGGAAGGAACTGGGGCGGATGCGTTTTGCCCCTGGTGGCAGCGGTAAGTTTTGTGTGAGGGATGATATTGTTGTTCTGCCATATTTTGTATGATGAAAAAGTATATTGTATTTATTATTTCCAATATTATTAATTTCTATTTGGATTATGTTGTCTGGCTTTTTTCTTTTTCCTTTTTCCTTATACACTCGCATATCTTGCGTAATTTGGGGAAAAGTATTATACTAAGAAAATCAGCGGGCAGGGGCCTGCTGATAGTTTCTAAGGAAAAGGAGGTAAGCGAAATGGCGCAGATTACTAAGGAAATGACAATTGGTGAAATCTTAAGAGCCAATCCCGAGGTTGCTCCCATTCTTATGGAAGCAGGCATGCATTGCCTGGGATGTCCTTCTGCTCAGGGTGAAAGCCTGGAAGAAGCGGCTATGGTTCATGGAATGGATATTGAAGATTTAATGAGCAAGATTGCTGCATTATAATCAATTTTCAGGGGCGGACATGCTGTGTACCGACATTTATGCGGCGCGGGTGACGGGATGGCAGGCTGCTTTGGCCTGGCATGTGCGTGCGGCATATAAGGGCGGTTAGCGGGGATGGAGCCTTTGAATACGGGAAGAAACAGACGGGCACGCTGCCAATAAGGCGCGTGCCCGTCTGTTTTTTAGATTTTGCTTAAGTTCTGTAAAGCGTTTTCGCTGATTATCAGTTCGTGATGTTCCTCAAAATAGGCTTCTCCTGCAGGAACTGACTTTTCCTGCCGTCCGTATTCTGACAGACAGTTGCAAAGCTTGTTGAATTCTTCCGGTGTATGGGAAGAACTTGTAACAATCAGGAAATAGCGTCCTGTGCTGCTGTCCTTATACAGTGAGTTGGAGCCGTGATAAAAACCCTTCAGTACGTGGGCCAGCCTGGTCAGATGATTCAGGGAATCAAAGGAATATATCCTTGTCAGGCTGACAGAGCCTTCCGCTGTTCCGGCTTCTTCAGCTTTTTCCTCCTGGCGGAGCGTTTTCTGTCCGTTCTGTCCGCCGTTCACGCGGCCTTCATGAATGCGCTTGAATAAATCGAGAACATCGTCTGCGCCTTCATTCAAATCCTGAATCATATCATCCAGGCTGTCGTCGTCATGAACACTGGGGGCAAATTTGGAAAAACGTGTGTCCAGTTCCTCCGGATCCTCCACTTTGGTGATGATTAAAACAATACAATCGGAGTTCAGGGGAATTGCTTCTATCATAAGCGGAATGTCTTCTGCTTCAAAACCGAATTTCAGGGAAGCCTGCTGCATCATATCCCGGAAGAGGCTTTTGGCCTTCTCGGTGCCATAGGCAAGCTCGCTGATTTTCAATTCACGATCTGCCAGGTCGGCTTTTGTCAGGGTACAACGAATCTGATGATCATTTACTTTTTCAATTTTCATGTTCTCACATCCTTAATATAAAGATATTGAAATTGTTGTCTTGTGTGACTGAAAATACCTGTAAAATGAACATATCTGTGTAGTATCTGTGATTATCAAATATATTATACTTAAGGAAGAAATAAGTCAAGCATCCTTTGAAACTGTTTAAACTTTTTTAAGATTTTAGTCTTGCTATTTTTCCATTTATCGGATATAATTCGTTTTAGAGATGCTTCTGGACAATCAGTGTCAGAAGGAGGGCGGTTTTTCAGCCGGAATGAGTTTGTATCACTCATTTATTTATGATTCTATTATATCATATTTTAAGCAAATATTATAGACACACCAGATCTTTCCTGTGTGCTCTATATCTTCTCCTCATCTAATAGTATGAGGATGTCTTACAGGCTTATGTGCTTGTCGGAACAAAAATCATTTCCAAAATTACCACTAAGTTTCGTTTAATTCGCAAAATTCATGTTGTAATTGGTTTTTTTATCTTATTCCGCGATACATGTCCTGGAGCATCTTGTTTTTTTCTGTTTAAATATCGTCGCTGCCGTAAAGTCATACGGAAGGGCACATTTATATATCACGATCCTTTTGGGGAAGGACTGGGGCGATTTTTCCGCGCCGTCTGTCCGGGTGCTTTTTCCGTATAGAAAATACGGAGGGGTGTGTACCATGCATTTAGAGAAGGACGAGAAGAAGCTGGAAAGGCATCTGAGGGAAATTTACAGCAAGGGGGTTGATCTGTATCTGGAAGGAGAACCCGCTTCCCCGGAAGAAATCGCCAGAAAATTTTTCGTCAATGAAGATACTGTTTATATGCCGGACTTCGTGACCGACGAAGACGGTACGCTGCGGGAAGTAAGGTATGACAGGGTTGAATACCGCTGATGTCCGCTGCGGCCATATATTGTTAAGTTTCCTATCTGAAAATAATTGTAAAATGAAAACAGCTGTGAAGCTGCGGGGCGGCTTCGTAACAGCTACAGGAAGTATCCGGTTCCGACATCCGTATAAACGGTCCCCCGTACCGACGCTGCGGATGGAAGAAAAAGACAGCTGCCGAGCGCGCCTGAGACAGCCGCGCGCGGCGGCAATTAGTCAGATTCTGACGATTTATGTAAAAATAGGTAATGACGATGTTTAAATAGTCTGATATAATAAGGACGGTCAGGAGGAATACGGAAAATGAAAAAAAAGCTTCCGGTAGTAATCGCTGTCGTCCTTATTATTGTGATTATTGCCTTTACCATGGGTGTTAAAGTCCTTGAAAGATTCTCCTATTCAAAGGAAAGGATGGATCTTGGATCTTATTATGGAATAGAATCGGGGGAGGATGTGGCCCTCGTTTTAAATAATGAAATAAAAGAAGAAAAAGGCAGGCTGTCTGAAGGAAGATGCTATCTGCCCCTGGATACAGTGCATGCCTATCTGAATGACAGATTCTATGCAGACTATAATGAGAATCTGCTCCTTTATACGACGCCGGATGAAATAATCCGGGCGGAGGGCGGCAGTGCAGGTGAGGAAGGCTATGTTCCTGCGTTTATGGATAACGGCGTAATGTACGTTGCGCTGGATTATGTGAAAAAATATACTAATTTTTCCTTTGAACTGTTTCAGGATCCTAACAGGGCGGTGCTGACTACCAGCTGGGGCGAGCATCAGGCTGCCGATATTAAAAAGGATACGGCCGTGCGATACCAGGGCGGCGTGAAAAGTGATATTTTAACCGATGTGAAGGCAGGGGACAAGGTGGTCATCCTGGAGGAAATGGAAAACTGGAGCAAGGTTGCCACATCGGACGGCTTCCTTGGCTATGTGGAAAATAAAAGGCTTGAGAACCTCCGCAGTGAAACGCTGATTCCGGTGACTGATTATCAGGAGCCTGAATATACCAGCATCCGCAGGGAGCATAAGATCAGCCTGGGATGGCACCAGGTTACAAGCGAAGCGGCCAATTCCACGCTGTCAACGGTATTGGACGGCGTGAGCGGCATGAATGTTATTTCTCCCACCTGGTTTTTCCTCAGCGATAATGAGGGGAATTTTGTCAGCATAGGCAGCAAAGACTATGTGGAGCAGGCGCACAGCAGGGGGCTTGAGGTATGGGCGCTGTTAGATAATTTCACCTATGACGTGAATACGAAGGAAATCCTTTCTTATACGAGCAAGCGGGCCAATCTGATTTCCGGGTTGGTGAACGAGGCCCTGGCGCTTGGCGTGGATGGCATTAATGTGGACCTGGAGCAGGTGAGTACGGAGGCCGGTGAGGATTATGTGGAATTCCTGCGTGAGCTTTCTATTTCCTGCCGCGCCAACAACCTGGTTCTTTCCGTGGATAATTATGTGCCGAAGAATTATAATGCCCATTATAATTGGAAGGAACAGGGGATTGTGGCCGATTATGTCATAATTATGGGATATGACGAGCATTACGGCGGCTCCCAGGAGCCCGGCAGCGTAGCCTCTATCGGATTTGTGGAGGAAGGCATAAGCACTATGGTGCAGTCAGTACCGGCGGAGAAGGTGATTAATGCGGTTCCCTTTTACACACGGATCTGGGAAACAAAGGGCGGCCAGGTACAGAGCCAGGCTGTGGGAATATCTGCGGTACAGAAGTTTGTTTCCGATAAAGGCGCGGAAACCATCTGGGACGAGGAGGCCTGCCAGAATTATGCGGAGGTGCAGGACGGGGATTCCTTCTATCAGGTATGGATGGAGGATGCACAGTCTCTGGAGGTTAAGATAAATATTATGAAGAATTATAACCTGGGCGGTGTTGCGGCATGGAAGCTGGGTTATGAAAAGGGGCACCCTGAAGTGTGGGATGTGCTGACTTCATTTGTGAATGGATGATAGATGGGCGATAATGTTATATTGCCTTCAATGCGGGAACCGTCAGCAGGCGGTTCCCTTTTTCATTCACAGATCAGGCAGTTTTTAATTCGCAGGGCAGAAGGTAAGGAGGAAGTTGCGTCGGCCGGTTCTATTTTGTAGGACAGCACATAAAATGGAATAAGCGAAGGGCGGGAGGTTCCAATGAGTCAGGAACTGAAGGAACAGATTCTAAAGGGCGTAGTTACGATTCTTCTTTTCACGTCCGTTTTTTTTGCTGCAAGGCAGGCGGCGGTTCTGGTAAATGAAGGTGAGGCAGAGACGGAGGAACGGTTCTGCGTGGTTATAGATGCGGGACACGGGGGAGACGATCCGGGAAAAATCGGAATCAACGGCGCACTGGAAAAAGAAATAAATCTTCAGGTTGCTGAGAAGCTGAAGGCATTTCTTGAAGCGTCGGATGTAAAGGTAGTCATGACCCGGACGACCGACGGCGGGTTATACGACGAAAACGCTTCCAATAAAAAAGTGCAGGATATGAAGCAGCGTATCCAGATTATTGAAGAAGCCCAGCCGCAGCTCGCGGTAAGCATTCATCAGAACAGCTATGGGGAAGAGTATGTGGACGGGGCGCAGGTTTTTTACTATAACAGTAGCGTTCAGGGAAAGGAGCTGGCGGAAACGATACAGAACCGGATGGTACAATATCTGGATCCGGAAAACCACCGGGTGGCGAAGGCCAACGACAGCTATTATCTTCTGAAAAAGACGGGAAAACCGATTGTAATCGTGGAATGCGGATTCCTGTCCAACGGCGCTGAGGCGGAGAAGCTGTGCGATGATTATTACCAGGAGAAGGTGGCGTGGAATATACATATGGCGATTATGCAGTATTTGAATAAGCATTATTAAGCAGGAATATCAACAGAAGAGACGTATATATAATACACGGCGGGAAAGTCAGATTTGCTTTCCCGCCGTGTATTGTATAGTCTTACTCCTTCCATACATCCCTCACAAACCCCACATAAGCCGCAATAAAATAAAGCAGATATATCCCCACAAAGATAAGGAAGGAGGTGCCGAAGTAAGTGAACGCCGAGCCGCTCACGCCTGTTGCATTCACGAATTTCCCGCTTATGATGATAACGGCCATGCCGCTTATCAGTACCGCAGGGAGGATCGGGCACAGATAAAACCAGGACATCTGTTTGAGGAGCGTGCGGTTTATCTGTTTTCTCCGCAGTCCCAGGGAGGAGAGAAGCTGGCAGTGATAGCGGTACTTGCCGGAATCGCTCAGCTGCTGTACGGACAGAATGGTGAGGGCCACGCACAGGTAAACAAGGCCGATGTAAACCATGGGAAGTGAGATGGAGGTATAGCCCCATTTTCCTTCCGCCAGCAGCTCCTGGGAGATGAGCGTATCGGTAATTGTAAGTGTCATGGTGTCCGTGCCACTGGCGATGATATCGCTGTAATCCGTGTGTGAGGAGTAAATCGCCCCGATCTGTTCATCGCTCAGCGTGCCCGGAATCATGGAGGCCAGTTCGGTATAATAGACTTCCATCTGTTCCACTACATCATCGCCCGCCACCAGAATGTAGTCAGAGCCATTGTGTCCGTCCTGGCAGAAGGCGTCTGTATAGATTCCGGCCAGATACAGCTCACTGCCGCCGGCCGGGACGGTTACCTGATAAACATCATCCCCCAGTTCTTTGAGAAGCCGGTATTTTGTCTGAAGGAGATAACCGCCTTCGGGAAGCCCGGCTTCCGGAAAGCCCAGCATACGCCGCAGCGCATTGTAATCACTCAGCCGCATGAAAGGATCGTGGTTGTAATACTGTGCCCAAATACCGTCCGGCATGGAAATAAGGCTGTCTACGCTGGCAGAAGTCCCGCCGCCCGGCCCGTTGCCCGGATTTCCTCCATATTTGGCAAAGGCGCGCAGGTGGGTAAGATAATATGTGCGCATCTGTTCCCCACCATTGTGATATACTTTGTAAACATGAGTGACTGCGTCAGGAGAAAGCCCGTTTATTGCCGCCTGTTCCGATTCCATCGTACTTGACGCGTTTCCCAGAATGCTGACGGAAAAAGGGTATTTGTAAATAAGCTGTGTATTCTGGTACTGGTTCAGCATTAATGCAAGGCTGCAGCCAAGCAGGGAGAGGGTGAAAAGCACTGTGAGCGTGCCGAAGGTAAAGCGCATGGTCCGTATTTTGGAGGACAGCTGCCGGAGGAGGAACAGATTCGTCCCATGATAGATCCGTTTTCCCCTTTTTTTCAGATAGAGGCTGAAAAGGGAGGCGAGCCCCCAGTAGAGAAGATAAATGGAGAGAATCAGAAGTGCTATCATGCGTATGATATCATCATTATCCAGACTTCCGCCTTTGAAATAAAGAACCGTTCCGAAAATGACGAAGTAAACGATTCCGGCCAGGCTTGCCGCGGCGCCCGTTATCAGGTTCCCTTCCCGGATGCATTCATTTTCCCTGTCTGCCCGGACGAGCCCGGCAATGTTCATCCCCCGGAATTTCTTCTGGTGAAAAAGGAGGGCCAGAAGGTAGCAGGAGAAAAAGCAGAGCAGAGTCATCAGAAAAGAAGGGGCGTTCCAGGAAAAATCCAGACGGTAGCTTTTTCCGATAAGGGTATAAAAACAGGCAAATAGGAACTGGCGCAGAAAGAGTCCGATGATCGTACCAAGTAGAAAGGCCATTGCCCCAAGGGCCAGGCTTTCTCCCCAGAAGATATGGGTAATCTGTCTGCGTTTCATGCCCAGGAGCAGGTAGGTTGCGAATTCCCGGCTCCTTTTTTTCATCATGAAGCGGATCATGTACTGGATCAGCCAGGCTAAAACCAGGAGGATAAAAAAGGTGGCAATGCCCAACATGACGGCAATGATGTAGGAGTCAGTTTCCAGCGTCCGTATGTCCGGATCAAAAAGAAGTCCGTTAAAGGAAAACATGATTGCCGCAATTAAAACCAGGGTGACGAAGAAAACCAGATAATCCTTCCAGGTACGTCTGGCATTGCGCAGGCTTAGTTTAGTCAGCATGGGAAAGCTCACCTCCCGTCAGGGCGAGTACATCCAGGATTTCGTTCAGGAAGGCGCGTCTGTCCTGCCCGGCGCGTACCAGCTCGTGAAATATATGCCCGTCCTTTAAAAAGAGGATCCTTTTGCACCAGCTGGCGGAAAAGGCGTCATGCGTGACCATCAGGATGGTGGAATCCATTTCCGTATTCAGCTTGTGGAAGGTTTCCATAAGCATCAGTGAGGATTTGGAATCCAGCGCGCCGGTAGGCTCATCCGCAAGAATCAGCCTGGGGCCGGTGACCAGCGCCCGCGCGCAGGCGCAGCGCTGCTTCTGTCCGCCGGATATCTGGTAAGGAAATTTATCCTGAATGGAGGAAATGTCCAGAATATCCATAACCTCCCGGGTCTTTTCCTCGGCCTCCTTTCCGTGCTTCCCCTGGAGGGAGAGCGCCAGAACAATATTTTCCCGGACAGTGAGCGTATCCAGCAGATTAAAATCCTGGAACACAAAACCCAGGTTATCTCTCCTGAAGTCCGAGAGCTGATCCTCGTTCATGACGGTGATATCGTCAGGTCCGTAAAAAACATGCCCACTTGTTACGGAATCGATGGTGGAGAGGATATTTAGCAGTGTTGTCTTGCCGGAGCCGGAGGCTCCCATAATCCCCAGGAATTCGCCCTGGTCCACACAAAAGCTGACACGATCCACTGCCTTCGTGACATTGCTGCCTTTTCCGTAATATTTTTCCACATCGCATACTTCAATAAAGTGATTCATACCTATCCTGCCTTTCTTTGCAGTTCCTGCCGCGGCCTTCGGTTTGCCTTTGTGTTGCTCTGGCATTTTTAAGTCCGGCGGCGGCTTCTGGTTACAGTATAAAGGGCTGAAAGGCGGGATGGTATCACATTAGCTTTCTTCAGCCTTACAGATCTGTAAGCTTTCTTCTCTGGGGATTTCCAGGGTGATTTGCGTAAATTCGCCCTCGCGGGACTGGGCGTATATAGACAGGCCCAGCTTGCGGCAGAGCTTACGGCACAGATAAAGTCCCATTCCGGTGGATTTTTTCCTGTTCCGGCCGTTGGTGCCGGTAAAGCCTTTTTCAAAAATTCTGCCCAGTTCGTTTTCGGGAATGCCTGCGCCGTCATCCAGGACCGAAAGAATTACCCTTTTTTCTTCTTCCTTTGCCGAAATTGTAATTTTTCCCCGTTCCTCCCTGCGGTATTGGGCGCTGTTGCGGATAAGCTGGCTTAAGATAAATACAAGCCATATGCCGTCGCAGTAGATACGGCAGTTCTCCGGCAGGTCAAACTGCAGCGTAATATGGCATGCGGTGAGGAGCCTGTGGTTGCGTGTGACGGCTTCCCTGACGATATCGTTGAGGCAGCAGGGGGTGATGAGAAAATCCTGGTAGACTTCATCGGAGCGGGCATAATAAAGGGCCTGTTCCACGGCATTTTCCATGGATTCCGTTTCCCGGAGCATTTTGCGGAAGAAGGCGGCTTCCTCGCCTCCCTCCGATATTTTCCGCGCGCACATGAGATTGACGGCCGTGAGCGGCGCCTTCACCTCATGTATCCAGCTTTCGATATACTCCCGATAGTCCTGCTTCTCCTGCTCCAGCGCGTGGACGGTTTCTATGACCGAACGGTTGGAGATGCGCAGGACACGGCGGTACAGCCTGTCTGTGAGCAGAGGGGATTTTTCCATGACCTCTCCGATGAGGTAGGGCTTATCCAGCTGTTCCAGCTGCAGGAACAGCTGATCAAAATAAACTTTTTTCCGGTAAAAGTCGATTCCGCCATAAAGGAGGACAAGAAATGTCATCAGTCCGGCAAAAAGAAGGGCGTAATCCGCAGGATAGCCGGTAATGCGCAGAAAACAGAAGAGAAGAAGCAGAAGGGCGCAGTAAAAACAAAGAAAAAGGATTTTATCCTTCACATAATCTTTAAGCCTCATATCTGATACCCCAATCCCCGCCTGGTTTCAATGTATCCGGGCGCGCCAATGTCCTCCAGCCTGCCGCGCAGCCGGGTCATATTTACGCTCAGCGCATTGTCATCGATAAAAACCTCCTGATCCCAGAGGTAATCGATTAAGTCTTCGCGGGACACGATTTTTCCGGCGTGCTTCATCAGGAAATAAAGGATTTTCAGCTCATTCCTGGACAGCTCCGTGCTGCGGCCATCTCCCTCTTTCAGGGAGACGGTCCCGCAGGCCAGATCCAGCCTTACATTTTTCCAGATAAGAGCTTCGTCCTGTTCCCGGGCGGTTCTGCGCAGGACGGCGGCGATGCGGGCCAGCAGGACCGCCGGCTGGTATGGCTTTGCCACAAAGTCGTCTCCGCCCCGCAGCAGGCAGTTCAGCTCGTCCATGGAGGTGTTGCGTGCCGTGACAAAAATAACGGGGATGCGGGATTCTTTTCTCAGCCGGGAACAGATGGTGAGTCCGTCCGTTCCCGGGAGGCCGATATCCAGAAGGAGCAGATCCGGCTGTTCCTTCCGGGCAAGTTCGATTAGATCGGTATCCGGTTCGGGGGCAGTTACCCGGTAGGGCACGCCCTCCAGCAGGCTTTTCAGTTCTTCCCTTATGGCGGGATCGTCTTCGATTATCATTATATACTGCATGCTATCGGCCTCTTTTAACAGTTTTTCAGGGTTTCTTTTTGGCAAATTTCGCTTCGGACTCATTTTTCAGCCGGACGGCGTTCACAATGGGAAGGCCGGTGCTGTAATCCAGCTGTACAGGCTCGTATTCCGTGTTTTCACGCTGTCTGGTCATCAGGCGGCTGTCCCAGGTCTGGTAGGCGGTATCGGGATGCCAGGGCCTGTTTTCCCAGTAATATCCGCGGAAGGGATCCCTGGTGGCATACATATTGTCCAGAAGGGCTTTGTGCAGGCGCAGCTTAACCTCCATATGTTCCTCAGTTTGGGAATTGATGAGGTTGACAAGCTCCTGGGGATCCTCCTGCAGGTCGTAAAGCTCATCGCTGGTCATCAGGTTGACTGCCAGCTTATACCGGCCGTCATATACGGCGCGGACAGGCTGATAGCCGCCGAAGCCGTCATGATCCACCTCATATCTTCCAAATTCAATGAAAACATAATCATTGGTACGGGTGCCGTCAAGCAGCTCCCGGTATATGCTGCTGCCTTCCATGACCTTGGGGACTGGCAGGCCGAAAATATCCATGACAGTGGGCGCCAGATTGATATGGGATACCGGATGGGGATCGGTCCTGTTTTCTCCGAAGCCTTTGATAATCAACGGGATATGTGTGATTTCTTCGTACATGGCGGGACCTTTGGAGGTCAGGGAATGGGAGTAGAGCATATCGCCGTGATCCGAGGTGTAGATAATTATCGCATCCGGCGCATATTCTTCCGCCGCGTCCAGTACCTTTCCTATTTCGTAGTCAACAAAGGAATTGCAGCCAAGGTAATATTTGGGCTGCAGTTTGAAATCTTCCCTGGCTGCGGCCATATAGGTGTCCTTTGCCCAGATTTTATGGTGGGCGGGTTTATCCTCCAGGGTGTCCAGCATGTTTGCTTTATGGGGGAATTCATAGCCGTCATACATGGACCAGAATTCCTTCGGGCAGAGGAAGGGGCCGTGGGGCTCATCGTAGGATACCACGAGGAAGAAGGAATCATCCCTGTTTTTTTCCAGAAAATCCATGGCCCGGGCGGTGCATCTGTGGGCATAGGTGAATTCTTCCTTAATATCATACTTTTCCATGCTTTCCGTCTGGCGGGACAGATACCGTTCCTCTTCCGTCAGCTCCTCAAGATAGCAGCGCATGTCATACCAGTAATCCGGATCCCAGCCGTCCGCGCAGCGGCCCAGGCCGAAATAATCGCCGCCGTCCAGGTGCCATTTGCCGATGTAGGCGGAGTGGATGCCCTGATCCGTCAGCCTGCGCCCAATATTTTGTACATTATCGGACAGCCCCATGCAGTTGGACCAGCCGGCGCAGGAATGGGGATAGCTCCCTGTGAATATGGCGGAGCGGGCAGGCTGACAGACGGGCTGGGTGGTGTACGCCTTTTCAAAACGGATGCCCTCCTGCGCCAGCCTGTCCAGAGACGGCGTTTTCATATCCGGGTGTCCGTAGCAGCCCAGCATATCCGTGCGCTGGGTATCGGTCATAATAAAAATCACTTTTTTCTTGTCCATATCGCTCCTCCGGGTTTTTAATAATTTTTTTATTGGTAATGGTTCCGTTCTGTCACAATTACTTTTATTGTACCTCATTGTTGGGATTATGCCAATATACCGGCAGAAAACATATACCAAAACAGCATCCCTGCAGTTACTGTTCACGCCCCGTTTGGAGCCCTGCCACCGCCGCCCTATGGCCGTGCCTCTGTGTCCACCAGCCGGAGCGGCCGGAAAACAGGGCTTTTGGACTTTTACATCAGTAATGAATGTGATATAATGTGCAAAGAGCGGGCCTGCGGAGTGCGGGCGGATACAGGATGAAGCGGGCCGGACCGTGGAAGGAAGGGCAGAAAGAGCAGTTATTATGGAAACAATTTATGCGGTAATCAATGGGGATGATACGGATGGGGAGAAAATACGGCAGGCGGGAGAAATCCTGAAGGCAGGCGGGCTTGTGGCGTTCCCTACCGAAACGGTTTACGGGCTTGGCGGTGACGCCCTTAATCCGGATTCCTCAAGAAAAATATATGCGGCCAAAGGACGGCCTTCGGATAATCCTCTTATTGTGCATATCTGCAGATGGGAGGATATTTACCGGATTGCGGACCCTGTGCCTGAGGCGGCGCAGCGGCTGTGCGAGGCGTTTTGGCCGGGGCCGCTTACCATGATTCTTCCCAAAAAGGATACGGTGCCGGATGAGACGACGGGCGGGCTGGATACGGTGGCGGTGAGGTTCCCGTCACATCCGGTGGCGCAGCGGCTGATCGATGCCGCCGGCGGTTTCGTGGCGGCGCCCAGCGCCAATGCGTCAGGGAAACCCAGTCCTACGATGGCGGAATATGTGGCGGAGGACATGAACGGCAGAATAGAGATGATTCTGGACGGCGGTGCCGTGGGGATCGGACTGGAATCTACGATCGTGGATCTCACCGGCGGAGAGCCTACGGTTTTGCGGCCGGGGTATGTGACGCAGGAAATGCTGGAAAAAGTGCTGGGAGATGTGGCCGTGGATCGTACCATTCTGGACGGGACAACGGCGGAACGGCCGAAGGCGCCCGGAATGAAATACAGGCATTATGCGCCGAAGGGAGATCTCGCCATTGTGGAGGGAGAACCGGAGGCTGTGACGGAATATATCAACAGGCTGTGTGCCGAGGCGGCGGCAGCAGGGAAGAAGACAGGAGTTATCGGTACCGATGAGACCTTTTCTTCCTATGCGGCCGACAGTGTGAAGACGGTGGGAAGCCGCGGGGACGAAGAGGCGATTGCCCGCAGCCTGTACCGGATTCTGAGAGAGTTTGATGATGAAGAGGTAGAGGTAATGTATTCCGAATCCTTTTCCACTTATGGGATGGGACAGGCAATTATGAACCGCCTGCTGAAGGCGGCGGGGCACAGGGTTATTACGGTATAAGCGCGCGGAATGCAACGCGCAGATGAAATCAAAGATCCCGCTGCAAGCAACGGGGTCTTTAACCCTCGTGGCAATCGCCAAATATCCATGCAAGCATGGATACTTGGCTCGTTGCTCGCGGGAATAAAAGCCAGAGAGGCGGAAAGGTGTGCAAGGGCATATGATAGTAGCATTAGGCAGTGACCACGGCGGATATGATTTGAAACAGGAGGTTATCGGTTATCTGAAGGAAAAGGAAATCGAATACAGGGATTTTGGCTGTGAAAGCAGGGAATCCTGCGATTATCCTGAGTACGGAAGAGCGGCGGCTGAGGCTGTGGCGAAGGGAGAATGTGATTTTGGAATTGTGATCTGCACCACAGGGATCGGTATTTCCATCGTTGCGAACAAGGTAAAGGGAATCCGGTGCGCGCTCTGTTCGGATACGGTTTCCGCAAGGCTGACCAGGGAACATAACGATGCGAACATGCTGGCCATGGGGGCAGGCATTGTGGGCGCTAATCTGGCGCTGGGAATCGTGGATACATTTCTTAATACGCCTTTTTCCGGTGAACAGAAGCATGTACGCAGGGTAAAGGCAATAGAGTGACGGCCGGGCCGTATGACAGGCGCTGTAAATGAGATAATATATAACAGCCGCGTCTGTGCAGATACTGAGCAGTTATATTTTGCATAAAAATACACAGGAGGACAAATATTATGTCAAAAGTAGTGATTATGGACCACCCGCTGATTCAGCACAAGATCGGATACATCAGAAGAGTTGAGACAGGCACCAAGGATTTCAGGCAGACTATCAGTGAGATTGCCATGCTCATCTGTTATGAAGCCACAAGAAGCCTGCCTCTTGCCGATGTTGAAATTACGACGCCTATCTGCGATACCACGGTGAAGGAGCTGAAGGGTAAGAAGATGGCAATCGTGCCTATTCTGCGTGCGGGGCTGGGAATGGTGGACGGTGTCCTGAACCTGATTCCGGCGGCCAAAATCGGGCACATCGGCCTGTACCGCGATCCGGAAACCCTGCAGCCGGTGGAGTATTACTGCAAGCTGCCTGCGGACTGCGCGGAGAGAGAGGTCTTTGTAGTGGATCCCATGCTGGCTACAGGAGGTTCCTCTGTGGCGGCTATCCAGATGCTGAAGGATAAGGGCTGCAAAAAAATCCATTTCATGTGCATCATCGCCGCTCCGGAAGGAATTGCGAAGATGCAGGCGGAGCATCCGGATGTGGATTTGTATGTGGGTGCGCTGGATGAGAAGCTTAATGATCACGGATACATTGTCCCCGGACTGGGCGATGCGGGAGACAGGATTTTCGGAACAAAATAAGAGAAAAAGAGGGAGTTACATGAAAAGAACGGACTATATTACCTGGGATGAATATTTTATGGGGGTGGCCAAGCTGTCGGGCATGCGGTCAAAGGACCCCAGCACGCAGGTGGGAGCATGTATAGTGAGCCAGGATAATAAAATCCTGTCCATGGGCTATAATGGCTTTCCGATAGGATGTTCCGATGATGAATTCCCCTGGGATAAAAACGGCGGGGAAGAGGATACGAAGTACCCTTATGTGACCCACAGTGAATTGAATGCAATACTCAATTACCGCGGGGGCAGCCTTGCCGGGGCCAAGCTTTATGTTTCTCTTTTTCCATGCAACGAATGTGCCAAGGCAATCATTCAGAGCGGTATCCGGGAAATTATTTACGAATGCGATAAATATGCGGACACCCCGGCTGTGCGGGCTTCCAAGCGGATGCTGGATGCGGCGGGCGTGACTTATCGGAAATACGAGTCCGCTGGCCGCAGTGTAACCATAGATTTATAGGCAGATACCCCGCCGCAGGCTGAAGGATAAGCATGAAATGCAGCAGGCGCGGTGGACCAAAGTCCGTGGGGAATTGACCCTCGCGGCAGTCGCCAATATGGACAGGGGAACCGGAGGTTATCTGCAGACGTGTCCTTTTGGCTCGTTGTTCATGGGAATAAAGGAGATATTGGATGAAGGCAGCAGGGAGACGGAGGCTGGCAGCGGGATTTCTGGCAGCAGTGCTGATGCTGACGGTTCCCGCCATCGGCGCGAACGCCACCTCGGACACAAGGGAAAAGCTGGAAAAGGCAAAACAGGAAAAGCAGGCGACGGAAAACCAGAAAAATGCCGCGGAAACGAATATTGATAATATGGAAGAGGTGCAGACCGGGCTGAAGGGCGAGCTGAATAATCTGACGGCCCAGCTGACCGAGGTGAGCAATAACCTGGAAACCATAGAAAACAATATTATGGCTAAAAATGATGAAATCGCCGCGACTCAGGAGGAACTGGAGAAGGCGAAGGAATCGGAGGCATGGCAGTATACCTGTATGAAAAAAAGGATACAGTTCATGTACGAGCAGAGCAGCCAGATGTATCTGGAGGCGCTGTTTACGTCATCCTCCTTTGCGGAGTTCCTGAATAAATCGGAATACTTTGAACAGATAGCGGCTTATGATCAGAAAATGCTGGCTAAGTATAAGGAAACAAGAAAGCAGATAGAAGAGAAAGAGGCTGAGCTTGAATCGGAGAAGGCTGAGCTGGATGAAATGAAGGCTTCTGCAGAAGCGGAGCATGAAAAGTTCTCGGGCCTGATTAACAGAACCCAGGGGAATATATCCGCTTATTCCAGTCAGATCGCCAGCGCGGAAGCTGAGGTGGAGGCCCTGGAGGCCCAGATAGAGGAGCAGAATAAAAATATTTCGGCGCTGCAGAAGCAGCTGGCCGAGGAAATCGCCAAATCCCGCCTGGCTGCAAACTCCAGCTGGCGTGATATCTCGGAGGTATCCTTTACGGAGGATGACCGTTATCTGCTTGCCAACCTGATTTACTGTGAGGCGGGCGGCGAACCTTATGACGGACAGGTGGCTGTGGGGGCTGTGGTAATCAACCGTGTGCTCAGCTCCGTGTATCCCAGCACGCTTTCCGGGGTTATATATCAGAACCGCCAGTTTGAACCGGTATCCACCGGGCGTCTTGCACTGGCGCTGGCGGAGAACCGTGCTACGGCCAGCTGCTACCGCGCAGCCGATGAGGCCATGAGCGGCGTGACAAACGTGGGGAACTGTGTATATTTCAGGACGCCTATACCGGGCCTGGAGGGAATTAATATCGGCGGACACGTATTTTATTAATTTCATTAAGGATACGCCGGAAATAACGGCATGAAAAGAGAAAGAAAAAGCGGACCGGAGAATGGTCCGCCTTTTGTTGAATACAGGGCCGGCCTGCAAATCGCAGCGGCCGCTGGCCTTATGCCTGCGCCACCGGTTCCGTATGGGCCTGGCGTTCAGGGGAAGTCGAACCTGTCGATGGGAGCCGTGAGCGAGGGCATATCCCCGGCATATACGCGTTCCAGAAGCGAGTTCAGGGAATGCAGCGCCGATTTAAGCTGCGGCACGGTGATCAGGTTTTCTTCCAGGGCCTGGGCCATTTCACCGATGTCCACCACCTTGACAAAACCGTCCGGGTAGACGATTACATCCGCAAGGAGATCGGTGACAACAAGCGTATTCTTTTGTTCATCAAAGTCATGGGAAATAATGTCGCAGTAGTAGTAGAGCAGCCTGTGATCGGCCGCATAGAATTTGCTTACTTTGTAGCCCTCCCTGAAATAATAACAGGAAAAGCCATGGTGGAGATCCTTTCTTGGTCTGATTGCCTGCCAGCCGGTTACCAGAATTCCGGCTTCGTTCAGAAGAATCCGGTCGTTTTTGAGAAGAATGCATTCTTCCGGTATCAGACGTCTTCTGTACAGAACGGGGTCTTTCATAAGAGCCTCCCTCTCCTGCCGGCCGGAATACGCAGTGCAAAGCCTGCCGTGCAGGGTGCGCCAAATATTAGGAAAACGAAGGTAAATGTGAAGGAACGCAGCATTTAAAAACGAAGTATGTATTTGTCCAAAATACTACACTTACCGGGACAAAATGTCAATGAAAAAAACCACTGTTTTGGTAGACATATTACGGGAAAATGGGTATAATCATAAATGAGCGTTTTAGGGTAAGCCTGAAAATTAATTGTACCCGTTATGGCCGGGGCAGGCAGTTTTCAAATGTGCGATGTCCCGCAGGATAACAGACGGGGAAAGGGAAGCCGATGAAACTGGATAAAAATGTTTTCAGATATTTAACGCTGATTACGCAGTTCGGCATCTATATGCTTGTTCCGATCTTTTTATGCTCCTTTGCAGGCATGTTTTTAGATAAAAAGCTTGGCACTTCTTTTTTTATGGTCATACTGTTCTTTATCGGAGCCCTTGCCGGTTTCAGGAACATATATGTATTGGCACAGAAATTAACCAGGGACAAGAGTAAAGGTTGCCGTGATGAGAAATCTTCTGGAAAAAGTAAATGAGACAGTTCTGGAACTGTGGACAGGCATCCTGATATGGGGTGCTGCCTGTCAGTTAATTCCCATATGGTTTATAAAGGATAAGGGAGGCTACAGCCTCGGCCTGTGGATCGGAGTGATCCTTGCGTCAGCTGCGGCCTTTCATATGTGGTGGTCCCTTGACCGCGGCCTGGACCGGGAGGGCGCCGCCCAGGGCTTTATCAGAAAGCATGCCTTCATCAGGTATGCCGTGATAGTTGCGGTATTTGCGGTGGTAATGCTGACCGGCGCCGCCAATCCTCTGGCCGCTTTCCTGGGAATTATGGGACTTAAGGCGGCGGCTTACATGCAGCCCTTTATCCATAAGCGGCGGCATCCGGATACGGAGGGGCAGGCTGATGCTTCCCTGCTTTCGTCCCCGTCTGATTTGAGTATGTGCGGCGGCGCACATACGGGATCTGAAAATGAAGAAAAAAAGGAGGTGAACCTAGGATGAATACTGGAATTCTGATGTCCGCGGATTCGGGAGTGGATTTCATGATACATGGAATCTTTTCCTATAATTTCTTCGGACACGAGGTGTGGATTACAACGACACATGTATGCCTGCTGATCGTTATGCTTGTGATTATCGGGTTTGCCATTGCCGCCAACCGTGCGATGAAGCATGCCTCAGAAGTGCCCGGAGGCTTCCAGAATGTTGTGGAGATGATTGTCGAGAAGCTGGACGGCATGATTCACAATGTAATGGGAAAGAATGCCGTGAAGTTTGCGAACTATATCGGAACGATATTTATTTTTATTCTGATAAGCAATATTTCCGGACTGTTCGGCCTGAGGCCGCCCACAGCGGACTACGGTGTGACGCTTCCCCTGGGTCTGCTTACGTTTACGCTGATCCATTACAACAAGCTGAAGCACCAGAAGCTGTCAGGCGTATTAAAAGGACTGTGCGAGCCATGGCCTATCTGGGCGCCGATTAATATTATCGGTGATGTGGCGGTGCCTATCTCATTGTCACTGCGTTTGTTTGCCAACGTGCTTTCAGGCACCGTTATGATGGCGCTTGTGTACGGGCTGCTGAAGTGGTTTGCGGTGATCTGGCCGGCTGCGCTGCATGTGTATTTTGACCTTTTCTCAGGCGCAATACAGACCTATGTGTTCTGTATGCTTACGATGACATATATATCGGATGCCATCGGTGATGACTAAACATGGAAACAACAGCGCCCGGCAAGCCGGCGCAATTGTTCATAAAAAAGAAATTATTTTTACCCGCCGGGAGGCGGAGGAATGGAGGAAATTATGGAGTTCAATGAAAGCTTTATTCTGGGATGTTCAGCAATCGGTGCAGGTCTTGCGGTTATCGCAGGTATCGGACCTGGTGTAGGACAGGGTATTGCCGCAGGACATGCTGCAGCAGCGGTAGGACGCAACCCCGGCGCAAAATCCGATATCACATCCACCATGCTTCTTGGACAGGCAGTTGCCGAGACAACAGGTCTGTACGGCCTTCTTGTTGCCATGCTGCTCATGTTCGTTAAACCGCTGATTTAAGGTGCGGCCCCGACCGGAAAAAAGAATGAAAGGAGGCTTGCATCTTGACGACAAAATTAGCGATGGCAGCGCTTTTGACTGCTGACGGAATGACACCCCGCCTGTTTGACCTGGATTTCCAGCTGCTGGCGGACGCAGTGCTTTCCATTATTGCAGTATTCGTTCTGTTCCTGGCCCTGTCCTATTTCCTGTTTAATCCCGCAAGGGAGTTTTTAAAGAAGAGACAGGACAAAATCCGGAATGAACTGGAAGAAGCAAGAGTCAGCCAGGAAGAAGCTGCCGCTTTGAAAAAGAAGTATGAGGACAAGCTGGCAAATATCAATAAGGAAGCCGATGATATCCTGAGTGCAACCAGAAAGAAAGCCATGGCCAACGAAACCCGTATTATTACGGAGGCCAGGGATGAAGCGGCCAGAATCGTGGCGAGAGCCAAGATTGAGGCGGAGCTTGAGAAGAAGAAGGTTGCGGACGAGGTGAAAAAGGAAATGGTTTCCCTCGCTTCCGTACTTGCGGGCAAGGTAATCGGCACCACAATCGATGCATCCGCACAGGATGGCCTGATTGATGAGACTCTGAAGGAAATAGGTGATAGCACATGGCTAAGCTAGTTTCGGAAACTTACGGAGAAGCGCTGTTTAGCCTGGGGCTGGAAAAGGGAATTGTGGACAGCCTTATGGAGGAGATCGATGCCCTCCGCGGAATACTGGAAGAAAACCCTGGCTTTTCCAGGCTGATGAACCATCCGGACATCGGCAGGGACGAGAAGCTGGAGGTCCTTCAGAAGGTTTTTGAAGGGAAGCTTTCGGATACTATGTACGGTTTTCTGGAGGTGCTGATTCACAAGGGCCGTTACGGCGCTGCAGAAGATATTTTTACTTACTATACGGACAGATATAAGGCCTATCACAGGATAGGGGTGGCTTTTGTCACAAGTGCGGTGGAGCTGACCGGGGCGCAGAAGTCCAAGATTGAGAAGCGCCTGCTTGAGACCACGCAGTTCGATAAAATGGAGCTGCATTTCAGCCTGGATGAGGAGCTGATTGGCGGGCTTGTTATCCGGATTGGCGACAGGGTGGTGGATTCAAGCATCCGTACAAAGCTGGAAGGGCTGCAGAGGCAGCTGATGAAGGTACAGCTTTCGTAACAACAAGAAAATGAGGAAGGTTGAAAGTCCATGAATTTAAGACCAGAAGAGATTAGCTCGGTTATAAAAGAACAGATAGAGCGATACTCCTCCAAGCTGGAAGTGGCGGAAGTTGGTACGGTCATCCAGGTTGCGGACGGTATCGCACGTATCCACGGACTTGAAAACGCAATGCAGGGCGAGCTTTTGGAATTTCCCGGTGAAGTGTACGGAATGGTACTGAACCTGGAAGAGGATAATGTGGGTGCCGTTCTTCTGGGCAGCCAGAGAAATATCCGCGAAGGCGATATCGTAAAGACCACCGGCAGGGTGGTTGAGGTTCCTGTAGGCGATGCGATGACAGGACGTGTAGTCAATGCCCTTGGACAGCCGATCGACGGCAAAGGGCCTATCCAGACGGACAAATACCGCAAGATTGAAAGGGTTGCGTCCGGCGTAATTACAAGAAAATCTGTAGATACTCCCCTGCAGACAGGTATTAAGGCGATTGACTCCATGGTGCCCATCGGAAGAGGGCAGCGTGAGCTGATCATAGGCGACAGGCAGACCGGAAAGACTGCCATAGCAATTGATACCATTATCAATCAGAAGGGGCAGAATGTTAAATGTATCTATGTGGCAATCGGCCAGAAGGCATCTACGGTTGCAACGATAGTAAAGACCCTGGAAGAATTCGGCGCCATGGCTTATACCACGGTGGTTGCATCCACCGCAAGTGAGCTGGCACCGCTGCAGTATATAGCGCCTTATTCCGGCTGTGCAATCGGTGAGGAGTGGATGGAGAACGGCGGCGACGTGCTGGTGGTTTATGATGACCTAACCAAGCATGCGGCGGCTTACCGTACCCTGTCTTTGCTACTTAAGAGACCGCCGGGACGTGAGGCATATCCCGGAGACGTATTCTATCTGCATTCCAGACTGTTGGAGCGTGCGGCGAGAATGAGCGAGGAGTACGGCGGCGGTTCCCTGACTGCGCTTCCGATTATTGAAACGCAGGCAGGCGATGTTTCCGCTTATATCCCTACCAACGTTATTTCCATTACTGACGGCCAGATTTATCTGGAGACGGAAATGTTCAATGCGGGCTTCCGTCCTGCTGTTAATGCGGGCCTGAGCGTTTCCCGTGTAGGCGGTGCAGCGCAGATTAAGGCCATGAAGAAAATTGCCGCTCCCATCCGTGTGGAGCTGGCACAGTACAGGGAGCTGGCGGCTTTCTCACAGTTTGGATCCGATCTGGATGCGGATACCAAGGAGAAGCTCGCACAGGGCGAACGTATTAAGGAAGTTCTGAAGCAGCCTCAGTATAAGCCGATGGCTGTAGAGTACCAGGTTATTATCATTTATGCCGCTACCAACAAATATCTGCTGGATATTCCGGTAACCGATATTACAAGATTTGAGAGCGAGCTGTTTGAATTCCTGAACGTGAAGTATCCGGAGGTTCCGGCGGCAATCCGTGAGGAAAAGGTAATTTCCGAGGAGACGGAAAAAACGCTGATTAAGGCCATTGAGGAATGCAAGGCACAATTCAGGTAGAAAGAACAGGTGAATTTGTATGGCTTCCATGAGAGATATAAAAAGGCGGAAGGGGAGTATCCAAAGTACCCAGCAGATTACGAAAGCCATGAAGCTGGTCTCTACCGTCAAGCTGCAGAAGGCCAAGACAAAAGCCGAGGAATCCAAGCCTTATTTTGACACCATGTACCAGACGGTCCGTTCCATTCTGAGCATGTCGGAGAACATCAGCCACCCGTATCTGGACGGCGGAGCCGGCAGTAAGAAAGGGGTAATCGTCATTACCTCCAACAGGGGGCTGGCCGGCGGCTACAATTCCAATATTACCAAGCTGATTACCAAAGGGGACTTTTCCAAGGAGGACCTGGAAATCTATGCTGTGGGTAAGAAGGGCAGGGATACGCTGGAAAGAAACGGCTACCATATCGCCGCCGATTATTCGGAGGTGATGGAGGAACCCTCCTACCATGATGCCATGCATATCGGAAGGCGTGTTCTTGAGGCTTTTGAAAAGGGTGAGATTGGAGAAATCTACCTGGCCTATACAATTTTCAAAAATACAGTGGTGCACATTCCGGTTCTGGTGAAGCTGCTCCCCGTATGTACGGATGACTTCGCCGGAGAAAAGTACTGCCGCGGGAGCCTTTCGGGCTCTGAGACGGAAACGCCGGAAGAACAGCAGGGACCCACAGCGCCCATGAATTTTGAAATGGAAGAGGTGGATGCGCTGGATCTGCTGATACCCAAATATATTACCAGTATGATTTACGGAGGCCTTCTTGAGGCTTCCGCCAGTGAGAACGGCGCGAGAATGCAGGCTATGGATTCCGCAACGAGCAATGCGGAGGATATCATTGAGGATCTGACGCTGCTGTACAACAGGGCGCGCCAGGGATCCATTACGCAGGAGCTGACGGAGATTATTGCAGGCGCCCAGGCGATCAGCTAGTGATCGCCTGCAATCAGTTAATGATTGTCTGCGCTCAGCTAGTGATCACCTGCGATCAGCTAATCATTGCCTGTAAGCTGCTTATGGCTGCGGGCGCAGTGACTGGCTGCAGGCAGTTAACTGCCTGCGGGTATTTACGAAACAGGAAAGGAAACAACAATGGCAGAGAATAAAAACGGAAAAATCACGCAGGTAATCGGCGCGGTTCTGGACGTGAAATTTGAACAGAACTGCCTGCCGGATATCAATGAAGCGCTGAAAATTCCTACCAGAAGCGGCGGCACGCTGGTTGCAGAGGTTGCCCAGCATCTGGGTGACGATATTGTGCGCTGTGTTGCCATGGGTTCCACGGACGGACTGGTGAGGGGAATGGACGTTATCGCCACAGGCGCCCCCATCTGTGTCCCGGTAGGGGAGAAAACGCTGGGACGTATGTTCAACGTCCTGGGAGAGCCGATAGATAACCTTCCGGCACCCACCGGAGTGGATTATGAGCCCATTCACAGACCGGCGCCGGATTTTGAGGAGCAGTCAACGGAAACGGAGCTGCTGGAAACAGGCATTAAGGTAGTCGATCTGCTCTGTCCTTATCAGAAGGGCGGCAAGATCGGCCTGTTCGGCGGCGCGGGCGTAGGAAAGACGGTCCTGATCCAGGAGCTGATCCGTAATATCGCCACAGAGCACGGCGGATATTCCGTGTTCACCGGCGTAGGCGAACGTACGAGAGAAGGAAATGACCTTTATTATGAAATGAAAGAATCCGGGGTTATCGATAAGACCACCATGGTATTCGGTCAGATGAACGAGCCTCCGGGAGCGAGAATGAGAGTCGGACTTTCCGGCCTGACCATGGCGGAATATTTCCGTGACAAGGGCGGTAAGGACGTGCTTCTGTTCATTGACAATATTTTCAGGTTTACCCAGGCAGGTTCCGAGGTGTCCGCGCTTCTGGGACGTATGCCCTCTGCGGTAGGCTATCAGCCCACGCTGCAGACGGAAATGGGCGCCCTGCAGGAGCGTATCACATCCACCAAGAACGGTTCCATTACTTCCGTTCAGGCGGTATACGTGCCTGCCGATGACCTTACGGACCCTGCTCCGGCCACAACCTTTGCCCATCTGGATGCGACAACGGTACTTTCCCGTTCCATCGTAGAGCTGGGTATTTATCCGGCGGTTGACCCGCTGGAGTCCACCTCCAGAATTCTGGATCCCAGAATTGTAGGGGAGGAGCATTACCGTGTGGCCAGAGGTGTGCAGGAGCTGCTGCAGCGTTATAACGAGCTGCAGGATATCATTGCTATCCTGGGTATGGATGAGCTTTCCGAGGAGGATAAGCTGGTGGTATCCCGTGCGAGAAAGGTACAGAGATTCCTTTCCCAGCCCTTCTTCGTTGCAGGGCAGTTTACAGGAATGGAAGGAAAGTATGTTCCGATTTCCGAAACCATCCGCAGCTTCCGCGAGATTCTGGAAGGTGAGCATGACGATATTCCGGAGAGCTACTTCCTCAACGCGGGAAGCATTGACGATGTGCTTGCCCGTGTGAAATAGAGGTGCATTTATGGCAGAGGACAGGAATTTTACATTGAAAATCATCACGCCGGAACGGGTTTTTTATGAAGGGCCGGTGTCTATGGTGGAGTTCAATACAACGGAAGGGGCAATTGGCATCTATAAGGGCCATATTCCCATGACCGTTATGATTAAACCGGGCATTCTCACCATTACTACGGATGAGGGCAAAAGAGAAGCGGCGCTGCATGCGGGATTTGTGGAAATACTGCAGACACAGGTGACCGTGCTTGCCGAAGTGGTGGAATGGCCTGAGGAAATTGATGCAAACCGTGCAAAGGCAGCGTTGGAAAGGGCAGAGGAACGCATCAGGCGCCATGAACCGAATACGGATCTGGCAAGGGCGGAAACTGCGTTGGACAGAGCCATGGCACGTATTAACGTTTTAAAATAAAAGGGAGGAGAAAGCAGGTGTAATCTTTAAGGATATGCCTGCTTTTTCTTAAGTATGCCCGTAGGCGTACTACATAACAGCTTACATGGAACAGGGCTGCTGTTTACGGTACTGCGGCCGTTTGCAGCCATAATGTTCCGGGGCGGGAGGAAAGACGATGCGTGAAGATATTAACAAGGTATTGGAAAATGTGGGAAAGGTGATTATCGGAAAGAAGGATGTGCTGGAAAAACTGCTGGCCGGACTGCTGGCGGACGGGCATGTGCTTCTTGAGGATGTGCCGGGGACTGGGAAGACGAAGCTGGCAAAGGCCCTGTCAGCCTCACTGGGCGTGGATTTCGGCAGAATCCAGTTCACGCCGGATATGCTGCCTGCGGATATCACGGGTATGCATATTTACAGCAGGGAAACGGAACAGTTTGAATGGAAGGAAGGGCCGGTGTTCACCAATATCCTGCTGGCGGATGAAATCAACAGGGCCACGCCCAGGACTCAGGCCGGACTGCTGGAATGTATGGAGGAGCGCCAGGTGACGGTGGACGGAGAGACACGGAAGCTGGCTGAGCCTTTTTTTGTAATTGCCACTCAGAACCCGGTGGAAACTGCGGGAACCTTCCCTCTTCCTGAGGCACAGACGGACCGTTTTATGATGAAGCTTTCCATGGGGCTGCCGGACAGGGAAGAGGAAATCCGGATTCTGGAAACCTACCGGGAAAAGGATCCTCTCCTGGAGCTTAATGCCGTCATGACATGCGAAGAGCTGATTGCGGTAAAGAGACAGGCGGAGAAAACATATGTGCATCCGCTGATAAACGGTTATCTGGCGGATATTGTCCTGGCCACCAGAAAGCAGGAAAAAGTGGTAATGGGAGTAAGCCCCAGAGGAACACTGGCCCTGATGCGGTGCTGCAAAGCGCTGGCCTGTATGGAGGGAAGGGATTATGTGACCCCTGATGATGTGAAAAAGCTGGCTCCTGCGGTATTGGCCCACAGGCTGGTGTTTTCCTTCGGAAGGAGCCGGCAGGAGGAAGCGGTGAAGCTGATGGAAGAAATTCTGAAAAGCGTGCCGGTGCCGGTGGAGGATTTTAGCAGGAGATAGCTTGCAGGCTGCCGTTTTCAGCCTTTTTTTGCAGGATAGCTGGATACGGCGGCGGCTTCAGGGGAGAAATTATGCTGATTATTTGGATTGGACTGGGCGCTGTGCTGCTGTTTGCGGCACAGGCGTGGATATACAGCCACTATTGGGAAAAGGGCTTGTCCGCAGAACTGCTTTTTTCCAGGGAGAGTGCGGTGGAAGGGGAGGAATGCCTTCTGCTGGAGCGGGTGGAAAACCGGAAGCTCCTTCCCCTTCCCATGCTGAAGGTAAAATTTCAGGTTTCCAGGAACCTGCGGTTTTCCGACGAAGGGGACGGCGCGGTCACCGATAAATATTACAGGAACGATATTCTGTCATTGGGGCCCAGACAGCGTGTGACGAGGAAAATACCCTTCCTCTGCGGAGCCAGGGGCTATTACCGTATCCGGGGGCTGGATCTGGTGGCTGCGGATCTGTTCCTGACAAGGGAGATGATTGCCGAGGCGGAGGCGGACACCACGCTGTATGTTTACCCAAGACCTGCGGCGGGGGTGGAACTGGATACGGCGCTGCAGAAGCTGAACGGGGAAATCCTGGCAAAGAGACATATGCTGGAGGATCCCTTTGAATACCGGGGAATCAGGGAATATGCGGCTTTTGATGAAATGAAAACCATCAACTGGAAGGCCACGGCCCGGATGGGAGAGCTGATGGTGAATATGCGTAATTTCACCTCCCTGCGGGCGGTGCGTATTTTCCTGAATCTGGAGGATTCCGGCATCCTGAAAAACGACAGGCTGGTGGAGCTGTGTATTTCCATTGCGGTCCGGTTTGCCGGAGAGTTGCTGGGGCAGGGAATCCGCGTGGCGGTATATGCCAACGGCAGGGATGTGCTGACCGGGGAACCCATGAAAATGCAGCCAAGCGCGGCGCCGGGGCATATGGAAAGCATTAACCGGGCCTTTGCCAGGCTGGATTTGGAGAAGGGAGTGTACCCGTTTAGCGAGGTGTTTGAACGGGAGCTGGAGGAAGAGGGAAAGGATATTGCTACACTGTTCCTTTCGGTGGACCGGAGTGCGGCGTTCCAGGAGCTTATACGGCATTTTGCAGGAAGCGGCGCGGATTTTAGCTGGATGTGCCCGTTGTTTCCAAGGATGGAGGGCCTGGTGGAGGACGCTGAAAAACTGCATTTTATCAGGCTGAATGCGGAGGAAATGCTGAATGGAAAATAAATGGATTGATCGTTGCATGATGTGTCTTGAGGTTTTGATGAATTTCCTTGTGATTTTCTGTCTGGAGACGGTAATATTTGGTTCATTTCCCAATTTGGAAAAGGTATTGGAGGCTGAAAACGGGCAGTTCGGCGCTCCCGGTCTGTTCCGGCAGCTCCTGCTTATGGCAGTTCCGTTTCTGTTTTTGCTGATCCGGGCGAAGGCGGCCCATTTTATGAGCTTTGTGGCGCTGCATGGCGCTGTTGCCGCGGGGGCGGTGCTTCTGCTGGGACAGGGCACGGCGCAGAGGGTCTGCTTCGGGGTTTTTGTGTCGATTTATCTGATGCTTTCCTTTATGCTCCGGATTTCAAAGCAGAGAATCGGGGAAGGACAGCTGGGGGCGGTGGCTGCGGGAATCGGTGCCGGCGCTTCTTTCCTGATATGCGCCTATATGGGGATGGAGGCCGGCTGCGGCCGGATTATTAATACAGCGCTACTGTATACCTTTCTCTTTTTCGTATACTCCTATCTGGAGCATCTGGATCGGTTCGTACAGTTTAACCGCAGCAGCAATGCCCATATCCCGGTGAAGAAAATGCTCGTAAGAGGCGGGACAATGGCGGGGCTTTTCGGTCTGTTCACGGTGATAATCCTGGGTGCGGGCACGAACAACCGGCTGGTGCAGGGAATGATGGATCTGGTAAAAAAGCTTGGCTATTATATTGCCAGGGCCATTGCCATAGCTGTCAGCTTTTTACTGCAGCTTTTTTCCGGCAAGGAGCAGGAGCCTGTGACGGAGATTGTACAGCAGCAGCAAATGGATATGGGTGTTGGCGAGGCGGCGGCCCAGCCAGCCTGGCTGGAACTGTTGATTAAGATCACGGAATATCTGATGGCGGCAGCAGTGGCAGCGCTGCTTTGTTTCCTGGTATATAAGCTGGTCCTTGCCGCAATCCGGCGTTTCTATGAAAAGGGGAATGCGGTGGAGGTGGAGGAAGGCAGGACGACAGAAATCCGGGAATCCCTGGAACGGGACAAAAGAAAACGGGACAGGGAAAAGGCTCTCCCTCTCCTGGCCAGAAGCCCGGAGGAGAAGATCAGGAAGATTTTTGTTAAGACCGTTAAGAAGCTGGGGCTTCTGCCGGCGCCGGAGACAGGACGCCGCGGCCGGGGTTCATGGAAAAAAGAGGAAGAAAGCATGACGGACGGCAGGATCCACACGCGGACAGCTAGGGAAATCCTGGAGGCCGGCTGCTTTACCGAAACAGAAAACCTGAAGGCGGCGCAGGAGCTGCTCGGGCTGTATGAAAAGGCCAGATACTGCGGCGGCTGCACGAAGGAAGAGGCCGCAAGAGCAGGGCAGGCAGCAGACAGAATTACAGAAAAGAAAAAAATGGCATAAACCCTTTCCTTTCCGGGCGCATAACATAAGATAAAGGCTGATTGGATGTGAAGCGTCTGAGCCGGTGTCTTATCTCATTCATATTCCGTCTTGCGGTGCAGCCTGCCGCGCTGAATATCAATGAGATAAGATACCGGGCTTCAGGGGCGGAGTGTCCGGAAAGGAAAATGGAATGGACGATATCAGAAAATTCCCGGGCCGATTTCCGGAAGAACCCTACCGCGAAGAAAGCGAAGGACGGAGAATGCCCGGTTACAGAGGAAACCAGCGAAGCTACAGAGAGTACAATATGGAGGGAGCTCCGGAGGAGTGGAGGAACGGGGGAGCGAATATGAATTACGGCTGCCCTTATGGAAACTGCGGCGCACCGGGGACCCCCCTTCCTTTTTATATGACCTATCCCATGCCCATGTTCTGGGAGGAAGAGGACGATGCAATTCGTGATCTGGAATATTTTCTTCAGCTCTATCCCCAGGATGCCCAGCGTTATCAGAAAAAAATCAGTGATATCCTGGATACCATGGATTACAACGGCAGCATGATTTATGATGAATATCCTGACCGGATGGCGCTTTACCGTCTGGGAGAGGATATTTATGATAAGATAAGAAGGGAAGAGGAGCAGGCTGATGAGGGCCGGGCGGCGGTGGAAAGAGAGCTAGCCGCCGGAGCTTCCGCAAGAAAAAAGGACGGAGAGGAAACCCAGGCACGTGTGCCGGACGGAGAGGAAGCTGCGCCGGAGGAGGCTGCGGCAGTATCTGAAACGGCGGCTGTCATCCCGGGGCCGCAGCAGATGCAGATCACTTCCCGCAGGGAAGAGGAATGGAATCATAGAAGAGATCTGATTCAGGTCCTCCTTTTTTACGAAATATTCCGCAGAAGACACGGAAGAGGAAACCGGATCAGGAGCGCATCCTATGGCGGTTTTTCAGCTTTTGGAGGAAATAACGGATTTTATAAATTCTAGTTGTGCATTTCAGACAAAGGAATTAAAATAGATTCAGACTTTTGACGGCGCCGCGCGCCGGGCCTGCTGTGGTATCAGGGCAGGCCGACGGCGCAGCCGGAGTGAAGCCACTGCGGATGATGGCGGAAAATACGGAGAAACAGCAGGTATTGTTATGGAAGAATTATACAAGCTTTTGCAAGAGAGCCTGAATGAAAGGCTGTATCAGATAACGGCGGGAGGCCCCAGAAAAAAGGACGGAGCCGTCAGGCTGAAGCTGCGGCCTGTCATGATAAAGGACGAGCTGTGCTTTCAGCTGGAGAGCTACCGGGGTAACCAGGTGTTCCACCGCAATGTAAGCGCTGCCGAAGCCATGGAAGAAATGGGAAAGGCCATGGAAGACAGCTTCCGGCAGCTGGATGTGGAAACCATGGATTTCCAGGCGGTGGCCCTTGTCAGTAAGAAAGGGAAAATAACAATAAAGAAGAAAAAAAGCGGCGGGGAAAAAGCGAAGGAGCTTTCCCTTTCCCATAACAGAGCAAAAAAATATATTCTGGAGGAAGGAAAGCAGGTTCCTTTTCTTGTGGATCTGGGTGTGCAGACTCAGGATGGCAGGATTGTGAAGAGCCGTTATGATAAATTCAGGCAGATTAACAGATTTCTGGAATTTATTGCGGATATTATGCCTATACTTCCTAAAGACAGATGTGTGCGCATCATAGATTTCGGCTGCGGCAAAAGCTATCTGACCTTTGCCATGTATTATTATCTGCATGAGCTTTGCGGCCTGGATATCCGCGTTACGGGGCTGGATTTGAAAAAGGAGGTCATCCGGCATTGTCAGGAGCTGGCGGATAAATACGGGTATGAAGGCCTGGAATTTTTGCAGGGTGATATTGCGGATTATTCCGGGGAAGAAAAGGTGGATATGGTGGTCACGCTGCATGCCTGTGATACGGCTACGGATTATGCTTTGTATAAGGCCGTGCGCTGGAATGCGGAGGTTATCCTGTCCGTTCCCTGCTGTCAGCATGAGATGAACAGGCAGATCGCATGTGATATTCTTAAGCCCGCCCTCAAATACGGACTGGTAAAAGAACGGATGTCGGCCCTTCTGACGGACGCATTGCGCGGAAACCTGCTGGAGGAGGCAGGCTATGACACGCAGCTGCTGGAGTTCATTGATATGGAGCATACGCCGAAGAATATTCTTATCAGGGCGGTGAAAAGGAAGGGGACAAAGCCGGCGGATACCGGCATACAGGAAATGACGGACTTCCTGCACGTACATACCTGCCTGCAGGAACTTTTGAAGCAGTAAAGGAAGCGGAATGAAGAAAACAATTATTAAGGGCTGCGTGTTTGCGGCGACATTTATCGTGGTGCTGATTGTCAGCAGCCTGTTTCTGAACAGAGGAAATACGGATATGACGGCGGAAATGAAGCTGCCGGAGCTGCCTCTTGTCTATGTAAACGTGGGAGAGCAGCATGTGAATATGATGCGCGGCTTTTTAAACGCCATGGATGAACAGTATATGAAGGAAAGCGTTATGCCCATTGAGTCGGACAGAAGGCTGTCCTTCAGCGTAAAAAAGTACGGGCAGTCCGTGGAATCCCTCGCCTTTGAGGTGCGCAGCGTGGACGGCAGCCGTCTGGTGGAAAATACGGAAATCACCAATTACCGGACGTTGGGGGATACGCTGACGGCGGATATCGTCCTGAAGGATCTCATTGAGGAAAAAACGGAATACGGGCTGACCTTTCTCGTGAATCTGGAGGATGGCAGGTGCGTCCATTATTATATGCGGATTATTCAGGCGGACGGCTACGGCGTGGAGGAAAAGCTGGAATTTGTAAGGAATTTTAATGCGGCAACCTTCAGTGACGGATGGCCGGGCGAGTTTGGCAAGAATCTGGAGCCGAAAAGCGACGCCGATAATACTACGCTCAGCCGGGTAACGATAAACAACACGGCGTCCCAGATTGGCTGGGCCGGGCTGGAGGTGGAGCAGATAACGGAGCCGGTTTTCACCATCCGGGAGATTTCGGAGGAGACCGCATCCATCACGGTGGAATATCTGGTAAACTACATCCGGCAGGGCAGAGAAACCTATGCCTCCGTGGAAGAGGTTTACCGTGTCCGCCAGGGAACGGACCGGATGTATCTGCTGGATTATGAACGGCAGATGAGTGAAATTTTTGCGGAGGATAATTATGCCTTTGTGGGAGATAAGATCGTGCTGGGCATTACGGATCCGCATGTGGAAATGATGGAGAGCGACGGCGGCAAAATACTTGCGTTTGCCCAGGCCGGCGTGCTTTACAGCGTGAATGTGACGGACAACAGGCTTTCCAAGCTTTTTTCCTTTTACGATTCTGAGGGAAGGGATGAAAGAACCTTCTACAGCGGGCATGATTTTAAAATCCTTCAGGTGGATGAAGCGGGAAATGTATTTTTTATGGTATACGGCTATATCAGCCGGGGCCGCAGGGAAGGTTATACCGGCGCGGAAATCTATCTGTACAATAATTCCCTGAACACGGTGGAGGAGCTGGCATTTATCCCCAGCGCCAAATCCCCGGAAATCTTTGAGGCGGAGCTGGAACGCCTGGCCTATATCAACGGTAAGAACGAATTGTATCTGCTGATGAATAACCAGATTAACTGTGTGCATCTGGATCGGCAGACGGTGGATGTGATCGCGGAGAATATGAGCGTGGATACCTACCAGGTATCGGACAGCAACCGTATGATTGTGTGGCAGAATGAGGGGAAAAAATATGCCAGCAGCAGCCTGACCCTGATGAACTTAAACAGCGGGGAGCAGATGAAGATAGAAGCGGGAAGCGGCAATTATATCATGCCTCTTGGCTTTATGGGGGAGGATGTGATATATGGCGTGGCGAGGCAGTCGGACGTGATTCTTGATGATACGGGAACCATGATTTTTCCCATGTTCCAGGTAAGAATACAGGATGAGAACGGAAAAGTGCTGAAAACCTACGAAAAAGACGGCTTTTATACCACGGACTGCAGTATTAACGGAAATCAGATTAACCTGAGCCGTGTGGAAAAAGATGGGGAAGGTAATTATGCGGCCGCGCCCAATGATCAGATTGTGAGCGGGGCGGCAGAGGTAGTCAAGAGCAATAAGGTTATCACCATTCCGGTGGATGATTTTGAAACCATAACCGAGATACAGATGAAATCGGCTCCTGACAGCAAGAAGCTGAAGCGGCTTACGCCTAAGGAGGTTCTGTACGAGGGAAGCAGGGAGATTCAGCTGCCGCAGGCGGAGCAGCCGATGGAAAGCTATTATGTATATGGGCCTGACGGGGAGGTGACCATCCTTTCCACTGCGGGAGAAGCCATCAGCCTTGCCTATGAAATCAGCGGTACAGTCACCGGGGAAAGCGGCGCTTATGTATGGCGGAAGGACAAAATCAATACCAAGAACCAGATTATGGCCATTGAAGCTTCGCCGGTAACGGAGGACAAAAACAGCCTGGCAGTCTGTCTGGATACGATTCTGGCATATGAAGGAATTATGAGAAACTCGGAATATATGCTTACCCAGGGCAAGACGGTGCAGGAGGTGCTTCAGGAAAACCTGGAGAACGTGCAGGTGCTGGATCTGTCCGGCTGCACCCTGGACAGCGTGCTTTATTATCCGGACAGAGAGATTCCCGTACTGGCCATGCTGGGCGACGGCAATGCAGTGCTGATCATCGGTTTCAATGAAAAGAATGTGGTGCTGATGAATCCGGAGACGGATAAGGTATACAAAATGGGCATGAACGATGCGGCAGACTGGTTTACGGAAAATGGCTGCCACTTTATATCCTATGTGAAAAAATAACAGCCGGCGCCTGCGGGCGGTCCGGTCCGTGCACTTTTTTCTTTAGATTATTTTCTTAAGATTAAGGGTGTACGGACCAGACTGCCCTGCGGGAAGCCGGCTGCAGGTATATTCCGGGAGTACGCATAAAATGGATGTTTCCGGGCACTGCAACCGATAGTTGCGGTGATGAAAAGCAGAATTGGTAGTGCAACTTTGGCTAAATCCCTTATAATGCAAGCCAACAGAAACGATAAATTTTTTAACACAGCAGGAGGTTATGTTATGAATATTGAGATCGCCAACAGGCTTGTAAATTTAAGGAAACAGAACAGTCTGTCCCAGGAGGCACTGGCGGAAAAGCTGGGCATCAGCCGTCAGGCGGTGAGTAAATGGGAAAGAGCTGAAGCATCGCCGGATACGGATAACCTGATTCTGCTTTCACGGATTTACGGAATTTCCATGGATGAGCTGCTGCGGACGGAGGATGAGATCCCCATGCCGGAAAATGCAGAGATGCCGGAGATTGAGGAAGCAGCGCCAGCACCGGCTGGGGACGGCGGCCCTTTTTCGGGAGACGCTGCAGAGACAGCGGCGGATGGACGGTGGAACACACCGGAATATGTACATATCGGCCTGGACGGAATCCACTGTAAGGATAAGGACAGCGAGGTGCATGTGGGCTGGAAGGGAATCCATGTAGTGGATACGGAGGATGAGGTACACGTGGATTCCAACGGCGTCTATGTCAATGGTGAAAAATATGACGGCAGATATCTCTGGGAGCTGGCCAGGCCGGAGTTCCCCTTTGCGGTTCTGGTAATTGCCGCTTTTATCGTTATTGGCGTCCTTACCGGAGCGTGGCATCCGGCCTGGGTAATCCTCCTTACGATTCCTCTGTGGCATACCTGTCTGGAAGCTTTCCGGAAAAGGGATATGATGAGGTTTGCCTTTCCTTTGCTGACCTTCCTTATTTTTCTGCTCCTTGGCATCTTCAAGGGGCTGTGGCATCCGGGATGGCTGGTATTTCTGGCAATACCGGTGTACTATGCCGTTGCGGATTATTTCAGAAGACTGAAGAAAGAAAGGACGAAAGAAGATAACCAGGGGGAAAATTATAAAGAAGAGGATTCTTCCTTATAAAATCCTTAGAATTTCCTGCTATCCTTTGAATTGAAAAAATAAGGGGAATATATGACGGAGAGTTTGCATTTCCCGGATTCAGGAGGCAGGTATGATGGAAAAAAGAAAGCAATGGAAGGGTTTCACGGATTTTCAGCTGAAGTGGCTGGCATTGGTATTGATGGTATTTGACCATATACACTATTTTTTTGAGTTTACGGGAAAGGTGCCGGAATGGTTTTCCATGCTGGGCAGGGTGTCGGCACCGCTGTTTTTGTTCTGTCTGCTGGAAGGCTTTGCGCATACGCGGAACCGGAAAAAATATTTTCTGCGGATTTATGCCATTGCCGTGGGCATGGGAGCGATGCAATATGTATTTCTCAGCTTTGTGAGACGGCCGGATGGGTTTGTGCCGCAGAATCAGATGCTGGCCACCTTTTCCATTCTGTTGGTCATCCTGCAGGGGATTGAATGGTGCAGACAAAGACAATGGCTGAAGGGGCTGTGCGCGGTATTGCTGCCGTTGTTGTGGCCGGTGCTTGGAATGGGGCTTATATATCAGGTTCCCGCTTCCACGCCTGTGGTGCTGATTCTGCACTATACGGTCCTCCCCATGCACACTGCAATTATGGATGGCGGAACATATTTTATCCTGGAAGGCCTTCTTCTTTACGGATTGAGGAGAAACAGGGTTCTGCAGGCTGCCGCCTTTTTTGCGGCGGCGCTGCTGTTGGAGGGGCTGGCGCCCTTCCTGCTTACTCCGGGAGCGGAATTCCGGATGCTTTTTACGCAGATGTATGGATGGATGAGCGGTTTTGCCGCCATACCGATGTATCTGTATAATGGAAAGCGGGGAAGAGGAAATAAAAAGCTGTTTTACTGGTTTTATCCGGCCCATGTATATGTACTGTACGGGATATCCTGGGTGATGCAGATTTTCTAATGGCAGCAGGAGTGAAAAACGATGGCAAGAATAATTGTAGTGGATGATTCGGAGGATATCTGCCGTTTATTAAAAAGAGCCCTGGAAAAGGATGGACATTCTGTAACGGCGCTGCCTGATACGCAGGAGCTGGATGAGAAGCTGTGCAAAGCGGCGGATCTGATTTTGCTGGACGTGATGATGCCGGGAGAGGACGGCGTGGCTGCCTGCGGGCGGATACGCGCATTTACAGACTGTCCGATTCTGTTTCTTACGGCCAGGGGAGAGGATGAGGATGTGCTGAACGGGCTGGGTGCGGGCGGGGATGATTATCTGACCAAGCCCTTCAGCGTTTTACAGCTTCGGGCAAGGGTGGAGGCGCATCTGCGCCGGGAACGCCGGGTGCCCTCTTACCGGTTTGTTTCCGGCGGGCTGCGCTTTGACCTGCAGGCGAAAAAGGTATATGCCGGGGAGCAGGAGCTGAGTCTGACCAGAAGCGAATATATGCTCTGCGAGACGCTGGCCAGGCATCCGGGGCTGGTATATACGCGGGAGCAGCTGCTGGAGGAGGTCTTCGGATTTGACAGTGATTCCGGGGAGGCGGCGGTGACGGAGCATATTAAGAACCTGCGCGGGAAGCTGGCCTCCTGCGGCAGCGCACCGATAGAAACGGTCTGGGGAATGGGATACCGATGGAACAGCGAAAAAGCATAAGTTTAATTTGGATTCTTGTAAAATATATGATTCTGTGCATCCTGGCGGCAGGCGCTGCTTTCCTGGGCTTCTGGGCGGGGATGAGCCTGCTGCTGGGTTCCGGTGCGCTGTACGCCGCCAATGCCGGGGAGCGTATGGCTCAGGAGGCCGCGGCGCGGATGGAACAGGAGGGGATAACAAAGGAGCTTGTGCCGGATTTATGTGGATATGTGATATGGGAAAAGGGGAGCCTTGTGGATACTGACCTGAACGGCAAAGCGCTGCGTGCTGCCGGGAACTATCAGGAAAACGGAAAAAACGCATCCGGCCGGTTTCATATTTCGGTCAAAAATGGGGAGAAAGAGGCGGTGCTGCAGTATACCTTCCATATGCAGCTTGCCGATCCGGCATGGAGAAAACGGATACCAGGCTTTGAAGGGCTTTATATGACTTTTTGGGGCGCGTTTTTTATCGGCTCCCTGGTACTGCTTACATTTCATTATGTAAAGGTGATTAAGGCCAGGTTGAGGGTGCTGCAGGAGGCTGCGGTCAGCCTGGCCAGAGGAGAACTGGAGCGTCCGCTTGGGAATCCGGGGATCCGGGAATATAACGAGGTGATGAGGGCCATGGAACAGCTGCAGGCGGCGCTGCGCCAGTCTCTGCAGGAGCAGTGGAAAATGGAACACAGCAGAATCGCACAGACAAGCGCCCTGATCCATGATTTGAAAACACCTCTGACAGTGATTGACGGGAACACCCAGCTTTTGGCGGAGACTGAGCTGACAGAGGAGCAGCGGGAATACGTGGATGCTGTTCTGAAAAATACGGCGGCGGCGGAGGAATACCTGGAACGGCTGAAAAAAATTGCCCGCAGTCCGGCAGGGGGCGCAGCGAGGAAGACGGCAATGTCCGGGGAGCATGTACAGGCAGAACTGCTCCGGGAAGCTGAGGAGCTTTGCAGGGTATATGGGCTTACTGTGAAGGGAGATAAGACAGAGCTGCCGGAGCTGGAGGCGGTTTGGCAGGATATAAAAAGGGCCGTGCTGAATATTGTCCGCAACGCGGCGGAGCATACGCCCCGGGGCGGGCAAATATACCTGCAGTTTATATGGACGGCGCCCTGGCTGGAAATACTGGTCACTGACGAAGGGCCGGGATTTACCAAAAAGGCGCTGCGGCATGGCCTGGAGCCAATGTACACAGAGGCGGAGAGCCGTCCCCAGAACGGACATATGGGCATTGGCCTTGCTTTTGCCCAGGAGACGGCCAGGCTTCATGGGGGAAGCGTGCGGCTGTCAAACACGGAGGAAGGGCATGGCCGGGTAAGCTTCCGTATCCGGCCGGAATGAAACGGTAAATGGGTAAAAGAGAAGGAGAAGAGATGAAGGTGAAAAAACTAATTTCAGGGGCGGCCGGTATTGCGGGATGTATAGCAGGGGGCATGGCAGCGGCAGCAGCGGTGAATAAAGCGTTTGCCCGGCAAGAGGAAAGACATTTGACACCTCCCGGGAAAATAGTTGAGGTGAACGGCCATAAAATGCATGTATATGGGGAAGGCGCGCGGACGAAGGTGACATGTGTATTTTTATCCGGCGGGGGGACGATTGCGCCGGTCTATGATTTCAGGCCTTTGTACAGACGGCTTTCGCCTTATTACAGATGTGTTGTGGTGGAAAAGGCAGGGTATGGATATTCGGAAATCTCGGCAAAAAGCCGAAGGCTGGATGTCATGCTGGAGGAAACGCGCCGGGCGCTGATCCTTGCGGGGGAAAGAGGGCCTTATGTGCTTTTGCCGCATTCCATGTCCGGACTGGAAGCCATATATTGGGCGCAGAAGTATCCGCAGGAGATCAAGGCGATTATCGGGTTGGATATGGCATTTCCGGAGGCGTACGAAAAAGCGGAAGATGCAGGGAAGGGGATCGGTCTGCTGAGGCTGGCAGCGATGTTAGGATTGCACAGGCTGCCGCTTTTCTCGTTGGCGGCTGACGATGGACTGACGGAAGAAGAATACGCGCAGGCAAAGCTGCTGGCAAAACGGAATTTCATGAACAGGTGCATAGCGGCGGAAACGGATATTGTGTATGAAAATGCTGCCTTGGTTGGAAAAAGCGGATTGCCGGAGGTCCCTTTTTTACTGTTTTGCTCCGATGGGAAGGAAGTGGCTGATTTCTGGGTGGAGCTTCAGCGGGAATGCGCTCAGAAGCTGCAGGCAGAGCTGATCGAGCTTCCCTGCGGCCATTATATCCATCATTTTAAGGCGGAGGAAATAGTCAGCGAAATACGAAAGTTCCTGGAATAGGGATCTGCAGCAGAAATCTATAAAATGAATGTAAGACAAAGGCGCTGCCGCGACACACAAAGCTGAGTGAGAAGTATGTTCATTCGGCAGCGCCTTCGGGGTTATTGCCCCTTTGTTTATAGCTTTTGGAATATATCTGACATAAGCCGCCGATACTGCATTCCCTTATTATACTGTGCCGAAAATCTGCGTTTTATATTTATTCAGCACCGCGGCAAGTATGAGGCCAAGCACTCCACAGGAAATTATCTCGCCGGCTGTAACAGTTACGAATGAGAACCAGAGAGGTTCGATTCCGTAAGCGTATTTCAGTACCAGAGGTACAATAACAGCGTTGGCAATAATGGGAGGGAGCACAGCCAGGAAGCGGTTGGATTTCAGCTTATAAGTGCCAAACGCGCCGATGAGTGTGGCAATGGAACCGAAAATGATATCCGGCAGGGCGCAGCCTGTGAGCACGTTGCTGATAATACAGCCAATAAATAAGCCGGGAATACCCGCTGTGGTGAAAATCGGCAGAATGGTAAGTGCCTCTGAAAAGCGGACCTGCACTGCATAGTTGGCAAGGCCGAAGGCGTTGGCTATAAAGGTAAGCACAACGTAGAGAGCGGCAATCATTGCCGCCTGGGTCAGGAAGTGAATGTTCTTCTTTTGCATTATTCTGTTCTCCTTTAGTTTTGTTTTTGCGCAGGCTGTGAGGAAAACTTTCGTCATGCTTGCATGAGCGAAAATCCGACGAGCACTGCGACAGCGTGCAAATTTATTTGCACACTGAGGTCAGGAAGGTCTCGAACTGACCGGTTATTTGCCATAAATCCTTGAAACATTGCTTGAAAAGGCTTTGTTTATAAGATTTTACGGCTTTTTTAGTATAGCAGGAAAAATGGGAATGTCAAGGGCTGGCCTATTTTTTTCCTTTTGACTTATTTTTGAGGAACAATAACGGAGATGTTTTTGATGGAGGATTTATTTCTTGGAAATGTTGCAATCTGACGCAGGGAGTGCTATTATAATGACATAGAAGGTGCTGCCGATAGACGGTTGCCCTTGAAATTAAACAAAAATAACCGCTTAGTTTCTCAGGCTAGGGCGGTTATTTTTTGTGCGAAATCTTGTAAACAAGACCAACAATAGCAACGATTAATAATCCAAATTGAAACAATTCATCTTATGTAACCATGGCCATCCCTCCTTTCCGGAAAGCATTGCTTTCTTGTAATTGGAGGGCACGCCCTCCAATGAAGAAGAGCAACCGCCTACCGTGTAGGGTAGCACCGTAATCATTATAGCAGAGAAATATGCTAAAACAAGCGTAATGATGTAGAAAAATAAGCTATTTGACGAAGCTTTGTAAAATTACAAATGTTATAAAGCTTGGCAGGGCAGCCTTAATTTTTAAAAAGATATTTTTCCAATATTCCCGCCGTCCTGGACTGAGACATTATATTAAACAGACTGCTCATCCAACAAAGCTTCGTATTTCGCCTGCGGCATGGGGCGGTAGAATACATAGCCCTGCACATAATCACATTCGAATTTTTTCAGGTACTCCACCTGTTCAGGAACTTCAATTCCTTCTGCGACCGTACGGATATTAAACTTATGCACCAGCTCAATAATACTCCGCACGAGATCCAGGTCTCTGGAATGATCATTGCTTTCCAAAAAGAAGTAGCTGTCTATTTTCAGAACGTCAACAGGAAGCTCCTTAAGCAGGCTCAGGGAGGAATAGCCCTTTCCGAAATCATCAATAGAGCAGGAGAAGCCATTCGCCTTCAGACTTTTTACGATCGCAAGGAGAAAGCCGGTATTGTCAAATACGATGGATTCCGTAAATTCGATTTCAAGGAGCTGAGGGGGAATATGATATTTATCCCTTATTTCCACATAGCGTTTGACGAAATCGGGATCATAAAACTGCAGCCGGGAAACATTGACGGAAACAGGAAGGGCGGTTTTCCCTTCATCAAGCATATGGCGGAGCCAGCGGCAGACCTCTTCAAAAACATACTGATCCAGCCTGTGTATCATAAAATTACGTTCAAAAACGGGGATGAACCGATCTGGCGGAATAATTGTGCCATCTGAAGTCTGCCAGCGTACAAGTGCCTCTGAACAGCCGATTCTGCCGGTCTTCAGTTCCACCTTTGGCTGGTAGTAAACAAGGAACTCGTGATTCTTCAAAGCGTCGTGCATCTGGCCCTCCACATTTTTCTCTTCCCAGAGATGGCGGCGGATGCTTTCGTTATAGAATACATAATTGTGATTGGAGCCGTTTTTCACCGTTTTTCTGGCGAAATTGGCCCGATCCAGATAACCTTCTATTTTCAGGTCTTCGACCACATCCTCCAGGCAGCAGATTCCGCAGTTTGTGGCAATGGACTGGCTGGAAGGAGAACTGTGCATATATTCGGTAATCTGCTTGTCCGCCCGTCGCTGTCTCGAGGCTACCTCTTCTTTATCACTGTAATGGAGGAGAAGCACAAAATTATCGGCGGTAACCCTGCCGCAGATCTCGTCCTCCTGCAGGCCGGTGCGCAGAATTTCTCCGTAACGGGAAAGGATACTGTCCCCATAGGCGTACCCAAATACATCATTGATATATTTGAAATCTGTAAAATCCGTATAGACAACAGCATATTTTTTGTTTCCGGCATTATCCAGTAAAAGCTGGGCTTTTTCTTTAAAGCTTTCGTACTGATAAATCCCAGTAAGCGGATCACGGTGGGTCAAGTCACTCAGCTGCTTGTTTTCGCTTTCCAGGAAAGTGACTTTTCTGGAAAGGGCCAAAAAGAGGAGCCCCCATACAAGAAGCATTGTTGCAAACATGCCAATACAGATGGAAGAGAGCATATGAATCTGGGCAGAGGAATAACGGTCAGCGCTAAAAACGGTCTCGTTGGCCTGGGTGAAATAATCCTCGCTCAATTCAAGCAATTCATTTCCGTCAATGGTTCCCTGCCTGAATTCCATGATGGATTCCTTCATACGCGTCCACATATCGTTCAGGTTTTCCAGATCCAGCCGGTAATCGCCGTCTTTAACCAAAGGAAGATCATAAGGGCCGTTTCCGGTCAGAAGTTCCTCAAGAATTTCGTCAAGATAGTTTATGAGTTCGTCGTTTGGCTCGTGCGCCAGTTCCAGCTTAACCAGCTTTTGCGAGGCGCCCCGCACGATACCCACATAGTTGACAAGCTTTCCGTAAGACTGCGCCTGGATAATAGTGTGAATCGTAACTGTACCCAATAAAACAAATAACAAAAATAAGACCACCAGCCCGCCTTTGAAATAACGCTTCATTTTTCCCCCGCCCGCTTTCTTTCTCAGCTCAATGATGCCCATAATTTAGTTCAGCCATTACGCATAAGGCTATTATAGCAGATTACTTTCATAAAGTGTAATTAATTTTCTGATAAGGAAAACCCTGAAAGAAGAACCTGAAAGAGAATCCGGAAAGAAAACTCTCCGGAAGGAACGCCTGATTACGGAGTAAACAAAAACAGGCCCGCACACTGCAGAAGCATGCGGGTCTGTTTTATTATGAAATCGGCCAGTTATAAAAATACATATTACAGCTGATTTGCACGATATTTTGCAAGCAGCTTCTGAATCTTTTCATTGGGATCCAGCAAATCGCTGATGGAGGTATCGTGATTCAGCGTGTCGATTAAGTAGGCGACATATTTGCTCATATTGCAGTTGATATACCATTCCCGTTCCAGCAGCTCGGGTGTCTGGTAAATCAGGTTGGTGGTCAGGACACGGTCGATGTTTCCCTCCTCATAGGCTTTATCGAAGCCTTCCAGGCCGTTGGTGAAAAGACCGAAGGTAGAGCAGATGAAAATCTTGCGGGCTTTTCTTTTCTTCAGGGCGGCTGCTACTTCCAGAACGCTTTCACCGGAAGAAATCATATCGTCAATTACGATCACATCCTTGCCGTCCACATCAGAACCCAGGAATTCATGGGCAACAATAGGATTGCGGCCGTTTACAACGCGCGTATAGTCCCTGCGTTTGTAGAACATACCCATATCCAGGCCGAGTACGTTGGCAATATAGATTGCGCGTCCCATACCGCCTTCATCGGGGCTGATTACCATCATATGATCGGAATCAATCTGCAGATCCTTCTGATCGCGCAGCAGGTTCTTAATGAACTGGTATGCAGGCTGTACGGTTTCAAAGCCGTGCAGGGGGATGGCATTCTGTACCCTCGGATCGTGTGCGTCAAAGGTGATGATGTTGTCCACGCCCATTTTTACAAGCTCCTGCAGTGCAATGGCGCAGTCCAGGGATTCACGGCTGGAGCGTTTGTGCTGCCTGCTTTCATAGAGGAAGGGCATAATTACATTGATTCTTCTGGCTTTGCCGCCTACGGCGGAGATGATTCTTTTCAGATCCTGGAAATGATCATCAGGGGACATATGATTTTCATGCCCGCATAAAGAATAGGTCAGACTGTAGTTAACCACATCCACAAGAAGATAAAGGTCCATACCGCGCACGGACTCCAGAATGACACCCTTTCCTTCACCGGTGCCGAAACGCGGCACTTTGCTTTTCAGGATGTAGGAATCGCGCTGATAGCCGGAAAAAGCAAGGCTGTTTTTATGCTCGCTTTCTCTTTCCTGACGCCATTTAACCAGGTAATGGTCTACCTGTTCTCCCAGCGTCTGGCAGCCGGCCAGAGTGATAATACCAAGAGAGCCTGCAGGGATTGTTTCTAGGTTTCTTTTTTCTTCCGCCATGGAATGAGTCCTCACTTTCTGTTCGTTAGTCTTTTTTTACACATTCGTATATCCGGTCCTGTGAGCTTGCAGAATTCAAAATTGCTTGTGATTCTTGAAAAAATACGGTCCTGATAACGTTCCTTCAGCTCAGGAAGGGAAAGGTTGGTGGAAATAATCATGGACTTTCTGCGGATCAGCCGTTCGTTCAGGCATGTAAAAAGATGAGACAGGGTAAAAGGCGTGCTTTGCTCCGTCCCAAGGTCGTCGATGACCAGCAGATCACAGTTATACAAGTCATTATATAAGTAATCCAGGGATTCCTGGTTCTTATAATCAAAAGCGTTGCGGGAAAGGGTGTCAAAAAGGCTGGAAGCGCTGAAATAAATAACGGAATGTCCGCTTTCTATGCTTTCCCTTGCAATACAGTTACTTAAAAATGTCTTTCCGGTTCCTACGGTCCCGTAAAAGAAAAGATTGCTTCCCAGACGGGAAAAGCTGCGGGCAAAATCCCGGCATTTACTGACGGCCGTCTGAAATGCGGCCAGCTGTTCCCCTTCAAAAAAATCGTAGGAAAGGGTGTCAAAATTTTCTTTTTCCAGCACATCCTTTAATTTGGACTGCTGATAAAGAAGCTCTATTTCCGCCTGGCGGAAGCAGTGGCATTTCTTCCCATCCACATATCCGGTATCCCGGCAGTCAGGGCAGTCAAAAACCGGCTCCAGAAAATCGGCGGGAAGGCCCGCAGCATTCAGCAGCCGCTGTTTGTCCTTGGTCAGTTTATGCAGGCATTCTTTCAGCTCGGACAGGGCGTTGGGATCACCATTAAGCATCTTCTTTCCCTGGGCAACGGAGAGGGTTGCCACGGATTCGTCCAGCTTCTGATACCCGCTTACATGGGTATAGACATAATGAATCCGTTCGTCACGCAGATGGCGGTTTTTGGTCTGTCTCTGCTCATACAGCCTCATAATGGAATTGTATTGGGTATTGGTTAAAGCCACGGCTGTTCTCCTTCAAATCACGGATACTGACGGTCGGACTCAGTTGCGCAGAAGCTCCTGCTCCAGGGCGTCGTAATCATAATTGTTCTGCATAAAACGATTGTACTTATCTATGGAACGGTCGGACGTCTGCTTTGCAGGCTTGGTCTTCTGGAAGCCTTCATCCAGCTTGGCAATGTCGGCCAGATGCCGCACGCCAGCCTCTTTCCAGGAAAGTAAAATCTTATCCGCATACTCAAAACGGTGCCTGTCGGTAGCCAGTACGGTTCTTTCACAGGCCTCTATAATAATATCTGTTTCGAAGGTATATTCCTCGCGCCAGCGGCGGATATATTCCGCTTCACGCCTGGTGGGGGCATTTGTCTTGCCCAGGGCGTTCATGATGGTATAAACACATTTATCGTAACGGCTGGCATGGCCTTCCGCTTCAACAGGAGTGGATACATGGGCTTCAGCCCAGCTGATTGCCACCTTTTCGATATAACGGAAATCCTTCTTGCCGCGTTCCACGCAGTACTGCAGAAGATAATCAATCAGATCGTCTGAAAAATGCAGGCCGTCCGAAAAGAAAAGAATGGATTTCATATCGGCGGGGCTCAGCGTTCTTCCCAGGTACTGTTCCGCAATAAAAAGGAGCTGTGCCGTGGAATCTTTTTCCTGAAAGGCCTTCAGCTCGTCCAGTGAATAGGCGGGTTTGACGAAAGCGGGGGAAGCGGCTGCAGCGGGCTTGTCCTCTTCAGAAGCAGGTGCATTCTTTGCAGAGGGAACCGGCGCCGGTGTTTTCATGGCTTCGGCCTGGACAGGCTTCTGCACGGACGGCTGTGGCTCTGCCTTATCGTCCTGCCTGGATACGAGAGAAACAACAGGAGCCTTGGGAGCTTCTGCGGCTTCCCTGGCTTCCAGCGCGAGGAGATGAATGCCGCTTAAATTCCTGTCACTGTCGTATTCCAGGGAAAAAACCCTGCATTTCTCCCAGTATTTGAGAGCGCGCATGACATCCTTTTCCGTGTGGTTGAAGGTGTCGGCAATTTCAGAAATGCTGAAAGCACGCCCTGCATTCATCATGCGCAGGATAAAAAGATAGATCTTCAGCTGCGCATCATTGGCGTCCGCCATATATTCATCAATAAAGCGATTGGATACGATGGTCGCGTCAATATAGTTATCCTGGTAAATCCTCAGACAACTCATAATCTCACCTATTTCTTCTATTATTAACCAAGACGTAACCGTTCAATACCTTCACAGCTACATCAAACCGCACAAAAGCCGGGCGGCTTTGTGCATTTCATATTTTAAGCAAATGCATTATATCATACGAATGTGGAAAAAGAAACAGTCAAATTGCCGAAAAACCTTGTAAATACTGGGTTTGCGGAAATTGTGGATAATGTGGAAAGTGTGGATGAACCTGTGAATATGACGCAAAATCAAGGAAGGAGAAAGTAAAATATCCACACTTTTCATACACATGAAAAATGTGGATATTGTGGATAACTATCGTTTCAGAAGGTTTTCTCCGATATTTACAACGTCTCCGGCCCCCATAGTTATCAACAGGTCACCGGCAGTGCAATTTTCTAAAATAAAGTTTTGTATTTCTTCAAAGGATGGGAAATAATGGCATTCCGTACCTTTTTTACCGATTTCTTCTTGCAGATCGCGGGAGCTGATGCCCAGGGTATCCGTTTCGCGGGCGGCATAAATATCGGCGAGAATGACCTTATCCGCCAGGGACAGCGCGTCTGCAAAATCAGAAAGGAAGGCTTTCTTCCTGGTATAGGTATGGAGCTGAAACACGCACCAGAGAGTTTGATGGGGATAATTCACAGCAGCCTTGAGAGTTGCTGTAATTTCTGTGGGATGATGCGCATAATCATCTACTATGGTGATGCCGTCCAGGCTGCCTTTATACTCAAAGCGGCGATCCGTGCCCGTAAAATTCTTCAGGGCGCGGGAAGCGGTTCCCATGTCAAGCTGCAGATAATCTGCAAGCGCGAGCGCCGCCAGGGCATTCAGGATATTATGTTCCCCGGGCACTCCCAGAGATACGGGAACGGGTGAGCCGTTCCTTCGGTTGAGCGTAAATCCGGCATGGGCAAGCTCATCATGGCTGATATCAGTCGGGTAATAATCGCAGGCCTCCAAAGAGCCAAAGGTGATTACGGAACAGGCCAGGCCCTCTGTAATTTCACGGTAGTCTGGAATATCGCCGTTGATAATCAGAACCCCGTCTTCCGGAAGAAGCTGGGCGAATCTGCGGAAGGAGGAACGGATATCCGCCAGATCCCGGAAGAAGTCCAGATGATCCTCTTCTATATTAAGTATGATCCCAATACGGGGATAGAAGCTGAGAAAGCTGTTAGTATATTCGCAGGCCTCCGTAACGAAAAGGTCGGACTTGCCAACCCTGATATTTCCATGGATAGCCTTCAGGATTCCGCCAACGGAAATGGTCGGATCTGCTTTGGCCTCCAGAAGTATTTCCGTAATCATGGAGGTGGTGGTGGTTTTACCGTGAGTTCCGCTGACCGCCACGGGGGTTTTGTAGTTGCGCATCATCTGTCCCAGAAGCTGTGCGCGGGTCAGGCTGGGAAGCCCCAGCTCTTCCATGGCGGCGTATTCCGGGTTGTCTTTGTGGATAGCGGCGGTATATACCACCAGATCGATATCATCGGTTATATTTTCACGACGCTGCCCGTAGTGGATGACGGCGCCTTCTTTCTCCAGAAGTTCGGTAAGTGACGATTTTTTCATGTCGGAGCCGGATACACGGAAGCCTTCGGAGAGAAGAATCTCTGCCAGGCCGCTCATGCTGATGCCGCCTATGCCGATGAAGTAAACGTGAACCGGATGATTAAAATCTACTTGATACATAAGGATACCCTTCCTGTTTTTTATTTGGACAAAGCCTGGCAGGAACTATGAAGGTAAAAAGCCGCAATTATCCGTCAGCCATTGATACCCTCCACTGACAGTGTACGCAAAGTAAGCAGTCTTTGTTCATTCTGATATGTATTATACGCATTCATGAAAAAAAAACCAATAGGCAATTACAAAAAGAAAAGACCGGAAAAGGATTTTTGCGCGAAAAAGCGCATATTTTGTGGAAAATAGAAGAAAGATGCATAACTGGGAGGGGTAATATCTTATGTAAAATACATAATACCGCAAAATGAAAGGTTTGAAATATGTAAAATATACACAAAATTTAAAAAAATACAACAGAAAGAAATTGTAAAAGATTATTCACTTTTGTACAAGCATGTGGTATAATCTTATTACGTTATATACGTAAATCTATGCAGAATATGGATGCAGAAACATGAGGTGATGACATGATTAAGAAAGAAATGATTGCTATGCTGCTTGCTGGCGGTCAGGGAAGCAGGCTGGGTGTGCTGACCTCCAAAGTGGCGAAACCTGCCGTGTCCTTCGGCGGCAAGTACCGGATTATTGATTTCCCATTAAGCAACTGTATTAATTCAGGCGTGGATACGGTAGGTGTACTGACACAGTATCAGCCACTTAGATTGAATACCCATATCGGGATCGGTATTCCGTGGGATTTGGACAGAAATATAGGCGGCGTAACGGTTCTTCCTCCTTATGAAAAGAGTGAGAACAGCGAGTGGTATACCGGAACGGCCAATGCCATCTATCAGAACATTGATTACATGGACAGTTATAATCCGGACTATGTATTGATCCTGTCAGGGGATCATATTTATAAAATGGATTATGAGGTAATGCTTGATTTCCATAAGCAGAACGGCGCAGAGTGCACGATTGCGGTAATGCCTGTACCGATCGACGAAGCGAAGCGCTTTGGTATTGTCATCACGGACGAAAACAGCAAGATAACAGACTTTGAAGAAAAACCCGAGAATCCCAGAAGCAACCTGGCCTCTATGGGAATCTACATATTCAACTGGAAAACTCTGAAGGAAGCTCTCATTGCAAGATCCGATCAGCCCAATCTGGATTTCGGAAAACATGTCATTCCTTATTGTCATGAAAAAGGCGCTCCGATGTATGCCTATGAATTCAATGGTTACTGGAAGGACGTAGGAACCCTGAACTCATACTGGGAAGCGAATATGGAACTGATTGATATCGTTCCCGAATTCAATCTGTATGAGGAATATTGGAAAATCTATACAAAGAGCGAGATTCTCCCGCCGCAGTATATTGCTCCGGAGGGGGTTATTGAGAGAAGTATTATCGGCGAAGGCTCAGAGATTTACGGAAAGGTATACAATTCCGTTATCGGCTGCGGCGTTACCATCGGCAAGGATTCGGTAGTGCGCGATTCCATCATTATGAATAATACGGTTATCGGAAGCGGCTGTGAGCTGAACAAGGCGATTATTGCCGAAAATGTACAGGTAGGGGAAGGCGTGAAGATGGGCGTGGGAGAGGAAGCTGAGAATGATATCGCTCCCCACATCTATAACAGCGGTATTGTTACCATTGGAGAAAAGAGTACGATACCAAAGGGAATTACTATCGGAAAGAATACGGTTGTGTTCGGTGAGACGGCGGCTGAGGACTATGAAGGCGGCACTCTTGCAAGCGGGAAATCTTTGATTAAGGCAGGTGACGAACAGTGAGAGCGATAGGAATTATTTTAGCAGGCGGCAATAACCACAGGATGAAGGAATTATCCCAGAAGAGAGCTATCGGGGCAATGCCTATCGCAGGCAGCTACAGAAGCATCGACTTCGCCCTCAGCAATATGTCCAATTCCCACATCCAGAAAATAGGCGTTTTTACCCAGTATAATGCCAGAAGTCTGAATGAGCATCTGAATTCCTCCAAATGGTGGGATTTCGGCCGTAAGCAGGGAGGGCTGTTCGTGTTCACTCCTACGGTAACTGCGGACAACAGCTACTGGTACAGAGGGACTGCGGATGCCATTTACCAGAATCTTTCCTTCCTGAAGAGCAGCCATGAGCCTTATGTAGTGATTGCATCCGGTGACTGTGTTTATAAAATGGATTATAATAAGGTACTGGAATACCATATTGAGAAGAAGGCCGACATCACGGTGGTGTGCAAGGACATGCCAATCGGCGCGAATGTGGAACGTTACGGTACCATCAAGATGAACGAGGACAGCAGGATTGAGGAATTCGAGGAAAAGCCCATTGTGGCGAAATCCAACACAATTTCCTGCGGCATCTATGTAATCAGGCGCCGCCTGCTCATTGAAATGATTGAGCGCTGCGCCATGGAAGACAGATACGATTTCGTGAAGGACATCCTGATCCGTTATAAGAACCAGAAGAGAATTTACGGTTATAAGATCAAGGAATACTGGCGCAATATTGCGTCCGTAGAAGATTATTTTTCCACGAATATGGATTTCCTGAAGCCGGAAATCAGGGATTACTTCTTCAAGCAGTATCCTGATGTTTATTCCAAGGTGGACGACCTGCCTCCCGCAAAGTACAATGTGGGCGCCAAGGTCAGCAACAGCCTGATTTCCAGCGGCTGTATCGTAAATGGTACGGTGGAGGATTCTGTGATATTCAAGAAGTCCTTTGTGGGCAATAACTGCTATATTAAGAACTCCATTATCTTAAATGACGTTTATATAGGAGACAACACACACATTGAGAACTGCATCGTAGAGAGCAGGGATACGATCCGTGCAAATACCTTCTACAAAGGAGAAGACGGAATTAAGATTGTGGTTGAGAAGAACGAGAGGTATGTCATCTAAAGATAAAAGGGGGAATCTCAAATGAAGATTACAGACGTGCGTGTGCGGAAAATCACTAAAGAGGGAAAGATGAAAGCCATCGTATCTATTACAATTGATGATGAGTTTGTCGTTCACGATATAAAAGTAATTGAAGGAGAGAAGGGGTTGTTTATAGCGATGCCCAGCAAAAAGGCTACCGATGGAGAGTACCGGGACATTGCGCATCCGATTAACCAGGCTACGAGAGAGAATATCCAGAGGATTATCCTGGAAAGATATGAAGCGGCGCTGCTGGAACCGGATGATGGAATTTGATTCTTATTAAGGCGGGAATGCGGAAGGCATTCCCGTTTTTTTATTCCATAGGAAAGTACTCCTATGGAATAAAAAACGCTCCGCGAGGATCGCACTGCGGCGGAAAGGAATCATGCCGCTAAAGCGACCCGCCGCAGGCGGAGAAATACGCAAGCGAGATTCTTTTTTACCTGGCGGTATACATTTCATAGAGAAGGCGGTATAGTAATACAGAAGGCAGCAGTGAGGGGACTGAACAGCTGCTGCAGAAGAGGAAGGCGGCCAGGAAGGGCCTGAATGGCTGTGTATAAAAGCTCATCGGAAGGAAAGCTTGAAAAGGAGTAGGCAGATGCAAAGAGAGAGGCAAAAGGGAAACAGAGATTTTGGAAACAGGCATATAGCCTTGTTTCTCTCCCTTGTATTATTAATTTTATGTCTGGTGCCGGGGTGCGATACGCTGGCGGTGGGTATTGGCGGGGATGCCGGTTCTGATACGGCGGCCGTATTTGACAGCTTTACACGGGATCTGTTTATTGATTTGGCTTCCCAGGACGAGCTTACGCTGAATTATACGCTGGCGGATCCTTCGGCCTATGGGATTACGGAAGCAAAATCGGTTTTCGGCAGTTATTCACTGGAAAATCAGAAGGCGGAAGAGGAGCTGGACGAACAGCTGCTGGAAGCGCTGAAGGGAATCCGGGAAAAGGATCTGACCGGGGAACGGCTTCTTACCTATAAGATCCTGAAGGAGGTTCTGGAAAAAGAACAGGCGGGGAAAGGGCTGGAGCTGTATGCTGAGCCGCTGAGCCCCACTATCGGGATGCAGACGGAGCTTCCTGTACTGTTGGCGGAGTATCATTTTTACAGAAAAGAGAGCGTGGATACTTATCTGAAGCTTCTGGGGCAAATCGACGAGTATTACCGGCAGCTTCTGGAATTTGAGCAGGAAAAGGCGAAGGCAGGGCTTTTTATGGGGACGCGCATGGCGGATCAGGTGCTTGCCTCCTGCGAGCCTTACATGGAGGCGCCGGAGGGCGGTCTGATGGATCAGTCCTTCCGGGAGCGGCTGGAGGAAATGCCTGAACTGACGCCGGAAGAGAAAGAGGATTATATAAAAAAGAATCTGGAAGTGCTGGAAACACATTTTGTGCCTGCCTATGAGGAGCTGTATGCCGGACTCAAACAGCTCAGGGGCAGCGGAACCAACGAGCTGGGTATTTATTATCTGCCAGAGGGACGAAGGTACTATGAATATCTGGTGGACAGCAGCATTTATACCTCTTTTTCCTCAGTTAACGATCTGCGCAAGGCGATAGAGGAGCAGCTGGAAAAAGACTGGGATGCTATTGTGGAAGTGTTGGATAATAATCCGGACGGACTGGAGGAGATGTGGGAGGAAAGCTTTTTCAGCGATGACCCGGAAACAGTGCTGACGTATTTGAAAAAAGAAGTGGAAAAGGCATATCCTGCGCTGCCGGAAAACGGCTACCAGATCAAGTATGTTCCGGAGAGCCTGGAAGCCAGCATGAGCCCGGCCTTTTACCTGACACCGCCCATGGATATGCCGCAGAACAATGTGATTTATATCAACAGAGGGAGCGGCAGCTATGATGTGCTGACGGTGCTGGCCCATGAGGGCTATCCGGGGCATTTGTATCAGAACGTTTATTACCTGGGCAGAGAAGTTCCGGAGGTAAGGCATGCGCTTAATTTTACGGCATATTCTGAGGGCTGGGCCACTTATGTGGAAAACCGCTCCTATCTGTTTGAAGACAATGGCCTGGGGAACGTGATGGGAGAGCTTATGAGGCGGGATTCCTCCGTTACAAAGGCGGTTTATGCGCTGCTGGATATCAGAGTCAACTATGAAGGCTGGAACCGGGAAGAAACGGCTTCTTTTCTGCAGCAGATTTATAATCTGGACGAGGATACGGTCAATGAAATCTACGATGCCCTGATTGCCAATCCCGGCAATTATCTGCAGTATTATGCGGGATGCCTGGAAATAGAGAGGATGCGCGCGGAGGCGGAGGAGAAGCTGGGAGCCGCATTTGATGAGAAGGCATTCCATACCTTTATACTGGATATGGGACCGGCGCCGTTTACCATTATACGGGATTATTTTGATGAATGGCTGAAGGAAGCCAAAAAAGGGAGGGCGGCCGAAAGGCCGCCTGACTTATAAATTTTTTTGTCTTAGAAAATCCTTCATATATTTTAGTATAATGCAGAGATCCTTTACTTCATCATTAGAACAATCAGTTATAATTTCGGCTATTTCATTTTGGACAATTGGACGGGATTCAACAAAACTGTCGAATAACAGCTCATCAACGGTGGTATGTAAAGTATTGGCGATTTTAACAAGGCTTTCTAGGCTTACTTTAGTTTTACCAGTTTCTATGTGGCTGACGTGGGGAATTGATAAATCTGTTAGTTCCGCAAGTGTTTCCTGGGTCATTTTTTGCTGCAGTCTTTTTTTGCGGATTCTGTATCCGAGTTCGTTGTAATTTAATTCCATTTTCTACCTCCTATGTACATTTCATACCTAATTATTCTCTTTTTTAGAGAATTGTTAAAAAATTCCATTTTATATTGTATGCACAAAATGTGGAATAATAACATTATCTGTAAAGATATTATGTTGTCTTAATTTAATATCATGGGAAATAATGGACAAAAAAAAGATATCATGTTATGATAAGTGTAATTGAATTTCAGAATGCGAAAAGAGGTGGGCCAATGTCGGAACATACAGAAAAGAAGATGACTAAAAAAAATCAATCATTGGAAAAAGGTCTTGCAATAATAGAATATATGTCTAAATACCAGGAGCCAATCAGACTTCAAGATCTCGCAGCCGGGCTGGAAATGTCTGCAAGTACGACATTACGTTTCCTTATTACCTTAATGGAAAATGATTATGTAGAACAAGATGCAACAAGCAGATATTATCTTACTTATAAAGTTTGTAGAATTGCAAGCCGTGTAAGTGAAAGTAATTCTTTGACGATGATAGCCAGAGAATATATGAAAAGACTTAGTGAAAAAAGTAAAGAATCAGTTTGTCTTGCAGTAGAAAAAGAAGATACAATCGTTTATATAGAAGTGGTTCATGGGCCGGATAAACTTATGAAAACGTTGCAGAGAATTGGAAATATAGCACCAATGAACTGCACGGCAATTGGTAAGCTACTTCTTCTAAATAAAACGGATGAAGAACTGGATGCTTATTTTGCAAGAAATCAGTTCGAAGTTTATACCGGAAATACGATGGTTACAAAAGATGAATTGATGCCTGTACTTGAGAAAGCCCGTCTGGAGGACATGGCTTTTGATAATGAAGAATGCGAATTGGGAGTAAGATGTGTAGCTTTGCCGATTCGCGATTATACTGGAAAAATAATTGCTGCTATGAGTATAACAGGAACAGTTTACAATCTGTCTGAAGAGTTTATGCAGGAAATTATGCCGGATTTCAGAAATAGTATAGAAGAGATATCAAGGATATTAGGATACGAAAAATTACAGTAAATATAGAACTATACGTAAAAAAGGGCCTGTAGGAGGCCCTTTTTTTATTGGATTTTCAGTATTAGATACATAAAGGTATTACTACAGTGGACATACATTCTGTGGTTGCGCTTTTAAATAAAGCCTTACATTTTCAAAGACTATCTCAGCTCGTCTATTCATGGATTCTTTTGTTGCATAGGCTATATGGGGGGTTAGAACTGTGTTGGGAGCTGAGAGCAGAGGATAATCAAGGGAAAGAGGCGGCTCCATATCGTAAACGTCTATACCTGCTCCTGCTATCTTCTTAGCTTTTAAAGCTTCGGCCAGAGCAGTGTTATCAACAACCGGACCACGGGCACAGTTTATAAGAATAGAACTGTCTTTCATAAGAGAAAGGCGGGATTGATTTAACAAATGATATGTTTCGGGAGTGCTCGGAATATGCAAGGAAACGATGTCACTTATTCTCAGAAGTTCCTCAAGTGAATAATAAGTAATACCCAAAGCGGTAGCCTGAGAGGATGCAGAACGTGAATAACCTATAACCCGTGCACCAAAGGCCTGGAACAGGCGTGCAGTTTGCAAACCAATTTTTCCAGTACCGATTATACCAACAGTTTTACCTGAGATTTCCATGCCGGTTAATTGTGCCCCTGTTTTTGAGATTCTTGTTGCAGTATTACAGGCAAGTATAGATCTGTAAAGGGTGAGTGTAAGACAGACAGAAAGTTCAGCAACAGATTGATTTGAATAATTGGCACTATTGCATATAGTGATATTTTTGTTACGGCAGTAATTTAAATCAATATGGTCTATTCCAGTAAAGGCAACTGAGAGCATTTTTAATTTAGGGTTCTGCCTCATAATCGTACCAGGATATGGTGTGTTTGCAAGCATGACAATATCACTATTTTGTGAACGACGAATTAGCTCCTCAGCATTTTCGGGTTTTTCATTATAATAGTTGAAAATATGACCTTCTGTTAGAAAGGGAGCTGATAATTTTGCGATTAAGTCTTCACTAACTCCCAATGGTTCTATCAAACTAATCTTCATTTTATATTCCTCCTGTTTTAAAATATAAAATAAAGTTGTGATATGTGAAATACATTTATTATAGTATTCACTACTTTATATGTCAATGCTTTTCATGTGTATTTAACTATATACAAAAAATGTTGTTTTAGTTAAATAAAAATGTTGACATTGTCTAATGCGTGTGATAACATTTTAATAAATAAAGTTGAATTTTGATATGTGAAATCAATATTTTTAAGAAAGGAGGGATGAAATGAATGAAAAAATATGTATAGCTAAAGAAATACAAAAGGATAGTCTGATACAACTTTTTCTAAGTAAGCTGCAGGGCATATTATTAGAAAGAGGATATAAATTTAAAATAGCTGAGCCTGTAGAAAATTATTCAGAGTGTAGTATTTATCTGACTATAAATAACGATGGTATGGATGCGTTTCATATTTATACTGAGGATAAGCATCTCGTAATTGAAGGAGGGGGATATAGAGGATTAGCCTATGGAATTCAAAGCTATACTGAATGGCTGCTTGAAAATAAGGAATTGAAATGGTATCAAATTGCTGAGATTAGTGAAAAACCAGCTGTTAAAATCAGGGGTATTGATAAATTTATTATGAATAGTGATGACGAACAGTGGTGGATGAATAAATCCTATTGGTGTGATTTTATCAGTTTTCTGGCTAAGTGCAGAATAAACAGATTATGTCTTGCAACAGGTTTTGACACGGAGTATTTTTCTCCGCCTTATCCTTTTCTTTTTTCAGTGGAAGGTGATGATGGAGTAAGTATAAACAAGGAGATAGACAGAAGTAGTTATCTGGGATCACTTCGTATGATAGGACATCTATGTCATGAATATCATTTGGAATTTTCTTTTGCAATATGGCAGCAACAGCCTTGGCAGAGAGGCCCTGAGCGGATGGTATTTGGACTTGATACACAGAATAAGTTATGTGAATACTGCTGTAAAGGAATCAAAAAGTTGTTATATGAATGTCCTGAAATTGATACCATACAATTCAGAGTGAATCATGAATCCGGGGTGGGAACAGAAATCAGTGCGGAAGATTACTGGTTAAAGCAAATAGAATCTGTTGGTGAAGTGAATCGTTCGGGACGGAAGATAAATTTGGAACTACGTGCAAAAGGGATGACAGACCGTATGATTAAGCATGCGGAAAAAGAAGGGTTATCACTTATGATCTCGACCAAATATTGCTGTGAACATGCCGGCTTGCCTTATCATCTTTCCCGGATGAGAAAGCAGGAATTGGATTGGCTGGATAATCTGAATATGGCTAGGAGATACAGCTACTCGGATTTGTTGAAAAAACCCAGGAAGTATGGATTCCTATACAGACTTTGGGGAAACGGATCTTCAGATTTATTTACATGGGGAGATGCAGATTATGTAAGAAGATTTGTGGAGTCAATGAAATTAGGAGAAGCGGAGGGATATGAGGTCATTCCACCGCTTACATTAAAAGGTGGAAGAGAATTTGACAAGCATACACAATGGAAGCTTTTTAATGATGAAGAATTTCAGCCTCCTGGATGGGAAGATGAGAGATACTGGCTTTTTTATATGTTGTATGGAAGAGTTGGCTATAATCCAAATTGCAGAGAGTTTATATGGAAGAAGGAAATGACAGACAGACTTGGAGAGAATGCGGAAATAGCTTTGGAAATCATTTCATTATCAAGTAAAGTTATCCCATTCATAACAAGCTTTCATTTCCCGGAGCATCCTCAGCTTTGGTATTGGACAGAAATGAGTACTGGGGCAGCTCTGTTCCCAGAAAATAACTTTCACCCAGATTTTAAAAGAGAAGGCGATACTTATCAGGACACTTTACCATGTGATGAAGGACTGTTTTATTCTGTGTCCGATTATGTTAAAGCGGCAGGAAAAACAGATGGAAGATATACGCCCTATCAGATATATGACTGGCTGTCGCAAATATGTATCAGGTTAAAGTCTCTCTTGAGGACAACTGAAAATAAAAACGGCAACTGGGAGTGGAAAGGAATCCTGCTGGATGCGGAAATGCTCTTAGAACTTACTGAATTTCACAGACATAAACTACTGGCGGCAGTAGGATTGAGTTATTTTCTCAGCAGGGCTGATGGAACCTATTTAAAGGCATCTGTCAGAAAAATGGAAGAAGCGCTTCGGCATTGGAAAAAGTTATCTCAGCTTGGAAGAACATATCATGATAATTTATTGTTTGGAGCCGGTATCGATTGTCATAGAAGAGGGAATTGGAGTGATTATCTTCCGGAAATTGAACAGGATATACTTAAACTAAAAAAACTTGCAGATAATCATGGAACGTCAGAGGAAGAATTATTACATAATATATCAGGAAAACGTCTTTTACTGTCTGATAATATTCCTGAGAGGCATAAAGCCGGAAAGAAATTAGAGATAGAAGTTTTGAATGTAGGTGATGATATAAATATGCTGTATATTAGATATCGTCATACAAATCAGCTTGAAGGATGTTTCCATAAGGCTAAGATGGAGAAGTCAGGAGGAACGTTTACCTATACTATTATGGGGGAATACCTTAGTCCTGAATGGGATCTACTATTGTATTTTGAAGCAGTTGATGAAAATGGTGATGGCATGGTGTTTCCAGGGATTGATAACACAACCCAGAAAATGCCATATAAGCTTATTACAATTTCTAGTTAGCCTGGGGTATTAAATTAATTATATTATTTAAGGAGGAAAGGGTTATGAAGAGAACAACAAGAAAAATATTGGCACTGGGTATTGCTACTGCAATGACTGCTATGGTAGCAGGCTGCGGAGGTCAGTCTGCCGGTGAAACAGGACAGACAACACAGCCAGTGTCTGCGGAAGGTAGTAAAGAGGCAGAGACGGCCGAGGCTGCCAGCCAGGGTTCATCACAGGAAAGCGCAGGAGAGGCAGTTCATATTACTTGGTATGAATCATCTGATAATGAGTCCTATGCAAGTGCAATTGCAGATGCATTTAATGAAAGTCAGAGCGAGATATTTTGTGAAGTAGTACTGATCCCAAACGATGATTATAATACTAAAACAAAGACAATGCTTACCGGAGGAAGTTCAGATATCGATGTTTTTCATGTAAACGGTGTGGCATTAGCGAATTCTTATGGTGCTAATGAAGTGACATTGGATCTTGCTGAGTATATAAAGGATACGACACTTGATATTGAAGCACTGTCCGGAAAATTGGCATTCTCCACCCTTGATAATGGCTATGTGGCAGCAATGCCAGAAGGCTGGGGCGGTTGGTTCCTGTATTATAATAAAGATGTTTTTGATAAGGAGGGAATTCCTTATCCTGAAAATCTTACATGGGATGAATATGCTGAACTCGCGGCAAAAATGACACATGAAAATGGGGACGGAAGTAAGCAGTGGGGAGGCTACTATCCTGCATGGACTTTGAATCTGTATGCGCTTCAGCATATGAATTATTTAACTGATGAGGATCAAACATATACACAGGAAGCACTGGAATTGTTAAATCGATTCTATAATGAGGATAAATCCCATATGGATATGGCAGAAATGACAGCTACTTCTGCAGCTCCGGTTCCCATGTTTGAGACAGGAAATGTAGCAATGATGATTAATGGTGCATGGGCAATTGGACAGTTGGACGATGATACAAAGAGTGGTGCCAATACTATAAATTGGGATATGACCTATTTGCCGACACCTGAAGGTGTAGCACCTAAAACTACAGTTGGTGGTATTTCATATGTTGGAATTAACGCAAATTCTGCAAATCCGGATGCTTCCTGGAAGTTTATAGAGTTTCTGGTTGGAGAAGAAGGCGCAAAAATTTATGCGAGCTACGGAAACCTTCCGGCTTATGTCAATGATGAAATCGGGAAAAAGTATATTGATTACTTTGGATATGACTGTTGTTCTTTGCTATTTGATGAAGAACTGACTATCAATGCAGAGCAGGGTAAGGATCCCAATTACAGCAATTATCTGGATGTGTTTAAACAGAATGCGGAGCTGTATCTGCTGGGTGATGTATCTATTGACGAATGTATGGATGGCTTCAAGGAAGATAAGGAGTCAGTTGGCCAATAGTGATTGATAATCGGTTCCTTCTTTAAGCAATTTTAAGAAGGAACCGATTATTCATAATATGAGGATAGAAGGTGTTGGATATGACAAATAATAAAATAAATGGTGCAAAAAAGAAAGAATGGATGTGGGGATATCTGTTTGTATTACCTAATTTGGTCGGATTCTGTATTTTTTTTGTATTACCGGTGATATATGGTTTGGTAGTAAGCCTTACAAATTATAATGGTTTTAAGAAATTTGATTTTGTAGGTATTCAAAATTATACACATTTATTTAAGGATAAATTTTTTATAATAGCCTTGAAGAATAATATATTCTATTCTCTTCTATTTGTACCTCTTACAATTTTCTTGGCATTGATTCTGGCGCTCGCGCTGAATAAACCTAAAAAACTGAATGGATTTTTCAAAACAGTTTTTTATTTTCCTTCTATTACTTCAATTGTAGCCATTGGTATTGTGTGGGCAATGATAATGAACCCGAGTTCAGGACCGTTGAATATGATGCTGCGCGCTATTGGAATTGAAAATCCTCCGAAATGGATAGCTTCTTCCGATACTGCATTGATATCTATCATAATTATTATGGCATGGAAGAATGCCGGCTATTATATGATTATGTTTCTTGGGGGACTTAAAACAATTCCATCACATCTTTACGAGGCTGCTAGGATTGACGGCGCAAATGGTTTTCAGCTTTTCAGATATATTACGTGGCCTTTGCTGTCGTCAACTACCTTTATGGTTTTTATACTTATTTTCATCAGCTCTTTTCAAGTATTTGACGCAATTAATATTATGACACAGGGAGGCCCCGGAAAAGCAACGACTGTTATAGTATACAGAATATTTACGGAAGGGTTTGAAAGTCTAAAATTTGGTTATGCATCTGCAATGGCATATTTTTTGTTCTTTATAATTTTACTGATAACTTTGTTACAGTTCTGGGGACAGAAAAAGTGGGTTTATTATGACTGATTAAAGAAGGGGCTGGGATTATGTATAAAAAAAGCAATAATATTGTTAGATACTTAAAAAAGGCTGTACTTTACTTATTTTTATTTATGGTTGCGGTAATTATGATTTTTCCCTTTTTATGGATGCTGGATGCTTCTTTAAAATATGACAGAGAAATTTTTGCCACACCATTCAGGCTGCTTCCGCAGTCATCAGACTCTATTGTTTATAACTATACTACTATTTGGGAAAAAATTGACTTCTTAAGGTGCTACCTGAATACTGCCAAATTAGCTGTTGTTATTACGGTATTACAATTAGTTACTTGTTCATTTGCCGCATTTTCTTTTTCACGTCTTGAATATCCGGGACGTGACAAATTATTTTTTATCTATCTTGCAACACTTATGGTACCTTGGCATGCAATAATGATTCCTCAGTTTATTATTATAAAGCAGATAGGACTATATAATTCTCATGGCTCATTGATTTTAACACAGGCTTTCAGTGCTTTTGGTGTTTTTCTGCTCAGACAGGGAATGATGTCAATTCCAAAGGAGATGGATGACTCGGCCAAGATAGATGGCTGTAATCCACCTAGAATGTATTGGAATATTATATTGCCGTTGGCAAAGCCAGGATTGGCGACGTTAACCATTTTTACTTTTAAAGGAGTTTGGAATGACTACATGGCCCCAATGCTATATTTGGAAGATAAGATTCTGTATACAATTCAGTTAGGACTGAAATCATTTAAGACGCAGTTCAGTATGGATTATGGGCTTACTATGGCTGCGACTGTATGTTCAGTAATTCCTATTATAATTGTATATATTTTTACACAGAAATACATGGTGGAAGGGGTAGCACATACCGGATTGAAAGGATAATTATGAAGAGGCAAAGGAAACTTGAAAATTGGGAATTGATACCTTCAGACAGTGATGTGAGGCCAGGAGAAGTCAGAAAATATATTTTTGAGAATGCATATACACATGGAGATAAATATTCAGTTCAATTTCCATTAGAAGTTCAGGAAGCATTAATTCAAACAGGAGTAATTAAAAGTAGTCTTTTGGAGGACGGTGACTCACGATATTGCAATTGGGTACAGGAAAAAGATTGGATATACCGTTGTCATTTTTCAGTAGAAGATATAGACAGGGAACAATATCTCATTTTTAAAGGGATAGATACTGTTGCAGATATATTTTTAAATGGAATATATCTGGGAAAAAGTGAAAGTGCATATCTGGAATATCGGTTTGAGACTGCAGGAATACTGAGATTCCAAAATACAATTGAGGTTTATATTCATTCTCCGGAAAAAATGCTCAAACTTTATGAGAAGGATATGCCAAAGGAATGGATTGGAGAAGTAGAGCCTTTGATGATGTTTAGGAAAGGCAGGGATTATGGAGCCAGATTTGGTTTTATGCCGGTTGGTTTATTTGATGATGTAATATTAGAGGAAGTTGATGAGACGGCTCTGGAATATGTGGATTACCGAATCTATTGGAATACTGATCAGACCAAAGCAAGACTCTGTTTCAAGGTAAAACTGATTGGAAAGAAAGGAAAAGATATAAGGGTTAAAATCAGGGTAGATGAAGAGGTAACGGAAAGACTGTGGGAGAAAGAGATTTGTGGATGGAAAACGGAGATAGAAGAATGTGAAATTGCCATTACCAATCCATTACTCTGGTGGCCTAAAAATTATGGCGGACAGCCCTTGTATAAGATAAATGTTACGCTTTATGAAAAAAATATAATCAGAGATGAATTTTTACAGCATACAGGACTTCGTTTTGTACGTATGATAGATTCTATGAGGTTTGAAGTAAATGGGAAAGAGGTACGGTTATGGGGAGCCGGTATTACTCCTATCTGTGGAATATCACATGGTTATTATGAAGACTATGCTAGGGATATGCTGGACAAATTGGAAAAATGTAATATGAATGCTGTAAGAATCTGGGGGCCTGGAAAGGCTAATCCGGATACTTTTTATGATGAACTGGATCGCAGGGGGATACTGGCGTGGCAGGATTTCCCTACAGGTACTTGGCAAATGCCGGATAATGAACAGTATAAAGCACTTTATAAAAAGGAAGCTGAATGGATGGTACAAAGGCTAAAGCATCATCCATCAATTATTTTGTGGTGTGGGGGCAATGAACACATTTATATGTGCGAGTTGGATGGAAAAAAAGGACGCAGGGGATTTGAAATGCTTTATGAGGGATACCGTGAGGTATGTCACCGTCTGGATCCTGACAGATATTATCATATTTCGTGCCCATATGAAGGTAAATATGCAAACGATCCATCCTTTGGGGATAGTCATGGCAGCCGGGCATACTGTGCATATACACCAGGCGAGGATTATGGAGTCTTTTTTTCAGAAGATATTCGGGTTTTTCCTCCTCAATATAAAAGTGCTGTCAGATTTATGAAGGAGGATATCTGGGAAGAAGGATATGTGGATTATAAACCTTTTGGAAAAGAATTTGCAATGCCGGAGGGGTGGAAAAAACATTTTTCAAATAATGGACATTTAAAACTGGGTCCTATACGGAAATTTTATGATGCAGAAAATGCAGAAGAGCTTATTTATAAGTATGCAGCGGCCGCGGCATGGGACTTATATCGTATCGGGGCAAATGCCAGAACAGGAAATCCAGAATATAAACAGTTGGAAAAAAGAAAACGTACGGGGCATTTATTTTGGAAATTTAATGATACATGGCCAAGATTTTATTGTGCGTTTTATGATTATTATCAGGAGTGCACTTTGCCCTATTATACTGTAAAACGCGTTTTTTCTCCTTTCCTTCTTCATATTGATGTAAAAGATCATTTGTATTTATGGGGTGTAAATGATACGGCTGAGGATATTTCTGGCGATATCAAAATAAAGGTATTTCATATTCTTCAAAATCAGGTTATTAATGAAATTACCTTCCCGGCGGCTTACGCTGCAGGACATTCTTCTGCTATTTGTATAGATGAATTAGGTCCAATTAATTGGAACTGTATTATATACGCTGAATTTACAAATGTTAATGAAAAGGTATCTGCCGAAGCTTTTGTAACAGATGAAAATATGCTTGCTTTTCCTGAAGCGAAGCTGGAGATAACGCTTAACGGCGATATCATTACCGTAAGTACTGATTTTTATGCCAGATGTGTAGAGCTAAAGGGGATATCGAATGAAGGGGATGAGTTCGGTTGGTATTTCAGTGATAATTATTTTGATTTATTCCCATTTGAAAGGAAAGAAATCAAAGTTGAAAGTCGGCATAGTGGCGGAAAAATTGAAGGAAAGGCACATTATTCAAAAAAAAGTTCCCAGGTATTATGGGGTATTTGAATATTCTTAATTAGGGGGATGAATGTGATAAAAGTGGATGAATTAAATCAAGAATTATATGTGCAGGAAGAGATTCCTGTACTCGACAGCTGTGATGTACTGGTGGTAGGGGGAGGGCTGGCCGGAGTTTCGGCAGCAGCGTCAGCAGCACAAAGGGGCTGTCGTACCATATTGATAGAAAAAAACACCTTTCTTGGAGGATTGGGAGATGGTACGATTGCAGACTGGGAATCCTCTGTGTTAAATGAATTTTGGGAGGATAGCAGGCGCGGTATAAGAGAAAGAACTGCCCAGGAAATGCTGGATTATTTAATAAAAAAATCGGTGGTTTTATATCTTCATACCATGGCTGTGGATGTGCGTGTTTCCAAGCAGAAGATAAAAGGAATAGTGGTTGCAACAAAAACAGGAATTATGGAAGTCCGTTCCAGGGTGGTCATAGATACAACAGGTGGCTGCTTAATATGCCACAAGGCAGGAAGTGAAGGTAATTACTTACAGGGACAGGCAAGGGCCTCATTTGGAATAGGAGGAATTAATTATGAAGTTGCAGCGGTCGAACTGAGGAAAAATGGAAACCTATGTAGTTTTATACAGAAGGAAAAAAATGGGGAACTTATTTTTACAATACCAGAAAGTATTTGCAAGGAATGGATGGAAATACCGATCCCCGAAAAGAAAATACGCATTTCTTATTATGGGGATTCTAAAATATCTGAAGTTTATGGTTTGGAAAGATCAGTTGATCTGTTGAACGAAGAAGAAATAGGAAATATCTATATCAATATGAATTTTGATTGTTACAGATTAGCAGAATTACTGCGTAATAAAGTCCCAGGGTTTGGTAATGCTTTTCTGGATTGGACCTCCCCATGTATAGGACTTAATGGTGGATTTTTCCCAATATGTGAAATGAATGGAGAAATACGGACTGTAAAGGGAATCAAAAATCTGCTTACTTTGCAATTTTCTGAAGGAGGAAATGATTATAATTTGGGAAAGACTCCTTCTGAAAAATGGGAAAACGGTAAAACGGCAGGTATATCAGCTTCCAAGCTTGGTATTTCTATGAGTGCTCCAGGAAAACGGAAGTGGATACATAGTGTTAAAATTCCAATATTAAAAAAATGTGATGTATTAGTTGTAGGAGGAGGTGCTTCCGGAATTGTAGCTGCAATTGCCGCAGCCAGAAAGGGTATGAAGACTATACTGGTTGAACGAAATCCATTGGTGGGAGGAGATATGCTCGCCGGAGGACTTTCCTGGCTTAGTTATTATAATTTATTCCGGGAATTTCAGGTAGAAGAAAGGCAGCTTGTGTTTGGAATAGGCTACGAGATAGTTAGAAGGCTTGTGGAAATGGGTGGTTCACCAGGTTTTTATATTGATTATGCACCTTATACGCAAGAATCAAAGGGAACACATGGGGACAGAGAATGTATTAAGACACTTTTTTTGAAGATGCTTCATGAGGAACATGTAGATATATTGCTTAATACACTTTTTTTGGATGCACTGGTCGAGGAAAAGAACTATATAGATGGCAATGAAATAAAAGGAGCAATTGTTCAAAACAGAACAAATAGATTCGCAATTCAGGCTGGAGTTGTTATTGATGCGTCTGGAGATGGTGATGTGGCCTTCCGGTCAGGGGCCAATTGTAAGGAGTATGAATCACATGGTGTTGGAATGGCTTTTGGAGTAACGCATGTAAATTTTGAGAAGGCGTTAAATTTTGCTAGACAAAAGAATGCTGTTGCACATGAAGCATATGGGCAGACAGGAGAGATGCAGGGAAAGATTGTGAAATATTCTTTAAGAACTTATTTTATTCCAGAATTATATGAAAAGGTAAAGGAAAGCGGTATACATAACAGTTTTTGTATTGAGAGTAGTCACGAGGGGGAAGGAACTTATATAAATGGGGTGACTGTTCCGAACAGCAATATTATTGAGCCAGGAGCGGCCACTAGAACAATTATTGACTTAAGAAGACGGTTATTTAAGTCGGCAGACTTCTTAAAAGAAAATATACCAGGATTTGAGGAGACTGAGTTGAATTGGTGTACACAAATTCCTGGTGCAAGGCAGACGCGATGTGTTGATTGTCGTTGCAGTATTTCGGCGGAGGATGTAACAAATGGGAATATACCGGAGGATACAATTGGCTTGTTTGGAGGACAGGATGGGCATTATGCAGGATATAAGATTAAAAATGGCGGTTGGTATGGCATTCCATATAGGGCACTGATTCCTAATTTTATCAGAAATTTGCTGGTTGTAGGAAGAATGCTTTCCGCAGATTGGGTAGCTTATATGTCAACTAGACTTAACGTATCATGCTTTATTCAAGGACAGGCAGCGGGAACAGCGGCGGCTATGGCAATAAGAAACGATTGTATTGTAAGTGATATCGATATTGAAGCCTTACGTGATGAACTGCGTAATGACGGTGTGTATTTGGGATAAAGGAGAGGATATACGTGGATATAGGTTTTATTGGGTTAGGAATAATGGGAAAGCCGATGGCAATTAATTTGCTAAAACACGGGTATATGGTAAGGGTTAGGGATATAAATAAAGAGGCAGAGTGTGAACTGGAAAAACTGGGTGCTTTACAGTATATATCAGTAGAAGAGTTTGTTGAGAAAAGTAATATTATTATTTTGATGTTGCCGGATTCTCCAAATGTGGAAAATGTGGTATTTGGTAATAATGGACTTTTGAATTTTTTATCTCCAGGTAAAATAATAATTGATATGAGTTCTATAAATCCGGATGTATCCCGAAAGGTTGGACAATTAATTGGTGAAAAAGGATGTGAATTTATTGATGCACCAGTCAGTGGAGGAGAACCAAAGGCAGTTGATGGTACATTATCTATTATGTGCGGAGGAAAAAGAGAAGTTTATAACCGAGTTCTGCCAATATTAAAGTCAGTAGGTACTTCAGTTACTTGGGTAGGGGATATTGGGAGCGGAAATATGTGTAAACTTGCAAATCAAATTATTGTTGCTGTTAACCTTGCTGCATTAGCAGAAGCATTAGTATTTGTAAGGAAATCGGGAGGCGATCCGGCAAAAGTTTTTGAAGCAATAAGAGGAGGACTGGCTGGTAGCCAAGTGATGGATGCAAAAGCACCTATGATTTAAGTAGTAATTATGTTCCAGGCTTTCGCATGGAGCTTCACGTAAAGGATTTAAAAAATGCATTACTGGCTGCCAAAACTGTTGATATGGATTTACCTCTTACCGATATGGTAATCAGTATGATGAAAAGCCTTTGTCAGGAGGGAAAAGAGAAGTATGATCATTCAGCATTGATTCAGTATTATGAGGAGATGAAATGAATTCAGAGGAGTTTAATTTAAAAGAATTTCTAAATGACGGTTGACTTTGAAAAAACACAATGCTAAGATACAGGTAAACAGACAAAAGCAATGAAGGAAAGAGTAGCCTTGCATCAGCGTAACCAGAGAGAAGGGCATCAGCTGAAAGCCCTTTTGCGAATGAAGAAGGTGAAGACCATTCCGGAGCCGCCATGTGAAGGCTGTCCGGGCAGATGCCGGTCAGAGATAAATATGGACGTATATCCGCGTTAAGGATTAGGATTTGAAAGAATCTGAAGTGAAAAATTAAGGTGGAACCGTGCAGGATAGTGGGAAACGGAACCGGCGGAGGCATATTCAGTAAGTGCTTCAGGATATGCGGGCCGAGCCCGTTAGGAACAGAAAAATTATTGCACCCTTAGGAAAAGCAGCGATGGCTGTTTTTGCTGAGGGTGTTTTTTAATGCAGATAAAAGAAAAGGAGAAGAGAAAAATGGATGTTATTTTAAAGGATGGAAGCTTAGGCGAACAGAGCTTTGAAGACAGGGATGGGGCAAGGACCTTCCGTCATACGACTTCTCACATATTGGCGCAGGCCGTAAAGAAGCTGTATCCGGATGCAAAGCTGGCAATCGGACCTGCGATTGATGACGGATTTTATTATGATTTTGAATTCAGCAGCCCTATTTCCAGTGACGATTTCAAGGCAATTGAAAAGGAAATGAAGAAGATTGTGAAGGAACGGCTGCCAATGGAACGTTTTACCCTTCCCAGGGAAGAGGCGATTGCGCTGATGAAGGAGAGAAATGAAAGCTACAAGGTGGAGCTGATTGAGGATCTGCCGGAGGATGCAGTCATCAGCTTTTTCAGGCAGGGTGATTTTGTGGATCTGTGCGCAGGGCCTCATCTTTCCAATACCGGCTATGTGAAGGCCTTCCGGCTGACCAGCCTGGCGGGCGCTTACTGGAGAGGCAATGAGAAAAATAAGATGCTTACGCGTATTTATGGAACCTCCTTCCCGGATAAGGAACAGCTGGAAGCGCATCTGGCAAGAATTGAGGAAGCAAAGAAGAGGGATCACAGGAAGCTGGGAAAAGAGCTGGGACTCTTCACTCTAATGGAAGAAGGCCCGGGCTTCCCGTTTTTCCTGCCCAAGGGTATGATGCTGAAGAATACGCTGATTGATTACTGGCGAAAGCTGCATGAAAGAGAAGGATATCAGGAGATATCCACGCCCATTCTTTTGAATAAGAAGCTTTGGGAGACTTCCGGGCATTGGGATCATTATCGGGAAAATATGTATACAACCGAGATAGATGAGGAAGAGTTTGCGGTAAAGCCCATGAATTGTCCGGGAGGTATGCTGGTATACAAATCCCAGCCCAGATCCTATCGGGATTTGCCGCTGCGAATCGGCGAGCTGGGGCTTGTGCACAGGCATGAAAAATCAGGGCAGCTCCATGGCCTGATGCGTGTCCGCTGCTTTACGCAGGATGATGCCCATATTTTTATGACGCAGGAGCAGATTACGGATGAAATCAAGGGCGTTATGCGGTTGATTAATGAGGTATACAGTAAATTCGGCTTTATCTATCACGTAGAGCTTTCCACACGTCCGGAAAACAGCATCGGCAGCGACGAGGACTGGGAGCTTGCAACACAAGGGCTGCGCAAGGCTCTGGAGGAAATCGGGATGGAATATGTGGTGAATGAGGGGGACGGCGCTTTCTACGGACCCAAGATCGATTTCCATCTGGAGGATTCCCTGGGGAGAACCTGGCAGTGTGGTACGATTCAGCTTGATTTCCAGCTGCCCATGCGTTTTGAGGCGGAGTATATGGGGGCGGACGGGGAAAAGCATCGTCCCATCATGATTCACAGGGTAGTGTATGGCTCCATTGAACGTTTCATTGGTATTCTGATCGAGCATTATGCGGGTAAATTCCCGTTATGGCTGGCGCCGGTGCAGGTGAAGGTACTGCCGATTTCCGAGAAATTCTTCGGTTATGCGGGAGATATCCTGCAGTCGCTCAAGGCAGCGGGAATACGCTGTGAGATGGATAACCGGGATGAAAAAATCGGTTATAAAATCAGGAGCGCACAGATGGAAAAGGTGCCTTATATGCTGATTGTCGGCCAGAAGGAGGAGGAGAGCCAGACGGTATCCGTAAGAAGCAGAGAGGATGGGGATTTGGGAAGCTTCGCTCTGGAGGATTTTGTAAGGAAGGCGGCAAAAGAGGCTGAAGAATAATATAATCTTTATACAATGAAAAAATACCCGGGGCGGTGATGCAGACGCCCCGGGTATTTGCTTAAATAATTACGGCAGAACCCGGATTTCATCCGGTGTGGTCTGCGCAGGGATGCTCATGGTCATTATCTGATACCAGGCCAGGACTTTGGTGCCGGGTGTCAGGTCGGCGGCTGTCAGTTCTTTTTTGCCGTCCAGGGTTTTAATGACGGTATTTTCACCGATAAAGTAGATGATGTCCCGGTCGGTAACATATGCGGGAGTGCCGTCATTCATGGAGGTAATTTCGGTGATGGTGGCATAGGTCGGTGCAGCCATATCTTCAGGGACCTGACAGATAACCAGCTCCGCATTGGAAATGGGAGGAAGGCTTCTTGTCATCATAGGGCTGACATAGGCGTAAAGGGTTTCGCCTACCTTCAGATCCTTCAGCTTCTTAGGAATACAGTCTGTGGCTGTGAGTATCAGGGTATCCTCATTGATATTCAGGACGATGCTGGAATAGGGATCGTTCTGATTGTCATTTTCCAGCATAACCTGATTGCCGTTGATTTCCGTAACCGTGCCGTATACCTGGATGGAGGAAGGCATGGTGGCTTCAGGCAGGGCGGACGTATCGCCGGTAGCATTTCCCACAGGAGCTTCGTCGCTCATTCCGGACGCCACATGGAGCAGACCAGGTTCCAGACCTTCTTTTTCCAGCTTTTCAAGCATTTCTTCAGCCTCCTGACTGGTTTCAAATTCTCCGGAAACAATACAGAAGCTTCCGTCCTGGGCCTTCACCAGACTGCTGTCCAGAGTGCCGAGGGATTCCTGCAGCAGCGCGGTTTCCTCTCCGCCGTCCATCGCGTCGGAGGACAGATAGAAGACCTCGCGGATTTCATCGGCAGTGTCTGCAGGAAAAAGGCTCAGCTCCAGATAGCCGTCCGCCGTTTGCTCCGTCAGCTGAAAGGCTGTATTAATGGAAAGTTCCACCACAAAGCTGACTGCGGAATCATCCAGCAGGATGCTGCGGTAAACATCTTTTACCAGAGAGGAGTCCATTAATTCTTCACTGAGGGCATCAAAGTCAAAATCACGCACATCATACAGGGTGAAAACAAGACGGTGGGGGGCCAGCTTTTCTTCCATTTTATAGACGGGAACCTGTGTATCGGCGTCTGTTGTCTGGCGGCAGGGAATCCGATAGACTTCCGCTGCCTGGGTCTCCACGGGCTTCTCATCGGAAAAGGCCTGGGGAGTCACCGGGGTGTCTTGGGAACGTGCGGCCATAGGCGTGTCGGGTGTCTGGGTATTATTGCTTCCGGAAAACGGAAGTATGCGGAAGAGAACCACGATACACAGGCAGGCGGCCGCCAGAGAACCGAAGCCTGTAATCCATTTTTTTTCCGTATATCTCTTTCCCCGGTCCAGCCCCTTCTGAATGGAAGCGGAAAGGGAATCGGGAAGGGGTATATTGTTATAGCTTTCTTTTCCTTTATTCATAACAGCATCTCCTTTCTTAAATGAGTCAGACCGATACGGCGCTTTTCAGCTTGCCGATGATGCGGTACAGACGTGTTTTCACGGTGCTTTCAGGCAGCTTCAGGGTTTCGGCGATTTCACGGAAGCTCCGGTCTTCGAAGTACTTCAGGATAATCAGCGTTCTTTCATCCGGCTGCAAAGTGTTCAGCGCCTGGTAAAGATCAAGGCGGTCGTCAACGGATAAATCCTCTTCCCGGGCAGGAAGGGTATCGTCCGGTACGATGAATTCGTATTTTTTCTGTTTTTTCAAAAGATCATAAGCACAATTGATGATGATACGGCTCATCCAGGTATCAAAAAATTCAGGATTTTCCAGTTTGCCCAGGTTTATAAATCCTTTGTAGGTAGCCTCTGATATAATTTCCAGGGCATCGTGCTCGTTTTTGACATAACAGAAAGCGAGACGGTAAAATTTTGCCTTGTTGTTTTCCATATGCTGTGCGAATTGTTTCTTGCTTAAATGTTGGCTCATGTGCCCCACCTTCTTTCTAAAAGTCTTGTTTTCGTCCCTTTACATCTGTTAGACTGCCCGGGGAACAAAAAAGTTTGCGTTTCATTAAAAAAAATGTTAAAAATTTAGGTAGTGGGCAGTTCCGGGGAAGCCGGACGGCTTTATGGCTTCGTCGTTGTCCTGTCCCGTCCCCGCCGGGGCGTCCCTGCTGTGTCTGTCCGGGGGGCGGGTGTTTTCTGCTGCCTTTCAGATTTGGGCCGTTTCTAAAAGTGGAAGGAAACCGCTTGGACGTCCCTGATTGCAGCATGAACTCGTCGCAGGCTCCTCAGACAATGCTGCATTGGCGGGATAAGCGGTTTCCTTCCGCTTTAAGAAACGGCTCCAAATCTTCAAAGGCATCTGAAAACACCCGCTCCCCCGGACAGGCACAGCAGGGACGCCCCGGCGGGGACGGGACAGGACAACGGCAAAGCATAAAGCCGTCCGGCTTCCCCGGAACTGCGCGCAGGTTGTAAGGGCGTTTTGTTCCTGTAGGTAATGAACTGAGGGAATACGTTTTTGTATTTTTTTGAATTGGTATGAGTGTTGTATACTTTGGAAGTTTATTGTGTAAATGTTGGGCGGAGTTAGTGTTGGTGGTTAGTATAGCATATTTTCAGCAGAAGAGACAGAGATAAAGTGAGTGTGGGGAGCAAAGATTTGGGGCTGTTTCCGGGGGATGGGGGCGGTTCTGCTTTCGGGTGTCCCTGGGTCGGGAGGCCGGTGGGGGGATTTTCCATGCCATGGGAGAAAATGGCGGAATTTCTTACTGCTCCCTGCGGCCGGTTCCCGGCTGTCCTTAACGGCTTGTTTGACGAGCGCAGGAAACATCTGATATTAATAAGAAAACGTTAACAGCGAGGAGTTCAGCCGTGTTAGCCGGGGACCGGCCGCAGGGAACAGTTAGAAATCCCCCATTTTTGAGGTTGGCAAGGAAAATACCCCCACCGGCCCCCGCCCCAGGGACACCCGAAAGCAGAACCGCCCCCATCCCCCGGAAGCGGCCCCAAATCTTTGCTCCCCGCACGGACGGGAAACCAATGGAGGATGAAGGGATGAGATTTATTATTTCACCGGCTAAAAAGATGAATGTGGACGGGGATACGATGGAGGCTGTTGGGAGGCCGGTTTTTTTGGAGAGGGCGGAGGTGCTTAAGGGATGGCTGCAGGGGCAGTCTAAGGAGGAGCTGCAGAGGCTTTGGGGGTGTAATGAAAAAATTGCGGAGTTGAATTATGAGAGGCTGCGGGGGATGGATTTGGAGAAGGGGGTGACTCCGGCAGTGCTGGCTTATGAGGGGATTCAGTATCAGTATATGGCGCCCCGGGTGTTTGAGGCGGGCGAGTGGGAGTATGTGGAAGAGTATGTGAGGATTTTATCGGGGTTTTATGGGATACTGCGGCCGCTTGACGGGGTGGTGCCGTACCGGCTGGAGATGCAGGCGAAGGGGAATCCGGGGGGAAAGGGAAATTTGTATGATTTCTGGAAGGATGCCATTTATGGGAAGCTGCGGGAGGAGACGGATTGTATTGTGAATCTGGCTTCCAAGGAGTATTCGCGGTGCGTGGAGGATTGGCTGACGGCGGATGTGAGGTATATAAGCTGTGTTTTTGGGGAAGAAAAGATAAGAGATGATAAGAGCGTACCGGGGAAAAAGGGGTGGCCGCCGGTGGTGCAGAAGGGGACGCAGGCGAAGATGGCAAGAGGGGAGATGGTACGGTTCGCGGCGCAGCAGGATATCAGGGACTGGAGGGAGCTGAGGGGCTTTAACAGGCTGGGATATGAATTCAGGGAGGAGTATTCCTCGGAAAGTCAGCTGGTGTTTGTAAAAAAGAAGGATTAGGTGCGGTCCGTATCCCCTTTGGCTTTCTGCTGTAACGGTCTGCTCACCGGCCTCTTTGCCGGCCTGCACCTGGAATTGCGAGGAGGGCGGATGAGAGCGCTATTTGACAGAGGGAGGATCAGGCATTAAACTAAAGAATGAGGAACAGCGGTTCGGGTGGCTGAAACGTTAGAAACAGGAAAGGAAATGGATTGAGATGTACGTGATAGCTGGGCTTGGTAATCCGAAGCGGGAGTATGAGAATACCCGGCATAATGTGGGATTTGATGTGATAGATGCCATTGCTTCCAAATATGGAATCAGGGTGATTGAGAGGAAGCACAAGGCCCTTGTGGGCAGGGGCTATATTGACGGGATGAAGGTGGTGCTTGCAAAACCGCAGACTTTTATGAATCTGAGTGGTGAAAGCATCCGGGAAATCATAGACTATTATAAGGTAGATCCTCAGTCAGAGCTGGTGGTGGTGTGCGATGATATCAGCCTGGAGCTGGGACAGCTGCGTATCCGGAAAAAAGGAAGCGCAGGCGGGCATAATGGATTGAAAAATATTATTGCCCAGTTGGGGACGGACGGCTTTGCGCGGATTAAAATGGGCGTGGGCAATAAGCCGGAGGGATATGATCTGGCGGATTATGTGCTCGGACATTTTACCGGCGCGGAGCGCAAAATCATGGATGAAAGCATTGGGTATGCGGTGGATGCTGCCGTGACCATGCTGGAGAAGGGGCCGGACGAGGCCATGAACAGATTCAATGGAAAGCGGGCAGGCGGGGAAGGTAAATGAATGCGATAACAGCACCGTTACGGGAACTGGCGGAATTTGAAGAGGGTCAGGCGCTTCTGAAAAAGGAGAGGGCCTGTATCGGCTTTACCGGATGTGTGGATTCCCAGAAGCTTCATATGGCGTATGGACTCAGCGATGGTTTCCGGTATAAAATCATCGTTACTTTCAGTGATTTGAAGGCGCGGGAAATTTATGAGGATTATCAGTTTTATGACAGGGATGTGACCCTGTATCCTGCGAAGGATCTGATTTTTTACCAGGCGGATATCCATGGGAACCAGCTGGTGACGGATCGGATGAAGGCGCTGCGTAAAATTATTGAGGGGAAGCCGCTGACGGTGATCACCACCTTTGCGGCGTTGATGTCCCCCCAGGTGCCTTTGGAGGAAATCGCGGCGTCGGTCATCCATATTGACGGCGACAGCAGGCTGGACGAGGGCAGTCTCGCCCGCAGCCTGACGCAGATGGGATATGAAAAAAATTATCAGGTGGACGCGCCGGGGCAGTTTTCCATCCGGGGCGGGATCATTGATATTTTTGATCTGACGGAGGAAAATCCATACCGTATCGAGCTGTGGGGGGAGGAAGTGGAGTCCATCCGCAGCTTTGACCTGCTCAGCCAGCGCAGTGTGGAGAAGCTGGCTAACGTGGATATTTATCCGGCGACGGAAATGATGCTTTCCGGGCAGCAGAAGGAGGAAGGGCTTCGGAAAATTGAGAAGGAGGCGAAGGCCTTTGCCGGGAAGCTTCAGGAGTCGTTCCAGACGGAGGAGGCGCACCGGGTCAGGACGCAGGTGAAAGAACTGCGGGAGCAGGTGCAGGAGTTTTCCCAGATTACGAACCTGGAAAGCTATATCCGGTATTTTTATGAGGAGACGGTTTCGTTCCTGAAGTTTTTCCCGGTGGGGGAGACCTGTGTTTTTATTGATGAGGCGCTGCGGGTAAAGGAGCATGCTTCAGCGGTTGAGATGGAATTCAGGGAGAGCATGGGGCACAGGCTGGAGAAGGGCTATATTTTGCCGGGACAGGCGGATCTGTTGTATGGCTTTGAGGAAACAGCCGGGTTTCTGCAGAATTTAAGGTGTGTGCTGCTTTCTTCCATGGACAGTAAAAATGCGCTGCTGAAGCCGCAGAAGAAGTTTGATGTGAATGTAAAAGGCATGTCCTCCTATAACAGCAGCTTTGAAGCGCTGGTTTCGGATTTGAAGCGGTATAAGAAAAACGGCTTCCGGGTGCTTCTGCTTTCAGGCTCGCGGACCAGGGCGAAGCGGCTTGCGGAGGATCTGCAGGAGCAGGGGCTGTCAAGCTTTTACAGCGAGGATGGGGATCGTGAGGTAAAATCCGGAGAGGTCATGCTGTATTACGGGCATGTGAAGCGGGGGTTTGAGTATCCGCTGCTGAAATTCGTGGTGATCACGGAGAGTGATATTTTCGGTTCGCAGCAGAAGAAAAAGAAGAAGAAAAAGAAGTTTGAAGGCCAGAAAATCAATGATTTTGCCGAACTGAAGATCGGCGATTATGTGGTGCATGAGAGTCATGGTCTGGGCATCTATCAGGGGATTGAAAAGGTTGAGGTGGATAAGGTTGTAAAGGATTACATCAAGATTTCCTACCGGGACGGGGGAAATCTGTATGTGCTTGCCACGGGGCTGGATGTGATTCAGAAGTACGCGTCCTCCGATGCTGCCAAAACGCCCAAGCTTAACAAGCTGGGCACCCAGGAATGGAGCCGGACCAAATCCAAGGTGCGCAGCGCTGTGGATGAGGTGGCAAAGGATTTGGTGGAGCTTTATGCCGTCAGACAGCAGAAGGAGGGATATCCTTATTCCAGGGATACAGTATGGCAGAAGGAGTTTGAGGAGTGCTTCCCGTTTGAGGAGACGGAGGATCAGCTGGCGGCGATTGCAGCTACCAAGGAGGATATGGAAAGCTACCGGATTATGGACCGCCTGATATGCGGCGATGTGGGCTACGGTAAGACGGAAATCGCCATCCGGGCCGCGTTCAAGGCCATCCAGGATGGAAAACAGGTGGCGTTTTTAGTGCCTACCACGATCCTTGCCCAGCAGCATTATAATACCTTTGTCCAGAGAATGAAGGATTTCCCGGTGCGGATTGATCTGATGTCCCGTTTCCGGACGCCGTCGGAGCAGAAAAAAACGGTGGAGGATCTGCGGAAAGGGCAGGTGGATATTGTCATCGGGACGCACCGCATCCTTTCTTCGGATATCCAGTTCAAGGATCTGGGGCTTCTGATCATCGACGAGGAACAGCGTTTCGGGGTGACCCACAAGGAAAAAATCAAGAAAATTAAGGACAATGTGGATGTGCTGACGCTGACGGCGACGCCTATCCCCAGAACCCTCCATATGTCGCTGGTGGGCATCCGGGATATGAGCGTGCTGGAGGAGCCGCCCAACGACAGGCTGCCGATCCAGACGTTTGTATGTGAGTATAATGAGGAGATGGTACGGGAGGCCATTGTCAGGGAGCTGACCAGGGGCGGCCAGGTGTATTATGTGTATAACCGGGTCAACAATATAGCTGATGTGGCGGCCGCGCTGCAGCAGCTGGTGCCGGAGGCTGTCGTGGCCTTTGCCCACGGGCAGATGAAGGAGCATGAGCTGGAGCGGATTATGTATGATTTCATTAACGGGGAAATAGACGTTCTGGTTGCCACCACGATTATTGAAACCGGGCTGGATATTTCCAATGTGAATACCATGATCATTCATGACTCCGATCAGCTGGGGCTTTCCCAGCTCTATCAGCTGCGCGGGCGCGTGGGGCGTTCCAACCGGACCGCCTATGCCTTCCTGATGTATAAACGGGATAAGATGCTTAAGGAAATAGCGGAAAAACGTCTTTCCGCCATCCGGGAATTTACGGATCTGGGAAGCGGGTTTAAAATTGCCATGCGGGATCTGGAAATCAGGGGGGCAGGCAATCTTTTGGGACGGAAGCAGCATGGCCATATGGAGGCGGTAGGCTACGATCTTTATTGCAAAATGCTCAATGAAGCGGTGAAGAATCTGAAGGGCGAGCTTACGATTGTGGATTTCACCACCACGGTGGAGCTGGAGGCGGATGCGTTTATCCCGCCCTCTTATATTGTCAACGAGCAGCAAAAGCTGGATATTTACAAGCGCATTGCCGGCGTGGAAACCCATGCGGAAAGCGAGGATATGAAGGAGGAGCTGCTTGACCGGTTCGGGGAGGTCCCGAAATCTGTGGATAACCTGCTCCGGATTGCGCTGATCCGTGTATTGGCGCATGAGCTGTATATTACGGAAGTGAAGGGGCGGAACGGGGAACTGAAAATCACCATGCGGCCGGATGCCAATTTGAAGGGGGAAAACCTCCCTGTAATTTTAGGGAAGCATAAAAACAAGCTGACCTTCAGCGCCAGGGGGACGCCGGTATTTTTTTACCGTTATAAGAAATGCGGCGTTGTGGAAAAGGATGCGGAAAACCTGATCCGTCTGACGGAAGGACTGCTTGCCGATATGAAAGAGATACTGGCGGGGAATTAGGACGGCGTTTTTGCCGTAAGGATAGGAGACAGCAATGGATAAAACAGACTACAGGATTTTACGGATATTGAAGGAAAACGGCCGGGAGTCCGCCTCTGATATCGGAAAGGAAATTCATCTGTCCGTGTCGGCAGTACTGGACCGGATAAAAAAGTTGGAGGATTCCGGTGTGATAAAAAGCTATACGATTCTGGTGGATTCGTCAAAGCTGGGCAATGATGTGATCGCCCTGATGGAGGTCAGCCTGGAGCATCCCCGTTTTTATGATGAATTTACGGAGACGGTGAGGGGGATTGACGCTGTTGTGGACTGTTATTATCTGACGGGGGATTTTGACTTTAACCTGAAGGTAACCTGTGCGTCCTCGGATGAGCTGGAGCAGATCCACAGGAAAATTAAATCCATTCCCGGAGTTTCGGCCACCAGGACGCATTTTGCGCTGAAGGAAGTGAAGAATGTGTATGCGGCAATACCCGGGGAATAAGTACGGCGGCCTGATTGCCTGAATTGCTCCCTGTAAAAAAGGGGCGGTAACAGCCGGAAGGTTTCTTTCAAATTGCTGATTGATGCGGTATCGCAGGCAGGCCTGCGATAGACAGGAGGTAAACAAATGAAAAAGGTTCTTGTAGTGATTGACATGCAGAATGATTTTATTGACGGTTCTTTGGGAACTGCGGAGGCGCAGGCCATTGTGGGAAAAGTGCTTGAGAAAATAAAGGCCTATCCTGCGGACCGGATTTACGCCACCAGGGATACGCACGGTGAGAATTATCTGGAAACGCCGGAAGGAAAGAGCCTTCCGGTGGTTCATTGTGTGCGCGGCACCGACGGCTGGCAGATCCGTCCGGAAATTGCCAGGGCCATGCCGGATGCAGTCATTGTGGATAAGCCCACCTTCGGTTCCACGGCGCTGGCAGAGCTTCTTTTTGAGGAAAATAAAAAAGAAACGCTGGAAATTGAACTGGTGGGGCTGTGCACCGATATTTGTGTGGTGTCCAACGCGCTTCTTCTTAAGAGCTTTATGCCGGACAACCGGATCGCAGTGGATCCTGCATGCTGTGCGGGAGTGACGCCAAAGAGCCATGAGGCGGCCCTTCTCACCATGAAAATGTGCCAGATAGCCATGGAAGGGCAGGAACAGGCATGAAAATCATATATCAGATAGGTATTATTTTTTCCCTGTGCTGGGTGAGCCAGATTGTGGAGGCGCTGCTTCCCATTGACTTTCCCGCCAGCGTTATCGGGATGATTCTGTTGTTTGCCCTGCTCGTATTCCGGGTGCTGAAGGTGGAGCATATCCGGGAAAAGTCGGATTTCCTGCTGGCAAATATGGCTTTCTTTTTTGTGCCTGCGGGGGTGAGCATTATCAATTATTTTGATGTTTTAAAGAGCAGCGTGGTACAGCTTCTTTTGATATGCCTGTTCACTACCGTGCTTACCTTTGCGGCTACGGCAGGGAGCATACGGCTGACGCTGAAGCTGATGAACCGCAGAAAGGGAGGGCAGGAAAATGGCTGAGCTGACATCTTCTCCCTTTTTCGGCATTGCCCTGAGCATTATTGCCTTTTCCATCGGGGTATGGATTCAGAAGAAAACAGGGCTTGTGGTCTGCAATCCCCTGATTATTGCCATTGTGCTGGTTATCGGGGTGCTACTGCTGTTTCATATCCCTTATGAGGCTTACAATGAGGGCGGAAGCATTATCAATATGTTCCTTGCTCCGGCCACCAGCTGTCTGGCGGTTTCTATCTATACAAGGGTGGAGCTTCTGAAGAAGAACTGGCTTCCTATTCTGGTGGGCTGTACTGTGGGTTCGCTCACCTCCATGGGGAGTGTTTTCCTGCTGTGCAGGCTGTTCGGCCTGGATGAAGCGATGACGAATTCCCTGCTCCCCAAGTCCGTTACCACGCCTATTGCGGTGGGAATTTCCGAGAGCCACGGCGGGCTTGTGCCGGTAACGGTGGTAGCGGTTATTATCACGGGCATTATGGGAAGCATTCTGGCGCCGTGGCTGATACGTATCTTCCGGGTGAAGGATTCCATGACGGCAGGCCTTTCTATCGGCGCGTGCAGCCATGCGGTAGGAACCTCCAAGGCAATTGAGCTGGGGGAGACGGAAGGGGCCATGAGCGGGCTGGCCATCGGTATCTGCGGGATACTTACCGTTGTATTTTCTTTGTTTTTGATGTGAATGGGACCAGGAACAGCCGCAGAAACGAAGCCGGCTGTTCCTGGTCCCTGAGGTGAGGCTGATTTGGGAAAAGCCGGTAGGGATATTGGGATTTTAATAAGAGAGATTGTGAGTGCCTTTCCAATGTGGAGGGCATTTTTTTGTGCTCGTTTTTGGGAGAGGGCTACCGGGAAAATTTGAGTTTTTTTGCATGAAAAATTACAGGTTACATGAATTTTTTAGAAAATGTACGGGAAATATTTAAAAGTTTTGGCGTATTGGGGAAACGGGGAGGATGGTAGAATCTTTCTTGAAAGCAGGGCGGAGGCCGGAAAGGACTGAGGATGGAATTATGAGGAGAACGGGTGAAAAGAGGCGGATGACGGCCAGGGACAAGCGTGGAAAGAAGATGTTTTTTATGATACTTCCTTTTCTGATCCTGAGCTTTATGTTTTCGTATTTTCCGCTGCATGGTTGGATTTATGCTTTTTATGATTATAAGGCGCCGCTGAAGCTGAGTCAGTGTCCGTTTGTGGGACTGAAATGGTTTCGGATGTTTTTCAGTAACGGAACGCAGCTGGCGCAGCTCTGGCAGGTTATGAAGAATACGTTTGCCATGAGCTTTCTGAGCATTGCCACTTCGGTGTTGCCGTTGATGTTCGCAGTTTTTTTGAGTGAGATTAAGTGCAAGTGGTTTAAGAATATCGTGCAGACGATGACGACGCTGCCTAATTTTATCAGCTGGGTACTGGTCTATTCCGTGGCATTCAGTTTGTTTTCCAATACGGGTATGGTGAATACGCTGCTGCAGAACCTGGGACTGACTACAGAGGCGGTAAAGTTTTTGGACAGTGATTCTCATACATGGCTTTCCATGCTGCTGTGGCATACATGGAAGAGTCTGGGGTGGAGCGCCATTATGTATCTTGCCGCAATTGCGGGTGTGGATCAGGAGCTTTATGAGGCGGCGAGGGTTGACGGCGCAGGGCGGTTTAAGCTGATGAGACATATTACGCTGCCGTCATTGATGCCAACCTTTTTCGTCCTTTTGATGCTCTCTGTGGCGAACTTCCTGAATAACGGGATGGACCAGTATTTTGTATTTCAGAATGCGTTTAATAAGACGCATATCCAGGTGCTTGACCTGTATGTTTATAATCTCGGTATATCGGGAAGCAGTATATCCCTGGCAACCGCAATCAGCATGATGAAGAGTGTCGTAAGCGTTACGCTGCTGGTGTTCGTTAATTTTGTATCCAAAAGGGTAAGGGGAGAATCCATTATTTAGGAGGAGGCATATGAAGGCTTTGTCGATAGAAAGAGGTAAAAAGCGCTCAAAAGAGGATGTAATTTTCGGCGTGGTAAATTATACGTTGTTTGCGGTATTTACACTGATTTGCGTGTATCCGTTTTATTATCTGATTATTAATTCGCTCAGCGCCAATGATTTGAGCGGAAACGGCAGCATTAATTTTCTGCCGCGTCAGCTGCATCTGGAAAATTATAAGCAGGTGCTTCAACTGAAGGGGCTGGCAACCGCGGCGCTTGTTTCCGTGGCAAGGACGGCGATTGGAACGGTATGCACCGTGCTTGCATCGGCTTTTCTCGGGTTTATGTTTACGCAGGAAGGAATGTGGAAGAGGAAAATCTGGTACCGGATGCTGGTGGTTACCATGTATTTTAATGCGGGCCTGATTCCTATGTTTTTGACAATGCAGAATCTGCATCTGACCAATTCCTTCTGGGTATATATCATTCCTGTCATTGTACAGCCGTTTAATATTATTCTGGTAAAAACCTATATGGAATCCATTCCCAAGTCACTTCAGGAAGCGGCGGAAATGGACGGCGCGGGGCTTATGACGGTATTTATTAAAATCATACTCCCAACGGCTACCCCCATATTAGCGACCATCGCTATTTTTGCGGCTGTGGCTCAGTGGAACGCGTTTCAGGATACGTTGATTTATATTACGGATCAGAAGCTGTATTCACTGCAATATATTTTATATCAGTATATCAATCAGGCCAATTCCCTGGCAACCATGGTGAAAAACAGTAGCGGCGGCACTAATCTGAATATGGCAGCGCTTGCCACACAGCAGACGCCTACCTCCATAAGGATGACGGTATCGGTAATTGTAGTAATGCCTATTCTGTTTGTGTATCCCATGTTCCAGCGTTATTTTGTAAAAGGCATCATGATTGGATCTGTTAAGGGTTGATAGAAAAATTTATTCATAATATGATATGAGAAGGAGGTTCTTATGAAGAAGAAACTGGTGAGTATGGTTTTATGTACGGCTATGGCGCTGTCCATGATCACGGGCTGTGGGGAGAGCAGACAGCCTGCGGCATCGGCACAGCCGCAGGAGGCGGCCGGGACGGAATCGGACGGGAGCGCCGCAAATGGGAAATACAAGGAATTCCTGACGGTGGATGTGTTTGATTCCCAGGCAAATTATCAGGGAATACAGAGCGGCTGGTTTGCTAAGATCGTGAAAGACAAATTTAATATGGAACTGAATATAATTGCACCCAATGTGGCCGGCGGCGGGGATACCCTGTTCCAGACAAGGAGCGCGGCGGGTAACCTAGGGGATCTGATTTTTACCTCTGCTGACAGAGGCCGCCTTCAGGATCTGGTTACGGCAGGCCTGGTAATGGATATGACGGATCTGATAAAGGATGAAAAAAATCTGGAAAGATACAGAGATGCGATTGTGTATACCAACGCGGAGCTGGTGGAGGAGGAAGGGATTTATATGATTCCTTCGGAGGTTACCACACTGCCGCCGACAACGCCCATGGAGGGTACGGACTGTAACTCGGGCGTGTACCTGCGCTGGGATTTGTATAAGCAGCTGGGCTGCCCTGAGCTTAAGACTGTGGAGGATATGCTTGATGTATTGAAGCAGATGCAGGATCTGTGCCCGGAAAGCGATTCCGGGAAAAAGACATACGCATTTTCCCTGTTTAAGGACTGGGATGATAATGCAATGAAGCAGGGAGCATGGCTTCCCAGCCTTTATGGCTATCGTTTTATGGGAGATGCAGTATATTCAGCGGATGATTCTCTGCCGCCTCAGAGCCTGGTGGATGATAATTCTGTATATATCCGTAATCTGAGACTCTTTTTTGAGGCAAACCAGATGGGGCTTGTGGATCCGGAATCCACTACGCAGAATTATGATACCCTGTACAATAAATATAAGGACGGTGCGGTGCTTTTTTCTCCCTGGCCCTGGCTGGGACAGGCTGCATATAATGTGACAGAGCATGTTAATGAAGGAAAAGGCTTTATGGCCGTTCCTGTAGATGATATGAAGATTTATTCCTGGGGTTGTTATGCAAAAGGCAATCCAGCCAACAGCGCTATGATTGGAAGTAAGGCCCAGGATCCCCAGAGAATGGCTGATTTTATCGACTGGCTGTATTCTCCGGAAGGAATCAGCAACAGTGCGGGGCATGCGGTTACATTATCAGGCCCGGAAGGACTGACCTGGGAAATGAAGGATGGGGCGCCTGCCCTTACGGAGTTCGGAAAGCAGTGTCTTGTGGACGGAGATGCGCAGATGCCTGAGGAATATGGCGGCGGAACATGGAAGGATGGAAAACCGCAGATAGCGCTTAAAGCAATTTCAAGCGCGGAAATTAACCCGGATACAGGTCACCCATATGATTATACTCTTTGGGATTCATACACGGAGCTTAACAGCAACGATTTAATCAAGGACTGGCAGGATCACTACGGTGTAAAAACAGCTGTGGAATATTACCAGGATCACGGGCAGGTGCTGGTGGCACCCGGATGCTCCTATTCGGAACCGGCGGAGGATTCGGAAATTGCCACGATCCGTACACAGATCAATTCCACTGTAGTTGAATATTCCTGGAAGGCTGTTTTTGCAAGGGACGAAGCGGAATTTAACGAATATATCAAACAGATGCAGGATGTGGTCAACGGACTTGGATATGAAAGAATCCTGGAAATCGATATGCAGAAGGTCGAGGATCAGAAGGCCGAAAGACAAAAAGTACTTCAGTAAAGGAAGAAAAGCATGTATCAGATAAAAACAGACTGCCATGTGCACACCATATTAAGCGGACATGCGTACAGCACCGTAGAGGAATGTGCTATTTACGCGGCGAAGCAGGAATTGGAGGGAATCGTAATTACGGATCATTTCTGCCCGATCCGCGAGGAAGAATTCGGGGATAAAATCGTCCCGATTATCAACCTGACCGTACTGCCGCCTTATATTCAGGGGGTGCGGGTCATGCGGGGAATGGAAGCGGATATTCTGGATTTGGAGGGGCATCTGGCAAATTATAACGTGATGCATGACGGAAAAAGCGTACTGGAGGAGGCCTGGAAGGATTCGGAGCTGGTGATCGCCAGCGTTCACCGGGGGCCGGGGAAGATGGAAACGGATCGGGAGGATGTGCTGGGGAATACCGGGATGTATATAAAGGTTCTTCAGTATCCCAAGGTGAAGGTTCTGGGACATGTGGGAAGAAGCGGGTATCATTTTGATATGCTTCCTGTCATCAGAGAGGCCGGAAGGCTGGGAAAGGCGCTGGAAATCAACGAAGCGTCTTCCCGCTTCGGAACGCAGATCCCTGCTCTCTGCCGAAGGGTGGCAGAGCTGTGTGCGCAGGAGAACACCCGGATTATGGTGAATTCCGATGCACATTCGGCACATTCCGTCGGTATCTATGAAAAAAGCATCCATATGCTGGAGGAAATCCATTTTCCGGAGGAGCTGATAGCCAACCGGGATTTGGCTTCCCTAGAGGCTTTCCTGAAGGAATAAGGCGGGAAGTGTTAAAAAAGTAAGCAGAAGAATAACCAGTTAAAAAAGAGGGAATCCGCGGATGCGGGTTCCTCTTTTTTGCATCTCTTTCGCAGGCAAAAGGTTCTGTGTGGGAGGCAGATTAATCGGCAGGCAGCAGAGGAAGGCATAAATGGACACAGGTGCCTTCCCCGGGATGGCTGGTAATGCGCATATAATAGGGCGGGCCATAAATCAACTGGATTCGCTGCTGTATATTGTAAAGTCCGATACTGTCGGAGGAATCCGGACAGTTGGGGCACTCCAGCTTTTTTTCCAGCGCTTCCAGTTCTTCGGCCGTCATACCCTTTCCGTTATCCGAAATATCAATGTAGAGACGGTTGTCCTCCCGGGTATCCAGAGTCAGCCGGATCTGCCCGTTGCTTTCCGTTTCCTCAAGCCCATGCAGAATCGCATTTTCTACAATTGGCTGGAGAAGCAGGGGAAGAATTTTGTAGGAGGAAAGGGAAAAATTGTCCGGTATCCTGCAGGTATAATTGATCCGATCCTCAAAACGCAGCTTCTGGATTGCGAGGTAGGCAGAAATATAGTCAAGCTCCTTATCCAGCGTGGTGCTGGCAGTCCCTGTGTTTTCCAGGACATAACGCATTGTTTTCCCCAGAAGTTTGGCGGCGGAGGCAGTTTCCCGGTCGCCGTAATCAAGAGACATCATACGGATGGTTTCCAGAGAATTATAAATAAAATGGGGATTGATCTGACTGGCCAGCAGCTTATATTCCATTTGCTGCTGCTGGTTGATCAGCGTCTGTTCCTTGAGTTGGGCTTCATATACCTGTACCTCCTGCTGCTTGATATTATGGATCATCACTTTAAGCCCATGAAAGGTATCCGTCAGCTCATCATCGCCTTTAAAGGTATCGATGATATCATAATTTCCCTGGCTGGCATGCTGCATGGCAGTCTGTAGCGTGGTGACACGGCGGCTGAAGTAGCGGGTGGAATAGAGGATGCCGAACAGGGAAGCAGCCATGGCGGCGGCCAGTACCAAAAGACAGATGGCTCCGATTTTAAACAGTGAATCTCTGGCATGGAGGTCGATGGTGGTCAGGTAAAACTGTTCCTCGGTATGATAAGCCGGAAGCGTGGATATGCTGCCGACCTGCTTTTTATTCTGAAAGGGGATAAAGCCGTCGAAATGGTAGCCTTTTTTATCATAATCAATGGGCACAGGCTGGGCTTTTCCCTGGAAGGAGCGGCTGCTGGAGAAGAAGACTGGCTGTTCTCCGATGGAAATGGAGGTGAACAGGCTGTTGTTCTGAATCCGGTTTTTCAGAAAATTATTGCTCAGGCTGATTGCAAGAACAGCCCGGCTGTCAGATGGGGAAAGAGGGACAGAGCGTAAGAAAATAAGCTCGGGAGCGGCGGTATCCGCAGCCGGCAGAGAGCCGTACGCATCTATGCTCCCGGTTTCCCATGCCACGCTGCTGCTGATGGCAACGCGGGGGAACCATTCCTCCGTAACCCGGGTATCCGCCTGACGGAAATAACGGCTGTCAGGAATGGTGGGATTGTCCGTATAAATCAGTATGGAAGAAATGGCAGTATTGTTGGCAAGGAGAGTCGCCAGCCTGCCGTAGCTACTGCAGGCCGTCGCTGCTTCACCGCTGTCAGTAAAATCGGTGGTCAACAGCTGCTTCAGCTCTTCATCGCTAAAAAGCTCTTCGGAGATTGTATAGAAATTCAGCGTGGCATCAAGCAGGACGGATTTGGCCCGCAGATTATCGGAAACAGCCTGGGTCTCCGCCTGCCTGTAAAGGAAATTGATGGCATAGCAGGAAAGAAATACACCGATAAACAGAAGCGGAACCAAAATAACGGGAATCAGCATCCGATGCATATGTTTTTGGATTCTGGTATGGGAAGCATGTTTTTGCATTATGTAGGGATACTCCTTTTAGTTACGGAACTTTCTGCGGTATTCCGCGGGACTTTCTCCGACGATTTTTTTAAACTTGGTATGAAAATAGTCCACATTGCTGTAGCCTACTTTTTCTGCAATTTCATATACCTTCAGGGAGCCGTCCCTGAGAAGCTTCATGGATGCATCAATTCGTACCTGATCCAGATAGGCGGTAAAGTTCATGCCCATTTTCTGTGTAAAAAGCTTTCCCAGGTAGGCACTGTTGTATCCAAAAAGCGGCGCGATCCTTTCCAGCTTCAGGCTGCTCATATAATTATGCTGTATATAGTGAATCACGTTTTCCAGGGTGCTTTCCCGGGAGGTTGTCCCCAGGGAGCGCATGATCATTTCCGCCTGTTCGGAGAGGAAGGTTATAATTTCATAGAGATAGTATCTGGTGTTGATGAAATCAACTGCCCAGCTGTTGGGAGGAAAAGGAATGTCAAATGTATGGTAATGATAGCGTATGGACTCCTTAACCTGCAGGTACAGATCTATCAGAAAAAGACGTATTTCCTCAATGGGAGCTGAGGAAAGGTAAATCTGTTCCCGGAGGCTGTCCAGGCTTTCGGCCACCATTTCACGGTTCAGGGTCTGAATATAGCCAAGCAGTCTGTCCTGATACTCCTGCAGTGCGCCGATGCCGGAAGAAGTAAGAGATGTCCTGCGGGCCGGCAGTTGGTGGTAACCGAAGGTATGCTGCCCCTGATCACAGTAGAATCTCATTTTTAAAAGGAAGAGCGCCTCCTGATAGGACTCCGTGATTTCCTCGGGACGGTAAACTACATGGCCATAGGTAATGAAAAGGCTGTCCAGAGGCGAACCCTTCTGTGGCTTCACGTCGCGTTCAAAGCGTTCTACAAAATCGGAAAAACGGCGGATGGCAAAATCACCTTTTAAAAGAATCACCTCATTATTATCGATGGTTAAAGTGTCAAAGGAATGGTTATCCTCATTGGTAAGCCGGAGAAGATCGGAAAAACGGTAGGAGACTGCAGCGGCATTGTGGCTGTATTTTTCATAAATGGCGGCCTGGTAGCAGCCTGACAGCAATCCCAGCTCCTTCAGATCCTGATCGGATATGCGGGAAGAGCCGGTAAGCACATCACTCAGGATGCCATCCCTGGCTTTTTCACTGAAATATTCGATGGCAGAGGTATGCTTTTCCCTTACGGAAAGCTCGTCTGTCACTTTTTTCAGATAGTCGGTGAGTTCATCCTCATCCACGGGTTTGGAAATATAATATTTTACATCATACCGCATGGCCTCCTGCGCATATTTAAAATCGGAATATCCGCTGAGTATTATAATGATGCCGCGGTATCCGTCAGCCCTGGCAAGCCTGGCTACATCCAGGCCGCTGAGCCGCGGCATACGGATATCTAACAGTGTCACATCCGGATTTTTGTCAAGGATGAACCGCAGGGCATCCTCTCCATTAGAGGCTTCCCCTATAAAAGAGAAACCAAGTGTTTCCCAGTCAATCAGCCGGCGGATGCCCTGCCTGATTTTTGTTTCATCATCTGCAATAAAATAGGTGTACATAATTCCCTTCATTTTCCCCATGTAATAAATTTGTGAAAAAAAGTCCGCCGCTTACAGGCTGCAAAGGACCTTTGGCATATGAAGCCTGCATTAATTATAGAAGAGTACAACAGAATTGTCCAATGCAGTTTAAGAAATAAAACAGAACTGTAAAGGTATGGAACTGTTAAATAAAAACAGTGAATATTTTCCTCAATTTTACAAATACTACATTTACCAAACCAATGAAGTCAAATACCTTACAGCAAGCGCGGCGGACAAGTTCCGGGGTATCTGGCCTCGCGGCAGTCACAGGATGGACATGCGGGTATGTCCGGCCGGCCGTTGCCTGCGGGAATAAAATAAATGTAAAAAGAGGTTAAGAGGCGCACAGCCAAAGACCCTGCAGAAGGAGGAAATATGAAAGCAACAGGAATTGTGCGGAGAATAGATGATCTGGGTAGAATTGTCATCCCCAAGGAAATCAGGAGAACATTGAGGATCCGGGAAAGTGATCCCCTTGAAATTTTTACCGACAGGGAGGGAGAGATTATATTGAAGAAATATTCCCCTATCGGAGAGATGAGTACATTTGCAAAACAGTATGCGGAAAGTCTGGCACAGGTATCCGGGCAGATGACGCTGATTGCGGATCGTGACCAGTTTATAGCGGCAGCAGGCGGCTGCAAGGCGCTTATGGGAAAATCCATCAGCAAAGCACTGGAGGAATCCATTGAGAACAGGGAAAGCATTCTCGCTGCAAAGGGTGATAAGAATTTTATTCAGGTAGCTGAGGAAGGAGAACCGGAATTTATACATGAAGCCATCAGCCCTATTATCTGTGAAGGCGATGTAATCGGCGCGGTGCTTCTTCTGAATAACGATCCCAAGTTAAAAATGGGAGAAGTAGAGCAGAAGCTGATTCTGTCCGCAGCCGGTTTTCTCGGCAGGCAGATGGAGCAGTAGAAAAAAGAAAGCTGAAAAAAACAACAAGGCAGGCAAAAAGCGGCTGCAGGGTTTCCGGGAGAGAAGTGATATGCTCCAAATATCGGAAAAACCTGCGCCGCTTTTATTTTTTTATATGGAAGCCGGAATAATTTTCAAAATCGCTCTAACAGGCATCAGGGCAGCCGGGAGCCGCTTTGTCCACACCGATATACATCCTGTCCTCAAAGGGGAGATAAATGCGTTTTCCCTGCAGGGAGGAAAGATAAATTCCTTTTACGATTTCCAGCGTTTTCCGGCCCTCGGTGACATCCACCCTGACAGGCTCGTCGTTGATTATGGAAAGATAGAAATCACGGATCTGGGACAGGTGGCCGCTTCCCCAGTAGGCAGGAATATTGCCGTCGGCATCGGCAGTGGGAAGGATTTCCTGGTAAACCCCGTCTGTTTCATAGAAACCGGTGTCCTGCTTCAGGCCGCAGCGCCCTTTTTCCCCCTGGAATTCCAGGTAAATGGGGGCGTCCGCTGCATAGGAATTGCAGGCATAGAGGCTGTAAATGCAGCCGTTCTTAAACTGGATGGCCGCTTCCGCGGTATCCTCTACAAAAATTTTGTCGTGATAATGGTTATGCACGCTGCCGTCTATCCACTCCACGTCGCTGTCCAGCATATACCTGATGCGGTCAATGCTGTGGATTGCCTGGTCGATGAGCACGCCGCCGCCTTCCTTGTCCCAGGTTCCTTTCCAGTCGCTTCCTTCATAATAGGAATAGGGGCGTGACCAGGTGAGATAGGAGCGGGCGCTGAGGATGCGGCCGAAGCGGCCTTCCCCTATCATCTGACGGAGCTGCTGTACGCCTTTTTCATAACGGGTCTGAAAAATGACGCCCAGTTTTTTACCGGAAGCCGCTTCGGCAGCTTTCATAAGATCCGCGTCCTGAAGCGTGATGGCCACCGGTTTTTCCGTAAGGACATGCATTCCTGCCTGCAGGGCGCGGACTGCCATGGGGGCATGCAGGTAATGGGGCAGGCAAAGGTGGACCACATCAATTCCTTTTTCCTGCAGATCCTCGAAGCCGGTTCCGTAAGCGGCGCCGAAGGGAGCGGCAAAGGCCCGAGCCTTTTCAATATCTGTGTCTATGGCACAGACGAACTCTGCGATATCCGATAATTTCGGAAATGCGTTTGCATAGCAGGCGGAAATTCTTCCGCAGCCTATAAGGGCAATTCGAAGTTTTTTCATAAGGACTCCTGTCTGCGTGGCGAAGCACGTGTTTTAATGAGGCGGTTGCAGATGCGTTCCCGCCTTTATTTTTGGCTTTTGGATGAAAGGGGTTCCGGCCTGCGGCCGGGCCGGCAGTTCTCCCAAGTTATCCGATAAAAAAGCTGCCTTTCATTGATCCCGTAAACTGATAGTGGATGTCAAAAAAGTACTTCATGGCGCCGTTATAGCAGGCGTAGGCATCCAGCCCGCTGTAGCGTATGCGCACGTTTTCCGTCATGCGGCGAAATCCGGTTTCCTGCAGGGACAGACGGATTTCCTCTAAAAAAACGGGGCCGAGGGTACAGGCGTTGCCGCCAAGGACAATCAGGCGAGGATGGACGAGGCAAATCAGGTTGGACAGGGCAAAGGAAAATTCCCGGGCCATTTTCCGTATCACCTGAATCGCTGTCTGGTCCCCATAAAGGGCAGCTCTCCCCAGGTCGGCATAGCCGATGGAGGGCAGGGAAAGAAGGGAGGAGGAGGTTCCTTCGGCATGAAGCCGTCCGGGCAGGGCTTCTTCCGAGAGAACCAGCTCCAGGCAGCCGTTATTCCCGCAGGGGCAGGGCGGACCCTGGGGGGAGATGCTGAAATGGCCGAATTGTGTATAGGAGGCGCAGGCCCTTCCCAGAAGCCTGTCCTGGATAAAGAGCGCCGCGCCGATTCCGCGGCTGAAGCGGATGAAGGCATAGTCCTTTTCCAGGATTGCGGTGTAAACCTTTTCCGCATAAGCGGCGCAGGCGGTGTCGTTGAGAACCGCTGCCGCGTAGGAGGAAAAGGTTTCCCGAAGAAGAGGAATCACGCCGGTCTCCCCCTGATCCTGCGCCAAAGAAATGGTAGTGGAGAAAACCGTTTCTTTTTCCGGATCAATCATGGCGGGCAGCACGAAGCAAATCCCGAGAAGCTGCGTACTGCGGATGAGCTTCAGCATCCTTTCCTCCAAAAAGGAATGGCAAAGCTCCGTATAGGAGTCCCCGGGCGTTCTGTAAAGCTCCTGCTGCAGGAGGGTGGAACCACAGATATCAATGAGCTGGGCGTGCACCCTTTTTTCCTCCCAGCCAAAAACAGCGATATAGTGGTTCCCGGAGCAAAGCTCCAGGCAGTTGGGCTTTCTGCCCACGCCGGCGCTGTCTCCGGTGCCGGAATCATACAGGAAGCCGCTTTCCGTCAGCTCATCGATAAGCGCTGAAACGGCAGTGCGGCTCAATCCTGTTTTCTTTGCAAGGGCGGCCCTGGAGATTCCGCGGTTTTCAAAAATGGAGTTGTAGAGCAGCTTCAGGTTGGTATTTTTAATGAGCTGCTGATTGACTAATTTCATGGGCACCTCTTTGGTGAATTGCGGCCATGCCGGCATGGCGGGCAGTGTATTATAGCAGTAGCTGTGATGACACAAAGCATATAATTGTTTATGGATAAGCATAATTGTTATCTCATATTACAATTGGAATTTTAACACAGACAACAAAGAAAGGCAACGGATACGTTCTCATTACGCAGTGATTTTAAATGGCTGGATGCCTGCAGCAGTTTAATTGTCAGAACTGTTTTAATTGTAGTGGAGAGAAAAATTTAGGCATGCAAAAGGGATTGACAAGTACATTGTAGAATGCTATCTTGAATTTGTAAGATGATATTACTAATTAAGGCTGCAAAACAGGGAAGGGAAAAAAGAGAAGCCGGAAGAAGCATACTGCCAGTCTGTGTAACAGGCAGGGGCATTAATTCGAGCAGACAGGAGGAGTCATGAAAATTGGATTAATTGGTTGCGGGGGCATGGGAACCACACATAATCTGTCCCTGAAAGCATTATCCGGGAAAATGGATGTGGAGGTAACGGCGCTTGCCGACTGCAGGCAGGAATTTCTGGAGCGGGCCGCAAAGCAGTGGCCGCAGGCAAAGACCTATGTCACAGGCAGGAAGCTGCTGGAAAATGAGGAACTGGATGCGGTACATATATGTCTTCCCAGCTATCTTCATGCGGAACATGCCGTTTTAGCCATGGAAAAGGGCATGCATGTTTTTTGCGAAAAGCCGGTCTGCCTTACGGCAGAGGAGGGCAGGAGGCTGCTTGAGGTGCAGAAGAAAACCGGTGTCAGCGTGATGGTAGGGCAGGTGGTGCGCTCCTTTGATGAATACCGTTATCTGAAGGATGTATATGATAACAAAACCTACGGGAAATTAAAGTCCATCGTAATGCAGCGTATCAGCGGCGATACGAAGTGGGGCTTTGAGGACTGGTTCCATGATGAGAAAAAGAGCGGCAGCGTGATACTGGATTTGCATATCCATGATCTGGATTTTCTACGGTATATGCTGGGAGAGCCGGATTCCTTTGAGGTAAAGGCAACTGCTTTTGACAGCGGCATGGTAAACCAGGTGCTTGTTTCCTACCAGTTCGGGGATGTTTTTGCCACGGCGGAGGGTATATGGGATGTGTGCACACAGCTTCCCTTCGATCCGTCCTTCCGTGCCTGCTTTGAAGAAGCAACGGTAATATTCCAGGGCAGGAGCAATCCTTCCCTGACGGTCTGGCACAAAGGCGGGGAGGTCAGCCACCCGCAGCTTGCGCCTGAGTTTACCATGCATGATACCTCAGCCGGAATCAATATATCTGACTTGGGGCCTTACTATACGGAAATTAAATACTTTTATGACTGCCTGAAGCAGGGAAAAGAGATCGAAAGGGCGCCGCTTTCGGAGGGCATAAAATCTGTGCTGTTGGGGCTGGAGGAGCTGAAGGCGGCTAAAAAATATCTGGAGGAAAACAGAAGGAGGGCATAGGCAAATGCGTGTAGGCGTGGTGGTAGGTTTACATAAGGATACGGATTTAAAGGAAAAGTTCAACGAACTGCGGGAAATGGGAATGGAAAGCTGCCAGCTTGTGTGCTGGGACAGGACGCTTCTGAATGAGGAGACGGCAGCCCTTGTAAAACAGGCGGTTGAGGAAGAAAAGATTGACATCACAGCTTTCTGGTGCGGCTGGGAAGGCCCCAGGACCTGGAATTTTTATGAAGGGCAGGAAACGCTCGGCCTGGTGCCTGCGGCATTCCGGTTCCAGAGGCTGCAGATGCTGATGGAGGGTTCTGATTTTGCAAAGCTGATCGGTGTGAAGAATCTGGTAACGCATGTGGGATATATGCCGGAAAATCCATATGATCCGAATTATCAGGGCGTGATCATATGTCTGAAGGAGCTTGCTGCAAAATGCAGGGAAAACGGACAGAATTTTCTGTTTGAAACCGGCCAGGAAACTCCTGTCACGCTGAAAAGGGCAATTCAGGATATCGGCCTTGACAACGTGGGCGTGAATCTGGATCCGGCCAATCTGCTCATGTACGGTAAAGGAAATCCGGTAGATGCACTGGATGTGTTCGGAGAGTATGTCCTTGGCATCCACGGCAAGGACGGCTGCTATCCCACGGACGGCCATGAGCTGGGGGCGGAGATGCCCTTGGGCCAGGGAAGGGTGAATTACCCGGCCTTTATCAGAAAGCTGAAGGAAATCGGCTATGAAGGCGATATCACGATAGAACGGGAAATATCCGGTGAGGAACAGAAGAAGGATATTCTGATGGGGAAAAAGCTGCTGGAGGATTTGATAGCAGCGGAATAAAAAGAACCGTTGTATTCATCTTATCAGAATACAACGGTTCTCTGTTTTAGAGATATACCAGGAGAACTGTAATATTATTCTCCAATCACTTTTTTAGACATATAGGTGTCATAGCCTTTTTGTTCCAGTGCGATTGCTTCTTCTATCCCCAGGGATTTGATTGTTTCCACATATTGATCAAAATTTTCAAGAGGCTCTGCGCCTGTGATGAATTTCAGAACCATCTCATCGCAGTAAGTAAAGACTTCATTTTCTATCTCACCCAGTCTCTGCTGTTCCTCATCATTTAACTGAAAAGGAGGAAGCTGGAGGGCGCTATCCACATCTGGGTCGTCAGCCCATTGAAGTCTGCTGTTTAGGGCACCTTCGCTTTTAAGAAGGTTTGCATGACATTCTATATCAGGCCAGGTCAGAAGAGGACCAAAATGGACCTTATAGATATAGCTGGCTTCTTCTGTGCCGAATTCATTTTCCAGCATTGTATCATTGTATACCCGTTTATCACCCTGCCAGTCCCAGTTCAGGCCTTCTACCCCCCAATTATAAAGTTCCGCGCCTTCCTGGGTATATCCATAGTTTAAAAAGGTAAGGGCAGCCTGAACATTGCTGCAGTCCTTGCTTATGACGGCTACACTGGCATTATAGTTCATTTTAGGCCAGATATCGCAATCGTTCCAGTGTAATTTCTGTCCAGGTTCCAATCTGGTGTAGGGCGCTGCCGTAACAGGAATACCTAATGCTTCACAGCGGTTGTAATTTGCTACAATAGGACCTAAAAAGGTTCCGATTTTTCCGGTATCGAAAAGGGTATTTACTTCGGTTGCTTCGATGCTGGTAAAGTCTTTGGAAATGTAGCCTTTTTCATACCATTTATTCATCAGTTCAAGATAAGATTTAAAACCCGGCTCCATCTGGCCAAATTTAATCTTTCCATTGTCTACGTAAAAATCCCTTAATATGTCCCACATTCCCATCAGTTGTTGTTCATAGCCGGGACGATCCCCCGGTTCAGGCATATAAGGTGTAATTCCTTTTGCGAGCATTTTGTCAAACATGGCTTCTAAATCGCTTACTGTTTCAGGTATTTCACATTCTAATTCCGCTAATAAGTTTTCGTTTAGTATCCATCTGCGAAATGGAGGATCTCCAACGGGCTTATATCCGTAAAATGCAGTCACTCTCCCGTTTTCATCGGTCGCTTCCCTGTAAAATTCTTCATCCTCAGTCAGTGTTTTATAATAATCAGGCGCATACTCGGGAAGTTGGTCGGTAATATCCAAGAATACGCCATCACGCATTCCCTGAAATTCGCCGCCGGTATAAAATTGGGCATAGCTGATGATATCGGGAAGCTTGTCTCCTAAAAACAGCAGGTTAAACTCCTCCTTTTCCTGCCCCACAGCGGGATGAATGAATTCGATTTGAATGCCCAATCTTTTCATTGCTTCCTGGTATGCCGTATTTTCATTATAGCTTTGAATGAATTTAGAAGCACTTCCTTCCAGAGGCACCCACCAGGTTAATGTGGTGACTTCTCCATCTTCGGCCTGGGTAGCAGTATCGCTTTGTACAGTGCCGTCTTCTTTTGCCACATCTATATTTTTACCGCATCCGGTAAGCATTCCGGTCATCATTATTGTTGCTAATCCTGCCGCAATCCATTTTTTAATCTTCATATCTTTGCTCCTTGTCTATCTGATTTTTACACATTATTCTTTTACAGATCCCATCATTACTCCGGTCATAAAATATTTCTGTACAAACGGATAAATACAAAGAACCGGGACTGTGGATACAATTATTGTCGCATATTTTACTACCTCTTCCAAAAACATTACATCTGAATCCATCGTATTTCCGCTTGTACTATTTGCTATTAGAATTTCTCTCATTATCAGCTGCAGCGGAAATTTTTTTCTGTCGCTCAGATATATCATTGCGTTAAACCAAGAGCTCCACTGAGTCACTGCATAAAAAAGAAGCATGACAGCCATCGTCGCTTTGGAAAGTGGTAAGAAAACTTTCAACAATATAACAAAGTCATTCGCTCCGTCCAGCCTGGCCGATTCTTCCAAACTTACCGGAATTGCCTGAAAACAGGTTTTCATTACAATCAGGTTCCAGGTAGAAATCGCTCCTGGTACAACGAGGGCCCAAATTGTATTATACATTCCCAAGGCCTTAACCAGCAGGAAATTGGGAATCAGTCCGCCGTTAAAGTACATAGTGAAAACAATAAGCAAGGTTATCGTTTTTTTGAACATGTAACCCTTCCTTGAGAGTGCATAAGCTCCCAGCGTTGTCATCAGGATATTAATGGAGGTTCCAACCGCCACATAAATAATCGTGTTCAGATAACTTACCGGGATGTTTGGATTTTTCAGTACAATTTTATAACCTTCAAGGGAAAATCCAAGCGGTTTCAGGATAACTCCCGTATGCTGCATCAGCCGTATGGGGTCACTTATGGATGCAAACAGTACATGCAGCATAGGATAGAGGCACATAAGAGCCATTAATCCGGTTATGATATAAACGGTGCCAATAAAAATCCTGTCCCCAGGACTCCTGTTTTCGATCATAATTTCCCCTCCTGTTACCACAGACTTTCCTGAGTAATCCTTTTACTTGTATAATTAACAAAGACAAGTATCAAAAGGTTTACTGCTGAATTAAATAAACCAACTGCCGTTCCGTAACTGTAATTTGTCAGTTCCAATCCCTGGCGATATATGTAGGTGGAAATGATATCAGCCTTATCATAGGTAAGCGGACTGTAAAGCAGAAAGACCTTTTCAAATCCTTGTGTTAATATGTTTCCCATTCTCATAATAAATTGTACAATGATGATTGGCACTAAACAGGGAAGGGAGACATGAAGCATTCTCTGGAACCGGTTGGCGCCGTCTATTGCTGCAGCCTCATGCAGTCCGGGATCCACGGTTGACAGCGTTGCCAAATAAATAATACTTCCCCAGCCCGCTTCCTGCCAGATTCCGCTTCCTACATAAATAGTCCTGAATAAATCAGGTTCGGCCAACAGACTTCTTCTTTCCATTCCTAAAAGAGCTAAAAAATCGTTGAACAGCCCATCAGTCCTGCAGAAGGTTGCCAATAATCCGCAGATGACAACCAGAGAAATGAAATGTGGCATATAACTGATTGTCTGTACTACCTTTTTATATGGTCTGCATTTAATTTCGTTAATCAGAAGCGCGAGGAATATGGGAATCGGAAAAGCGAAAAGAATCTGAAGAACATTGATAACCAGCGTATTTCTAATCACTCTCCAAGCATATGGGCCAAATAAAAAGTCCTTAAAATATTTCATCCCCACCCATTTGCTTCCCGTAATTCCCAGGGCAGGTTTGTAATTCTTAAAAGCAATTATGGTACCGCCCATAGGACCATAGCAGAATATAGCATAATACAGAATAACCGGAAGCAGCATGAGATAAATATATTTGTATCTCTTCATGTTTCTTTTCCATCGGACAAAAAATGTTTCTTGGCCTATCTGCCATTTTTGTTTTTTGACATTCGTCATAACTTTCCCCTCCTTTTATCAATAGATGTGTTTGGATTTTTGCTCCTGTGGCTACTTTACTACTGATTTCTGTGAGGGGACAATCTGTGGTTCTCTTATGGATATGTGAAAATATACTTTTCTGATATGTAAAAAAATATTAATATGCTGTATTGGTTTCTTTTCTCATTTTTTCTCTGTATTGACCTGGGGTGACACCTTCATATGCCTTAAATTTACGTACAAAGTTGGCAACATCGATATATCCAATCTGTACTACGATGTCCTTTATGGGCAGGTCTGTATTGAGTAGCAGCTCCCTGGCTTTATCCATACGCAGCATGGTAATATACTGGATGAATGAGCATCCGGTTTCCTGCTTGAAAAAGCGGCTTACATAATTCGCAGAGAGATTGAATTGTCCGGCCAAAACATCCAGTGATATAGTTTGCTGCGAATAATGGTCATTTACATAACGTAGCATTTCCGATTTTTGCTCTTTGTTTTTCAATGTCCTGTAGCTTCCGTACTGTTCACAGATTGAGATGGTAGCCTTTTTGCTTTTTTCATAAAATTCTTCAACATCATGAAATGTGCAGAGTTCTTTCAAATCCAGAGATTGGCTTTCCAGGCCATTAATCTGATTTACTGTTTTTATCAGAAGATTGATAATATCGTAGCAGAGACATTGTGAAATCAAAAAAGAATTAAGCGCTCTTATGTCGTCCACCATTTTTTCCAATGCCTTGAGCGCTTCTCCCGTATTCGCTTGCTTAATACACTGAATATACAGCGCTTGTTCTAAAATGGGAAATTCCGTATTTTCCTCTTTTTCCGCTATTTGTTCAAATAAAATAATAGTGTCTTCTTTTCCGAAGCTATATTCCGAAGCAGCTGCGGAAGCTTCCATAAAAGATGTGGAGATTTCTTCTATAGTTTCATAAATCCTTCCGGCATAAAGCTGAATATGTATATTATCACATTGGTTGATTTCATTAATGATGTGCCTGCCGATAATCAGCCTGATATCCACGCCGTTTTCTTCTTTTTCCCTGCAGTTTACAATCACCGCAATCCCGTTATCACGCAGTAAATCCACACCGTATAAATGTCCATACGCGTTTGCAGCGTTGTGTACATGAAATAATATCTCCTGGGAATGATCCTCCTCTTTATTCAGGCTGGATGGCAAGGGGATCAGGATGGCAAAGAAATAAGGAGAAACGAAATTGATGTTGGCCGACTGCAGCATGGTAATAAGTTCCTTCTTCCCATTGGTACGGCCTTTCAGCAGGCTTTTCAGGCAGGAGGCCACGACCAGAGGGCGCTGTCGGCAGAGCAGGCTGTATAATTCCTGGCTGCGGTTCTGTATGTCTTCCCAATATCCCTGTATGAGTTCAAATTCATTCATATGGGAAATTGGTGGTGTTTCCTCATTATTTATTTGAATTTTTCTGAGTAAATTCTGAATGGGAACATAATTAATTCTTGATAAATAGAAAGCAAGCCCCAGCCCGGTCAGAAGCATTAGAAAACTAAGAAGTATAAAAACCTTTTCAAATTTGTCATCTCTGTTATAGAAATTTTTTTCTGAGCTGACCATGATTATGGTAAAACCGGAATTGGGGGAAACTGCTCTCATTACAACATAGTCTTGTCCATCAATTGTCTCTTTAAATACGCCTGTTCCCTTTAGGGTTTTGCTTAGACTCTCTAACCTTTGATTTTCATTTTCACTGAAATCCCCTTTTTCGGAGGAAAAGATATTCTGAAAATGTTCATTAGTAATATAAATATTGGCTTTCATGCTCCCGACGTAATTTTTTACCAATTCGAAGATATCTTCATTACCGAAACCAATTCCTAAGGTAGCCATTGGCAAGCTGCTCATATAGGGAACCGGGTACAGATAAAAGGTCATACTGTTTTCTGTCTGATTTTCAGCATTTTGGTGTATTTTTACAGAGGTATTATAACGCAGTGCGTTGATATTTGAAAAAAAGGAGCTCCTGTCCAGAATCCCATATTCATCAATGGTTTTTTCAAATTCTAAATACGATAATTTCCCTGCTTCTGTATATATGTATTTATCTCCTCTGACATAAAAAACGGTATACGCTCTTATGCCTTCTATATTTTCCGTATAGGTTTTTAACTGTTGAGTCAGCTTTACCTCCAACTCTTCCTTAAGTATTCTGTCATTTGTTTCAAAGCTCTCCCCGAAATCATAGCCGGATATATGATATGCCATGCCATCCATTTTTTCTTTAATATAGTCCAGCTTATTGATTACCTGCCCCATTGCTGTATAATTTTTATTTTCAATTTCTTCATACCATGAAAGTCTGTTTCCATAATAGAAAAAACAGGCCATAACAATGACCGGTATCAATGCAACAAAAACATAGGATAAGAAAAATTTTCTCCACCATTTTCCTTTTTTCATATTATTTCCTCATAATGTGGCTCTGCAGTTCCTTTTTTTGTCTACTGTAAAACACCTTCCTGCCACGAAAGCATTTCCATGACAGGAAGGTGTTATTAGATTAAGCGATTCCGATTCTTCTTGTTGTTCTATCCTGCTGCTCTAACATTTTCTGCATCAGCCTTTCGAGCATATGGTACTTTATTTCTTTATATTCGTAACATTCCCACAGGTTCTCTCTTTCCTGAGGATCTTTTTGCAGGTCGAACAGTTCCCCATATGACTGATGTGAATATACTGTAATTTTATAACGTTCTGTTATCAGTGTTCGCAGATTGACATGCCTGATATCATCATCATCTTCAACCAGAATATCCTCCTGCACCTTTTCTGCCTTCTTCTCCATCAGGGGAACAAGAGAATGGCCTGGCAGTGGATCGGAAGTATAAAGCGGCTTCCCTTCAAAAGGACCTTCCCAGGCCTTTATCGGTCCCTCAGGATAATCAATATGGGCCAGATCCAAAATTGTAGGCATGAAATCCAACAAGGATACCAGAGAACTTTCTCTTGTATTTTCAGGAAGGTGTCCCGGCCAGGAAATCAGGAAGGGAACCCGTAATAAACCTTCATAATGGAATGGTCCCTTGCAATACATTCCATGATCGCCCATTAATTCTCCGTGATCCGCAAGAAATATAACTACTGTATTTTCTTTTTTCCCTGTCTCCTCCAGGTGCTTCATAATTTCGCCGATGCAGTCATCTATATGCTTCACCATTCCCCATGCAAGAGCTTTTGTCTCCTTTATCTGTTCCAAAGTATAGGGGCTTGGACCACCGTCAATAGACTCTTCGCCGCGTGCCTTATAACAGGAAGCATGATACCATTCATTCATATTATCTCTGCTGTCATCCCAGGCAATTGGATCCGGCATCTGTTCTTTCTTATAAGCGTCGTAGTAAGGAGCCGGAGGACCGAATGGAAAATGAGGATCCGGGAAGGAGCACCACAGGAAGAAAGGCTTATCCGACTCACATTTATCCAGTTCTTCCATGGTATGTCTTTTAATCCATTCATTGTAATGATATTCCTTAGGGACTTCCGAATAATAATTATCTTTTTTGCCGGTAGTTTCTTTTGCGGAATTCTGGTTTTTTAAGGCTTCATAAATATCCGGACGTACGCTTTGCAGCCATTGAACATATTCGCCGAAGCAATAGCTGCCGTGGCCTCCAAGAAAATGTGTCACTTCCAATCCGAAATAATTATCAGGAAGCTTGTTACACTTGTTTTCATTCCATACTGTTTCACATTCCGGAAGCAGAGCAGGATCATATTCAGTGATATTTTTGTTTCCCCTTTCCTTTGACATATGCCAGGCTTTTAGATGTATCTTTCCTACGGATATTGTTTTGTATCCATTATCCTGAAGAATCTGTGGAAGCACCGGATATTTATTATCCAAGTCAACACCATTGGTTCGTGCACTGTGGACACTGGAGGGCAGACCTGTCCACATGGTTGCTCTGGAAGGCATACATAGAGGCGTATTACAATATGTATTTTCAAATAAAACGCCTCTATGTGCGATTTTATCAATATGGGGTGTTTGCAGGATGTCGTTCCCCATACAGGATAACCAGTCTGCACGATGCTGGTCAGTAACAAATATTAAAAAATTTGGTTTCAATGCGGTTTCTCCCTTCCTTTTTTGCATAAGTTAATTATACGACATGTATTTTTTACTACACAATATGTACTTTTTGGAACATAGGTAATTTTGTTCTTTTCTGAATTAGAAGGACACTTCAACAGACCGTTTTATTTAGATTTAGGCTCATTTTCCTATAAAAAAGCTGCTGCAATTTAGTTTGCAACAGCCCGTTAGGTAAAAAATATTTGGATGAATGTAATCCTGATAATAACTCACAAAGCTTCACATCATTCCCGGTAAATATATCTGACCGCATAGATGCGGTTACCAAAGTCAGATAACGGTACAAGCGAGTCCGAAGGGTTCATGGGATCCATGCACCGGAATTCTTTTCCGTCACTGTTTACGATAAGTACATAATGAAAGCTACCGGAACCGTTTACGCGGACCCGTACGATGGGGAATATGCGTTTTGCCAGAAGCTTTTCCAGCGTTTTTCCGGTGATGCCGTCTGCGCCCTGCCTTACGGCTGTGACGTTCAGGGCGTTTTCCAGCGGCTTCCATTGGATATTGCCTTCATTATCATACACCTGCTTTTTGGATAAAAACATATTTAAGGCGCCCGGATCGATACTGTCCGCGGCGCCTGTTATTGTTTCAGGCGTGATTCCCTCATACTGCAGCGCTGCTGCAAGGCAGGTGGTGAGGCAGCCGGAGGACTTCATAGTATAGGAGGATGAGCCGAGAAAATCCTCCGCCCAGGCAGGATCGCTTTGCAGATAACAGATGATATCGGAAGAACCTGCGGCATGGGATGCGCGGACCAGGACGCTGCCACGCTGGCGGGACATGTCAAAGAACAGGGCCCCGGCGGCCAGGATTATCAATAGTACGGTCAAGGCATATAAGTGTTTTTTCTTCATTTTACTCCCATCTGCCTGATCCGGCGGGCTTATAAAGCAGGTGGATCAAGGCATTTCCCTTTCGGCCCGTCAAATTGCTGTTTGCTATTGCTTTCCGTTTGATTTTTCGTTCCGCACAGGGCAGGAACGGCTTATTCTTTATGAATAAAGTATATTCAGTATACGCGTACTTTTTTCCTGCTGTCAATCTGCCGTATTATTGACATCTGCCGTATTATGTAAGCTGCTGTATTGCCATATTGCAGAAGCCACTATATTGCGTATTCCTAAATCTCCAGTATTGCGATAATTCAACGTCAGCTCCACCGTTGTTACTGCGCATGGAATGAATAGCGGCTTTTAGGCCACACCCTATTAAATTCATCAGAATTTGTTCCCGGGATAGAAATATACGTTCATATGAGGTATGATGATAAAAAGAGGAGCTTAAGCTGCGGAGGAGGGACGGACCGCGGCCGGTGCTCCGGAATAGATGGTGGCTGCCTATGAATTTACAGAAGTTCTTGTTGCTTGCAGCAGCGGCGGTGCTGACGGCTGCTTTCGGTCAGCATTATTTTCGGAATAATACAAAAAAAGAAAAACAGGTGCTGGTATTCAAGGCGCTGGCTACGGCCATGCCGGTTATGCTGGCATTTTTGTATGCCCTGACAGCGCAGGAGGTGCACAGGACGCTTTCCCTGATGATTTTGGCAGGGGCTTTCCTGTGCATGACGGCGGATGTGCTGTTGGAGCTTTATTTCCTTTCGGGAGTTGTCTCCTTTGGGCTGGGGCATGTCTGTTTTATCGCGGCTTATATGCATCTGACACAGTTTCGCGGATACACGGTGCTGGTATTTCTGCTGTTCTTTTTGCTCATGCTTTTGCTTCATGGGAAATTTCTGCCGCAGCCCGGCTGGCAGATGATACTTATGATAGGTTATGCGGCGCTTCTTTCCGCCATGTCGGCGATGGCTGTGACGGCGGCGGTTCAGCTGGGCAGCCCGGCCGGGTATCTGACGGCCGCAGGAGGAATCTGTTTTTATATATCCGATAATATTCTGGGCTTCCGCCTGCTGCACGAAACGAAATCCCGTGTTTTGAGCGGAGTGCTTCTGACGCTGTATTATTCGGCGGTATATCTGATTGCAGCCGCAATGTATTTTCTGTGAGCAGCAGGAGGAAAAGAGAGGTGCTTACGGCAAAAGAGAAAGCCGCCGGCAAAAGAGAAAGCCACCAGCAAAAGAGAACGCCGCCATGGAGTTAAAGAGGAATACCAGGCGGCGTTTTTTGCAGCTGTCTATGAACCAATCGGTCTGGCGGCCACCAACCAAACGCAAAATATGCAATGTTTTTACATCCTAAAACACAATTAATACATAGACTATGCGATTTAATTACGTTATACTCAGAAAAGTAAAGAAACGATCAGTTATGTAAAATCTTAGGCCGTTCTGTAAGAAGCCGGCCGGTTGACTGGCTTTTACGGTATTCCGAAGGAGACTCGTTGCAGAACTTATGGAAGACCCGGTTGAACTGTGAAAAGCTGGTGAAGCCGCAGGCGGAAGAAATATCTGTAATCTTGTCTTCCGTATTGAGCAGCAGGAACTGACAGTTGCGGATGCGTACCAGGTGGATGTATTGGGTAATGGTATAGCCGGTGACTTCCTTAAATTGATGGGACAGATAAAAAGGATCCATGTAGATGCTTTTGGCAAGTTCCTCCAGGGTGAGGTTGTCCATGTAATGGGTATGGATATAATTGGCTACGGTATATATTCGTTCGGACAGGCGATCCTCCGGGTTCTCTGTCTTGTAGATATTGCAGTCCTGGAAGTCCTTCAGGTAATACAGAAACTGGGTAAAAAGGCTGTGTACCATGAGCTCATAGGCGCCGGTCATTTCCTGGGAGCCGGCCTGGTGGGACAACGCTACGATTTCATTCAGGATCCGAACCAGAACCTCCTGTTGGGCTTCCGGAAAACGGAAGATAGGCACGGGCTCATGAAAAGGCGTTAAAAGATTTTCATAGGTGTCTTTGAAACCATAGCCATCGTCGCGGTACATAAAGGTGATGACCAGTCTCTTGGATGGCGTTTCACTGGGATAAAAGGACTTATGCAGGCGGGAAGGCTCCAGCAGAACGAAATCATTGGTTCGGATTCTGTAGGGGATACCCTCGATGAAATGTGTGGCCATTGGGCTTAACAGTATATGGATTTCGTAATAGGAATGAAGATGCTCAAATTCCATGTTCTTTTCCGTAGAACGGACGTCGAAATCAAAAAAATAAAATAGAGAATTTTCAATATCGTTGACAATGATAAAATGTTTTTCTTCATATTCAATTGTCTGAGGCATGGATAACGTACCTTCTTTCTGCCGTGCCGGCATTTAGCCAATTCTTTCACAATTATATTATATCAGGGCAAATGCCAAATGGCAAGTAATATGAAAAATACAGCAGGTTATTGTTCAGATAAAGGTTACTGTTCACTCAGTACTGTGCATTTACTGCACAGTACGTAAGAAAGTGATTCAAGAGTGCATAAATCCCATCGCCGCAGGCGATTTTTAATGGATTTATGCAGTTACTGGTCACGGAGTGAACAGTAACAGATAAAGGCAGGAGGATAAAGGAATGTTACAGGAAGTTGACAGAAAGCTTCAGCAGCTGATAGGAGCCTTTTCGGAGATCTTATATGAGGATGATGAAATATTCATGGAGAATATGCGCCGGAAAAAGAACCTTCCTGAGGAAGAACTGCAAAAATACGCGCACTGGGAATGGACACAGGGAGTAGGACTTTACGGCATCTGGAAATTGTTTGCCGCTTCCGGCGAGAAAAAATATCTGGAAATGCTGACCCGGTATTATGACAGACAGCTGCAGGTAGGCTTTCCGCAGTGCAATGTGAATACGGCCGCTCCTTATCTGACCCTCTCCTATCTGGCGGAATACCTGCAGAGTGAGACTTACCTGCAGCCCTGCCGGGAAGCCGCGGAATGGATCATGTATGAAATGCCCAGAACCTCGGAAGGCGGGATACAGCATATGACCTCCGATGATGTCAATGAGCAGGAGATTTGGGACGATACCCTGGTGATGACCGTACTTTTCCTGGCCAATATGGGAAGGATCCTGGATCGGGAGGACTACAGGAACGAGGCCCAGTATCAGTTTCTGCTGCATATGAAATACCTGCAGGATCCGGTCAGCGGCTTCTGGTACCATGGCTGGACCTTTCTGGAAAGAAACCATTTTGCAGGGGCTTTCTGGGGGAGGGGGAACTGCTGGATTACAATTGCAATTCCGGAGCTGCTTGACAGCATTGCCTGTTCCGAGCCTGTGGCGCGTATTTTACAGGAGGCCCTCAGAAATCAGGTGGAAGCTCTGGCGGGGTATCAGTCGGACAGCGGTATGTGGCACACGCTGCTGGATGATCCGGAATCCTACGAGGAGGCCAGCGCAACCTGTGGCTTTGCCTATGGAATCCTGCGGGGAGTGCACTGCGGGCTTCTGGAGGAAAAGTGGCTGGGGACGGCGGAACGGGCGCTGAAGCCTGTTTTGTCCCTGATATCGGAGGAGGGAGTTCTGGGACAGGTATCCTATGGAACACCTATGGGAAGGGAAGACAGGGATTTCTACAAAGAAATTCCGTTGAAGCCCATGCCTTACGGACAGGCGCTGGCTATTTTATTCCTGGTGGAATGGAAAAAATTAAGAGCAGATGACGAAGTGACTGAATAGTTACCGGATTTATCAAAACAACAGGAGGACATATGAAAGGGAAGAACACACCGTCCCGGGCGGACAGGAAAAAAACAAATGCAAAACTCTACCTGAGAAATAACTGGCAGCTGTATGCCATGCTGCTGATTCCCGTCATCTACATGATTTTGTTTAAGTACAAACCCATGTTAGGCGTGGTCGTAGCGTTTAAAAAGTTCAATATTTTCCAGGGTATCTGGAACAGTCCGTGGATTGGACTGGCACATTTTAAGGAAGCCTTTACTTCCCGTGATTTCTGGGATGCCTTGAAAAACACCCTGATACTGAATATGGGAGATTTGATTATCGGCTTTCCCATCCCTATATTTCTGGCAGTTTTCCTGAATGAGCTGCGCAGCGGCAGGGTGCGTAAGGTGACGCAGACATTGCTGTATCTGCCAAATTTCCTGTCCTGGGTTATTATTTCAGGTATTGTTACCCAGCTGTTTGCCAATACCGGTATGGTGAACAACATCGCAAACGCCCTGGGCGCTGAAAGTATCCCGTTTTTGAGCAACAGCGGAATATGGCGGTTTGTGTACTGGTTTTCCGGCGTATGGCAGGGCGCAGGCTATTCTCTTATCGTTTACCTGGCGGCCTTGATGGCTACGGATGCTTCCCTGGGAGAGGCTGCTTACATAGACGGCGCTACACGCCTGCAGCGTATCTGGTATGTGACGCTGCCGCAGATTTCTTCCACGATAACCGTCCTGCTGATTATGCAGATTGGCAAGCTGGTGTCCATCAGCTTTGACAGGCCTTATCTGATGGGAAATACCATGGTGCGTGATGCATCCAGTGTAATCAGCACTTACGTATATTCCATTGGTCTGGCATCAGGGCGGTTTGACTTTGCTACGGCGGTGGGACTTTTCCAGACGGTGGTAGGAGTCGTGCTGGTACTGTCGGCCAACTGGGTGATTAAGAAGATGGGACAGGAGGGGATTGTGTAATGAACAGCGGAATTAACAGCAGAACAGAAAAATTATTCCAGTTCTTCTGGACGGCATTTTTTATCCTGATAACGGTAATCGCAATGATTCCAATTCTGCGGGTTATCTCCGTATCCTTCAGCTCCAAGGATGCGATTACGGCAGGCAGGGTTTTTGTATTCCCGGTAGGCTTTAATACGGAAGCCTATACCAAGGCGCTGCAGAGCGGAAGCTTCGTACGTGCATTTGGCTATTCCATCGTACTGATGCTGGGTTCTACGGCAGTGAACCTTCTGATGACCGTGCTGGCAGCATATCCGCTCTCCAAGAAAGGCTTAAAGGGCGGCGGCCTCATCATGACCCTGTTTGTATTGACCATGTATCTGAATCCAGGCATCATCCCTGAATATTTGAACGTAAGAAGCTTTGGCATGATCGATACGGTATGGGCTTTGATAATTCCGGGAGCGCTGAGTGCCTACAACATGATTATCATGTGCAATTCCTTCCGTGGGATTGATTCCGCTATCTATGACGCGGCAAAGATAGACGGCTGCAGCCAGCTTACCACGCTGACAAAAGTGGCGCTTCCGCTGGTATACCCCACAATGGCGACCCTGGGACTGTTCTATGCGGTAGGCCGGTGGAACGGGATCAGTGATGTATTGTACTACATAAATTCTTCATCGCTTTATACCGTTCAGATGGTATTGAAGCAGTTTGTGGAAGCGGTGAACGTATCCGTAGAGGAAGGTATGACTACAAACCTGATAGCGGAAAATATCAAGGCGGCAAGTATTGTGATTTCCATGCTTCCCATGTTGGTGGTATATCCGTTTGTACAGAAATTTTTCACTAAAGGTATCATGATCGGGGCTGTAAAGGGGTAACCGGTAAGGTCCGGAAAAACCGATGTACGGCTCCGGAGAGGTGATATGGTTTTGTTAAACTATATCCGGCGGAAAATCCGGATATTTTTAAGAAATATAGAAGCACGAAAAATTTTAAATGGAGGAACAGCTATGAAGAGAAAAGGTATTTTTAAGAAGACACTGGCAGTTGCCCTTGCCGCTGCAATGACTTTGGCAATGGCAGGCTGCGGCGGAAAAGAGACAGGAGCCGGCACGGCGGACGGAGGCAGCGCCCAGACAGCCGCTTCCGGCACAGAGGCGGCAGCCGGAACAGATACTGCGGAAAAAGGGAAAGAGGTTACCATCCGCGTGATGGCTTGGGACAGAGGAAATGCGGCGCCCGGGACAACCACAGAGAATAACGCTCTGACTCAGTGGATCCAGGAGCAGGTAAAGGAACTGTATAATATTAATGTGGAATATGTTTCCGTTCCCCGTTCGGAATCCGATGACAAGCTGAATATCATGATGTCCGGCGGAACTGCCCCGGATATTGTATTTACCTATGATCAGACCCTGTTCTACAGCTATGCCAACAGCGGCGCGCTTCATGAACTGACTGACGTTTATAATCAGTATGGATCCAATATCCAGAAGTTCTGCGCTGAAGCCCAGGATATCAGTGTAATGGAGAATAAGAAATATGCCGTGATGAAGCAGAGAGGTACTGAGGAACCCCGCCACATGGCATACATCAGAAAAGACTGGCTGGACGAGCTTGGCATGGAAATGCCCACTACGAAAGAGGAACTTGGCAAATATCTCTATGCTGTAAAAGAAAAAAATCTGGGAGGCGACACCACTATCCCCTGGGCTATGAGCGGCCGGAATGATACCGAGAAGATGTACCTGAATTTCCTTGGTTCCTATGTGGATCTGCCGGATGACCGTACAGCCTATATCTATAATGAATGGTATATGTCGGTGGCTCCCGGTGCGGAGGAAGGCCTGAAGCAGCTGAACCAATGGTACAATGACGGCCTGATCACCAAAGATTTTCCTACCGATACGGCTGAAGATGTATATATGGCGGCAATTTCCAACGGCAGCGTGGGCTTCGTCCTGGACGACCCTTATCATCCTCATGCAAGCTTTGAAATTCTGAACAATGCATTGGGTCATGAGACCTTCGTACCCATTCAGTGCTTTGATCTGCCGGATGGAAGCTACAGAAATCCTTTTGAGTACCGTTATGCCATGTTTGTAATGATTCCCACCACCACAAGTGATGAGAAGGTGGAAGCCTGCATGAAGTATCTGAACTGGATGGCTGACCCTGAAGTGGCTGTCAAAATACGTTATACACCGGATTACAAGACAGATGATCTTGGCGTGGCAGTAGAGCCTGCCGAGGCTGAAAAGAACGAGAAAGGTTATCCTGGCACCTGTGATGACTGGTGCATCATGAACCTGAACTTTGAGTGGGCCAATGATCCCGAGGTGCTGGCGCAGACCTCCTTCAACAACCAGGCCACCCAGTGGGCAAGCCTTGAATGGTATCAGAGTATCCAGACAGTGAAGGAAGTAGGAAAGTTCCGTTTCCCTGTATTCTCCTACATAGCAGAGGATGAGCAGACCTACGGCACGGATGTTAAGACCCGTATGATTGAGTTTGTATATCGCTGTATCGTAGCGCCCGCAGATCAGTTTGAGGCTACCTATGAGTCAGGCCGTAACGAGCTGGTAAATGCAGGTTTGCAGAAAATCCTGGACGGAAGAGCAGAATACTTTGACAGCCAGAACTAGAGTGCGTTAATATGGAAGGCGAAGGCTGGATGCACCGAAATTTATAGTTATTGATAAGCAGAATAAGCCTGTTACTCCGGTAGCAGGCTTTTTCTCAGGTAATCAATTGATTTCCTGAGCCATGAGCGGCTCCGGGGATAAAATAATATGCTTAAGCCACACTTCTTTGTACCTGAGCAAAGGGAAAGGAATGAACGAGAATGGAAAAACATTATGAAATAATTTTAAGGGATACCGAGGAACGGGTATTCAGCCGTCTGCGGTCGCAGGAGCTGGATGAAAAAAGCCCCTGTTACGGAGGCTTTTATGACAGGGATCGGATGGTCCAGGCCAAATATACGATTATCTGCGTGGAACCCATGATCACTCTGTATTGTAATCCGGACAGCCGCTATTACCGCAATTCCCTGCTGGCGCAGCGGGCAGAACTGGGGCTTTCCTATATCCGCAGCGTGCAGCACGAAAACGGACTTTTTGACTATGTTACCTGTAACTTCTTCTCAGCGCCGGATACGGCTTTCTGCATTGGTTTCTTTATCCCGGTGTATGAGTATCTGCAAAAGCTTGGGAATCGCACTGAACAGGAAGAGATTTTTTTACAGAAGGTGGGGGAAATTGTACATGACGGCGCATACGGCCTGCTGGAGGGCGGCTTCCATACGCCCAACCACCGTTGGGCAATTGCTTCTTCACTGGCGAAATGCGGGGTGCTTTTCAATGATAAAAAGCTGTCGGAAAGCGCGGGTATTTACCTGATAGAGGGGATTGACTGCAATGCCGACGGTGAGTTCGCAGAGAAATCCGCCGGTAATTATAACAGCGTTAATAACGATGCCATGCTGATGCTTTCCGACGCCACTGGAGACGCCCAATACGAGCAGCATACCATCCGCAACCTTCATATGATGCTTACCTACTGGGAGCCGGACGGAAGTATTTTCACTGCCAATTCCACCCGTTTCGACAAAGACAGGCTGGTATATCCATTGAGCTATTACATAGAGTATCTGGCCATGGGCATGAAATATGACATTCCGGAATTTCTCGGGATGTGCAACACTATTTTTGACATCATTGAGGAAAAAAAGATTTCCTCGCCGGAATGCCTGATTTATCTGATGCTGCACCCCGAATACCGAAGCTTTGAGTATGCGGGACGCTATGAACAGCCGGATTTCGTCCGGTTTTATGAGGATTCCGGAATACTGCGGGCCAGGAAGGGGCACTACAGCTACACGGTGATGCGGGAGAAGTCCAATTTCCTCTATTTCCATAACGGAACCAGCAAGCTGGAGATGAAGGTGGCGGGAAGCTTCTGCGAGCACAGGGCGTTTAAGGCGGAAACGATGGAAATCCTGCCTGGCGGCACGGCCCATCTCCATCAGACCATGAGGGGCTGGTACTACCTGCCTTTTGAAGAAAAGCCGGAAACCAGCGACTGGTGGAAGATGGATCAGAGCAAGAGGAAGAAGAAGCTGGGACCGGATATGGAGATCGATGTGTATGTGGAGCCTGCGGAGGGCGGCATAGACGTGCGTGTGGTAACAGGGGGAGTGCAGGGAGCGCCCTGGAGAGTGGAGCTGGCCTTTTCCGGCATTGATTATATGGCAAGCGAGCATGTGATGCTTCCGGTGAACGGCAGTGAGGTGTTGGTAATCAAGGATCCGGAGCTGGAGGCCTACAATGAAAAGGACAGCCTGTTAATCGGGCCGGGATTTGGAGAGCATCGTTTTACAGAGGGGAAGGAGGACAGTGAAACCAAGACCCCGGGAGCTGTTACGGTATATTTCACTGATTATACTGCCTTCGACCATACGATCCGCATCCGTAACCGCAGGGATCTGGAGGAAAAACTGCTGGCGGGGCGGTAAGGGCGGCCAGGAAAATGGAAAGAGAAAATTATGAATGACAAAAAAATAAAAAAAAGAATATTGATGGCCTTTATCGGCGTCATCGTCAGCGGACTGGCGGTGGGATTATTCCGGAACGCCCGGTTTGGGACGGATCCATTTCAGGTGTTTGTGAATGGAATCAGCAACAAGGTTACATTTATGGACTTCGGGACGCTGTATATGCTGATAAACCTGTTGATGCTGCTGCTTATTTTTCTCCTGAATAAACATCATATCGGGATATCCACTTTTGTGAACATTTTCCTGCTGGGATACGTGGTACAGTTTTCGGACGACGTGGTGGCAGGCCTGGTGGGGGACAGCCCGTCCATGCCGGTGCGGATTGCGCTGCTGGCAGCAGGACTGGTAATCCTCTGCTTTGCATCGGCCATGTACTTTACGGCGGATCTGGGAGTATCCACCTATGATGCCGTGTCCCTGATCCTGACGGAACGGAAGCTGGGAAAATTCCGGTATCTGCGGATTACCACGGATGTGATCTGCGTTATTGTGGGATTTGCCCTGGGAGCGGTAGTGGGGGTGGGAACGGTAGTGACGGCGTTCTTTATGGGACCGCTGATAGATTTTTTTAATATTCACGTCGCGCGGCCGTTTTTGTATGGAAAGGAAAATAAACAGTAGCTGCGAGAAAAAAGAACAATTGCAATATACAAAAAAATGCCTGTCATCCGGGAGCTGATTCTTCCGGATGACAGGCGTTTTTTATACTGATATGATTTCTTCTGTGGAGATTGCAGCGTTCAGAGGATTAAACGGTTACAGATACTTCCGGTACGGCTCCTCTGAAGCATCCAGGAAACAGACACCCACGAGTCCGCGTCCCGTATGGGCGCCGATGGCACAGCCTACAACCGATACCATAATATCTGCGGGATGCAGTTTTTCCCGGAGCAGGTCCAGGACGAAATCCATGGCCTCCTCATCCTCGCCGTGGCAGACGGAAAACAGCTGTTTTTCGATTTCAACGCCGTTTTCCTGGGCATATTCCACCAGGCTTTTCAGGGATTTCTTGTGCCCGCGCACCGTTTTCAGGACCTGCAGGCTCCCTGCTTCGTCCACAATCAGCACCGGCTTCATATCCAGCGCTTCCGCCAGATTACCCTTCCATTTGGAAAGCCTGCCGCCTTTAATCAGATAGGCAAGCGTATTTACCGTAAACACATGCCGGATGTGCCTGCGGTAGAATTCGGCGGCTTCCAGCAGCGTCTCCTTGGAGGCGCCGTTCTCAAGCATGGTCAGCAGCTTGACCACCAGAAGGCCGAAGCCTGCGGAGGCGCAGAGGGAATCGATAATGGTCAGATCAAAATCGGGGTATTCCTCCAGTACATTGGCCTTTGCCAGATTGGCGGCATTAAAGGTGCCCGCGATTCCGGTGGAAAAGCAGAGATATATCACACTGTCCCCGTTTTTGGCATAGGGGGTAAAGGCTTCCTCAAACATGGCCGGGTTGATGTGGTAGGTTTTCACATCGCGGCTGGTATCGTCCAGTATATTGTAAAATTCCCTGGAATGGATGGTCTGGCCGTCAAGATAATCCACTTCATCAATGACCACCGGAGTGGGTATGACATGAAGCTGATAGCGGCGGATAACTTCCTCCGTCAGGTCAGAGGCGGAGTCCGTGATTATTTTAAGCATAAAGTCTCCTTGTTGTTTTTATATTGGTCAGTGAACCTGTCCCATCTGATCCAGCAGCTGGATTTTGATATGATACAGCTTGGAGGAAAGATCCACATATACCTGGTGAGGGTTGACAAGACGTCTCGTTTCATCCCAGAGCGTGTTCAGCTCCTTCTGACAGTATTCCCTGATTTCCATAACACTGGGAGAGGTGTAGACACATTTCCCATCCAGGAAAACGGGAACCATCAGTTCACGCATGGTATAGGTACCGGGCTCCAGCAGCGTCTTTTTCCACGGCTCCAGGGGATCGAAGAGGAGAAGAGGCTCATTCTCGTCAAAAACCTCATCCTCCAGGGCGATGAGATCCGCCTTGATTTTTCCTGATTCCTTTTCATAGATGCGGTGAATTACCTTATTGCCCGGATTGGTGATTTTTTCTGAATTTTCAGAAAGCTTTATTTTGGGGATGAAGTTCCCGTTCTCATCCATAATGGCGGCAAGCTTGTACACGCCGCCGAAGGAAGGCCAGTTCTTGGAGGTGATCATATGGGTGCCCACACCCCAGGAGGTAACCTTGCAGCCCTGTGCCTTCAGGCTGTCGATCAGGTATTCATCCAGATCGTTGGAGGCGGAGATGACGGCGTCCGGGAAGCCTGCCTCATCCAGCATCTTCCTTGCTTTCTTGGAAAGATACGCCAGGTCGCCGCTGTCCAGGCGGATTCCGTAGAAGGTCAGCGGAATGCCTGCCTCACGCATTTCCGTAAATACGCGGATGGCATTGGGAACGCCGGATTTCAGGGTATCATAGGTATCTACCAGCAGGATGCAGGCGCCGGGATACATGTCCGCATATACCTTGAAGGCGGTGTATTCATCCGGGAAGCTCATGATCCAGCTGTGGGCATGCGTGCCCTTCACGGGTACATCAAACATCTGTCCGGCAAGCACGTTGCTGGTGCCGATGCAGCCGCCGATCATAGCGGCCCTTGCGCCGTAAATGCCGGCGTCAGGCCCCTGCGCGCGGCGGAGGCCGAATTCCATGATTCCGTCGCCGCGGGCCGCATAGCATACCCTGGACGTCTTGGTGGCGATGAGGCTCTGGTGGTTGATAATATTCAGAATAGCGGTTTCAATCAGCTGCGCTTCCATAATAGGAGCGATGACTTTAATCATTGGTTCCCTGGGGAACATGATGCTTCCTTCCGGAATTGCATAGATGCTTCCGGAAAATTTGAAATTTTGCAGATATTCAAGGAAGTCGTCCTCAAAAATTCCCAGACTTTTCAGATAGGTAATTTCATCATTATCGAAATGCAGGTTTTCCACATATTCGATAACCTGCGCAAGCCCTGCGCAGATGGCGTAGCCGGATTCCATCGGGTTATTCCGGTAAAAGGCGTCAAAAATTACCGTTTCATTACGGTCCATGTTCTTAAAGTAGCCCTGCATCATCGTCAGTTCGTAAAGATCGGTCATGAGGGTAAGATTCCGCGTTTTCATGGTTTCTCCTCCGCTTTCAGCATTATGGGTTCAGACACGGGACGGCGGATGAAGGGCTGTCCCCTGCCTGTATAGGAATGTATTAAATTACACATATCATACGCGTAATTACCCAAGAAAGCAAGATTTTTTCGCGAGGGGGCCGCCCGTGGAGGAAACCGGTGTGCCGGCGGCGGGCTATGTTCTCCAGGGGAGCGGCGGTGCGGGTGTATTTTTTGCGGGTGCCGGTTATGCCGGGCATTCCGATGAGCCCAGGACTAAAACCGGCAGGGGCGTCTGCCGGTTTTATGGTCTCATCTCCATGGCATAAAAGGCACCCGCAAAAAACACACCTGCACCGCCGCTCCCCTGGAGAACATAGCCCGCCGCCGGCACACCGGTTTCCTCCACGGGCGGCTGGTGAGCAGGCAGGTGATGGAAGAATTCAGGAGGAAAAGAAAAAGGACTTAAAAGCGGTGGCTGGTGGGTTGGTTGACGTATTTGTTTTCGAACTTGGAGTAGACGATGGTCTGGCTGTGGTAGAGGCTGTAGTAGCCGGAGAGCATGTAGCTGGTGGCTACGGCTATGAGGAAGTAGTAGGCGTCGTCGAAGCCGAAGAGTTCGAAGGCTATGAGGATGGAGGTTACGGGGCAGTTGGTTACGCCGCAGAAAACGGCGATCATGCCAACGGCGGCGCCGAGGGAGGCGGGGAGCCCAAGGAGGGCGCCCAGGGTGCAGCCGAAGGTGGCGCCAATGAAAAGGGAGGGCACGATTTCCCCGCCTTTGTAGCCGGCGGATATGGTGATGACCGTAAAGAGCATTTTAAAGAAAAAGGCCCAGGGGATCGCTGTCCCGGAGAGGGCGTGCTCGATGACGGGCATGCCTGTGCCAAGGTAGTCCTGGCTGCCGCAGATGAGGGTGAGGAGTATCAGGAGCAGGCCGCCGGCGGCGATTCGGATATAAAGGTTGGAAAAATATTTTTTAAACAGGGCCTCCCCCATCTGGAGCATCATGCAGAAAAGGATGCTGAGAATCGCACAGCATATGGCCAGCAGCACCACCTTCAGCCCTGGGATCAGGGACAGCTCCAAATCATTCATCACATGGAAATTTTCGGTCTGTACGCCCAGGGAAAATGCAATTTTATGCGCAATGAGCGCCGCACAGATACAGGGCACCAGCGCCGCATAATACATAATCCCCACACTGGAAACCTCCATGGCAAAAAAAGCCGCTGCCATTGGCGTCCCGAAGAGCGCCGCAAAAGCCGCCGCCATGCCGCTCATCAAAATGATTTTTTTATCCTTTACATTAAAATGGAAGATATCCCCCAGCTTTTTGCCGATGCTTCCCCCAATCTGCAGCGCCGCCCCTTCACGCCCCACAGAGCCACCGCACAGAATCGTAATAATGGTGGAACTGAAAATCAGCAGCGCCATCCGGAACGGAATCGTGATCTCACTGTGAATGCTCTCAATCACCGAATCCGTCCCGCCGTTATTTTCAAAATGAAACGCCTTATACGTAAAAACAATAAGCAGCCCGCCCAACGGCAGCGTCAGAAACATATAGCGGTGCCCCATCCTGAAAGCCGTAACCTGTATCAGGCACCAGGAAAAAAGCGAAGCAAACAGCCCCACGGCCACCCCCGTAACAACCCCAAACAAAAGCCACCGAAAATACTGCCCCAGATTCCTGTATATCTTTTCCGCATAAGCCCTAAGCCAGTTCATAATGTCCTCCTCATTCTCCCTATCCATATCACGCTGCCCAAAACAAACCATACATACCACATTTAACCAAAATCCCGCATTTACTCCTCCTATCCCCGCCCGCCATCCCCTGTCCTCCATTTCAACTACAATTATACAACCTCCCGCGCATAACAACAAACCATTCAAACAGAATACAGCACAAAACCCTCATCCGTCAAATTTATCCCCATACAATCCCCACCCCGCCGCCTCCCGGAGAACACAGCCGGACCCCGAACACCAGCCGGAAGCACCGCATACCCCTCTGCGCACAAATGGGGGATAAAGCACGAAAGCCCTTGACAATGCGGCTTTGCGGGCTATATAATACCGACATGAACACAGAAACAAAGGCCGTGATGAAGACAGTAGGCATGTTTGGAAAGTTGCAGCGAGCCGGCGCAGGTGGGAGGCCGGTACGAGTAAGACATGGTGAACATCACTTCGGAGCCGCAGGCTGAAAGAAAGCGCAGGATGCAGGAAGCATCCGGTTTTTCGAGTAGGCGACGCCGGATTTCCCCCGTTACGGGAAACCATATTTTCTTATAGGGACAGGTTTGGCAGCTGTTTTTATAAGCCGTATGATGTAACAGGTGGTACAACGAGCCTCAGACCTCGCCCTTTTACAAGAAAGGACGGGGATTTTTTTGTTTCAGACGCAGAATGGCGCAGGTGCCAGGAGATCTGAACTGCCATGCAAGACGGCGGACACGCGGCAGGACGCGAATTTATCAAACAGGAATGGCTGTATGCCGGAGAAAGAAAGGAAGAAGGAAATGTCACTTTACACTAAGGTAAACACAGACCTGAACTTCGTGGAACGTGAACACGAGGTGGAACAATTCTGGGAAGACAACAAAATTTTTGAAAAAAGCATGAAAATCAGGGAGGGCTGCCCGACCTATACCTTTTATGACGGCCCGCCCACCGCAAACGGCAAGCCCCACATCGGACATGTGGAAACCCGCGCAATCAAGGATATGATTCCCCGTTACCGCACCATGAAGGGCTATATGGTGCCCAGGAAGGCCGGGTGGGATACCCACGGGCTTCCGGTGGAGCTGGAGGTGGAGAAGCTTCTGGGCCTGGACGGCAAGGAGCAGATCGAGGAATACGGCATCGCGCCTTTCATTGAAAAATGTAAGGAAAGCGTATGGAAATACAAAGGCATGTGGGAGGATTTTTCCAAAAAGGTCGGCTTCTGGGCTGATATGGATGATCCCTATGTCACCTATCATGATGAATATATTGAATCCGAATGGTGGGCGCTGAAAAAAATCTGGGACAAGGGCCTTCTTTACAAGGGCTTTAAGATCGTTCCCTACTGCCCGCGCTGCGGCACCCCGCTGTCCTCTCATGAGGTGGCTCAGGGCTACAAGGATGTGAAGGAACGTTCCGCAATCGCACGTTTTAAGGTAAAGGATGAGGATGCCTATATCCTGGCATGGACCACCACACCCTGGACACTGCCTTCCAACGTGGCGCTGTGCGTGAACCCCGGGGAAACCTATGCCAAAGTAAAAGCCGCCGATGGCTATACCTATTATATGGCGCAGGCGCTTCTGGATACCGTGCTGGGCGATCTGAACAAGGAAAACCCGGAGGCGCCGGCCTATGAAGTGCTGGAAACTTATGTGGGCAAGGACCTGGAATACAAGGAATATGTGCCGCTGTTTGACTGTGCGGTGGAAACCTGTGAAAAACAGCATAAAAAAGCATTTTATGTAACCTGTGACAACTATGTTACCCTGACGGACGGTACCGGTGTTGTTCATATCGCGCCTGCCTTCGGTGAGGACGATGCCAATGTGGGCCGCAATTATGATCTGCCCTTCGTTCAGCTGGTGGATGCCAAAGGTGAAATGACAAAAGAGACTCCCTGGGCAGGTACCTTCTGCAAGGAAGCGGACCCGATCATCTTAAAGGAGCTGGCGGCGGCAGACCTGCTGTTTTCCGCGCCGAAGTTCGAACACAGCTACCCCTTCTGCTGGAGATGCGACACGCCGCTGATCTATTATGCGAGAGAGTCCTGGTTCATCAAGATGACCGCTGTCAAGGAGCACCTGATCGGCAACAACAATACCATCAACTGGATTCCGGAATCCATCGGAAAAGGACGTTTCGGCGACTGGCTGGAAAATATCCAGGACTGGGGACTTTCCAGAAACAGATACTGGGGAACCCCTTTAAATATCTGGCAGTGTGACTGTGGGGAAATGCTTTCCGTAGGAAGCAGGGAGGAGCTGGAGCGCTTAAGCGGCAATCCGGAAGCGAAGACCGTTGAGCTTCACCGCCCTTATATCGATGCCATCACCATCCCCTGCCCGAAGTGCGGCAAGCCCATGAAGCGTGTGCCCGAGGTAATTGACTGCTGGTTTGACTCAGGAGCCATGCCTTTTGCCCAGCATCACTATCCTTTTGAGAATAAGGAAACCTTTGAGCAGCAGTTCCCCGCGCAGTTTATTTCTGAAGCGGTGGATCAGACCCGTGGCTGGTTCTATTCCCTGCTGGCGGAATCCACGCTGCTGTTTGACCAGACCTCTTTTGAAAATGTAATCGTCCTGGGACTGGTGCAGGATGAAAACGGACAGAAAATGAGCAAGTCCAAAGGCAATGCGGTAGATCCCTTTGAAGCGCTGCAGGAATACGGCGCGGATGCGATCCGCTGGTATTTTTACTCAAGCAGCGCGCCCTGGCTGCCCAGCCGTTTCCATGGGAAAGCGGTTATCGAGGGACAGCGTAAGTTCATGGGGACGCTGTGGAATACCTACGCATTCTTTGTACTGTATGCCAATATTGATAATTTTGACGCTTCCAAATATACGCTGGAATTCGATAAGCTTTCCGTGCTGGACAAGTGGCTGCTTAGCCGCCTGAATACGTTGATCACGGAAGTGGATACCCGTCTGGATAACTATCAGATTCCTGAAGCGGCAAGAGCGCTGCAGGATTTTGTGGACGAATGCAGCAACTGGTATGTAAGAAGAAGCCGTGAACGTTTCTGGGCCAAGGGAATGGAGCAGGATAAGATCAATGCTTACATGACCCTCTACACCGCCCTGGTAACGGTGAGCAAGCTGGCAGCGCCCATGATTCCCTTCATGACGGAGGAGATTTATCAGAACCTGGTGAGAAGCCTGGACAAGAGCGCGCCCGAAAGCGTGCATCTGTGCGACTTCCCCACAGCCAATCCTTCTTATGTGGATAAGGAACTTGAGGAAGCCATGGAAGAGGTGCTGGACATCGTCGTGATGGGACGCGCCTGCAGAAATACCGCAAACATCAAGAACCGCCAGCCCATCGGAACCATGTTCGTGAAGGCCGGAACCGTCCTCAGTGATTTCTATAAGGAGATCGTGGAGGATGAGCTGAATGTGAAGAAGGTGGTATTTACAGAGGATGTAAGGGACTTTACCACCTATACCTTCAAGCCGCAGCTGCGTACGGTAGGACCGAAGTACGGAAAACAGCTGGGCGGCATCCAGAAGACCCTGGCATCCCTGGACGGCAATGCGGCCATGGATGAGCTGAATGCGGCAGGAGCGCTGAAATTCGATGTAAACGGCGTGGAAGTAAGCCTGACCAAGGATGACCTTCTTATCGAAATGACCCAGAAGGAAGGCTATGTATCCGAGGCGGATAATAATATGACAGTAGTTCTGGATACGAACCTGACGGAAGAACTCATCGAGGAAGGCTTTGTATATGAAATCATCAGCAAGATCCAGACCATGCGTAAGGAAGCGGATTTTGAAGTGATGGATCACATCAGAGTGTCCCTGTGCGGCAATGAAAAGGTGGCAGGAATCGCCGCCTCCAATCAGGAGTTCATTGCAGGCAAGGTTCTTGCGGATTCCATTACGGCAGGGGAAAACCTGGCTGTAAGCAAGGAATGGAACGTAAACGGTGAAAATGTGACCATTGGAATTGAAAAAGTACAGTAACTGTGCTGTGAACTGAACAGTTGCAAAGTACGGTAATTCGGGTTTTCAAGGGAGAAAGGCCGCCGCTTGGCTAAAGTGGCGGCTTTCTTTACCTTATTTTATCAGTTCTTTTTACAAAATTACTGTTTTCATTATTGGTAAATTGTTGTAAACTGTACGTATTGGGCGAACATGGGCAAAGCCCGGAAGTGCCGGAAAAGACCGTAATTAAAGAATATAAAGAGGATCGAGGAGGAAATACATGCTTAAGAAAACGGTATTACAGAAATTCGACAAAGAGCTTTTCAAGAACAGCGTTATATATAATGTGAAAACTCTTTACCGCAAGACCCTGGAGGAGGCGACGCAGCAGCAGATTTTTCAGGCGGTAGCCTATGCTATCAAGGATGTGATCGTAGACAACTGGATGAATACCCAGAAGGAATATGCGAAGCAGGATCCCAAGACCGTTTATTATCTGTCCATGGAATTCCTGATGGGCCGCGCGCTGGGAAATAACCTGATCAACCTGCAGGCCTATAATGATGTGGCCGAGGCCCTGGAGGATCTGGGTATCGATATCAATCTGGTGGAGGATCAGGAGCCTGATCCGGCGCTGGGCAACGGCGGCCTGGGCAGACTGGCTGCCTGCTTCCTGGATTCCCTGGCAACCATGGGGTATTCCGCTTATGGCTGCGGCATCCGTTACCGTTACGGCATGTTCAAGCAGGAGATCCGTGACGGATACCAGATAGAGGTTCCCGATAACTGGCTGGCAGATGGTAACCCGTTTGAGCTGCGCCGTCCCGAGTATGCCAAAGAGGTTAAGTTCGGCGGCTATGTCAATGTATACGTGGACGAAAACGGCCGCAATAACTTTAAACAGGAGGGATATCAGTCCGTAAAGGCGATTCCCTATGATATGCCGATTGTGGGCTATGGAAATGGGATCGTGAACACACTGCGCATCTGGGATGCGGAGCCGGTGGAGTGCTTCCAGCTGGAGTCCTTTGACAAGGGAGATTACCAGAAGGCTGTGGAGCAGGAGAATCTGGCCCGGAATATTGTAGAGGTCCTCTATCCCAATGACAACCATTATGCAGGTAAGGAACTTCGTCTGAAGCAGCAGTATTTCTTCATTTCCGCTTCCGTCCAGGAGGCCGTGGAAAAATACATGAGAAAGCATGACGATATCAGGAAATTCCATGAGAAGGTGACTTTCCAGCTCAATGACACCCATCCTACGGTGGCAATTGCCGAGCTGATGCGTATCCTGATGGATGATTATTATCTCACCTGGGATGAAGCATGGGCTGTGACCACCAAAACCTGTGCCTATACCAACCATACCATCATGGCGGAAGCCCTGGAAAAATGGCCCATTGAGCTGTTCTCAAGGCTGCTCCCTAGAATCTACCAGATCGTGGAGGAAATCAACCGCCGCTTCATAGCGCAGGTTTCCCAGCAGTATCCGGGAGATCAGAACAAGATTGCCAAAATGGCCATTATTTATGACGGACAGGTGAAAATGGCACACCTCGCCATCGTATCCGGCTACTCTGTCAACGGCGTGGCAAGGCTCCATACGGAAATCCTGGAAAAGCAGGAGCTGAGAGATTTCTATGAAATGATGCCTGAAAAGTTCAACAATAAAACGAACGGCATCACACAGAGAAGATTCCTGCTCCATGGGAATCCGCTGCTTGCACAGTGGGTAACGGATCATGTGGGCAATGACTGGATTACTGATCTGTCCAAAATCAGCGGCCTGAAAATTTATGCCGAGGATGAAAAAGCACAGCAGGAGTTCATGAATATCAAATATCAGAACAAGGTGCGCCTTGCCAGATATATCCTGGAGCATAACGGTGTGGAAGTGGATCCCCGTTCCATTTTCGATGTGCAGGTAAAGAGGCTCCACGAGTACAAGCGCCAGCTGTTGAATATCCTGCATATTATGTATCTTTATAACGAACTCAAGAACAGTCCCCAGATGGAGTTCTATCCCAGGACTTTTATCTTCGGGGCCAAGGCGGCGGCGGGCTACCGCAACGCAAAACTTACCATTAAGCTGATCAATGCGGTAGCGGATGTGGTGAATAACGACCCTTCCATCGGCGGCAAGATCAAGGTGGTATTTATAGAAGACTATAAGGTTTCCAATGCGGAATGGATTTTTGCCGCAGCAGATGTGTCCGAACAGATTTCCACGGCAAGCAAGGAAGCATCCGGAACCGGAAATATGAAATTCATGCTCAACGGTGCGCTTACCCTTGGCACCATGGACGGCGCCAATGTGGAAATCGTGGAAGAGGTAGGGATGGAAAATGCCTTTATCTTCGGTTTAAGCTCCGATGAGGTTATCCGTTTTGAAAACTATGGCGGATATAACCCCATGGATATTTTCAACAACGATCCTGACATCCGCAGAGTGCTGATGCAGTTAATCAACGGAACCTTTGCCCCCTATGATACGGAGCTGTTCCGCCCGCTGTACAATTCCCTTCTGAACACACAGAGCACCTCCAAGGCGGATATGTATTTTATCCTGAAGGATTTCAAGCCTTATGCGGAAGCACAGCGCAGAGTGGAGGCAGCTTACAGGGATGAAGCAAACTGGGCAAAGAGCGCAATCCTGAACGTGGCCTGCTCCGGCAAATTCAGCTCTGACAGGACTATCCAGGAATATGTGGACGATATCTGGCATCTGGATAAGGTAGTGCTGCCTAAGAGAGTGGAGAAGCCGAAGGCAAAATAAGAAAAGCAGCCGATTGGTTAAAGAAGAGATTAAAATATCGGTAATCTTCAAAAAATAAGACAGGATGCCGCCGCCTGACGTGAAGCTATGTAGGAATTGCTTTACGTCGGTGACGGCATTTTTTGTATTTATTATATTTTAATATTTCATTCTATATTTCATTACTATATTTCAATTGCTATGTTTTATTGCGATATTTTCTTAATGATTATTGTTGACAACTAAACATTAATAAAGTATCATTTTTATATTCTTATTTATTAGTGCATTCGCACATTCTGGCAGTTTCTGCCGAAAAATCACATTTAAAACGGCAGGAAATGCAGAAGCTGTTTTTATAGGAGCCGCTGCCTGTATCCCTGCTTGTATAAGGAGGAACAAATGAAAAGACGGACATGGATTGCCGAAACGCTGGATGATGCAGGGGCTAAGGCCCAATATGACGGTCATGTAAAGCGGATTCTGGGCAGCAGGCAGGTTCTGGCGCGTATCCTGAAGGGAGCTGTGGCGGAATATAAGGATTATTCACCGGAGGAAATAGAAGCGTGGATCGAACCGGGAATTGAAATCGCCAATACCTCGCTGCGACCGGGAGAAAAGGAGAATAAAATGCTCCTCATCACGGGGGATAATACGGAAAGCAAGGTTCCGGGAGAAGGAACCGTGACCTATGATATCAGATTCCGGGCATATGTCCCCAAACGGAGAAGGGCGGAGACGGTAAAGCTTCTGGTTAATATAGAAGCCCAGAAAAAGTTCTATCAGAAATACCGGATTGTGACCAGAGGGATATTCTATGGAGCGAGGATGCTGTCGGAACAGCTGGACAGAGAATTTACAGATGCAGAGTATGATGATTTGAAAAAGGTCTGCAGTATCTGGATCTGTATGAATGCGCCTACGCATATAGGAAACGCCATGACAGAATACAGGATCTCCAGAAGAAATATCCTTGGCAGGATACCTGAGAGGAAAGCGAGCTATGATAAGCTTTCGGTGGTCATAATCTGCCTGAATGAAAAGGATGACAAGAATCAAAGGGGTGGGCTGCACGGATTTCTGAATACGCTTCTTTCTCCTTCGATGAGCGTTACGGAGAAAGAAGAGATACTGGCGCGGGATTATGGGATTGAAATGGAACAGGAAATGGGAGAGGAGCTGAGACAGATGTGTAATTTGAGTGAAGCAATTGAAGAAAAAGGCATTGAAAAGGGGATTGAAAAAGGGATTGAAGAGGGAATCGAAAAAGGAATCAATCTGACGAAAAAAGTATTGCGTTACGTCAGAGAAGGCAGGAATAATGAGGAAATCGCGGAGTTGTGTGGCATTACTATAGAACAGGTTCGTGAAATAACGGAAGATTAAAACGAAAAGCAACCTGTCATTGGCAGAAGGAAAATGATAGTGGCCAGTGAGAACGGGACAGTCCTGGGATACGGATAGTTTTGTCCGGTATTTCAGGCATTCTTTAGGTCTGTGTTTGAAACGATCAAACCGGAAAAGGGATGGAGCGCGGACAATAATTATAGATTAGATGCGGAATACAACGAAATGGTGTATGATTAAAGGGGCCGGCTTACGGATGCCCCTTTTAGGAGGAATAAAATGAGAAAACCGAATTTGATCTATATTTTAGCGGATGATATGGGGTATGGGGATATTTCCGCACTGAATGAGCACTGTGGCTTTAAAACGCCGAATCTGGATGAAATGGCGGAAAACGGTGTTTGCTTTACGGATGCCCATGCAACCGCCGCCGTCTGTACGCCGTCCCGTTATGGAATTCTTACTGGCCGCTATAATTGGCGCTCCCGGCTGAAATCCAGTGTGATGGGCGGTTATTCGGAGGCTCTGATTGAAAAAGGAAGAAAAACGCTGGCTGATATGCTGAAGGAAAACGGTTACCGGACAGCTATGGTGGGAAAGTGGCATTTGGGGATGAATTTTGCCAAAGAAGAAGGATTTGTGGAAAAACCGGATTTTGGGGTATGTGATCATGTGGATTACCACGGAAAAATAGAAGGCTCCCCAATCTCTAATGGTTTTGAATATTTTTACGGCATTAGCGGATCTTTGGACATGCCGCCATATATCTATATTGAAAATGATCATTTTACAGCGCAGCCGGATCATGTGACAAAAGGAACCGGTAAAGGTTTTTTCAGGGAAGGGCCGACAGCGCCTGGCTTTGTACATGAAAAGGTGCTGGATGAACTGACGGAAAAAGTGCTGGAAAAAATGGAGGAATACAGGGAGGAGCCGTTCTTTCTTTATTTTCCCATGCCCGCACCGCACACTCCTATTCTTCCGGCCAGCCAGTTTTGCGGTAAATCCGGAACCAATGAATACGGAGACTTCGTGCTGCACTGTGATGATGTAGCAGGAAGAATTAACCGTAAACTAAAAGAATTGGGGCTTTATGAAAATACGATTGTCATATATACTTCGGATAATGGCTGTTCTCCTATGGCGGATTATCCGGAGCTGCTGTCTCAGGGGCATAATCCCAGCTATATCTTCCGGGGGACCAAGGCAGATATCTATGAAGGAGGACACAGGATTCCTTTGATCGTGCAATGGCCGGACAGGGTGCCTGAAGGCAGGCGCTGCTCCAGGATAGTTTGTCTCTGTGATATTATGGCAACCATGGCTGATATCCTGGGAATTTCCCTGGATGCGGAAACGGCTGTTGACAGCGTGAGCAATCTGCCCTTGTGGCTGAATCCGGATGGGGAGGAGGTCCGTGCGGATTTAATTCACCAGAGTATTGACGGTTCCCTTTCTATACGGAAGGGAAAGTTTAAACTTGAAATGTGTCCGGGGTCCGGCGGCTGGTCGGAACCTAAACCGGGGGAGGAGCCGGAGGGCGCGCCTTCCTTCCAGCTGTATGACTTGTCGGAGGATATTGGAGAAAGAAAAAATGTGATTGAAGAATATCCGGAGGTGGTAAAGGAATTGCGCGAAATTCTGAAGGCACATATTTTCCGGGGAAGAAGCACTCCAGGGCCGGCGCAGCATAACGATGGCGCAGCGGTCTGGGAAACGATCCGTTGGGTGGAATAGCAAAGACCGGGGAGAGTAAAAAACAAAATTAGCAAACAGCAGGAATCAATAAACAGCAGGAATCTATAAAAGGCAGGAACCGCTAAGAATCCGGCGGCCTGCCTTTTAAAGAACAGCTGTTTTTTCAGCAATTAATTCTGCAGCTTTTTCCTGCAAAGATTAGCTGAGTTCAGGAATATCCAGCATCCAGCATACACGCATCAAAGTAAGGCGGTTGCGGGCGCTGGGAGAAAATTTAAGAAGCTGGGGGAGATATTCGGAGGGAACTTCGATATCCTCCAGTGTTTTTTTTGCACCGATTTTCTCATAAAGTGCGGACAGTTCTTCAGGAGCAGGGATGGTTGACATGATTCTGCGTATTTCCGGCCATGCTTTAATGAGCATTTCAGGGGTGACCCCTTCCATGCAGTCCTTTTTGTTTTCCTCCACGATGCTGGGATACAGGGCGGGGCCATAGAAAGGCTCCAGCTGGGAAGCGGGGATCATGGAATAAGGATGTACATAAGGCGTAATATCCTCGATTTCAGCCAGTTTATGGCAGGCACGGGAAATAAGGATGGTGCCCACGCCCACCTTTTCGCCATGGAGAGCATCTGAATGGAACGGGAAAGCGGCAGGCTGCATTTCGATAAGGTGGGAGACATGGTGCTCCGAACCGGAAGCAGGGCGGGAATTTCCCATAAGCTGCATGGCCAGTCCGGAAAGAATCAGGCCATAGGTCAGCTGTTCAAAGGCGTTTTCATCTCCTTCAGCCAGGCCGGTGCAGCAGGAACGGACTGCGTCCACAGCATCCCGGGTCATCCCTTCGATTACCGGGCATAAATATTCGCCTGTAATGGCATGGCCAGCGTTCCAGTCAGCCAGAGCCGTATATTTTCCAAAAATATCTCCGGCGCCGCTGAGGGCAAGATAAAGAGGGGCCTCCTTGATAATATCAATATCAGCCAGGACAAAAACGGGCGCCACGCCGGGCATGGTTTTCTTATAACCTTTCCAGGTCATAGCGGAAACCGTGGAGCAGAAGCCGTCTACGCTGGCGGCCGTGGGACAGGAAACGAAGGGGATTTTTCTGTCGTTTGCACAATATCTGGTAGTATCGTGGATGGTTCCGCTTCCGATGGCAACCAGATAATCAATATTTTCCTCAAGCTGCTCCATCACCTTTCCCACTGCGATTTCGTTGGCATGGAGATTGGACGGATCGAGAATGATTTCCTGATCAGCGGCCGGATGGATGATGTTTTTGGCATGGTATGTATTTTCGTCGTAGATTACAGCCCTTTTTCCGGTAAGGCCGTATTTGTCCGTATAAAGATCCAGCTTTTTCAGGCAGCCGGGTTCAATTATGGCTTCCTTTGTGATCATTTCGTGGCTTCTGCCGCAGGAGCAGGGGCCGTTGAGTTTGGCACTGTCGATTATCATGTGGATTCCTCCTATGGGTTTGATTTATGGTAAAAAATGTAACTATCCGGTTAAAATAGCATGTTTGACGCGCCAGCCGGCGCTTTTGTCTGGCCGGGGCTTTCGGCATCCGATTCAGCTATATTATAATATAATCATCTTTTGATGTCCATAGAAAATGAAATAAAATCGTAATTAAAATGAAAGAATCGTAACAAGGACCGGATCTGTTGACGAAATTTATCATGAAACAGAAGGGAAACACAAAGAACGGTTGCGGAATGTGTGGGATAAAGTATATAATTGGGTAAGAACGAAGCCGGACAGGACCCGGGCGTGTTCCGATATTCCAGGGAGTGTTTCGAAAGAAGCGCCTGCCAGATGGGGTAGGGGCATCATGCAGGCCTGAAATCAGCCCAAGGGGCTATGGGTTTTGTAAAAAAAGAAGGAACTGCCGGAGCAGGATGGCAGAGAGGAAGGCATATGAATCAGGAGAAACGTCGGAAATATATTTTAGATCAGCTGAAAATAAAATCATCTATTTCAGTTTCGGAATTAAGCGAGGCTTTTTCCCTTTCGGAGGTTTCTGTGCGTAAGCTTCTTGCGAGCATGGAGCAGGAGGGGGTTCTGAAGCGGACCTGGGGCGGAGCGGTCAGCAGGTACGGATCGCTGCGGGAATTTTCCCATCAGGAAAACGAAGTGCGTCACCGGGAGGAGAAAAGAGCGATTGCCATGGCGGCCTATGATTGCATCCAGGACGGGGAAGCTATTTTCCTGGACAGCGGTACGACGGTTTGTGAGTTGGCAAGGTTAATCGTGGAAGGGCCGAAAAGAAATATAATGCCGTGTACCAATAATATTTATGTGGCCATGGAGCTGGCGAAGGCAAGCGATATCCACAGCATTATTATCGGGGGAGAGCTGCGCACGAATATTTATTCCTGCGTGGGTTATCTGGCGGAGCAGGTGCTTGGGAACCTTTTTTTTGACAAGGGTTTTATCAGCGGCAATCATTTTACGGTGGAAAGAGGCTTTTCCACGCCGACGCTGGGAGAGGCTGAGCTGAAAAGAAAGATACTTTCTATCTCCAAGGAAAAAATAATGATGCTGGATTACACGAAATTCGGTGATGATTCCATGGTGCTTATCGCCCGGCCGGAGGATATTGATGTTCTGATTACGGACTGGCATGCACCGGAGGAACTGGTGGAGAGCTTTGGGGATAAGGGGGTCAAAACAGTGGTGGCGCCTCAGCTTTAGGTGGAGGGATAAGGTAAATGCACCGGCCCTGGCAGTTCCCTTATGGCAAAAGGACGAAGGCGCTGGCGCCGATGCATTTATCCCCTGGCTGTGCGGATTGTACAGGGAGAGGATTTTTGACTGGGCTGTGGAGATAGATAAATATTAGTTTTTTTGAGGGCATCTGAGGAGGAAAAGCGAATCAGGTGCTTATTTTATTCCCGCGAGCAACGAGCCAAGTAGCCATGCTTGCATGGATATTTGGCGACTGCCGCGAGGGTCAAAGACCCCGCTGCTCTGAAGAGCAGTGGGGTCTTTGACTGGGGGATTTACTGTGAAAGTCCCGGAGCAATCGGCTTTCATTCATGGTGATGTCTGCGCAGGCAGACATGTCCGTTTGGAAAGTAAGAAATAAGGGTGGCGGGAAGAAGAGGATAAAGTGAAATGACAGGGAAATGTATTATAGAATTAACAGTTAAATCTATAATAAAAATGACAAGTAAATTTGTCATTGACAACTTTATTTGTCAGTGGTATGATAATTTTGACAAGGAAAGTTGTCATTGAAGTTTGGATAAGAGCTCTTAGGCAGGAAGTAAATTAATCATGCTGCTGCGGCCGGAGGCGTTATGGGATGGCCGGGAAAGGAGGGCGGGATGCCGTTATATAATCGATTGAAGGAACATCGGGCAAGGCTGGGTGTGAATCAGGCGGAGCTGGGGAAGCTGGCGGGGGTGTCCAGGCAGACGATCAGCCTTATCGAGAGGGGGGATTATTCTCCGTCGGTGAGCCTGGCGCTGAAGCTGGCGGCTATTTGCGGTACGACTGTGGAGGATATTTTTACATATGAGGATGAATGAAGGTTTGAGGACGAATGAAGGGTTGGCGGAAGGCTGAGTGAAGATTGGGCGGGATTGACAGACGTGTAATTTTTGGAAAGGTTAACGGATATTTTGAAAGGATGGCAGGTAAAAGCCGGCAGGCAGGAGGTTTTTTATGAGTGAAAAGATGACAGGGAAATCAAAGAGTATGGGGCGTATTATTGGGAAAATAGCGCTTTGGCTTGTGATTGGGGGAGCGTTGGGGTTTTTCGGTGCTTTTCTGATTTTTTCCATAAAGGGAGAGACTGAGAATGTAATGCATTTGTTTTTTAATGGCTATCTGGCATATGCCCTGTGGTATCAGCTTGGATTTTTTATTGTGCTGGGAGGCATTGCTGTGACGCTTTATTTCAGGGCCGGTGCGCAGATTAAGCTGGGGAACTATGAAGCGGAGGATCGGGCAGGGGAATATCAGAATGCGGCGATAACGGCGAATGAACTGAATATGGTGATTCAGTTTCTTCTGTTCGGGCTGGCTGTGGATGGGAAGAATCCCATGATGCTGGCAAACGTCGTATGTTTCCTGGTGTGCTGTACGGTTGTTGTGGTTATGGAGGCGTTTCTGGTGAAGCAGGTGAAGCGGATTCAGCCGCTGAAGCGGGGGGATGTGGGGGACGCCCGTTTTACGCAGAAATGGCTGGAGAGCTGTGATGAAGCGGAGCAGATGGTGATTTATAAGGCGTCCTACAGTTCCTTTATAGTAATGAAAACCTTGCTTCCCCTGCTGGAGGCAGCAGCGCTTTTTGGTAAGCTGATGTTTGATACGGGAAATTTCCCGATTGTTCTTATTTGTATTGCCTGGGGTGTGAATACGGGGGTTTACTGCTTTGGCAGCATGAGGCTGGAAAAAGGGAATAAGAAGTAACGATATTGGTTTGTCCTGGATAAATGAGTGATTATGGCGCCGTATTTGTGAATACGGCGCTGTAGTATTTAATTGACGTAATTCGGGCAATCTTCCTTGTCTCCCGGCCCTGCGTGTGATACACTGAAAGAAAGGCGGGGAAAGCAAAATGTAATTGTTTGCAGTATTTCAGACAGGCCTTTGTATTTACTGAGCAGACCTGCTGAATAGTTACGGGAAAACTACAAATTATATTTGTATGATCTTCTGCAAGGAGACCAGGAGGGAGGCAATATGCTGAAAAATCACGTAGAGCAGGAAAGACCCGGGGAAGAGGAACTGGGCAGGCGTCTGGAGGAGGCCAGAAAGAGGCTGGGGGCGCTGCAAATGCAGATTAAGGAGCACGGCCTGCCGGTGCTGGTGCTGATGGAAGGCTGGGGAACTGCCGGGAAGGGCAGTACTATTGGGAAGATTATCAGGAACATTGATCCCCGTTTTTTCAAGGTGGCAACCATGGCGGCGCCTACGGAGGAAGAACTGAGGAAACCGTTTTTGTACCGGTATTTTGCCAGGATTCCCGAGGCGGGAAAATTCACGTTCCTTGATTCCGGCTGGATGGACGAAATCACAGGGGATGTGCTGCAGGGAAAGCTGGATGACAAGGGCTATGCTTCCAGAATTGACAGCGTAAAACGTTTTGAAAGACAGCTTACGGACAACGGCTATCTTGTTATGAAGTTTTTCTTCCATATTGATGAAAAAGAACAGCGGAAGCGTCTGGACGCGCTGCTGGTAAATAAGGATACGAGCTGGCGGGTGAGTGATTCCGACCGCTGGCAGAATAAGCATTATGATAAATGTCTGAAGGTGTTCGACCGCTATCTTGATGACACCAATGTTTCCACCGCCCCCTGGTATATTGTAGATGCCCATTCCAGGAAGTGGGCGCAGCTGCAGGTGCTGGAGATGCTTTGTCAGGGGATTGACGTGGCGCTGCAGAATAAGAGCCTTGCCGTTCCGCTGCTGCAGAATACCTTCCCGTTGGAAAAAATGCCGAAGCTTGGCGAAATCGCGCTGGATAAAACAATAGAGGAAGCTGAATATCAGGAGGAGCTTGATAAGCTTCAGAAAAGGCTGGGAGAACTGCACAACCGGCTGTACCGTAAGCGGGTTCCTGTGATCATCGCTTATGAGGGCTGGGATGCGGCAGGAAAGGGCGGCAATATCAAACGGATCACCGGGGCGCTGGATCCCAGAGGCTTTGAGGTGCACCCCATCGCCAGCCCGGAGCCGCATGAGAAGGCGCGCCATTATCTCTGGCGTTTCTGGACCAGGCTTCCCAAGACCGGGCATATTGCAGTATTTGACAGAACCTGGTACGGCCGCGTCATGGTGGAGAGAATTGAGGGTTTCTGCAGTACTAACGACTGGCAGCGTGCCTATAATGAAATCAATGAGTTCGAAAAGGAGCTGGTGGACTGGGGCGCGGTGGTCATCAAGTTCTGGGTGCATATTGATAAGGATACCCAGCTGGAGCGGTTTAACGAAAGACAGAACACACCGGAAAAACAGTGGAAAATTACGGATGAGGACTGGAGAAACCGGGAAAAATGGGATGCCTATGAATCGGCGGTCAATGAGATGATTCAGAAAACAAGCACCACCTATGCGCCATGGCATATCCTGGAGTCCGTGGATAAGAAATACGCCAGGATTAAAGCGCTGAAAATAGTGATTAGGGAACTGGAAAAGGTTTTGGGAGAGTAGCAGCGAGGTTGGAAACGGCTGCCCGGACTGATAAAAAGGAGCCGCAGCTCAGGGTTATTTCCTGAACTGCGGCTCTTCTGATAATTTTTTGATGGAAGAAGAATATTCGGAGGGCGTCATGCCCGTAATTTTTTTGAACTGCCTGGAAAAATAATGGACGGACGTATAACCCATGGTATCCGCTATCTGTGTAAAATTCAGGCTCTGGTTCCGGATCAGCTGCTTGGCGGCGTCGATTTTCATCCGGGAAAAATAATCGATGATGCCGCAGCCGTTTTTTTCACGGAAGAGCTTCTGCAGCTGGGAACGTCCCACCAGGTTGTCCCTGCAGATCTGTTCAATCGTCAGCTGTGCATAAATATGAAGCTCCAGGTAATTCATTATCCGTTCATAAAGATCCACATCGGATTTCTGCTTCAGTGTGGCAGGACGCTTAAGCTCCGGTTTTATTGCCGTATAATGGCGGATCAGCTGAATTAACAGCTGTTCCAGATGAAGCTGGATCATCTGTGCGCTTCCAAAGGGCGGATTGGCGGACAGCTCCATTTTTTTCAGATAAGGATCATCCAGGACGGAGGAAAACAGCTGCCGGGCCTCTGTAATGATCTGGGCGATGAGGCTGCGCTCCGATTCACCGATTGTAAACACCCGGTCCCTGAAAAAATCCATGGCAGGCGAGGTGCATTCGAAGGAAACCACCACCACGTTAGGCGCCACCTTGCCGTTGGAACGCACCGTATGGAATTCGTTAGGCTTATGAAATATAATTTCGTCCTTTTTCAGGGACAGGGTGCGGCTTCCGGCGACCACATTGACCTCGCCCTTATCCACACACAGGAACTCCCAGAAATTATGGGCTTCCCCGGGAAAGGAAAAATCATTCATATATTCAAAATAATGTACGGTATACAGCCTGTTGATCAGAAGGGAAGGCTGCAGTGTCACATACTCATAAGCGCCGGCATTTGTATTTTCCATGTCTCTTATCCTCTCTTCATCCGGGGCCGGGGAAAAAAGCTGTTCTCTCCGGAAAGTTTATAATACGTATGAACTTATATTAACAAATTCGGGGAAGAAATTCACCTTTTTTTCATACTTTTTTTATTTTGCCCAACTGATTGTATAAATAAGCGGACGGATAGTACAAAGAGATTTGATTTATTTGTGCAATGAGCCTTTGATATTGAAAATAAAAATAAATAAGATGTAAAATAGAAACAAAAAATAAAAATAAATAAATATATTTTTATGGAAAAAGTCTATCTGTTGGCATAATCAGATAAAAAAGCGAAATTATTGTGTAAATAATTATTGTGTAATAATGTTATAATGAAAATACAAAAAGGGAAAATGGCTGCGGATCCGGGACCGGAGAAGCGGCGAAGGTGAAGGCTGGCAGAAAAGCGTTTTCAGGGGTCGGAAGAAAAGCACTGCAGCCGGTAGGATTTGTATGCGGCTACAGCCGCATGCGCGTCACAGCGCGCAGATAGGAGTGGAAATGGATAAACTGGATATGAAGGTAATTCAAGAGAAAATTGCGCCGATGTTCCGGATTGAAGGAACCCTGACCGAAGCGGTTCCTTATGGAAGCGGTCATATTAATGATACGGTCCGTCTGACCTGTACGCTTGATAACGGCAGGACAAAACGGTACATTCTGCAGCGCATGAATCATGAAATTTTTAAAAAGCCCAGGGAGCTGATGGAGAACATCATGAATGTAACCTCCTTCCTCAGAAATAAAATTATCCAGAACGGCGGAGATCCGGATCGGGAAACACTGAACGTAATCCGCACGGTTGACGGAGATAATTACCTGGTGGACGAGGACGGCGATTACTGGAGAACCTACATATTTATTGAAGATGCGACCTGCTTCGATATCGTTGAGAAGCCGGAGGATTTCTATAATAGCGCGCTTTCCTTTGGAAATTTCCAGAGGCTGCTGGCGGATTATCCGGCGGCGACCCTGCATGAAACCATCCCGAATTTCCATAATACGGTGAGCCGGTTTGCTGATTTTACCAGGGCGGTTGAAGAGGATGTGATGAAGAGAGCCTCCGGCGTGCAGGAAGAAATCCGTTTCGTGCTGGATAGAGAGCCTGATACCCATGTTATCTGTGATGCGCTGGCTAAGGGCAGGCTTCCGCTGCGTGTTACACATAATGATACGAAGCTGAATAATATCATGATCGACAATAAGACGGGAAGAGGCCTGTGCGTCATTGACCTGGATACGGTAATGCCCGGCTCTGCACTTTATGATTATGGTGATTCCATCCGTTTTGGCGCAAGCACCGGAGCGGAGGATGAGAAAAATCTGGATTTAATCAGCTGTGACCTGAAGCTTTTTGAAATCTATACCAAAGGCTATGTGGAAGGCTGCGGCGGCAGCCTGACAGAACAGGAAATCCGTATGCTTCCCATGGGGGCAAAGCTCATGACGCTTGAATGCGGAATGAGATTCCTGGCGGATTACCTTCAGGGGGATGTTTATTTCAAAATCCACCGTCCCGAGCACAACCTGGACCGCGCCCGCACCCAGTTCAAGCTGGTGGCCGACATGGAGAGCAAGTGGGATAAAATGACGGCAATTGCGGAGAAGTATTTATAAGAGTTTTACATGGGGAATGATTATCATATGACGGCCGCGCCTTTATTGGCGCGGCTGTTTTGATGGTGCGCCGTCCGGCGCCCGTTCTTAATCCGTGCGGACCATACGCGCGGTTTTCACACGTCTTTCTTCCATTTCAGTTACGATTACCTTCCAGCCGTGAAAGCTGAAGGAGTCTCCCTTTTCCGGTATTTTTGAGAGGCTATTCATAATCCAGCCGTTGACGGAGACCGCCTCCGTTTCCTCATCCACGCCAAGCGTTTCGAACAGCTTATCCGCATTGGCGCTGCCCATGACCAGATATTCCTTCCCGGAAAGCCTGCGGATGGGCTGGATGATTTCGTCATGTTCGTCCCATATTTCCCCCACCAGCTCCTCCAGGATATCCTCCAGGGTAACAATGCCTACGGTGCCGCCGAATTCATCGATGACAACGGCGATATGAAGCTTGGAAGCCTGAAGCTCCTTTAACAGCAGGCTGATTTTACGGTGCCTGGTTATGTAAAGCGCCGGACGGATGATACTCTCTATGGCTTTGTCCGTTCCATAAACCGAATTGTAAAAATCCTTCTGATACAAAATTCCGGTGATATTGTCAATGGAGCCCTGGTATACAGGAAGGCGGGAAAAACCGGTAGCCGCGAAAATGGAAGCAATTTTTTCCGGGGAAGCATCCGCGCTGATTCCGGTAATATCGATCCTGGGCGTAAGGATGTCAGCCGCCTTCAGCTCGTTAAACTCAATGGCATTGCGCAGCAGCTCGCCCTCCTGGCTGTCAATGCCGCCGCCCTGCTGCGCCTCTTCCACAATCGTTATCAGCTCCTCCTCCGTGATAGTCTGGTTTGAGGCGGTGCCAAAAAGCCGGGAGAGCACTTTTTTCCACTGTTTAAACAGAAAATTCAGGGGAGTGAGCAAAAGGGCGAAACCGTTCAGAAGGGGCGCTGAAAACATGGCAAAGCTCTCAGGCGCTTCCTTGGCAATACTCTTGGGAGACACCTCGCCGAAAATCAGGACCACCACAGTAGTGACGGCGGTGGAAACACTGGCGCCCATATCCTCCCCCAGGAACCTGACAAACAGCAGGGTGGAAAGGGAAGCGCTGGCTATATTCACAATATTATTGCCGATAAGAATGGTGGAAAGAAGCCTGTCATAATCCGAGGACAGCTTCAGGACGAGCGCGGCCCTTTTGTTCCCCTTATCGGCCATATTTTTTATGCGGATACGGTTCAGGGAAGAAAAAGCGGTTTCCGTTGCGGAGAAATAAGCAGACATGACAATACATAAAATAATAATTAACAATGTAATATTCATAATTTAACCTTACAGATAAAATCCTTTCATAATTCAATTCAGTGATGGCAGCCGGTTCCTGTGACAAAAAGGATCATTCCAGCAATACCATTCTGCGGAACTGAAAACAGGAAGGATTTCCGTCACTGTCGTCTGATTCATCCATAAAATGCATACCTCCTTTGGGAAATGTTTTTACTATACACCATAACAGAAAGCAGAAGATGACTCAACTGTTTTACACACATCTTAACAGAATTTTAGCGCAGGCGCCGGAAGCCCAAAGGAGATGTAAATTGCAGCGCAATCTGCGGATACCGGAAAGTACCCGCAATTTAAGATTGATTCCTTTTTGTGTTTCCTCTATAATAAGTAATCAGTAAGTGAAGCTGAAAATTATGCATTACATAAATAAAGGAGGAGACACATGGTAACATTACTAGAAGGCGGTGCCTATCTTGTAAACGGCACACAGATCATTCCTGATAATCAGGATGCGGCGGCGCGGATAGCTGCCGAAACCGGAAGACAGGTAACAAAGGAGGAAGCGGCAAAGGAAACAATTGCCTACGGCATCCTGGAAAGCCACAACACTTCCGGTAACATGGACAACCTGAAAATCAAATTTGACAAGCTGACCTCCCATGATATAACCTTTGTAGGAATTATCCAGACGGCGAGAGCATCAGGACTGACCAAATTCCCCATACCCTATGTGCTTACCAACTGCCACAATTCACTCTGTGCGGTGGGCGGGACGATTAATGAAGACGATCACCTCTTCGGACTCACCTGTGCCAAGAAATACGGCGGCGTCTATGTGCCCCCTCATCAGGCTGTTATCCACCAGTTCGCCAGGGAAATGCTTGCCGGCGGAGGCAGGATGATTCTCGGCTCCGATTCCCATACCCGCTACGGCGCGCTGGGAACCATGGCTATGGGCGAGGGCGGACCGGAGCTGGTAAAACAGCTTCTCAACCAGACCTATGATATCAAAATGCCCGGCGTAGTTGCCGTTTACCTCACCGGAGAGCCCGTCAGGGGCGTAGGCCCCCAGGACGTTGCCCTGGCCGTCATTGGCGCAGTATTCGGAAATGGCTATGTGAAAAATAAAGTAATGGAATTTGTAGGCCCCGGCGTGGAAAAACTGAGCGCTGACTTCCGAATCGGCATCGACGTCATGACCACGGAAACCACCTGCCTCTCCTCTATCTGGAAAACAGACAGGGAAATCGAAGAATTTTACGAAATCCACGGCAGGAAGGAAGAATACAAGGAACTCAACCCCGGAAACGTGGCCTACTATGACGGCCTGGTAACCGTGGACCTCTCCGCTATCAGACCTATGATTGCCATGCCTTTCCACCCCAGCAACACCTATACGATTGAAGAACTCAACGCCAACCTGGACGACATCCTGTGTGATGTGGAAAAGAAAGCCCAGGTAAGCCTTGACGGCGCTGTCAACTACTCCCTGCACGACAAAGTGAGAAACGGAAAATTCCATGTGGATCAGGGAATCATCGCCGGCTGTGCAGGCGGCGGCTTTGAAAATATCTGCGCGGCAGCGGACATCCTCAAGGGACAATACATCGGTGCGGATGAATTTACGCTCAGCGTTTACCCTGCTTCCATGCCCATTTATATGGAACTTATCAAAAACGGCTGCGCCGCCACGATTATGGAAACCGGCGCAGTCATGAAAACCGCCTTCTGCGGCCCCTGCTTCGGAGCAGGCGATACCCCGGCCAATAACGGCTTCAGCATCCGCCACTCCACCAGGAACTTCCCCAACAGAGAAGGCAGCAAGCTCCAGAACGGCCAGATCGCATCCGTTGCGCTCATGGATGCCCGCTCCATTGCGGCAACTGCAGCCAACAAAGGCGTCCTCACACCGGCAACGGAATTTGATGCTACCCTGGGCAAATACAAATACCATTTTGACTCCAAAATATATGCAAACCGCGTATTCGATTCCAAGGGCGTGGCGGATCCTGAGGTGGAAATCCACTTCGGCCCCAACATCAAAGACTGGCCGGCAATGTGCGAACTCCCGGAAAACCTGGTACTCCGCGTAGTATCCGAGATCCACGACCCGGTTACCACAACCGATGAACTGATCCCCTCCGGAGAAACATCATCCTACCGCTCCAACCCCCTGGGCCTTGCGGAATTCACGCTCTCCCGCAAAGACCCCGCCTACGTAGGCCTGGCAAAAGACATCCAAACCGCACAGACCGCCGTAATGGAAGGAAAATGCCCCCTGGAGGCCAAGCCCGAGCTGAAGCCCGTCATGGAAACCATCCACACCCGCTTCCCGGAAGCAGGCGAAGGAAACATCGGCTTCGGATCCACCATTTTTGCAGTAAAACCCGGTGACGGATCAGCCAGGGAACAGGCAGCCAGTTGCCAGAAGGTCCTGGGCGGCTGGGCCAACATAGCCACCGAATACGCCACCAAACGCTACCGCTCCAACCTGATTAACTGGGGAATGCTCCCCTTCCTCATTGAAGAAGGCCCCCTTCCCTTTACCAACAAAGACTACCTCTTCATCCCCGGCATCAGAAAAGCCGTAGAAGAAGCCCAGGACACCATCACCGCCTACACCGTGACCCCCGAAGGCCTCACCCCCTTCCCCCTCACCCTCGGCGACCTCACCAAAGAAGAACGCCAAATCATCCTGGACGGCTGCCTCATAAATTACAACCGCGTAAAATAATAAAATAACAACCCTAACAAAACACAATTAATTATCAAACATTATTAATAACTCATTACACTATCACCCCCAAAGGCCATATCTGTTCCCAAATACAGATATGGCCTTTGCCATATTTATCTCTTGTCCTTCCTTCCTCTTACCATAACCTATATGATAAAGGCATGTGCCACGGCGGCTTGCTGGCTCTGTCCGGCGGGGGCCGGTTGGTATTTCCCAGGGGGTGGGTGGTGGGGGTATTTTCAGATCCATACGAAAAAACGGAGATGTTTCTTACTGCTTCGAAAAGCCAGGATCCGGCCGCCCCTAGTGGCCTGTCTGACGAACCGAAGCGACGAAGTCGCGCAGGCGAGGAGTTTTGGCCACGTTGGCCGAATCCTGGCTTTTCGAAACAGTTAGAAACACCCCGTTTTTGAAACTGGATCAGAAAATACCCCCACCGCCCACCCCCTGGGAAATACCAACCGGCCCCCACCGGACAGAGCCAGCAAGCCGCCGTGGCACATGCCCTTATCCGTTCCCCACGAATAAAAATGGGTGGTGGGACATAGAATGGAGTAAATATGCAGAATGCGGAGAGATGACTATGGACAGAAAAAAGTTACTTCCGAAAACCCGCCCCACCCCCCGCAGGCCGTTTCCCCCCGCATTCAGAAATTCCGCAGGCCGGCAGCGGCTGCTGGATCTTTGTGCGGTCCTTTTATTTTTACTCCTGCTTCCCTATGTATGCAGCCTTTTTTTCGGAAAAGGAGAAAGCGGCCATGAAACCGTTGCGGTATTTGAGGAGGATGGAAAATTCATGGTGGCCTGTGAAAGCAGCGCGGGAGTGAGCAGAATCCCCCTGGAGGTTTATGTGGAAGGCGCTTTGGCGGCCAGTATCCCCGCAGGCTGTGAGGAAGAGACGCTCAAGGCGCAGGCTGTGATCCTCCGGACCATGTGCATGAAGGCGTATGAGGACAGGGCATCGGTTGAAGAAACAACGATTTCCGCCAGGGAAATCGGACAGGACTATCTGGACCTGCGGGAACGGGAAGCCCTCTGGGGAAGCTCGGCTGTGGATAATCAGGCAAAAATTTCCCGGGCTGTATCAGAAACAAAGGGTATGTATCTGACCTGGGAGGGAAAGCTTATAGAACCGGCCTACTTCTGGCTCAGTGCGGGAAAGACGAGAAACGGCAGGGAGGTGTTGGGCGAAGGCTATGATTATCTGGTGAGCGTGGACTGCGAGCATGATATAGAGGCCGAAGGCTATACCTTGCGAACAACCATAAAGAAAAACGAATTCTGGACGGCCCTGGGAGTTGGCGAAACGGAAAAAATAACCCTCACAAGAGACAGCGCCGGCTATGTCCTGTGGGTGGATGCGGAGGGAATACATATGTCGGGAGAAAAATTCCGCAGCCTTTTTTCCCTGAATTCCTCCTGCTTTACCATCAGTGAGGAGCAGGGGCTTGTAGTGCTGGAAAGCCGCGGCGTAGGGCATGGGCTGGGTTTCTGTCAGTTTGAGGCTAACCGCAGGGCGGTGCAGGGCGAGGATTTCCTGGCTCTTTTAAAAGATTTTTTTAACGGTGTTGAAATACAAAAAACTGAATAATGGAAAGGAAAACGGAAAGACTAAGCTTGAAGGATTTCAACTGATAATTGGCATCTGCCAAAATGAATAGGAAAGAGAAGGAATGCCCTATGAGAAGAAGAAGGAGATCAAGCTTTAGAAAAGAAAAAGCAATCATGCTGGTATCCAGCTGCCTCGTTCTGACGGCGCTGACCGCTACCGGCTTGTATGTAAGAAACAGAGGCCAGGAAAAAGAAGAGGATAATTATATTGTGGATTTCACCACGCTGGACGAAGCCAACAGGGATAAAGCGGGTGAAGCACAGGATTTGGGTGAACAGCAGGCTGATGCCGGTGAGCTGGACTATGATCCCAGCTTTCAGGAGGCCAATTCCGGGAAAGTGGACAACCCTGACATGAAAATGCTTGGCAGCACGGCAAACGCCGGTGAGCAGGCGGCAGCGGAGCAGGCAGCTGCAGAGGCGGCACAGGCCGATGCGCAACAGGAGGCGCTGGCACAGGAATCACAGGAAGCGCTGGAAGCAAATGCGTCCGATGCCATAGCAAAAACAGACGATGGGAATGAGACTGCAAAAAGAGACGAGGATGCCATGAATACGGTGCCTGCCCTGGATTTTTCCGAGTCAGATACCCTTGTATGGCCCATCGTGGGAAATGTCCTCGTGAATTACAGCATGGACAAGACCGTCTTTTTTGCCACACTCCAGCAGTATAAATATAATCCGGCGATCATCATTGCCGCAACCCAGGGAGAAGGCATTACGGCTGCCGCCGACGGACAGGTAACCACCATTTATGAGGATCCGGAAATCGGGACCGCAGTCATTATGAATCTGGGCGACGGCTATGAGCTTACCTACGGACAGCTGACAGATCTTACCGTAGCCGAGGGTGATGTGGTAACCACCGGGGAAATTATCGGAAAGGTGGCGGAGCCTACCAAATATTACAGCGTGGAAGGCTGCAATGTTTATTTCAAGCTGACCAAAGACGGACAGCCGGTAAATCCGCTGAACAGGCTGAGCTGAGATGGAAGGTAAGCTGCTGATACAAAACGGACGCGTACTTCCCATGACGGGAAAGGTTATCCCCAAGGGCAGCGTCCTGATCGAAAATGGAAAAATAACCGCAGTGGCGGAAAGGATAGAAGTCCCGGACACGGGCAGTACGGAAATCATTGATGCATCCGGCTGCCTGGTGATGCCGGGCCTGATTGAAGCCCACTGCCATGTTGGCATTACGGAAGAAAAAAAGGGGATGGAGGGAGATGACTGCAATGAAAATGTCTCTCCGGTAACGCCGTGGCTGAGAGCCATAGACGCCGTAAATACTATGGATGCCGCATTTGACGATGCCGTCCGGGCAGGAATTACCTCAATTATGGCAGGCCCGGGAAGCTCCAACGTGGTGGGCGGCCAGTTTGCCTTTATTAAAACAAAAGGCAGACGCATAGATGATTTGATTGTAAAGGCCCCTGCCGCCATGAAAATCGCTTTCGGAGAAAACCCCAAGGTTAATTTTTCCGGCCAGGAAAAATCCCCGGTTACCAGAATGGCCATCGCGGGAATCCTGCGGGAGGAGCTCCATAAGGCCGTACAATACCGTAAGAAAAAAATGCGCCTGACAAAGGATTGCCCGAAGGGGCAGGAACCGGATTTTGAACCGGATTTCCGCCTGGAATGCTGGATGCCCGTACTGGAAGGGAAAATCCCCCTGAAGGCGCATGTACATCGGGTGGACGATATATATACCGCCATACGCATTGCAAAAGAATTCGGACTCTCCATGACACTTGACCACTGCAGTGAAGGACACCTCATCGCGGAGGACCTGGCAAAAGAGGGCTTTCCCGCAATAGTCGGCCCCGACCTGTCCAGCAGAAGCAAAATAGAAGTACAGAATATGGCTTTTAAAACCGCAGGCGTTCTGCACGAGGCAGGGGTGCTGGTGGCAATTACCACCGATCACCCCGTATCCCTTATCCAGTCGCTGCCCATTTGCGCGGGTCTTGCTGTAAAGTCCGGACTGCCTTTGGAAGAAGGACTGAGAGCCATTACCTGCAATCCCGCCCGTATCTGCCGCGTATTTGACCGTGTGGGCAGCCTGGAACCAGGAAAGGATGCGGATATCGCTATTTTTACAGGCAATCCCATGGAAACCTTCACCAGGACCATGTGTACCATAATTAACGGAAAAATTGTATACAGGGATACCGGCTTTTAATTTTAGTTCCTGAATCCTTATCCAGGTCACTGTTCAAATCCCAACCCGCCCGAACCGCAGCCCTCCCGCGGCCCGGACGGGTATTTCCATGCCCTCCTGCGGAACACTGTGAGCCTTAAAAAAAGCATCTTTTTCATTTTCTAATAGCCCCGGATATGCTACAATTGAAAAGCACGGGCGGTATCTGACATAAATTGGCCCTGTGAAAAATAAGGTAGTAAGGAACTGGACTGTGCATTTTATAACAGTTCCTGAGAAAAGCTGTCTTAGTTTAAAATAAAAGACAGGAATTGGAGGAGACTCATGAAAATTGTGGTATTAGGCGGCGGCATCAGTACGGAGAGGGATGTTTCCTTAAGCTCCAGCCGCATGATTTATGAAGCGTTAAAGAAAAAGGGACACCAGGCGGTTTTGCTGGATGTCTATCTGGGATATGAAGACGATTACGCCGGCATTTTTGAAAAGGATGTGGACTGGGCTGAAAACATAGGGGGAATCAAGGAAAGCAATCCTGATATAGCGCAGATTAAGGCGCTGCGAAAGGATGGCGGAAGAAGCTTTTTCGGCCCCAATGTGATAGAGATCTGCCAGATGGCCGATGTTGTTTTCCTGGGACTGCACGGAGAGGACGGAGAGAACGGAAAGGTACAGGCGGCCTTTGACCTGCTTGGAATCCGTTATACGGGAACGGATTACGTCAGCTCAGCGCTGTCCATGGATAAGAGCCTGGCAAAAGAGCTTTTTGCCTTCCACGGCATTCCGACCCCTGCGGGGATTCATGTGAGAAAGGGACAGGAAAGCGCCGAAAGAGTGCCTTATCCCTGTGTGGTTAAGGCCTGCAAGGGCGGTTCCAGCGTGGGCGTATGCATCGTGCATGAGGAAAAGGAATACCAGGCCGCCCTGGAGGAAGCCTTCAAATATGATGAGGAAGCGGTAATTGAGCAGTATATAGAAGGACGGGAATTTTCCTGTGCAGTCATTGACGGAAAAGCGCTGCCGGTAATTGAGATCGCCCCTCTCTGCGGCTTTTATGATTATAAGAACAAATACCAGGCAGGAAGCACCATTGAAACCTGCCCGGCGGACCTGCCGGAGGATAAGACCAGGGAAATGCAGCTCATTTCCGAAAAAGTATTCCGGGCGCTGCGCCTCAAAAAATATGCGCGGATGGATTTCATGATGGATAAGGAAGGCAAGCTGTATTGCCTGGAGGCCAACACCCTTCCCGGAATGACCCCTACCTCCCTGATTCCGCAGGAAGCCCGGGCCATTGGAATAAGCTTTGAAGACCTGTGCCAGTGGATTCTGGAGCTGGCGCAAAAGGACTGATCAGGAAAAGAGGACGTATATGAAAAATATGACTTTAACCAACATCGCCCAGGCATGCGGCGGCAGGCTGATCTGCCCGGGTGAGCCCCCTGCCGCCGAGGCAGCGGGCGTGGTAATCGACTCCAGAAAAGCCGGAAAGGATTTCCTTTTTATTGCCACAAAAGGAGAACGGGTGGATGGACACCGGTTTATACCGGAGGTTTTTGCGGGCGGCGCGCTGGGCGTAGTATGCGAACGGCTGCCGGAGCAGCCTGCAGGCCCCTGCATTCTGGTGGAGGACAGCTTTGAAGCCCTGAAAAGGATAGGGGAATTTTACCGCAGGCAGCTGTCTGTGAAGGTTGTAGGCATCACCGGAAGCGTGGGGAAGACCAGCACCAAGGAATTCGTTGCTTCCGTACTCTCGCAGAAATACAGGGTCCATAAGACCCTGGGAAATTATAATAATGAAATCGGCGTGCCGCTGACGGTGCTTTCCATGCCTGAGGACACGGAGGTTGCGGTACTGGAAATGGGTATCAACCATTTCGGGGAAATGCATAATTTAAGCCGCATTGCCCGTCCCGATATCTGTATCATGACAAATATCGGCCAGTGCCATCTGGAATTCCTGGGAAGCAGGGAAGGGATCCTGAAGGCCAAGTCGGAAATTTTTGATTTCATGGGCGAAGACGGCGCCGTATGCGTTAACGGTGACGATGACATGCTCAGCACAATAAAAGAAGTAAAAGGAAAGCCTCCGGTAACCTTCGGGCTTTCTTCAAGCTGCCGGATTTATGCGGCGGATATTGCAGGCAGGGGACTTCTCGGAAGCGAGGCGGTGATTCATGACAGGGAGGCAGGGATAAGCTTTAACGCGAAAATACCGCTTCCCGGCGGACATATGGTATATAATGCCCTGGCTGCCACTGCCGCAGGACGCCTGCTTGGCCTTACGCCGGAGGAAATCAGTAAGGGGATTGCCGCAGTGGAAGGCGTCAGCGGACGCAGCCACATCATTGAGCTGGCAGATAAAGTTGTCATCGACGACTGCTATAATGCCAATCCGGTTTCCATGGAGGCAGCCTTGGATCTTCTCCTTCAGGCCGACGGCCGGACTGTGGCGGTGCTGGGAGACATGTTTGAACTGGGGAAAGAGGAAACGAAGCTGCATGAACGCGTGGGCGGGTATGCCGTGGAAAAAGGCGTGGACTGCCTGATCTGTACCGGAGAGCTTTCCCGTCACATGTACGAAGGCGCCCTGAAGGCGGCGGAAGCGGGGGAAAAACCGGCGGACGGCATCCATTATTTTCCGGACAGGGAAAGCCTTCTGGAAGGCCTTGCGGCTCTCCTTCTGCCGGGTGATGCGATACTGGTGAAGGCTTCCCATGGGATGGGCTTTGAAAAGGTGGTGGAGCAGCTGACATGATTCTGTCTGTTTCCAGAAGAACCGATATCCCCTGCAGATACAGCGAATGGTTTATGAACCGGATCCGTGAAGGCTCTGCGGTGGTGAGAAATCCGTTTAACGCGGGCCAGCTTGGCCGCATACCCATGACGCCGGAGGCAGTGGACTGCATTGTTTTCTGGACGAAGGATCCGCAGCCGCTGATACCTTACCTGAAGGAACTGGACAACAGAGGCTACCGGTATTATTTCCAGTTTACGCTTACGCCCTATGGCAAAGCGCTGGAACCGGGCCTGCGGGATAAAAAGGAAATTATCCGCACCTTCCGCAGCCTGGCGGAACAGATTGGAAGCAGCAGGATTATCTGGCGCTATGATCCTGTTATTATAAATGAAGAAATGGGAATCGGATATCATAAACAGGCGTTCCGGCAGCTGTGCCTGGAATTGCAGGGCTGTATGCGGAGCGTGACTGTCAGCTTTGTGGACAGATACTCCGAAAATGGGTACTGGCAGAAACAGGGGAAACCTGAAGCCAGGAGGAAAAGCCTTCTGTGCGATGTGGCGGAAACGGAAATGGAGGAGCTGGCGGCCTTTTTTGCCCGCACCGGCGCTGCATATGGGCTGCAGGTCAGCGCCTGCTGTGAGGCAAAGGATTTGACCGCATTTGGCGTGGGAAGAGCCTCCTGCATAGACAGGGCCGTCATAGAGGATATCCTGGGCGGCAGCGTGACGCTCAAGCCTGACAAAGGGCAGCGAAAAGGCTGCGGCTGCTATGAAAGCATTGACATCGGCGCCTATAACACCTGTCCTAATGGCTGTATCTACTGCTATGCCAACCATTCTCCGAAGGCTCTGGAGGCCAATCTGCGGCAGATGGATAAAAACAGCGAAATGCTTGTCGGACATGTCAGGGAAGGAGACAAGGTAACGGAACGGAGGGCTGTTTCCTGCTTCGATGGACAGTATGGGCTGAAGTTTTGAACCTGCCGGAGCCTATCTGCCCTGACAGGCCTTCCGGTAAGCGCTGGCCGTCATATGGCAGTGTTTCAGAAAGCACTGGGCAAAATAGCTCTGTGAGGAAAATCCGGAGGACTGCGCAACCTCCGTTATACTGTAATCCGTACTGGCCAGCAGCTCCTTGCTGGCCTTTATTCTTACCTCCATCAGATAATTCATGGGAGAACATCCGAACTGCCGGGTAAAGGCATGCACCATGTAGTATTTATTCAGATGGGATACCTGGGCAAGCGTATCCAGCGTGATGTTCTGGTTATAATTCGCCTCCATATACTGCTTCAGCTTGATACATTCCCGGCTGGACTTCACGGAGGGAACGAATTCAAAAGAAAAGTTCGTCCTGCGTATCAGCTTGACGATCAACATGTTGAGCAGATCCTGGCACACAAGCTCATAGTGGGGCTTTTTATTCTCCATCTCCTCCAGCAGGGAATCCATAAAGTAGGCAAATTCCTCATGATCACGCCTGCAGTTGAAAATAAGATGCTCATGCTCCCCACCGAAGGAAAAATTCAGGCCTTCAACACCAAGGATAATGTATTCCAGAGGAATCTCCCCCACAGACCGCTCTGTGTGGGAGGTATTGGAATTGATGATGATAAAATCATCCTCTTTAATAGGAAAGTTCTGATCTTCAATCAAACAATTCCCCGTACCCTTTTTAATATAGCAAAGCTCAGTAAAATAGTGCATATGCGGCAGGCTGGGCCAGTCGTTTTCATAAATGGAATGTGTGACATACAAAAGCTTCGCATTAATAGGATCAATTTCCCCGGTTTCCAGGGGGTATCTTGTAATCGGCATAAATTTCTCCTTTATGGTTGGCCGGTGTCTTTTAGGTTATACATGCAATCCGTCATTCCTTTTCTTTTTAGAAATACTGCGCTTGAAAACGGGCGGATAACAATGGAAAGCAAACATTTGTGCAAAAAAGATGTATAAAAATATAAAAAACACAGGTTTTTAAAGTAAGCGATTAAGCAATCTGTTTAAAAAAACAAGCAGTTAAATCTGATGGTGCACGTATATGACTAAAAATATATTAACAAATCTTGCGATAAAAAGCAATATTTCTAAAAAAAGAAGCAAGATATGGATTGTATAGATTGGCTATAAAAGATATACTGAGATTATCAAAAAACGATACATGATGCACAAACTAAAGGAGGAAAAAAATGAAAAAGAAATTCATCAGTTTGTTTTTAACAGCTGTTATGGCAACAAGCCTGCTGGCAGGTTGCGGCAACAGCGGCACAACAGCGCCTGCTGAGTCAAAGCCTGCAGAGACTCCCGCAGCTGCCACAGAGGAAGCTAAGGCAGAGACAACTCCTGCTGAATCAACCGCAGCTGCTGAAACGACAGCAGAAAGCGGAGCAGCAGATTACAGCGGCGTTACATTGACAATGTGGTCCATGTGGAACTCCACAGAGCCTCAGGGCCAGGTAATCCAGGAAGCAGCAGATGCTTTCAAGGAGAAAACAGGCGCAACCATTAATATCGAGTGGAAGGGCCGTGACATCAACACCATCATCCAGGCAGCTCTGGAATCCAATGAGAAGATTGATATCTTCGAAGATGACTATTCCAGAATCGCAAAGAACTACAAAGATTACTGCTATGACCTTACAGATATGGCTAAGGCAGCTAACTATGACGCAACCAGCTATGCATGCTTCAATGAAGTTGCAACAGAGTGGGCAGGATTCCTTCCCTGTGTAACAGAGCAGCCTCAGGTAGGCGGCGTGTTCTACAATCAGGATATCTTCGATGACTGCGGAATCTCCGTTCCCACCACATGGGATGAGTTCCTTGCAGCATGCCAGACCATGGTTGACAAAGGCTATCAGCCCCTGGCTCTTGACAGCGCATACGCAGATTTCACCTTTGGTTACCATCTTGACAGAGTAATCGGTGAAAAAGCAATCTCCGACCTGGCTGTAAACGGCGGCTGGAGCAAGAACGAAGGCGTTGTAAAAGCAGCTCAGCAGATTATCGACTTTGTTAAAGCTGGATATCTTGCAGACGGCGCTCCGGATGAATATCCTTCCAGCCAGAACAAGATTGGTTTAACTGGTAAAGTGGCAATGGTTGTCTGCGCTAACTACGTAGCACCTGAAGTAAACAACAACTCCGGCACAGAAATCAACTGGGGAATGTTCAACTACCCTGCAGTTGAAGGCGGCGCGGATCCTTCCAATGCATATGCAGGCGCTAACTCCCTTGCTATCACAAAATACAGCGAGAACGCACAGGCAGCATTTGATTTCCTGATGTTCTTAACAAGCGGCGAATTTGATCAGAAGATGGCTGATACAGCGGATCAGATTCCTGCAGACCCCAGCAATACAGCACCCGCTATCATGAGCGGTACCGTAGAAGCTCTGGTTGCTACCAAAGCTCCCCTGTCCTGGAACATGGGCCTGAATGATAACTCTGAATTAAAGACCAGCTTTAAGGATATCATCATCAGCCTGTATGAAGGCAAATATGCTACCGGCGAAGATTTCGCAGCAGCAATGGACGCTTTATACTAAAACATAAAAACTAAACAGGTTTATCAAGTGGAGGTGGCACTGAAGTGGTGCCGCCTCTTTTGACAAGAAGAGGTGACATATTAATGAAAAAAAATAAGTCCTTAATTGTAGGTTTTATATTACCCTGTTTGTTAACTCTCCTCATCATGTATCTTTATCCTGTGGTCAGGACCGTAATCATGAGCTTCTTCCAGATTGAAAGTGTGACATCAGACACCTCCACCTGGGTCTTTAACGGTATGAGCAACTATCAGAAGATTTTCAACAGCCCCGGATGGCAGGCTTCCATGTGGAACATGTTCCGTATCTGGCTTGTGGGCGGCATTATTGTTCTTTCCTTTTCGCTTCTGTTCGCTGTTATACTGACAAGCGGCATCCGCTTTAAGAAGTTTTTCCGTGCTGCAATTTATCTTCCCAACGTTATCAGTGCTGTTGCCCTGGCAACCATGTGGATTCAGTATGTTTACAACAACGACTATGGTATGCTCAATAAAATCCTTCGGACATTTGGGCTGGAGGGCGTTAAATGGCTGGGCAATGATACCAAGTTCTGGGCAATGCTGTTTGCATTCATCTTCGGTGCGGTCGGCTATTACATGCTGATATTTATCAGCGGTATTGAAAGAATCCCGGCGGATTTATATGAGGCGGCAACGATAGACGGAGCCAACAAGGTGCAGCAGTTCGGCAAGATAACAATGCCTCTGTTGAAGGGAATTACCAAGACGAATATTACCTTCTGGAGCGTACATACCACCACATTCTTCCTGTGGTCAAAAATGTTTTCACCTGTGGATTCGGAGATAACCACCACGGTTCCCGTTGTTTATCTGTATGATACGGTTTTCGGCGGCAAGGGCAACTCAACAAGAGATGCGGGCGCAGGTGCTGCTACCGGCGTGATTCTGGCACTCATCATTGTTGTTATCTATGTCATCATGAACAGACTGCTCAGAGATGATGATCTGGAATTCTAAGAGGAGGTGTGGATTATGAGCAAAAAGAAAGAGCCTAAGGTAAAAGAAAGAATTAACTGGAGAAAAGAAGCATCTCTTCTTCCGGGATATATTATCGTACTTGTCTGGATCATATTCACAGCTGCCTTTTTATTATGGATTCTGGGCGCCAGCCTTTCCACATCCAGGGAAATTTTCTCCGGATCAGTATTCAAATTTGAGAGCGGCCTTCATTTTGAGAACTATGCAAACGCATGGAAAGCGCAGAATGTTTCCGTATTCTTCGCTAACTCCCTGCTGTATGCGATAACGGCCTGTGTCGGCGTAATCCTGATTTCCGCGCCTGCGGCCTATGTGCTGTCCAGGTTTGAATTCCTCGGCAACAAGGTCATGAAATCCAGCCTGATCGTTGCCATGAGTATTCCTGCGGTTATGATTATCATGCCTATTTTCTCACTTTCCACAAAATGGAACCTGAAGGGCAGGATTCTGCTGATACTTTTGTATATTTTCTTAAATGTACCTTATACAACAACCTATCTGCTCAACTTCTTCGCAACTCTGAGTAAGACCTACGAAGAAGCGGCGGCAATTGACGGCTGCCCTCCGGCTAAAACCTTTTGGGTTATCATGCTGCCTCTGGTACAGCCGGCGCTGATTACGGTAACTATTTTTAACTTCCTGGGTGTGTGGAACGAATTCTTCATGGCATTGATCTTTGCAAGCTCCGAAAGAATGACACCTGTAGGCGTCGGCCTTCTCCAGATTGTAAACTCCATGAAGTATACGGGAGACTACGGCGGACTGTTTGCGGCGGTTGTTATCGTGTTCTTGCCCACATTCTTATTGTACATTTTCTTATCCGAGAAGATTATTGCCGGTGTTACAGGCGGCGGTATCAAAGGTTAATGGCATGGATGCCGTATTTATTTAAAGAAGAGGAGGCACAATATGAGTCAGGAAAAAGGGAGAGTAACAATTCCCACCGATATAGACGTGATACAGGAGACACTGGATTTATCCAAACGCTGGGGCGCAGATGCGGTGCGTGACTGCGACGGCACGGATTTTCCCGTAGAGTTAAAGGATGTGGGACTGAAGGTTTATTCCACCTATTATACTACGAGAAAGGATAATGCCTGGGCAAAGGCTAATCCTGATGAAATCCAGCAGATGTATATAATGACGCCGTTCTACACGGCAGCCGGGGAAGCTTTGAGGATCAGGCTTATGAAAGGCCTGTATCCTGATATGCTTACCCCTAACAGCAGGGATGATATCAGACGTTGGTGGGAGGTAATCGACCGGACAACGGGAGAAGTGGTTCCCACAGCGGACTGGACCTATGATGAAGAAGCGGGAGAGGTGGAAATCAAAAGTGTGCCTTTCCATGACTATACCGTGAGCTTTCTTGCATATATCATGTGGGATCCGGTACATATGTACAACGCGGTGGTAAATGAGTGGAAGGATGTGGAGCATCAGATTACCTTTGATGTGAGACAGCCAAAAACCCATGAATATACCATGAAGCGCCTGCGCAAATTTATTGAGGAGCATCCGTATGTAAATGTGCTGCGTTTCACCACATTTTTCCACCAGTTTACGCTGGTATTCGACGAGCTGGCCAGAGAAAAATATGTGGACTGGTACGGATATTCCGCATCAGTATCCCCTTATATCCTGGAACAGTTCGAAAAGGAAGCAGGCTACAAATTCCGGCCTGAATTCATCATTGATCAGGGCTATTACAATAACCAGTACCGTATTCCTTCCAAAGAATACAAGGATTTCCAGGCCTTCCAGAGAAGAGAGGTCGCCAAGATTGCCAGGGAAATGGTGGATATCTGCCATGAATGCGGCAGGGAGGCGATGATGTTCCTGGGTGACCACTGGATTGGAACGGAACCGTTTATGGATGAGTTTAAGACCATCGGCCTTGATGCGGTGGTTGGAAGCGTGGGCAACGGAGCAACACTCCGTCTGATCAGCGATATCGAAGGGGTGAAATATACGGAAGGCCGCCTTCTGCCTTATTTCTTCCCGGATACCTTCCATGAGGGAGGCGATCCTGTTAAGGAAGCAAAGACGAACTGGGTAACGGCAAGACGTGCGATTCTGAGAAAGCCCATTGACCGCATCGGCTATGGCGGATACCTGAAGCTGGCGAATGAATTCCCCGATTTTGTGGATTACGTGGAATCCGTATGTGCGGAATTCAGGGAGCTTTACGATAATATCAAGGGCACTACGCCTTATTGCATTAAGAAGGTGGCAGTGCTGAACTGCTGGGGAAAAATGAGAGCCTGGGGAAATCATATGGTGCATCATGCGATTTACTTCAAGCAGAATTACTCCTATGCAGGAATTATAGAGGCACTTTCCGGCGCGCCGTTTGACGTGAAGTTCATCAGCTTTGAAGATATCCTGGAAGATAAGGATATTTTAAAGGATATTGATGTCATCATCAACGTAGGCGATGCGGATACCGCACAGACAGGCGGTGAGTGGTGGTGCAATCCGGTAATTTCTTCTGCCATTAAGGAATTCGTATATAACGGCGGCGGCATTATCGGTGTGGGAGAACCCAGCGGCCATCAGGCAAACGGACATTTCTTCCAGCTGGCAAATGTGTTCGGCGTTGAGGAAGAGAGAGACTTCACACTCGGCTATGATAAATACAACTGGGAAAACCACAGCCACTTCATTACGGCTGACTCTCAGGAGAGAATTGATTTCGGCGAATCAAGGAAATATATCTATGCGCTGGAAAACGCACAGGTGCTTGTATCCGAGGATAAAGAAGTGAAGCTGGCGGTGAATGAGTTCGGCAAGGGCCGCGCCGTATATATCAGCGGGCTTCCTTACAGCTTTGAAAACAGCAGGCTTCTCTACCGTGCTATTTTATGGAGTACAGGCGAAGAAGAAAATATCAATAAGTGGTTCAGTACCAACTATAACGTGGAAGTACATGCCTATATTAAAAACGGCAAATACTGTGTGGTAAATAACACCTATGAACCCCAGTCCACGACTGTATATAAGGGTGACGGAACAGGCTTTGATTTGGATTTGGAAGCAAACCAGATTATCTGGTACGAAATCTGAGAACAGTGATGACAGACGCTTTCGGCAGCAGCCGGAGGCGTCTGTTTTAAGTTTGAAGATAAAGAAACAGCGTCCATTTCCGAGGGGTGAACAGGAAGCCGGACAGTATTTTTTTATATACTGAAAACCGGAAAAACTAAGATTTTATAGAGTTGACACATGTAATGCAATACGTTATTATTTACTATATAAATGTATAAAACATATCGATATGGAATCTATCCATATTAATACCGATGTCCGGTTCTCTCAGAGGTTTCTGAAGCAGGATCTTTTACATTTTTATCCGAAAGGCTCAGAAAGTGCCTGTATTACCGGAAATGCGATAAAAGATTCTGTTTTGGAAATCTTGTCTTTTTTCAAACTCGTCCCAGGGCATAGTGCTTCGGGGTCACTCCCATATATTTCTTAAAGGTTTTGACAAAATAACTGCTGTCATTAAAGCCGCATTGATAGGCAATTTCCGTGACGGGAAGCTCGGTGGTGCTCAGAATGTAGCAGGCGCGCTCCACACGGTAATAGTTCAGATAATCCATGGGAGTCCGGTGCACCGCGGTACGGAAATAGCGGCAGAAGTATTTGGGCGTCATGCCCGCAATCCGTGACAGATCCGCAAGTGTGACAGGGCTGGCATAATTGGCGTCAATGTATTCCAGAACAGGCTTAAGCTGATCCATTTTCTTGGGGGCCGACGAAGGCTCCTCCGTTGTGGGCACATAATATTCCTCTTCAAAAATACAGCCGAAAAACTCAAACAAAGCTCCCAATGTTCTCAGCTCGCTTCCCGCATGGGGGTAACGTACTGCGTCAAAAAGACGGCAGGCTGCCTGCAGCAGGCGGGAATTCCTGCTTTCCCCCGCCTGAAAATAGTTATACAGCCGTATCTGATGCCGGGAAATGAGCCGGATATACCGTTTACAGGCGTCTGTATGCATGAGAGTGGGATTTAAATCAAAAACGGCGCATTCGTATACACAATGCTCAGGAACGCCGCCGTGTATGATGCCTTCCCCGATAAGAATCACATCGCCGGCCCCTGCGTTTATCTCCTCATCATCCAGATAAAGACGGAGAGAACCGCTTAATATCTGAATCAGCTCCATTTCCTTATGCCAGTGGAAGGGCATATTATACCGCGAATGATGCTCATCCACATGATAAAATGCAATGGGAAAATCCGGTGTCCCATGATCTATTTTTTCATTATAATCCAGATAATGCATACGCTTTCCTCCATATATACGGCGCTTTCACAAACAGCCTGCCGGGGGTTTTCCCCTGTTTTTATTTATTTCACAGTTTTTTAAAAAAAGTGAATATTGTTATATTTTTTGCCATTATAACACAGGCAAAAAGAAATTGCCAATGATATACTGAACTTAACGGACTTAGCGGTATCAGTTAAGTTCCTGTGGAAACCGGTAAAGGTATTTTTTCAAGGAGGGAAAGAAATGGCAGAAAACAGATATGTAGGGGATTATCCGGTAATTGGCATCAGGCCCACCATCGACGGAAGAAGAGGCTACCTGAAGGTGAGGGAATCACTGGAAGAGCAGACAATGAATATGGCGAAGGCGGCGGCAAAGCTGTTTGAAGAGAATTTACGCTACTCCAACGGGGAGCCTGTAAAGGTGATTATTGCAGATACTACCATTGGTCGTGTGGGCGAGACTGCGGCATGCGCGGACAAATTCCGCAAGGCCGGTGTGGATATTACCCTGACCGTAACACCCTGCTGGTGCTATGGCGCGGAAACAATGGATATGGATCCCAATACGATCAAGGGCGTATGGGGCTTTAACGGTACGGAGCGTCCCGGAGCCGTATATCTGGCAAGTGTACTGGCTACCCATGCGCAGAAGGGACTTCCGGCATTCGGTATTTACGGACATGATGTTCAGGATGCGGACGCAACGGATATCCCGGAGGATGTTGTGGAGAAGCTGCTTCGCTTCGGAAGAGCTGCGGTAGCGGTTGCCACTATGAGAGGAAAATCTTATCTGCAGATTGGTTCTATCTGCATGGGCATTGGCGGTTCCATCATTGATCCCGCATTTATTGAAGAATATCTGGGAATGCGTGTGGAATCCGTGGATGAGGTGGAAATCATCCGCCGTATGACGGAAGGCATTTATGACAAGGCAGAATTTGAAAAGGCGCTGGCCTGGACAAAAGCAAACTGCATTGAAGGCTTTGATAAAAATCCTGAAGAGGTTCAGAAGTCCAGAGAGAAGAAGGACGAGGACTGGGAGTTCGTTGTTAAGATGATGTGTATCATCAAAGATCTGATGAACGGCAACAAGAACCTGCCCGTTGGCTGTGAAGAGGAAATGGTAGGCCATAATGCGATTGCGGCAGGCTTCCAGGGACAGCGTCAGTGGACGGATTTCTACCCCAACTGTGATTTCGCGGAAGCGATGCTGAATACCTCCTTTGACTGGAACGGGCCGAGAGAGCCTTATGTACTCGCGACGGAAAATGACGTCCTCAACGGCCTGGGAATGATGTTTATGAAGCTTTTGACCAACCGGGCGCAGATTTTTGCAGATGTGCGTACCTATTGGAGCCCGGAAGCGGTTAAGAAAGCGACTGGCTATGAGATAGAAGGCGTAGCGAAGGAAGCAGGCGGATTTATCCACCTGATTAATTCCGGTGCAGCATGTCTGGATGCCAACGGACAGGCAAAGGATAAGGACGGCAACAACGTGATGAAGCCCTGGTATGAGATTACTCAGGAGGATCAGAAGGCTATCATGGAAGCCACCACATGGAATGAAGCGGACTTCGGATACTTCAGAGGAGGCGGCTACTCCTCAAGATTCGTTACGGAAGCCCAGATGCCTGTTACCATGATCCGTCTGAACCTTGTAAAGGGACTTGGGCCCATGCTCCAGATCGCAGAGGGCTGGACGGTGAAGCTTCCCGATGAGGTTTCTGACAAGCTCTGGAAACGTACGGATTATACATGGCCCTGCACCTGGTTTGCACCCCGCACAACCGGTAAGGGCGCATTTGCAACAGCATATGATGTAATGAATAACTGGGGCGCAAACCATGGTGCTATCAGCTATGGGCATATCGGAGCGGATCTGATTACCATGTGCTCCATGCTGAGGATCCCGGTAAGCATGCACAACGTGCCTGAAGAAAAGATCTTCCGTCCTTCCGCATGGAATGCATTCGGTATGGATAAGGAAGGCCAGGATTACCGTGCATGTGCTACTTACGGCCCTATGTACAAATAACATCCCGGGGCAGGTCATCAGGGTCAGACGAATCGAAGGTCCGCCTGGCCCTGATTTGTTGTTTCAAAGAATCAGAATAAGGAGCCGCCTATGGAGACAAAGAAGGTATTAGCGGTTGACCTGGGGGCTTCCAGCGGAAGAGTCATGCTGGGAAGCTTTGACGGGGAAAAGATAACCGTGGAGGAGCTGCACCGTTTTTCCAATGATCCCGTCATCCTGGGGAATACCATGTATTGGGATTTTCTCCGCCTGTTTCATGAAATTAAGCAGGGGCTGATTAAATCCAAAGCATATGGGAAGATAGACAGCATCAGTGTGGATACCTGGGGAGTGGATTTCGGACTTCTGGATAAGGAAGGGAATCTGCTGGGGAATCCGGTGCATTACCGGGATGCCAGAGTGAATGGGATGCTGGATAAAAGCTTTGAAAAAATTGACAAGGATACATTTTATGGAATCACCGGCAATCAGTTTATGGAAATCAATACGGTATTCCAGCTCCTGTATCTTGCGCTGAATAAAAAGGAACTGCTGGAACAGGCCGACAGCCTTCTGATGATGCCGGATTTATTCAATTATTATCTGTCCGGCGGGAAATGCTGCGAATATTCCATTGCATCCACAACGCAGATGCTGGATGCTGTAAAGAAAAACTGGTCGGATGAGGTGATAGAAAAGCTGGGCCTGCCTGAAAGGCTTTTGCAGCAGGTGGTTCCCAGCGGTACTACCGTGGGAACACTCAGCCCGCAGCTGTGTGAGGAGCTGGGGATTGAGCCTATGAAGGTAGTGGCGGGCGCCGGACATGATACCCAGTGTGCGCTGGCGGCCGTGCCTACAGGGGAAAAGGATTTTATTTTCATAAGCTGCGGGACCTGGTGCCTGTTTGGCACAGAGCTTGATGAGCCGATTATTGATGAAAACAGCGCCCGTTTTAATATTACAAACGAGGGCGGCGTGGGAGGAAAAATTTCCTTCCTGAAGAATATTATCGGTCTCTGGCTGATTCAGGAGAGCCGCAGGCAGTGGATGCGGGAAGGAAAGGAATTCAGCTTCGGCGAGCTGGAAAAGCTGGCTGCCAAAGAGGAGCCGTTCCGTTCTTTGATCGATCCGGACGCTCCCGAGTTTGCGCCTTCAGGAAATGTGCCCCGCAGAATCCGGGAATTCTGCAAACGTACCGGACAGCCGGTACCGGAAACGGAAGGGCAGATCGTACGCTGCATTAACGAAAGCCTTGCGCTGAAATACCGTATGGCTTTTGAAGAAATCAGGGAATGTACGGGAAAGGAATATCCCGTAATACATATGGTGGGCGGCGGAACACAGAGTGCGCTGTTGTGCCAGCTGACAGCAAATGCATGCGGGCGTCCCGTATATGCAGGTCCTGTGGAGGCCACTGTTTACGGAAACGTGGCGATTCAGCTGATGGCGGAAGGCGCTGTGGGAAGTCTGGAAGAAATCCGCAGTGTAATTAAGGCTTCGGAAGAAATCCGCAGGTTTGACCCGCAGGATGGAGAACGCTGGGAGGAAGCCTATCGGAACTATTGTGAAGCTATCAGGAAATGGTGATTGGAGGCAGCTATGTTAAAAGGAATTCCTTCTGTTTTATCACCGGAGCTGTTAAAGGTTCTGTGTGAAATGGGACACAGTGACAGGATTGTAATTGCGGACGGGAATTTCCCGGTGGAATCCATGGGGAAAAATGCCAAGGTAGTTCGGTTGGACGGACACGGTGTCCCGGAAATTCTGGATGCCATCCTTCAGGTATTCCCGCTTGATACTTATGTAGAGCATCCCGTGAACCTGATGGAGGTAATGCCGGGGGATCCTGTGGAGACTCCTATCTGGGATGAGTATAAAGAAATCATTTCCAGGCACGACGACAGGGGAAGCGCGGCGGTCGGCAATATTGAAAGGTTTGCCTTCTATGATGAGGCAAAAACTGCTTATGCCATTGTGGCGACCGGTGAAATGGCTGTATATGCCAATGTGATGCTGCAGAAGGGCGTTGTGAAGGATTAAGGAAAGAACGAAGAGAAAATAAAACAGAAATGACTTTAAGGGTATTCCATAGGCCTGTGTGCCCAGGTAATGGAATACCCTTTTTATGTGTCGGAGGTAAAATAATATTTATCTTTACGGAGGCATAATATTTGCTTTTGAAGAAAAATAATAATTAGCTTTGTGGAAATTAATATTATGTTTTACTTGACTTTTAATCTGTAACTGATATAATTACAGTATATTAAATGTAACTAATAAAGTTACAGAATAAACGGAAGCTGTAAGTGCAACATATTAGTGGTTGGGAAAATGAAAGGAAGGTATGGAAATGAACACAAGGGAGCATGAAACAATGAAAATGCGGGGAAGCAGTGATATATCTTATCTGGGGCAGGCGGTAGACAGTATGATATATGATTTTATGCGGGAGCATGAGATCCCCGGGCTTACGCTTGCCATTGTACAGGCGCCGTATATCCCGCGGGTGGTTGGATACGGAATGTCAGATGAAAAGCAGAGGCGTCTGGCCTCCCCTAACACTATGTGGCCGGCGGGGCATATTTCACAGGCTTTTGCGGCGGTGGCCGTTATGCAGCTTTATGAAGACGGCAGGCTGGATCTTTCCAATACGGTAGGAAAATGGATTCAGGAGGTTCCGGAAGCCTGGAAGGAAATTGAAATACTTCAGCTGCTGCGCCATGCATCGGGTCTGCCGGATTACCGCTTCCAGCAGGATTTTAATCCATACAGGGCATGGGCCTTTGGAGAATTAATAGATTTGGTTCAGGCGCTGCCGCTGCACTTCAAACCGGGAACAGAGGTGATGCAGAGCGCTACGAATTTTCTTCTGCTGACGGAAATTGTGGAAAGGGCGGGGGAACAGAGCTATCATGACTTTGTTACGAAAAGGCAGATTCAATACCTTGGTTTACGCCATACCGGCTTTGCGGAGGATTTGGGGCGTTTTATGCATGAGGATGTTTCTCTTACGGAAAATGTACATCAGCTGTTTAAGAAGGATCGGCTGTACATTGATCCCACAGAGCCTGCGGCAAGCTATGACGGAGAAGGAGGTTTGATACCACGTACGGATTCCTCCGCGTTAAGAGGTTTTTCGGATATTTGGGCATCCGCACAGGATATTTCCTTCTGGGATATCGGACTGGCCGGTTCCGTGCTGATTCATGAGCCGGAAAACAGGGCAAAGGTTTATGCGCCGTGGGAGCTGCCCGATGGCCGGGTGGTTCCGGCCGTGGCAGGCTGGCAGTTCTATAAACACAGGGGACTGATGGATATCAAGGGCTCGGTTCCGGGATATTCCGCATTCCTGAGCCGCTTTACGGATGCAAAGGAACTGGTATGCGTTACCCTGATGGCCAATAAGGAGGGAATTGATTTTACAAATCTGGGCCGACGCATCGCGGGTGCCTTCGGGGATTTACTATCCACGAACTACGATGATAATAAGCTTTATCTGTTTGAGGGCCAGCTTCCGGCTGAGGAGACGGTGGAGCGTCTGGAGAAGGAGCTTGCCGGCAGAGGGATACCTGTTTTTGCAAAGTCTGATCATGCGCAGAATGCAAAGGATGCAGGGCTTGAGCTGCGTCCGACTACCGTATTGGTATTTGGCTCACCAAAGGTTGGCACGGGTCTCATGCAGGCGGATCAGAGTATTTCACTGGAACTGCCTCTCAGGATTTCCATCTGGGAGGACGAGGCCGGAAGCACATGGCTGGCATTTCCAAGAATTCCACGGATGGCGGCGGAGTATGGCCTGGAGAAGCATCCTGTCGTAGGGAAAATGGAGAGGCTGATGGAAGAACTGGTCAGGAAGGCAGGGAGCGTGTATTAGAGTTTTTTGAATACTTCTTTCCGACAGCGGCGCTTAAATATGTGTGATTAAAATATCAGATATTGGATAGGCCGGCTGTAACTGGTGATGAGAATGGTAAGCTGAGGTGGTAAAAAAGGGTATCCTGAAAAAATTCGGGATGCCCTTAAATGATCAGATATTCATAGTGATTGTTCTTTATAGATGTCCGGATTACCGCGGCCCATTGTAAGATGTATTTCCCTTTGCTGCGGAGTCAGGGATTGTGATAACTCATAACGGTTCCATCCGTTTTCTTCCTGGCCGCCCCAACATAGTTCCAAGGTTTTTTCTTCAATATCCATAACTACCGATTTAGTTGTCCCAAAATAATCCTCATAATATATACAGCTTAGCCCTTCGGGATAAGGAGTGAGCAGGAATTTTTTTAATTGGGAGAGATGCACTGTGGGATGATTAGATAAAAAAGCATTGATTCTCTCATATCGCTGCAAAGAATGGACAGCGGCATATGGATAAATTTCAGTAATTGGTTCAAGAAGCGGATGGTTGGTGGCAGTCAAAGAAAGTTCCCTGGAAGACGCATACCGAAAAGCATTTTGTCCGTCCATAGTTTCATACAGAGCCATTTTCCCATGATCCGCTAAAAGCATATTCATGTTGTAAGCAATGGGCATTTCTTTCAAAAAACTGATGGCTTCGTCTACAGACGAACAATTCTCAAGCACGGAACGCAATGCTGCCCAGTACATCATCCCACGGGTTTTTATCTGGCGTCCGGTGTTCATGCTCATAGCTACAGCTAATCCCTTATCGTTAATTCCCTCTTCCCGCCCAAACATCATCACACAGGTACCTATATGAGCATTTTTCCCATCTGCACATGTGCGCGCCAGTGTAAATTCTTCTAAATCGTGATGATATTCATAACTCCGTGCAAGAATAGGGTGGCCGTTTGCACTTTTCTGGGCAGATATTGCAATTTGACTACATGACGGACGAAGATATGTACCTGCATAATAAGCAACTTTCGAGACTGGTATACTACTTGCATCGGCAAACCCCTGCAGTTCATCGTTAAGACCCGGACACCATCGATCCAATAATCTGATTATTTCATTCATATCCGCCTTGTTCAGTTCTTCGCCGGACTTCATAAATGAGATGATCTGTTCACCGCAGTATTTTGTCAGTTGTCTGCCAATAGTCCTATGGGTTCCGGTCAGTTCGGCCGTGCGGGCGATTATATTCATTTTTCTTCTCCAAGCATTCCCCAGATAATAAAAATCATTTCATAGCTTTAACAGAGAAATACAGTACTTATAGGGATTTGCAGAGTCTGATGGGAATTTTATGTATACAAAAGACAAAAATGATAATTTACTATATTTTACGGTATGTTTACACCAGCTCTTTATTCTTAAAATACATCTCTTTTATTCTCTCCAGCGTAATATCCGCCAGCCTCTTTTTGTCTTCCTTTGGAAGCTCATTGGGATAAATCGGCTCGCCGTATTCGATGACGACATGGGTTTTCTTTATCTTGGGAAGATGATCCTCAAAAACATCACCCGCGTTATTCAAAGCAATAGGGACGATGGGACAGCCGGATTTCTCGGCAATTTTGAAGCTTCCTGCATGGAAAGGCAGGAAAGTGTCGGGAACCTTGTTGCGGGTACCTTCCGGGAAAATGCAGATGGAAATGCCGTCCTTAATTTTTCCAATGGCGGTTAAAATAATTTTGGCGCCCTGTTTCAAATCATTCCTGTCCAGAAACAGGCAATGCAGGTTCTTCATCCAGTTGCTGAGGAGAGGTATTTTCAACATTTCTATTTTGGCAACATAGCCGGTGGGGCGTGGAACCCGGACATAGGTCATAAGGATGTCAAAATAGCTCCGGTGGTTTCCGATGTAAAGAACGGCCTGATCCCTGGGAACATGTTCTTCGCCGATGTAGGTGATTTTAACGCCGGACAGGCGCAGACACCAGCGGAAAGCCCAGTTGACAATAGCCAGGGAACTCCTGTTTTTGACGTCCATATTGAATTTCCCGATAATCCACTCTGCGATCATAAGCGGAATGCTCAGGATAAGAAATAAAACTACGAATACTGCCACACTGATAAAACGAATCATGGGATGATTCCTTCCTTTCCCTGTCCCCGGAAACCGTGATAAATGCCCGGGATATTTGTATTTTTAAGTATATACTACCATTATTTGCAAAGCAAGAATTTATTTGCTTTGTGTCGATGGATGCATTTATCCTGCGATAGATGCGGAGAAAGGTTATTTCAGCAAATAATGCAAATATCAGAGGCAAAATTCCTGGAACAGGCTTTCCTGAAAGTCATGGCTGGTAACGGCCTTTTCTATTTCACTGCTGCGTCCGTTCTCAATCAGGAGCCGTATTAACTGATTGACCCTGTTTTCTCCCTCTTTTATGCCTTCTTCCAGACCTTCTTCCTTTAAAAAAGCCATGTGCTCCTGCTCGTCATACTCCGTAAATAACATATCAATCACCTCCGCGCGATGGGCTGTGAGAATGTCCTTCAGTATATTTTCCTGAATACATTCCCGGATGGCGGTATCTGCCGCTTCATCGAAGGGCAGATTCATTTGCAGTTTCGTTCGTACTTTTTCTACAAAGATGGAATATTCCTTTAATTTCCTGCACTTATCCATGAGCCCGCTGTTGTGTCCCGCGTTGATGTTAAGCATAATTGCCCGGCATTCCAGGCATGGCTCTCCAGCATCCGAAGCAGGAGGAAAAGCGTCGGACATTTTCAGCTCAACGCGGTCAGGCTGCTCCTCCAGGCCGTTGTAAAAGACAACAAATTTCGGCCGGGGAAGGGGAATGAGCTTTTTGCCGTACAGCCTGTATTTATGCTTCATCAGGTATTTCTGGTAGGTCTCGGCAAAGTAGAGAAAGCCGCGGACCGGCATATTGGGATTCAGGGTGCTCTGGTGTTCATAAAGATTCAGGATATCTCCGATGAGGAAGGAGATATCATTTTTCATTTTCAGATAGAGCATGTTTTCCAGCGTCACGATCGCAAGCTGCTCCGGGTTGGAATAGGCGCTTTCGTTTACCGCATTATATAATGCAAGCAAATCCTCCTTTTCCCCGAAAACCAGGCGGAACAGCCTGTCCTTGTATTCTTTGGTAATTTGTACTTCCAATTTTTGTGTTACCTCCATTATACAGTATTTTTCTTTTTGTTTCAACGGTAATGTGGGCGAAATTAAACCATAGGCTGTACACCACGCTTTCTGTTTTGTAATTAATAGAAAAGAGATGATGGCGAAAACGCCGGATGCCGCCTGGCGGCATAAGAGAAAAGAACGGATATTTAAAGGCCTGTTAAAAAGGCCGGAAGAAGATTAGAATATCCGTAGGGATAATTTAACACGGATTGGATGGCGGCACAACCAATTTTCCAAAAAAACAGTAATAAATCCAAAAAATCAGAAGGATTTTCCTTTCCTGTGATTTGTTAGAATAGAAGCATAAGGAAAGAGAAGGAGGGTTATCAATGAAAAAGAAAATGATCAGTATTTTATTGTGTGCGGCGCTGGGGATTACTACTCTGGCAGGCTGCGGAGGCGCTTCAGGAGGCACGACGGTGGCAAGTGAACCGGCAGCAGCCGTTGCGGAGGAGAGCAAGGAGAGCGCGGCGCCTGAATCCACGGAGGCGGCGGAGAGCCAGGAGAGCACTGTGGCAGCGGAAGCGACGGTTGACGGAGGCGGGGAAACCCTGAATGTGCTCTGTCATTCCAGCTGGCGGACGGACGAGGCCAATGCGGTATTTGATTATGTGGCAGAGAAGTGCAATGTAAAATTTGAGTTCGAAGAGGTGCCGGAGGGCAGTTCAGGAAACGAGCTTATTTTTGCAAAGATGCAGTCAGGCGAGGTGCCGGATATTCTCTGGTGGCAGGGAGCGAAGACCAGCGCCACGGAAATTGGCGAGGATTTGTTCGTAGAGCTGTCAGGAGACTGGGTAAACGATTATAATGCCAGCATCCTGGAGTCTCCCAACCAGACCTACAACGGAAAACTGATTTGCGCACCTTTCGGTGATGTGACGGTATTTGGCATGTGCTATAACAAAAAGGTATTTGCGGACAATCAGATCGAAATTCCGCAGACATGGGATGAAATGATGGCGGCCTGCGAGACGCTGAAGGCAGCCGGAGTGACACCGATGTATGTATCCGGTACGACAGACAATGAATGGACGCTTCAGATCATTCCCATTGACGCCAGGCTGAAACAGGAATCCATCGTGCCGGGAAGCATGGATTCGCTGAATTCCCACGAAAAGCTCTGGACCGATATGGAATATATGCAGCTGACCTTTGACCGCATGAAGGAAATGAAAGATAAGGGTTATATCCAGGATACCTTCCTTTCCGACAGCTATGCGGATGCACAGGAAGCGCTGCTTACCGGTACGGCGGCCATGTATTCACAGGCAACCTGGATTTATGCTGAGCTGACGAAGCTTGCAGAATCCCAGGAGGAGTTGGAAAATATCGGATTTTTCCCCATCCCGGCAACAGAAGCCAAGGATTCCATCGCCTATACGGAGACTCCTACCGGCTTTGTAGTGCCTAAGGAAGGAAAGAAAGTAGATCTGGCAGTACAGATTGTAGGAGAACTGGTAACCAAGGAAGCTATGACCGAGTATTACAAGATGCATCAGGGAATTCCTGCAGTTAACGGCGTTGATGTTAAGCTGACCAGTATCCCGGCGGATGTTTCCGCACTCATTGAAGCAGGTAAAACAAGCACGCTGCCCAACACCATTTATTCCACGCCTTCCATGGCTAGCGACGTACAGGCTATGCTGGCCGGAGACAAAACTCCCAAGGACGTGCTTGCAGGCTATGACACAGACTGGGATACCTATGCGAAGGAAGCGGGAAATCCTGACTGGGGATATTGATTTGCGGCGGTAACTGTGAGGGGATTGGACCGTTGCCAAAAAAGAACAGAACAAGGCGGCAAATAACGGATGCAGATATCTGCTGCGCCAAAAGCGGGGAAGGGGCCGGGAGGCACCTTCCCCCTGTTAAAGGAAGGGACGAATTATGCTAAGAAAAAAACAGTATCCGGTTTATTTTGCCCTGCCGGGCATCATCCTTTTTATTACTTTTTTTATTGTTCCGTTTCTGGTTGGGTTCCGGTATTCCTTTACCAATTGGAATTTCAGAAGAGCGGATTTTATCGGGCTGGAAAATTATATCAGTATACTTAAAAATCCAAATATGAGTATTGCCTTTAAGAACACCTTTTTATTTACGATAGTGACGACCGCGGGGAAGGTTTGTCTGGGCATGCTTCTGGCCGTGCTGCTGAACAGGAAGCTGCGGACCACGAATTATCTGCGTACCGTTTTTTATCTGCCTGCAGTGGTCAATTCCATTGCTATCGGCATTGTGTTTACCTCCCTGATGCATCCCTCCAAAGGGCTGATCAATACGGTAATCAGAGGTCTGGGAATGACCGGCTTCCAGCCGAAATGGCTGACCGATACCAGAATTGCCATGCTCTCTATCTGTGCCATTGAAATCTGGAAGTGGTCCGGCTATACCATGATGATTCTTCTGGCGGGGATGCAGAATATTTCCAGGGATTATTATGAAGCGGCAATTGTGGACGGCGCGACCAAATGGCAGCAGTTCAGAAACATTACGCTTCCCCTGCTGATGGCTTCCGTGAACAATGTGGTGGTGTTGAGCATCATCGGCGGACTGAAGGTGTTTGATATTGTGGTGGCGACCACGGGAGGCGGCCCCGGCTATGCCACTGAGGTATTCAATACCATGATTTACAATTCCTACAGCTATCAGAAATACGGAGAAGCCACGGCAGGCACGACGCTGCTGGCCGTGATTATTCTTGTGATCACGCTGTGCACCTATCAGACGATAGCCAAAAACGAGGTGGAGCTATGAGGGAAAACAGGAAAAAGAAAATTAAACAGGCCGTGTTTGAGACAATCGGCGTTCTCATCAGCTTTCTGGTGCTGATCCCGTTTCTGATGGTTCTGGTGAATTCCATGAAAAGTAAAAGACAGGCAAATCTGCTTCAGCTGAACCTGAAAGGGATTTCCCTGGGGCAGATTGTGGAAAATTACGGTACGGTGATTAAAGAGGCCAGGCTGGTATCCAGCTTCCTTAACAGCGCGATTGTAACCTTCTGCGGATCTGCGCTGGTGCTGACCTTCGCTTCCATGGCGGCGTTTGTGGTAGTGCGCAGAAAAACAAAGGCCATGAAGGCGGTAAATAATTTTATCGTAATGGGGCTGACGCTGCCGCTGGCAATGGTTCCCGTATACTTTCTTCTGTCAAAAGTGCATATGACGACTGGCACAGGGGCGGTGGCAGGTGCTATACTGGTATATGCAGCCAGTATTTTTCCGTTTATCTTTTTTATCTATACGGGATTTATCAAAGGGATATCCGGTGAAATTGATGAAGCGGCGATTATTGACGGCGCAAGTCCGCTGCTGATGTATTTCCGGATTATTTTTCCGCTGCTCAAGCCGGTTACCATTACGGCGCTGATGCACTGCGTCATGACGATTTGGAATGATTTCGGAATCTCCCTGTATCTGCTCAACAGCGCCAAAAGGACGACGGCGGTGCTGACCACCTATTTGTTCATGGGGCAGAAGGCTTCGGACTGGCAGCTATTGTTTGCTGATGTGGTTCTGGTGTCCATGCCGATCGTCATCCTTTATCTGTGTATGCAGAAATATATTGTGGCGGGACTGTCGGACGGGGCGGTTAAGGGATAGGTTATGAAGAAAAAATTTTTCAGTATGAAGCATAAATTTGTCATCATGGTCGCCAGCCTGCTTCTGTGTTTTGTGCTGGCGACAACGGTGATCTGGGGCGTTGCCTTTACGAGGGAAATTTCCGAAAGGGGCGTGGAGTATGCCAGGGAGATGACGGAGAGCGCGAATAAGAATGTGGAGGGCTATCTGAAGAAGCTGCGGCTGATTGCCTATATCCTGCAGAATAATTCGCTTGCAAAGCCCATACTGAATAAGACCTCCTATTCCAATGACAGCGAGCGGCTGACTGACATGAAAAATATGCAGCTGCTTCTTAAGGCCGTGATGACAGGGGCCGAGTATATGCAGAACATCTATGTGTTTACGGAAAACGGGATGGAATTTTCTGCGGGAGGCTCGCTGTCAACGCCGGATGAACAGGAGCTGGAGCGCTATAAAAGGTTGGCGGGGGAGCAGGATGTGGTATTTTCGGTCCAGCCGGCCAGGGATAAATACGATTATCCCAAAATGATGCTGACAAAGCAGCTGGATCTGGGAAGGGGGAAGCCGCTCTGCTGGGTGGTCATGTCCATTAACTGCCGGGGAATTTATGGAATTTATAATGAAATGCAGCGGTACGATGCGGGTGTGATTATCTGGGACAGACAGGCGGGGCAGGAAATATACCGCAACAACCTGGAAGGGTTGGAGCAGGGCGGGCCGGTGACGGAGGAAGAGGTGGCCGTCCTGGCGGAAAAAGAGGACGGAACGGTGAGCAGGATCGGGAAAAACAAGGTTCTGCTCATGAGCATGCAGTCAGAGGTGACCGGCTGGCAGAGCATTATTCTCATTCCGTATAAACAGATTTCAGGGCAGCATGGGAAAATGCTTTCCATGAATGCGGTGGTTCTGCTGCTTCTGTCTTTGACCGCGCTTCTGTTATGCCGTATCCTTGCGGAGAGGTTTCTCCGTAACATAGAGCTTCTTACGGATGCCGTGGAGGGGATCGGAAAGGATAATCTGCAGCTGAATGTGGTCATTACCTCCGGGGATGAGGCGGAGGTGCTTTATCACAGATTTGAGGATATGGTGGACCGAATCAAGGAACAGATCATCGATATCAGAATGCATGAGAAGGAAAAGAGGGTTCTGGCGCTGCGTGCCCTTCAGGCGCAGATCAATCCCCACTTTCTGTATAACAGCCTGAATACAATCAAGTGGATGGGGCAGATGCAGGGGGCGGAAGCGGTGGTGGACGCAGTGGATGCCTTAAGCTCCATCATGCAGGTGAACATGTCCAAGAAAACATATATGACCTTTCAGGAGGAGCTGGACTACCTGAACAAATACATATGCATGAAGGAATTCCAGAAGGCGGCAAGAATTAAATTTGTATGCAAAATTGAGGAAGAGCTGAGACAGTGCTATATCCTGAAAATGCTGATACAGCCGATTGTGGAAAATTCCCTGAAGCACGGAGGGGTAATGGAGGATAAGGACGGTTATATCTCCATTTCCATTTATGCGGACGGCGGGGATGTGGTGATCGACGTGGAGGATAACGGCCGGGGTCTGAGCGAGGAAGAAAGCAGGGATATTCTGGCCCGGCTTCAGAAAGGGGACGGAATCGGGCTGTTTAATATCCAGAAGCGGATCCAGCTGTATTACGGCGAGGAATATGGGGTGAGCATTACCGGGGAAAAGGGGATTTTTACCTGTGTTTCCCTACGTATTCCCAAACGGACACAGGCAGGTGAGGAAGATGATTAGAGTATTACTGGTGGATGACGAGCTGCTGAGCCGGATGACGGTCCGCTCGCTGATTAACTGGGAAAAAGAGGGCTATACCATCTGCGGGGAATGCAGCGACGGGACCCAGGCCTGGGCGGCGATACCGTCCCTTCGGCCGCAGATCGTGATTACGGATGTGAAGATGAACCGGATGAACGGGGATGAGCTGGTGCGCCGCATCGCCCTGGAGTATCCGGAAATCTGTACCATTGTTTTCAGCGGCTATGATGATTACAAATATGTGAGGGACGTGCTGAAAAATAATGCCATCGACTATCTGATCAAGAATGATCTGACGCCGGAGCTTCTGTTGGAATCGCTGCACAAGGCGGAGGAGATACTGAAGACGGGGCCGGGCATTGAAAAGGATGAAAACAATCTGCAGGCGCTCAGGAGGCAGTTTGTGCTGCGTCTGATCGGAAAGGAATACCAGGGAAAGGAAGCGGCCATAGAAAAGGAAATGCAGACGCTTTCCATCGATATGGATATGGGAAGGGTGATCCCGGTGCTGCTGGTTATCCGCAATCTTGAAGAAAAGACGGGAGGCGGGACGCTGCGTGACCGGATGATCATAATTTTTTCCGTCTGCAATGTGCTGGAGGAGATTATCAGGGAGGAGCATAAGGGGATGGCGGTTCCCCTGGAAAATAATGAAATCCTGCTTTTGATTTCGTTAAACGGTTGTGCCAGCGAGCAGCGGACGGGAGAGGAACTGCAGAAGATGATGAACCGCAGCAGCTTTTGTCTGAATAAGTTCATGCGTCTGAATGGAAACTTCCATATCGGCCGCATGTGTCCCCTGCGGGAGATGCCGGAGGCCTTTCAGGAACTGGAGGAACGCAGAAAAAAGGAATTTATGGATCTGCAGCCGGAGAGCGGGAGGGAGGAGGCGCAGGAATATAATGGAGGAAACGGCATCAGGCTGGAGGATGAGCAGAGGCTTACGGCTGCGCTGCGACAGGGGGATGAGACGCTGGCGGAGGAAACCGTAGACCATATTTTCCGGGAGATTTTTGAGGGGAATATCCTGCGTTCCGGCTGTACCCAGCTGTTTTCTGATCTGACTATCCTTTCCATATCTTTTTGCAAAAAACAGGGGATTCCTTATGAAAAGGTATATACGCACAGAACCGGCGTCATGGAGTATGTGGCGCAGATGGAAAAGCTGAGGGAGTGCGGGAAATTTTTTCATGAGCTTTTCGCTGCCATTATCCGGGAGAAAAAAGTGTTGGAGGGGCAGAATGGCTATTCCGTTCCGGTGAGAAAAATGGTATCCTATATCCATCAGCACTATATGGACGGGATATCTTTAGGGGACGCGGCGGATAATGCCGGTATGAACAGCTCCTATCTGAGCACCCTGTTTAAAAATGAGGTGGGCACGGGCTTCGTGGAATATCTGAACGAGGTCAGGCTGGAGCGGGCAAAGGAACTGATGGACAGCTCGCAGCTGAGGCTGAAGGAAATCATTGATGAAGTGGGCTTCTGCAGTTATCCTTATTTTTTCAGCCTGTTTAAGAAAAAATACGGGATGACGCCGAAGGAATATCAGAAGGGCCAGGGGCGGTGAGGCCTCCGGCTGGAAAAAGGAGAACAGGATGGCAGCATTTGATTTGGTTTTTCTGGGAACGGGGGCCGCGGACTGGCCCGTGAGGCCGCAGGCCGATGTGAGATATGATACGGACGGTCTCATCCGGCGGACCTGCAGCCTGCTTATAAACGGTAAATACCTGATTGATCCTGCGCCGGAATCCTGGTTTTTTGCCGTTAAGGTGCTTAAGCTTGATTTATCCGGGCTGAGGGCGGTTATACTGACGCACAGCCACGGGGATCATTTCAGCCTTAAGGCGCTGGATGGATTCCTGGGGGAGGCCAGGGGAAAGGTAGGCTTTTATTGCCATGAGGGCACGATACCCTCGCTGAAGCTGACGGAAAAGGAGCTGTCCCGGATGAGGCTGCACCCGCTGAAAACAGGGGACAGGGTGAAGCTGGGCAAGGTGACTATGCAGGCTTTGGGGGCGAACCATGAGGTATCCAGGACCCGGGAGACGGCGCTGCATTATCTGTTTGCCTGTGAAGGAAAGAAATTTTTCTACGGCTGTGACGGCGCCTGGTTTCTTGCCCAGACCTGGTCGGTTCTCAGAAAGCATGAGCTGGATCTGGCCATCATGGAAGCGACGGTGGGTTCCATGCGGGCCAATTACAGGATCGCCAGCCACAATTCGCTGCCCATGGTGGATATGCTGGTGGAAGCCATGGAGGAATGCGGGATATTGAGGAAGGATTCCCTGGTGGTGCTGTCCCATCTGTCCCGGGAGCTGCACAGGCCGGATGAGGATTACGGAAGCAAAATAGTGGCTTACGACGGGATGCGGCTGGAAATATAGCGAATTGGAATAAATGCCGGTCAGGCAGTGAAAAAAGGAGCAGGGTTATGAAAACTAAGGTATGGGCACACAGAGGAGCCAGCGCCTACGCGCCGGAAAATACATTGGAGGCCTTCCGTCTGGCGGCGGAGCAGAAGGCGGACGGCGTGGAGCTGGATGTACAGCTGAGTAAGGACGGAGAGCTGGTGGTCATTCACGATGAAACCATTGACCGGGTGAGCGATGGATCAGGGTATGTCAGGGATTATACGCTGGAGGAATTGAAGCGGTTTCATTTTAACAGGCTTCACCCGGAATATGCGGATGCGCGCATCCCCACGCTGGCAGAGGTGTATGAACTGTTAAAGCCCACAGGCCTGGAAATCAATGTGGAAATCAAGACGGGAATCTATTTTTATCCCGGAATAGAAGAAAAGCTGTTCCGGCTGGAACAGGCTTTGGGAATGCAGGGGAAAATTATTTATTCCTCCTTCAATCATTACAGTGTGATGAAGATGAGGGAGTATGATCCGAAGGCCAAAACCGGTCTGCTGTATGCGGACGGCTTCCAGGATGTGCCCGGCTATGCGGCAGGGCTGGGAGCGGACGCTCTGCACCCTGCGCTTTATAACCTGCAGTATGAAGGCTTTCTTAAGGCCTGCCGGGAAAAGAAGCTCCTTCTTCACGTATGGACCGTGGATGATGAAAAATACATGCGCCGTCTGGTGCAGGAAGGCATCGACGCGATTATCACAAATAAACCGGATGTGGCCCGAAGAATTGTGGATAACGGCTGATTTTTACGTGCCGGCTGTGGAAAAGCTATGGCTTATAGCCGTAGGAAATCAGCAGCCCCAGCGTCTGGATGATGGAAAGATTGTCTCTGTTTCCGTTGAGGAAGGAGGCAATTTTTCTTTGCCTGGAATAGTAGCTTTCAGCCTCCTGGCGGCTCATGCCATGGTTCATAAAGCCCTCCGCGCCGGCCTGGGTATCCACGGCCATATCCTCCGGCATCCAGTGGTTGGCCCGGACCAGATCGGAAACGGCCTGTTCATAATCTGGCTGGGCCGGGCTGATATAACGGACCTTGTCGTTGAGCCGGATATCCACATGCACAAGCCCCATACGTTCCATGAGGACAGGAAGCCTGATTCCTATGGCGTAGTCACGTCCCTGGCATTCCCGTTCTTTTTTCCACAGACTGCGCAGACCGGTGCGGCTGCACAGCTCCCCATAATCCATTCCTTCAATGTACAGCCCGTCGCATTCCAGCTCTCTGTCTACCTCAAAGCAAGCGGTAATCCCTCCGGAGCGGGTGAAGGAAACCATCCGTTCCAGAAATGCTTCCGCTCTGTCGATATGGCGGAGCACCGCTTGACAGAGAACCAGATCATAGCAACATTCGGATGCTTTTTCCGGCATCCATTCCATAAAATCCGCGCAGTACAGAGAAACGTCAAAATCCGTATCGCACAGCATGGCTTTTCCCTCCCGGATGAGTGTTTCGTCAAAGTCCACGCCGGTATAGGTGCTTCCCTCAGGAAGCAGCGGCAGCAGGAGGCTGCCCAGGAAACCATAGCCGCACCCGCAGTCCAGGACACGGACGGGCTTTGTAAGCTTCCACACCTTTTCCACAAGGAAACCGATATAATCCTGGTTCCAGAAGGAAGAACGGGTGCGGGTAAGATAATCCAGCTGTCTGCCCCAATAGCCTTTTTTCCCCTTATCTGTGGGAATATAGGCGGCATCCGGAAGAGGCTTGAGCCCCATCAGTTCATCCACGGATACGCCGAATATCCCGGACAGCTGTGGCAGCAGGGCAATATCAGGAAAGGTGACGCCGGTTTCCCATTTGCTGACGGTCTGCGGCGCCACGCCCAGAAGCGCGGCCACCTGCTGCTGGCTGAGGCCGTGCTGTTTTCGTAACGGAGCGATTTGAAATTGAAATTCTGCCATAAGGTTGTCCCCCTGTAATCTAAATGCCGCGCGGCCGTTAAGCTTTTTTACATACAATAACGCCGCCGCATCCTGTTTTGTTCCGGCCGGTAAACATACTTTACCACAGATTGGCCTGTCCAGGTATCCCGTTCTGCGGGAGAATGCCCGCCTGATAAGCGGGCGGGGCCGGGGAAAATTTATCATCAATATGTACCATCCGCCAAATTATGAATGGCATGGCTGAATAGTCCCCCTTTTTCGGGGGAAATTGTAAATATCCGGCATAGGACATCCTGTCCGCCAATAGATTAGTAAAAAAGGCGGATAGGTTTTTCTATGAAAAAAATATGCTTGCTGGTGATAGTCTCCATCATGGCTGCTATGCTTTCTGCCTGCGGCGGCGAAACAGAAAAAGAAGAGAACAGGAACAATCTGGAATTTACGGTGGTAAGCGAGGATAGGCTGCCGGATGAGCTGAAGGAAATTCTGGATCAGAAAAAGGAAAGCGCCTTCAAGCTGACCTATGCGGACGAAGGCTATCTTTACATCTGCGTCGGCTATGGAAAGCAGGAAAGCGGCGGCTACAGCGTGACGGTAAATGAACTGTATGAAACGGACAATGCCATTTACGTCAATACCAACCTGCTTGGCCCCAAAGCGGGAAGCTCGCCCGGGACCAGTCCCTCCTATCCTTATATTGTACTGAAAATAGAATTCAGGGACAAAACGGTAGTATTTGATTGAAGAGAAGCGGCAGGGATTCCTGTGAGCATCCGTTTTTACCGGGATCGGTGACTGTGTGCGGAAAATCCGGGCAGCCACAAATCCGGGCAAAGCGGTTGAAGAAAAAAACGGGTGTATGGTATAATGGCGATAGGCATTATACCTGCGCCGGTTCGGTTCCGACCCAAAGGGAGGAAAGCTTCCGCCCGGACCGTGTGCATACCCCGAAGGGGGCATGTCGCAGACATGCAATAATGTCGATAGCCATTATACCTGCGCCGGTTCGGGCAGGGCAATGTACATAACAAAGAACTGCAGGCCGGCAACAGCAGAAGGAGAAAAATATGCTGCTTATCAAAAATACACATATGATAGACCCGGCGTCAGGCACTGACGCCAGGAAAGACATTTTGATTCAGGATGATAAAATCATAAAAATAGCAGACTCTGTCACGAAAAAAGAGGCTGCTGTTTTTTCCGGTGAGGAGGCGGACATGCTTCAGGTCATAGATGCCGGAGGCATGATTGCCGCGCCGGGACTTGTGGATGCCCATGTCCATTTCCGGGAACCGGGCTTTGAACATAAGGAAGATATCCGGACGGGAGCCCGCGCTGCGGCGGCGGGAGGCGTTACCACCGTGGTTCTCATGGCCAACACGAATCCATGCGTGGATAACCCGGAAACCCTTGCTCGGGTTTTGGAAAAAGGAAAGCAGACGGCAATCCATGTAACCACCTGCGCCAATGTGACCAGGGGAATGAAGGGGCAGGAGCTGACTGACATGCCTGCGCTACTGGAGGCGGGCGCTGTGGGCTTTACCGATGACGGAAGCCCCCTGCTTGCAGAGGAAACCGCGCGCAGGGCCATGGAACAGGCCGCCGCTCTGGGCGTCCCCATCAGCTTCCACGAGGAAAACCCGGCATTTATCGAAAATAATGGAATTAACAGAGGAAAAGCCAGCGCCTTTTACGGAATCGGCGGATCCGACCGCCAGGCGGAAATCGATCTGGTGGCCAGAGACGTGCGCCTGGCGGAGGAAACCGGCGCCTGTGTGGTCATCCAGCATATCAGTACAAAAGAGGCGGTGCAGCTGGTAAGAGAAGCGAAAAAAAGAGGGGCCGACGTCCATGCCGAGGCGACGCCCCATCATTTTACCCTGACAGAGGAAGCTGCCATAAAATATGGAACCATGGCAAAAATGAATCCTCCCCTCCGGGAGGAAGCGGACCGTCTGGCCATCATAGAAGGCCTGAAGGACAACACCATCGATATGATAGCTACCGACCATGCCCCCCACAGCGCGGAGGAAAAGGCCAGGGAGCTGACAGCGGCACCCAGCGGCATCATCGGGCTGGAAACCTCCCTTTCCCTGGGACTGGAACAGCTGGTGGACAAAGGAGAGCTTACCCTCTCCGAACTTATAGAAAGAATGTCCCTTGCCCCTGCAAGACTTTATCATCTGGATGCAGGCCGCCTGACAGAGGGCGGACCTGCGGATCTGATTCTTTTTCGCCCGGAGGAAACCTGGAAAGCGGAGCATTTTCTTTCCAAATCCGCAAATACTCCCTTCCTGGGCCGTGAGATGAAAGGAAAAATCCACTTTACCATAGCAAACGGAAAAATTGCCTACCGTTCCTGACGGATACGGAAGAAAGGAAGAAAAATGGCACAGAAGAAAAAAGAACAAGCCACAGTATTGATGCAGCAGGAGATAGCCCCCGGGATTTATGACTGCCGGATAAGGACGGGCCTTGCCCGGGAAAGCGCCCCCGGCCAGTTTATCGCCGTCTACCCCAGGGACAAAAGCACCCTTTTGCCCCGCCCTATCAGCATTTGTGAAGTGAATAAGGAAGAGGAGACGCTGCGCATTGTTTACAGGGTGGCCGGAAAAGGCACGGCCGAGTTTTCCGGTTACCGCGCCGGAGACACCATTGATATCCTGGGAGTCCTGGGGAACGGCTTCCCTCTTGATAAAGTAAATAAAGACCAGACGGCCTTTCTTATGGGCGGGGGAATCGGCGTGCCTCCCATCCTGGAGCTTGCAAAACAGCTGGACTGCAACAAGAAAATCATTGTAGGCTACCGTGACAGCAGCTGTTTTTTGCGGGAAGACTTTGAGAAAAACGGGGACCTCTATATCGCTACGGAAGACGGCAGCGTAGGAACCGCCGGAAACGTCATGGATGCCATCCGTGAGAATGCCCTCAAGGCGGACATCATATATGCCTGCGGCCCCATGCCCATGCTGCGCGCCATCAAAGCCTATGCGCTGGAGGCGGACATCCCCGCCTATATTTCCCTGGAGGAAAGAATGGCCTGTGGCGTAGGCGCCTGCCTGGGCTGCGTCTGCACCACGAAAAATGTGGACGCACATTCCCATGTGCATAATGCCCGCATCTGCACGGACGGCCCTGTATTTGAAGCCAGAGAAGTGGAAATCTGAAAAAGGCGCTTTTAGCCCGCCTGATACAAAGTGCGCTAAAGCGCACAGATAGGAGCAAACATGAATACAAAAGTCAATATAGCCGGTATAGAATTCAAAAATCCCGTCATGACTGCCTCCGGGACTTTCGGCTCCGGCATGGAATACAGTGAATTTGTGGATCTGAACGCCCTTGGGGCCGTTGTTACCAAAGGTGTGGCAAACGTTCCCTGGCCCGGCAACCCCACTCCCCGTGTAGCGGAGGTTTACGGCGGCATGCTGAATGCCATCGGCCTTCAGAATCCCGGCATCGATGTTTTCATTGAACGTGATATTCCCTTCCTTAAACAATACGATACCAAAATCATCGTAAATGTCTGCGGAAAAACAATAAAACAATATCTGGAGGTAGTGGAGCGCCTGGCGGATACGGACGTTGACATGCTGGAAATCAACGTATCCTGCCCAAATGTAAAAGAAGGCGCCATTGCTTTTGGCCAGAAAGCCGATTGTCTTTCTGAAATCACTTCCGCAATTAAAAAAGTTGCAAAACAACCAATCATCATGAAACTCAGTCCCAACGTCACGGATATCACAGAGATGGCTATGGCCGCAGAAGCGGCAGGAGCCGATGCCATTTCTCTGATCAACACCCTGACGGGCATGAAAATAGACATCAACCGCCGCACCTTCGTCCTTGCCAACAAAACCGGAGGCATGTCCGGCCCGGCCATCAAACCTGTAGCCGTCCGTATGGTCTATGAATGTGCTCAGAAGGTAAAAATCCCCATTATTGGTATGGGAGGCATCACCACCGCTGAAGACGCTCTTGAATTCCTCATGGCCGGGGCGACCGCAGTAGCCGTAGGAGCCGCCAACTTTATCAACCCCTATGCAAGCCGGGATATTCTTGAGGGCATTCAGGCCTACCTCATCCAAAACAAAATTGCCGACATCAATGAAATCATCGGCTGTGTAAAATAAACATGCCCTGATGCCCGAAATCAGGAAAGAACCGGCCAGGAAGCTTTTACATTTTCCAGTCATATTTTTCCCCCGATCGAATACATTGTACAAAGGCATTCGCGTGGAGGGATATTTGTATGGAATTAATAAAAAAGAATATACATATGGACCGCATCAAATGTAAAGCCAGTACGCAGATAACCATGGAAGACGATATCAACATCACCGATTCCAGGCCTGACGTGTACCAGCTCATCGAGGAGCAGGGCGAAGTGGTCATCGATGAAATCAGAGCGGTGCAGGACCATGTGTATGTCAAAGGCAAGCTGGAATTTTCGGTGCTTTATCTTTCGGATGATGATGTGCGCCGCCCGGCCAGCATGCAGGGCAGCATTCCATTTGATGAGCAGATTTATATGGAGGGCGTGGCTCCCACCGACAGCGTATCCATAAAAAAGGACCTGGAGGATCTCAGCGTCGGCATGATCAACTCCAGAAAGCTGAGCGTACAGTCACTGATCCGTTTAGGCCTGTATGTGGAAGAGCTTTATGATGAAGAGGCCGCCGTGGAGCTGAGCAGTGCGGAACCTGTGGAATTCCGGCAGAAGACGATTAACCTCGCCAGCCTGGCGATTCAGAAAAAGGATATTTTCCGCATACGCGAGGAAATGGAGCTGCCCGGAGGATATCCCAATATCTTTGAAATCTTCTGGCAGAACTGCAGGCTTGGAGAAACGGAATTCCGGATTTCCGAAGGAAAGCTTTCCCTCCAGGGCGAGATCCAGCTGTTTTTCCTCTATGAAGGGGAAGGCGAAAACCGTCCTGTCATGTGGTATGAGGCGGTTATCCCGTTCAGCGGCGTTCTGGACTGCCAGGGGCTGAGAGAACGGATGGTGGATGACATTGCCTGCCAGATCGGACATAAGGAAATCGAGGTAAAAGCCGATGCCGACGGAGAAGAGCGCATCATAGGCCTGGAAATCGTTCTGGATCTGGATATGAAAATATATGAAGAAGAACAGACGGAAATTCTTTCTGACGTATATGGAGTAACGAAAGAGATAGAGGCGGTTTCCGGCGTGGGAAACCTGAAGCAGCTTTTAATGAAAAATACAGGAAAAACGAAGATTGCCGGTCATTTCAAGGTGGCTGCAGGACTGCCCAAGATGCAGCAGCTGTGCCACAGTGAATGCGAAATCCAGCTGGCTGAAACCAAAATTGTGGAGGAAGGCCTGCGCATCACCGGGGCAGCGGCAATCAAGAGCCTCTATGGCACAGGAGATCCCGAGGTCCCTTATGACAGTATTTCTGGAACCATTCCTTTCAGCTATGTGCTGGAAATCCCGGGTATCAGCCCGGACTGCACTTACAAGCTGGACGCAGTGCCGGAGGGGCTGAGCGTGACCATGATTGATGCGGATGAAGTGGATGTAAAGGCAGTGCTCGTTTTCCACGGCATTGTTTTCAACCACTATGAGGAGCCTATGATACAGGAGGTAAAGGTGACGGATCTTGATCCGGATAAGCTGAGCAGCCTGCCGGGAATTGTGGCCTACATTGCCAGGGAGGGTGACAGCCTGTGGAATATCGGCAAGAAATACTACGTGCCGGTGTCTCAAATCAAGGATATTAATGAGCTGGCTTCGGATGAAATCCATCCCGGAGATAAGCTGCTCATTGTAAAGGGAATTTCCTGATAAAGCCGTTTCCATACAATAACAAACCCGCCGAAAACATAACGGCGGGTTTCCTTTTGCAGTGCCCAGGACAGTGCTTATTTTTCATAAAAGCTTCTGAAACAGTGCAAACCTGTCCAGCCCGTACTTCCCATACCCCAAATCCACAGTATCAATATACTGGAAACCGCATTTCTGGTACAGACGGATTGCCGGCTCATTTTTTTCATAAACATCCAGGCGCACGGCCTTCATGCCATTTTCCCGCCCATAATCGGCGATGAAATCCACCAGCTGCCTTCCCACGCCCTTTCCGGAATAATCAGGGTGCACCGCCAGCGTATAGACAACGATAATATTGTCATAATCGGAAGGAAAATGCCAGTCCGCCTTTTCATAACCATTTTCCGGCACCTGGCGCAGGATGAAAGAACCGATAATACGGCCGTTTTCCCTGGCGGCATAGGCAGTGCCTTCCAGTACGGCGTTTTCGGCCGTATCCCTGGCCGGATAAATCCCACGCTTCCATTCGGGATAGTTGATATGGGATGCAAGGTAATCATTTACTTCATCATAAAACCGGGAAAGCGCATCAATATCGCTTTCTTGGGCTTTTTCAATTATTATATTCATCATATATGTTATCCTTTGTAATACTGGGCGGCCGTCCGGTAAGGCTGGCCGTTAATGAGTTCTGCCCGTTCTCCCTCCGGCATAGCGTAAAAAGCGTCAATGGTATAAGACCGTTCCCCGGGTAACGGCATAAAGTCATTTCCTTTCATGATAGAAGGATATTCGGTTTGAGAATATCCATAGTATGGGTGAGTAGTGAAGAACTATTCCTGGGATGCTCTGTTGTCACGTTCCATTCGTTCATCAATGGCTTTTTTTATATAACCATTGACGGTTTCTCCTTTGGACTCAGCGGCAGCAGAGATTTCTTCATATTTTTCTTTTTGAACATCAAGAGGAATGCGTTTTAATTTTGTTTTTTGGTATTCATATAGATATTCTTTTCGTTGTTCAGATAAAGGCATGTTCTCACCAGCTTTCTGTCAGGGAGGCTTTTTTGTAAGGAACTTTTCTGCCTTACGATATTATCATAGCATATATTTAATGCTATGTACATAACTTTGCGGGTAATGTCAATTGAAAGTTGTATAAAACTTGATGAATACTGGATTTTCTGCCTCCAATCTTTATCAAACCGGAATAAACCGAGATAAAATATCATAAACTAAGACGAACTGTCAAATGTACTTTATTCCCAGTATTTATGCGGCTTTTCAGGCTCAGGCCGGCAAAAGATAAACATTGACGAACCAGCCCTAATTGTATATACTTAAGTACAATTTTTCTCTGGGAATGCCGTATTTATGCGGGTTTGAGGGTACAGTGTAGATGCTGTACCCCATTTTTTACCCCAATAATAATTTCCCTTATATATCAGATAATAATTCTCTGTATTTTTCGTCATCCAAGTCAAAATCTTTTTTAAAGTATTCAATTTCCATAGCTGATGATGGAGAACAAGAATTGGCAAACCTTTTCATTTTAAAGACTATATAATCATTAATTTCTTTTATTAAATCTTCATACCGCTCCCCTGTAGATGTAACAAATTTGTTATCTGGAGTTAAGACAATATATTTATCAACATTGTAAATTTCCGATTCTGCTTCTGTATATTCCCCCAATTTTTTCCCTAGCCATTTTGATATTAGATAGCCATTTTCGGAAAGAGCATCACCTATATTATTCTCAAGTCTTTCAAAAGCTACAGCATCATAATAGATATCTTCCACAGTTTTAAAATCATCATCACATAATAGATATTCCATTCTTACATTTAAGTATTTCGCAAATGTATATGCAGACTCCTTACTCATTCCTCTTTTTCCATTTTCGATATATGACACTGTTTGTACGCTGTAGTCTGTAATTTCGGCTAAATTTTCTTGAGTCATTCTTGCGGCTTCCCTACACTCTTTTAATCGTTGGCCTCGCTTTTTGTTTAAGTCCAAATCTTTTTTCATATAATTACATCCTTTCCATAAATTAAAAATATAATAAACTGTATGTTAAGTTATATTAAAGTATATGTTATCATCATGTTACAAGGAAGTAAAGACAAAGCGTAATGAAAGTTATAAAAATCTTCTTCTTTGCATAGTATATTATGTCAGGAAATGACAAAAATCGACAGGAGGACATTTTAATGAGAAAAACAAATACTATTGAGACTGAAAAAAGAATTATGGTGAATGCAGAAAATCTTGCAAAGATGTTGGATTGTGGGAGGGCTACAGCGGTAAAGATTGGGACTGAAGCTGGTGCAAGGATTCAGATTGGTAAAAGAGTTCTATTTAAGATGGATAAAGTGGAAGAATATCTGGAAACCCTTGCGGAGGGCTGATTATGAAAGAAACAGGGCTAATAAAAGAATGTATCAGAACACCAGAGCAGGAAACGCCGGCAAGCGTAAGGCCTGCTGCCAGAATGGAAAATACCATGATGGTTATGGAAGTATTACCTATAGGAAGAGAGAACGCAGTCAGTTCCCAGGAGTTGGCCGAGAGACTTCATTTTGAAAGTGTCCGAGACCTGCAGATGGAGATTGCCAGGGAAAGGAAAGCCGGAGCAGTAATTCTTTCCACCTGTGGGCATGGCGGCGGGTATTTCCTTCCTGATGATCAGCAGGAAATAAAACAGTTCATCCGAACATTGGAGAATCGGGCTAACAATACACTGGCAGCTTTGAAATCAGCCCGTGAACTGCTGGGGCAGCAGGAGGGCAATACATAATGGCAGAAATGACAATGAAGGAATCGGCTTTATATTATGAACGAATGGGGCTGGCGGTGTTTCCGCTGGCTCCCCGCAGTAAAAAGCCGCTTACCCATAATGGATGCAAGGATGCAACAACGGATCCAGGACAGATAGATGCCTGGTGGAACCGTTGGCCTGATGCGAACATTGGTATAGCAACAGGGAGTAAATCCGGCGGGCTGGTAGTGATTGACCTGGATGTAGATGAAGATAAGGGAGTCAATGGATATGAGGTATTGACGGCATGGCAGCGGGAACATGGAATGTTGCCAGATACGGCAATGAGCATCACAGGCCGGGGCGGATATCATTACCTTTACCGGGATGTAGCCCAATGGAAGAATCGTGCAGGCTTATATGAGGGCGTGGACATCCGGGGAGAAGGGGGCTATATTGTGGCGCCGCCCAGTATCCATCCGAACGGTAACCGGTATGAATGGGAACAAAATCCATCTGAATACGGATTCACTTCAGTAAATGATAAGGTAATTCAATTTCTGAGTCCGTCCCCCAGGGAGTGGGACAAGCCAGGGTTTCAATGTCAGACTGAGATATCGGAAGGCAAGAGAACAGCAGCGCTTATTTCTCTAATTGGAAGCCTGAAGGGGAAATGCCTGTCGGATGAAGCAATCAGGGCAGCAGTCACAAAGACGAATGAAGGATATCTTCCCCCACTTACAGATGAAGAACTGGAAAAGACAGTGTTTCCGGCCCTAAAGAATTTAAAAGAGGGAAGCGCACCTTATTATCAGGCGGTATCAGATAAGGGAATATTCAGACCTGTAAAAAAACACTCTCTGGATATGACAGGTATGGATAACGTACAGGAAAAGGCGCCTGACTGGCTCATAATGGATTACATGCCACGGTATCAGATTACCTCCCTTGCGGGGGACGGCGGTTCTGGAAAAACAACAGTATGGTGTGCAATTGCGGCAGCAGTCAGCAGTGGGAGAAAGGCTTTTTTAGAATCTTTCCTGCCGGAAGACTGGGGAAATGAGGGAATACCGCAGATTGTTATGTTCTTTTCAGCAGAAGATTCCTACGAATATACATTGAAAAGGCGATTGCGGAAGAACGGGGCCAAGCTGGAAAATATTTATTCGATAGATATAGCAGATGAACGTTTCCCGGATGTGAAGTTTAACAGCCCTTTCCTTGAACAGCTTATTGATAAGTACAGGCCGGCGCTGTGTATATTTGACCCAATACAGGCATTCGTGCCGCCGGATATCAGGATGGGAGACAGGAACGCCATGAGGGCGTGTCTCAGTCCTTTAATCGGATATGGGGAGAAATATGGAACCACTTTCTTGATTATTGAGCACGCAAACAAGCAATCGGGAGTGTGGGGCAGGAAGCGTATTGCTGACAGTGCTGATATATGGGACATTTCCCGCAGCGTCATAATGGCAGGGGAAACCAATGAAGCAGGGGTAAGATACCTTTCACATGAAAAGTCAAATTATGGCCCGACAGGGAACACAGTTCTTTATACCATTAAGGATGAGGTTATTGAGTTTAAGGGATACAGCACGAAAAAGGACAAAGATTTTGTGACAGAGGTTGATTATACTACCCGACAGGCTCCACAAAAGGAAGAAGCCAAGGAGTTCGTACTGGAATTCCTTCAGGACGGGGAAAAAGAAGTTTCTGAACTGGATGCAATGGCGAAAGCTCAGAGCATAAGCGCTAATTCATTAAAAAATGCCAAGGCCGAATTGAAGAAGGATGGACAGATCAGATATCGGAATGAAGGCAGTGGAAAAAGCGGTGATAAAAAATTTTATATTTCTTTAACTGGGGGGCTTTCCTCTATAGCCACTGAAAAAACCAACGAGTAAAGCTTAAACCCTTATAAATACTGAATTTCTTTAACTAGAGGGGGGTCAACGAGTTAAACAGTAATAGGTGTTTAACTAGAGGGGGTCAACGAGTTAAAGAAGCCGCATAGTTACGGGCTTTGCGCTTTACTCGTTGGTTTATGGACTGTATATATGGGAGGGCAACGAGTTAAAAAGGGAAAGGATGGGAGAAAAATGTTAATAGGTCTTTATGATAATGGTATTTTAGTCCGCGATGCGGAAGCGATTTTCTTCACCACAGAAGAGGAATGGGAAGCATTGGTGGAAATTACAAAAAGGATTTATGAAAGGAGCCAGTCAAATGAGCAGGAACAATAATATATTTTCAGAAATAAACGGATATGACACAGGGAGCCGGTATGACAGAAGACATCCGGAACGGAGGGAAACCGCGGGGCTGCCCGGCAGTCTCAATAAAATGCAGAGCAGGATCTTCCAGACCCAGAAAACAGCAAAGAAAAAGAGGGGATAAAAGTTATGTATATGGATAAAAAAAGTTTAAGAGAGAATAGACTTGCTGCACTTCAGGAATTTATATGCGACAGGACAGAAGAAATCAATATTCTGGAACAGAACGGCTATACCAGGGAGCAGGCCATAGAAATGCTTAAACTGCAGGTATTAGAAGGTATTGAAAATGCTGTGTACAGTATTAGTTGACTTTGGAATGGTCCCGACAAATATGTCGAAAGCGGTATTTCTGGCAGGAGGATGTTATTGGACTGCCAAAACCCGGCAAGCCCCGAGTGGATTAAACGATTCGCTCGGGGAATTCCAGGCGGTTTTCGATATGATTTTTCGGAGTATTTCCAAAACGAAACGAATACCCAAAATAGGCTGTGATTGCTACCGACATTGCACACTTTTGGCAAAACAAACACGAAGGCTGCACACTTTTTCAAAACAAACGAATGTCCAAGAAACAGCATATTGTCGGTGATGCAGTCCTGTAAATACAATATTCTTTCAGTAACGCGTTACCGAACGTTTTAAACCGAACGTTCCAAATGAATACTCGGAAATGCTCGGATTTTTTCAACAGTATCCCGAGATTTCCGAGTCCCTAAAAAAGATATCAGTACATTGTTAGGCGTTCCAAACGAGCCTGAGAAAACCTAAGATATATTCAGATTTTTTTGCAACCATAGTACTGTGGAATATTTATATCCATACTAACATTTACTAAGGTTCGAATTGAGAATTATCAAGGTTCAATAAATTTGTCAGACCTTTAAAATTGTTAACTTTTGTTAAGGTTTTGCTAGAGAAAACCAGCGTTTGAATTCGACAGCCATGTAAAAGGAGGGCATGCCATGACCAATGAACAGCTTGTAATCCACATTAAAGCCGGGGAGGACGTGTCCGGTAATATGGCACAGCTATGGGAGCAGACGCGGCGCTTTATCCATACCATAGCCGCCCGATACCAGGGACAGGCAGAGATTGAGGATCTGGAGCAGGAAGGGTATCTTGCCCTATGTGATGCCGTTGACGGCTATAACCCTGCTGCCGGATTTCTCTTTCTCACCTATGCCAGACATCGGATAAGGCAATGCATGGTCCGGTACATACAGAATAACGGCAGCATCCGGGTTCCCGTACATGAATGGGAACGGGTGCAGAAGTATAAAAAGCTGGAAAGTGCATTCCTTGTGCAGATAGGCCGGAAGCCTTCGGAGGACGAAATGGCCTATTATATGAACATTACCCTTAAACAGGTAAGGAGCCTGAAAGAAGTCCTCAGGATGGGGCAGATGGAAAGCCTGGACAAGTGCTTTCTGGACGATGGAGAGTCCACAGTAGGGGATATGATTCCCGGCCAGGAAGATGTGGAAGGCGCCGTTTTGGATGTAATGGATGCCGGGGAACTGCAGGCGGTCTTATGGTCAGAAGTGGATACACTGCCAGATGAACAGCCGGAGGTTATCCGGGCCAGATTTCAGCGTGGGGAAACCCTGAGGGCTACAGGGGAGAGGATCGGCGTTACTATTGAACGTGTCAGGCAGATTGAAAGTAAGGCCCTGCGGGAGCTGCGTAAGCCCAGCCATAGTCGGAAGTTGCAGCCGTTCCTTCCGGAAGCAATAGGCAGCCGGGCCTATTCCGGGAATGGCGTGGAAGCCTTTAATCGGACATGGACCAGCAGCACGGAACGGATTGCTATGATGCTGTAAGGGTATCCTGACATATCTTACATCCTAAAAGGTATCCGCATGAAGCACAGGTGTTCCCAACGTGCTTATATGGCAAGCACGTTATAACCTCTTTGCGGGATAAAGACGTTCACCCACATGCAGGGGAAGTTGTCGTTCAGGACGACGACTTTTCTCCGGTTGTGGAGAAAACGTGTTTCAAGATGGAGAGATTCCCAAATCCCTAAAATGTAGGGGGAACAACGGAGGAACTACGAACGAACCGTGAGGTAACCATGAGAAATAAGGTAGTTACCATATAAATTTTTAGAGTAACCACAGAGGAAGGATAGGAAATGTTTTGTGTAATTCAAGAGATAGAACGGAAGAAGGCCAATAGAAATGGTTATTATAAAGAACTGAAATCAGAATGGCTGAATTATTCTTTTAATGGTGAGGACAGGGGATATTACTATCATAATTATGGTGGAGACCAATTTGAAAGGCCAGTCAGGAAAGCTTACCGTATTTCTATTCATGAAAATTACCGGGAAGCCGGCCAGATGAAGAAACGGCAGTTTCCAATATGTACTGCAGGATATTATGAACTGGCAGAAGATTTCTTTTCCCTTTATGACTGGGGCGGCAGCAGGATAGAAGCGGCAGCGGATGCTTTGCAGGTGGATATGGATGTAATATATGACCTGATTGGAAAGAAGATAGCCCCACTGCAGGCGAAAATTCAGGCTGAATTCATGCAGACGGAAGAATATAAGGTACATGCGGAACATGAGCGTATTACCACAATTTATGCAGCCAGGAAAGCAGAATTTAATGAAAAATATGACTTGGAATCAGGAAGCAATGATTATGACCGGTGCTATGATGTGTTCGGCAATCTTGGACACCCGGAAAATCTGGAAAAGGTAAAGGCTCAGTATAAGGCCCGTCAGGAGTATGAACGCCAGAGCCGGAAAAACAGCCGTAGTTACTATAATAATTTTTGGAATAACTACAAGAATGGTAGTTACGACAGTTCAATAGGCGGTAACCACAGTGAAAAGGATAAGGATATCCTCAAACAGTTCTACCGGGAGTTGTCTAAGAAGTTCCACCCGGATTCGAACCCGGACAAGGATACAGCGGAAGAAATGAAGGTATTGAACCAATTGAAACAGGAATGGGGCATATAGCTTAGAAGGAGGTAAATTGATGGATAAATTAATGTTGGTAAAAAAGTCACAGTTTGGAAGCCTTGTATGTGATTATTACGGGGATAATAACGGCGAGTTCTTCATGACGAGGCAGCAGATTGGGGAAGCGCTGGGATATGACAATCCTATGATAGCAATTGCTAAAATTCATGACAGACATAAGGATAGGATTGATAAGTATTCAGTATTAACCAAACTGACAGGTACTGATGGGAAGAGATATGAGACATACCTTTATTCTGCAAAAGGCGTTTATGAGATATGCCGATGGAGCCGCCAGCCTGCGGCAGATGCTTTCTATGACCATGTATATGCTATTTTGGAAGGGCTACGTATTGGTTACATAGAATTGACGATGCAGCAGCAGACGGCGGTATGGAAGGATACACGGACCTATGCAAAAGAAATACGCCGGCAGGAAGCGGAAATAATAAGTGAACTTGTGGAATATGCGGTTTCACAAGGAAGCACTCATGCCAATAGGTATTATTCCAACCTGTCGAAGCTGGCAGATAAGGCCGCAGGTATAACTGAGGGGATGCGTGACAATTCAACAATTGCTCAACTGGGAAAGTTGGCTCTGGTGGAACAGATAATAGGTCGCTGTATCCATTCAGGTATAGAGCAGGGAATACCATATAGGGCTATATATGCAGCTTGCCGGGAGAAAATAGAAGATTTTCAGGCCGTTGTCCCGTTGGCCGGATAGATCGGATTTGAAAAGAAAATTATCTATCAGGGCGGAATATCCTCCGGTATAGTCCCAATGAAACGGGAGGGAACAGGGACACCGACGTTTACCTCAAAGCACATAAAATCTTAGAAATGAAAAAGCCTGCTGCCATTCAGAAGCAATCTGGCGGCAGCAGGCATGTGGTCAGATATTCAGTTTTGACAGGTTAATGGAGAAGCCGGGATAGATGCCGGCCGGGATATCATCGGTAAAGGAGTACTCATCTACTTTATCTATTCCAAATCGATAAATTGTGACACGGTTTTTATCCGGATCCACAATCCAGTATTCACGAACACCGGCAATTTTGTAGTTGAGTAATTTTGTCAGATAGTCCATTGCTCTGCTACTGGGAGAAACGATTTCTATTATCCAGTCTGGAGCACCGACACAGCCTTTGTCATTAAGCTTGCCCGAGTCGCATATAACGCTGATATCCGGTTCGACATAGGTTTTTTCATTTCTATTCAAGAACACGGCGAATGGGGCTATATCGACCTCACAAGAACCATTATTTTCTCTGATATATTCACGGATTGTAGCTGAGATTTCCAATGTTATCCGCTGATGTTTCCTGGAGGGCGGGGCCATGTAATAAATCTGACCGTCAATCAGTTCAGCGCGTTCCCCATCCGGCAGCGCGTAAATATCATCAATGGTATAAATTCGTTCCCTTGGTAACGGCATAAAGTCACTTCCTTTCTGTTACATACTGAATAAATCGGAATGGGTGCCAGTACGGTATAGAAGTAATTCGGTTGGAGTTTGCTGATAAATAAGCAGCCAATCTGGCTGTATATGGCATTCCCTGTAACCAGTATAATTTCCGGTTAAATAATGGTCTTTATTTTTTGAGGGAAGAGAAGAGGGAATTCTCAAAGTATCAATAACCTGCTGTAACGAAGAAAGATTGTAGCCACGTTTTGTACAGGTTTTCATATCCTTTTTAAATTTAGTGGAATACCTCAAGGCCAGCATAGTTAACCCTCCATAAGTTCAGCGAAGAAGTCTTCTGTACTTCCGGTAAAGGTATGTCCACCGCCGCTGTCAAGTTCTTCCATAGCTTCCAGTGTTTCAGCGTTAGGAATTTCATCTGGAATGGCGGCTCCCTGCAAATAGGGGATAATGTAAAGGAGTTTCCCTTCAGGTATTTGGTCTATGAGGGTTTTTGCAAGTTCACGATTGCTCATAAATACACTTCCTTTCATGGTGGTAGGTATTCGGTTTGTGAATATCCATAGTATGGGCGGGGAATGAAGGGATTATAATTCCTCCTGAGTATCATTGATGATAACAGAGCTTTTATAGGTGCAGCCTAATTTTTGAGCAATTTCTATCATTTCTTTTTCTTGAAAGTTGTCGCGGGCAAATTTGTTTGTTAAGTTTTGGCGAGAAGTTCCCAGTAGTTCAGCAAGTTCTGTGATAGTTAATCCTTTTCTTTTTAAAAGTATTTTGATTTTTTCGCCGTAAGTTAAAGCCATTATATCACCTCCTGCTTCTATTATACACTATAAAGTGTAATATGCAAATAAAAGTTTACAAATTAAATTAAAAAGTTGCAAAAATATATTGACAAAAGAAACTATTTAGTGTAATATGTAATTAGAAACAAACAAGAAAGCAACCGAGAAGGCCGAAAGCCCCCACAAATTTCAAGCCATATACTGATGAGCGGACCAGAGCGGAAGCAATAGTTCAGAAGATGCTTGAAAGGTTGCAGGAAAGGAGAATTCACATGACACAGAAAACATTATTAAAGAAGGTAAATACCCTTAAAACTCTGGAAGAGAGAAAAAAGGCCATTGAAAAGCAGATGGAGATTATCCAGGAGGAAGTAAAGCAGGAGCTGCAGGCCAGAGGGACCGAAGAGGAAGCAGTCGGGGACTGGATGGTAAGATTCAAGGCCGTGGTCGGCAGCCGTTTTAATTCAAAGGCTTTCGCTGCAGAGCATCCGAAGCTTTACCAGAAGTATCTGGCGCCTTCCCAGACAATGAGGTTTACGGTTGTTTGATGCCGGCGCCGACATTGCTCAGGGCTAATAGAAGAATAACAGGCGGCAGGCGTGGCGGCAACCACATGAAGCCTGCTGCCGATACACACCAGGAAAGGGGAATGATTTATGGCACTTATGAAAGAAGAGCAGGAAACACACGTAAATTTTAACCGTGATGATGAACGGGCAACGGTTTACACCTCTGATACCACTATGATTACAAAACTTAATAAGCTTGTTGAAATACCGGACACAGAATGGAGAATAGAAAGGGTGTCGAAGTTACAGCGGACAGGTGAAGTTATTGGAATCACCTATTCCTGCCCGGTATCATTCATTTCTTTCAGGCGCAAAAGAATAGTAAGGGAGTACACAGAGGAACAGCGCAAAGAAATAGCGAATAACTTAAGGCGTAAAATGGATTCTACGGAAAATAACTAAGCAAGCAATCGTAATTTCTGAATGCAAATAGTTTTTACGTGCAATTTATAGGGCAATGCCTAAAAGCTTTCATTTTACAGTATGTTAATTTAGGGAAAGGAGTTTTCTATGGATGATAAGAATTGTATCAGGTAGAACAAGAACCAGGAGCAGGCCACGCCGACAGGCATAAATAACCGCCTGAGTAATAAAATAGCCTTTTTGGTCTGAATAATCCAATAAACAGGGTATACAAAACCCCATGCAGCGGCAACTGCACAGGGCTAATAAAAGAATATACCCGACCACACACCAATGCAGAGGGGATAGTCTGATTATAGCACAAGATTACCCTTCCTGCCAAAGAAAAATTATAGGAGGGTTTTACCAATGCACTATGAAAAATTTCCTCATTATCCTGGGGAAAGAATGGATAATGAAGAATATCGGGAGATGTTAAAAAAGATATTTAGTGAAATAGAAGAAAATTACGTATTAGAGTATTTCTATACTTATGTAAGTGAAAGGATGAAACAGTATATTAATATGTGCAACGCAGAGAAAGAGGGTGCTTTGGTATGAATGGAAAAATGAAAGAAATAATTATGCTATTACTGGAAGCATCATCGGAGGAAGAACTGCGTGATATGTTGAGAGAGTCATGTTGGAGTGAAGAAACCAAGGATTGTATAAGGGAATCTCTTAAGAGTCGCAATAAATCTGCATGATAACAAATAGTTTAAAAAAATGATGAAGTTTCTATGGTTTTCTACGTCAGAAATTCTCGAAAATGAATTTGTTAACACGATAACGCGCGGGAGGAATTAAACCATTCCTCCCAGCGGCATTCTATAGGAGATAGAACAGTGACAAAAACAGATGTAATTAACAATATCATGGCAAATTATCAACAATATGGTATAGACCAGGAATGGCTGGAGGAATCCATCAAGAGTGGGGAAGAGCAGGGCTTTTCCTATCAGACCATTTACACCGGCCTGAGAATGGCTTTAGGGAGTGCCACTGGCCAGGAGGAATTGTTCACCGTGGCAGAAATGGCGGAAGCCCTGGGAGAGCCGGAAGGAGAAATTATCCGGCAGATAGAAGAGCTGACAGGAGAACTGCAGGAAGCCGGAGAGGATACGGAACAGTATTTCAGGCGTTACGATACCGGGGAAATACAGTGTTTTATGATTCCAGCGGGTGGTTTGAAATCATAAAGAACCAGATTGCGAAGAAAGGGGAACAAACATGGAGAAGAGCTTTGAAGTTATGGACCTTAATGAAAAGATAAAGGGAATGCAGAAAGAACTTGTGGATTTGTCAGAAGTAGTGTTTTACCTTATGATGGGTTTTTCTTCTATCAATGAAAATAGTGAGGTTGCAGGCTCCCTCTCGATACTGTATGCGGAGTTGAACAGAATCAGCAGCGATAAGATTGCGGAGCTGCAGGAAGCTTCTGCGGCGGTTGAAAGGTATTGCGACCGGCCGAATGAATAATAGGAGGTGGATTGTATGCCGAAAAAGACTTTGGGGGCAGGATTCAGACGGCGAAAAGACGGAAAGTATGAATCCCGCTTTACTATAAAGGGCAAAAGATACAGTGTTTATGCTGATACGCTGGCAGAATGCAAAGAAAAGGACGCTGCGCTGCGGGAAAAGATTAAAAAAGGGCTGTACATAGATAATCAGAATTTAACCCTGGACCAGTATTACCAGGAATGGAAGGCAGCCAGGAGGGGTACTGTTAAGGGTAATACGGTATTGAATTCAGAAAGCCGTTATAAAAACCACATAGGCCCGGCTTTGGGGAAAAGGAAGGTGGTAGAAATTGAAAAGCGGGAGATTGTAAAGCTGCAGAAGGAACTTGCCAAAAAACAGAAAGCTTCTTCGGTCAACGCTATCATAGCACAGCTGAGAAGTATGCTTAAATCAGCTGTAGGAGATGGAATTATAACCAGGAGTCCCGCTGCCGGGGTAAAGCCGTTAAAAGACGATGGGGAAAAAGCAAGTGAGACATATCACAGGGCCTTGACAGTAGAAGAGCAGACTCTTTTCGTGGAACTGCTCCGCCCGGAATGGTATTATGAGTTAATCCTTTTTCTGCTCTGCACCGGCGTGCGCATCGGGGAAGCAGCATCCGTAACATGGAAGGATGTGGATTACATCAATAATATGATACACATTTCATCGACCCAGAGCCGGACAGAGGATGGAAAATATACGGTTGGCACTCCCAAAAGCCGGACAAGTGACAGGGATATACCTATGAATGATGCTATCAGAGAAATATTAAAAAGCCAGAAGAATAAGCTGAAAATGGTTCATGGAAATGTGGTTAATCTGAATCAGAATGTATTTGAGGGTTTTACAGGAAAACGGGTATACGATGCTACCGTGAATAGCGCAATCAAGCGGACGATAGAGCGGATGAAGAAAAACGGGCTGGAAACGGAACATTTTACAGCGCATGCGCTCCGTGATACGTTCGCCACACGTTATATTGAGCAGGAAGGAAGCGCTCAGGTGCTTAAAACAATCCTGGGGCATTCCAGCCTGGCCATGACTATGGATTTGTATTCCCATGTTCTTCCCAATACAAAACAGCAGGAAATGGATAATATAAAGATTGTTTAGTAAGAGCTGCGGGCTTAAAACCCGTGGCTTTTTTCCTTCAAAAACACTCAAAACCCTGATATATAGAGGAATTTTATACCCCAATCCGTACCCCAATTTATACCCCAATCTTTATCAAACCGGAATAAACCGAGATAAAATATCATAAACTAAGACGAACTGTCAAATGTACTTTATTCCCAGTATTTATGCGGCTTTTCAGGCTCAGGCCGGCAAAAGATAAACATTGACGAACCAGCCCTAATTGTATATACTTAAGTACAATCAGTGTATACAATCCGGACGGAGAAGAAAATTATGGAATCAATTACATTAAAAGCGATGGCCAAGATCAATCTCGGCCTGGATGTCATAAGACGCAGGGAAGACGGCTATCATGAGGTACGTATGATCATGCAGACCGTGGGCCTGTATGATGAACTCAGCTTCCGCAGGCAGAAGGAGACTTCTGTCCTTATGACCACGAATATGCGCGCGCTTCCCACAGACGGGCATAACCTGGTGGTGAAGACAGCGGAGCTAATCAGGAAGGAGTACGGGATCCGGGAAGGGCTGAACGTGCACCTGAAGAAGAAAATACCCGTGGCGGCCGGCATGGCCGGGGGAAGCACGGATGCCGCAGCGGTTTTTGTGGGGATGAATGAGCTGTTCGGGCTGGGGATGACCCTTGAGAGAATGCAGAGCCTGGCAGTGCAAATCGGTGCAGATGTTCCTTACTGCATCCAGGGAGGAACCGCGCTTTCGGAAGGTATCGGGGAGATACTGACGGCTCTGCCGCCGGCCCCTGACTGCTTCTGTATTATAGCCAAGCCGCCCATTTATGTGTCTACGAAGTTTGTATATGAGCATCTGCAGGCGGATAAGCTGGAAAAGCATCCGGATATTGACGGGATAATTGACAGCATCCGCACCGGAAGCATCCGCGGCGTGGCGGACCGGCTGGAAAATGTGCTGGAAACCGTGACGGAGAAGGAATACCCGGTGATTGCGCAGATCAAACAGTTCCTCAGGGACAGGGGAGCGCTGGGCGCCCTGATGAGCGGAAGCGGCCCCACGGTTTTTGCACTGTATGACAGGAAGGCGGAGGCATCTGCGGCTTATGAGGCCCTGAAAAGGTCCGGGTTGGCAAAGCAGGTGTATCTGACATCCTTTACCGACAAAACGTGCCTGGCCAAATGATGCATGCGCGCCATGCGCAGACAGGAGCAGTGATGAAGATAGAAGAAAACACAAACGATTACCTGCCGTTAAGGGACGTTGTATTCAATACCCTCAGAGAAAGCATTCTGAAGGGAGAAATGAAGCCCGGAGAAAGGCTGATGGAAATCCATCTGGCCAATAAGCTGGGCGTAAGCCGTACGCCTATCAGGGAAGCTATCCGCAAGCTGGAGCTTGAGGGCCTGGTTACCATGATACCCAGACGCGGCGCCGAGGTGGCGCAGATAACCGCCAAGGGCCTGCGGGATGTACTGGAGGTGCGCCAGGCGCTGGACGCGCTGGCAATGGAGCTTGCCTGTGAACGGATTTCGGAAGAAGAAATCCGTGCGCTCAGAGAGGCCTGCGACCGGTTTGCACAGGTCACCAGGACCCAGGACGCAGTAAAGATAGCGGAAGCCGACGTTGCGCTTCACGATATTATTGTACAGGGGAGCCGGAATGAAAAGCTGGCCCAGATGGTGGGAAACCTTTCCCAGCAGATGTACCGATACCGCCTGGAATACATCAAGGATGTGAGCCAGCATGTAAGGCTTATTGAGGAACATGAAGAGATTTACAGATGCATCAGCAGCCGGGACAAGGATGCGGGTGCGCGGGCTATTAAAATGCATATTTATAACCAGGAGCAGTCCATCATGAACCAGATCCAGCAATATAAAGGATCCTCCAGGGTATAGGATGCCGTGATGCTGTCAATACTTTCCAATATAACGGACCGGAGGAAAGTGACAGCATGAAATATAAAGAAATTATCAGGGACATTGCGGCGGCAGGGCTGATAGCATTCAGCTTTTGGAGTGTTTTTTATCCGGAATTCACCTTTGCCACGGATGCCTATCAGAAAATAGAGGATGGAACGCCTGTGGAAGCCGATGGAAACGTGGCGGATTATTATGAAATTCTGGAAGCGGGAGAGGGCGAGGTAACGATCCGATTCAGCTTTATGGAAAAGCTCATGCCGGAAAAAGCGGATGAGGCCGTCAAACAGACGCAAGCGCAGAAGGAAACGTCCGCGGCTGCGGTGAACGGAAAAATGAGCGCGGCAAAGGCCGTCAGGTGAACTCCATCATCGTAAAAAGCCGTGATGAACGGCGGAATCGAGGAAGGAATGGCACAGAATATAAAACAGCTGCAGCATGCGCCCATCGGGGTATTTGATTCCGGTGTGGGCGGCCTTACGGTGGCACGGGAGATTATGCGCCAGATACCCAATGAAAAAATAGTATATTTCGGCGATACAGCAAGACTGCCTTATGGCAGTAAATCAAAGGATACCATTACCAGATATTCCAGACAGATAGTACGTTTCCTGGAAACTCAGGATGTGAAGGCTATAGTGGTGGCCTGCAATACGGCGAGCGCCTATGCGCTTGACAGTCTGGAGAAGGAAATACAGATGCCTATCATCGGCGTGGTAAAGCCGGGAGCCAGGGTTGCGGCCGAGGTAACGCAAAATGGCAAAATCGGCGTTATCGGCACGGAGGGAACAATAGGCAGCCAGATTTACACGGAGTACATACATAATATCAATCCGGATGCGCGTGTCATCGGAAAGGCCTGCCCGCTGTTCTGCCCCCTTGTGGAGGAAGGGCTGTGGCAGGATCCGGTAACGGATGAAATCGCCTCCAGATATTTGACGGAACTGATAGATATCGGCATAGATACACTGATCCTGGGCTGCACCCATTATCCCCTGATCCGTTCCACAGTAGGCAGGATTATGGGAGATAAGGTAACACTGGTCAATCCGGCCTATGAAACCGCCATTGAGCTGAAACGGCTGCTGGCGGAGCATGACCTGCTTAACCCCCAGGCACCGGCGCTGGGAGACAATAAGTATAAATTTTATGTGAGCGATGGTGCGGATAAGTTCAAAACATTTGCCAATTCCATCATCAAGTACGGCATCCTGTCGGCTAAAACCATTAACATAGAAGAATACTGACAACAGACGGGAGGTCTGGAATAAATATGACAAAGGAAGTAATGGTTTCCATCAGAGGGCTTCAGTTCGACCAGGAAATGGATAGTGAAGAAATTGAAACAATCCAGTGGGGCCAGTATTATAAAAAAAATGATACGCACTATATCATATATGATGAGCTTATGGAGGGCTGTGACGAGCCGACTAGAAATATCATCAAGTTTAAAGAACATGAGATGAACCTGACCAAACGGGGAACGGTCAATGTATATATGGTTTTTGAAGAAAACAAGAAAAACATGACCAGCTATCTCACTCCCTATGGAAGCATCCTCATCGGCCTGGACACCAGCAGGGTTACGTTTACGGAGGAAGAAAAGGAAATCAGCGTCAATGTGGACTATGCGCTGGAGGTCAATTATGAGTACCTGGCTGACTGCAGGATAGAAATGCATATCCGGCCGAAGGACGGGGAAGGAATCAACCTGCTCTCCTGAAGTGAACGGACGGGAACATAAAAAGATGCCATTGCAGAAGCGCCAAACAGGTTTCTGCAGTGGCTTTTTTTGCATGGAAGGAAAGGTCATAAAAAGACAGCTGGAAAGGATAGTGACTTTTTATGACAAAACGTTTATGATGAGAAAAAGCCAGGTATTAAGGAAATATTCCGCCTCCATATACCACTGAAAAGGAAAACATGTCCATGAATCATGAGGAAATAGAAGAAATGTTGATTCCCCTCCGGGATTACGAAAAAAGCTGCAGAGAAATCTACCTTGCCAATCCGGAAGCCTTCCGGAATGTGGTTTGGAACTGGGAGGAATTCAAGGAGCGGTTCCGGGCAACGGACCACAGCGGCTATGCGCTTGGAGAAGAGCCGCCTGTTTTTATGGGGAATCTCCTTACCGAACAGGATTGCTTTGAAAATGAGAGCATCGAAGCGGCGGTTATTTTACATGACCGGTATGCGCCGCCCTTTTACCATAATCTGAAATTTATCAAAATTGTGTACGCCCTTCGCGGAGGCTGCCGCTTTTTTGTGCAGGATAAAACCCAGGACAGGGAAACCGTGCTGAACGAGGGGGATTTTGTCATTATCCCGCCGGAGATGAACCAGGCAGTTTTTACCGGTGAGGAGGACGCGGTTACCGTGAATATTATCCTGAAAAGGAGCACCTTCGGGGATTCCTTTTACAGCCTGCTTCTGGAAAATGACAGTATATCCGACTTTTTCTGGCAGATGCTCTACAGCAAGGGAAGCAACCGGGCGCTGGTGGTGCGCTGCGGAAAGGATGAACGGCTGCGCAGCATAGTCCTGGACATGTGCGGGGAGGGGCTCTTCTGCCGGAAAAGCGCGCCTGCCGGAGGCAATCTTATGATGAAGGGATACGTAATGCTGCTGTTTGGCTGGACGCTGAAGGCGCATCAGCAGAAGATGGAGGAGGTGGGCAGCATCAGCGCCAGTGAGGCGGTCCTGCCAGTGATGATCAGGTATATCCGTGAAAATTATACTACGGTTACGCTCACCTCGGTGGCAAAGCATTTTGGGAAAAGCGAGGGCTACCTGAGCCGTTATATCCGCAGGGAAACGGGAAAAACCTTCCGTTTTCTGTTAAAGGAATTCCGGATGAAGCAGGCGGCCAATATGATAGAGAATTCCACCTGCAATATGGAAGAGGTGGCAGAGGCGATAGGCTATTCCGATATCAGCTGCTTTTACAGAAATTTCAAGGAAAGCTTTGGATGTACGCCGCAGCAATACAGAAACAAGAGAAACAGGGTCAGCCTGTAAAAAGAAAAGGAGAGGATTACTTATGGAATGGAAGGGAAAATGGATTGGACCTGCTCAGAGTATGGGGGATGTCTGCCCTGTGTTTGTCAGGGAATTTAACAAAGGAGATTTTCCGGGGAAGGAAATCAAATCGGTGCAGCTTCAGGTAACCGCACTGGGGGTCTATGAAGCACAGCTGAACGGAAAGCGCGTTGGGGACTATGTGCTCGCTCCCGGCTGGACCTCTTATGAAACGAGGCATCAGTATCAGTGCTATGATATCACGGAACTGGTGGAAGACAGGAACCGCCTGGAAATCACGGTAGGAAAGGGCTGGTACAGAAGCCCTGTTCCTGGCTGGATTACGGAAGAGGGGAAAGCGCAGCGGGCGGCAATTCCCGCAGGCCTGATTGCGGAAATCAAAATTACCTTTACGGATACAACAACTGCTGTGATTCCCACGGATGAGTCATGGCAGGCCGCCGAAAGCAGGATCCGGTTCAGCGAAATTTACGATGGTGAGGTCTATGACGCCAGCTTTGTAGTTTCAGATTATCAGCCTGTGGTGCTTCTTGAGCGGACAACTGGCAATCTGATCCCCCAGCAAGGCGAAAAAATAACAGAGCACGAATATGTGAAGGCAGCGCGCTGCTTTACCGCGCCGAATGGAGAGGTCGTGGTGGATTTCGGCCAGGAGGTAACAGGCTACATACAGTTTACGGTAGACGCAAAGGCCGGGGAAAAGGTGGAAATTTCCCACGGGGAGGTGCTGGATAAGGACGGTAACTTCTATAATGCCAACTACCGCTCCGCCAAATCCAAGATTTATTATACCTGCTGCGACGGGGTGCAGACCTATAAGCCTAAAATGACATTTTTCGGATTCCGTTATATCCGGCTGGATCAGTTTCCGGGGACTCCCTGTGCAGATCAGTTCTATGCGGTGGCGGTTCATTCGGACATGAAGCGCACCGGCCGTCTCCGTTCCTCCAATCCGCTTCTGAACCAGCTGTTCAGCAATATTATCTGGGGACAGAAGGGCAATTTCCTGGATGTGCCCACGGACTGCCCGCAGCGTGACGAACGCATGGGATGGACGGGAGACGCGCAGGCTTTTGTCAAGACGGCAAGCTATAATTTTGATGTGGACCGGTTCTTTACCAAGTGGCTAGCGGACATGGCTGCGGATCAGCGTCCGGACGGCTCAATAGGCCATGTGGTCCCCACCCTTTATGTGGGAAGCGGCAGCGCTGCCTGGGATGACGCCGCTGCCATCTGCCCCTGGCAGATATATCTGACCTACGGGGATAAGGAAATCCTCAGGCAGCAGTTTGACTGTATGAAAAAATATATCGGCTTCATTACCAATAGCACAAAGGATCCGTACCTTTGGACCGGCGGGGAGCATTATGAGGACTGGCTCGGCCTGGACGCGCCTGTGGGAAGCTATAAGGGATCCAGCAGGGCGGATTTTATAGCCTCTGCCTTCTATGCCTATTCCACCTCCCTTGTGGTAAAGGCCGGCAGGGTGCTGGGAGAGGATATAAGTGAGTATGAGAGGCTGTACCAGGGGATCGTGGATACCTTCCGCAAAACCTTCACAGATTACCGGACGCAGACAGAACATGTCCTTGCCGTACATTTCGGGCTTGCCGAGGATCCTCAGAAAACCGCAGATGCGTTGGCGGAGATGATAAAAGCCTGCGGAAGCAAGCTGCAGACCGGTTTTGTGGGAACCCCCTATCTGCTTCACGTACTGAGCAGCTACGGACATACGGAGCTTGCCTATACCTTGCTTTTGCGCACGGAATATCCTTCCTGGCTCTATCCTGTTACAAAAGGGGCCACTACCGTCTGGGAGCATTGGGACGGCATCATGGAAAACGGGGACTTCTGGAGCACGGATATGAACTCCTTCAATCACTACGCATACGGCGCGGTAGCCGACTGGGTATACGAGGCGGCGGCAGGAATTCAGACGGTGGAGGATGCGCCGGGCTTTGCCAGGGTAAAAATAGCCCCCCAGCCCGACAGCAGGCTGGACTGGCTGGAAGCTTCCATTGAAACAAGGAAAGGAACCGTCCGTTCCCTCTGGAAGCAGGAGGAAGGCAGAATCCGCTATGAAATAACCACACCGTCACCCGCCGAGATAGTAATTGCCGGAAAGACGATGGAGGTGGAGGCAGGAGATTATATTTTTTACTCTGAAATTGCCTGATAAAGTAAGAAAAGCCTGAAACAGGAGACTTATCGTAAAAATGTAGTCAGGGCTGCCGGGCCGGGAGTGCATACTGCAATCCCGGGTCCGGAGGCCCTGTTTTTGGTCAATGGGGAGGGCTGATTTTTTATGGGGACGGGAAAAGGAGGAAACAGCCGGAGGGATCTGTGATACAATAACAGAAGAATGCAAAAACCCCGTATTGTTACGGACAGGCAGGAAACAGACAGGAGGATTACAATATGAGTGACTTGGAAGGATTGAAATTAATACCGCCGCTTCAGGTGCCGCCGGAGCAGTTCCCGGAATCGGGGGAGTTGCCGGAGGGAGTTAAAACAGTGGACTGGAAGGACACCTATGGTTTTGGGGTGGAATTTCTTCCGAATGTGGTGTATGCCAACAGGGGAGGCATTAACCTGCATCTCCAGATCATGGTGCCCAAATCAGGGCAGGAGCCGGATAGGAAATGGCCGCTGATTATGTTTGTGCAGGGATCCGCCTGGCATAAACAGGACGTTTTTGATCATCTTCCAAATCTAATCCGGATGGCGCAGCGGGGCTTTGCCGTAGCCATTGTGGAATACCGGCCCAGTGATATCGCCCCCTTTCCGGCGCAGGTCCAGGATACAAAGGCCGCTATCCGTTACATGAAAATCAATGCAGATAAATATCGCGTGGATGCGGACAGGACCGCTCTGTGGGGAGATTCCAGCGGCGGCCATACCGCGTTGATGGCAGGCTTTACAGGAGACGGGGAACCGGACATGGATGCCTACCGTGAACAGTCTGCGGCCGTAAAATGCATTGTGGACTGGTACGGTCCCACGGACATCGCAAAAATGAATTATTACCCCAGCTCCATGGATCACACACAGGCAGACAGCCCGGAGGGCTTTGTCATCGGCCGCAAAAATGTCCTGGAAAACCCGGAGCTGGCCGATGCCACGGTTCCCATGAATTATCTTTCCCGGGAAAAGGATACGCCGCCCCTGCTTATCATGCATGGCGGAAGCGACATGCTGGTGCCCTTTAACCAGAGCTGCAGACTGTACGAAAGAATGAAGGAACTGGGGAAAAATGTGGAATTCATCAAGCTGGCAGGCGCCAATCACGGGTTTATGGGATTCAACTGCGATGAAGCGCTGGATGCGGTGGAGGGATTTCTGCGGAAATATATATAAATTGACACCCACGGACATGTGACTCATGCTATGGGAGAGCCGGAAAGAAATAAAAATCCCCCGGAATGCATTCCACACATGCTTCCGGGGGGATTTATTTCAGTCATCACAGACGGTCCATATCAAATTATCAGGCTTATTTCAGAGGCTTCGCTCCGGCCTTCTCCTGCAACTTCTCCACTTTGCGCTTAAACCAGCTCTTTTTCTTGGTGGGCTTAACGAGTGTGGTGCCATGCAGGCCCTTTACTGCGGTGATGTAAATGCCGCTGACAGTGGCCTTTACCTCTTTCTTTACAGGGACGGATTCAAAAATGCTTTCTTCACAGACAAGCGTCATAACCTGAGGGCCAACCTTCGCTTTTACGATGGGAAGCTTGGAACCACGCAGCAGCTTTGGAGTCTGTTCTATGACGGCTGCGGGAAGTCCTGCGTCCTTCAGCTTCATCCTTTTCTTGTCAATAATCAGCATGGAGACGGTCTGCTTGTAAGCTTCGATCTGCTCCTGCTGTTCGGCCTGCTTCTTCTGGGCTTTCTTGCCGAGAAAATACAAAACAACAACGCCGACGATTAGAACTGCCAATATCACCAATAATACTATTGTTACTGTACTCACGTGGAAACCTCCTTAAGTTAGATGCAAAAATATTGTAGCAGACTTTCCCGGATTAAGCAAGGGATTGTGGCCCAAGAAGTGCAGTTTTATACCTTTGGTTACTGTTGGAAATATTCTTAATTATGTGTGAATTCCTGTAATAAAGGGTTTTATGTGAGATTAAAATATGATACAATGATAACCGGCGCAGGTCGCGCTATTGTTTAATATAAGAGGAGACAAAGCATGAAAAAATTTATAACTACTATGACAGTACTGGCGCTGTCGGCATCCGTACTTGCAGGATGCGGGAAAACAGCGGAGAATGGGGAGAGTACCCAGGCTGGTACTGAGAGCGCAGCACCGGCGGAGACTGGATCCGAAACTGAAGCTGCAGCTGTGGAATACGGCGAGGATGCCTATGTGGATGGCATCAATGTGGCCGACTATGTTACCCTTGGCGAATATAAAGGGATTGAAGTTACGGAAACGACTCCTACGGTAACAGATGATTATGTACAGAGCTATATTGATTATGCGCTGCAGAGCAATATGGTAACGACAGAGGTTACGGACAGGGCCGTGCAGACAGGCGATTTTGCCAATATTGATTATGAAGGAAAGATCGACGGCGTGGCCTTTGAAGGCGGTACGGATAAGGGTTATGATCTGGAAATCGGTTCCGGCAGCTTTATTGATGGCTTTGAAGACGGCCTTATCGGCGCCGAAATCGGTGAGACAAGGGATGTTACGGTTACCTTCCCTGAAAGCTATCCCAATGCGGAGGTGGCCGGAAAGGAAGCGGTGTTTACCGTAACCGTTAACAGCATCCATACGGAATCCCTTCCGGAGCTGACGGATGAATATGTAAAAGGACTGGAACTGGATCTTTCCACGGTTGATGAGTACAAGCAGTATGTATTTGATATGCTGATGGAGGATGAGCAGAATACCCACGATTCCAATGCCCAGATCGATATCCTGGCTAAGGTAGTGGAGAATTCCGAGTTCAAAGAGCCTCCGGCAGATATGGTTACCCGTTATTATGACAGAATTAAAGCGAATATGAGCTCCTATGCCGCAATGTACGGCTATGATCTGGAAAGCTTTATGGCTGCGACAGGCTCATCCGAGGAACAGGTTCAGGAATCTGCGGCACAGGCCGCCCGTGAAATTATTGCGATGAAGGCAATTGCGGATGCGGAGGACCTGAATGTGACGGACGAAGAGGTGGAAGCGGAGCTTCAGAAGAATGCGGCTGATTATGGCTACGATGATGTGGAAGAATATAAGAGTGCCATTGATTTGAAGGGCTATAAGGAATACATGATGACAGAGAAGGTGCTGTCCTTCCTGTTTGACAATGCGGTGGTTACCGATACGGAGCCTGTCCAGGAGCTGAATACTGAGGGAACAACGGAAACTGCCACGCAGACAGCTGAAACTGAGACAGAAGGAACAGAGACAGCCGGGACAGAAACCGGCGCCGCAGAGGAAACAGAAAGCGCTGCCGGGACACAGGCGGCGGATAAGAAGTAAAGGTAACTGTGAAGGTACCAAGAAGTTATCTGTAAAAGTAATAAAGCCAAAGCGCGCTTACCGCTTATTAAGAACACGAAAACGAGGGGTAAAAAAATGGAACTGACAAACATCAAGGATTTATTCAGAGAAAAAGAAAAGTATCAGGGCAGGAAGGTCACCATTGGCGGATGGGTGAGAAGCAACAGGGATTCCAAGAACTTTGGATTCCTTGTAGTCAATGACGGAACCTTTTTTGAGCCGCTTCAGATCGTATACAGCAGTGAAATGCCGGGATTTGCGGAAGCAGCCAGAATCGGCGTGGGAGCTGCTGTGGTGGCGACGGGTACAATTGTAGAGACACCCGGGGCAAAGCAGCCTATCGAAATGCAGGCTGAGGAGGTTCTTGTGGAAGGAGCTTCCCCGGCGGATTATCCGCTTCAGAAGAAGCGCCACAGCTTTGAATACCTGCGCACGATATCCCATCTGCGTCCTAGAACGAATACCTTCCAGGCGGTTTTCCGCGTTCGTTCCCTGGCAGCGTATGCCATCCATAAATTTTTCCAGGAAAGGGAATTTGTTTATGTGCATACACCCCTGATTACAGGAAGCGACTGTGAGGGTGCGGGAGAAATGTTCCAGGTGACTACGCTGGATCTGGAAAACGTGCCCAAAACGGAAGAAGGCAAGGTGGATTACAGCCAGGACTTTTTCTGCAAGCCTACCAACCTTACGGTAAGCGGGCAGCTGGATGCGGAAACCTATGCTTTTGCGTTCAGAAACGTATACACCTTCGGGCCGACCTTCCGCGCGGAAAATTCCAACACCACCCGCCATGCGGCTGAGTTCTGGATGATTGAGCCGGAAATGTGCTTTGCGGATCTGACGGATGATATGATGCTTGCCGAAAGCATGCTGAAGTATGTAATCCGTTATGTGCTGGACAATGCGCCTGAGGAGATGGCGTTCTTCAACCAGTTTGTGGATAAGGGGCTGATTGAGCGTCTGGAGCATGTCCTCACCTCTGAATTCGGCCATGTGACCTATACGGAGGCCATTGAAATCCTGGAGAAGCATAATGATGAATTTGAATATAAGGTACACTGGGGAAGCGACCTGCAGACCGAACATGAGCGTTATCTGACAGAAAAGGAATTTAAACGCCCTGTTTTCGTTACCGACTATCCGAAGGAAATCAAGGCATTTTATATGAAGCTGAACGAGGACGGCAAGACGGTTGCCGCCATGGACTGCCTGGTTCCCGGCATTGGGGAAATCATCGGAGGCAGCCAGAGGGAGGACAAGCTGGAGCTGCTGGAACAGCGTATGGAGGAGCTGGGGCTTAACAAGGAGGATTATGAATTCTACCTTGATCTGAGGCGTTACGGTTCCGCGCGCCATGCGGGCTTCGGGCTTGGCTTTGAAAGATGTGTGATGTATCTTACCGGAATGGGCAACATCAGAGATGTCATTCCATTCCCCAGAACAGTGAAGAACTGCGAGTTATAAGCGATACGGAAAAAACGGCTGCATAGAGGGCGGAAGCCGGAATGCGGCCGCAGATGCGATACGTAAGAAGGGCAGGATATGCGGAAGAAATTTTTCAGTCTACTTTTGATATTCATATTGGCAATATCCATGACGCAGACAGCATATGCTACCAGTATCAGCGACCTTCAGAAGCAGAGGCAGGAAAAAGAAAACCAGAAAAAAGGCACCCAGAGCCAGCTGGATTCCGTGAATGATCAGATCAATGATCTTTCCGGGGAAAAGGATGACGTGGATGCACAGATCAGTGAGCTGACCGGCCAGATTGCGGAAATTATGGCCAGTGTCAGCCTTCTGGAGGATGAAATCACGGATACACAGGTGCAGATAGAACAGGCACAGAAGGATTATGATGAGGCCAAGGCCAAAGAGGAAGCGCAGTATCATGCCATGAAGAAACGTATCCAGTATTTGTACGAAAAGGGTGAGACCAGTTATCTGGAGCTGCTGATGGAAGCCAAGAGCTGGGCGGATATGCTGAACAAGGCCGAATATGTACAGGAAATTTATACATACGACAGAAAGATGCTGGATAATTATGCCGCCACCGTTCAGGAGGTGGCGCAGCTGAAGGAAAGCCTGGAGGAACAGAAATCAGAGCTGGAAGCCTCTGAATATGAGTTGGAGCAGGAAAAAGATTCCCTGCAGGTGTCCCTGGATGAACAGAAGGAGCTTGCCGCAGATTATGAGGTGCAGCTTGCAAAGGCGAAGCAGGAAGCGGCGGCCTACAAGGCGAAGATAAAGCAGCAGAATGCGGAAATACAGAAGCTGGCTTCCCAGGAAGCCGCCAGGAAGGCGGAGGAGGAAGCGAGAAAGCGGGAGGAAGAGGCGCAGAAAAAGAAGCAGAATTCCCAGAGTGCGCAGAATTCTTCCAACGGAACCGCCACTGCTTCATCGGGCGGAGCCAAAACCGTACCTCCAAAGATTGGCGGCGGGAGCGGGAGCGATATTGCCCAGTACGCCTGCCAGTTCGTGGGTAACCCTTACGTGCCGGGCGGGACAAGCCTGACAAACGGGGCAGATTGTTCCGGATTCACCCAGTCCGTATACAGGGTTTACGGCTACAGCATCCCCAGGAATTCATCGTCCCAGAGAAGTGCGGGCCGTGAGGTTTCCTATGAGGAAGCGCAGCCGGGAGATCTGATCTGTTATGCGGGCCATGTGGCCATCTATCTTGGCAATGGAAGAATCGTCCATGCCAGCAGTGTCAAAACCGGCATTAAATACGGCAACGCAACCTATAAGCCGATATTGTCTGTAAGAAGGATTGTTAATTAAGTTAAAAATGCCGCCCCGGAAGAAATATCCTCCGGGGCGGATGTTTTTTACGGGCCGCTGGAATTCCTCAGAGACCTTTTTTATCAGTTGGGTATGGCAGGGGATATATCAGACGTTTGCCCTCAGGCCTTGCCTGCGATGCAGTCCAGGAGGTAACGCACCGCCTGCTCGGCCAGCTCCGACATGGAATATTCGGAGGATACGCCGACTACATGGTGATTGCATTTATTTACCGGCAGAAGGATTTTCATGGCGCTGCTCTGGCCTACGGCGACCGCCATGGCGGGAGTGACCTCGCCCAGCAGGGAGTCGGCGGCCATAATGCCCAGCGGGCCGATGATATAATCGGCATCCCGGCTGTTGACCAGCACCGGATTTTCCCCGGTGGCGCCGTAATCGGCCCCGGCCTTGAGCATAGCGGCCGTAGCGATGCTGTTTGTTCCGATTGCATAAATTTGGGCGCCGGGAATGGCGGCATTCTTTGTTTTCTCGGTAAGGAGGCTGCCCATACGGCCTCCCTGCCCGTCAATTATCATAATTTTCATGGCTGTATTCCTTCTATCCGTTTATTGTGCGCCGCTGCCGGGCAGCAGGCCGTATTCCACAATGACGGAAGCCTCTACCTCCAGTTCGCCGGGCATGATGGTTACGTTTGCGGTATCCATGGATGCAGCTCTCAGGCTTGTTTTTTCTGCGAGAGCGTTATCTGTGTAGCGGGCTTCGCTGTAGGTGCTCTGTTCATTGAGGGCCGAGATTTCTCCCAGCTGGCAGCCGGCGGCCTGCGCCATACCTTCTGCCTTTGTCCGGGCGGCGGCGATAGCCAGGCTCAAAGCCTCCTGATAGCTTTCGTCATATTTACTGGAAAGGTAGGAGATGGACTGGATATTGTTGATGCCCGCGCTGACGGATTGTGCCAGTATGCCGCCCACCTGTTCCAGAGGGAGAGCGGATACGGTGAGCGTGGTTACCGCTTCATAGCCGATAAGCGTGCGCTCATCACCGCTCCAGTTATAGCGGGGATTCATATAGTAGCCTGTGGTCTGGATGGAGCCTTCCTTTACGCCAAGTTCGGTAAGGAGGGCGACCACCTTATCCACATCCTCCGTATTCTTCTGCTGGCAGCCGGCGGCATCGGCGGCCTCTGTCTGAACCGAATATACGATTTCCGCGATGTCCGGGACCACGGTCACTTTCTCACTGCTGTTTACGGTAATTGTGCTTTCCGAAGCGCTGTCTGCGGAAAGCGGACCTGCGGCGGGAATGCCGGCGGCAGGGGCGGTTGGGGCTGTTGTCCGGGTTTCACATGCCACCAGGGTGCAGGCGCCAAGCATGAGCAGTGCGGCGGCAGCGACGGATAAATAAGTTTTTTTCATAATAACCTCACTTCCTGCGGCCTGTCGGCCGCGTTCATCCTGTAATATCAATATAACAAAAACAGGGAGTGAAAGATAGGCTGGGGAAGAATTATTAAATAAATTTTAAGAGTAGCTGTGAAGGAACAGGACAGCTGCTTTTTGGAAATATAGAAGGAATCGGCATGCAGTATAAGCTTTGCAGGACGGAGCTGCCGGGCAGTTATGGTGACTTCGTCCTGTGGATATTGGGGGTGTTACGGGTACGGATATTACGGCGACTTTATATTTGCAAAGAAGGATAATACGGGTTATGATATCTAAGAGTAATTATTTGGCTGGTTAACGTAGAAAGGACAGGTATCTATGAATATTCTGACTGTTGAAAATATAACAAAATCCTATGGGGAAAGGAAGCTGTTTGACAATGCTTCCTTTTATCTGCAGGAAGGGGAAAAGGTGGGCGTCATCGGCATTAACGGCACGGGAAAGTCAACGCTGCTGAAAATCATGGCGGGACTGGAGGAGCCGGATGAGGGGAGCGTGACAAAAGCCAACCATGTGGTGGTGCGCTTTCTTTCCCAGCAGCCCGAATTCCGGCCGGAGGATACCATACTGGAAAGCGTCCTGAGAGGGAATAAAAAGAGCGGCGGGCAGACGGCGGGAGGTGCGCAGGAGGAGGACTGGGAAATGGAAAGCCAGGCCAAGACCATGCTTACCCGTCTGGGCGTGACGGATTTTTCCCAGAAATGCGGGGAGTTGTCGGGCGGACAGAAAAAACGCCTGGCGCTTGTGGCCGCGCTGCTGACGCCGGCGGATATCCTGATTCTGGACGAACCGACGAACCATCTTGATAATAATATGGCGGACTGGCTGGAGGATTTTCTGCTAAAGTGGAAGGGCGCGGTGGTTATGGTAACCCATGACAGATATTTTCTGGACAGTGTGGCAACCCGTATTATTGAAATCGATAAGGGCAGCATTTATTCCTATCAGTCCAATTATGAAGGCTATCTGTCCCTGAAGGCGGAGCGGGAGGAAATGCAGGCTGCCAGCGAAAGGAAGCGCCAGTCCATTCTACGCAATGAGCTGGCGTGGATGCAGCGCGGGGCGAGGGCGCGTTCCACCAAACAGAAGGCGCGTATCCAGCGTTATGAGGAGCTTAAGGGCATGGACGGCCCGGCTGCGGACGGCCGTGTGGATATGGGATCGGTTTCCTCACGGATGGGGCGTACGACCCTGGAGCTTTCCCATATCAGCAAGGCCTATGGGACGAAGAAGCTGATAGAGGATTTTTCTTATATTTTCCTGAAAAACGAACGGGTGGGCTTTATCGGCCCCAACGGCTGCGGAAAAACAACACTGATGAAAATTCTTATCGGACAGGTGCTTCCCGATGCCGGGCAGGTGGTGATAGGGCAGACCATAAAAATCGGCTATTATGCCCAGGAAATTGCGGGCATTGCCGGAGGGACGCAGCTTCCGGAGGATATTGAAAGCGCTCGTATTGATCTGAAGACGGCATATATGGACCCGAAAAAAAGGGTGATTGATTATATCCGGGATACTGCGGAATATGTGCAGACGAAGGAGGGGAGCATTACCGCCTCCCAGATGCTGGAACGGTTCCTGTTTTCCGGAGAGGAGCAGTATGGCCTGATTGAGAAGCTTTCCGGCGGGGAAAAAAGAAGGCTGAATCTGCTGCGGGTGCTGATGGAAGCGCCGAATGTGCTCATACTGGATGAGCCTACCAATGATTTGGACGTTACAACACTGGCGATTCTGGAGGATTATCTGGACAGCTTTGACGGGATCGTGATAACCGTATCCCATGACAGGTATTTTCTGGATCGGATTGTGCAGCGGATTTTTGCATTTGAGGAGGATGGCAGGCTGAAGCAGTATGAGGGCGGATATACGGATTATGCCCTGCGTATCTCAGTGGAGGCGCAGCTTCAGGCGGAAGCGCAGGCCGGGACCTCCGGCCGCGGGCAGTCGGGAGGAGACGCTTCCTCCGGTCAGGATACGGCGGCCTCCGGTAAAAAAGGGAAGCCGGATCACATGAAGGCGAAAAAGCTGAAATTCACCTTCCAGGAACAGCGTGATTATGAAACCATAGAGGCGGAAATTGCGTCAATGGAGGAAAAAGCGGAGCAGCTGGAAAAGGATATCGTTGCCGCTGCCACGGATTTTGTGCGGCTCAACAGCCTGACCCAGGAAAAGGAGGAGCTGGAAAGCCTGCTGGAACAGAAAATGGAGCGGTGGATGTATCTGGAGGATTTGGCGGCCAGGATTGAGGCCGGGGAATCAGGGGAATAAGCAGGGCAGTAAAAAATATGGAATATAAAAATGGCTCCGCACTGTCCATGAGTGCGGAGCCATTCCCTTTACATCATTCCTTCTTTAATTACGTTGTGGTCACGCAGCACTTTTTCGATTACCGTCCCCCTGATAACGTGGAGAATGGGTTTCTTCAGTGCGTTGAGCGGCCCGGGAAGTTCGATTTCCAACGGGGATTTGCCGTCCATAAGCTTGACGGAGCTGTCGAGAAGCTCGCGGATATCATATACGCTGCCCCATACCTCCGGTACGCCTCTGTCTACGCCGAGCAGGCCGTATACGGCTTCCATGGCTGTCCTGACAGAATACTCGGTAGTGAAGATGGTGTCCCTGGGAGTCTCTGCAAACTGGCCAAGGAATGCGAAGTTCACGCAGCCGTCAGGAATAACATCCGGGCGGTCGCCCTTTGCCCTGGGCATGAAAAATGCGGTGATATAGGGCATCATGGTAGGAACGCAAACCGCGCTGTTTTCAGCCAGATCAGGAATCTGCTCTGTGGGAACACCCAGGTGATACAGCCATTCCTCCGTGATTTCCTTACCGGTGCATTCCCTCATGGGCTTTTTCACATAGTCGCCGGGCCTGTCGGTGAACAGGCCGTATACCCATACGCAGACCTTATCCTTATCCTGATCCTTGAACTGGCCCTGACGGTTGATGGTCCAGCTTAACAGCCAGGAGGAATCCTGACAGCTTACGATGCCGCCGGTAACCACATTGCCGGTTCTGGGATCGCGCTTGCAGATATTGGTGATATAGGGGATGATTTTGTCATCCAGCGTGGTGACGGTGGCGGATTCCCAATTGGTTTTGGAGATATCGGAGCAGAATTTCTCCGGGTGGCCGAAGGAAGGATCCTGCTTTGCGATATTTTTCCAAAGGTTCCAGCAGCCGCTGGTGCGGACCTCGGCGTCGCCGTTGGGGGCATGGTTCTGGTCACCGTAAATGGTGCCCTCCGTACAGCTTCCGTTGGTGACGAATACCAGGTCGTTTTCGGAAAGGACGATTCCCTTTTCCACGCCGTTTACCCTGCACTCAAGAAGGGAAGCGATCTTTTTGCCGTCTTTAAAATCAAATACCACATTGGTGACTTCCGTATTGAACTGGAAATCAACGCCTGCTTCCTCCAGATATTTCTGCATGGGCAGAATCAGGGATTCATACTGATTGTATTTGGTAAATTTCAGGGCGCTGAAGTCGGGCAGCCCGGAAATGTGATGGATGAATCTCTGGAAGTACAGCTTCATTTCCAGCGCACTGTGCCAGTTTTCAAAAGCGAACATGGTTCTCCAGTACAGCCAGAAGTTGGAGTTGAACACTTCGTCGTCAAATACGTCCTCGATGGTCTTGTCATAAAGATCCTCATCCTTCGTCATGAAAAGCTTCATGATCTCCATGCAGCCCTTCTGGCTCAGATTAAACCTGCCGTCTGTGTGGGCATCCTTGCCGCGTTCCTTTGTGGCACGGCAGAGAGAGTAGTTGGGGTCATGCTTGTTCAGCCAGTAGAACTCATCCAGCACGGAAGCGCCGGGCTTTTCCAGGGAAGGAATGCTGTGGAACAGATCCCAGAGACATTCGAAATGGTTTTCCATTTCCCTGCCGCCGCGCATTACATAGCCGCGGGACGGATCGAAGATACCGTCGCAGGAGCCGCCGGCAATATCCTGGGCCTCCAGAATGTGAATATGGGAGCCGGGCATCTGTCCGTCGCGTACAAGGAAGCAGGCCGCCGCCAGGGAAGCAAGGCCGCTGCCGACCAGGTATGCATTTTTCTCATCCACGCCCTCCGGCTTTTCCGGTCTTGCAAAGGCTTCATAGTTGCCGTTGCTGTAGTAAATCCCCTTGCTGTTCTTTTCATACTTTCCAAGCTCTGTGTTGCGGTAGCCGTTGTTGGAGGATGCTTTTTTGGAGTCAGCCGCCTTATCCCCCTGTTTTTTCTTTGCTGTTAAATAGGCCGCAGCCCCTACGCCCGCTGCCAGTACAGAGGCAGCCCCGATTGCCTTTGATTTGTTTGACATTTTTATTTCCACCTTTCTTTTATGTTCGTGTTGTTTGTTTATGTGATTATAATAGCCGGAACAAAGTGAAATTACTATTTACAAAAACGGCGCGGTGATAAAAAACTTATCAAACGATCAAATCTGATAAATTTTTTATCACTGCGCCTGTTTTGATAAAATATAGGTAACGGTTCGTAGCAGTTCAGTATTTTAACGGCTATAATGCGGTTGCTTTCGTTTAGGCACGGGGCTTATCCGTGGGCGGGATTACCGGATCCGGTGAAGAAAAACCGGAGGTCCGGATATCCGGGCTGCAGAAATTATTTATGGATACGGAGATGCAGCCGCGGACGGCGGTACAGAGGTAGTTGACGATTTCATGGTAATTTTCCTTCATCCCCTGTTTGATCCAATCCAGCATGATTCCCACAAAACTATATTTATAGAAGTCCGCGATGAAATTTTTATCTGTATCGGAGAGCTGCATACCCTGTGATTTTTCATTGACCACGCCCATGATCAGGTCGTGCGTCAGGCGGAACAGATAGCTTTCAATCTGTTCACGGCTGAGGGAATGGTATACGTTCATAATAAAGGGCTTATTTTCCATGACCGCTTCAAAAACCTGCAGAAGACCCTCCTGCCAGGTATCATAGGTTTTCTTCCCCTGAAGCGCCTGGGCGGCGTCTTCGTAGCAGATCCATTCCACCAGATCATAAATATCCTTAAAATGATAATAAAAGGTCATCCGGCTGATTCCGCAGTCCTCGGTCAGGTCGCGGATTGTGATTTTGTCCAGCGGCTTCTTTAAAAGAAGCTTTTTCAGGGATGCTTCCAGGGCGGTTTTGGTTATATTCTGCATGGGGATACCTCGCTTTTCACTGGCCCGGTTCCTCCGCCTGGAGCAATTTTCAAATACACGCTGGGGGATTGCGGACCTTCAATACTAAAAAGAATAACGGAATTAAGGAGAAGTGTCAATATGGAGCCGGAAATCCGGCAGGCAGGATATCTGCTTTGACGTTTGGCCTGACAGGGATTATAATGTTACTGTTCACTCAGTACTGTGCATTTACTGCACAGTACGTAAGAAAGTGATTCAAGAGTGTATAAATCCCATCGCCGCAGGCGATTTTTAATGGATTTATGCAGTTACCGGTCACGGAGTGAACAGTAACATTATAATAGGTAGACGTAGCAAAGGAAGTTGCAGGCCGGAAAGGCCGGCTGTGTAAATCACCGGGGAAGCCGGCAGTTATGGTTTAACGGCGGAATGTGAGGCAGATAATGGAAAAGATAGGAAGAAATGAGCCCTGCTGGTGCGGCAGCGGACGGAAATACAAACAGTGCCACGAGGCATTTGATGAAAAGATAAAGCATTTTGAGCTGCAGGGACATATGGTTCCCGAGCGATGCATGATAAAGAATCCGGAGCAGCTTGCGGGCATCCGGGAGAGCGGGCTTGTGAACATTGCAGTGCTTGATTATGTGGCGGAGAATATCAGGGAAGGCATGACCACGGAGGAAATTGACCGTCTGGTGGAGAGCAAAACAAGGCAGCTGGGCGGCATCCCGGCGCCTTTGGGCTATGAAGGATATCCTAAAAGCGTATGTACCTCTGTGAATCATGAGGTCTGCCACGGTATTCCCAGCGAGGCTGTGGTTTTAAAAAGCGGGGATATTGTGAATGTGGATGTCTCCACTATTTATAAAGGATATTACAGTGATTCCTCACGTATGTTCCGGATCGGCAGGGTGGATGAGGAAAAGAGCCGCCTGGTCCGTGTGGCGAAGGAATGTATGGAGAAGGGGATCGCGGCTGTGAAGCCGTGGACATTCCTGGGTGATATGTCGGATGCGGTCAACGCCCATGCCAGGGAAAACGGCTGCAGCATTGTGATCGACATGGGCGGCCACGGCGTAGGACTTGAGTTCCATGAGGATCCTTTTGTCAGCTATGTGGCTCCGAAGGGGACGGAGATGCTTATGGTGCCGGGGATGGTTTTCACCATTGAGCCCATGGTAAATCTGGGGAAGCCGGACATTTACCTGGATGATGAAAATGGCTGGACTATTTATACGGAGGATGGAAAGCCGTCGGCGCAGTGGGAGGTTACTGTGGCCGTTACGGAGGATGGCTGTGAAATATTGGCATATTAACTGTCTGCGGCGGCAGGCTGCCGGGCTCCGGGGTATTCGGTTTGGAATATCCCGGAGCTTTTTTTGGAAGGAAACGGAATACCGTGCGGGAAACAGGACGCCTTGCTGCCGGATACCGGTCCGGAAATGCCACTTACCGTAAAGGTATGGATTTTGAGAGGGGATTTGAGGTATTCTTATATCAGAAAAGAAAAGCAGATGTAAGAAGGGAGTGAGCGGCCGTGAAAGTCAGGATTGAACGCATCGGGGCAGGGCAGAAGGAAGAAGCGCTTCTGCGGCTGGCAAAGGAGGACGGTTCCACGGAAAAGCTGCGGACGTACATTGAGACGGACAGCTGGAAGAAGGTATCCATTCTTTGTAAGAAGGAGGAGGAGCTTCACCGGATTGACAGCGATACTGTTTTTTATGTGGAATCCGTCCGTGAAATACAGTCCATCCATACGGCGGATGAGGTGTATGAAACAAGAGAAAGGCTTTATGTGCTGGAAAAACTGCTTCCGGCTTCCTTTATACGGATATCCAGATCCGTCATACTGAATCTGGATAAGGTGAGGCTGTACAGGCCCATCCTCAATGGGCTGATGGAGGCCGGGCTGGAAAACGGAGAGTCTGTATATATATCCAGAAAGTATCTGAAAGAGGTACGGGACAGGATTCTGGAGGAAGCGAAATGAGGTGTGGAAAATGACCGGGAATAATAAGATAAATGGGGAAGTACGGTTGGAAATATTAAAAAGAGGGGGCCTCATTGGGGGGCTCCTCTGGGCCGGCGCAGTGCTTTATGTGAGTCTGCGGTACCGGACGCTGGGGCCGGCGGTGCTGCCGTGGATGGTTCCCATGCTGGCAGTGGATGTTCTGGCCGGTGTGTTTCTTTTGTGGATAGGCCTGCGGAAACAGGTGATAGGCGGTATGTCGGCATTATGGACGGCTTTTATCGCACTTTTTCTGATGGTAATAGTCGGACGGATTCTGCCGGAATGGGTCAGGCAGATAATCGGGCTGGATTTTGGAATCCTGCTTGTGCTTTGCGGAGGAAATTATTATTATCTTTCGAGGATGGCAAAAAAGATGAATCAGGGAAGAAGCGGTTATACGCTCCGGATAGATTTGAAGGAAAAACCATCCTCGAAGGAGGATTTCCTGAGACAGTTTGAGGCTTACTGTGTCAAAGAAAATATTGATCTTGTATATGAGGTCAAGGATGTGCCGGCGGTGGTTCTTATGAACGGTGTCCGGTGTGAGGTAAGCCTGGACAGTACGCCCGGCTTTGGCGGGGCGGATTATGTGATGAAGGTTACAGAAAGGTAATGCCCCCTTCTGTTTCCCCGGCCCGCCATGCAGCTACAGGAGGCTGCATGGCGGGTCTTTTTTTAGGTTTTAATAAGATTGTTGTGCAGACAGTTACTCAGGCTGCAGCGCGGCAGTGAGGGCGGATATTTTTTCCCTGACCCGCAGGACGATTTCATCGGCGGGGATTTTGCAGGTGTCGGCTTTGTTTCCGCGAAGAGTCATTTCCACGCAGCCTTCCTTCCTGTTTCTTGGGCTGGCAATCAGACGGATGGGGATGCCAAGCAGATCCGCATCGGAGAACATGACGCCGGCGCTTACGTTCCTGTCATCATAGAGAACCTCCACACCTGCACGCTGCAGCTCATCATACAGGGCGTCAGCCATGGCATGTACTTCGGCATTGTCACTGCGCATACAGCACAGATGAACCTGCCAGGGAGCGATGGTGATGGGCCATATGGGGCCGTATTCATCGTGATGCGCTTCGCAGACGGAAGCCGCCAGGCGTCCGATGCCGATGCCGTAGCAGCCCATCAGGGGATAGTGGGCTGCGCCGTCGGCATCCACGTACTGCATGTGCATGGCCTTGCTGTATTTGGTTCCCAGCTGGAAGATATTCCCCACCTCAATGCCGCGGGATATGGACAGGGAGTGCCTGCCGCATACCGGACAGATACCGCCCTCCTGCGCCTTTGCAAAATCTTCATACGACGCATCCGGGCAGTCGCGTTCCATGCACAGGCCGATATAATGAAAGTCAGCGCGGTTGGCGCCGCAGACCAGGCCGGTTGCGCCTTTCAGGGAACGGTCAAACAGAATGGTGAGATCCGCATTTTCACCGCTGTTTTTCCGCAGTCCGGCATACAGGGCGGCAGGACCGATAAAGCCTGCCTGCAGGCCGGAGCCTTCCGTGATTTCCCCGGGATGGACCTCTTCTCCCAGCCGGTTGGTGAGTTTGGTTTCATTTACGTCCAAATCACCGCGGATAAAAAGGACGACGTAGGAATCATCCCGGTTCCGCTGATAGACAACAGCCTTGCAGCATTGGGCGGCTGTGATTCCCAGAAAAGCGCAGAGCTCATCAATGGTATGGACGCCGGGGGTGGAAACCTCAGTCAATGCCGGGAGCGGCAGGGAGGAGGCGGCACATTCCGTATGCCCGTCCGTCCGGCCTTCAGATGCACAGATTCCCTCCGACGGCGCTTCTGTGATGCATTCCGCCGCTTCCATATTGGCGCGGTAGCCGCAGGAAGGGCACAGGACGATGGAATCCTCTCCGGCGGGAGTAAGGAGCATGAATTCATGGGACAGATTTCCGCCCATCATGCCGGAGTCCGATGCCACGGAGATCACCTCCGGTATGCCCGCTCTGGCAAAAATGCGTTCATAGGCGCTGTGGCAGCGCCGGTAGCAGGCTTCCAGGTCCTCCTGGGAGGTGTGGAAGGAGTAGGCATCCTTCATGGTGAATTCCCGGACGCGGATCAGTCCGGCCCTGGGCCGTGCTTCATCCCGGAATTTGGTCTGGATCTGGTAAAAAAGGAAGGGATATCGGCTGTAGGTGGCGCCGTATTCCCTTACCAGCGCAACGGCGGCCTCCTCATGGGTCATGCCAAGCACCATGGGGGAACCGTTCCTGTCCGTAAAACGCAGCAGCTCGCTGCCTACGGAGTCGTAACGCCCCGATTCCTGCCAGTAGGAGGCGGGCAGCACTACGGGAAACTGCACCTCCTGGCCGCCTGCGGCATCCATTTCCTCCCTGATGATCTGTTCGATTTTCCGGGTGATGCGGCACAGGGGCGGCAGGGATGAATAGATGCCGTTCGCCACGTATTTGATATAGCCGCCGCGCAGCATGAGGGCGTGGCTTTCCACAACACAGTCGGAGGGCGTTTCCCGGAACCGGTCGCCGATTAGATTTGCAAGCTTCATAAAATAACCTCCTGTCCTTAGGGCATGTTTATATAATGCCCTGGTGGCGGCAGAAGGGGACAGGGAATAAAAAAAGCCCCGAGCCGTCCCGCCGCATGATAAGGGAATGGCTTAGGGCGAACCTTCAGGGTCCGTGGTACCACCTAAATTCGGAAAAAATCCGCGCTCACGGTACAGGGCATAGCCCAATACCTTTCTCTGTTACGGGAGAACCCGGCGGGGCTTACTCACGTCTGCAGCTGCCGGAAAAATACGGCAGGAAAACGGTTCGGCCTGCGGCTCAAAGAGGGGTTCGGCATTTTTTCAGGAAAGACTCACACCAGCCGTCTTCTCTCTGGACCATCCGAAATGCGTACTGTTTCTTTTCTCAGCCTTTGTGGAATGTAAAATTTTGTTAAGAATAGCACGGGCCGGAATATCTGTCAAGTACGGATTTATTGACAGTACGGATTTATTTTACTGTGCGGCTTTATTTTACCTGTTATGGATTTATTTTGCCGGAGGATTGCGCAGACAGGGGACGGAAGCTATAATGGAAGGGAACCTGGCAGTATCCATGAGGGGAACGGGCGGTTACGGTGGAAGAAGCCGTATTGGTGCAGTTACGGCAAAAGAAGCTTCACAGGTACGGTTCCTTACGGAAGGGGAAGCATTCCGGTGCTGCGGCGCGCGCCGGGAAAGGACATCATATAACAATGAATAAACAAAAGATGACAGCAAAAGAAATTTTTTCCATACCCAATCTGATGGGATATTTCAGGATACTTCTGATTCCGGTATTTTCCTGGATATATATCCATGCGGATGGTGTGTCGGATTATTATATGGCGGCGGTGCTGGTGGGAATTTCCGGGCTGACCGATATGTTTGACGGCAAGGTTGCCAGGAAATTCAATATGATTACGGAGCTTGGGAAGTTTATAGACCCGCTGGCGGACAAGCTGACGCAGGGAGCGCTGGTGCTTTGCTTTGCCGTCCGTTACCCGCTGATGCGGGCGGTTCTGGCGCTTTTTATCCTCAAAGAGGGTTTTATGGGAATCATGGGGCTGCTGCTTCTACCCAGAGGGAAGAAGCTGGATGGCGCCATGTGGTTCGGCAAGGTGTGCACCGCGGTCCTTTACGTTCTGCTGTTCATTCTGCTGCTGTTCCCTGGAATCAGCCTGACGGCCGCAAATCTTCTGATATCTGCATGCGGCGCCTTCATGCTGTTCAGCCTTATCATGTACATCCCTGTTTTTCGGAAAATGTGGAAGGAAAGCGAGCCTTCCGGAAAATAAACAGCCTGCCGGGTGCAGGAATAAAGATATCCGCAGGAGCTGATCAGTGCCGGTTTACGGCATCCTTCAGCTCCTGATTCAGTTTACGGACCGTTTCGCCGTCCGGCTTTAGGATTTCACGGTCATAGGTATACAGGCCGTTTACCTCTTCCTCCACGTCGGACAGCTGGGTATAGATGGTAGCGGAAATGCCTTGCTTTACCGCGGGGAGGATGGTGGAGGACAGAAGGCGGCGATAGCCTTCCGTAAGAGTTTGGCGGCTGTCATATTTACCGTAGCCGTAGAGCTTTTCGCTGTAGCTGTGTCCCGGGACCTGCCAGGAATAGCCGCCGAATTCGGTAAGCGCCAGGGCGCGGACAGGCTCCGGGCGGAATTTCAGGGTAAAGAAATAATAGTGCAGGCTGCACAGGTCGCCGCCCTTCTGGTCAAACCAGCCGCTGGCATGGTCTATCAGCCTTGTGGAATCCAGGCTGCGGACAAAATCCGCGATCTTCAGGGCGTCGAACTGCCCCCACCCCTCATTGAAGGGAACCCAGCATACGATGGAGGGATGGACCCGGAGGGCTTCTATCGTTTCCTTTGTTTCACGTAGGAATTGCTTTCTCCCCTCCGCATCCCTGCGCGAAAGAAGGAAGCGGCTGTGCCTTCCGTCCTTTATGGTAATGTGCATGGCATTGAAAAGGGTGGCCAGATATGTGACGAACCAGTGGCGGTAGGAGCTGCCGCCGCATACCATATCCTGCCACACCAGCATTCCCAGCCTGTCGCAGTGATAGTACCAGCGCTGAGGCTCTATTTTGATATGCTTTCGGAGCATATTGAAGCCAAGATCCTTCATGGCCCTGATGTCATAAATAAATGCTTCGTCGCAGGGGGCGGTGTACAGGCCGTCAGGCCAGTAGCCCTGATCCAGGACGCCGGTCTGCATATAGGGGCTGTTATTCAGGAAAATACGGCGCAGGCCGTCGCTGCCGGTCTGGATATCGCATTTGCGCATGGCAAAATAACATTCCACCCTGTCGTCCTCCATTTCCAGGGTTGCATGGTAAAGGAAGGGATCCTCCGGGGTCCAGGCATGGAAACCAGGCAGGGGCAGGACTGCCTCCCGGTCCGGGGAAAAGGTACGGACACAAACTGCGCCGGAGGACTGTTTGCCGGCTGCGGGACGCGCCGGATCGTCCCGGTATTGTCTGTCCTCCTCCGTTTCCGGCCGGACCGTACAGCGGATTGGCCCTCCCTTTCTGCGGCCGCCGGCAGTAATCCTTACGCGGCAGCAGGAACCGTCATAATCCGGCGTAAAATGGACCGCCGAAATATAGGGATCGGGGACAAGCTCAAGCCATACGGTCTGCCAGATGCCGCTCTGGGCAGTATAAAACATACCTCCCTTATCAAGCTTCTGCTTTCCTCTGCTGTAACAGGAGGTATCACTGTAATCCCGCACGCGCACCAGAAGCTCGTTGGAGGCTTCTTCGGTAATATCCGTTATATCCAGTGTGAAGGGTAGGTATCCGCCCGTGTGCTCCCCCGCCGGTTTCCCATTAACAAATACGGCACATTCCTGATCCACAGCGCCGAAATGGAGCAGTACCCTTTGATCCTTCTGTTGTTTGCGGAGGGTAAAGCTGCGGCGGTACCACAGGAATTCATCCGGTGAAAGCCTCCGCCCCACACCGGACAGCGGAGCTTCCGGGGAAAAGGGAACAGGAAGCTGTCCCTCAAACCGGGCGGGAATGTTGGGGGAAGGGGTAAAACAGTAATCCCACATCCCGTTCAGATTAATATAAGATGCCCGTACCATGGCGGGACGGGGATATTCCTTCCATGTATCGGCAGGATTTATGCTGCGGCTCCACCGGGTTCTGCACAGACCCGGAACGCCGTTATCCTTCTTTTTACTCATTATTTTCGACCTTTCTGCCTGACAGGCGTGTAATCAATAGCCTTAAGCATCCGGGCAGTGCACAGGGCTGCTGCCGGGACGGCTATGGTATAGCGTAACCATTCAGTTGTCCGGACGGTTATAGTATAGCATTTTTTCATCCGGAAAAATAGCGGGGAAAGGGTGCAAAGTATACAGGAATCATGTATAATAAAACGATACAGGTATTTATTACATTTTATGGGGAGGAAAAGGCGCTATGAATATATTCGGAAGGGAAAGTCTGAAAGCTCCATTTAAATTACCGGCTAATATTGTTTCAAAGGCAGGCCTGCGGCATGCCGGTGGAAAAAAGAGGATGCTGCCGGTAATGCTTTGTCTGGCGGCGGCAGGGATGGCCCTGCTGGCCGGATGCGGGAAGGCGAATGGAAAGCTGGATCCGGATAACCCGGTTACGGTTACGGCATGGCATTATTATAACGGCGCGCAGCAGACCGCTTTTGATGCGCTGGTGAAGGAATTCAACGATACGGTAGGACTGGAAAAGGGCATTTTTGTGAAAAGCGCCAGCAAGGGCGATGTGAACCAGCTGGAAGAGGTGGTGATGTCCGCGCTGAAGAAGGAAGTGGGCAGTGAGGAAGCGCCGGAAATGTTCTCCTGTTACGCGGATACAGCCTATGAAATCCAGCAGATGGGCTATCTGGCCGATATTTCTCCCTATATTAGTAAGGAGGAGCTGAGTGAATACGTGGACTCCTATGTGGAAGAGGGCAGGATTGGGGAAGCCGGCCAGCTGTTTATTTTTCCTGTGGCCAAATCCAGCGAAATCTTCATGCTGGATAAAACGGACTGGGATAAATTCTCACAGGCCGCCGGTGTGGAGCTGTCCTCCCTTTCGACCATGGAAGGGCTGGCGGAAACGGCAGGGAAATATTATGACTGGACGGACAGCCTGACACCGGACATACCCAATGACGGCAAGGCTTTTTACGGCAGGGACGCGATGGCGAATCTGTTTATTATCGGTTCCATGCAGCTGGGGACTGAGATTTTCAAGGTGGAAAACCAGCAGGTGACGCTTCAGGTGGATAAAGCTGTGATGAAGCGTATCTGGGACACCTGGTACATACCCTATGTGAAGGGATACTTCAGCGCTTACGGCAGGTTCCGTTCCGATGATGTGAAAATAGGCGAGCTGATTTCCTATACGGGTTCCACTACCTCCGCCATGTATTTTCCGGATGCGGTGGAGCTGGAGGATGAAACCTACCCCATAGAATACATAATCCTTCCGGCGCCCGTATTCGAAGGCGGTGAGAATTATGCGGTGCAGCAGGGCGCGGGCATGGTAGTGACCAAAACGGATGAGAAGAAGGAATATGCCTGTACTGAATTCCTGAAGTGGTTTACCCAGGCGGAGAACAACATTGAATTCGGCTGTTCCTCCGGCTATCTTCCGGTAAAAAAAGCGGCCAATGATAAGGCTGAGCTGGATAAAATCATTGAAGAACGCGGACTTGAGGTACCGGAGAAGACATATGATACGCTTGTGGCTGCTTTTGATACGGTTAAGAGCAGCACCATGTATACCAACAAGGCCTTCCAGGGCGGCACAGCGGCGAGAAAGGTTCTGGAATATAACCTTTCCGACAAAGCCGTTGCTGACCGGGCTGTTGTGGAGGAGAAGCTGGCAGCGGGGGCTGATCCTGACGAGGCAGTATCGGAGTTTATCTCTGATGAGGCTTTTGAAGAATGGTTTGCAGGTTTGCAGAGTAAGCTGCAGGAAGCAGTAGAAAGTAAATGAGAATGAAAAAAAGAACGATTTTCAGCTTGTTTGTGGTACCGCTGATACTGGTTATGATGGTTCAGGCCATGATATCCTATGGAACTTTCTTTTTCAGCGGCACACCCTTTCTTTTAAAAGAATATTCTGTGGGTATTCTGAACCAGACAGTGGAAAACCGGAAAATCCTTCTGGAAAACGATATGGTACAGCGTTGGTCGGAGATGAAGGAGGAGGAAGCTAAGGCGAAGAATGCGCTGGAGCAGCAGCTTACGACAAGAAGAATAACGGTGCATGATTTTCTGAATAATGAAGAGGCCCAGAAGGATTTCCTGGAAAATATGCTGGACACCATGCTTTATATGATGAGAAAAAATACGGTTACCGGATCCTTTCTCATTCTGGCAAACGACAGCGTGGGTACGCAGGAAAGTACCTGCGACGGCATTTATTTCAGGGATTCCGATCCTACGGGAAATCCGGCTGATTATGCGGATGTCCTGCTGGAAAGAGGGGCAAGCAGCTTTTCCCATGCAAAGGGTATTCCCCTGGATACGCTTTGGACCACCAGCTTCCATCTGGGTAAAAGCGGGGAATTGAGCTGTGACGATTTTTTCTTCAAGCCTTATGAAGCGGCAAAGCTGTACCCTGATACGGATTACAGGAATCTGGCCTATTGGAGCAGGCCCTTTACCCTGGAGGGAAATACGAAAAGCGACAGCTATCATATGATTGCCTATTCGATTCCTTTGGTGTACCAGGGAACGGTTTACGGTGTGATGGGGGTGGAAATTTCTGAGAATTATCTGGCGGAAATGCTTCCCGTAAGAGAGCTGAACAGCCAGAACCAGGGCAGCTACATGCTGGCCGGGCTGGCGGAGGACGGAAGCCTGGATCCTATGGTGGTGACCGGGGCGGCGGTTTTGACAATGGAAAGGCTTGAGACGGAAACAACCAGATATAATTCCCTTTACCGTCTTTCCGTACGTGGAAAGGAGGCCTATGCGGGTGTCAGCAGGCTTCATCTTTACAACACCAATACGCCGTTTTCAGACGAGGTCTGGGTGGTGGCAGGCGTAGAGGGAGAGCGGGAGCTGTTCGGAATTGGGAACAAGATTGTATGGAATCTTTTGATTGCGATACTGGTGGGTCTTGTGTTCGGCATGGTCAGTATCTATATAATGGTTTCCCATCTTACAAAGCCTATCAGAGGACTGGTGAAGTGTATCAGAAACAGCGGCGGGAAACGGCTTACCGGCTACCAGATGAGCGATATTGCGGAGGTTGATGAGCTGTTTGATGTGGTTCAGGAGCTGATGGTAAGGCAGCAGGAAGCGGAATACAGCCTGATGGAGGAAAAGGAACGTTACCGGATCGCGCTGCAGAGCAGTACGGATATCCTGTATTCCTATGATGTGCACGGCGATTGTATGAATGTATACAATGTAGGCGACAAAGAAGGAATGGAGGGTGTAACGGAATGCCATTATGATTCGGATGCTTTGGAACAGCTGAAAGCATGCTGCCTTCATGAGGACGACCGGGAAATGGTAAGGGAGGCGCTGCGGGAAAGCGAAAATGAGATCGATCTGGTATTTGAAGCCAGGATGAGTGAAGAGGCGACGGATTATTCCTGGATGGAAATGACCGGAAAGGTTATCTGTGACGCCAATGGAGAACGTTCCAAAATCATCGGCAGCATAAAAAATATCCATGAAAAGAAGATACAGGAGCTGATGGAGCTGGATACGGTCAGGAGAGATCCGGTTACCGGACTCTACCGCCGCAGCGTAGGCGAAAAGATGATTTCGGCCCAGTGGGAGGAGAATACCGCAGGCTGTCTGCTTCTGCTTGATATGGACAGATTCCGTGAGCTTGATGAAAGATACGGCATTGTATTCGGCGATGCCATCCTGGAACAGATTGGAAGCTCCATATTAAAAATAAAGGAAACATTTACGGAAGACGGCAGAATCAGGATGATGGCGGTCCGTGAGGGCGGCGATGAGATACTCATCTGGATGGAGGGCGCCGGAAAGGCTGAAGCGGCTGATTTCCTGCAGGCTCTGCGGGAGAGGATTGCCGGTATTTATCCGGATGCGGGATTCTGTCTCCAGATATCCTCCGGCGGGGCGGAACGCAGGAAAAAGGAAGAGCTGTCAGCACTTATGGACAGGGCCGCCTGGGCGCTGGCCTATGCGAAAAACAGCCGCAGCGGTGTATCGGTATTCTATGAGGATCTGTCCGGGGAACAGCTTGAAAGTCTCTGCAGGAAGCCTGAGATTGATGAAATAGTCAGTGTTTCCTATCAGAGGGGGATTCCCATGGTTCCTCTTGTCTTTAACTTTTTTGACAAAAGCAGCGATGTGAGAGGAATTCTGTCCGTCCTGCTGGTGAAGCTGGGAACCCATTACGGTCTTTCTGATATTTTGATATCTGAGGCGGACGCGCAGTTCTATACGGTACACATGGCCTATCAGTGGCACAGCAGGCCGGAATACAGGATAGGCGGCGGGGCAAAGTATTTTACAGAGGAGGAATATGAGGAGTATGCCGCAAGCCTGAACGGCGGTTTCCGTATTTTTGCAGGAAGCGCGGAACGTAAGAAGGAGAATGATTTCTTTGTAATCCCTCCCCGCACAAGCTGCCTGACAGTACCGTTGTATGACAGCGGTAAATATACGGGCTGTATCACCTATGCGGCGGATGCGGAACAGCTGAACCTGCGCGAGGCGGAAAGGGGAGAGCTTCTGGAAATAGCCAAAATCATCGAGAGCAATATCAACCGTGAGCGGTATGACCTGGCAAGCCGGGCGAAGAGCGATTTCCTTTCCCGGATGTCTCATGAAATCCGTACTCCCATGAACGCGATTATCGGCATGACAGGGATTGCCATACAGGAAAAGCAGGATTCGCAGAAAGTGGAGGACTGCCTGCACAAGATTGACAGCTCTTCCCAGTATCTGCTCAGCCTGATTAATGACATTTTGGATATGTCCAAGATAGAAAGCGGAAAGATGAAGCTGGAAAATGGTATTTTCAGTATGAAGCAGCTGCTGGAGGGCGTATATAATCTGATTGAACCGCAGACCATGGAAAAAAATATTGAATTTACCCGGGAATTTGTGATTTCAGAGGAATGGGTGACGGGCGACAGCCTGCACCTGAACCAGGTGCTGATTAATCTTCTGGGAAATGCGGTGAAATTTACGCCCCGGGGAGGGCATATCAGGCTGAAGGCCGTGCAGAAGCCGGCAGGGGAAGGAATGGTAAAAACCACTTTTTCTGTGAGGGATGACGGAATTGGCGTAAGCAGTGAAAACAGACAGCGGATTTTCCGTTCCTTTGAGCAGGCCAGCGACGATACCTCCCGGAAATATGGAGGAACCGGGCTGGGGCTTGCCATCAGCGACCGTCTGGTGCGGATGATGGGCGGCCACATAGCATTGGAAAGCGAGGAAAACAAAGGAAGCGACTTTTCCTTTACCCTGCTTCAGACAGTCGGCAGGAGGCCAGCGGAGGAAGACGATAAGCTTACCGATGGTGCGCTGGCTGGGTTAGAGGGAGCCAGAATCCTTCTTGTGGAGGATAATGAGCTGAATCTGGAAATCGCAAGGACGATCCTGGAAATGCAGAAATGTCAGGTAGAGACAGCGTTGAACGGACAGGAGGGCGTAGATCGTTTCTGTGAGAGCAGCGAGGGATATTATGATTTGATCCTCATGGATATCCGAATGCCTGTAATGGACGGCCTGGAGGCGGCGAAGCTGATAAGGGCATCCGGAAGAACGGATGCCAGGACGGTTCCCATTGTGGCGATGAGCGCCAATGCCTTTGAGGAGGATGTGAAGAAATCCCTGGAAAGCGGGATGAACGCCCATCTGGCGAAGCCTTTTCAGATGGAAGACCTAATCCGGACGATGCGGCGGATTATAGGGAGAGAAAACAGGGTTGGAAAGAACGGGCCCGGAGAAACAGAGACGGAGTAATCGGGCATGTGGCCATAAAAATCCGGCGGAAGGTGAAGAACCTCCGCCGGATTTTTGTGCGCCCGTTACGGTTACATATAATGAATCTGATCCTTATACTTTTCAAACAGAACATTATTGAATTCTTCTCCGCCGTCCACGTTGGCGCTGTGGAAAATCGGCGGCTCAATGCCCATTTCCTGCAGGTGCTCCACGGTGCGGATCACGATCATATTGACGATGGTGCAGCCTACCACGCTGGAGGTGGGGCCGATTTTCTGGTTCATGCCGGGCAGCAGCATGCTGGAGTCTTCAAAATCACCGCAGTTGTCAATAACGATGTCGCAGACCTCGTACAGCTTTTTGCCGCTTTTATGGCGGCTGCTCACCTGGCTTGTATATTCCATATTGGTGATTGCAATGGTGGATACCCCCATTTTCCGGGCCTCTATTGCCATTTCGATGGCGGCCGTGTTCCGTCCGGAAACGGAATGGAGCAGAAGCACATCGCCTTCATGGATGGGGGTATGCTTCAGGATGGCAGTTGGGTAGCCGTCCAGCTTTTCCATGGTGCTTGTCTGGGTGACGGGCCGGGTGTTAAGCATGAATTCCGAAGGCAGGATTGCGTTGAGGACCGCCAGCCCGCCGGTACGGTAGAACAGCTCCTGGGCCAGGATGCCGGCGTGGGATGCGCCGAAGGCAAAGACGGAATGGCCGCCGGCAATGGCCTCCGCCATCTTCCCTGCGCAGGCATCCATGGATTCCCACTGGGTATTTTTTACCCGTTCCAGAATCTCTTCCACATGTGTAAGATAGTCAAAGCTTTTACTGTTCATATGATTCCTCCCTTTCTTTTTCAAGAAGATATGCAAGCAGCTCCTTTCTGTCCCGGATGCCGTCCATTTCCCGGAGGATGCGGGGATTGCTCAGCAGATCCATCAGCCGCAGGACGTACTGGATTCTTTCGTCCTTTTCCTGGATGGCAAGGCAGATGCACCAGCTGACCGGATCGTGCAGGCGGTGGCCAAAGGGAACCGGTTTTTTCAGCCGGATCAGGGACAGGCCGAAGAAATGCACGCCGTCCCCGGGGCCTGCATGAGCCAGCGCCACGCCGGGGCAGTAAACAAAATAGGAACCGTTGGTTTCAAAGGACTGTATCATGGCATCGATATAACTGGTGTCGATGCTGCCGCTCATCAGGAGCGGGCCGGCGGCTCTCTGTATTACCGACTTCCAGTCGCCGCAGGGCGTATCCAGCAGGATGTTTTCCTCCCGGAGCACGGAACGGATACCGGGCATGCTTTCACGGGGCCGGGGTTGTACGTTCATTCTTTTTTTATCCTTTTTAATATCCATGAAAAGCTTCTGCAGCCGCAGGATGTCCTCGTCCTCCAGCATGGGGGAAACCTTGACCCACAGCTCCTCCGGCTCCGACAGCGTGATGGTGGATATTATCAGATCAAAATCGTAGTTTTTCATGATATCCGGCAGCTTGTGGTTGGAGGTAACCGCCATGATTCTGATATTGAAATTGGTGCTCAGCCGCTCTGCAAGAAAATTGGCTGTGCCGATGCCCGTGTGGCATACCACGATCACCTTGGGCAGGATGTCATTTTTAAAATGCCGTTCCACGGCTACTACAAGGTAGATGAGGATTACCGCGATGTCATCCCTGGTGTAGGTATAACCGGTGGTGGCCTCCAGCGTGGGAAGATGATGGCAGATCAGCTGAAAATATTCCGGATATTCCGAAATCATCTGCTCCGTATAATCATTTTCCAGGGGAACGCCCTCGGCATGCGCCTTGTCAATATCGCGCAGATGGCTTTCCAGCTGGTTGACGATTTTATTGTCCTCATACAGCGGGATATCCATTTCACCGCTTATTTTCATAAGGAAGCTGGTCAGCGCCATGTGCAGCTTTACGTCCTGGGCGTTTTCTATGGGCGCCCGGCTGTAAAAACGGCAGTAATACAGCTTGGAGGCCAGATACTGGATCTCAGCCTCGCTCACGGCCAGGTGATAACGACGGCCCAGCACCTCCAGGATATTTCCGGCAAGCTCGTAAACAAGAAGATTCTGAAAGGTTTTTTCCTCCAGCGTGCTTTCCCTGATGCAGGCGCCTCTTTCCAGACGGACGGTAATGATGGAGAGCATGAGCAGCAGCTCTTCGAAACACGCATCGGATACATCCAGCTCATACTGCTGCTCCACATCCAGAAGGAGCTGTTTGAGGAACGGAAAATAGTTTTCCAGATCCCACTCATCATATAGGAAGCGTTCATATATATTCACTTCCCTGTGCAGGGAAAAAACCGCGCCCATGGCCGACTGGATTATCCGCATGATCATGTCCCTGCGCTGCCGTTCCGTGGGCCGGAGCAGATAACCTCTGTTCATGGCCGGATCGAAGCTGATATTGTAGCGGGACAGAAAAACCTTCACCTGCTCCATATCCTTTAAGATGGTGGTGCGGCTGACATTGAATTTTTCCGACAGCTCAAAAATATTGCAGAAATCATCACTGATAAGCAAAGTCAGCAGGATGATATGGCTGCGTTCCTCCGGAGAGAGCCGGTACAGGTAAAAATCATTATCCACAGCGGCCTGCAGCAGGAGGCTGCTTTCCTCGGCTCCTCCGGTAAATGCAATTCCCCCTTCGGAAACCGACAGAACGGGCTGCAGGTTCTGATCCTCCAGAAATTCCAGGATGGATTGGACATAATTACGGATCGAGCGGGTACTGACATGAAAACGCGCCGCCAGCTCTTCATAATGAAAATACTGGCCGGGCGAATTAAGAAGTATGGTAAGCAGCTTGCTTGTCTGCCTGTTCATGCATTATCCCCCTTTCCGTATTGTATGCCTGTACACCTGAAATTTATGTATTCCCCTGCCTCTTCTCACAGTCTGCCGCGCTGTCTGCTTTACGGCTCCGCCTTTCGGCCGGGCGGGGAAGTATATAAATTTCAGGTATCCAAACATAAAATTCCAATATAATTTCATTATAAGGGCGGGGAAGGGGAGAGGAAAGGCAAGGTTGTTTCCAAAGAATGTGAAAGAAAATGAACTAGGCATTGACCCTGAGAAATGTTATGCTAAATGCACAAAAAATGATAAAAGGAGGTCGTGTCTTTGGATAAAATACTCAATGAGAGTCATATACGAATCAAAGAAAAAGCGGCTGACTGGGAGGAGGCTGTGCGTAAGGCAGGGGCAGTTCTGGTGGAGGAAGGAAGCATCAGGCCCGCTTATGTGGAAAAGATGATTCAGTCTGTAAAGGAGCTGGGGCCTTATATCGTGATAATGCCCGGCTTTGCGCTGGCCCATGCAGCACCGTGTGAAGATGTGGTAAAAAGCGACATGGCGTTGATTACACTGGATACTCCGGTTGAGTTTGGCTCACCCAATGACCCGGTGTCCGTGCTCCTGTGCCTGGGATGTACGGACAGTACCTCACATCTGGACACTCTGTCCAGGGTCGCTGAAACACTGCTTGCGGAGGAGCGGATCGATATGATTGCCAAAGCGGACAGTGTGGAAGAGGTGGTCCGGATAATGGCCGGAAAGGAAATGCCTGCCTGAATCAGGCAGAGATTAAAGAGAAGGAGGTAAAATGGATGGGCACAGTAAGAATTCAGACAGTGTGCGGCTTCGGATGCGGTTCTTCCCTTTTCCTGAAAATGAAAATAGAAGAAATCCTGAAGGAAAATAAGCTGGATGCGGAGGTATTCTGCGGAGATGTCGGCACATGCACTTCAACGCCCTGCGACGTGATTTTTACATCGGAGGAGCTTGCCGGACGTGTCCAGGAACGCAGTAAGGTTCCGGTAGTGACGATCGGCAGCTTCGTAAATAAGAAGGAAGTAACGCAGAAAACGCTGGAATACTTTGAAAGTTTGGAAAAATAGTGTTTCATAGGAGGGAGAGGGATTTATGGTTGTATTGAATTTTATCATTAATGAGATCTTCGGTCAGGGTGCTATTTTCCTGGCATTAATCGCTATGATTGGTCTTTTGCTGCAAAAGAAGCAGTTCAGCGAGGTGGTCCGCGGCACAATGATGACCGCAATCGGCTTCTTCGTTCTGTCCCAGGGCACCGGGATTATCACAGGCAATTCCATTGACGGCCTGGCGGCGGCTTTTAATACCATGATGCCTGCAGCCAACGGCAAACCGGACATTGATATGTCCGTGTACGGCACACAGATCGGTATCGTAATGCTGATTGCATTCGCATTTAACCTGTTGTTTGCCCGCTTTACAAAATGGAAATCCGTATTCCTGACAGGACATATGCTGTATTGGTTCCCCTATGTATTTATTGCTGCGGGTGTTGACGCAGGGCTGACAGGCGGCAAGCTGATCGGTCTGGCCACCATTTTTACGGCAGCTTATATGGTAATATCCCCGAACCTGATGCGTCCGCTGGTTAAGGAAGTGACCGGGGACGACAGCTTCACCATCGGCCACCCCACCACCGTGCTTTCCCTGATTTCCGGTTATCTGGGCAAGGTCATCGGCAACAAGGAGAAATCCACGGAGGATATCAAGTTCCCCAAGAGTCTTGGCTTCCTGCGTGAGGTATCCATTACAGGATCTATCGTTATCTGTATTACATACATTGCAATGTTCTTTATTTTGAAGGCAAACGGCCTGGTTCCTGGTGAAGTCTGGGGCTATGCAGGCGGAAAGACCGGTATATTCACCTTTATTTTCACAAAGGCGATTTACTTCGGCGTGGGCGTTACCATCATGCTTCTCGGCGTCCGTATGCTGATTGCGGAAATCGTTCCCGCTTTCAAGGGAATTGCAGAAAAGGTGGTTCCGGGAGCTATCCCGGCGCTGGATTGCCCTGTTATTTTCAACTGTGCACCCAATGCGCTGATTATCGGCTTCATCGTAGCCATGATTACATCAACAATTACAATCATCCTCACCGCAGGAATGTTCCCTACGGTTATCATTCCGCTGACCTTTACCTGTTTCTTTGAAATCGGCTGCGCGTCCATCATCGGCAACGCCACCGGCGGTATCAGGGGCTGTATTGTAGGCGCGGCTCTCAGCGGTATTATTATGGTATTCCTGGTAGGCTTCGGTTCCTATTTCTTCGGAAATACCATCAACAACTGGATGCTCGTTTACGGCGGCCAGGACTTCTCGCTGTGGGGCATCGTGGAAGGATCTATTGCGAGACTGCTTCATTAACTGTGGTTTTTTGGTTATTTATGAAGGGTAATGGAAAAATAGAGGCAGTTTAGGATGACATAATAAATAAAAACCCCCTGTATCTGCAGGATGCCGGAATTTATCCGGCGGCGGATGCAGGGGGTTTTTAGTGTTAAGGGAGTCTGACGGGCTTTGTGTGGAGGCCTGTGCGGCTGCCTTTATTTATTGTAAGCTTTGTTATATACTGGATTTAGTTAAAAACGATTATCATCAGCGATTGCTGGTATCTGCCGGTTAACTGAGGGATGTACGGAAGGAGAATGAATCAATGAAGTATGCGGTGATATCGGACGTCCATGGAAACATGGATGCCCTGGAAGCGGTGCTGGCGGATGCCCGGAAACAGGGGGCAGAAGGGTATTTATTTGCAGGGGATTATTGTCTGAGCCTGCCGTATCCTGAAGAGGTGATTAACACGATCAGAAAAATAGAAAACGCTGTGATTATCAGGGGGAATGAAGAGCAGTATATAGAAAGAATGCGCGGGGAGCGGGAGGAACGCTGGGCGGGCGGACAGATGCATATTTCATGCTGGTGCGAGAAGGCTTTGCGTGAGGAAAATAAAGAATTTCTTCAAACGCTGCCAAAGGAGGCCGCGTTTCGGGGAAAGAACGGAGGGCCAAACATTTTTATGGAGCATTCATCCCGCAACTATATTGGCGACGCAGAGCTTGGAAAATTCAGTTGTCCGACCATTCCGGTCATGTATAAGGAAGAACAACTGACACATGAAAAGCTTTTGCAGGATATCAGGACACATCTTTCCGGCAGCAGGGAATTTCAGGAGCGCTGCGGCGCTCTGGAGAAAGGCGTATATATTTTTGGGCATTCACACATACAATGGTTTATGCAGCAGGATGACAGGATTTTTATAAATCCGGGTTCCTGCGGTCTGCCCATGGATGGCTGTGAGGAAGGAGCGCCTTATACCCTCCTTAACTCGGATGAAAACGGGCTTCAGGTACAGGAACGTCGGGTGCCCTACGATATTGAGGCTTTTATACGGAAAATAGAAGAAAGCGATCAGTTTGAAAGGGTTCCGGTTTGGAGCAAAATCCGCATAAAGGAGCTTCGCTCAAGAAGCGAGCATTTGTATTTTTTCATTAAATATGCTTCGGAATATGCAGAGCGCACAGGCGAAACAGTGCGGCCCTTCGGGAAGAAAACGTGGGAAGGTGCATTCGAAGAATGGGACAGACAGTGAACGGAAAACTGTTTTGATTTTATCTCCCGGAAAAGTTGACATACAGGTTTCTATCCCCGCATACATTGTAAAAACAAGTTTTCCGGGGGAATTCCGTGAAAGATTATATCGAGGAGCGAGCAATCGATATTGCCAACTATATTATTGACTACAATGCCACTGTACGACAGACTGCGAAACAGTTCGGCATCAGCAAGTCAACCGTACATAAGGATGTTACGGAACGCCTGTCTCAGATTAATCCTGCATTAGCCAAGGAAGCCAGGAAAGTATTAGATGTAAATAAGTCGGAGCGCCACATCAGGGGCGGTCTTGCGACCAGAGAAAAGTATTTACATCAGTCACAAAACGGAATAAAATGAATACGTAATTACTGTGTAAAGATAAGGTAAGTTTAAAGTAACAAAAAAGTAAGAAAATTTATGCAGAGTACAAAAGAAAAATAAAAGGGCAGGAAAACTCAAATGTTATATTCAAACAAAGACCTGAAAAAACTGATCATCCCTCTGGTCATAGAACAGACGCTGGCAATCGCTGTCGGTATGGCGGATACCATCATGATATCCGTTGTCGGGGAGGCGGCCGTATCAGGGGTGTCCCTGGTGGATACGGTGAACATCCTGCTGATTAATGTTTTTTCAGCGCTTGCTACGGGCGGCGCGGTGGTGGCCGGACATTTTCTGGGGCAGAAGCACCCGGAGGAGGCCAGCAAGGCGGCCTGGCAGATCATTATGTTCGCCACCACGCTGGCGCTGGCCATATCCATCATATTTATCGGTTTTCATGACAAGCTGCTGCGCCTGATGTTCGGCAAAATCGAGCCGGAGGTTATGCAGTCCGCCAAAACCTACCTTATTATTACGGCGCTTTCTTTTTCCGGGCTGGCGATTTATAATTCCTGCGCGGCAATATTCCGCTCCATGAACAACGCCAAGGTTACCATGTGGATTTCCCTGCTCATCAACGCGATCAATATCACCGGCAATGCGATCTGTATTTTCGGCCTGAAATGGGGTGTTGCAGGTGCTGCGGTTCCCACCACGGTGTCCCGTTTCGTGGGAGCCATCGTAATTTTCTGCATGATGTTTAATCCGAAACGGGAGATCAATTTCTGCGGACAGGTCAGGTTCCGTTTTAACGGGGATTTAATTAAGAAGATACTCTACATTGCCATACCCAACGGCATGGAAAACAGCATGTTTCAGCTGGGCAAGATTCTGGTGCTGAGCGTTGTGGCCACAATGGGAACCTCAGCCATCGCCGCGAATGCCGTGTCAAACACGCTGGCCTCTTGGAATATCCTTGCGGGCGGCGCAATCAACCTTGCGTTGGTTTCGGTTTCCGCCGTGTGCGTGGGTGCGGGCGAATACAAACAGGCAAGATATTATACGAAAAAACTGATGAAGATAGCCATCGGCATCACCGCTGTGATTTCAGTTCTGATGTTTTTCGGAATGCCGCTGCTGATTAAAATGTACAACCTGGGGCCGGAAGCTGCAAAGATGGCCATTGATGTGGTGCGCTTCCATAATATTATGGTAATTCTTTTCTGGGTTCCGTCCTTTACTCTGCCAAACACACTGCGTTCGGCAGGAGATGTCATCTGGACCATGGCGATTGCCATCCTCTCCATGTGGGTGTTCCGCGTGGGCGCTTCCTACCTGTTTACCTATCAGTTCAACCTGGGCCTCCTGGGCGTCTGGGCGGCCATGGTAGTGGACTGGATTTTCCGTGCGATCTGCTACACATGCAGGTACAGAGGGCATAAATGGGAAATGGCGATGCACAGGCAGCGGGAGCAGTAGGAACACTACAGGTGGAAATGCCAGGCGAAAAATACGGATAAATTCGGAAAGAAAAGGTTTTGACAAACAGGCAGGGATTATTTTATAATGAAATGTATTTTTAATGGATACAATATTTACTGAAAAAAGTTGCCTGTGATTTTACCCGAAATATACGGTCGTGCCGCCTGGCGGCAGAATGGAGGAAAAAATGGAAAGAGAAATAGTTATTGTCCTGGACTTTGGCGGACAGTACAATCAGCTGATTGCCAGAAGAGTCAGGGAATGCAACGTGTACTGCGAGGTTCACCCCCATACGATGAGTCTTGAGGAAATCCGGAAAATGAATCCCAAGGGCATTATTTTTACGGGCGGTCCCAACAGCGTATACGGCGACGATTCTCCTTCCTGTGATAAAGGTATTTTTGACCTGGGAATTCCGGTGCTGGGCATCTGCTATGGCGCACAGCTGATGACCCATCTGCTGGGCGGCAGGGTTTCCACGGCGCCTGTACGGGAATATGGTAAGACGGAGGTACATTTTGACACCACAGGAAAAATGTTCGCCAACGTATCAGAGACTTCCGTCTGCTGGATGAGCCATACCGATTATATCTCCCAGCCCGCCCCCGGATTTGAAATCAAGGCCTCCACTCCGGTCTGCCCTGTGGCAGCAGCCGAGAATGTGGAAAAGGGCCTGTACTGTGTGCAGTTCCATCCTGAGGTAATGCATACCCAGGAAGGAAAGAAAATGCTGTCGAACTTCCTTTTTAATATCTGTGGCTGCGCGGGGGACTGGAAGATGGACTCCTTTGTGGAGACAAGCATTCAGGCGCTGCGTGAACGGATCGGAAACGGCAAGGTGCTGTGCGCACTTTCCGGCGGCGTGGACTCCTCCGTGGCTGCCGTTCTTTTGTCAAAAGCTGTGGGGAAACAGCTTACCTGTGTTTTTGTGGATCACGGCCTGCTTCGCAAAAATGAAGGGGACGAGGTGGAAGAGGTATTCGGACCCAATGGCCCTTATGATTTGAATTTTATCCGTGTAAACGCGCAGAAGCGTTTTTATGAAAAGCTTGCCGGCGCTGTGGAGCCGGAAGAGAAAAGAAAGATAATCGGCGAGGAATTCATCCGCGTATTTGAAGAAGAGGCGCAGAAAATCGGCGCCGTGGATTTCCTGGTACAGGGAACCATTTATCCGGATGTGATTGAAAGCGGCCTGGGCAAATCCGCCGTGATCAAGAGCCACCATAATGTGGGCGGCCTGCCGGATTATGTGGATTTCAAGGAAATCGTGGAGCCGCTCCGTCTGCTCTTTAAGGATGAGGTGCGTGCGGCCGGCCGTGAGCTTGGCATTCCTGAAAAGCTGATCAGCCGTCAGCCCTTCCCCGGCCCGGGACTTGCTATCCGGATTATCGGAGAGGTGACGGAGGATAAGGTTCGGATGCTGCAGGATGCGGATGCGATTTACCGGGAAGAGATTGCAAAGGCTGATATTCCCAATAAGCCGGACCAGTACTTCGCAGCGCTTACCAATATGCGCTCCGTTGGGGTTATGGGGGATGAGCGGACTTATGATTATGCGGTTGCCCTCCGCGCTGTGACCACTACTGATTTCATGACTGCGGAATTCGCTGAGCTGCCCTGGGAGCTGATTGGGCGGGTGAGCAGCAGGATTGTGAATGAGGTGAAGAATGTGAACCGGGTGCTTTATGATTGTACGGGGAAGCCGCCGGCGACGATCGAGTTTGAATAAGTAAAGATGCTCGAAGAATGGCTTGTTTCCTGGCTTTTTCGAGATTTACGGGTACATTTGATAACAATTTGATAACATCAGCTCTAAACAGATTTGTTTATTTTATTGAACCGCTCCGGCGGTTTGCAGGTGAATGAATTTTAGAGCATAAAAGAAAACGGTTTTACTGATTCCTGTTTGGGAGTCGGTAAAGCCGTTTTTTTCGTGGAGCAAATGCTTGTTTCTGTGTGTTGATCAATTATTCTCGTGAGTTGTCCGCAGCAGCATGAGCGATGGCATCTGCCAGGTCACTGTTGCCGGCGGAATGAAAAGCTGTGCTGCCGGACGCAGGATAGATTGAATGTAAAGGCCGGGGTGCTCGCACAACAGTACCACATTTTGTATCAGAATGAGCATTGCCGCACCGGCAGCAAGCTCACACTGACATTACAACAGGACACAGGTGACGATCGTGACGGTAGTGACGATACCACAAAGGGCAGCCTCGTCCCTCAAAGCATCGTCACAGCGTCACAGTCGTCACAGGAAAAGGAGGATATGTATGGCAAAGACAAGAACAAAACAGATTTTGCTGAATCTATCGGAGCATGAAATGGAAATGGTGCAGCTGAAAATGGAACAGCTGGGGATTAAGAATCGAAGTGCCTATCTCAGAAAGATGGCGGTTGATGGAATGGTGATTCATCTGGAACTTCCGGAGTTTCAAAAGTTGCTGAGCCTGATGGCAAGGACAGCTGCAAATGTGAATCAGATTGCACAGCGTTGCAATGCAACCGGAAATCTCTACGAAGAGGATGTGACAGAACTGAAATCAGGCTACAGCGAACTGTGCGAGCAGATGAAACAGGCAGTCGGGGAAATCGCAACATTAAGGGGGATCGCATAATGGCAACGACGAGAATTATTCCCATGCACAGGAATCAGGGAAGGACAGTCTTACAATCTCTTTCTGCCCGCACCGATTATGTGATGAATCCGAATAAGACGGAGGAAGGTCAGCTTATTCGCTGTTATGAGTGCGAAGCAGCCACAGTGGATGTGGAGTTTCTCCTGGCAAAGCAGCAGTACAAGGCAATCACCGGAAGGGAGGTGAAAGAAAAAGGTGATGTCATTGCCTATCAGCTGCGCCAGTCCTTTTACCCGGGGGAGATCACACCGGAACCGGCGGAAAAGGACAAGCATTATGCAGAATGGAATGCGGAGAAAACCGGCACCAGCTGGAAGAAAAAATTGAAAGAAGAAATCGAAAAGGCAGTGCCGCTCTGCACCAGCTTTGAACAATTGGTAAATCATATGGAGCAGACCGGTTATGAAATCAAAAGGGGCAAGCACATTTCCTTCCGAGCACCGGGACAGCAGAGATTTACCAGAATGAAAACGCTGGGAGCAGGATATTCCGAAGAGGAAATCCGGGAGAGGATTCTTGCCGGTTCCGTCCACAAAGAGCAAAAGAAACCTGTAAAGTCCGGCGGTGCAGGAAGCAAACAGCCAAAGCGAAATGTAGAATTCCTGATCGACATTCAGAAGAAGTTGGCCGAAGGAAAGGGCGGCGGTTATGCGCAGTGGGCGAAGGTCTTTAATGTCAAGGCCATGGCGGAGGCTTTGACCTAAAATGTTATAGTTAATTCGTGATTCACCATTTAAATTCGTGCTTGACGATTTTAGTGTTACACGTTTCATGGTATGATGTTCCTGGTAAGTGGATTCCTCCATCAAAGGAGGATTTTTTATGTATAAGAAAAAAACATATGACCAAAAGCACCTTACGACAAGCCAAAGAATTCATATTGAAAAGGGGCTAAATGATGGGCTCTCATTTGCAGCCATTGCCAGAAAACTTGATAAGCATCCAAGTACAATTGCCAAGGAAGTGAAGAAATACCGCACCTTTCAAAAACGAAAGGTTGATCCAAGACATCCTCTTCGCTGTGGCAGATTTAAGGATTGTTCCTTACGTTTTCTTTGTGACAAACCGAATTGCGTAAAAGTCTGCAAATACTGCTATAGCAATAAGGAACGTATTCCTGCATGCACTGCCTTTTGTCCGGAATATCTGGAACCACAATGTGAAGCTATCTGCAAAGCCCCTTATGTTTGCAATCATTGTACAAGACAGCGTACCTGTAATAAGAGCAAAGCTTTCTACATTGCACAGAATGCAGATAAATCCTCCCAGGATCTGCTTGTTTCATGCAGACAGGGAATTAATCAGGCTCCTGTCGATATCGCACTCCTTGATGATCTTATATCTCCGCTATTATTGCAGGGGCAGTCGCTGGCACACATTTATGCCTTTCACGGACATGAAATTCCCTGTTCCAGAAAAACGTTGTATAACTATATTGATCAAGGTGTTTTTACTGCAAGGAATATCGATTTGCGCCGCAAGGTCAGTTACAAATGTAAACCCAGGAAAAACGTCACAAGGGTTAGTCTTTCTGCAAAAGAGTTCCGCATCGGCCGTACTTATGAGGATTTCCAGAAATTTATTCAAACGTATCCTGATATTCCGATTGTTGAACTCGATACCGTGGAAGGTGGCCGGGATAACAGTACGCAGGCTTTCCTGACGATTTTCTTCCGTAACTGCTCTCTTATGCTCATTTTTGTGTTACAAGAGAAGTCACAGGAGCAAGTCATAAAAGTATTCGATTATTTAACACAGCAGCTTGGCATCAAAGTGTTCCAGGAGTTGTTCCCCGTAATATTGACTGATAATGGTGTGGAATTTCAGTTTCCGGGGCGTCTGGAATGCGATAAAAATGGTGAAATCCGTACCAGAATATTTTACTGCAATCCAAACTCCTCCTGGCAAAAAGGCCGCATAGAAAAGAACCATGAATATATCCGTTATGTGATTCCCAAAGGCCAAAGTCTGGATTCCTATAAGCAACGCGATGCATGCATACTTATGAATCACATCAACAGCGAAGCAAGAGACAGCCTGAACGGCTGCACTCCATTCAGGCTGTCTAAGATGCTTTTGAATAATAAGCTCCACAGACTTTTATGTCTGCAGGAAATCTCTGCTGATGAAGTCAGTTTGAAGCCATCATTACTCAAAAAATAGAACGATAATCAAGACGGAATCCACTGCCGAATTTAATCCTACAAAAATCTGGTATGTGGAATTTAGTCTTGCACACTATTCCAGATGCTTGTTTGCCATGCTTGCACACATGGAAACAGACTCCTGGAAATTCATTATAGCTCTATTTTAGCCACTCGTAAACCAAAACAACGTGAATTAAGTGTTGCAAGTTCAAGGCTTTTGGTAAATCACGAATTCACTTTGAAATTTTACCGGCGGAGGCTTTGATGGTTTATGAGAGAGAAGGCTTTCAGAGTATGGAAGAACTGGATGCGAAAGTACATGCAGTGACAGCGGAGTTTGATGCCGCTGCGGATCTTCTGAAAAATACGGAGGCCCAGCTGCGTGAGACCAAAGCAATGAAGCAGCACATCCTGAATTACGGACGCACCAGAGAAGTGTACGCCGCTTACAAAAAGAGCAAAAATCCGGAAGCATTTTACGAAGAACACCGTGCCGACCTGGCGATGCACCTTGCCGCCAAGAAGTACTTTGATGAATCCGGATTGAAGGCGCTGCCGAAGGTGAAAGATCTGACTTCCCGGATTCAGGAACTCATGACCGAACAGAAAAAACAGTATCAGAAGTACAGGGAGACACGGAGCGAAATGCAAAACTGGCAGGCGGTTAAACAGAATCTGGACTCGGCTCTTGGCCGGGCAGAAAAAGAAAAGCATCGAGGTCTCGACCGATGATGGACGGACGCAAAGCGGACGTCAGGGGTCTGGGGGTGCACACCAGCAAGCGGGAAAAATATATATTTTTCCACTGCTTGCTAATCCAGTCAGAAAAGGAAAAACAACAGTACAAGAAAGGAGCATTTTATTTTGACAGAGCTGAAAAAAGAGATGGTAGAAAATGGTATTCACTACACTTTACACGGAGATTATTACCTGCCGGATATCGTGTGTTCGGAAGAAAAACGTCCCATAGGCAAGTGGGGACGGATGCACCGGGAATATTTGAAGGAGACCAACAAGTTGCTTTTGAATGAATTGATCCTGACAGACAGGCTGCATTCTTACCTTGCTGATCTGAACGAGCAGGCGCAGGGGCGTTATGAGCGGATCATTCAGCAGATGGCAGAAGCAGAAAAGGTGAATGAGGAACTGAAACGCCGCTGCTGGATCGAGTGGGTGCGCTCCATGCAGAACATCGTAAACCGTGCGAAAGAGATCATTTTGCATGAGATGATTTATGCATGAAAGGGGAATTATTTGATGGAGAGAATGCAGATTTTCAGTGATGAACAGTTTGGAAAAATCAGGACAATAACGATAGAGGGGGAACCGTGGTTTGTCGGGAAAGATGTGTGTGCTGCTTTTGGAGATAACAATTACCGGAGAACCCTGGGGCGGCTGGATGCAGATGAAAAGGGTGTGTCACAAATAGAAACGATGGGTGGGAAACAATCTCTGACAGTAATTAATGAGAGCGGTCTTTATTCCTTGCTCATTGCTATGCAGCCGCAGAAAGCGAAGGGTGTGTCACAAAATGATGCGCAGGTGGAGGAACGGATGGAGATGGTCAGGAGATTTAGGCGATGGATTACTCATGAGGTTATTCCTTCTGTTCGCAGGAATGGGATTTATATGACCGATGCGGTAATGGAGGAGGTAAAAGGGAAGCCGGAATTGATTTATGAGATTGCGGAGAGGATTGTGGCGGGGAACAGCTGATTAGATGTAATGGTTTTGCTCCGGGGAGTCTTGAAGGTGAGAGACTTTTCGGAGCAGAGTCTCTGCTAAACTACTTATAAAACGTAGAATCGTAAAGAGAGCGATTCGCATTGAGATGCGAATGTTGATTGCTTAAACATAAAAATTGTGATATAGTTTCTATGGACAAGTTTATTAAGCGCAGATGAGATCGTTGCATTCATCAAGGAGGAGCTGCATGGCTGTATCATATAATCGTTTATGGAAACTATTGATAGATAAAAAAATGAGTCAGGCCGACATGCGTAAGGCGGCGGAAATTGCTCCCAATACACTGACACGTATGAGAAAAGATGAAGAAGTAACACTTGCAGTGTTAAGCAGGATCTGTAAATCACTGAAGTGCGATTTTGGAGATATTGTGGAATATATTGATGAGGAGGGCAAGTGATATGACACCCGAAGAAAAAGCACGGCTTGTGATAGATGATAAACTGCGTCAATCCGGTTGGGTGATTCAAGATATGAAAAAACTGAATCTGTCTGCTGCACTGGGTGTTGCTGTTCGTGAATTCCCCACAAGCACGGGTGAAGTTGACTACGCTCTCTTCATTGATGGTAAGCCTGTCGGTGTTGCTGAAGCCAAGCGTGAAGAAAAGGGCGAATCCATAACCGATGTTGAAGTGCAGTCCGGTCGTTATGCGAACAGCACCTTCAAATGGATAAAGAATGATTATAAAATTCGTTTTGCCTATGAAACGACAGATAAGCTGATTCGCTTCACTGATTATAACGATATAAAATACCGTTCCAGAACCGTATTCTCTTTCCATCGCCCGGAGACCCTGTTTGCATTATTACAACAGCCGGATACCATCCGAAATAATATGAAGCATTTCCCAACATTGGACGAAAAGGGATTTCGTAAATGCCAAGTGAATGCAATCAAAAATCTGGACAACTCTTTCGCAGAAAACCGCCCGAAAGCACTGGTGCAGATGGCAACAGGCGCAGGAAAGACCTTTACTGCAATCACGGCTGCCTACCGCCTATTAAAATACGGAAAGATGAACCGTATTCTTTTCCTTGTGGATACCAGAGGCTTGGGCGAACAGGCGGAGCGCGAGTTTCTTGCCTACACGCCCAATGATGACCCACGCTCTTTTTCGCAGCTTTACGGTGTTCGCAGACTGAAAAATTCATACATACCGAACGATATTCAAGTTTGCATCTGCACCATTCAGAGAATGTACTCTATTCTGAAGGGTGAGGAACTGGACGAATCCACCGAAGAAAAGTCTTTCGCTGAATTTGTAACAGCAGAAAGCAAAGCACCAAAAGAAGTGGTTTACAACGAAAAATATCCGCCGGAGTTTTTTGACTGTATCATAGTTGATGAGTGCCACCGCTCCATCTATAATGTGTGGAGCCAGGTGCTAACCTATTTCGATGCGCTTATCATTGGCTTGACCGCCACCCCGGATAATCGTACCTTTGCGTTTTTTAATGAAAATATTGTCAGCGAGTATCCTCGTGAACAAGCCATTATTGACGGTGTTAATGTGGGCGAAGATATATTTCTGATTGAAACACAGGTGGGAAAAAACGGCGCACATTTGATGAAACAACTCATTGAATACCGTGACCGCTTGTCCAGAGCCAAACGCTGGAAACAGCTTGATGAAGATGTGGATTACAAACCCACACAGCTTGACCGGGATATTGTCAATCCAAGTCAGATACGCACGGTCATTCGCTCTTTTAAGGAAAATCTGTTTACAACACTTTTCCCTCGCAGAAAAGAAGTGCCGAAAACATTGATTTTTGCAAAAACGGACAGCCATGCTGATGATATCATTCAGATTGTCCGTGAAGAATTTGGCGAAGGCAACGACTTCTGCCGTAAAATAACCTATTCTGCAGACAATCCAGAATCGGTTTTAAGTTCTTTCCGCAATGATTATAACCCTCGTATTGCTGTCACCGTAGATATGATTGCAACGGGTACCGATGTAAAACCAATCGAGTGTCTGATTTTCATGCGTGATGTGCGCAGCAAAAATTACTTTGAGCAGATGAAGGGCAGAGGAACCCGTGTGCTCAGCAAGGATGACCTTCAGAAGGTCACACCATCCGCCACAGAGAATAAAGACCATTTTGTCATCGTGGATGCCGTTGGCGTGACGAAATCAAAAAAATCGGATACCAGACCGCTGGAACGCAAGCCGACCGTCAGCATGAAAGAACTCATGATGAATGTGGCTCTTGGTGCAAAGGACGAGGATACACTGACCTCGCTTGCAAACCGTGTCATTCGTCTAAACAGCCAGATGACCCCTGCGGAACGCAAGCAGTTTGAATCCAAAGTCGGCACTGCCGCCGGAGCCGTTGCAGAAAATCTGCTGAATGCCTTTGATGAAGATGTGCTGATTGCAAAGGCACAGGCAGATACAGGCTCAATGGAAGTTACAGAGGAACAGATAGAACATGCGAAAAAAGAATTGATAACAGCTGCCGTTGCACCGTTCCATGACCCGGATGTCCGTGATTACATTGAAAATGTGCGCCGCAGCCATGACCAGATCATCGACAATACAAACATTGATTCTGTTTTGTTTGCGGGCTTTGATGCCCAGCAGGAAGAAAACGCAGACCGCATCATCTCCACATTTCATGAGTTCATTGAAGAAAACAAGGACGAGATACTTGCTCTGCGCATCATTTACAACGAAAGCTACAAAGATCGTCCTATGGCAATCGAGCAGCTAAAGGCACTGTATGAAAAGCTGAAAGCCAGGGGCATTACCGTGGAACGCCTGTGGGACTGCTATGCCATTAAGAAGCCGGACAAGGTAAAGCGCGGCACCATAGCGCAGCTGACGGATTTGATTTCCATCATTCGCTTTGAGATGGGTTATTCCGATAACCTTGCCCCATTTGCGGATAAGGTGAATTATAACTTCATGCAGTGGACATTCAAGCGGAATGCCGGAAACATTCAGTTTACTGAAGAACAGATGGAATGGCTGCGTCTGATTAAAGACCACATTGCAATATCCTTAAGTATCCTGCCGGAAGATTTGGATTTGACACCGTTTGACCGCAAGGGTGGGTTGCTGGGGTTCTATGATTCTTTTGGGGATAATTATGAGGAAATATTAAATGAAATGAACACAGAATTGGTAGCATAAGGAGGCTTCAAGTGGAATTAAAAGAATACGAATTGGGAGAATTGCTACCATACGAGCAGCCATCAGCCTATATCGTAGAATCAACGGATTACAACGACTCCTACAAAACGCCTGTTTTGACAGCAGGCAAGTCATTTATCCTCGGATATACTAATGAAACGGAAGGCATATTTGATAAACTCCCTGTCATCATTTTTGACGATTTTACCACTGCCACGCAGTATGTCAACTTCAAGTTTAAGGTAAAATCTTCGGCAATGAAAATTTTAAATATAAACACGGAATTGGTACTGCCGAAATACATTTTTTACAGAATGCAGATCATTCAATTCGATCATAGCACACACAAACGATATTGGATTCAGCAGTACTCCAAGTTGAAAGTTGCTATTCCTCCACTGCCTGAACAGGAACGCATCGTTACCCGCATTGAGGAACTATTCTCCGAACTGGATAAGGCTGTGGAAACCATGCAGACCACTAAGCAGCAGTTGGCCGTGTATCGGCAGGCGGTGCTGAAAGAGGCGTTTGAGGGCTGCAAAAAGACTATTCCGTTAGGAAATATATCGGAGACCCGTCTTGGTAAGATGCTTGATCGAGAGAAGAATATAGGAATACCGCGAAAATACCTTAGAAATATAAATGTTCGATGGTTTACATTTGATTTAGATGATCTGCTTGATATGCGAATTGAGGAATCCGAAGTTGAGAAGTATTCAATCTGCAAAGGTGATTTGGTCATATGTGAAGGCGGAGAACCTGGTCGATGTGCTGTTTGGAAAAGGGAAGATACAATGTTTTTCCAAAAAGCATTACATAGAGTTCGATTCCAGGTTGAGGCAGAACCTGAATTTTATATGTACTACTTATGGTTTTTGGCACAGACAGGACAGTGGAACAAGTTTTTCACCGGAACGGGAATTAAGCACTTAACAGGACAATCGCTTGTCAAAGTACCAGTTCCTGTAGCAGATAAAATGACACAACAAAAATTGCTCTCCGTCATCGAATCCCGCCTATCCGTATGCGAAAGCATTGAACAGACCGTGGACACGGCATTAGCACAGGCAGATGCCATGCGGCAAAGCATATTAAAACAGGCATTTGAAGGGAGATTCATATAATGGCAAAACAAGACAAATCACTTTCCACAGATGGTGCCATACTAAACACCGCGATATCTGAAATACGTGAATTATTGAATAAATCGCGTCAAAATGTAGCTACGCAGGTAAATCAGGAGTTGCTGTCTACTTATTGGCACATTGGTGAGATTATCGTTCGCTATGAGCAGAATGAGCAAATCCGTGCAGCATATGGGGAAGAGACATTACGCCAGTTTTCAAAGACGCTGACGAAAGAATTTGGTAAAGGTTTTTCCAGATCCAATGTTTATAATATGAGATTATTTTATCAGACCTATCAGAAATTCCAGACAGTGTCTGGAAAATTGTCATGGTCGCATTACTGTGAACTTCTCAGCATTTCTGATTCAGATAAAAGAGCCTTCTATGAAAAGGAATGTATTGCATCCGGTTGGTCCATTCGTGAGCTGAAACGCCAAAAAGAAAGTATGCTGTTTGAGCGACTATTGCTTTCTCGTGGAGATTCCAACAAAAATGAAGTCCTTTCATTGGCACAGCAGGGAGTAGAATATGCGCAGCCAGGTGATGTTGTGCGCGATCCATATGTGTTTGAATTCCTCGGGTTACCTGAAAACAAGCCAATTATGGAAAGTGACTTGGAAGCGGCACTGGTTCGCAACATAGAAAACTTCCTTTTGGAACTTGGCAGAGGGTTTATGTTTGTCGGTACACAGCAAAGGGTGCCGGTTGGAAATACTATGAGGTATGTTGATATGGTATTTTACAATAAGCTGTTTCGTGCTTATGTGCTGATCGAATTGAAGGCAAAAGAGTTTATGCCGGAGGCTGCCGGACAATTGAATATGTACCTGAATTACTATCGGGAGGAAGTGAACGATCCCGATGATAATCCTCCGATTGGCCTTATTCTGTGCACAGATAAAAACAATCTGGATGTACAGTATGCGTTGGGTGGCCTGTCAAATCAGATCTTTGTCTCTAAATATGTTCTGTATATGCCGGAGAAGGAACAATTGCTTGCACAGGTAGAACGTGTGCTGGATAAGTGGCACACGAAGGAGGAAGACAATGAGTGAACAGACATCAGCAATCGTATCAAAGGTTTGGGGGATGTGTAATCCACTCCGTGATGACGGCGTTTCTTACGGAGATTATCTGGAGCAGCTGACGTATTTGATTTTTCTGAAAATGTCAGATGAATATTCCAGACCGCCCTATAAAAAAGAAACCGGCATTCCTGCCGGATATACATGGTCGGATATGAACACCCTCAAGGGTGCAGAACTGGAAGAACAGTACAAAGCTACGCTTGAGGAACTTGGCAAACAGGGAGGCATTTTAGGCAAGATTTTCAAAGGAGCAAGCAATAAAATCAGCAGTGCTGCCATTCTGTATCGTGTGGTTCAGATGATTGACAACGAAAAATGGGTAGCAATGTCCTCCGACGTCAAGGGCGAAATCTATGAGGGCTTGCTGCAGAAGAACGCCGAAGATATCAAGAGCGGCGCAGGGCAGTATTTTACACCTCGTCCACTCATTCATGCTATGGTAAAGTGCCTTCGTCCGGAGCCGAAGAAAACCATCGCGGATCCCTGCTGTGGTTCGGGGGGATTTTTCCTCGCGGCACAGGCGTTCATTGCAGACCCGGCAAATTATTCCCTTGATCGGGAACAGAAGGAATTTCTGAAAAATGAGACCTTTTACGGTAATGAAATTGTATCTGCCACTTATAAAACGGCTTTGATGAATCTGTATCTTCACAACATCGGCGATATCTACGGAAATGTGCCGATTACTCTCGGTGATGCATTACTCACGGATCCGGGGTATCGTGTAGACTACGTATTGACGAATCCTCCATTCGGAAAAAAGTCTGCACTTACCTTTACAAATGAAGAGGGAGAGCAAGAGGAAGAAGACTTGGTTTATAACCGGCAGGATTTCTGGACAACCAGTTCCAATAAGCAACTGAACTTTGTGCAGCACATCAATACGATCCTGAAAGCTACTGGCAAGGCTGCCGTTGTTGTTCCGGACAATGTTTTATTTGAGGGCGGTGCAGGAGAAATCGTGCGTAAGAAGCTGCTGGAAACCACGGACCTGCATACGATTCTCCGTCTGCCGACAGGTATTTTCTATAAGCCGGGAGTAAAGGCGAATGTTATCTTTTTTGATAAACGCCCGGCCAGTGCTGAAATGCAGACCAAAGAGGTATGGATCTATGATTTCCGTACCAATATCCATTTCACGCTGAAACAGCACCCGATGTCCGATGCAGACCTGTTTGATTTCATTCAATGCTACAACCCGGAGAACCGCCATGATCGTAAAGAAACATGGACGGAGGAAAATCCAGATGGCCGGTTTCGTCGATTCGATGTAAAAGAGATTCTGGAACGTGATAAGACCAGCCTTGACCTGTTCTGGATTAAAGATAAGTCTCTCGCAGACCTCGACAGTTTGCCTGCTCCGGATGAACTGGCTGTGGATATTATTGAAAACTTGCAGAGTGCGTTGGAGAGTTTTCAGGAATTGCAGGCGAGGTTGAAGAAATAAACCAATATAGTATGTAAAGAGGATGAAATGAAACTAAAATTCAATTTCAAAAACAAGGAAGCAAGTTTGGAGGCAGACGTAGAAAAGCTTGTTGAAAAGGGAATGGATCAGAAGGCAAATGGTCCAGTTAAGAAAACCAGGTACCAGATAAAACAAGAAGAGAAAAGAAAAAATGAAGAAATTCAACATAAGCAACAGATGCAGTGGATGGCTATTCTTTTAGGGATGGTTGTGTTTTTTGCGATTATTGGTATCATCGCGTCAATTTTGGGAATATAGAGGAGATTAATTATGTCAAAGCCACTGACAGAAAAACAAGTACTAAAGAAATTAGGGATTCCAGATTTTCGTCATATGACAAAGGCTAAAGTAATGCAGTTTGCAACTATGTTGCCGTATATGGATCCAGAAGTCGCGAAAATGGCACTGGAACAGTTTCCAGAGTTTGCAAAGAGAGCAACAGAGATTACTTCTCAATATAAAGAAATAATTGAAAAGGGATTTGAAAGTAATGATTCGAGCGTACAGGCTTTTTATAAAACCTGTAATGCAATCGTGGAGTCCTTACAAAAGGAATTGGACAAAGAAAATATCACACCTGAGAGTCAAAAATATATTATTGAACAGATGACTGGTGTCGCAAAAATGATAGGAGAAAAGGACACCGAAAATAAAAAGTTCCTTCGTAATATGGCTATACTGTTTGGAACAACAGTAGTGGCAGTTGTAGCTGCAGCTGCTTCTGTGCTGGGGTCAAATTCACAATCAGCAGAGCAAGATGATGATGCAACTGATGACATATAATTTAGGTGTTTTCACTGAAAGAAGATTGGAGAAGGTAAGCCAACATGAGAAAGAATATTGATATATCAGACGAGCAAGTTAATGATTTCTTAGAACAATTTTATGGCTACTTTGATAGCGGATATGCTTTTGAAGAATTTTTGAAAGTTTATCTTGAAAAAATAGGCTTGGACGAAGTGATTGTTACGCAGAGATCATCAGATGGTGGAATTGATCTAAAAGCAGTTCGTTATGGTGTTGGTGGACTTGATGGCGCAGATTCTATTGATTATTATGTGCAAGCAAAAAGGAATACGCCAGGTGTAAATATAAATATTGAAAAAGTTAGAGCTCTTAGAGGTGTTATGCCGTCTGGAAGCAAAGGGATTTTCATAACAACTGCCAAGTTTTCTAAGAAAACGGAAGAATTTGTTTCAGCTGACATGTCGAGACCGATTATTCTTATTGATGGGAAAGCTTTAGTTGAAAGTTGTATAGATAATGAAATAGGTGTTGTATTTACACCCGTATTTAGCAAGACTGCAATGGATGCACTGAAAGATAGTAGCGATGATGTTTCTTCAGATGAGAATTTGGATGATGAAGGAAATTCACCTGAGTTGATTGTTGAAAAACAGATATCTGCTAACGATATTAGAGCTAAGATCTTAAGAATGCCAAAGGCGGTTTCTGAATTTATAGGCAGTAAATGCTCAAAAGTATCAGTGATATTTAATGGATTGCCTCAGAAAGAACTTACAGTTGCAAAAAGCAGAGGATATCTTGCTGGAGTAACGGAATTATATAAAGGAACCGGATTGATTTCGGATGACGGTTCATTCAATCCATGTAAAGCATTATGGAAATGCTATCAAGACAGAATTGAAATAACAATAAAGTAGTAACGAATAATTGAGAGAGAAACATCCACGTGCAGGAATTAGACTAATTGTATAAATGCTGAGCGATGTCAGAGAAACTCCAACGGGATGTCGAAGAGAGAGGAAAAATGAATTGGGAGTTGCACAATGAGCAGAGGACTTGGAGCACATGCAAATAAAATAATTGAAGACGAGAAGGCTGTCGTATACGAATATGGCGGTTTTAATTACAATGAAGCGCAGTATTATAATGAAAACCATATACTTGATGGCACTATTACTATACCTAAAAACTGCTTTATTGAATCGGATATTCATGAGAAAATCAAAAGAATGCCGAGCGGCAGAAAAAAGCTTATTGTCAAGAGAATTCCTGTTTCCGTTAATTATAGTAAGATGATTGAAGAAGGAAGGATTACAGTTGAAAATTGTAGCAATTGTTGGAAGACGACAGATGATGATAAGCAGATTGATGTAATGGTGTCACATATTCTTTTCCAATTATTCCTTCGATATCAAGAAGAGGGTAAAATACCGGATTCAATTAACATATTATTCTGAATCAGGTCAGATTGATTCTGAAGAAGATGCCTGTAGCACAAATAATTCCATTTATAGAGTATGTGACTAAGGCTTGTTGCCCGATTGATAACACCCCGCCGATAACAAAATGATAACAGAAATCAGAAAACCGTATAGATATTAGAGAATTGGAATCAAATGGACTCACCAGAAAACATATTTACTAAACAAAATTGTTTAGAATCAATTTTAACTTGGCGAGTTTGAGTAAAGAAACGGAGCTCAGAAATCCAGTATTTATGTGGTTTTCCGGGCTCTTTGTATGTGGAGTGAGTAAAGTTTAAGGACAAAACTTAACCTTTCTAGCAATAAAAGATACGAAACAAAGCAAAATACGGAGGTAATCAATGGAAAATTTACAACTGAAGAAAACGATCTTAGAAGTAGTTGATAATCAGATCAATGCGAATAATCCACCCTGCACAAAGGAAGTATACGAAAAATTGCAGGAAGCTGGCTATTCGAAATCGGAAGCAAAGGATAAAATAGGTGCAATTGTTCTGACAGAAATCTATGACATCTTAAAAGCAGGTAAGAGCTTTGATGAGGAGAAGTATATAAGAAGTTTGAAAGAGATGTTGCAGCAAAGTATTGATTTTGAAGATGATCATCATATGCAATCGGAATGGGATATATGGGATCAGTATGCTCAGGATGGATATGAGTGTTTTGAAGAAGATAAACGGGAAGAAGGATTAAAGCTTTGGGACAAGGCATGGGGAGTGTTCCAGTCTATTATAAAGCAACAGACTGAGAAAGTTTCTATTTATCAATTGATGGAAGAACAGGATTATATATACGTAATTGATGGATGGATTCAGGACTATGAAATGGAATTGGGTAACGCGAGGAAAAGTGAAGAAAGAATTGCATATTGTAAAAAAATTTTGGAGTTGTTTGATTGGACAGATGATGATGACAGCTGTTTTAGATGTGGTATTGCAGATTCTTTATTTGACCTGGGAAAGAAGGAAGAGGCATTTGAGTTCTATGAATCATGGTTAGAAAATAATCCACAAAATTCAAATGGAATCAGTGGTTATAGTTGGATTCTTTTGGAAAGTGGAAATGCACAAAAGGCATATGAAGTTGTCAGAAAGGTCACCTGGGGCGTTTCATGTTATGCAGATAATTCATTTCTTTTTATGCGTGCTAAACAACTGGCTGAGTATGTGGGAAAATATGAGGAAAGCAAGTGGTATCAGGAACAATTGGATAAGTATGAAGAATCCATACAAAATTGGCAAATGGGAGAGGATGATATTTTTGATGAATTTACAGCACCTAAACAGATTCCGGTGGTGAAAGCAGAAAAGATTTATCCGAATGATCCTTGTCCATGTGGAAGTGGGAAAAAGTATAAGAAATGCTGTGGCAGAAACTAAAGTAAAAAATACCGGTGAGTACGGATAGATGGAAAGAGTATGGATTGCCGGAACCATTATTTGAGGAGCTTGGTGATGGTTTGTGGGAGGTTATGTAAATGGAATTGAGAAGTGCAATAGGGTAAACGGATTTGGTTCCAGGTATTTGTACAGTACATTATAGTTCGTTAACAACCCTGCAGAACCCAAAACCGCCTCTTGTATTCCTGCAATTGCAATGATAAAATGTCGTTAGACATTTTAAAACATATCAAACCAGATACAGGAGTCTGCATTTATATGCTTTTCGACATTATCCCTGAGAATTTTTTTCATCCTCTGGCAGCGCCGGGGAAATTGGTATATTGGGAGTGTATCTGCCGGTTGTTCGCAGTGACCAACCGGCAGTTGTCTTTTGGTGTGGAGCGGGATGTCCTGGTGGACGAGCTGCAGTTTTATTTTGATTCAGCGATGGCGGCACAGATGCCGGAAGAGGAATTGGATCCGGGGGATGGTATGGCTCTTGCTGACAGTGCGGATATGACAGGCGGCATGAACAGCCGGGATAAGGCGAATTTTATCCTGCGCAGGCTGGAGAGGTACGGCTGGATTTCGGTGGATACGGATCACAGCTACGTGCAGCGGGTGAACTTCCGCGATTATGCGGTTCAGGTAATGAAGACGCTGCTTGCGATTTCGGAAGAGAAGAGAACAGAATATCAGGGGTATATTTATACCATTTACAGCTTAGCCCGTGCCGGTCTGGAGAATCCCGGTATCGGGCTTTTGCAGATCGTGGAAAATACGGACGCGTTGATTACAGGGCTTAAAAGTCTGAATGCGAATATCAAACGATATATTGATGAGTTGACGAAGCATTCCACGGTGGCGGAAATTATGGATGCGCTGTTGAATGATTATTATACAAATGTGGTGGATAAGGCGTACCACCGGCTTCTGACCTCGGACAATGTTTCCAAGTTCCGGCCGGAAATCCTGGAGCGGCTGGAAAGCAACAGCCGCAGCGTACGGTTCCTGAATAAGGCTGCAGGGGAAATCGCTGAACTGAGAGAGATTTCGGAGGAAGAGGCAAGGGAAGAGGTATTGTCCATGCTGCATGAGGTGATTGATGCATTTCGGCAGATGGATGAAATCTTAAGTGAGATTAACAAAAAGAATACGCGGTATCAGCGGGCCGCCATCAACCGGGCGCGTTTTTTGCTCTCTTCAGGGGAGGATGTGCGCGGGCAGCTGAAGGATATTCTGATTTATTTAAATGAACGGATTACAGAGAAAAAACTGGACTACAATGCAGTATATGAATTGGAAGAGATGGATCGGCTGATAAAGCTTTTTTCCTGGGAGTATCTGGATACGGATTCCCTGTATGCGCCGGTGGAAGGAAAGAAAGAATTTATACCGGAGGTCATGGAAAGCTTCGAAGCGAATGAGGAGCTGCGGGAAGAAAAACGCAGGAGGATGGAAGAGAAGCTGGCGCGGATATTAAGTCCTGAGAAAATCAACGTTTACGTGAAGGATATGCTGGGAGACAGACAGGTTATGGCGGCATCCGAGTTTCCGGTCAGTGAAGGGGATACCTTTATCAGGTTAATTTATATCCGTTTGTATGGGCAGCGGAAAAATATGGATTATACGCTGGAATTAAAAAATATGGCGGAAAAGTGCGGATTTCGGTTCCGGGATTTTTTGATTCGGCGAAAGGAAGGCAGATAGATGGATTTGTTTGAAGGAATGCTGCAGAAGGACAGGGATGAGTTCCGCCGGGTCTGCAATAAGCTGATGAGTATTTGTTTTATCGTCAGACGTAATGAAGCCACGAAGAGCGATTTTTACTTTATCCAGCGCTGGAAACAGGTGTTTGAGCGGTATCTGGAGGTGCTGGGTTATACGCTGGAAATCAATGACGAGTATGGGGGAATCCAGCTGGTAAACCGGGAGAACTATAATCACCTGAATTTGAAGCTGAATGACTCCATCATCCTGCTGATCCTGCGGATTTTATATGATGAGAAAAAGAGGGAGCTTTCCCTGACCGATGTGGTGGTAAATCTGGGCGATATCCAGGAAAAATATATTTCGTTAAAAATACGGGAAAAACAGATTGATAAAACGACCATGAACAATGCGCTTCGCCTGTTTAAGCGGTTCAATCTGGTGGAGCTTCTGGATCGGGACCTGATGCAGGAAGAATCCCGTGTGATTATTTATGATTCTATTTTGATGGCAGTGCGGGTAGAGGACATTAAGCGGGTGAATGATATGCTTGCGCTGTATCGGAAAGGGGGAAAAACGGAAGATGAAGAAGCTGTGCAGGATTCGGCTGATTAACTGGCATAGGTTTGCAAACGAGCTTATTGAACTGGATGATTCCGTCCTGCTTTCCGGGGAAAACGGGGCGGGCAAGTCCACGCTTCTGGATGCGATCCAGTTTGTGGTGACCTGTTCCAAGGTGCATTTTAACAAGGCTGCCCATGAAAAGGGAAAGCGGAACCTGAACAGCTACATGAGGTGCAAGACGGGACGGGAGGATCGCCCCTATGAGCGGAGCGGAGAGATTACAAGCCATATTGCCCTGGAGTTTTGGGAGGAAGGAAGAAAACAGTTCTTTATTGTGGGGGCGGTAATGGATTCGGCTTCAGAGGAGAAGGAACCCAATGTGGGCTGGTATCTGCTGGAAAACAGGCGGTTGGCGGATGAGCTGTTTCTGAGGGGAAACCAGGTGAAATCCATTTCGGTTTTCCGTGGGACAAACAAGGGGATTAAAATCTTTGCAAATACACAGACGGAAGCCAAAAAGATGGTGCAGGCCAGGTTCGGCCGCCTAGAGGACAAATTTTTTTCATTGATTCCTAAAGCCCTTGCCTTTAAGCCGATTCATGATATTAAGGATTTTGTGTATTCCTATGTTTTGGATGAGAAGGAAGTCAATATTGATGCGTTGAAGGAAAATGTCCGCAGCTATCAGGATTTGGAGCGTATGCTACAGGATGTGAAAAACCGGATTGCCAAACTGGAGGCAATCAATGAAAAAGAAGCCGAGGTGGAAAACGGTCTGCGCAGGGATCGGTTCCAGGAATATTATCTGGCGCGGGTGGATGTGGAGCTGACGCAGGAGGCCCGAGGGGATGCGAAGGCAAGGCGGGACGGCGCCCAGATGCGGGAAAAAGAACAGAAGCGCAGGGAGGAGGAGCTGCAGGAAGCCAGACGGCAGCGGCAGCAGCTCATTACGGATCTGTCGGTGGAGTTAAATACGGATAAAGAATATCAGGCGCTGCATGAGCTGGAACAGCAGGAAACGGTGTTAAAAGGGTTGCTGGCGGCTGACAAAGAGGAAATGAAGGCGCTTCACAAGGCGGTTAAGGCGGCACTGGCGGATGTGCAGAAGCTTCTTCAGGTAAAGGATGCAGACGGGTGTGTGAAGGAGTATGCCGCTTTTCTGGAAAAGCTGGAGGAATGCGAAAGCCTGGTTGACGTGAGCCTTTGTCTGGAAAAAGTTCTTTCCTATAAAAAGAATATGTATGAAAAGGTGCTAAGGAAGCTGGCTGAGACGAGGGTGGAGCTAAACGGCTGTCAGAAAGAGCTGTCTGATTTGAAAAATCGTATCGAACAGCTGGAAAAGAAGCGGCTTACCTATCCGGACAGTGTAACACAGCTGAGGCAGCGCATTAAGGAGCAGCTGCGGCAGGTTGGCAGGAGCTCGGAGGTCCGTGTATTGTGTGAGCTTTTGGATATTGTGAATCCTGCCTGGCAGAATGCGGTGGAAGGCTATCTGAATAACCAGCGCTTTTACCTTCTGGTGGAGCCGGAGGATTTTGATCTGGCCCTGAGCGTTTATGACAGGATGCGGGAAAACAGGAAGGCCTATGGTGTCGGCCTGATTAATACGGGAAAGCTGGAAAAATATGATGAGGTCCCGGCCGGATCCCTTGCCGAGGTGGTAACTTCCGCAAGCATTTGGGCAAAGCGATATGTGAATATGGTCCTGGGCAAGGTGCATATGTGCCAGAAATATCAGGATTTAAAGCTGTATCCCGTGGCCATAACCAGACAATGTATGCGGTATCAGAATCATGTGGTCAGCGCTATTAAACCGGAGGTGTATGAAACGCCTTATATCGGTGCGGAGGCTTATTTACGGCAGCTGGAGCAGTGCCGCAGGCAGCAGGAGGCTTTGCAGGAGCAGGAAGCAGCACTGGAGGAAAAGATCAGTCAGCTGGAATTTGTGACAAAACCGTTGGATACCGCTGCGGATGTGGATTTGAAGTACCGTCTCCCGGCGCTGGAGGAAAAGCGGAAGCATGAAAAACAGCTGGCGGACTGTAGGGAGGCTATGAAGTGTCTGCATGCAAATCAGACCCTGATTCAGAAAAGGCTTCATTTGGAAGAGCTGCAGAGAAGCATGAGTCAATTGGATACCGAAATAAGAGAGGCCGTAATGCTGCAGGGAAGCTGCAGGGAAGAAGCCAGACAGCAAGAGGAGCTGCTGGTTATCCTGGCATCGCAGCTTTCCGGGCAGCAGGCGGCTTTGGCGGAGCTGACGGTAAAGCTTGGGCCTGATATGGCAGAATGCGGCAAAGAATATGAAAAACTGAAAGAAGGGAAGGAATTACAGCGGTTTAAGGAGAATTTTGAACGCGCCCGAAAGGCGAACTGGACCTTAAAGGAAAAAGCGGAGGGCGATATGATTGCGCTGATGCGGGAGTATAAGGTGGCCCATGATTTTGGCGCGGCGGAATCGCTGCAGGGATATCCGGAATTTCTGGCGGAATATGATAAGCTGAAAAATTCCAGGCTTTTGGAATATGAGGAGAAGGTTTATAAAGCCAGACAGGCGGCGGAGGATGAATTCAGAGAGCAGTTTTTATCCCGTCTGCAGGAAAATATCAAGCAGGCGCAGAACGAGTTTAAGGAGCTGAACCGTTCACTTGGAGAGATTCATTTTTCCAGAGAGCAGTATGAATTTTTACATGAACCCAGCAGAAAGCTGAAAAAGTTCTATCAGATGATTATGGATGATTTCAATGTCATGCAGGGCGAATCCATTTTCAGCAGTCTGTTCAGCCAGAATCATAGAGAGGTCATTGAGGAACTGTTTGAAAAGCTGGCGTTGGACGATGAAAACAGCGCAAAAACACTGGAAGAATATACGGATTACCGAACTTATATGGACTACGATATCAAGATTACGGGTGAGGATCAAAGCTATATGCTGTATTCCAAGGTCAGCCGGGAAAAGAGCGGCGGCGAGACCCAGACGCCGTTTTATATTACCGTGGCAGCTTCTTTTATGCAGCTTTACCGGAACAGCATCGGCGGGGATGCCATTGGCCTGGTGATGCTGGATGAGGCTTTTAATAATATGGATGATGAACGTATTTCGGGGGTACTGGAATTTCTGACCCATTCCAATCTGCAGGTTATCATTGCAGCGCCGCCGGACAAGATCCAGTATATCGGCCCTGCGGTGAAGAAGGTGCTGCTCGTATTGCAGGATGACAAAATGAGTTATGTGGAGGACTTTACCCGGGCATGAAACGGTATGACGAGAAAGTATTGAACAGCCTGTTGGATAAATATGAAAACAGCCTTTTATATACGGGCCAGAACCAGCGGAAGCAGAGCATTGAATTTCCGGTGAAAAAGAGTACGCTGCCGGAATATTTTGACGAAACCTCCATGCAGTTTGAACTGGTCCATGCCCAGCTTGCGGATATGGAGGAAAAAGGATTTGTGCGCCTGATCTGGCGGAAGGGAAAGGAAGGCCATATTCTGGAAAAGTGTCTGCTGCAGACAGAACGTGCGGGAGAAATTTATGCATGGCTGCAGCGCAGAACCAGAAAACAAAAGGAAGAGGATGTGATTCATATCTGCCGGGAATACCGGGGCAGACATCCTGCGTTGGACGCTTTTTTACAGTATGTGGAGCAAAGAATCGGGCAGGGGCAGAGCGTGGCGCAGTATGTGGATACGGATCATCCGCAGGCGATGGCGGAACGCTGCGGGCTGATTCTGCATATTCTGGAGAACCGGACGGAAATTTTTTTAAGGGAATTTTCTGTACGGTTTTTGAAGGATTCCAAGGCGGCGGAAAAGGAGATTGCCGGGGCGGCGGGCATTATTGCCCAGTTTTTCCCGGAGAATACCCTGACAGAGCTGACGGCGGAGCAGGTGTTGGAGGAATTTAATATTTTTAAGAATCCATCCTGGGTGATGGTGAAGGGCAGCGGGGTGTTTACTCTGTCCCATAAGGAGGTTGGCGGACAAGATGCAAAAGTCATGCCGGACAGCCGTATTTATCTTGCTGCGCTGCAGGGCGGAATCGGTCTGTCCAGCCAGGATATCGGTGACGTATGTTGGGATGTCAGCTGTCCGGTCAGTCAAATCGTGACGATTGAAAACCTGACCTCCTTCCACCGGTGGCGGGAAGAAGGGACGCTTGCTGTTTATCTGGGCGGTTATCATAATCGGGCGAAAAGGCAGTTTTTGAAGGAACTGTACCGGGCATTCCCGAATTGTGTTTATGGGCATTTCGGAGATTTGGATTGCGGCGGCTTTCAGATATGGAAGGATTTGTGTGAGAAAACGGGAATCCCCTTTTTGCCCCGTTATATGGATAGGGAGACGTATCTGCAGTTTTGCGGAACGGGAAAGGACTTGACGGAGCATGACCGGAGGGAGCTGCTGCGGATGATGGAGGAGCCTTTCTTTGCAGGACAGCGGAAATTGTTTGAGACCATGCTGGAGGTGGGGAAAAAGGTGGAGCAGGAAGGCGTTTCGGTTGGTATTTTTTAGGGGAGTTTGGGCAGCAGTTTAGCTGTCTGAATTGTTACAGGCCTTAATTATAATTATTTTTGGGAATTGTATTACAATAGCTTGTAATTAGCATACAATATGTTTTTTACCCTCTTTTCCCAAATAAATCAGGATATTTCTCCAAATCCTCATCCGTTGGAATCCCATCAAGAAGATAGGAATAGGATACACCGAAAAATTCAGAAAATGCTTTAATTTCAAAATCACTTACATATCGGCTGTTGGTTTCGATTCTGGTAATAAGATTTTTATCTACATTAAAATCAGCCAACTGTAATTTGTCGGCTAATTCACGTTGGGAATAACCACATTGATTCCTTAATTGGGCCAGACGGGCAGCAATAATATTCTTGCCCTGGTCTTGAGTACGTATTTTCTTCATTTTAACTCTTTTCTTATCATGGTAGTTTGTATCAGTTTTTGCACTTTTTCTTGATTTTACTATTGAGAAGAACTATAATCGGTTGTAAAAGTGAGACAAAAGAAAGGAAGCTTAAAATGATGAGAAAAAATTACGAATTTAAAAAATTAATCTATGACTTGATGAACGGAAATCTGGACTTGGAAAACAATTCAGTAGAAGAAAGCAGATATATTGAGGATGAATTCGCTGAAGGAAAAGTGTGCTATACAGCATATGCCGAGATTCTGGAGGCTTATCAGCGAATATGTCAAAGGTTAGGCGTTGGCGAAGAAGATGGTGATGTTGAAATTATCATAAATAATTTTAATGTCATTATGGAATGTCTCTGTATGAAAATGTACGATTATGGCTGTTTTTTCTCACAGCCGTCTATTAAGTAGTCATATGAGATATGAAATATTTCAGTTAAGGCTTTCAGTTCCAGATCAGTTACATATCTTTTGTTTGTTTCTATGCGGGTAATAACATTTTTATCCATATCGAATCCCGCTAATAGATATCTATCAAGGTATATCCAGTCAAAAGCATCAAAAAATATTGTGCAAAACAGAGAACTTTCTATAGATCATTTTGCCTGTTAATCATGTAAAGCTACATTGTACAGAGAGACTTCCCAGTGTTTTGTTTCTCTGCTTTCCGCATCTCATATGACAGATCATGCGCTTTGATGATTCTATATTTTTTTCCCTTTGCTTGTTTTTTGTGTAATATTTTCATCGGCAGAATGACGAAGGGGCTTAGTTACAGTATTAGCCATTTTTATACCTGTGTAGTATAATGGACAGCGTACAGAAGCCGTATATTTATAGACAGAAGGACACGGCTGATAAAAACAAAATCTAGGAAGACTCTGCCAAAAATACGAAGAAAACTGGCACATAAGCGGAGGGGAACAATGACAAACAGAGAACGCGCCATGAACATTTTGCACTACAAGCCGGCGGATCGTATGCCTGCCGTGCATTTCGGGTATTGGGAGGAACTGCTTGCGGAGTGGGCGGATCAGAAAAAAATTCCCAAAGAACTGGCTGAACACAACTATGACGGAAGTGAAAAGGACAGGGAGCTGGATAAGCTGATCGGCTGGGATTTCAACTGGTCAACCCAGGTGGGAATGAAGAAGGGGCTTTATCCGGAATTTGAATTTAAAGTATTGGAGGAGCTTCCGGACGGCTCACAGCGGGTTCAGAACAGTGTCGGGCTGATTGAACGGATTAAGCCGGGCATCGCTTCCATTCCTTCAGAGGATGATTACCAGCTGAAGGACAGGGAGGCCTTTGAAACGCTTTATAAGCCCAAAATGCAGTATATGCCTGAGCGTATTGATTTTGAGTTTTACAAGCATTTTAATGAGACAAGGCTGCAGGACAGGCCGGTGGGGCTTTCAATCGGAAGCGTGCTGGGAGATATCCGCAATATGACCTCCGTTGTGGGTATGAGCTACCTTATTTATGATGAGGATGAAGAACTGTTTGCAGATATTGTGGATACCTATGCGGAAATGCAATATAAATGTGTGGAGGCTGTCCTGGAAACAGGTGCGAAATTTGATTATGCCCATTTTTGGGAGGATATCTGCTTTAAAAACGGTCCTCTTCTTTCCCCGGTACTTTTTCAGGAGCTTTGCGCAAAGCATTATAAAAAGAGGACGGATCTCTGCCATAAATACGGAATTGATATTATTTCCCTGGACTGTGACGGCGTGGTGGAGAGCCTGCTTCCTACCTGGTTTGAAAATGGTGTTAACACAATGTTTCCCATTGAAGTGGGCGTTTGGGGAGACCAGTTTGAAAAGGCACGTAATAAGTTCGGAAATGGTATGCTTGGCGTAGGGGGAATGGATAAAACAGCGCTGCGCAAGGACAAAGCGGCGGTGGATGCCGAGATCGAAAGAATGAAGCGCCTGGCCAGCCTGGGCGGCTTTATCCCCTGCCCGGACCACAGGTTGATGCCCGGAACCAAGTTTGAGCTGGTTCAGTATTATGCAGAAGAAATTAAAAAAATAAAAATCTGATCTGTTTATTATTAAGCCGCGGAGCAAAATGCCGCGGCTTATATTATTTGTGTGCCCGGTGGGCACACGTTGTAAAGATGATGACTGCGTCCATTCTCCGCCGCCAGGGTGCAATATTCTTATACATAGACTGAAATATTGTACGCTCAGCACTCTTATAATCCTGGAAACCCCGTATTTACAGGCTTTGCGGCCCGCACAATACCCGCACAATAATATGCAGGAAGAAAAGGTTAATGTTCTTGTTTGTATATAAAAGTATTCCTATAATGAACCTTGCAAACACAAACTTGCAGACAAGCAAATGTATAGGAGGAAACAGGGCTATGAAGAAAAAAATGTTGGCAGTACTGCTTACCGCTGCGATGATGGCATCTTTGGCATCCGGCTGCGGCAAGAGCGCACAGGAAACTGCGGAACCGGCAGCATCCTCTGCGGCGGCAGAATCAACGGCACCGGCAGCATCCGGGGACGAAGAGACAACAGCAGGGGAAACGGATCAGATAACATTCCCGCTTGCTGAAACGAAGAATTTTTCCATGCTGTGTGTTATTAATGGAGATACACCCATGGATGAGGTGGATGCCTTTAAGTATCTGAACGAACAGAGCAACATTACCTTTGAGGTAAACAGTGTTCCTCAGGAGGATGCAGCGGAAAAAGAAGGACTGATTCTTTCCGCAGGAGATTATCCGGACGTTTTCATTTTTTCCAGTCTGTCAAAAAATGACATTGATAAGTACGGGGCGGAAGGAGTATTCGTTCCCCTGGAGGATTATATAAGAACCTATGCGCCCACTCTGACGAGCCTGCTGGATGAAAGAGAGCTGTGGCCTTACATAACGGCGCCGGACGGACATGTATATGAAATTCCCGCGCTGAACACGGGAGCGGAGCTTGAGGCCGGGTTCCATATCTGGCTGAATTATCAGTGGCTGGATAATCTGGGATTATCCGAACCTAAGAATCTGGATGAATTCCATGATGTCCTTACCGCATTTAAGGAACAGGATGCCAATGGAAACGGCGATCCCGGTGATGAAATTCCTCTTTCCGTACCGGATGGAATGTCTTATCTGAAGAATTACCTTCCTTATTTCGGATATAACCTGGATTCCGAAACATGGTGTGCAAACCAGGATGGAAATCTTGTATATATCCCTATCGATGAAGGATATAAAGAATTTTTAAGATATTTTACGAATCTGTATAACGAAGGACTTCTTGATCCTGCCAGCTTTACCCAGAATTATGACCAGATTGCAGCAATGGGAAGCTCAGGTGATGTGTTAGGCTGTTTCAGCGCGCTTGCTTCCTTCCAGTTCGCAGGCCGTGATCAGGATGAGGAATATCAGACGCTTACTCCTTTTGAAGGACAGGTTTATCCCCAGTCCACAGGTATTATGCATGGCAGCATGATGATTACCGACGCATGTGAGGATCCTGCAACTCTGGTTGCCTGGGCGGATCAGCTCTTTACCCAGGAGGGCGGCATGCTGTATTGGTTAGGTGTGGAAGGAAATTCCTATGTAAATAATGACGACGGAACCTGGTCCTGGAATATCGGCGGCCCTATCGGCGATGATATTGCAACGGTACGTGAAAAGGGAACTTTGAAATACCAGACCGCATTCCCCGGCATCCAGCCTGATTACTGGTTTACAGGAATCACGGATCCCGATGAATCCTATCTGATTACACAGCGTTCCAAGATGCTGGATTACGGTGAGGTTACGCTTCCTGCCATGACCTACAGTGCAGAAGAAACGGAGACAATTGCATCCCTGAAGGCAGATCTTGACAGCTACATTAACCAGTATGGCGCACAGGTTATTACAGGAGCGCTTGACCTGGATGAGAGCTGGGACAATTATGTTTCCACTATGAATACAATGGGTGCATCTGAGCTGTTTGAAATTTATAAAAATGCATTTAATGCGGCAGAAGGCAAATAGTTAACCTGATAAATAAAAGGAAGATCGCTTTGCAGGGTCTTCCTTTTATTCCTACGGAATTGAAGTGCATGGAAGGGGATGCGAAACGTGAATAAATTACCTGTCGCAGGCGTGAAAATAAAAAAGGAAAAGCGCAGCCAGCTGGTAAAGCCTCTGCATCTGAGGCTGGCTGAGGATGTCAGAAAAAACTGGATTCTGTACCTGATGATTCTTCCGGTGCTCCTGTTTTTTATTATTTTTGCCTATACCCCTATGAGCGGGGTAATTCTGGCATTTAAGGACTTTAAAGTAAAGCTGGGCATATTTGGAAGTCCATGGGTGGGACTGAAATATTTTGAACGGTTTTTTGGAAGCTACAATTTTGGACTGCTGTTGAAAAATACAATTGGAATCAGCCTCTATTCCCTGGTGATAGGTTTTCCCATTCCGATTATTTTCGCATTGCTTTTGAACTATCTGAGGCTGAAGCATCTGAAAAAAACACTTCAAATGGTTTCCTATGCGCCTTATTTCATATCCACAGTGGTTATCTGCGGTATGATCGCTATTTTCATGGATAAGGATACGGGGATCCTGAATCAGATGATTATGGCGCTGGGGGGAAAATCGCAGGATTTTCTGAGCAAGCCACAGTATTTTAAAAGCATATATGTGTGGAGCGGGGTATGGCAAAGTATGGGGTACAGCTCTATTATTTATATATCGGCTTTGTCGGGCGTTGACCCTGCCCTGCATGAGGCGGCGATTATGGACGGCGCCACAAAAGTGCAGAGAATCATACATATTGATCTTCCCAGCATTAAATCCACTATTATTATGCTTTTTATTTTACAGATGGGCTCTTTGATGAATGTGGGATTTGAAAAGGTCTTTCTGCTGCAGAACGATCTGAATATGAGCGCTTCGGATGTTATCAATACCTATGTATACAGGGTTGGCCTGGTTCAGAACAATTACAGCTATTCAACAGCGGTAGGTTTGTTTAATTCCGTGATTAATATGGCGCTGGTCATCCTGGCCAATCAGGTATCCAAAAAACTTGCCAATGAGAGTCTGTGGTAAAGGAACGGTTTTGGAGTACCTTTCAAATATTGAGTAAGTGCCCGCAGGGGCGGGCAGGGAGAAACTGATTGAAACAGTATCGCAGGCAGGCCTGCGATATGCAGGAGGTAAAGGTGTGAATAAAATAAAAAGAACTGGAAGAAGATTTTTGGATCCTGACAAAGTGTTTGACCTCGTTAATTTGCTCATTATGCTGGTTCTGCTGGTGATTTTTGTGTGGCCGCTCTGGTTCGTCCTGATTGCGTCAATCAGCGATCCTTCCCAGGTCTGGCAGGGGCATGTCATCCTTTTTCCCAAAGGCATTACGCTGGATGCTTATGAAGAGGTAATCAAGTATAAGACAATCTGGACAGGATACAGGAATACCATTATTTATACTGTATTGGGAACTGCTATAAACATGGTGCTTACTGTATGCGGCGCATATCCTCTGTCGCGGAAGGATTTTGTGCCGCGGAAATTTTTCATGATTATTTTTATGATTACCATGTATTTCAGCGGCGGGCTGATCCCTACCTATCTGGTGGTGAACAGGCTGCATCTGATTGATACTGTCTGGGCAATGGTGATTCCCAATGCGGTATCCGTATTTAACATTATCATAACGCGTACATATTTTATCAACAGTATTCCGGATGAGCTTCTGGAGGCGGCTCAGCTGGATGGGGCGAATACGGCCCAATATCTGTTTAAGGTGGTTCTTCCGCTGTCCAAGCCCATATTGGCGGTTATTACGCTGTTCTATGCGGTGGGGCACTGGAATGATTTCTATTCCGCGCTTATTTACATAAATTCACAGCAGCTGCTGCCTCTTCAGTCCATACTGAGAAAACTGCTGCTTTCCACACAGATGACACTGCAGATCACCAGCTCGATGAGCCCGGATGAAATCATGCGGAAAACGCAGCTGGCGCAGACGCTTAAATACAGCTCTATTATCGTTTCAACGGTTCCGGTGTTATGTCTTTATCCTTTAGTACAGAAGCATTTTGTCAAAGGGATTATGATCGGATCCGTGAAGGGATAGGAGCGGCATACAACAGTTCAGGCATTTGAACTGTTACGGCAGCCTGGAGGTATGGTATGAAAAACTGGCATTGGATACAAGGGGACAACGAATGTGAATCCCCGCTTTTCAGGAGAAGCTTTTCCCTGAGGGAGCTTCCGGCATCGGCAAAGCTTGAGATTTGCGGACTGGGATATTTTCTGCTGTATGTTAACGGAAGGAGGGCCTGCGATCAGGAATTTGTTCCTGCATTTACCAATTATTCTTCGGTGCTCGGATGCGATACTACGTATCCGGTGTGGGAGGAACGCTCCCGTTACCGTTGTCTGTATCTGACTGTCGATTTGCTTCCTTTCCTGAAAACCGGGGAAAATGTACTTGGCATACAGCTTGGCAACGGCTGGTACCATCAGACAAAAAGAGTGGATGAGGGGAAATTCATATTTGGGTTCCCGAAGTTAAGATATGAGCTGCATATGCTTACCAGCGAGGGGGAAGAGGTTGTAATCGAAAGTGATCCGAAGACACTGTGGAAGCCGGGAGAGGTGACGGAAAACAATTTATTTTATGGAGAAACACAGGATCTGAGGCTGCTGCAGGAGGATTGGTGCATGGAATCTGCCAATGTCGCCGGATGGAAGCCGGCACGGCCGGTTCATGCGCCGGAGGCCATCCTTGAGGAGCAGAAGTGTCCCGCAGACAGGGTGCTGCGCCGGATTCATCCGGTATTACTGGAGGATAAGTGCGGCAGGAAATTGTATGACTGCCGGGAAAATATAGCAGGCTGGGCCGAAATACGCTGTCTGGGAAAAACGGAGGAACAGGTTTCCGTCAGGTACAGTGAAGAGCTTACGGATGATAGCTGCCTGGATTTCCGGTCAGCGGGCGGGGAAAGGCAGATACAGAAGGACAGTTATATCTGTAATGGCTCCCCGGTGACGGTACGGCCTAAATTCTGCTGGCACGGGTTCCGGTATTTTGAGGTGGAAGGAGCAGGAGAGGCAGTTTCTGTGTCAGTGGTGGGGACGCAGGCGCCGGCTGTGTCGTCCTTCCGATGCTCCAATCCTGTTTTAAACTGGCTGTATGATGCATACATCAGGACGCAGGCTGCCAATTTCCACAATTGCATCCCTTCGGACTGCCCGCACAGGGAAAAGCTGGGATATACGGGTGACGGACAGCTGACATCGGAGACGGCGATGCTGACAATGGATACCAGGCGGCTTTATGAAAAATGGTATCAGGATATATTGGACAGCCAGGGAGCCGACACGGGACATATTCCCCATACCGCGCCCTTTATGGGCGGCGGCGGAGGGCCCGGCGGCTGGGGCTGCGCCGTTTATGTTGTGCCTATGGATTACTGGCGGGTCTTCGGAGATTTTTCTCTGCTGGAAAAAGGCTATCCGGCAATCCTCCGCTGGCTGGAGTACATGGAATCCCGCTGTGAAAAAGGCCTTGTCATCCGGGAAGAGGAAGGCGGCTGGTGCCTGGGAGAGTGGTGTGCGCCGGAAGCGGAACCGGAAAAGCTGCCGGAAGCATTTGTGAATACCTGTTTTTATATTCAGGGCCTGCAGGCGCTGGGACAGATTACGCAGATTCTCCATAAGGAGGAGCCGGAATGGGTAAAGGACAGGATTCTGACGGCAAAGAAGGCGGTTATGGATACCTTTTTTGACGCAAATACAGGAGATTTCTGCGGCGGAACGGGGGCAGCCAATGCATTTGCCCTGAATGTGGGCCTTGGAACAGCGGGAACGAAGAAAAATCTTGTGGACAGGTACAGAAAGCTGGGAAGGCTGGATACGGGAATTTTCGGAACGCCTGTTTTACTGGAATGGCTTTTTAAAGAAGGAGAAGCGGATTTGGCATTCCGGCTTCTGACCAATGATAACGAGGTATCGTTTGCGAATATGATGCGCAGCGGCGCCACCACCTTATGGGAAAAATGGGACGGCGCAGATTCCCATAACCATCCGATGTTCGGGAACGTAGTGAAGCTTTTGTTTACGGAGGTTCTTGGAATCCGACAGAAGGAAGGAACCTGCGGGTTTGCGGAATATTATGTGATGCCTGCGGATATCAAAGGGCTTGATTGGGCACAGGGAACAATGCGGACTGCGGCCGGGCTGATTTCTGTCAAGTGGAATCGGGATGAGGACGGGAGGATGCAGGTGGATAGTTGGGAGGCGGGCAGCGAGAAATAGTATTTCTCACGCCCGGAATTGAAGGTGTGCCTGTGGCACACAGACGGGATCAGGTGAGAAAAAAGTTTCTCACCCCCTGAATTAAGAGTGTGCCCATGGCACACAGACGGGAGGGGATTATGAATTTTCCATGTCAGTTCATCAGTGCCGGGGAGGACTTCGCTGATTTTAATCATCAGGTGCCGGCACCCTATATAAGAAAAGAATTCACGCTTAGTGACATCCCGGAATCGGCGGAGCTGCTGATCACAGGGCTGGGATTTTACCGTGTGTTCATTAACGGTACGGAGCTTACCAAATGTATTCTTGCCCCATATATCAGTAATCCGGATGATATCATTTATTATGACCGCTATGACGCCCTGCCGTACTTAACCGGGGGAAGCAATGTAATCGGGATAATACTTGGCAACGGCATGCAGAATGCCTATGGCGGTTTCGTATGGGCTTTTGACAAGGCCCGGTGGAGAGGCGCGCCTATGACGGCCCTGCGTTTGGATATCCTGCTAAATGACGGAGCTCACATTATAGTGGAAAGCGACACCACCTTCCGCACCCATCCCTCGCCTTTGCTGGAGGATGAGCTTCGGTGCGGAGAATGCTATGATGCAAGACTTGGCATCGATAACTGGTGCTCCCCGGCTTGTTCCTCTGTTGAGGATGGGCCAGCTTCTGCCTTCCGGGAAGAAGATTGGAAGCCGGTGATAAGGGTGACGCCGCCGCGTGGGGAAATGAGATTGTGCAAGGCATCACCGATCAAAGTCTATGAGCGCCGGAGGGCCGTTTCCATAATCCCTTATGGGGACGGGTATCTTTATGACTTCGGCGTGGATGCCGCCGGGATATGTGAACTGAGAATTATGGGAACGCCGGGACAGGAAATACGGATATCCTATGCAGAGTGGTACCATGACGGGATTCTGGAGAAGAAAAACCTGATGTTCCCGGAATACGATTTTCCCTATACCGACAGGGTGCAGGACAGCTGCTATATATGCCGCGGGGGCGGAGAGGAGACCTACATGCCCTCTTTCACATATTATGGATTCCGTTATGCATATGTGAGAGGGATTAAGGAAGAACAAGCCGTTCCGGAGCTTCTGACGTATCATATCTGCGGAGGGGCGTTTGAGGAAAACGGCAGCTTTTCCTGCTCCGATGAAACCGCCAATCAGCTGCAGGCCATGACAAGAAGGGCGACTCTTTCCAATTTTTTGTGGTTTCCCACGGACTGTCCGCATCGGGAAAAGAACGGCTGGACCGGGGATGCGGCGCTTTCGGCGGAGCATATGCTGTTGAACCTTTCCGTAGAGGACTCCCTGCGTGAGTGGCTGCGTAATGTGGAAGCTGCGCAGGCTCCTGACGGCGGGCTGCCCGGTATTGTCCCCACAGGGGGCTGGGGCTTTGGAAACGGGCCTGCATGGGATCAGGTTATTGTGGAAATCCCCTTCTGCCTGTTTAAGCTGCGGGGAGATCTGGATACGGCAAGGGAAGCCGCACCCTACATTTTCAGGTATCTGTTTTTCCTTTCCGGCAGCAGAAACAAAAGAGGACTGGTAGATACGGGCCTGGGCGACTGGTGTGAGACGGGAAAGAGCGGAGGCGGCCATAAGGCGCCTATAGAGGTAACGGATACTGCCATAAGCGTACATTTGCTGGAGGAGGCGGGGCTGCTTTTCCGAAAGCTGGGCATGGAGTCAGAGGCCCGTTATGCCAGGAAGCTTAGGGAAGATCTGAAAAAAGCATTCCGGAAATATCTGATTGATTTTTCCACGATGACAGTAGCAGGAAGCTGTGAAGCCTCGCAGGCCATGGCAATATATTACGGTCTGTTTAAAAAGCCGGAAAGGCCGGCGGCCTTTAAGCGGCTGCTGGAAATCATTCATCAAAACGGAGATCATATGAACGCGGGTGCTTTGGGACTGAGAGTCCTTTTCCATGTCCTGTCCGAGTACGGCCAGGCGGATCTGGCGTATGAAATGATTACGAGAAAGGATTATCCCTCCTATGGAAACTGGATTGCCAGAGGGGCAACCTCTCTTTGGGAGGATTTCCTGCCGCCGGAAGCGGATGCCCATTCCAGGAACCACCATTTCTTTGGGGATATAAGCAGCTGGTTTATTCAGGCGGTTGCAGGAATCGTTCCCAATCCATATATGGAGGATGCGGATTACTGTCTGGTGAAGCCTCATTTTGTCAGGGCGCTTGTTTATGCGCAAGGCTCCTGTCGGCTGCCTTCGGGTTGGATTTCAGCACACTGGTCCCGGATTGAGGACCGCAGGGAAGGGAAGGAGGTTATCAGACTGGAAATTACAGTGGAAAATGGACTGAGAGGCAGGATCCTTTTGCCTGCAGGATGGGAGTTTGAGGATGGATTTTGTGAAAAGCCAATGAAAACGGGGACATATTTGTGCATCAGCCGGCTGTAACGGGCCGTCTTCCTGCCGCTTTACAAAAATGGAAAGCGGGGCATATAATCACATTATGCTTAAGAGCACGGCCGGAAATAAAGCGGGATAACCGGATGCGTCTATAGGAAGAGCGGTATTGTCTGACTTATACAGCAGGCTGATTTCACAAAACTTATGAGGGTAGTTGCATGGATAAAATAAGAAAGCGCTTTGAAAAGATCAATTATTACACGTTGCTGAAATATTTTTTGTCCTATTTTTTTCTGCTCAGTTTCCTTCTGCTGTGTTTTTTTATTGCATTCCGGAAACAGCTGCGGACGGCGTATTCCACAGCAAGGGACAACAGTATTCAGGAAAAGCTTGTTTTGTTCCAGCAGAGCTTTAATAATGATCTCGACCACGTTTTTAATATCCATTATAACCTGTGCAATAACACGAATCTGAAAATGCTGAGGCATTCCTTTGATTCTTCCTGGTACAGTTCCCTGGGAATTACAGATATGCGTGAGTTTGCCAGTGCGAATCCGCTGGTATCGGATATTATTTATATCCAGAAAAACGGAGGAAAAGTCCTTGCCTGCAAAAATTATATTTACAAATCCAATGATGAATACTATTTATCAATCAATCATAAGGCACTGAAAATCCCGGTGGGTAAGTATGGCCACGATAATAAAAATACCATGGTCTATATCAAAAACCAGGAGCTGTCCCTGCTGCTGCTATTTCCCAATGTGGCAAGCAGTAAATACGATCTGTTTTATGTAATTGACTCCGACGAGATCATTGCCAGGCTTAACAATATGCTGTCAGAGGAAATTTCGGGTGTGTATCTGACGGATTCTGAAAATAACATTATTTCAGCATCAGGTGATTACAGCGTGCCGCCGGTTTACAGGCTGACGGACTCCTACGGACTTCAGAAAAATGATGAAGGGGATGAAATCATCTATACCGTTCCGCTGCATACCAATCTGTTTTTAACGGTATGTTTTTCCAAGGATGTGCTGCTTCAGTATGCCAGCAAGGCATTTATTAATATGTATATGGTTTTTGCAGCTATCGGCTGTACTGGTTTTGTGCTGATTCTGTTTGGCATGAGGCTTACCTATTCGCCGCTGCGCCGGTTGAGTAAAAAGTTTGCAGACAGGGCCGGCGATAAGAAGGGCCTGGAATCCCAGCTGGATTTTGCCCTGTCCTCAGCGCTTCAGGAGCAGAGGAAGCTGCAGGAAAAGATAGAGAAGTACCACAGTATAATGAAGGAGTCGGTTCTTGATACAATTGTTAATGAAAATGGGGAAGAGATTACGGCGGAGAATATGGACAGACTTTTTAACGGAGAGCCGGGCAGTCTGATGTTTGTGATTAAAATATCCGCTCCTGCGGATGGGGAAGGAATGGCGTGGGTAACCAAAAGTTTCCGGGATTTCTTCCTTGGAACCTTTCCAAATAATGATTCCTTCTGTATACGGCTGGAAATCACGCCGAAATACTGTTCCTATCTGATCTATTACGGAGGCCAGGACCAGGATAAGTATAATGTTATAAAGTATTTGCTGCATGATTTTTATAAGGAATACGGCTGCAGGATAGCATTGAGCAACGGCTCATCCTCCCCTCTGGATATTCCCAATCTGTACGCGAATGCGATGCAGGCGGGAAATTACTGGGACTCCCATCCGATAGCATTTTATGATGAGATGGACATTCCTAAGGACAGCGCTTATACCTATCCTTATCAGGAGCTGAGCAGCTTTGCTTCCCTTTTGCAGCAGCTGAAATTTGAGGAGGCGAAAAAAGCCATCCGCAGCTTTTTCCAGACGCTGGATCAGACGGATTTTCCCGCCTTTTATTCCAGGAGTGTGCTGACGGAGGTGCTGACCACGATCATAACCAATATGAACCAGCAAAACATTAAATTCAGCGCTTACAACAACATATACTTCGAAACGCTTTATTTTATCAGAAGCTTTTCCTATGAACAGAAGAGCAATGACATATATGATCACTTTATTATGCTGCTTTCCCTGTTTGAGGATGAACTGTCTAATCTCACAATAAAAAGCGGGGAGCTGCAGGATTTCATAAATCAATCCTACACATCAAAGGATCTGACGATTGCAATGCTGGCTGAAAAGTTTCATGTGAGCATTGCCTATATGAGTTATTTGTTTAAAAAGTATTTTAATGAATATTTTTCGGATTATCTTTGGAAGCTGCGTGTGGCAAAGGCGAAGGAGCTGTTGCGGGGCACATCAAAGCCGATGGAGGAAATCTGTATTGCTGTGGGGTATGAGAATGTTTCCAGCTTCCGGAGAAAATTTAAAAAGGAGCTGGGAATTACCCCTTCCCAGTACAGAAATGGTACGGAGCCGGTAACAGAGAAAAGCCGGGGTGAAAGTCAGTAATTTATGAAACGTCTTTCAAATTTTCTTTAAACTATTTAGTAATGCATTTGGGAGTAAAAATATGGTAGAATTAGCTGAAGAGTGGCGCAGTATAGTCAAAGAGGCGGTACAGCGCGGCGAGGTGGGGGGCGTAAGCCTGCTTTTTATAAAGGATGGAAAGGAAATCTGCTGGCTTGGCGAGGGGTATGCCGACAGGGAAAATAAAAGGGAAATCAAAAGAGATACCATTTTCCGGCTGTATTCCATGACAAAGCCGGTTACGGCTGTGGCTGCTATGATACTTGCAGAGGACGGAACTTTTGATCTGAAGCAGCCTGTTGGGGATTTCCTGCCTGCATTCCGGGATTCTCAGGTCTGGTGGGGCGATCATAGGGAACCGGCCGACAGGCCGATCCTGATAGAGGATCTTCTGATGATGACCTCCGGGTTAACCTATGGCGACAATGACACGGTTCCGGAGCTGGCGGCCAGGAAGTTATTGAGCGAGGTGGAGGAAGGCCTGAAGGACGAAAGGCCCATGACCACCCTGGAATTTGCGGAGCGCGCCGGCAGGATCCCGCTGCTGTTCCAGCCCGGGACCTCCTGGAAATATGGGATTTCCGCGGATATTCTGGGAGCGGTCATTGAAAAGGCGGCGCATAAGACCTTCGGCGAGTTTCTGGAGGAACGGATTTTCACCCCTCTGGGAATGAAGGATACGGGCTTTTATGTTCCGGAGGAAAAGAGGGACCGGCTGGCAAAGGCCTATATAAGAGATGAGGAAAACAGGCTTGTGCAGTATGAAGGCAGTTTCCTTGGAATACGCAACCGTATGGACAGAAAGGCCGCCTATGAATCCGGCGGCGCCGGCCTGGTATCCACCATAGAAGATTATTCCGTATTTGCGCGGATGCTTCTGGATCGGGGAAGCTTCGGCAAAACCAGGATTCTGAAGCCGGAAGCGGTGGATCGTATGCTGAATGCCGGATTGAACGACAGACAGCAGGCGGCCTTTGATGGCTGGTTTGGGCAGAAGGGCTATCGTTACGGATGCCTGATGCGCGTACTGCAGGATCCGGCGGCGGCTGTTTCACCTGGGCTGAAGGGGGAATACTGCTGGGACGGCTGGCTTGGCTGCAGCTTTTTTAACTATCCCCGGGAGAATATGACCCTGCTGGTGATGCAGCAGCAGTTAAACGGAGGGGATGTAGTTACCGGCGTAAAGAAAGCGCTTGTACGCCGGATGGAAGGAAGGGAAAGGGGACAGGAGGGCTGAAGAGCCGCGCCTGTTTATTAAAGGAGGAGAAAAGCTATGTTTTTCAATGAGGAGAAATTCAGACAGCGCGCCGCAGAGCTGGAAGGCCGCAGATGGGCGCAGAAGAGCAGTGTGGAATGGTTCTACACAAAGGAGGGCGGACTTGGCGCGGATGAGGTATACACCAGCTGCCCGGAAGCCTTTGAAGGCGATAAAATCAGTCTGGGAGAGGAATTCGTAGGCCGGGACCGTTATATCTGGCTGCAGAGGGAGGTTGCCATACCTGTTTCGAAGCCTGGCTGCAAGGTTATGGGTTACTTTAATTTCGGAAGAACGGGAGGCGGCGGAAACAGCGGGTTTGAGTCTCTGCTGTACATAAACGGCCATCCTTATCAGGGGGTGGATACGAATCACAGGGAAGTGGTGCTCACTCCTTTTGCGGGCCAGACGGTCCTGATGACGTTCCTGGTGTGGTCAGGCCTGGAGGGCGGCGGCCCTGTACGGCTTCAGTATCACAGGATTGCGGAGGCGCAAATCGGTTGTCTGGATGAAAAACTGGATGAGCTTTATTACCTGTTGTCCGCAGCGGCCGAAAGCCTGGCCTATCTGCCGGAGGACAGCACGGATCGGACGGAGCTTGTGAAAGCGCTTGACAGAACACTTTCCATTCTGGACTGGGATGCGGACAGGCTGCCGGAAACCGGAAAGGAAGCGCTTGCATTTTTCAGCGCAGCGCTGGATGGAATGCCCAAAAACAGCGCGGTAACGGTTTATGCCACGGGCCATACCCATATTGACGTATCATGGCTGTGGCGGCTGAAGCACACCCGTGAAAAAGCCCAGCGCTCCTTTGCCACAGTGCTTCGGCTGATGGAGGAATACCCGGAATATCATTTTCTGCAGACTCAGCCCCAATTATATAAATTTCTGAAAAAAGACAGTCCTGAAATTTACGAAGGAATCAAACAGCGAGTGCAGGAAGGACGCTGGGAGGCGGATGGCGGCATGTGGCTGGAGGCGGACTGTAATGTGACCTCCGGCGAGAGCCTTGCACGTCAATTTTTATATGGTATCCGTTTTATTGAGGAGGAGTTCGGGAAAAAATGCCGGTTCCTCTGGCTGCCGGATGTGTTCGGCTACAGCTGGGCGCTGCCTCAGATTATGAAGCTTTGCGGCCTGGATACCTTTATGACCACGAAAATCAGCTGGAACCAGTTCAACACCGTTCCCAACGACCTGTTCCGTTGGCGCGGCATCGACGGGACGGAAATGCTGACCTATTTCATCGATGTGCCCGCTCCCGGCATGTCGGTAACGGGGAGAGGTTCTACCTATAACGGGGAGATTACGCCGGAAACGATTATGGGAACCTGGCGGAAGTTCAAGAATAAGGAATTAAGCCACGAAGTGCTGATTTCCTACGGACACGGGGACGGAGGAGGCGGCACCACCAGGGGCATGATTGAAAACATCCGGGCCATTAACCGTATTCCCGGCATGCCTCGGATCAAAACGGCCAACGCCCAGGAATTTTTTGAAAAAATCCATGAGAATGTGGAAAATACGGATCGCTATGTGCCCCTTTGGGACGGAGAGCTTTACCTGGAATATCACCGGGGGACCTATACCTCCCAGGCGAGGAACAAACGTAACAACCGCAAGCTGGAAAACGCCCTGGGTCAGCTGGAATGGCTGTCGGTGCTTTCCCGCCTGGCGGGCGGAGCTTATCCGGCGCAGCGGATTCATGACTGCTGGGAAACCGTCCTGCGGGATCAGTTCCATGATATCATTCCCGGTTCTTCCATCCATGAGGTTTATGAGGATACACGGAAGGAATATGAAGCGCTGTGGCGCGAAGTGGACGCTATGGAAAAAGAAGCGTTTGAAGCCTTATGCGAAGATGGGGATGGCAGCGGCCATGGCAGTTACAGGGATGAAAGCAGTCGCAATAATGGCAGTTACAGCCATAACAGCTACAGCCTGCTGCGGTTTGCGGACACCAATTGTCGGGAAGCGGTGCTGATACCGGAAAGCAGGGACGGATCCTTCACGGACGAGGAGGGAAAATGCCTGCCGGCCCAGAAGGTTTCCGATGGCTGGCTGGTGGAGGCCGGGGTGAAGCCGCTTGGTCTTACTGAGGTTCATTTTACGGAAGAAAAGCAGCCGGAAACGGACAGCCCCTTTGCCCTGGATTTGGAAGGCCGCTGCCTGGATACCCCTTTTTACAGCATTAAGTGGGATGAGAGCGGCGCGTTTACCAGCCTGTGGGATAAGGAAAATGGGAGACAGGTTTTAAAGGGCAGGGGAAATGTGCTTCGCATTTACGAAGATAAGCCCATGAATTATGACGCCTGGGACATTGATATTTTCTATGGACAAAAATTCGAGGATATTCCGGCCTGCGAGATCCGCTGTACGGAGGATGGGCCGCTGCGCATGAAAATCAGTTTTGTTTACCGTTATCGCGCTTCATTGATCGAGCAGGAGCTTATGGTATATTCCGGCAACAGACGGATTGATTTTGCAACCAAGGCCGACTGGCATGAGGATCACCGGCTGTTAAAAACCTTATTTGAGGTGGACATCCGCTCCACAAAGGCTTCCTATGATATCCAGTTCGGCTTTGTGGAACGTCCTACGCACTGGAATACCAGCTGGGATTGGGCAAGGTTTGAGGTATGCGGCCATAAATGGGCGGATCTGTCGGAAGCGGATTACGGCGTCAGCCTGCTCAATGACTGCAAGTACGGCTATGGAATCCGGGACAACGTCATGGGCCTTTCTCTGCTGAAGAGCGCAAAATCCCCGGATACGGAGGCGGATATGGGCGAGCATTTCTTCACCTATGCGCTGCTGCCTCATAAAGGCAGTCTGGGAAAGGAGACTTTCACTCAGGGCATTCTGCTGAACCAGCCCGCATTGTGTGTTCCGGGAGCTATGAAAAAACGGGTGGGGCAGTTCCTTAAGAAAAACTGCGACACCGTGCTTATCGACGCCGTCAAGCTGGCGGAGGACGGGGATGGCTATGTGGTTCACATGCATGAATGTGCCGGCGGCAGGGCGCATGTGGAGCTGACCTCCGATTATTCCGTGAAAGCGTATGCAGCCTGCAATCTGCTGGAGGAATATGAGGAAAAAACGGACGGCAGTGCAATCTGCGCTGACTTCGGGCCGTTTGAGATCAAGTGCTTCAGAATCTGGATGTGAACGGGCTTAAGAAAGTGAATGCAGAAGCGTATCAGCTGATGCTTTGATAAAGGCAGTAAGCTATCAGGGAAATCAAAGACCCTGCTGCAGGCAATGGGGTCTTTGACCTCCCGGCAGTCGCCAGATGTCCATGCCGGGCATGGCTGCGTGGCTCGTTGCTTACGGGAATAAATTGAGCGAGCAGCGTCGGTGGATACCGGCGTGCCCGCTCAAAAGTTATGTATGTGTTTTTATTTCCCGTCCTGCACTGAGAAACCCTTCCAAAAGCAGATTCCTGCGGAAATTATCAGCAGTACGGTCATCAGACTGTCAACAAATTTCGTAGAGCTGTCCAGCGGCCGCCGGAGAAAGTAAGCCACGCTGGAATTAATCCCCCACATCATCGGGATAATGATCAGAAGCACGATTCCGGCCGCCCGGATTTTCCGGCTGGATATTTTTACAAAGGATGCATAAATACACCAGATACCAATAAGGGAAATCAGGGAAATGACAGCGCCCATACGAAACAGCATCGGCGCCTCCACAAGTCGGCTCAGTATGAACAGATAAGGAAAAACCGCAACGCTCAGCAGGGCAAGAAATTTAACAATAATCCTGCCGCGGGCTTTCAACAGCGGCAGCAGCAGAAGCCAGCTGAACAAAAGCGAAGCTAATACGATAAGGGACCAGTTCAGGCGTCCTGCAATGCAGAAATCGCAGATAATGCATATCACCGCAGTCAGTATGATTGCCGAGGATAATAAGGAAAAAACAATATTTTTTACGCGTTCAAGCTTCTGGGTAGTGCTTTTGCTGGAATAGAGCAGCGTTTCCTCCACGATGGCATCCTTTGTTTTTTCCGGCTGCACTCCCTTTTCCCCATTTAATAATTCGCTGGTGGTTACGCCCAGGGCCTGCGCCAGCGGAACCAGAAGTGAAATATCAGGGCAGCTGATTCCCCGCTCCCATTTGGAGACTGCCTTATCCGTTATTTTCAGTTTCTCCGCAAGATCCTTTTGTGTCAGTTTTTGCGACTTTCTCATATCACATATGAACTTCCCCATTTTTTCATTATTCATTTCAGCGTGTGCCCTTTCTGTTGTACCGACGTACCTTTGCTTACAGGATAATATATCTGAAGGCTGAAAGAAACCGATTTACAGGCGAATCTGCAATTCTACCGTTGGTTTAGCTGGGAAATAATCCGGTAAAGGGCGGAAGAACGCAGAAAAATGCATCCGGCATCAGCCCGGGCAGCCAGGAGCTTCAGAATAAATTCAGTATACCAGATTTTTTGGAAAACGAACAGTTACAACGAATATACTAATTCGTTTGCACTGGGAAAATGGCCGTGCTATTCTAAAGGAAAGTGTGTTTGACATTTACAGGAGGATTCAAATATGGCAAGGACTGAAAATATAGAGCTGACGGTTATCTGTCTGATATACCGGGAAAACAGGATTTTACTGCAGAACCGGGTCAGAGAGGACTGGAAGGGCTATACGCTGCCTGGAGGCCATGTGGAGGAAGGGGAATCCATTGTGGATGCCGTTGTCCGTGAAATGAAGGAGGAGACAGGGCTTACCGTCCTGCGGCCACAGCTGTGCGGAGTGAAGCAGTTTCCCATAGATAACGGCCGTTATCTGGTATTTCTGTTTAAAACGGATCAATTTGAGGGAGAGGTCGTTTCTTCCGAAGAAGGGAATATGGAATGGGTGGACAGGGAAAAGCTGGCCGCCTGTCAAACGGTGGAGGATTTTGACCAGCTGCTGAATGTGATGGAGGATGATAAGCTGACGGAATTTCAATACATTGTGGACGGGGAAGACTGGAAGGTGAGAATACGGTAGCTTCGCCCGGAAAAAAAGCAGGCCCCGGAGTCCGGGAAGGAAAACGGAAAACCTAGCGCTGCCTGCAGGATATAAAAAAACAAGCATGGAAGAAAGGAAGAAAATATGAGGACGCCGGAAGAATTTATGGAATTGGTTTTAACATTTGCCCGGGAAAACGAGCATATCCGCATGGTGGGCATGGAAGGTTCAAGGGTGAACAAAAATATCCCCGTTGATTCCTTTCAGGACTTTGACATTACATATTTTGTGGACGATATCGGTGCATTTACGGAAAATGACAGCTGGCTTTCTTTTTTCGGGGATATCGTCATGATGCAGAAGCCGGAGGATATGGAGCTTTTCCCGGCAGAGGAGGAAGGTTATTCCTATCTGATTCTGTTTGACGATTATAATAAAATGGATCTGACGCTGCTGGAGACGAAGCAAATTCATAATTATCTGCAGGGGGACGGGCTTCGGACCATCCTGCTTGATAAGGATGGCAGGGTGCCTGAAAAAATAGTTCCCTCCGATCGGGAGTACTGGCTGAAAAAACCAGGTCCGCGCAGCTTTGACGATTGCTGCAATGAGTTCTGGAACCTGACAATTTATGTTGCCAAGGGTCTGTGCCGGGGAGAAATTTTATACGCCATTGGCCATCTGCATCTGTTGCGGAATGAACTGTTGCGAATGCTTTCCTGGAAGGTGGGCATGGAATATGGTTTTGGTTTCAGCGTGGGAAAGAATTATAAATTTATCAGCCGGTATCTGGCGAAGGAAACATGGGACATGCTGATGAGCACTTACAGGGAGGATTCCTATGAAAATATGTGGAAGGCTCTCTTCACCTGCCATGCTTTGTTCCGGAAAACGGCGCTGGAATGTGCGGCGGTGTGGGGGTATTCCTATCCGGAGTATGACAGGAATGTGAGCAGGTATGTGGATGGGCTTTATGGAATCTATGGGAATGGGAAAGAGGAAGCAAAATAAGCGGGTATTTCTGAAGGCCCGGAAAAGGCAGCAGGCGTGCGGAGCATGCGGACAGGAGTTAAAATGGATTATCAATTGATAACGGACAGGCTTACAGAGGAAAGCCGGAAAATATTTGGGGAGAATCTGACAGGAGTGTATTTGCACGGCTCCATTGCCATGGGATGCTTTAATCCGTATAAGAGCGATATTGATCTGATTATCGTAACGGAGGAAGCTCCGACAGAGGAGCAGAAGCTGCAGCTTATGGAACAGACGGTCAGGCTGAATGAGCTGGCGCCGGAAAAAGGGATTGAAATGAGCGTAGTGAAACGCAGCTGCTGTGAAAAGGTGGTGCATCCCATTCCCTTTGAACTGCATTTTTCTCCCATGCATTTAAAATGGTTTCAGGAGAATCCCGGGGATTATGTGCGGAATATGAAGGGGACAGATCCGGATCTGGCCGGACATTTCATGATTATCCGCCATTATGGAATATGCCTGTGGGGAGCGGCCGTTTCGGAGGTTTTCGGTGAGGTGCCAAGGGAGATGTATTTCGAGAGCATCATGAATGATATTGCATCCGCCAGAGAGGACATCCATGAAAATCCGATTTATGTAATCCTCAATCTGTGCCGTGTGCTGGGGTATGCGGAGGAAGGATTGGTCCTCTCCAAGAAAGCTGGAGGGGAATGGGGAGTAAGGAATGTGGATGAAAAATATACCGGCCTGATTCTGGAAGCCCTGGAATGCTATTCCGGGGAGAAAAAAATGTGGATAGAGGAGAAGGCCGCGGGGGAATTCTGTGGATATATGTTGGGGAGGATTGTTTGCTCTATAGTTTAGAGGATGTTTTAAGGTATGCGATGTATTGAATTTGATTCAGACAGATGAGAGTGAGCGTGTAGTAGAACGTCCGGAAACACCACTGTTCGATAACAAAGCCTTTAGAGAGGCAATCATAAATGCCATTTTGCATAATCTTTGGATAAGTGGAAATGAGCCAATGATTTCTGTATTCTCAGATAGGATTGAAATCTTATCAAGAGGAACATTGGCGCCGGCACAGACTATGGAAGGCTTTTTCTTAGGGGAATCGATTCCTGTAAATGAAAAGTTATCAGAAATCTTTCTGCAGCTTCATATTAGTGAAAAATCAGGTCGTGGTGTGCCTGAGATTATTGAAACATACGGAAAGGGAGCATTTACTTTTAGAGAAAACTCGATTGTTGTTACAATCCCGCTTCAGCGAATAAAAAAAGCTGGGAATAAGGTTGGAAAAAAGTTGGGGATAAAAAAGGATTAAATTCAAGAAGACAAAGAATCGTAACAGAAATGAGAGATAATCCGAATATTACTACCAATGAATTGCATCACATACTGGTTATTGGAAAGTGATTGAGTAAGCGTTTATAACGGAGAATTATAATGGCTCTGCCAAAATCAAACTGTGCCTTTCGGGAATCTTTTTCACAGCCGCAACACATTGTGAGAACTGTATGAAGCTGAATCGAAGTGAAAAATAGAAGAGGAGGAGTTCTTTTATGGAACCATCAAAAAGTGATTGGAGGCTTTATAGGGAAAAAGTTTCCGGCTGGCAGGAAAATTATATGGAAAGGCTTATTAAGGATTATATCACTTATTTAAGCAGTGATGAGCGTGCCTCAACAAAGTTTTGGGAAATGGAAAAGCGTATCAAAGCGGATAAGAAAACACCGGGTGTATGTATAGAACTTAATAAAGGAAACATGATGTTTGATTTGGTCCGTTTTTTACAGGACGGAGTGATTATTTTTGATGATTTGGACGAATTTTCAGATGAACTAAGAGAAAATGTAAGGTTGTTATGGGAAAGGTTTAAATAAATCCATAGCCATTCATGGTTATAGTATTTTTTAAGCAGATGAAAATCTGCTTATTTGTCGTTATTTAAAGCAATTACAACTGAACAAACGGCATATTGACATTTTTTACTTACATGTTTCAGAGAATTTAATTCGAACTCTTAAACTTTGTTAAAATGTTTCCTTTTTACTGAAGGTATCTAAATGATATTGGTTCAGTTATCTGAAAAGTTATGTATATATTCTAAAATAAAAAAAAGCAAGAACACCTTGCAGAAGAATATTTTATTAAGTATAATCAAATTAAAATAAGAATAAATAAATACAAACAAATATAAATAAGGAAACGTTATATGAATACATCATAAGACATTCCATAAATCATAAGGAGAACCAACGCCATGTTCATGGAAGAAAGACAAAAAGACATCTTAAAAAGAATAAACGAAACCGGGAGAATCCAGGTTGCACAGATCCAGGAATTATACAATATATCTGCCGACTGTGCCAGAAGGGATCTTCGTTTTCTGGAGAGCCGCGGGCTTCTCCAGAGGACACATGGCGGGGCGATAGCCGCACAACCCAAAGGAATCATGCCGGAGGAAACTTATAACCCGGAGGATTTAACTGAGTTGAAGGCAGATTATCTGGCTGTTGCACGAAAAGCACTGGAACACATTAAAGATAATGATGTGATCTATATTACAACCTCCTCCGTAGGTTATTACATGGCGCTGCATATTCCCGGTAATCTGCAGATTACAATACTGACTAATTCTGTTACAATTGCCCAGGTACTGCGGAAGAAGGAGAATATTTCAGTCATTCTTCTGGGTGGAGAAATGTCCCACCGGGGTCACTGCCATGATTACTATACGGTGCAGATGGTCAGAAATATACGCATAGACAGGGCATTCCTGTCACATGACGCATTTTCTCTGGAATTTGGTGCATCCATACATAATAGCGCCGGCGTTGAATTTGGCAGGGCGGTAATGGAGAGCAGTTCTATGAACATTGGATTGTACCCCTCAGCGAAAATAGGAAAAAATGCGGTTCATTCCGTATGTTCAGCGGAAGATTACGATTTGCTGATAACGGATACAGGAATAGCAGAAGATTTTTTGCAGCAGGCGAAGGAAAAGGGAATTGCCATCGAACTTGCAGATTTACATTGATATATTCAGGTTGGAAAGATAGGTGAAGATGTCAAAATATGCTCCATGTTTCCTTTTTATATGTTTTAAATATGGTGAGGAGAGAATATGTATTGTATTTTAGTGACAGGCATCCCGGCGTCAGGCAAGAGCACCATGGCGGAGTTCCTGGCGGAAAGACTCCGGCTTCCGATGCTCTCAAAGGATAAAATAAAAGAAATCCTGTTCGATGATGTGGGCTTTGCCTCCCGCAGTGAGAAAGTAGCTTTGGGGATCTCCGCCATGAACATCCTGTATTATACCGCCCGGCAGCTGATGAAATGCGGCCGGCCGTTTATCCTGGAAAATAATTTTGAGAATATTTCCCGGGAGGGTATTCTGTTCTTATTGCAAAAATATTCCTATCATGCAGTCACGGTGGTTCTGACCGGAAATTACGAGATTATTTATCAGCGTTTCCTGGCAAGAAATGAAAGCCCCGACAGACACCGCGGCCATGTAGTCAATGACTGCTATCCGGAAAAAGAAGGGAAATCCTGTCCTGCGCCAGTCCTGTCGTATGAAAATTTCTGTGAGGGAATCAGGGAGCGTGGAATGGACAGCTTTTGTGCAGACGGTCCCCGTATTGTTGTGGATACCACTGATTTTTCACTTGTAGACCGGGAGGCTATCCTGGAGGAAATTATAGAATATGGAAAGGAGTTTTCCCATGATTGACGCCCATGTACATTTGGAAAAAGGGCCTTACACAAGGGAATGGCTTCAGGAGTTCATTTTCTATGCCCAGGAGAGAGGAATTCGGGAAATTTACTTCCTGGAGCATACCCATATTTTCAGGGAATGCAGTTCTTTATATTCGGAAATGTCCCAATATAATGGCTACCAGCAAAGCTGGTATTGTAAAAAGCTGGAGAAATCACGCCCCCTGACTGATTATTTGCTTTTTGCCGACAAAATGAGAAGGGAGAGTTTTCCGGTGAAGGTTAGGTTTGGTCTGGAGGTCTGCTATTCTCAGCAGCATGAGAAAGAAATAGAGAAGCTTAAGAATAGCTATTCCTTTGATTTCCTGGTAGGAGCCGTGCATTTTATAGACGGATGGGCCTTCAGCCACCTTCGACAGCCCTGGAAAAAAGAAGACTGTGATTTACATAAACTGTATTGCCGCTATTATGAACTTCTTTTAAAGCTGGCGGACAGCGGTCTGTTTACCGGCTTGGCTCATCCAAATTCACTGCAGTGCTTCGGTGCATATCCGGTTGGAAATTATGATGAAATGTATGAGGAGCTTGCAGGAAAACTGAGAAGGAATGGGATGTATATTGAAGAAAGCAGCGGATTGGCAATTAATTACGGAGATAGACAGCTTGGAATGAACCGGAGGATGCTTGAAATAATGAAAAAAGGCAAAGTATCAATACTGACAGCTTCCGATGCGCATATCCCCCGGAATGTAGGTCTGTATTTTAAAGAAATGACCGATATTATGGATGGCATTTGTACTGTAAGCCAACATCAGGTGGAGACATGTAAAGGATTGTTACAGTCGGGTAAAAAATAGGAAAAGTAGAAGAGGTAGGTATATGAATTGCAGTTATTGTGGCGCGGAGCTTAAAAAAAACCATATTCTTGAATTCCAGGAAGCTGTAGTTATGGAAAACGGGGATAAAATAATAAGTCCATGCTGCAGTGTCTGTAAACACACCATATGTTCACAGGATGTGTCGGCAGGTATAAACGGTGGACAAAAAGTTATTCTGCTAAGCGGCCCCTGCGGCGCTGGAAAATCGAGTATAGGACGATACATTTCACAGAAATATGGTTATATTCATATTGACGGAGACTCAGTAAGCAAAAGAGTGAACTGGGAGATAAGAAATTACAGGGTAAAAGATCGCAGCGGTTATCTGGTACACCGGGAAGTAATTGAAACGATGAAGGTTGTGCTGGGGCTTGGATATTCCGTTATAGTGACATATATTATTGAATGGGAAGTTTTAGAAGACTATCTGTTACCATTGAAAAAGTCAGGGCTGCAGCCTGTTTTTAGAATTCTGCTTCCGGAGAGAAAGGTCTGTATTGACCGGGATATTTCACGGAAGGGGTGGACTGCCGGACCAGAATTTATCGATAAATGGTATGAACAGCAGGTATGGCTTGGTGCAAAAATGCCAGGAAGTATCATAGATAGTTCGAATGAATCCCTGGAAGAGACTGTGGACAGGCATTTTCCCATACTGATATGATCTATTTTATAAAAGAAATATCCACAAGAAGCAGAAGGAGAATCTATGGATTTCAGATATACATTGCAGGAACAGGCTTTCACATATAAGGATACGGAGGAATGGGACAGACAGATGCGGCTGCTGTCCCTCAATCCGATCCTGTATCTGGAGGAATATAAAACGCTCCCTGAAGATATTTACCTGTGGAAACAGGATGAGGAGCTGCATCCGGCGGCAGATGGGATTATCCGGCTGCAGACAGAAGGAACACCAGAAAAAGCCCATTGTCCGGAAAAAGCGTATTACCCGAATAATGCATATTGTGTTGGCATAGGCACCTATAAAACATCGGAGGATGGCGAGATATATCTATGTGTCCTGCTGAATTCGGAAAGCAGAACAGTAGATGCCTATTCCTTTGGTGTATACCGTTCTCCTGAGCTTGTAGGAAAAGCCCTGGAGAATTTTTTCTGCTTAAGAGAGGGAAACACCTGCGAAATCTCACTCCTGTCCAGCAGAAATGCTATTTTCCAGTCCGAAACATACGCCGGGATACTGGCCGCCTATCCGGTCAGGGCGAGAATGACGGAAAAGGGAAGCCATGGCCAGGCAGCCGTGGTAAGCACCTATTTTTCACAACTGATGAGAAGAAGGGGAAAGCAGATTTTTTCCGGCTGGCAGGATGCCATTGACTGGCTGACCGCGGACATTCTCAAATATAATCTCAGCCGTACATCACGGTAAAAACAGAATATATTCATAATAAATTTAAAATATAGACAGAACAAAACCAGAATAAAGCCATAACAAGTCTAGATATCAGGATTGCAAAAAATATTAAAATTTTCTCAATTTTCTCAATTCGGTAAAATTTCAAAGTGAATTCGTGATTTACCAAAAGCCTTGAACTTGCAACACTTAATTCACGTTGTTTTGGTTTACGAGTGGCTAAAATAGAGCTATAATGAATTTCCAGGAGTCTGTTTCCATGTGTGCAAGCATGGCAAACAAGCATCTGGAATAGTGTGCAAGACTAAATTCCACATACCAGATTTTTGTAGGATTAAATTCGGCAGTGGATTCCGTCTTGATTATCGTTCTATTTTTTGAGTAATGATGGCTTCAAACTGACTTCATCAGCAGAGATTTCCTGCAGACATAAAAGTCTGTGGAGCTTATTATTCAAAAGCATCTTAGACAGCCTGAATGGAGTGCAGCCGTTCAGGCTGTCTCTTGCTTCGCTGTTGATGTGATTCATAAGTATGCATGCATCGCGTTGCTTATAGGAATCCAGACTTTGGCCTTTGGGAATCACATAACGGATATATTCATGGTTCTTTTCTATGCGGCCTTTTTGCCAGGAGGAGTTTGGATTGCAGTAAAATATTCTGGTACGGATTTCACCATTTTTATCGCATTCCAGACGCCCCGGAAACTGAAATTCCACACCATTATCAGTCAATATTACGGGGAACAACTCCTGGAACACTTTGATGCCAAGCTGCTGTGTTAAATAATCGAATACTTTTATGACTTGCTCCTGTGACTTCTCTTGTAACACAAAAATGAGCATAAGAGAGCAGTTACGGAAGAAAATCGTCAGGAAAGCCTGCGTACTGTTATCCCGGCCACCTTCCACGGTATCGAGTTCAACAATCGGAATATCAGGATACGTTTGAATAAATTTCTGGAAATCCTCATAAGTACGGCCGATGCGGAACTCTTTTGCAGAAAGACTAACCCTTGTGACGTTTTTCCTGGGTTTACATTTGTAACTGACCTTGCGGCGCAAATCGATATTCCTTGCAGTAAAAACACCTTGATCAATATAGTTATACAACGTTTTTCTGGAACAGGGAATTTCATGTCCGTGAAAGGCATAAATGTGTGCCAGCGACTGCCCCTGCAATAATAGCGGAGATATAAGATCATCAAGGAGTGCGATATCGACAGGAGCCTGATTAATTCCCTGTCTGCATGAAACAAGCAGATCCTGGGAGGATTTATCTGCATTCTGTGCAATGTAGAAAGCTTTGCTCTTATTACAGGTACGCTGTCTTGTACAATGATTGCAAACATAAGGGGCTTTGCAGATAGCTTCACATTGTGGTTCCAGATATTCCGGACAAAAGGCAGTGCATGCAGGAATACGTTCCTTATTGCTATAGCAGTATTTGCAGACTTTTACGCAATTCGGTTTGTCACAAAGAAAACGTAAGGAACAATCCTTAAATCTGCCACAGCGAAGAGGATGTCTTGGATCAACCTTTCGTTTTTGAAAGGTGCGGTATTTCTTCACTTCCTTGGCAATTGTACTTGGATGCTTATCAAGTTTTCTGGCAATGGCTGCAAATGAGAGCCCATCATTTAGCCCCTTTTCAATATGAATTCTTTGGCTTGTCGTAAGGTGCTTTTGGTCATATGTTTTTTTCTTATACATAAAAAATCCTCCTTTGATGGAGGAATCCACTTACCAGGAACATCATACCATGAAACGTGTAACACTAAAATCGTCAAGCACGAATTTAAATGGTGAATCACGAATTAACTATAACATTTTAGGAATTTTCTCAATTCAGGTATTGACCCTCACGGACCGGCAGGGATTAATGTGATTTTATCAAGAACAGGAGGTACCCAGATGAGAACAGTAAAGGATGTATCCAAACTGACCGGTATCAACGTACGCACGCTGCACTATTACGACGAAATCGGACTGCTGAAGCCCACGTCATGCAGTGCGGCGGGATACCGGCTTTATGACGCTAAAGCCCTGGAACGTTTGCAGCAGATACTGTTTTTCCGGGAATTTGATATGCCGCTTCTGGAAATCAAAGCGGTTATGGAAAATCCTGCCCTTGACAGAGACACGATCCTGAGAAGCCAGAAGAAAATGCTGCAGCTGAAAAAGGATCGGCTGAACCGGTTAATAAGCAGCATCGATGATATCCTGAAAGGAGAAAATGAGATGGATTTTGCAATGTTTGACAAAGCTGAAATAGAGGAAATGTGCCGTGCAATCGTAGAAAATTTAAAGGAAGAGGCGCTTGCGGGCATTACCGGCGAATATGGAAATCTGGAGAATTTTCAGAAGCATTTTGTGGAAAATGCATCCGACCCTTCGGTACAGGAGAATTTCAAAAAAGTAGTGGAATGGTATGGAAATAAGGATGCCGCGATGAATGCGGTAAAAAATCCAAACGGCGCCGAGGTGGTGCAGGCTTACCAGAACAGAATAGACGGCATTTACCATAAAATAGCTGATAAAAAAGGGACGGATACCGCATCCTTTGAAATAAAATCGCTGATTGGGGAACTGGATTTTGTCTCCAAACAGCTGTATCAGATGCCGGATGTAAAAAAACTGATGCTGGAAATGGCGGAGCTGTATCTTAACGACGAGTCCATGAAGAAGACAATGGACGCCCGGTATGGGGAAGGGGCGGCGGAGTATATCGGAGAGGCTGTGAAGGAATTCTATAAGTAAGACGGCGGATGGGATACGGCGGAATAGGAGATAAAGCAGGAAATACTGCACTGAAGAGAAATAATCGCGGCCTTATCCTTTCCTGAAAATCTCCTGTTCCGTAATTTCCCCCTGCTTCACATATCCGATTTTCCTGTAGACTGCATTGGACGGCGGATACCCGGCATCGGCATAAAGCATGGGAGTCAGGCCGTCCTGCAGCAGCTGCTGTGTCACTGAGGATACCAGCATTTCAGCATATCCCTGTTCCCGGTGCTCCCTTGCTGTAACAACGGCGTTGAGCCTGGCATACCGCTCCGTCCTATGAGTAATATCTGTCATGGAAACAATTTTCCCCTCTTCATTCTCCCATAAAAACAGACTGCCCGACACAGACTTTCCCTCCGCATACTGTCGGGCTTCCTCCCGATCAGGCTCCTGCAGATCCGCATCCCGCATCATAACAGTGATAAGCTGTGCGATTTCTTCCTGATAACAGGGCGCAGCCGGCAGCATTCTTCCGCGTTTTTGCACCGGATGGACGCTGGGACAGGCATAAACATTCAGCCGTTTGTTTATCCGGTATTCGGCGTGCTCGCTATTTGCAAAGCTTCGCAGCAGCGCTTCTGTATATGGCTCATACGCATTTACGGCAATCCGGCCGTAGGCGGAAAAACGTTCCCGGAGGATGGACGAAATTTCAACGCGGCTTTTTTCATCCGGTGAATTTTTCAGCCATATCCAGACCGGCGTATGGGGATTGCTCTGCGCAAGAATACAGGTACTTCCATCCGTGGCAATAAAGGCTCCGGCATCCTCTCGTATGCGGTAAAACAAATTAAAGCAGCACCGGTCCTTTTCCGTAAGCAAATTGTCCAGTAAAGGATTTGAACCATTTACACGATACATTTTTATACCCCCTATATCGCAGGCTTGCCTGCGGCACTGCATGAAGCATTGGTTTGGCGGAACTTCCCGGGCTCTTATTTTCCGTCTATGGTACCGGTCACGCCCCACATAGCCTTTCTTCAAGAAAGCGTCTTACTCTGCATGTTTCCCGCACATCATGGACAAAGCCAAAATGCTCCGCCACAAATCCTGCCAGTTCATCAAAATAATCATACATAAGAAAAAGGCGCCTGCTGATATCCTCATAATCCCCGCCGGGAAAAATGCCCTGGAACCGCACCATTTCTTCCTCTGACAGAAAACGCTTCAGATATTTGCAGGAGCTGCCGGTGCTGACCTGAAAATTATGGTCTATCCCCACCTTCCAGTTCAGCATCTTAAGAAACATGGGCATAGCCAGCACATCGTAGGCATGCTTGGAGTAGTACAGCTCCTTCCGGCACACTCCCTTGGCCACATACAGACACAGCCAGCGGAATTCGTTGCAGGTATTGTAAAACTCCATTTCTCCGGGCGGCTGAAAAAAAAAGGCTTCTTCCGACTCAATCGGCAGCAGGGAAGGAAAATTGTCCTTATTCAGCAGGACGATCCGCGGTTCCTTATTTTCAGCCTCCCCTGAAATCAGGTCCACATCCCGCAGGGTAAGGTCAATCCGGTTCCCGTCAGCAAACTGTATAAGAAAAGCGAAGGGATCGCGGCTGTTATAATCATAAGGGTGGGAATACCAGTCCGTGGGACACTGAACAATCAGAATATCACCCAGCCGGTGAATCCATCCCTTATCCCGGGTAAACTCCCGCACATCCGTAACAAAAAAGGTGATATCAAAGTCAGAATATTCATCATGGACAGCATTGGGATTTGCCCGGGAGCCTTCCATGGTTACAGCGCGGATCCGCGCATCTGCATCGGCAGTTTCAAGAATCATATCCAGCATTTCCTTTTCAGTGCGCATACAAAACCTCCTTATCCCATTTATCCGTGTCATTCGCCGGCAGCATTTTGGACATTAGAATCCATGACTGCGAGGATTGTAAATTCTCCCGGGTACCGCTTATCGGTCCAGGCCGGATGCTCGTCAAAACGCTTCAGTAGAAAGCCGCTTTCGATAACGGCATTTATGATTTCACTCATCGTATATTTCCTATATTCACACATCGGAAACTGCTTCCGGATTTCCTCAGGATAAAACCTGGCATGCGCCATTTCCCCGCGGATAATCTCTGTAGAAAAATAATCGGTCACCGGCTGCTCAAAGTCCATAATATCCATCACCTTCTGGAAAGGATGGAAATCGCTTGCAATCATGCGGCCGCCCGGACGGAGAAAGGAATGCATGACCTCCATGAATTTCCCGATGTCATGAAAATAATGAAGGATGCCGCCTTCCATGAACACCACATCAAAAAAGCCTCCGTATTTTTCCATATCGGCTTCCAGTACGTCACCCAGGACAAAATCGACGGAAACGCCGGCCGCCTCCGCCGTTTCCAGGGCATACCGCATGTTTCTCTCCGAGATGTCGAATATGGTCACCTCCGCGCCGAGAACCGCCAGCGGAATGGCCTTTTTACCGCAGGAGCCGCAGATATTGGCAACCCTGATTCCTTCATAGGTATCAAAATACGCCGCATATTTTTTCAGCATCCCCACAGGATCTTCCAGATCCCTTCGGGCGCGCTCCTCAGGAGTGCTGTCGTGCTCCACCCAGAATTCATAGGCGTTGAATTCCTAGGCCGATTTGTTCTGTCGGACGTAATCCTTCATGGTATTCCCTTCCTGCATATTAGATAAGAGACTATATTTGGCAAAATGATATCTTATAATCAATCATTGTACTGGATTATATGCAAAATATCCAGTAAAGGCCTGAAAGAATTTATAATAAATATATATTTATTGAAAAAGGGGAATCCAACTGTTACACTTTTGATAAGAATTTAATAAAAACCATATGAAGGGGACGAATATGTGGGGAGATAAGATTTCTTTTAAGAAAAAATTAGTTCTGTCATTTTTTTTATTTTACATGTTGCCTTTAATCCTGGTCGTATCAGTAGGATTTGGTTTTGCAACAGGAGTTCTTAAGGAACAGGGGGCAGAATATTACAGAAAAATATTCAGTACGACGGTAGATCGGTTAGACAGTATCTTTAGTTCAATGCAGGAGTTTAATATAACAATGCAAAAACGCTCCTGGGTGACATCAATGATTTATATGGAAAGCTTGGAAAAGTCACGCTTTGACAGAGTGGATTTTACAAATTTTGCAGAAGAATTAAGGGGCTTTTCCTGCCAGGATGCTGCAATTGATCATATTTTTTATTATTTCATGGTGAGTGATCAATTTATTTCAACAACGGACAGAGGAATTGTGGATTATCAATGGTTTACGGATATGTCTTTTAAAAATACTTTAATGCAGAATAATGATTACCGTAATACAGCCGGGGATTTGAAGAAGCCGGCTTATTTTTGCCTGACTGTTGATAATTATGGACGGGAAAGTGATGGTATTCTTTGCTGTTTTCCAGTAAAAGAAATGAGAGGAAAATCAATTTGCAATCTTTATTTTTTTATTCAGCTGAAGGAATTGGAGCGGGTATTGGATTTGGCTATGCCTGAGGAAAGTAACTGGTTTTATGTGGAATATGAAGGAGAGATACTTTTAAACAGAACTCCTTTTACAAAGGAAGAGCTGTTGAGCTCAGATGTGGGGAAACTGCAGAAGCAGAAAACAAAAATGACCAGTTTTATTCAGGAATCTGAGAAAACGGGATTTCATTACTATACTTTAATATCAGAAGACTCTGTTTATGCACGGGCCAAAAGTATGCAGGTGATATTACTGATATTAGCGGGAGGATTTGCATTGATAGGATTTTTCCTCTCTTATTATATGGCAATTCGGAACTACCGTCCGGTACAGAATCTAATGAAATTGATAGAGGATAAAGTCCCGTCCGAGGAAGCCAGCAAGAATGAGTTTTTTTGGTTGGAAAACGCGGTGGGAACAATATTGGACGGACGTAAAAATCTGGATATACAGATTGAAGAACAAAGGCCTATATTAAGAAGCGCCTTTTTATCGTGGCTTCTGAAGGAAAATTACAAGCCGGAAGAAGAACAGATTTTACATACGGCAGGAATGCTTGGAATTGAATTTGGCTTACCAATTTATAATTGTCTTTTATGCAGTCTGAAGGCAGGAAACCGGTTAAATAAAGAGATTCTGGAAGAACTGGAGCAATTCGATATCCGATATGGAGCGTTAGTCTATCAAAATGATTATGTTGTTATATTAAATTATGAGAAAGAAGAGGAGGCAGAAAGATTTTATAAGAACCTGAATAATATGTTATATCATAAAGAGGATAAATATTTCTTTGGTGTGGGGGAGCGCTGTGGGAGCATTGTACAGCTGCCCGCTGTTTATATACAGGCTAAACAGGCCAGAAATTTTAGAATGGTAAACAGAGAATGCGGCATCACATTTTATAATGAAGTAAAAAAAGAGAATTTTTATTTTTATCCCATTGAAAATGAATATGAGCTTCGCAATTGCCTTTTAGCAGGGGAATATGAGAAAAGTGTTCTTATTTTCAATGAATTACTGCAGCAGAATCTGAAGGATGAACAGGTATCTTATTATCAGATGCGAAATTTTTTTCATAATGTGGAGCTAACCTGTTTGAAGTGTGCAGTAAGGCTTGATATGAGTGGTTTGATTGATACGGAGGTGGAAAGTCTGGAGCAATGTAATGCCCTGGAAGATTATCTGAGTGTTTTTTATAATATTTTTCGGAAACTTTGTGATTATGTGAATGCGCATAGAGAGAGTAGCAGTGAGGTAATGAAGGAGACTCTTTATCGGTTTGTGGATGAGAACCTGTGTAACAGAGATTTGTCTTTAAATTTTGTCGCAAATGCCTTTTCACTTTCGGATTCTTATGTGAGCAGATTGTTCAAGGAAAAAACCGGATCGAATTTTTTGGATTATATGAACCGGGCCAGAATAGAAAAGGCTAAAATGATTCTTTTATCGGAAAGTCAAATCAGTATTCAGGAAGCAGGGATTCTTGTAGGTTATGATAGCGATACTACCTTTCGACGGATATTTAAAAAGTATGAAGGAATAACTCCATCTCAGTTCAGAAAAATATAGTCAATACGGATATAAAAATCAGCCATGAAACGTGTGTGCCCAATATTATGATAGGACACACGTTTCATGGCGTTTTGTTTAAAAAAAGCAATATTTTCCATGAAAATATATAAATATATATAAAATTATATGTTGTGGAAAGAATTGAATGGTCAATATGTGTGGTTTTGAATGCTGAAGAAAGAATTAAATGTTGCAAAGTGCCATATACAAATATAAAGTTTACTTGTAATTACACAAAACGGATATATCAAAAACATTTTGGCATATCGTACACGCATTACCCGGGATGCGGTCAGTGATCAGAAACAATAATTGTAACTGCGAAGGTTACTGAACAGTTAACAATAATCTAAAATGTAAAAAGGAGAGGGTTTATATGAAAAGAAATAAAATTGCTGCCTTTACGGCAGTTGTACTTGCAATATCTTTGTTTGCAGGATGCGGAAAGGATACGGCGGTAGATACAAACACGGAGGAAGGAAATGCAGGGGCAGAATCGGTAGCAACCGAAGGAAGTAATGGGGAAGGCGGTATGGTGTCGGGAGAAAATACACTTCCCATTGTAGAACCCGGCACACTGGAGCTTACTTATGCCGGCGCTGATAATTGGTATACGCCGGCCAGCTATTCACAGAATCTTGAAGTATGGCAGGAGGTTGAAAAACGTACAGGGATTAAAATCAATTGGGAAGTAATGCCGTCGGATCAATATAATGCTGCAATGCAGACAAGGATTGCAGCAGGAAGTAATTTACCGGATATTTTAGCGGTTCCTCCTCTATGGAATGGAGATGTGGTTAAGTATGCGGAGGATGGAGTGATTCTTCCGTTGAAGGATTTAATAGAACAGAATGCACCTAATATTATGAAAATGTTTGAAGAATATCCTATTGTCAGAAAAGTTCTTACGGCACCCGACGGAGAAATCTATAACCTGGCAGAAGTTTTTGTGGAAGGGAATGAGGTAGCGCCAAAGTCCCTTATTATTCGTAAGGACTGGCTGGATAAGCTGGGCCTGGACATTCCGGAAACCTTAGACGATTGGTATTCGGTAATGAAAGCTTTCAAAGAGCAGGATCCTAATGGAAATGGTATTGCAGATGAAATTCCTTTTACATTAAATGATGGTTCGGCATACAATTATCTGGCATCAGCTTTTGGGTTGACGGCAGGCACCGGAGAATTTTATGCAGATGAGCAGGGCAATGTTCAGTATCTTTATTCGTCACCGGAATATAAAGAACTGATTACGTTTTTACATAAACTTTACAGCGAGGGACTGATTGACCCACAATATTCCACCAATGGGGATGAAGCAAAAGTAGATGCTATGGTGAGCAAGGATCTTGTCGGAATCAGTGTACATTTTGCCGGAGTGGATGAAAGATGGAACAAGCTTGTACCAGGTGCGGAGTATGTATTAGTAAAACCTCCGGTAGGACCGGATGGTGAACAGCCTAAGTTAGTAAAAAGAGCACCTACAGGAATGCAGTTTGCATTATCCAAGGATTGTAAGGATCCAGTTGCTGCTATCCGTTGGATCGACTATATATGGGCAAGTGATGAAGGCGTTATTCTGACTCACTTTGGTATTGAAGGTAAAACATTTGAATACGACGAAAATGGCAGACCTAAATTTACAGAGTGGGTTACTGATAATCCGGATGGCTTAGACGCGTTTTCTGCGCTGAGAAGTCTGGGCGCATTCCCCAGTCTTTTTGATAATCAGACCAAGGAGTTTATGTCCCAGAGCGTGACACAGAAAACTCTTGATGCCTGTGAAGCGCTTATGCCCTGTATTGTAGAGGATTTTCCCAGTGTGATTGCAACCGCTGATGAGGCAGATCGTTTACTCTTTCTACAGGCAGATATGGCAACCTATACAAAAGAAATGATTCAAAAGTTTATCATGGGAACAGAATCATTGGACAATTATGATTCTTTCCTGAAGCAGCTGGAGACTATGGGACTTAGTGAGGTACTGGAAATCAAACAGACTCAGTACGACAGATATAAACAATCATAACTAAAAAAGGGGCCTGCTTTTACAGGGGCCCTTCTATTATAAGGGGTAGTATATGAAGAAAAAAATGAAGTCTGATACCGGTTCCCCGGTTATTAAGCAGATAAAAAAGAACCGTTATCTTCTGCTGATGCTGTTTCCCGTAGTCCTCTATTTTGTTGTATTCTGTTATATCCCCATGTTCGGAAATATTATGGCGTTTGAAGATTATTCGGTAGGAAAAGGATTCTTTCACAGCGAATGGGTAGGTTTCAGATGGTTCAGAGAATTTTTCAGTTCAGTTTATTTCGGAAGGTTAATGAAAAATACATTATTGATAAGTATATACAGCCTGATAATTGGCTTTCCCATTCCTGTTATTTTTGCTCTTCTTTTAAATGAGATAAAGGACGGACCTTTTAAGAGGATAACACAGACAATCAGTTATTTGCCGCACTTTATTTCCGTAGTTGTGGTAGTAGGCCTTTTATTTAATTTTCTTTCTCCTATTGACGGTGTGGTAAACGTTTTTCTGAAAAGCATGGGAAAAGACGCAGTTAATTTTATGTCAGAACCCGGATGGTTTCGTACACTATATATCGGGTCTAATATATGGCAGAATTTTGGCTGGGATTCCATAATATATCTGGCGGCGCTGTCTTCAGTGGATCCACAGCTGTATGAGGCGGCACAGATTGATGGGGCTGGAAAGTTTAAACAGATGCTGCACGTCACTTTACCGGCGATTATGCCGACAATCATTATTCTGCTGATAATGAATGTGGGGAATATTATGAATGTCGGGTTTGAAAAAATTATTCTAATGTATTCTCCGGCGACCTATGAAACTGCGGATGTGATTTCAACGTATGTATATAGAAGAGGTATTTTAGGAAGCCAGTTCAGCTTCAGCGCATCTGTAGGGCTGTTTAATTCGGTGATAAATTTTGCATTATTGTTTACTGTCAATAAAATAAGCAATCGTGTCAGTGAAATCAGCTTATGGTAAGGGGGTAGGAAAATGGCGGGAAAAAGAAAGATATCAAAAGGGGCATATGCAGGATTGATTTTAATTTACATATGCATGCTCATAGTCATTTTAATTACCTTATATCCGTTTATCTATGTATTCAGTATGTCGGTCAGTGATCCTATGAGTGTGTTGAAGCAGGAGGTATGGTTTTTGCCAAAGGGATTCAATCTGGATTCCTATAAAATGGTATTTGAAAACGAAGAGCTTTGGATGCATTATGGAAATACCATATGGTATACGGTAACAGGTACTCTTGTAAATATGATACTGACCATATTAGGCGCCTATCCGCTTTCCAGGAAATCTTTGATTATGCGGAAGCAAATCATGTTTTTTATAAGTTTTACCATGTTTTTCAGCGGTGGTATGATACCATTATTCATTGTGGTCAATAAGCTTGGCCTTTATGATTCCAGATGGTCTATGATTCTGCCCGTTGCTGTTAATGCATGGAACTTGATTATTGCAAGGACTTATTTCCAGGGATTGCCGGAGGGGCTGATTGAATCTGCAAAGCTGGATGGGGCAAATGATTTTCAGGTATTATGGAAGATAATTATTCCGCTGTCAAAACCTATTCTTGCAGTGTTGGCTTTATTTTCGGCGGTAGGGCATTGGAACGCATACTTTAATGCGGTATTGTTCCTGCCTTCACCGCAGAAACAGCCGCTTCAGATATATCTTCAGAAGCTGCTGATAAATATGTCTGATGCAGCTGCCGGAAATACACAGTTTGGACTGAACCGGAGTATGCAGGTGATTCAGCTGCGATACTCAACTATTATTGTAGTAATACTTCCTATTATATGTGTATATCCGTTTTTGCAGAAATATTTTGTACAGGGAGTAATGGTTGGGGCAATAAAAGAATAGCTTTGGATGGAAAGAAAACAGTAAAATTATAGTATGCAATAGCAGCGATTTGGCTGCAGGCATACAGGCGGGGGTAAGAATGAAGGAAGAAAATATAAAAATACATAAAAAATATTATAGTGTTACATATGACGAAAGTACGGGGGAAATAACAGGATTATATGATATGCTGAATCCGGAAGCCAATTGGAAGGCAGAGGCTTCTGATAAAAAAATGGGAACTATTTTTTTGCATGGCACTCAGGATTGTGAAGATGAAATCCCTTTCAGCAAGGTTGAAAGGACCGATAACGGCTTTACCGGCACTTCAGCAACCGGTGTCAGCAGTGTAGCTTACGCATTTGAAGAGGACAGAATACAAATAAAAGTAAAAACGGATAAGGACTGCGGTCCGAGAGTTGGTGTCCAGATGAATCTGAATCTGCTGGATATGCCGACCAGGTTAAACTGGGTAAACCAATGTATGCCCAAAGTAATTTATACGGATGATGAATTCGGCTATGCATATTTTATTTTTGCCACGGCAGACGGACGTTTTCTTGGTTTGACTGTCAATGGGGAATTTGCAGCATGGCGTATCCAGTATAGCTACGATGGACATAAAATGACGGGATTTCAGATTCTGATGCAGGCAGATGATGTAATATGCGAAGAAGGAAGAAGGCTTCCTTCTGTGGACAGTCTATCGCTGACGCTAATATTTTCAGAAGTACTGTCGGAATGTATGGAAAAGGTAGCGGACCAGCTGGGAGTAGAAATCGCAATGCCCGAAATATCGGGAGGCCTTCCGGGAAGTAATGTTCCCATAAATATGCTTAACTCAGAATGCAGATCTGCAGAGCCCATAGTAATTACTCCCGAAGGAGATGCTGTCCCGTTGGAGGTGCGGGAAATACTCCCGCTCACACAAAACGGAATTTATACCATAAAAACAACAGGCCGGGAGGGAAAAGTACATCGCAGCAGAATACTTTGTCATGAAGGCTGGAAGGAATTATACCATAAGATAAATTACTTTTACAGGGATTATTTCCAGGATGAATGTGGTGCTTTTTATCGCGTGATAAAAAAAAAGCCTGCAGCCTGACGGGACTACCTTTGAAGGTGTCAGTTTTGGGGATCCAACTTCCCATTTTTCCTGCAGAACGGGAGAATTTGGGGGCTTTGCCGCATGGGCCATGATGAAAAACTGCCTCCTTTTTGGGAAAGACAGTGGCCTGATGGAAAGCGTAAACCGTTATGTGCTGAATTGGGCGTTAAACAGGTTTCATGAGGACAGACCGTATTACGGGACTGTGTGCAAAAGAGAGTCAGAATATATGGGAAGGCATTTTAGCCCTTATCATTTATTTGAGGAAATGAATTATATGCAGCATGAAATCTTTCTTTTGGAGGAACTGACAGATTATGTAAGATTGACGGATGACAGGGAAGTACTTGAGGATGCGGTATTGCTGGCCAAACATATACTGCAGGATCATTTTGAAGAGGGAATGATAGTTAATGAAAATACGCCGGGCCATAAGGTAGATTATTCGACGGTACATCCTGCTGTGTGTGGTTTCCTTGCATTAGGACAGCTGCTGCGGGAAAGAGGAGATGAAAATGCGGAGCAAATGTTTAAGGCTGCGGAACAGATTGCGGATCATGTGTGCAGACGTGCATTTCATTTCCCGACAGAAGGTGAACCTTGTACGGAAGACGGCTCCATGAGCTGTTCGGCTATTACACTATTATTGGCATATTTGGAAATTGCGCCTAAAAAGGAATATCTGGAGACGGGGACGATGATTCTTAAGGCACATAGGGTACTGGAAATGGACGGCGCGGACTGCAGGATGAAAAATTCCAGCCTTCGTTTTTGGGAAACGCAGTATGAGTCAAGAGACTGGGGACCATCTATAAATGCAGGACACGGCTGGAGTATTTGGTGTGCGCAGGCAAAAGCCTTATATGCACGTATTTCCTGTAACTTCAATATGCTCAAGGATTCTTATGAAGGATTCATTACAAATATATGTAAGGTGGAACCTTCCGGAGGAATGAGCTGCTGTTATACACCTGATATGCTTCCGGGGACTCCGCATGCATATTATGTAAATGGAGTAAAAGTGCCGGATTCAGTTAACGAGATGCGTCCTACATCTGTATATCTGGCGAATAAATATGTGGAAAAAACTTATTCTGTAAGCGGGAATTTCTTTTTAATCAGGGCAGCAGATACCTTTTTCCGTATGAGCGGATTCGACTGTGAAACGGAAACAGCAGTTAATGGGATCTATCAAGACGGTGTATTTGAAAGTGCTGCTCCGGGGTTTGATTACTTGCTTATAAAAGGAAAACCAAAGAATTTTGTTGTAAAAACGACGGTGGGACAGATTCTTACCATTGCATTTGATGGTGAAAGAGAAGAAACAGTTTTTGAACACGCAGAAATTAAAAAGATGAAAGAAAAAGAGGTTCTTCTTGTAGCTGTTGGGGATAAAATTGGTATAAGAAAAAATCCTGTCATATAGTAATTATATCCGGGGAATGAATTTTTGTAATAGTTATGATAACTGCTCAGTTACGGCATCCGGCCATCTGAAATCGCTGTGCGATGGCCGGATGCTTGCTGTCACTACGTATTCCTACGGTCAGCGCAGTAAACAGGCCTGTCGGAACAAATATATTTTTTCAGAACCTGAGTAGATTTTAAAATCTAATCTTGACAAAATTACTCCACTTTACTATAGTTAAACTATAGAAGAAAAGGAGGCCGACTGCTTGTTAATCACACGGGAAACGGACTACGCGCTCCGCATCCTCCGTTCACTTGCCCAGGGCTCCTGCCTGACAGTAGGGGAGCTGGCGGAAAAGGAGACGCTGCCGCTGAAATTTACCTACAAAATCATAAAAAAGCTGGAAAAAGCGGGAATCATCCGGATTATCCGGGGCGTAAACGGCGGCTGCCAGCTGGAAGCGGACCTGCATGAGGTCAGCCTGTACGATCTGGTCGGCGCAGTGGAGACGAATGCCCGCCTTGCGGCCTGCATGAATGCGGATTACCAGTGCGAATGGCGTGACAAAAGCGGGACGCCCTGCAACGTCCACGCACAGCTTGCCAGGGTACAGCAGGCAATTGACCGGGAATTCCGCTCCCGGAGTCTTTACTGGATATTATTTGGGGAAAAGGAATAATTTTTTTTGGATATAAAAGTGGATAAAAAAAGTCAAGTATTGCTGCTGTAAAAATGGGGAAAAGCACGGCAATCGGAACATATCTGCCGTACCTTTGGCAGTAAATATATAAAGACACTGTGACCTGACAGTCACGAATCACTTGGGAACTGTACAGAATTACATTTATACAGACAGTTCCTTGCCATCCAAACACATAAAGGGGGAACTAAGTATGCTTTATCAAACAACACAGGAGCATGAAGCGTTCAGACAAAAAATGAGGGAGTTCGCGGAAAGCGAAGTAAAACCAATAGCGTTTCTGATGGATCAGAATAATGAATTTCCAACGGAAGCGGTAAAGAAGCTGGGGGAAATGGGACTGATGGGGATTCCATATCCCAAGGAATACGGCGGCGCCGGGCTGGATGTGCTCAGCTATGCAATCGCGGTGGAGGAGCTGTCCAGAGTGGACGGCGGGACAGGAGTCATTCTTTCCGCACATGTATCCCTTGGTTCCTGGCCGATTTTTGCCTTCGGCACGGAGGAACAGAAGCGGAAGTATCTGACGCCTCTGGCAAAGGGGGAAAAAATAGGCGCATTCGGCCTCACCGAACCCAACGCAGGCTCTGATGCGGGCGGAACCGAGACAACTGCCATACTGAAGGGTGATTATTACCTGCTGAATGGTGGAAAGATATTCATAACAAATGCGCCGAAGGCAGACACGTACGTAGTATTCGCCGTGACCACCCCGGATATCGGAACCAGAGGAATTTCTGCATTTATCGTAGAAAAAGGCTGGGAAGGCTTTGAATTCGGAGATCATTATGATAAAATGGGTATTCGGTCCTCATCCACTGCAGAATTGATATTCAACGATGTAAAGGTTCCCAGGGAAAACCTTCTTGGAAAGGAAGGACAGGGCTTCAAAATCGCCATGGCAACGCTGGACGGCGGACGCATCGGAATCGCCTCCCAGGCGCTGGGGATTGCACAGGGTGCATTTGAACATGCGCTGGAATATTCCAAAGAACGCGTACAGTTCGGAAAGCCCATCTGCCAGCAGCAGATCGTATCCTTTAAGCTGGCGGATATGGCAACCAAGCTGCGCTGCGCCCGTTTCCTTATCTACAGCGCGGCGGAACTGAAGGAACACCATGAACCCTATGGCATGGAAGCGGCAATGGCGAAGCAGTATGCTTCCGATATATCCCTGGAGGTAACCAATGATGCCCTGCAGATATTCGGAGGAAGCGGCTATCTGAAGGGAATGGAAGTGGAGCGCGCCTACAGGGATGCGAAAATCACTACCATATATGAAGGAACCAATGAAATCCAGCGCGTTGTCATCGCCTCCCATCTGATAGGAAAGATGCCCCGGGAAGCGGGCGGCCCTGCGAAAATCATGAAGAAACCGGCCCCGGTTACCGGTTACCGCAAAAAAATGATTTTAAAGGAAGGCAGCGCCCAGGAAAGAGTTGCAGCCCTTGTTGCGGCCCTTGTAAAAGACGGTTATGATTTCAGCGTGGGAATTCCCGCGGACACCCCGATACCGCTGGCAGAAAGAGTGGTTTCCGCCGGAAAAGGCATCGGCTCCAGGGAAAATATGAAGCTTATCGAAGAACTGGCAAAACAGGCAGGCGCGGCCATCGGCTCCTCCAGGCCGGTAGCCGAAACCCTGAAATACGTGCCCCTGAACCGCTATGTGGGCATGTCCGGCCAGAAATTCACAGGCAACCTCTATATTGCCTGCGGCATTTCGGGAGCCGTACAGCACCTGAAGGGCATCCGGGACGCCTCCACCATTGTGGCGATTAACAAGAATGCCAACGCGCCCATTTTCAAGAACTGCGATTACGGAATCATCGGGGATGTCAATGAGATTTTGCCGCTTCTTTCGGAAGCGCTTAATAATGGAGAAGCCAAGAAGCCGGCACCGCCCATGGTTAAAATGAAACGGCCGCTGCCTCCCAAACCGGCGGCAATCGGAAAAACCTATGTGTGCGGCGGCTGCGGCTATGAATACGATCCTGCGGCAGGAGATCCGGACTCGGACATCGCTCCGGGTACACTATTTGAAAAACTGCCCGCTGACTGGGTTTGTCCGGAATGTGCGGAAAGTAAGGATATGTTTATGTAGGCTACGGCCAGAAGGAGGAAATAGAAAATGTATTGTGTCAGAAATGTAACGGAAGATCTATACTGGGTGGGCGCCAATGACCACAGACTTACCCTTTTTGAAAATATTCATCCCATTCCCAGAGGCGTTTCCTATAATGCTTATCTGCTTTTGGATGAAAAAACGGTGCTGTTCGATACCGTAGACTGGTCCGCCTGCAGACAGCTGCTGGAAAACATGGACTATCTGCTTCAGGGAAAAGAGCTGGATTACCTGGTAATCAACCATATGGAACCGGATCACGGCGCATCCATCGAAGAAATCCTGCTCCGCTACCCCAAAGTAAAAATTATCAGCACCCCCAAGGCCTTCATGCTGATGCGTCAGTTCGGCTTTGACATTGATAATTATGAACAGATTGAAGTAAACGAGGGCGATACCCAGAGCTTTGGCAGACATACGGTAACCTTTGTCAATGCCCCCATGGTGCATTGGCCCGAAGCCATGGTCACCTTCGATGTGACAACCGGCGTCCTCTTCTCCGCAGATGCTTTCGGCTCCTTCGGTGCCCTGGACGGCAAGCTGTTCAATGATGAAGTGGACTTTGAAAGAGACTGGATCGACGACGCAAGACGCTACTATACCAATATTGTAGGCAAATATGGCGCTCCCGTCCAGGCCCTCCTCAAGAAGGCCTCCGGCCTGGATATCAAAATGATCTGCCCCCTTCACGGTCCCGTATGGCGTTCCAATGTATCATATTTTATCGAAAAATATGACCGCTGGAGCCGCTACGAGCCGGAAGAAAAAGGCGTAATGATCGCCTACGCTTCCATGTACGGCAATACAGAAGCCGCCGCACAGGCGCTGGCAGCGAAACTCTGTGAGAAAGGCATGACAAATGTAGTTGTTTACGATGTTTCCAACACCCACGTATCCCAGCTCATTTCCGAGGCCTTCCGCTTAAGCCACATCGTGCTGGCCAGCGTAACCTACAACCTGGGAATTTATCCTGTAATGCATAATTTCCTTTCCGATATGAAAGCCCTCAACCTCCAGAAACGTACCTTCGCCCTCATCGAAAACGGATCCTGGGCCTGCAAATCCGGAGACCTGATGCAGAAATTCATCGAAGAGGAAATGAAAAATATGACAGTCATCAACGAAAGACTGTCCCTTGCTTCCACCCTCCACCCTGATAAAGCTGTAGAACTCGATACCCTCGCAGACGGAATCATCGAATCCATGCAGCCCGAGGCATAACCAAACAAAACAGTATAATGTAAATCCCCAATCCCCCGCGTCAATCCCCCGACACTATGCCGGTATGCCGCGGGGGATTTGACATACCTGTCGGCCCTTCCTTTACGCAGCAATAAAGCCAGGCCCCGCTGCAGAAAAAAGAAGCTGTACCGGATTTATCCCTCCCCTCCCCATGTCAAAAAGATACACATAACACGTAAAGATTTTAAGGTATTCAATCGAAAGCAGGATATGATATACTAAAAGCACCAACGACAAAAGAAAGTAGGTAGAAACTTCATGAGTAAGAAATTAATTGGCGTTCCCCTTGAGGGATTTGCACAGCTTTGCCGCGAGGCGGCGGCCCAGGGAGCGGTCCTGCTGAAAAATGAGGACCATACACTGCCGGTTACCGATGGAGAATGCGTATCCGTTTTCGGCAGAATCCAGAAGGACTATTACCGGAGTGGCACAGGATCAGGAGGTGCGGTAAACGTACCCTATGCCACGAACCTGCTGGACAGCCTGCGCCAGTGTGACAATTTGAAGATAAATGAGGAACTGGCGGGCATTTATGAACAATGGATCCAGGAAAATCCTTTTGATGACGGAGGCGGAGGCTGGACAGCGGAGCCCTGGAGCCAGAAGGAAATGCCGGTAACAGAGGAGCTTGTAAAAAAAGCTGCACAGAAATCCGACAAAGCGCTAGTAGTCCTGGGCAGGACAGCTGGCGAAGGCAAGGACTATGAGGATACGGAAGGCGGCTACCGCCTGGACGCCGCGGAAAAAGAACTGCTCGCCATGGTGACCAGACATTTTAAAAAGACCGCCGTCATTCTAAACGTAACCTGTGTCATTGACATGAGTTTTCTGGAGGAAGCCTGTGAAAATCCGGTCACAGCCATTCTTTATGTATGGCACGGCGGACAGGAGGGCGGGAATGCAGCAGCCGATGTGATTTCTGGCAGAGTTACCCCCAGCGGAAAGCTGGCGGATACCATTTGTTACAGCCTGGCGGATTACCCTTCCACAGCCAATCACGGCGGAGAGCTTGAAAACATTTACCAGGAAGATATTTACGTAGGCTACCGCTATTTTGAAACCTTCGCGCCGGACCGTGTCCGCTATCCTTTCGGCTTCGGGCTTTCTTATACCGATTTTTCCGTGATGCTGCAGGAAGCGCATGTGAAAAACGGAAATATTACCGTGAAAGCCAATGTAAAAAATACGGGCAGCCGTTATTCCGGCCGGGAAGTGGTACAGGTTTACTACAGCGCTCCCCAGGGAAAGCTGGGACGTCCCGCCAGGGAACTGGCGGCATTTGCCAAGACGGGACTGCTGGCTCCGGGAGAAGAGGAGGAGCTGCTTCTTACATTCCCCATCGCGTCCATGGCGGCCTATGATGACGGCGGTTATACCGGAAACAAAGCCTGCTATGTGCTGGAAGAAGGCTGCTACCGGATTTATGTCGGCACCAGCGTCCGCGACGTGGCGCCGGTTATGGTAGACGGCGCGGAAGGCTATGAGGTTGCCGGACTTACGGTAACACAACGCCTGGAAGAGGCCTGCGCCCCTGAAAAAGAATTTATCCGCCTGAAACCGGGAGCATGTCAGGGCGGCATCTATGAAAAAACAGGACAAAAAGTACCTACGGTAACCGTTTCCCTGGCAGAACGCATCCGTGCCAATATGCCTCCCACGCTTACCAGGACCGGCAGCCGGGGAATTCAGCTTAAAGACGTACTGGATAAAGCGGAGTCCATGGAAGCCTTCATTGCCCAGCTGACACCCGAGGAGCTGGCAACACTGGTACGCGGGGAAGGAATGTGCAGCCCCAGGGTAACGCCCGGCGTGGCCTCCTGCTTCGGCGGCCTGAGCAATTCTCTGCGTGAAACCTATGGAATCCCGATTGCAGCCGCTGCGGACGGCCCCTCCGGTATCCGTATGGATGTGGGCGCACAGGCAACTCAGGTGCCTATCGGAACACTGCTTGCCTGTACCTTTGACACAAAGCTGGTGGAAGAACTCTATGTAATGGAAGGGAAAGAGCTTCTGCGCAACGAGATCGACACCCTCCTGGGGCCTGGCATCAATATTCACCGCAATCCGCTCAACGGCCGGAACTTTGAGTATTTTTCAGAGGATCCCCTTCTTACGGGAAAAATGGCGGCAGCCAATATCCGTGGCATTATGCGCGGCGGTTCCAACGCCACCATGAAGCACTACGCCTGCAACAGCCAGGAAAAGGAACGGAGCAAGGTAAATGCCGTGGTTTCAGAAAGAGCGCTGCGTGAAATTTATCTGAAGGCCTTTGAAATTGCTGTCAGGGAAGGCGGAGCCAATTCCGTGATGACCTCATACAATCCGGTTAACGGTCACTGGAGCGCCTCCAATTATGATCTGAACACCACAATCCTCCGTAAAGAATGGGGCTTTGAGGGGATTGTAATGACCGACTGGTGGTCAACGATGAACGACTGCATCCTCGGAGGAGCGGAAAGCAGGGAAAATACGGCGGCCATGGTGCGTTCTCAGAACGATCTGTACATGGTTGTGGACAATCTGGCTGCGGAAAATAATCCCATGGGTGACAATACCCTGAAAGCCCTGGGAAAAGGCGAATTGACGCTGGGTGAGCTTCAGCGCTGTGCGGCAAATATCTGCCGCTTCCTGATGAAGGCTCCCGTCATGGAAAGAGCCCTGCTTCCTGAGGAAGAACCCGAACTGATTCCGGCATGTACAGAAAATGGCGAAGCTTCCGGAAAAGCCGCGCTTCTGAAGGATTCCTGCAGGCTTGCCACCCCCATGAACGAGCATGTCCTGTTTGCCGTGGAAGAAGCCGGCGTATATCACGTACGGATACAGATGAAGACGGATAATCCGGATTTCCGCGCACAGTCTGCCTGCAATGCCAGCCTGAACGGCGTCCGTTTCATGACGCCTCAGCTCAACGGCACGAACGGTGTTTCTATTGTCCGGGAAATGGGCGACGTAAGCCTGGAAAAAGGATATTATGATCTGTGCCTGACACCTACCAAGATGCCGGGAATTACTGTAGAGTGGTTTGAGTTCTACAAATAAAATAAGAACCTGCGGCGTGGCCGCAGGTTCTTATTTTATACAATATGCAGTTCAATGCCGGCATCTTCGATTAAATGAATCCATTCTTCGGAGATTCCTGAATCTGTGATGATAATATCTATTTCGGACATTGAGGCGAAGAAGGCCGTACGTATCAGTCCCAGTTTGCTGGAATCTACCAGCAGGATTTTTGTAAGGGAAGAACTGATGACAGCTCTTTTTGTTAAAACCTCATAATTATGAGCACAGGTGATTCCAAGCTTTTCATGAACGCCGGAAGCGGAAAGGAACAGCTTTGTAGCCCTGTGGCTTTTAATTAAATTATTGGCCTCAGGGGATTCAAACATCTGATCCTTCGGATGATAATATCCGCCCGGGAATATAATGGATACATCATTTTTCTGGACCAGCTGGGATAAAATATAGTAATTATAGCAGAGTATAGTCAGTCCCATGTTTTCCGGGATATATTTGGACATCTCACCGGTAGTGGTACCATTGTCAATAATAAGAATATCACCTGGGGAGATGAGGGAAACTGCGAACTTGCCAATCCGGTTTTTTTCTGCGGAATATTTGGCGCGTTCCTCAGAAAGCTTATATTCATGCTCAATATTATTGATGTTGTCCAAACGGTTATTGCTTTTGATACAACTCAAATCCCTGCGGATTGTCATTTCGGATACATTCAGAATGCTTGCCAGGTTTTTGACGGAAAGGTTTGGCTGTTCATTCAGCAATCCGAGCAGTTCGTTCAGACGACGCTCTTTTTTATTCATGCTGTTTTTTTCCTTTGTTTAACTTGATTTTCCTCATTATACCAAATACGGAAAATTGTGTAAAGTTATGATAATTATTCAACGAAGTAACAGGACCTTATCTATTGCGCTTCTGATAAGAGAGTTAAAATCAGCTGCATTCCAGGCGCTTCTTCCTACAAACAGTCCGTCTATATCGGGTTGCAGTATTAAGTTGTCCGCATTGGATGGGTTTACACTTCCTCCATAAAGAAGAGGGATTGCATATCCGTTATCTCCAAAAATTTCACAAAGAGTTTTTCGGATTACGGCATGTTTCTCTTTGGCATATTCGGCAGAAGCAGGCTTGCCGTCTGCACCAATAGCCCAGACAGGTTCATAAGCAACCATAATTTGTCCGCACATTTTATCAGAAACCCCATAAAAACCGGTTTTGAGTTGTATTCTTAATACTTCATCACTAATGCCATATTGCTTATCTTCGCCGGTTTCTCCTATACACAGGAGTGTTTTAAAACCGTTTTTTAAAGCGGTACAGACTTTGCGGTTAATCATTTCATTGCTTTCGCCAAATATATGGCGACGTTCCGAGTGTCCTAATTCAACGATACTCAGTCCCAGCTCACGGAGCATTAACGGGGAAATTTCCCCTGTGAACTGCCCCTGCTCTTCCCAGCACATATTCTGGGCACCTAGAAGGATTTGCGCCTGGCTGACGGAACATACCGCTTCAGAAAGTGCAGTGTAAGAAGGAATGACAAACAGTTCTGCACAATTTCGATCGATGTCAGATGTCAGCTGTTCGAGTTCCTTCAGGTAGGAAACAGTATCTGCGACTCCCTTGTACATTTTTAAATTTGTCCCGAAATATACTTTTTTAAATGACATATCCGGTCCCTTCTACAGCGTCAGCAGATAGTCATGCATAGCTGTGAAAATAATTGAAACAGAAGTAGCGCCGGCATCCTGGTAGCCAATGGCCCTCTCCATAAGAGACTTGGCGCGTCCGAATTTAGCCATATACTTTTTGGTGTTTTCTACCCCTTCGGCGGCAGCATTTGCAGCAATATTAAGCAGGGAGCTCAAATCCTCCTGCTGTGCGTTTTCCATGGCTATTACGGCAGGCTCCAGGGCATCTACCATGGTCTTATCACCTACGGCGGCCTTCCCTCGAGTCTTAATTGCTTCAAGCGACCCGCGGAAGATTCTGGTAAAGTTGCTGCAGTCCAGTGTATATATGGGAGAAAGCCCTTTTACTCCGCCAAGAAACATGGAACCAAAAATCACGCCGGAGGCCCCGCCCATGGAATTGAGCATTGACATTCCTGTAGTTTTGAAAACCGTGTTAACATCCGGGAAGGGGCGTTTTTCGCGCAGTGCGGCGGCCGCTTTTTCCATGCCTCCGGCCATACCGATACCATGATCGCCGTCACCAATTTTACTGTCTACTTCCGTGAGATATGGCTTGCTTTCTATAATTGCCCGGCAGGCTGCAAGAATCATATCTGTTGTCTGCTCTGTTGTGATTTCCTTCATTTATTTAATTTCTCCTCTCGCATAATAAGGTGAAAAACAAGGTGCGCTGTAATATTTTTTCAGCTCATCATCCAGACGAAGCAAAGTAATGGAAAAGCCACCCATTTCCTGGCAGGTGCACCATGACTTTATCTCTGAATCATAAACCTGTAGGCCATCCTTTGCCATCAACTGTGCCAATTCGTAATAGGCAATGTTCAATTCCAGCAGTGTAGTGGAGCCAAGGCCATTTACAAGCACAGCCACTTCATCGCCGCTTTGAAGAGCCATTTCAGCTTTGATTTCAGAATATAATCTTTGGACAAGCTGGCTTGCGGTCTGCATTTGTGTCCGTTCAATCCCCGGTTCACCATGGAGGCCCATGCCAAATTCAATTTCTGTTTCCCCCAATTCAAAGGTAGGTTTGTCAAGGCCTGGAATGGAACCTGGCGAGAGCGCAAGCCCTATTGTGTTAATATTATCTCTTGCCTTTTCGGTGATCCGTGTTACTTCCTCTAATGAAAGCCCTGCGTCACAGGCGGCACCGGCTATTTTTATGACATAGACGTCACCGGCAATGCCACGGCGATCTTCAATTCTTTCTTTAGGCGCAGAAGCACAGTCATCCCATACCCTGATATGCGCTGTGGGGATATCATCGAATTCACACAATTCTTCTGCCATATCGAAATTCATATTGTCTCCGGCATAGCATCCATAAATGAAAAGGACACCCTTACCCTGGTTTACTGCCTGTGCTGTTTCATATATCAGCTGAGGATTCGGTGAAGCAAAGATATTTCCGCAGGCGGCTGCATCAGCAAGTCCTTCCCCAACAAATCCGGCAAAGAGAGGTTCATGGCCGCTGCCGCCTCCGATTAACAAGGAAACCTTATCCTTTCTTCTGTTTTTAAGCAGAATTCCATGCCGGTTATCCGGCAGGCTTTCATAGTACCTGGAATACGCGGAAAGGTAGCCTGAGAGCATTTCCTCCACGACATCCGAATCAGCATTCATAATTTTTTTCATATGGTAACCTCCTGTTTCTGCTTTCTGCAGACACCCCTTTGCCAGACGCTGCAGTTCATCCGGCAGGTCATTGATTATTATAAGTAATTTCTAAAACGTGCACAGTAACAACTTAATTCTGCAGTTAGTAAGAAAAAATAAAACGAATGAAGCCTCTGTCGTTTGATTTTATTATACTACGCTATCACAAAATGTCTATAAAAATGTTATTTTTTGTTACAAACTAACAAAAATAATAAACAAAATTGTTGATAATAACAAGAAACATAAAATGTAAAATGTGAGCACTATTTTGTTAGAAAAAGTAACATTCTGTATGCTTTGTATAAAAATATGGTGATAAAAATGCAAATATGAAGAAAATATATAAGAACTTTGGTCAAAATTAATAAGTAAATTGAATTTGGAAAAACAACAAACAATAATGATAAAGTAACAAAAAATATCAAAAATGTTAACTTTATTAACAAAAATAGAATTTCATCAAGTTGCGCGGAAAACATATTTGTGGTAATTTACAGTTAAGACAAAGCCGTGATGTATAAAAATGATAGAAATGTTAGATGTAACATTTGGGAAAAAACATTTTTATCCCCAAAATAACATGCCGAGTTGATGTATAGCTGTGTTCATGTATATGTTTTGGGAAAATCAGGCAAAAGTGAGATCAAAAGTGAAGGAGGGCTGAGGGGGAACATCATGGGAAAAGGATAGATGACAGAAAGGTAACATTACAGTGAATTAAAGACAGAAATTGATTTTAACATTAACTATGCGGCAAAAACATTTTTCATCAAAAAGAGAGGGTTCAGGAATGGCGAAATTAAACAGAAAGCTTTATGTACGCGTATTTGCGGTAGCGGTTCTTATCTGCCTTATCAGTATGGTAGGAGCTCACGTTGTAAATACAAATTTTGGTTCTATTGAAGTTACTGATTTAAATATTGACGACAGCAACGGAAATAACATTGCCTGCACAATATACCGTCCTAAAACAGCGACTTCAGAAAATCCGGCGCCCTGCGTTGTTACGCTTCACGGAAGCTATGACAGCAAGGAAACTCAGGATTATACGTGCCTTGAGCTGGCGAGAAGAGGGATTGTGGCAATTACTATGGACTGCGATGGGCATGGTGATTCAGCCAATTATAAGACTAATCCGATGGATGCATTTTTTATGGTAACAGCAAATCCTGGCAGCAATTTTGAAGATATTACAACAAGTCCGGGGTCTGGCATGTGTGATGTGGTAAATTATGTATATAACAGTCTGTCATTTGTTGATAATTCACAGATTGGAATTACCGGACACTCACTGGGGGCTAAAATGGCCAATGCCTGCCTGGCATACAATAAAATTCAGGAATATCAGGGCGGAGTCAATCAGGTAGCAGCAGTATTTCTGATGGGGAACCAGCAGTTAGCCGTAGATGGAGTGTGGCTTGATCATCTGAATTACGATCCGGATGATACGCCGGACAGCGGAGATGAAATCCCGTTGTATTATGATGTTGATTATGGGGTAAATGCCGGTAAATACGACGAAAATAATTACTCTACGCCGGATGCCGGTGCACCTAAAAATTTTTACAGATCTGCTAATGCTAGAACTTTGATAAATGAACTTGATAATTATAATCTGGGAGACGGAGAATCAGTAGAGGTAGGAAAGATTTATAAAGGAACCGTTCAGAACAGTGATGAGGAATATATCCGTGTATTATATACGCCTTCTGAGACACATATTCTGAATCATTATTCCCTGGCAACCACGGCGAATCTTGTTGACTTTTTCCAGAATGCTTTTACAGCACCTAATCCGATTAATAACTCAAATTTAACAATTCAGTTTAAATGGATGTTTAATACACTTGGCGTAATAGGATTTTTTATGGCAGTGGTTTCCTTTGGCTGTATTCTGCTGACTACTGATTATTTCAGCACGCTTACAGTGAAAAAGGAGGATGAAATATATATTCCGGCAGCTCCGAAGGGGGCAGGAAATGTGACTCTTTACTGGATACTTCTGATAGCAGGGGCAGCAATACCGGCGTCATTTATGTTGAAGCTGGAATCCTGGATTGGTGGTCATCTTGGGGAAATGGGAATTTCCAGATGTCTGTTCGGAACAAAAATATGGCCTCAGGGCCTGACCTTGGAACAGGGGATGTGGACGGCCAGTGCTGGCCTGGTTGGGCTGGCATTGTTCTTCCTTGGATATTGGCTTATCGGAAAGAAAAACGGGGTGAAACCGGAACAATGGAACCTGAAGATCAGCCTTGCAGGGGTTGGAAAGACTGTACTTCTTGCAGCTGCAGCGGTAGGAATGGGCTATGCTATCACACTGCTTGCAAAATACTTTTTCCAGGTGGATTTCCGGCTGATGAGCTATGTCATAAAAGTGCCTACCAGTGATGATTTCCTGGTTGCGTTGAGATTTATGCCGCTGTTTGCTATTTTCTTCTTCGCAAATGCGCTGTGCCAGAATCTGAGCAATATGGTAGCCGGACGTAAGGAATGGCTGAACATCCTTATCTGCTGTGTGGCAAATATTATTGGTCTTGCAGTTATCTGGATTATCCAGTACTCCGTATTTATCAGCACAGGTGTACTGAAACTGAATGGTACGAGAGTTATGCTGAGCTGGCCTCTTTTTATCAACCTGTGTATCTGCACGATCGTAAGCAGAATCTTCTACAAAAAGACAGGAAAGGTGTACATAGGTGCACTGATTAACACCATTATGTTTGCAGTCATTGCCTGCGCGAATACAATGACATTGGTCTGCAATAACTGGTGGTTCTGAAATCCATAAGAAAGGCGGTTGCTGAAATGAAAAGCTTTAAAGTCATTATCGGCTGTGATAATGCAGCGGTTGAATTAAAGGAAGTTGTGAAGGAATTTCTTGATAAAAACAGGGTTCCCTATGAAGATATGGGGTGTGATTCGCAGGAGGATCCTACGGTTTATCCGGAGATTGCCAGGCGGGTATGCGAAAAGATAATGGACAGTGGTTATCAGGACAGGGGTATCCTGATCTGCGGCACAGGTATCGGAATGGCAATATCCGCAAACAAGTTTCCCGGAATCAGAGCAGCCGTATGCCATGACATCTTTTCCACGGAAAGATCGGTTCTCAGTAATAATTGCTCAGTCATGTGTATGGGAGAGCGTGTAATTGGAAAGGAACTGGCTAAAAAAATGGTGGAAAAATGGCTGAGCCTGGAATTTGTGGATGGAAGTTCGACACCGAAGGTAAATGCCATTAAAGCAATTGAGAAAGATACAATGCTTGAGCCGGAACATATAGGCCACACAGAAAAGAAAATCGGATAAAGCAAATACTTAAGCTTATCCTGCCCCCGGGCGTACGGATCATCACCGTACGCCCTTTTTTGGAATTAGCTTTGGATTACGCTCTTAGTTACCTGGTACAAGAAAATAGTCTGGGCAATCCCCCCTGGATATGATAAACTGTCAGAAGACAAAGAATAATCAGAATCACATGGAGAAAAACAATGCAGACCAGAGATATGACTTCCGGCCCGCCGGCCCGGCTGATACTTCAGTTCGCCCTTCCTTTGATGCTGGGAAACGTATTTCAACAGTTTTATACCTTTGTAGACACCATGGTGGTGGGACAGGCGCTGGGAGTCGGCGCCCTTGCCGCACTGGGAGCTTCGGAATGGCTGACCTTCCTTATGTTCGGGCTTGTACAGGGAGTGGTACAGGGCTTTTCTGTTGTAATAGCCCAACGTTTTGGGGCAAATGATGAAGAGGGCATGAAAAAAGCGGTGTCAGGTGCCATGTTTCTGTCATTGGGGATGGCGGCTGCGTTTACTGTACTGGGACAGCTGATGCTCAGGCCTGTTCTGGTGCTGCTGCATACGCCTGAGGAAATCATGGGACTGTCTCTTGGCTACCTGAGGATTCTTTATGGAAGCCTGCCGGTAGCCTTTGCCTATAATCTTCTCGCTGCCATACTACGTGCGGTGGGAAACAGCAAAACACCACTGCAGGCGATGACCATTTCCTCCTTCTGCAATATAGTGCTGGACATTCTTTTCGTATTTGGATTTCATCTGGGAATCCCCGGTGCAGCCTTTGCAACGGTGCTGTCTCAGGTCCTTGCGGCCCTCTTTTGCTTTATAAAGCTGCAGGGAAGCGGTCTGCTCTCCGGAGAGCAAAGCCTGCTTTCCCTGAATCAGGAAACATGCCGGCCTGACCGCACTATGCTGAAGGAACAGCTGAAACTGGGACTTCCCATGGGGCTTCAGAATATGATAACGGCATTGGGCGGATTAATTGTCCAGTCGGTTATCAATGGCTTTGGTGTTGTTTTCATCGCAGGCTATACGGCTGCCAATAAGCTGTACGGGCTGCTGGAGATTGCGGCCTCCTCCTACGGATATGCCATGTCCACTTATGCGGGACAGAATCTGGGAGCCGCCAGATTTGACAGAATCGGCAGGGGTCTTAAGGCAGCCGGCATCATCGGGACGGCGACAGCGCTTATTATGTCGGCAGTTATGATCCTTTTCGGCAGGCCGGTTCTTGGCTGTTTCCTGACCGGGGACGGAGCGGCGGCAGAGGCGGCGATGGAAATCGGATATCACTTTCTTCAGGTGCTGGCCCTGTTTTTCCCTCTACTTTACATTTTATATATAATCCGTTCCTGTATCCAGGGACTGGGAAATTCGGTGCTGCCTATGGTATCCAGCATTGCCCAGCTGGTGATGCGTACCGGCTGCGCCCTGCTGCTGCCGCCGCTGATCGGGCAGTCGGGAGTGTTTTATGGAGAGGTCTGTGCCTGGATAGGAGCTGATTTAATTCTGGCATGCAGCTATTTTTACTGGATGGAACGGCTGCGCAGGCTGTGAAGCGATATGGAAAAAAACCACAGAATAAACATATGGAAGAGGCGGTAACTGTTCCATTGCCTGAACCGTTACAGTGAACCATTACAGGAAGCAAACATCCAAGCAAACGATGAAGCATATGCTATGACTTGGGAGCGGAAGCAAACGATGAAGCAAACGTTATGATTTGGGTTGTTATTTTTCGGGCTTTCTTCTATAATAAAAAGGCGCGCAAACGGCATCTGCCCGGAACGCGCCGGAAAACAGAAGGTACGCAGGAGAAGCGAAGGAATACAGCATGAATATATCACCCATCGCGCCGTTCATCAAATGGGCGGGCGGTAAACGGCAGCTGCTGCCGCAGATCAGCGCAAGGCTGCCAGAAAATTATCATACCTATTATGAGCCTTTTGTAGGGGGAGGAGCGGTTTTGTTCGCTCTTTGCCCTGAACGTGCTGTCATTAATGATATCAACGGTTCTCTTGTGAATTTATACAGACAGATTAAGCTAAGCCCTGAAGCCATAATTGATGCGGTGGAACAGCTGGACGGGGAAGCGGAGACGGACCGGAAGGTTTTTTATTACGCAAAGAGGGCCGCATATAATGAAAAAATGATGAAGGGTGAATATGATGTGGAGCTTGCCGCCCTGTTTCTCTATATAAACAAACACTGCTTTAACGGCCTTTACCGTGTCAATGAAAAAGGACTGTTCAACGTCCCCTTCAATAACAGCAAGGCAAAATCCTGCAGCCCGGAAAATATACGGGAGGTTTCGGAATACCTGCAGAATGTCACGATTTTACAGGGAGATTTTGAGGAGTCCTGCAGGGATGCAGAGCAGGGGGATTTTGTGTTCTTTGACAGTCCCTATGCGCCGCTGAATCCATCCTCCTTTGAATCCTATACCAAGGAAGGTTTTGACGTGGAGAGCCATGAAAGGCTGGCCCGGCTGTTCCGTGAACTTACGGAAAGAGGCTGCAGCTGTATGCTGACGAATCACAACACGGTTTTTATCAATGAATTGTACGAGGGATTTACAAAGGAAGTGGTACAGGTGAAACGCAACATCAACTCCGATGCAAGCAAACGTGTGGGAGAAGAGATTATTATAACAAACTATTAGGACAGGTACATGGAAAAATTACTGCATACCAGGCAAAAGCCATATTATGAAACAGAAAATGAACAGCTCTATTTGGGAGACAGCTTCCGGCTGCTGCTGAAAATGGAACCGGAAAGCGTGGATATGATTTTTGCTGATCCCCCGTATTTTTTAAGCAACGACGGTGTTACCTGTCAGGGCGGGAAAATGGTTTCGGTGAATAAGGGGGAATGGGATCAGGGAATGGACTGCGGCTCCAAGCATGCCTTTAACCGCAGGTGGCTGCGCCTGTGCAAAAAGGTGCTGAAGCCGGACGGTACCATCTGGATTTCAGGAACGCTCCATAATATTTATTCCATCGGCATGGCCCTGGAGCAGGAGGGTTATAAAATCATCAACAACATCACCTGGCAGAAAACCAATCCGCCGCCGAATCTGGCCTGCCGCTGCTTCACTCATTCCACGGAAACCATTCTCTGGGCGCAGAAGGCGGATCGGAAATCCCATCACCTTTTCAATTATGAGCTGATGAAGGAGGTAAACGGCGGCAAGCAGATGAAGGATGTCTGGACCGGGAGCCTGACCAAATCCACGGAAAAAAAAGAAGGAAAGCATCCCACCCAGAAGCCTGAATACCTGCTTGAAAGAATTGTGCTCGCATCCACGGCGGAAGGAATGCTTGTTATGGATCCCTTCTGCGGCTCCGGAACCACAGGAGTGGCAGCCAAAAGGCTGGGCAGAAAATTCATCGGGCTGGAGATGAGGGAGGAGTACCTGGAAATCAGCAGGAGGCGTTTGGAGAAAACTGACGCAACCCCAGGAGCAGACGGCGCCATTTGAGGCACATAATATCCAGCCAGTGATTCCAGCAGAAAACCGTTCATGGATAATCGCTCATGGAAGATTGCTCATCGAAATTCTCCCATCGAAATCCATTACACTGGTACTATGTAGCTGTTCGGTTCTATCACAGCTGAAAAAATATATCTTATTACAGCTGCCGGCATTCCATTTCAGGAGAGCCGGCAATTTTTATGCTGGTGCGGCATATAAGCCACAGGCATTTCCAACCAGGGCTTCTGCCGCTGCTTCTTCTCCGATTGGTTAGCTGCGGCCATCATATATGCTTAATTCCGCAGAAAAATTGTTGAAAGAACTTGAAAAATTATGAAAAAGCAGATATGATAATGTTAGAAATATTACTGATATGATTAATATAAGGAAAGGAAGATGACTATGCAGCTGGCAGAAGACATAAATTTTACAACGGAGAAGAAAGAACTTTTATCCGAAAAAATCCATGATGAAATTCTTGAACTCATTATTAAAAATGCGTCGGAAGAGGAGCAGGTGCTGAATGAAAAGAGGCTCGTTGAGCTGTTTGGCGTCAGCAAAGCGCCGGTAAGAGAGGCGCTGATTAAATTGTGCAGCGAAGGAGTGCTGCGCAATGTTCCCCGCTACGGCTACGTGGTAGTAAAAATGAAGGAAAAGGACGCCAGAGATATTACGAAGCTCCGCTGTATTTTGGAAACGGAAGCCCTGAAGGCCGGTTTCGACAATATTATCCAGTATCATCTGCCTGATATCAAGGCCCATATAGATAATACGGCGCGGATGCAGCTGGAGCCTGTGGATGTATGGAGGGTTTGGGAGGATAATGAACAATTCCATTTGCTTCTGGCATCCTATGCGGACAATCAGCTTCTGATGAAATTCCTGAAGGAAAGCCTTGGCATCCAGAAAAGGATTTATGCCCAGTTTTCATGGAATAAAAAGCAGAGTATGGATGACTGCTTTGATGAAGAGCCGCATGTGGGAATTTACAGGGCGCTGCAGGATAAAGACCTGGATAAGGCGCTGGAACTGTTGCGGAGAGACATTTCGTCCTCACTGGAAAATCGGATGCCGGGCTGACGCACACAGCAGGAAGGAGAGAATTTTATGAAGGTATTTCTGAATCCCGACCGTGAAATAGGCCGGCGAAGCCCCATGCTTTACGGACAGTTTATTGAACATTTCCATCGCCAGATTTACGGCGGTGTCTATGATCCCCAGTCTCCGTTCGCGGATGAAGATGGCTTCAGGACAGATGTTCTGGAGGCAATGCGGCGGATTAAAATGCCCATTCTGCGCTGGCCGGGAGGCTGTTTTGTGTCCTCCTACCACTGGAAGGACGCGGTGGGAAAAGAAAGACAGCCTTTTTTTGACAAAGCCTGGCGTGTGGAGGATCCGAACTCCTTCGGTACGGATGAATACATAAAGCTGTGCCGGAAAACAGGCTGTGAACCTTACATTTGTACAAATGCAGGCACGGGCACCGCAGAGGAAATGAGCGACTGGGTGGAGTACTGCAATCTGGAAAATGAAGGGAAATATGCGAAATGGCGTATTGAAAACGGCTATGAGCAGCCTCATAAGGTTAAATACTGGAGTATCGGCAACGAGAATTACGGTTTCTGGGAAATCGGTGCGAAAACAGCTTCCGAATGGGGAAGGCTTGTAAAAGAAGCTGCAAAAATGATCAAGCATGTAGATCCCACTACCGAACTGACGGCAGCGGCTTTGACTGATATTCACTGGAATATTGAGCTTCTTGAAAACTGTGGTGAATTTCTGGATTGGATTTCCATTCATGAATACTGGGACGGTATCCATCAGACGAACGATTATGCCAATTATGAACAGGTAATGGCTTACACGGACCGGCTCGGACATTCCATTGATGAGGTCCGCGGCCTGTTGACGGCGATGAAGCTGGATAAGAAGATTAAGATCGCTTTTGATGAGTGGAACTTAAGAGGCTGGTATCACCCAAATGTCCATACCATCAAACAGGGGGTAACCAGGGAAGAATATCTGTATCCCAGGGATAAAAACGATGATAATACGAAATATACCATGGCGGATGCCGTATTTACAGCCTGTTTCTTAAATGAACTGAACCGGAACTGCGATATTGTGGGAATGGCTAATTTTGCTCCGGTGGTAAATACCAGAGGCTGTATATATACCTGTCCCGAGGGTATTGTCCTTCGTTCAACTTATCATGTGTTTGATTTGTATGTGAACTATCTGGGAGATATTGTCCTGGATACATGGTCGAAGGAAACGCCGTCCATGAAAGTAAAAGCCAAGGATGGCCGTGAGCTTTCGGTGGATGCTCTGGATATTGTGGCAACAAAATGGTCCGACAGGCCAGGGCTTGCGATTGCGGCTGTGAACAAGGAACCGGAGGAAGCGCTTACGTTATCTTTGAATTTTCATTCTGCCAAAGGAAACGTGAAGCTGTTTACCATCAGCGGAAACAGTACGGAATCCTACAATGATATGGGGCACGAAGAGGTACGGATTGAAGAATCGGAGGCCGGAGCGTTCAGAATGGGAATGGAGATTGCCTTGAAAGCGCATTCCGTAAATGTGATTTGGATTGAAGAATAAATGGATTGTCAGTACAGGCCGGCAGCAGAAATGCGCCGGCCTGTGCCTTTTAGGGACTCAGCCTTTGTTAAATACATACTTATCCAGCCGATCCATAGCTTCCACAACAAGAGAATGTGGGACTGCAAGATTTATACGGATTGCATAAGGCCTGTGAAAGGGCCGTCCGTCCTGCCAGATAACGCCGACGCTGATACCCGCTCTGATAAGCTCATCCATGGATTTATGATGCTCTTCACACCATTTTTCACAATCCAGATATAACATATAGGTTCCCTGCGGCCTGGCGAGTTCGACACCTTTAAAATGTTCACATATATAATGGTAAGCATAATCCACATTTTCAGTGAGTACCTGACGCAGCTCGTCCACCCATTCATACCCTTCCGGCTGGTAAGCGCCGATTAGGGCGTGCATGGAGAGAACATTCATGCTGTTGTAGTGGGACAGCTCCGATTGCTTTTTGACCCGATCGCGCAGGTATGGATTATAAATAATATGGTAGGAGCCGATCAGCCCGGCAAGGTTGAAGGTTTTGGAAGGAGCATATACAGCAATGGTTCTGTTTCTTGCATCCTCGGATACAGATTGTGTTGGAATATGCTGATATCCCTCCAGGGTCAAATCAGACCATATTTCATCGGAGACAACAACGCAGTTATTTCTTGCATAAACGTCCATTGCTTTTTCAATTTCCTCACGGGTCCATACACGTCCGCAGGGATTATGGGGAGAGCAGAATACGGCAAAATGAATATGATACTGCTTCAGCTTTTTATCCATGTCTTCATAATCCATACGCCAGATGCCTTCTTCATCACGGACGAGGTCACTGTGGATGATTTTGCGGCCGTTGCTTTCCAGGGCGCCGGTAAAGCCGACATATGTGGGCGCATGGAGCAGCACTGCTTCACCGGGAGCCGTAAATGCCTGTGCGGCGGCACAAACGCAGCCAAGGACGCCGTTTTCATAGCCAATAGCGTCTTTTGTAAGGCCTTCCACGCCATTTCTTTTGTTTTGCCATTCTATAATTCTTTCATAATATTCTTCTCTTGGATCAAAATAACCGAAGGCAGGGTGCTTTGTACGCTCAATAATTGCATCCTGGATGGTGGGGACTGTGGCATAATTCATATCAGCCACCCACATGGGGATTTTGGAAAAGCCCTCCTGTACTTTGGCATCCGGGAACGGAATAATGTCTACGGCGATGGAATCCTTCCCCTGCCTGTCAATAATTGAAGTAAAATCGTATTTCATTTTCTTTTTCTCCTGTCGTACAATTTTGTAATTTAAAACTCCTAACTTTAGTTTACTATTCCGGACAGCCTTATTCAACATCCAATTTAAATAAGATGCAGAAAGAGTGAACAGCAGGGATAATTGATAAAAAATTATTATGAATACCAATAAATATATTATTTTACATTATCCAGTCAATCCTTTATTATTAAAATAGTGCGGCCGAAAACCGATGGCATAATTCGCCGCATAAACTCATAACTGAGAATACATAAAAAAGATACAACGGGGAGAAAATCAGCATGAATTTACTAGTTATCGGCGGAGTTGCTGCCGGAACCAAAGTGGCGGCAAAGGCAAAAAGAGTAATGCCGGATGCGAAAGTTACGATTGTTACCAAAGGAAAGGATATTTCTTATGCAGGCTGCGGTCTGCCTTATTATGTCGGAGAGCTGATTGAAGGAAAGGATCAGCTTATTGTTAATACGCCGGCAAAATTTTCAGCACTCACAGGCGCGCTTGTACAGACAGAGCGGGAAGTAACAAGGCTGGATGTAAAAGAAAAGAAGGCGGCGGTCCGGAATCTTCGTACAGGCGGCGAGGAAATTTATACATATGATGCATGCGTTATTGCTTCAGGCGCTTCTTCCATAGTACCTCCGTTCACAGGAGTAAATCTTCCGGGAGTATTTACCATGCGTACACCGGATGATGCAATTGAATCCAGAGAATATCTGAAGGCCAATCAGGTAAAAAAGGCAGTGGTTGTAGGCGGCGGATTTATCGGTCTGGAGGTTGCAGAAAACCTTCTCGCGCAGGGAGTAAGCGTGACGGTAATGGATATGGCGCCCCAGATTATGCCGGGTTTTGATCCTGAAATGGCGGATTATGCGGTGCGCCACCTTGCCAAAAAAGGAATCAGGGTGCTTACCTCCACTAAACTGGAAGGAATCACCGGAACGCTGAAAGCAGAAGGCGTCCAGACCGATAAAGGGCATCTGCCTGCCGATATGGTGATACTTTCCATTGGCATCCGGCCTAATACCGGATTTTTGCAGGATACCGGAATTGAAATGTTCAAGGGAACGATTCTGGTAGACGAAAAGCTGCGCACTAATGTCCCGGATGTATATGCGGCAGGGGACTGTGCTATGGTGACAAACCGGCTGACCGGCGCAAGGCAGTGGTCTCCTATGGGTTCCTCCGCCAATATGGAGGGGCGTACGCTGGCGCTTGCGTTAAATGGTGAAGAGGTAAGCTATCCCGGGGTTCTGGGAACAGGCGTAGTCAAGCTTCCCGGGCTGAACGGCGGACGTACCGGCCTGACGGAGGAAGCGGCTAAGGCGGCTGGTTATGATGTGGAGACCGTGTTGTCAGTGACAGATGATAAGGCTCACTATTATCCGGATTCCTCATTTTTTGCAGTTAAGCTGATTGCGGACAGGAAGAGCCGCAGACTGCTGGGACTTCAGGTATTGGGGCCGGGAGCGGTGGATAAGATGACGGATATCGCTGTCATGGCGATCACCTTTGGAGGAACGCTGGAGCAGATGACCTCTCTGGATTTGGCCTACGCACCTCCGTTCTCCACAGCTATCCATCCCTTTACGGCGGCGGTACAGATCCTGCTGAATAAAATGAATGGTGTTATGGACAGCTTTACGCCTGCTGAATATATGGCCGGTGCGGCGGATGATTACAGGATCATAGATGTAAATCCCGCCGGTCCCACCATACCCGGAGTGACCTATGTGGACCTGACTGCTGTTGATGCTCAGGTGCTTGCTAACCCTCGGGGAGAAATCCCGGGATTAGGAAAAGATGAAAAGCTTCTGCTTGTATGTGCAAAGGGTAAACGTGCCTACCTGCTTCAGAACAGGATGAAGCACTATGGCTATACCAATACCAGGGTGCTGGAAGGATCATCCTTCTTTAATGTAATCAGGACAGGAAATGCGGCGGGACAGGTAACGGTTTCTCCGGAAGAAATCACCCGCGTGAAAGCCCTGGGGTGTCTGCATAACAAAGGAACCGATAATTTCAATGTGCGTGTGATTACCAGAAATGGTAAAGTTACCGCAGAGGAAAACCGAAGAATTGCGGACGCGGCAGCCAGGTACGGCAGCGGAGATGTAGTTATGACTACCAGACTTACCATGGAAATTGTCGGAGTGCCTTATGATAAGCTGGATGAGCTTCGGGATTTCCTGGCGGAAGGCGGTCTGGAAACGGGCGGAACAGGCTCAAAGGTACGTCCCGTTGTATCCTGCAAAGGCACCACCTGCCAGTATGGACAGCTGGATTCCTATGCATTGTCAGAGAAAATACATGAGCGCTTTTACCATGGCTATCATGAGGTAAAGCTGCCCCATAAATTTAAAATTGCTGTCGGAGGATGCCCGAATAATTGTGTAAAACCTGATTTGAACGATTTTGGTATTGTAGGACAGCGGATTCCCTCTTATAATGTAGATATCTGCCGCGGATGCGGGAAATGCCAGGTGGAGGATATTTGCCCTATGGAAGCGGCCAGAGTTGTGGACGGCAAGCTGATTATAGACAAAGAAAAATGTAACAACTGCGGGCGCTGTGTTGGAAAATGTCCATTCAAGGCAGTGGACGATGGTATCTATGGTTATAAGGTATATATCGGCGGACGCTGGGGAAAGAAAACTGCGCATGGCAAGGCATTGTCGAAGGTATTCACAGGTGAGGAAGAGGTTTTGGCCGTACTGGAAAAGGCAATCCTGCTTTTCAGGGAGCAGGGAAAGACCGGGGAACGCTTTGCGGATACAGTAAACAGAATCGGCTTTGCTGAAGTAGAGGCCCAGCTGCTGGGAGATGAAATCCTTTCCAGGAAGGATGAAATAATCGGAGCTCAGCTGCATTTAAAGGGCGGAGCTACCTGCTAAAACAGGAGCTGAAGAAAAAACTGGGAAGGGGCGGAATATTCCGCTCCTTTTTGAGAAAAAATACATGGCCGTATATTCGGCGAAACGGAGAAGGAAATGGAATGTATCAGTATCAGCTTTAAATCTGCGCCGGAGGAGATACGCCGGATTTTCGTATTTACCCAGGAGGAAAAGAAACAGCTTCTGGAGCAGGCTGAGCAGGCGGTACTGCTTGCAACCTGTAATCGGACGGAGATTTATGCCACCGGAAAAGAATCGCTTTTTCCGGTATTAGAAAGGCTGCTGGCGGAGAAAAGCGGTATGGAGGAGACAGAGCTTCGCCGGATAGCAAAACGTTTTCAGGGGAAGAAGGCGTTGGAGCATCTGTACAGAGTTACCTGCGGTATGGATTCCATGGTGCTGGGTGAGGATGAAATTTTAGGTCAGGTCAGGCAGGCCTATCTTTTTTCCTGTGAGGAACACAGGACAGGATATGAGTTGAATACGGCTTTTCAGGGGGCTTTGGCCTGTGCAAAAAAAATAAAAACAGAAACGGACATCTCCAAAGCCTCTGTATCCATTGCAACTTTGGTTTCCAATGAAGTATTTCGGACGGAAAATGCAATAATGAGGGAAGAAGGAGCACAGAGCGGCCGGGAAGAAGGGCTTCGGGTTCTGTTAATAGGCGGCAGCGGGAAAATGGGAAGTATCATCCTCAAAAATCTGCTTGACAGAGGGAGTATCCATGTTTATGCCACGAAAAGGAATCACAGTGTAACGGACAGGGAACGCAGCAATCTTACTGTGGTGGATTATGGGGAAAGGTACCGTTTTCTGGAGCAGGCGGATGTGGTTATATCCTCTACGGAAAGCCCGCATTACACGATTACCGCAGGAAAGGCCGCAGAATTACTGAAGGATGGCCGTGAACGGCTTTTTATAGATATTGCGGTGCCTGCGGACATTGACCGGGAAATAAGTACGCTTCCGGGCTGCCGTTTGATTGCTATTGATGATTTCAGGGAACTGGCAGGCCGGAATAACCTGCGCAAGCAGCAGGCGATTGCGGATGCCGGAGAACTTATGAGTGAAGAACTGGAAACGCTATACAAGACACTGGCGTTCCATGAAGCGGCAGGGCAGCTGAATAAATGGAAGGAAAGCTTTGCAGGCTGCGGTCTGGACAAAATACTTTTTTTCCTGAGAGATAATCTTGATTCCGATTCCTTTCAGGCAGTGCTGGAGGCCTTTGGAAAAGCGCAGGAAGGGCGGAATTGATGTCGGTACTGACGGCAGAAGGAGGGAACGATGGGGTATTTTCCGTTTTTTATGGAGATTGAAGATAAAAAAGGCGTTGTACTTGGAGGCGGGCAGGTGGCAGCAAGGAAAGTGGAAAAGCTGCTTCCCTTTGGCCCGCGCCTAATCTGTATCGCTCCGGTGATCTGTGCGCGTATTGAGAGTCTGGCGCAGGGGTCGGATCAGCTTACGCTCATATACAGGGAAGCTTGCAGGGAGGATATGGAAGGGGCATGCTTTGTTATTGCGGCAACAGACCGGGAAGACGTAAATGCCTGGGCGGCGCAGTGGTGCAGGGAAAGGCAGATACCTGTAAATGTGGTGGATGACAGGGAAAAATGTACCTTCTTTTTTCCTGCGCTTGTTCAGGAAGGAGCGCTTACCGTAGGTATTTCTTCAGACGGGAAATGTCCAGCCGCCGCTTCTTTTATAAGAAAAAAAGTGGAGAAGGAATTACCGGAGGGACTGGGGAATACCATAGAAATACTGGGAGGCCTGAGGGAACGGGTACTTTCGGAGGTTGTGGATCAAAAGGAACGTGCGGCGTGTCTGGAAAAGCTGTTTGTTTTCTGCAGGGAAAAGGCATTTCAGGTGAAGGAAGAACAAGTAGAAGCATATATGGATCAGCTTCTGGCGGAGCGGCGCGGATATTGGGCGGAGGAAAAGGAATGACAAAAATAAGAATCGGTACGCGGGGAAGTAAGCTTGCTCTGGTGCAGACCACGCTTGTGGCAGAGGCCCTGCGCGCCTGCTGGCCGGGAGTGGAGACGGAAACGGTAATTATAAAAACCAGGGGAGATAAGATTCTTGACAAACCGCTGGGTGAAATTGGTGATAAGGGATTGTTTGTTTCTGAATTCGAAACCGCTCTGTTGGAAAAAAGGATAGATCTGGCAGTACATAGCGCTAAGGATTTGCCTCAGCGCCTGGCAGAGGGACTTGAAATTCTGGCTGTGCCGGAACGGGCGGATGCCAGAGATGTCCTGGTGCAGGTTAAAAATAAGCTTCCGAAGGCGCCTGTTATTGGAACTGGAAGTCTCAGACGCAGACTGTATGTGGAAAAACTGTGGCCGGGTGCACAGGTGAAGCTGATCCGAGGAAACGTGGAAACGAGGCTTGCCAAACTGGCGAAGGGAGAGTATGACGGAATTATACTGGCTAAAGCCGGTTTGGACCGGTTGGGAATTATAGAACGGGAAAAAGAACATTTTGTTTTTCAGCCTCTTGATCCGGAAGTATTTCTTCCTGCGGCGTGTCAGGGAATTATTGCCGTAGAAGGCAGGGCGGATTGGGAGTATCGGGAAATGGTGGAGAAGCTCAGCCACAGGAAAACACTCCTGTCCTTTGAAACGGAAAGGAAGGTACTGGAAGTGCTGCAGGCGGACTGCAGCCAGCCTGCGGCGGCATACAGCGTAATTGAGCCGGCTGGGATAGAAAAAGAAAAGATTCTGCTCACTGTAATGTACGGAGGGAAAGAAAGCCGGGGAGAATGGGGAGTGGAAGAGCGGTATGCCCTGGCTGATGTTCTTTCTGCCCAGGCGCGGGGGAATGTCTGATGGAAAAGAAACCAATGGGGAAAAAAACAATAGAAAAGAAATCAATAGAAAAGAAATCAATAGAAAAAAAACCAAAGGATAAGGAATTGGCAGATAATGTGCCGGCGGATAGAAGAACAGGGAAGGTAAGCCTGGTGGGCGCCGGATGCGGCGGTCCGGAGCTGCTTACCTTAAAAGGTTTGAATTGTCTGCGGCAGTGTGACGCGGTTCTTTATGACAGTCTTGCCGCACAGGAGCTTCTGGAGCTGACTCCTGTCGGCTGTGAAAAGATAAATGTAGGAAAGCGTTACGGCGGAAGTGCCATGCCGCAGGAGGATATAAATGAACTTCTTGTGGAAAAGGCCAGGGAAGGAAAATATGTGGTGCGGCTCAAGGGCGGCGATCCCTATGTATTTGGAAGAGGCGGAGAGGAAATGCTGGTTCTCAAGGATGAGGGGATCCCATGTGAGGAGATACCAGGTATTACATCCGCGATTGCTGCTCCTGCAGCAGCGGGAATTCCTGTTACGCACAGGCAGTGCAGCAGGATGGTGACCATTCTTACCGCATCAGCCATAAACAGTGAAGGAAAAAAAGAAGCGCTGACACAGGTGGATTACAAAGCACTGGCACAGCTTCAGGGAACGCTGGTGGTTCTGATGGGGATGCACCATCTGGAGGAACTGGCATTAAAGCTGATGGAAGCAGGAAAAAGGCCGGAAACTCCGGCTGCCGTAATTATGGAAGGGGCTACCATAAGGCAGAGGAGCGTCAGAGCCACTTTGGGCACGATAGCAAAGACAGCCGCAGAGGCCGGATTGAAACCTCCCGCAGTTATTGTGATAGGAGAAGTGGCAGCGCTGGATCTTATGCCGCAAGAACTCTCATTCTCATCAGGAGAATTGCAGGGACTGCATATCGGTGTTACGGGTACGGAAGGCTTTTCCGGCCGATTGGCGGCTGCCCTGCGGGAGAAAGGCGCCTGTGTAACAGACTGCGGTTTCCTGAAGGCGGTGCAAACGGAAAAGGAATTGCCGGATTTTGCTGAATTTGACTGGCTTTGTTTTACAAGTCCGAACGGTGTGATGCATTTTTTTGATAAGCTGCGGCAGGATAAAAGGGATTTGCGTACGCTTATGGGAATGAGGATTGCCGTTATCGGGCCCGGGACGGGAAAGAAGCTGGAGGAATATGGTTTTTATCCGGATATTTGTCCGGAGATTTTTGATGCGGAACACCTGGGAATTGCGCTTGCGGAGAAAACAGCTCCCTCTGAACGTATACTTTTGTGCAGGGCGGAAAAAGGAAGTCCTGCCCTGACTGAGCGGTTGTTACAAGCGGGGCGGGAATTTACTGATTTCGCTTTATATTCCCTAAGGATTGATCCGGAGAAACGGAAAAATGCGGTCAGGATGGCGGCGGAAACGGATTATCTGCTGTTTGGTAGCGCATCCGGTGTTGAAACATTTTTTGAAGGGCTGTGTGAAGAGGGGGTTTTGCTCCCTGAACGTGTAAAGCTTGCCTGTATTGGGGAAAGATGCGCGGCCAGGCTCAAAGAAATGGAATTGCAGAATCGGACTACAGGTGATACACTCGTTGCAGAGGAGTTTACAATAGAGGGACTGGTTCGCTGTGTAATGAAATCTGCAGCGGGCGGCCGAAATCCGTAAAAGCTTCTGTTAGATAAAGGTCAGGTTTAGCCAGTCAGCCTGACAATAGAAAGGAAAGATTGCCGCCGAACAGGGCGGCGGAATGGAGCAGGGTATGCAAAGATTCAGAAGACTTCGTAAAAATGAGACAATACGTTCCATGATGCGGGAAACAAGGCTGCATCCGGCGGACTTAATTTATCCGATATTTGTAATTGAGGGAGAAAACATTAAAAATCCGGTAGACTCTATGCCGGGTGTTTATCAGTATTCTATAGACAGGCTGAATGAAATTATGGACAAAGTGAAGGAGAGCGGAATTTCCGGCGTCCTTTTGTTTGGAATACCGGCCTGTAAAGACGAGATGGGGACACAGGCTTATGCAAAGGATGGTATTACCCAGCGTGCTGTTTCCTATATCAAGAAAAATTATCCTGAAATCTATTGTATCGTTGATGTATGTCTGTGTGAATATACCTCCCATGGCCATTGCGGCGTGGTCAGGGATGGGCAGATAATCAATGACGAAACACTTCCGTTGTTATGTCGGATGTCTGTGAGCCTTGCAGAAGCCGGAGCGGATATGATAGCGCCTTCGGATATGATGGACGGTCGTGTTGAAGCAATCAGGGATGCTTTGGATCTGAATGGTTTTGAAGGGATTCCGATTATGGCATACAGCGCCAAGTTTGCATCTGCTTATTATGGTCCGTTCCGGGATGCGGCTCATTCAGCGCCAGGCTTTGGGGACAGGAAGAGCTACCAGATGGATTTTGCCAATGGTCAGGAAGCTGTCAGGGAAATCGCTTCCGACATTGAGGAAGGTGCCGACATAGTAATGGTCAAACCTGGTCTGGCTTATCTGGATGTATTGAAGGAAGCAGCGCTGACCTTTGACATGCCCCTGGCGGTATACAATGTAAGCGGGGAATATTCTATGGTAAAGGCGGCTGCGGCAAACGGCTGGATTGACGAAAGACGCATTGTGACTGAGAACCTTACGGCAATGAAACGTGCCGGAGCTAAAGTTATTATCACCTACCATGCTTTGGATATGGCAGGATGGCTGGAAGAGGAAAGGCGGAAATAAAAGTGACAAGATCACAGGAATTGTTTGAGCGTGCATCAAAGCTGATGCCTGGAGGTGTTAACAGCCCGGTGCGGGCTTTCCGCAGTGTTGGGAGGACGCCCTTTTTCGTAGAGAAAGCCAAGGGCGCCTACTTGTACGATGCAGATGGAAACCGTTATCTGGACTATGTATGTTCCTGGGGGCCGGGAATTCTGGGACATGCTTATCCGTCTGTTATTGAAGCAGTACAGAAGGCGTGTGAAAACGGACTTACATTTGGAGCACCTACGGAAAAAGAAGTACTGCTTGCCGAACTGGTTCAGAAGTGTGTCCCATCCATGGAAATGATGAGACTTGTCAATTCCGGAACGGAAGCGGTTATGAGCGCTGTCCGTGTGGCCAGGGGATTCACCGGACGTGAAAAAATAATAAAATTTATCGGCTGCTATCATGGACATTCGGATGGGCTGCTTGTCAAAGCCGGCTCAGGACTGATGACCGGATCCATACCGGATAGCGCAGGAGTTCCTGCGGGTTATGCAGCGGCTACGTTATTGGCGGATTATAATGACAGGGAATCCGTGCGAAGACTGATGGAAGAGAATAGTGGAGAGGTTGCCTGCATAGTGGTGGAGCCGGTTGCGGCCAATATGGGGGTAGTTCCTCCGGAAGATGGGTTCCTGGAATTTTTGAGAGATATCGCTGATGAGAATGGTTCGCTTCTTATTTTTGACGAAGTGATTACCGGGTTCCGTTTGGGGCTGGATGGTGCGCAGGGATATTATGGAGTGCGTCCGGATCTTTCTACCTTTGGGAAAATAGTAGGCGGAGGCATGCCGCTGGCTGCCTATGGCGGGCGCAGGGATGTTATGTCTTGCGTTGCACCCTGCGGCAGTGTATATCAGGCGGGCACATTATCAGGGAATCCGATTGCGGTAACTGCCGGAATCGAAACTTTGAAGATATTAATGGCGCATCCTGAAATTTACAATGAGATCGACAGAGCTGCGGCCCGGCTGGAAAAGGCATACCAAGACATTGGTCTTATGGTAAACCGTGTTGGTTCGCTGCTGTCTCCTTTTTTTACAGAAGAAAAAGTACGAGACTATAAGAGTGTGCTTACTGCTGATACGGCGGCCTTTGCTGAATATTTCAGCTGGATGCTGGAGCATGGAATATATGTAGCGCCGTCTCAGTTTGAGGCGATGTTTGTCTCTGCTGCACATACGGAAGGAATGATTGAGCAGACCTGTGAATGTGTCAGAGAATATGGCGAAAAGTTAAAGAGAAGATGTGAATAATTAAAATGTAAGAAAGTGTTCAGAAAAAAAGTGGCCGGCGATTTCTGAGATAATGCCCTTGTAATAGAAACAGGAGGAAGATTGGAATGCTTCCCGGTAGCTGTGCAGATAATTATGCAACAGTTACTTTTCCTGTTTTATTACAGGGGCTTTTTGTATGTCTTTAACCTTTGATTGAACCGACAAATACACCTTTGACAAAGTATTTCTGGAGGAACGGATAGATACATAAAATGGGTGCGGTTACGATAACCGTAACACAATATTTTACCAGTTCACGATAAGCGGTAGCACCCTGGACACTGTTGATGGAAACGCCTCCGGCACTGCCTACGGAAGACATGGTGGAATCGTTCATTACCAGGATTTCCTTCAATAGCAGCTGGAGAGGGTACAGATCCCTGTCCTTGAGAAGCACCATCGCATTGAACCAGGAATTCCAGTTGCCTACCATATAATATAGGAATATAACTGCAAGAACCGGTTTGGACAGCGGCAGAATAACATTAGTCAGTATCTTGGCCTGAGATGCTCCATCGATAACAGCAGCCTCTTCCAAATCATAGGGAAGTGACTGGAAGCCGGTCCTTAATATAATCATGTTCCATGTATTAAGGGCGGTAGGCAGAACCATAGCAAGGACATTGTTGTAAAGCCCCAGGTTTTTCATCATAAGAAACCAGGGAATCAGGCCTCCGCCGAAAAACATGGTGATGGTAATAAAAATCATAATGGGACGCTTCAACAGTAATCCCTTTCTGGACAGAGTATATGCTCCCATAATAGTAAAAGCCATATTCAACAAAGTACCCAGCCCGACGTATACAAAAGTATTCCGAAAACCAATTAATATGCTGTTATCCTTAAACACAAGCTGATATCCGCTTAATGTAAAGCCGATTGGCTTCAGAAGCAGCCCCTGATGTGCGATCAGTTCCGTAGGATTGCTTACTGATGCAAAAAGAACATGCAGCATAGGATAAAGGCAGATAATGGTCAGGAAGGTAAGAAAGGCATAATTCAGAATATTAAACAGGATGTTCGATGGTGTCCATTTACCCACCGAACGCTTTTGTTCTTTTGTTTTCACTTAGCAAACCTCCTAAAAGATGCTGATTTCCGAGTATTTAGCGGCAATTTTATTGGTCATCCACAGAAGGATAAAGTTAACGACAGAACTGATTAAGCCTACTGCTGTTGCAAAGCTGTAGCTGGCTTCCTGGAGTCCTCTTCTGTAAATATAGGATGCTATGACGTCGGAGGTTTCATACGTCAGTGAATTGTACAGCAGAATTATTTTCTCATGACCGGATGCCATCAAGCCTCCAACAGCAAATATAAACAATATAATGATGGTCGGGCTGATTTGAGGCAGGGTGATATGCCACATTTTCCGCAAACGTCCGGCACCGTCTATTTCTGCAGCTTCATAGAGCCCGGGATCAATGGAACTCATGGCGGACAGGTATATAATGCTGTCCCAGCCAATATTCTGCCAGATGCCGGAAAAAGTATAAATCGGCCGGAACATCTGGGCATAGCCGAGAAGGGATGAATGCTCGGTACCGGTAATCCAGTTGACAAGCTGGGTCAGAATGCCGCCTGACTGTGTAAAAATGTGTATCAGGCCACAGATAACGATAAGGGAAATAAAGTGGGGCATATATGTTATGGTCTGGACGACTTTTTTGAACTTCATGGATTTTACTTCGTTTAGCAGCAGAGAAAGAAGAATAGGAGCTGTGAAACCGAAGCCCAGTCCCCATATGTTCAGCATAAAAGTGTTTTTTACGGTACGGAAGAAGTAGGGGCCGGTCAGGAATTCCCGGAAATGCTTCAGTCCTACCCATTTGCTGCCGGCAAAGCCCAGAAGCGGCTTATAGTCCTTGAAGGAAATCAGTATGCCCCACATGGGAGCGTAACAGAATACGAGATACCAGACAAGGACAGGAAGGATCAGAAGATAGGCAAAATAGTTTTTCCTGAAGTCCCTTTTCCATACAGCTCCGGTTAAACGGGGGCGCGTGGAACCGGAGAGGTTGTTTTTGACTGTTTTCATAAATGACTCCAATTCATTTGTGGCTTGGCAGAACAGCAGCCGGAAATAGTATGGCTGATAGCAGTTACAGCCTTTGTCCGGCGGATATTCGGCACATCAAAATTCAGTTTAACAGCGCCGCCATGCACCCGAAGGTGCATGGTTTATATAGCGCGGTGCTCTCTGCTTAAAGCGGCAGAAGCTTAATGGTAAGTATTATTATCTTGCATTATACCGATCCAGCGCTGCCTGCCATATGTTGATAAACTCATCCATACCCTGCTGCTTGGCCTTTTCCAAAAATTCATCGTAAGCGTCTACAGGGAGCTGACCCATAATAATTTTAGAGAAATATTCGTTCCGCATAGTGGAAAGGACGGTACCGAGTTCCCCTTCACGTGAACTTTCCTCCGGGGTCAGAGTAACGGGAGGCATAGTGACAGAGGAATCCATATTTTCCGTCCAATACTGGCGGATGTCGCCTGAATAGCTTCCCTCAGAAGCCATAAGAGGGTTGGAATGATGTTCATCACGAATATCTGCAAAGTCATGAACACGGTATTTCCAAATCAGGTTGCTGAGAGGCTGTTTATCTGGATCGTTATACATGAGGCCGTCAGGATTGTAATAGGGCATGCCATTTTCATCAATCAGATGTATATCCCCATAGGTACCAAAATTGTAAACTTCCCAGCCTTTTTTTGTATAAGCAAAATCCAGAAAGGCCATAGCGGCCTCCACATTTTTACACTGCGTTGTGATTGCCGCATTGGAGCCGGAACGCTTAAAGTTGCGGTAGGTCTGCTGAGATTTATCCCCTTTGTTCAGTACAGGATTCAGAGCTGCCACAAAATCAATATCATTGTCCTCTTTCCAATAGCCCCACATGGTATCCGGGGAATCCATCATAACTGCACAGTCGTCGGAAATTGCTTCTGCCATCCTCTGATTAAAATCGGCGGTGGCCCAGTCGGTATTGAGCAGACCTTCTTTATACCAGTTCTGCATGGTAGTAAGGTATTCTTTGGCTCCTTCCTGCGCAGGCCCCCAGCCAACTTTTCCATTTTCATCTACAAAATTCCAGTCCCAGACGCCATAGGCACCGTTAATAATTCCGGTGAAAATCTGGCCATAAGAGGAACCGTAATTGAGCGGCTGGGAATAACCGGCATCTTTACAGGCTACAAGGAAATCATGCAGTTCATCTACAGTTTCGGGAATGGGGAGGCCGGTTTTATCAAGGGCTTCCTGCTTAATCAGAAGACCGAACCAGCACCATTCATTATATGGGGCAATACCATATACAGCACCGATGGTACCTTCATCAGAGACGGTGGTTTTCCGGCGTTCTTCGTCTGAATTCCTCCAGGCTGAGTAATTGGGCATATATTCGTCGATCAGGTCTGTCAGATCAAGGTATGCGCCGTCATTTACTCCGGCCATAACGCCGCCTGTATAACGGCTGGCATCTACAATGATGTCCGGTAAATCACCGCTGGCAATCATGAGATTAAAATCTGTGGTTTCTTCTCCTAGAGTCGGGACAATAAAATTGAGCTTGATTCCGGTCAGTTCCTCTACCTGTTTGAAGACTCGCTGGTCATTCAGGTCGGGACACACGGAAGCTAGAATAGAATTGCTGGGCATCCAGATATCCAGAGTGACATCTTCCTTATAGGGATAAGCGGAGTAGTCATTCGGGATTACCTCTTCAAAAACATCTCCGAGATAGGTATCATTCAGTGTGGTATTAACCTTTTGGATTTCGTCCTCGGTGGGTGTTTTGTTGCCGCGCAGGGAAGTGAGATCTTCCTGCCCTTCGGTTCCGGCAGAATTGTCTGCGGATTCTGTGCCGGACGCTCCGCTGTCAGTGCCGGCTGTTTCTGCTTCTGCAGATGCGTTTGTGTCCGCATTGCCGCATCCGGGCAGCGCTGAAACAACGAGAGCACAGGCAAGAAGCAGGCTTACAAGTTTCTTTTTCATAGTGTTTCCTCCTTTAATGTATGGAACTTTTGTTGTATGGAGTAATAAGGGAACTATCCCTCTTTCCATCATGGTTCGCCGTTGGAGCCGGACGGTTCGCAGAGGTGTTTTTCAGCAGCGGATCGCGCACCTTTTTCCGCAGCTTCCGCCACTCTCACCAAAGTCATGAAGTAAGCCTGATTTTCGGGTGACAGGCGTTTGAGAATGTCTGTGGCCTCTTTCACAATCGTTGCGTTCATATGTATCACCTCTCTATTAAATTTGTGATAAAATAATAACACTAAATTTATATAAAGTCAAGTTAATTTATTAATTTTGTGATATTTGAGCGGGAAACATGTCTGACGGATATTTTACTTCCGGGAGAGATTCCGCTCTTCCGTTTCATACTTCCTCTGTCTTGCGGTAAGCAGGCCGGAGGCGGACTTAATGCTTCCGAAAACAGAAAATCCGCATTGTATTCAGGCAGCAGGAGAATACAGGTTTTTCTGAATTCGGGATATGTAAAATCTGTGATACCATTCAGCTTATTCTGAATAGTTTTTTCACTGACTCCGAGAAACTGTGCGTACTGTCTCAGGGAGATTCCTTTTTGATACAGAACTGTCTTCAGGTTTGTAAACATGGGAACTGCTCCTTTCTACCCTTAAGGGTAAGATTTTATGCCATTATATACCCTTAAACGTAATTATGCAAGCTGTAATTTACGATTAAGGGTAATTATCTGCTTGCGTTTTCCTCCAGGACATGATAGAATGCCATCGTGGACGGAGGTGACCTGGGTTGGATTTCCTGGAAAAACTGGATTATTTGATGGAAGAGAATCATTTGAATAAAAATACATTATCGAAAGCCTGTAATATTCCGTATACAACTATCGACGGTTGGTACAAAAAAGGCTATGAGGGGCTGAAGCTGACTTCTTTGAAGAAGCTGTCAGGTTTTTTCGGAGTTCCTCTTGATTTCTGGGCGAATGATGACACTCTCAAGTGCGGCGGATCAGAAGTAAAGCAGAAGGTTATTATGCAGATTGAAAAGATGAGCGAAGAGGAAGCAAGGGCGGTTCTGGCTTTTATACATTCTCTTGGAGAAGTGGAGCGTATTTATGGCAGTGAGAAGAATGACTTAACGGATATTATGGAAATGACAGGAATATGAATCCGCTGCGGGGCGATTATATAAAGACAAGCGGGTGAGCCGGAATGCAGCCTGAATTTTATAGCTTGCCTTTTTATGACGTTTGTGATAAATTAATATTACGTCAGCGTACAGGGGGTATTTTATGATTCACCGTTTAAAAGAGGTGCGGAAGGAATTGGGCTTCAATCAGACGGATTTTGCAAAACATCTGGGAATAACTCAGACAGCCTATTCTATGATAGAAAACGGCAACCGCCCTTTAGCAGATAAATATGTTAAAGTAATATGTTCAGCCTTTAATGTAAATGAAAACTGGTTTATTACCGGTGAGGGCGAGATGTTTCTCTCGTCACCGTATGAGAAGGAATTTATAGATATTTTCAGCCGTCTTGCCCCGGAGACCCAGCAGTATCTTCTTCTTATGGCAAAAGAACTGCTGAAGACCCAGGAGAGGCTGCTTGAATCCAAGGACAAACAGCAGGCTGGCGGAAACGGGGGAGGAGATTTGGAATGAAAGGATGTGCCGGAGAAGGATTTGCACTCAGAAAGGCTGTCAGAGGCTGTTTTTCCAATGATTTGGGGATTCATGGAATCGGAGACCCCTTTGTTCTGAAAACGCAGGATGGAAGCTATTATTTATACTGTACCTCAGCACCGGACGGATTTTATTGCTGGAGGTCAGAGGATCTGGTACATTGGACAGACAGGAAAATGTGTTATACACGCAGCAGCGGCAGCTGGGGTGTTGACAGCTTCTGGGCGCCGGAGGTGGTATACTTTGGCGGAAGATATTATATGTATTATACCGCGAGGAATGCGGCGGGAAGCCTTAGAATCGGGCTGGCAATTTCGGACAGGCCGGATGGTCCGTTTCTGGATAAACGGAATGAACCCTTCTTTGACTTCGGCTATGCAGCGATTGACGCCAATGTCCTGATAGATGAAGATGGTTCCAAATATTTGTATTATTCCAGAGACTGCTCCGAAAATACGGGCGAGGATGGCATTCGCAGAAGCGAGATATATGGGATCAGGCTGCGGGAGGATATGCTTGCTACAGAGGGTGAAGCGGTACGGCTTTTGACGCCGGAGCAGGCATGGGAGCTGGAATCAGGGAATCCGCTTTGGAATGAAGGCCCGGAAATGATAAAGCATGGTGGCCGTTACTATCTGACGTATTCCGGCAACTGTTTTGCCGGTTCTGCCTATTCAGTGGGATATGCAGTGGCCTCTGAACCGCTTGGCCCTTTTGTAAAAGCGGAGGAAAATCCGGTTTTAACTTCCCAAGACAGAAAAGATGTATCAGGAACCGGGCATCATAGCTTTACCTGGTCTCCGGATGGTACGGAGCTATGGGCAGCCTATCATTCCCATACCTTTTCCGACAGGCCTGATGGCAACAGGAAGGTTAATATCGACCGTGCCGGTTTTACAGAAAAGGGAAGGCTTTACATAAATGGGCCGTTGACAGCTTTCCAGCCGATGCCTTCAGGAGCCGGAACGGTGAATGTCACAGGGAAGTTCAGCGCGGAGACGGCAGGAAGGGATGCCGGGTTTCTGGTGGACGGATGTATTTCGGTATATGGGAATGATGAGGGGATGGAACAGGAAATACCGGCGGCAGAAGGAAGTGTAACCGTCATATTAACCGCATCGGAACCGGTGGAGTTAAACAGGATTGCAGTATTCCCAGGCCAGGCCGGATTTGGGGCCATTTCATCTTTAAAGATTGTTCTTGACAATGAGTTATCATCGAAAGAGTATGTAATCTGCGATGAAGATACAGTACCGCTTATTTTGGATTTTCCGATACATTTGGCGAAGAGAATAGAAGTATTGTTCAGCTTGAGGGAAGGCGAAATGAGTATAGGGCTTTCGGAAATTATGTTAATAAGAGAAGAAGGATAAGACTGTATGGCTGCGTACAAAGACAGAACAAAAGGGATGTAAATTATCAAGGGAATGGCTGTAGTGCTTCAGTGGATATTAAGCCGATGCAGACGGATGAAGAACGAATGAGGTAAGTATTTTAACAGAAGATGCGTACCTCATCGTTTTTTGAATAAATATATGAATGATTATACATGGAGCATAAGATTATTTCAAGCAGTCAGTTTATAGTTCTATTTAATTGTAGGAAAAAGAAAAAATGGTACAGAATTCCTGGAAAAATAAGGTCTGGCCTTGCGGCCAGCCCTACTTGTCTCCGGTAGCTTCCTGATAGGCCTTTGATGCCGGTTGTGACCAGGAGGTTTTGTTGCCGGCGGTTACTTTACCGGTTTTCCGGTCAACCGCATAAAAGTTGTCAATTTCCGTATTCCATTCACCGCCGTCCAATGTGGTGTATTCATTATAACAAACGAATAACTGACATTTGCCATTGGTCGAAATCCGATCATAAACCGCAGTTTTTCTGACATGCAGCTTCTGCTCGCCGTTTTCCGTTTCCCATTCACTGAGAATTGCATAAAAATTTCCTTTTGCATTATAGGTACATTCGTAGGCATAGCCTTCCGGAGCAAAGACTGCTGCGTAGAGTTTATCAAAAGCACCTTCGGGAGTGAGCAGACCGTCACTGTCAACAGAAGAAGCAGTCCATTCGGTGGAAGCTGTTTCAGCTGATTCGTGTTTCTGAGAGGTGTCACTACGGTCCATTGATTCTTCCTGCGTGTCCTGAGTTATCGATTCTTCCTGCCCGTTCTGGGTTAGAAGTTCTTCCTGCGTTTCCTGCACTGTCTGATCTTCCCATTTCTCTTGCGCTGTCTGGTCATACTGTCTCATGGCATCCTTCAGCATGTGTTCGATGATTTCCGGAAGCTCCGCTCTTTGCTGCTGGTGAATGAGAGGAGGAGAGTCAGGGCCGCCGAAGGTCAGCTCAATGCTGCCGCTGTTTTCCAGGCTGCTTCCATATTTCCCATATTCTATAAAAAGGGAGAATTCATGCAGTACATAGAAAGGATCCTCCAGCAGATTTGATATTATTCCGGCAGCATCCATAGCACATGATGAAATGTCCCAATCGCCGCGACAGGACAGGGTAAGAGCTCCTGTCATGCCGATGACAGGGCCGGTCTGTGAGAAAAGAGTGCGCTGTGGGAAATACTGCAGGGCATATTTTTGTGCCTTCAGGTATGTTCTGACTTCCGTATAATCGTCGTAGTAGGAATGCGGAGCATCCCATTCCGCCGCCGCATGAAATACAAGCTCAGGATTGTCGGCAGGAACGGCCTGATACAGCGTGACGGGCCGGGTGGAATCTATTTTATTTGTAATGGCTTTTTCTGAGAGGATAAATGTTGTATCATAGCGGGTGTTAAGAACAGAACGAACCACAGGTTCATCGTCAAAGGCATATTCTTTTCTGAAAATCGGTCCTATAGGCTTATAGTAGCTGATAATTTTTTCAGAATTATAACCGGAGGAATATCTGGTAACCTGAATTACATCACTGGAAAGCCTGACTTCTTTTTCTCTGCTCTCAGGATTCAAAAGGATAAAAAAGAGGATGGCAGCCAGTGTATAAATAACGCCTGCCAGAAGCAGTACGGCTATGCCTGCCCGCGCTAGGATTTTCCGGGCGTTTACAGTTTCACGCTCCAGGATGCCAAACAGCCTGCAGAGGCAGAACAGTTCCAGCGAAAGAGGAAGGCCTGCCGCCGCCAATATCCAAGATGACGTGCTGAGCCAGCCGCGCAGGGAGAGGCCTGTGCTGTGTGCCAGCCAGCCCAGGGAAAAACAGGAGACTGTCAGGATAATACAGGCAAGCAAAAATATAAGTGTTATTTTTCGGAAGGTAATATTTTTATTTTTCATGGCCACATTATATCACAAATTGCAGAGACGTTGTCATGAAAGTAAATAACAGAAGCTTAATTTGGAAGTAACTCAGTTTAACAGAAACTCAGTTTAACAGAAACTCAGCCCATCAGAAGGTGTATAATGCTATTGTACCGGAAGGGCTGCGATAATTTAGGGGAATTCAGAGGTACACACCATTTTTTATTGTGATGGCAGTGGGGATTTGTTATACTATTCAAATAATGCAGGTGGGTAAAGGTTGTAGTAAAGCAGGAGAATGAGGAGAACTTCCATGATGATAGACAGACTGAAACAGACCTTAAAACCGATACTTTCAACGGAACAGAAGGAGCGTTTTGCAGAATATTACACCAACAGAACTTATCGTGTGGAAATAGCCGTGGCGGTATTTATTGCCGTGATGCAGGCGTGTATGATGGTGGTATTTTTATTTCGGGAGGGGGGTCCCTTTGCTTTCCCCAGAAGGAGCGGGTATTTCAGCCTGTACACGGCCCTGCTTGCGGTGACGCTTGTGTTTCTGGCGATTTTTGTCAGATGGGTTAAAAAGAAAAAGTACGGAGCCATTGCAGGACTGAGAATGCTATATGTCGTGATATTGTGCTTATGGTGTATTGGTATTACGGTGTTGGATCAGATGGGAGGCAACACAATCGGCGTGTATTGTTATCTGATTCCCACGATAGCGGCAATTATGCTTATGAGCCCGGTAGAAAGTATAACTCTGTTTGGCGTAAGCTGGCTTATTATTGTGCTGCTTCTGGTTTTTACCGGGCTGAATGCGGAGAATCTGTTTTCCAATCTGATTAACGGCAGCTTCGTAACGCTGCTTTCAATTTTTATTTCAATTCGTTATAACCTGAGCATGAAAACCGGGTTCCGTGATCGTGAGATTATTGCAATGCAGTATGAAAAAATTCAGAAGGCAAATGAGCTTCTGCAGCAAATGGCTTTTACAGATCAGCTGACAGGCCTTCAGAACAGGCGCAGCCTGATGGAGCGGATATTTGGGAGCTTTGAGGAATACCACAGAGAGAAACGGCGGGCGGAAGTTGTAATGGTTGATATTGACTACTTCAAACAGTATAACGATTCTTACGGGCATCTGCAGGGGGATGACTGCCTTAAAAAGATTGCGGATATTCTGGAGCGGTTTGCCGGGGCAGAGGGCGCTGAGGCTGTCCGGTTCGGCGGGGAGGAATTTCTGCTGGTGCGTGTGGAGGATGTCACGGAGGCTCAGCCATTAGAAATAAATAAAACGGGGACTTCTGATAACATGGCTTTCAATGATATGGCCTCCGATGATATGGCGGAAAGATTGTTAAAAGAAATCAGAGAAGCCAATATTCTCAGATCCGATAATGGACAGACACAGGTGACGGTCAGCCTGGGTGTATGGAAGGGGAACCTTGCTCAGATTGACAAGGTGGAAACTATCATATCCTATGCGGATCAAGCTTTGTATTGTGCCAAGCATGCGGGGCGGAACCGAATTTACAGATATGGGCAGCGGCAGGAAATGCTGGAAACAGGGGCGGATACAGCCGGGAGCTGTAAGGAAAGGATATACGGATGAATAAAAAACAACTGACGGTAGCAGAGAGTGCCTGTATCATTACCGGGTACGGAATCGGCGGAGGCGTGATGGCCATGCCTTATCTGGCGCAAAAAAACGGAGTTGTGGTGAGCCTGCTCATATTGGCGGCGGCCTTCGGAGCCAGCTTTGTCCTTCATGTGATGATAGCCGAGCTTGCGGTAAAAAGCGGTGGAGGTTCCCAGATTATTGAGGTGTTTTCCCGGTATCTGTTTCAGGGGAAATACCAGAAGGTGTTGACTGCAGGTTTTTTTGTCATTATGGCGTTGGTGCTGTTTACCAATCTGGCGGCTTATATTTCAGGGGCGGCGGAAATTATCAGCGAGCTTCTGGGGATTTCCCTGTGGCTTTCACGGCTTCTGTTTTATGCTGCCGCGGCAAGTGTGGTGCTTTTTGGGCTGAAGGCGGTGGGAATCAGCGAAAAGCTTGCAGTGACGGTGATTTTTTTGCTGGTGGGCGTACTTGCTTTCTTTTCCCTTGCGCATATAAACAATCCGCTTCCGGTAAGAGCGGGAAGGGTGACGGAGGGGCTTGCCTATTTTGGAATGGCGATGTTTGCCTTTTCCGCATTTTTTTCGGTCCCACAGGCGGTAGCCGGACTGGGCGGAGATGGGAAAAAGGTGAAAAAGGCCGTATTTTTAGGGTTGATGAATAACTTTGTATTGATTGTTGTCATTTCCGTGTGCGCCCTGCTTTCCTCTGTGCAGGTGACGGAGGTTGCCATGATTGGGTGGAGCCAGGGAATTGGCAGCTGGGCAGAGATTGTTGGTTCTCTTTTTACCATCCTGGCTATGCTGACGACCTACTGGTCCATTTCGCTGGCGCTATCGGACATTGTGGAGGAACAGTTGAAGCTTTCACGCAGAATCTGCTGGGTTATTGCGACGCTGCCATCGCTTTTGATGACCTTTGCAGGTCTGGGGGGTTTTATGGAGTTTATGCGTCTGGCCGGGGGGCTGATTGCGATTTTGATAGCGCTGCTTGTGGTTCCGGCCTACCGAAAGGCGTCCCGGGAGCCGGGGAATTCCCTTTTGGGGAAATGGGGCGGCGCCGGGATGCAGATAATGATTATGCTGGCCTATTTTTTAATGGCTGTGGGAAATGTGGTGACGATTTAGAATGAAGATATTTTATTACGGCGGTACGGTGCATACCATGCGTCTGCATGTGGAAGAAACCTTTACGTCCATGGGAACGGACTGGGACAGGATATGCTATCTGGGAAACGGCGGCCCGGAAACGGAAGAGGGCTATGACCAATATATCAGCCTTGAGGGAATGCATGTGTTTCCGGCGCTGACGGATTCCCATGTCCATCTGCTTTATACAATGATCCTGGCGGCCTCCAGTTTTAATATCTGTGAGATAACCTCGGAAGGGATTGCGCCGGACTGCATGGCAGGGGTGGAACAGAAAATACGCGCCTACTGTAGCGCACATCCGAAGCAGAAAATAATTGTGGCAAATCAGTATATCCTTTCCGCAATGAAGGAAAAAAGACTGCCCAGCCGGCAGGAGCTGGATAAATGGACCGGCGGAAGGTGCATGATTATTTATAATATTGACGGGCACAGCAGCAGTATTTCCACGGCTTTGATGAAGAAGCTGAAGCTTCCTGGGCAGGGTTCGGACGGCCGTTTTTTCGGCGAAGCCCATGAGTTTATGCAGGGGAAGGTGACGAACCTGATAGCGGCATCGGTGACACCCTCTGTGCTGGCCGCTGGCATCGCCAATTTTTCCAACCTGTGCGCGCATTACGGAATCAGCCGGGTATGCGCCATGGACGGAAATGGGGATGTGAAGCATGACTTTCTCACCAGGTTGCTGGCGTTTGTGGCATCCCGGATGGATATTGACGTGCGACTATACCCTCAGTATATGGAGCTGGAGAGGGCGGAAAAATATCATAGGCTGCAAAAGTTTCCCCGGGCAGGCGGCTGCGGAAGCTGGGAGCTGGATGGTTCCGTAGGCTCCCACAGCGCGGCTTTCTATGTGCCGTTTATTGATAATGGGGAAAAGGGACACTGCTACTATAAGGATGATTTTATTCTGGGAAAGGTGCGGGGGGCGCATGAAAAGGGGATTCAGTTGTCCAGCCATGCCATTGGGGAGGCGGCCATTGATCAGATTGTGGATTGCTATGAGAAGGTGTTAGGACTGGGTGACGGCCGGGATGGCGGAGAGGAAGAAGGGGAAAAAAGGAAAAGCAAACCTATGCCCCGTATTGATCATTTTGAATTTCCTTCGTCCTCGGCAGTGGAAAAAATCAAGCATCTGCCGGTGGCGCTGACGGTTCAGCCGGGATTTTCCTGGATGGACAAGCGCTATCTGAAGAGCTATGAGCAGTTTCTGCCAAAGGAAAAGGTGAGGCAGCAGATTCCATTAAGAGAGCTGACGGAAGCCGGCGTGTGTATCTGCGGATCCAGCGATTCTCCGGTACAGTCCATGAATCCTTATGAACAGATGCTGGGGATGGTGGAATTTTATCTGCCGGGGCAGTCCCTGACTCCCTTTCAGGCTCTTCGAACCTATACGGCGGAGCCGGCGAGAATGTTGGGCGAAGAGATGGAAAGCGGAACGCTGGAGGTGGGAAAGAAGGCGGATTTCTTTGTCACAGGAAAGGATTTCTGCCGGGCGGAGCCGGAGGAAATCGGGGAGTTTTACGCGGAATATCTGGTGAAGGACGGCCGTCGGTATGTGGAGAAGAAGGGAACCATCCGGGAACTGGTGAAATTGCTGTTGAGGCGGGCGAAAAAGATATAATAAAACAGGTATACTTGTCCATGTGTGTATGAAAAGTATACCTGTGTTTATTAGACCTTTTGATTTTTAGATTTCCGTTTTCCAGAACCCATGCAGATTACAATAAGCATAAGCCGCCTTCACCGAGTCCCCGTCCTCCAGTGTAAAATGGGCTACCGGTTCGCAATCGGGAGCCAGACAGATCCGCATGGTGCATCCGGCTTTTGTCACAAGGCACACCCAGCCGATGCTGTGCTCCTCAGTCATGGGATGAAAAATACTTCCCACCTTCACCGTAATGTGCCGGCCGTCGATTTCCACCACAGGCAGATGCTTTTCTGCAGCGCCCTCAGAGGTATTAGGGGTCAGTAGTTCAAAAGGCTTGCAGGTATCCGGAACGGCTGCATTGGGAACGCCGGTCACTGCCTCCAGAATAACGGTATGATTTTTATCGGTTAAAAAAACGGGATCCTTACTCATATGATTCCTCCAGTCAAGTTATGGTATTTTTTGTATAGTATTCCGGAAATATCCGGATTTTATTCACTACAGATTCCATTGGATAGTGGCAGTACATGGTCTGGGGACAGGATAAGCTGAATCAAAATCGGATTGCGGTAACAGTTCGGATGACAGAGCATAACAGGAAACTAAAGAAAGCATTGACAGTCCGCTTTTGTCTGTCTATAATTTAGTTGTTGTATCAGAACACAGATACAGTACATAGCCGGATGGCTTAATATTAAAAAAGTGAGGTAAGTGCATGCGTGTGTTAAGTAAGGAGATTGCAACTGCATAGTTGAAAAAGGGACAGCAGGCTGGTTTTCCGGCTCTTTTTGTACCCTTTTACCGGTCATTTACCCGGTATCTGCCTTACTAAATACTTCATACACTTCTAATAGAAGTCTGGTTATTGGAAACAGACGGTTTAAGAAGCATGACGTAGCAGGTCATGTTTTTTTATTTCCTCAGGCTGCGGCCCGGATGGACGCATTTGTCCGTCCTGCTGTATGGCTCTGCCTGCCTGGAATAATTCCGCAGTTTTTCCATTTCAGAGTCCAGGGATTGCCTGTCAGGCCCCCGAAGCAGTATGTCCGTATCAGGGCAGATGTTTCGGGGGCTTATTTTAGTTTCAGTCAGGTATTGAGAAAAAAAGAAAGGAGCATAACTGTTCAGCCGGGAGACGTATTTGCTGCATCTGTCAGTGAAAAGGAAGCAGTCATGTGATTATAGGAACACTGGACAGTTACAAAGGAGTTAAATCAGAATGAATGTAATTGAAACAAATCAGTTAACAAAAACATATAGGCGATTCAGGAAGCAGGAGGGCATTCTGGGTAGTGTCAGGGGGCTGTTTCATAGGGATTATGAAGAAAAACAGGCGGTCAGCCAGATGGATCTTTCCGTACGCGGAGGAGAATTCGTCGGCCTGATAGGTCCAAACGGTGCGGGGAAAACCACGCTTGTCAAAATGCTTACCGGAATCATTGCGCCCACCTCCGGTGAAATCAGTGTTTTAGGCTATTATCCCAATAAACTGGAAAACGACTTCAAAAGGCAGTATGCGGTGGTTATGGGACAGAAGAGCCAGCTGTTTTTTGAACTGACTGCGGAGGATACTCTGCACCTGTTCCGGCAAATTTATGGACTCTCCGATAAGGAATATCGCTATAACAGGGATTATTTTGTGGAGCTGTTCGGCGTAAAGGAACTCATGGATGTGCAGGTGAGAACTCTGTCCTTAGGAGAAAGAATGAAAATGGAGCTGATCGTGGCTCTGCTCCACAACCCCAAAATATTGTTTTTAGATGAACCTACTATTGGTCTTGATGCAGTGGCAGGCAGACAGGTCAGAAAGTTCCTGAAGGAAGTGAACGAGGAGAAAGGTACCACTATCCTTCTTACCTCCCATTACATGGAGGATATCAAATCACTCTGCAGCCGTTGTGTGGTGGTAAATCACGGAAGCAAAATCTATGACGGTGCAACGGAGGAGCTGTTTGATCGGTATCAGAAAAATAAGAGAATTACCCTTACCTTTGAACGGCCGGAAAAAATTGCACCCAATAGTGAATGGCGTATATTAGAGGACACTGCATATAAGAAAATTATTGAAGTACCACGAGAGAAGGCAGGTGGAAGTCTGCGTCTCCTTCTTGAGCACAATCCTGTAGATGTCACAATTGAAGAAGAGGAAATAGGAAAAATTGTAGAGAGGATTTACAGGGAAGGAGGAAAATGGGATGCGTAAATATTTGGAAATTGCATCGGTTCATTTCAGGACGCAGCTTATCTGGAGAGCGGACACTGTTTTCCATATACTGTTTACTGTTACCAGAATTATATTTGCTTTTATCCTGTGGGGCGCTATTTTCGAGGGAAAAGAAATCATATCCGGCTTTTCTTTTGATAGTATGCTTTCTTATTATATAATCAGCTCTTTTCTTGCACAAATCGAGCTCTCCGGCGGTATCAGCGATGAGATCAGTGTTCGAATCAGAAATGGGACTTTTTCAAAATATATGGTGCTTCCGATGAATATGGAAGGATATTTTCTGGCTATGGAGGCGGGCGTGGTGTCCTTTCATATTTTATTTGATCTGTTGGCTGCGGGAATCTGGGTGGCGCTTTTTCGGATTAACTTTGTTTTTGCGGCGGATGCGGTTTCGATAGTGTGCGCTCTGCTGCTGATTTTTCTGGGATTGTTGTTCATGGCTCAGCTGAACTATTATCTTGGATTATTGACGCTTAGGTATGAAGAAATCAGTACCTTCCTGATGATAAAGGATAATCTGGTATCCCTGGTAACCGGCACCATAATTCCCCTGGCGCTGCTTCCTGAAGGACTGACGGCCTTTATGCGTTTCTTCCCTTTTTATTATGTGACCTATCTGCCATCCATGCTGCTGACCGGCAGATGCGGGGAGGAAGCGGTCAGGGGAGTTATCCTGCTGGCAGCCTGGTGTATTTTTATGGAGCTTATCAACCGCTGGACTTATCAGAAATACAGATTGAAATATGATGGGGTGGGAATATGAAAAGAAATATAAAATTTATATATGAATTAATCAAACTTCGGTTCCAGCATCTGATGATGTTCCGGCTGGGATTCTGGGGGCCTTTTTTCGTGGACGGAAGTCTGTTTGTGATACAGTTGGTCGTGTTCCAGGCAATTTATGCCAATGTTGATACCATAGGACCGTGGGGAAAGGGGGAGATGGTTATTTTTATCGGAACCTTTTCTCTGGTAAATGCGGTGAATATGGTGGTTTATTTTTTCGGAGTGAACGGTATTTCAGGTAAAATCAGAAATGGAGATATCGATTTGTACCTTACCAAGCCGGTAAGCCCGCTGTTGCGGCTCAGTTTTGAACAGGTGAATCCGGGTTCGCTTCCATTGGTGGCTTTGAGTGTGTGCATTTTATGGTACGGCGTCCGGCTCTGCGGGTTGAAAGTGTCAGCGGGGCATGTCCTGGGCTATTTAGTTTGGGTGACATTAATGATTGTGCTCTGGTATGAGATGGAGGTAATTATCCGATCCCTTACTTTTTTCCTGGTTTCCACAGTCAACATAACCAGGCTGGAGGATGCGGGAATCGATCTGTGCATGAAAATACCCGGTGTTGTTTTCCGGGGAATTTACAAGCTTCTGTTTTATGTGATTCTTCCCTATGGCATTGTGGCGACTTTTCCTACAATGTATTTAAGCGGTGACGGGACCTTGAAAATGTGGCTCTATGGAATCGCTGTGGTCACGGCTTTCGGGGGAATTACAGCTTTTTTGTGGAAAACAGGGCTGAAAAAGTATAATAGTGTGAGTTCTTAGTCGTTTGTGCGGAATATGCGTATGACAGGTGTATATTCTACAGGGAGGTGCCACTTGTCAGGAATGATTTGTTTATAACTGCTTAATGGATGTTTTTTATCAAAAAACAGGCCGCGCTGTAGTTATAGTTAACCGGAAAAAATGAAAGAAGATTCAATTTATGGGGAGCAGCTGAACCGTATATGTCTGCTCTGTAATATTCACTTGAATGTAAAGTGAAAATGATAAAATGTAAAATATAATTGACATTAAGAACAGTATAGTATATCATATGCAATATAAGAGAAATACCTTCCCATAACAGTGCAGCGTTGAAAATCACCGGGGAAGGTCAGGAAAAGCGCTGCCGGTTTAACATCCTCCGGCAGCGCTACATAATGAATAGAGGAGGAGTTATTTATGCAGACAAAATGGACTGCTGTAGAAAAAAAACAGCTATGGATCTTTGTTGCAGTTGCATTTGGTATGCCCGTATTGATGGGAATTCTTATGGGTATCAGTTTTTACAGGGGGAATGATGTTTCCGTATTTCCCAACGCCCAGATGTATTATCCGGCGGCAGGCGTTATGATTGCTGTCCTGCTTACCCGGAAAAAAGAAGAGAAGGTGCCCATAAAGTTCTTTACCGGCTTCCTGGTTTTGACGGCAGTTATGGCAGGATGCGCTGTGGCCAGCCTGTTTAAGCCGGAAATTCAGTTAGCATTAATCAGTCAGTATATTATAATTTTAGGAAGCATTGTTTTATGGCTTCTGCTTTGGCTGGATAAGAAGGAGGTCAGAAGAAAGTACGGGCTGAGCCTGGGAGACGGACAGAAAAGAAGGCCCTGGCTTTATGTTCTGATTTTCCTGGGATTATATTTCCTCCGGATTTTTTTAAGCTATTTATTTGAAGGCGAACCGGGGATGTTTTTTGAAATGTTTAAGAGTCCCTATACATGGCTTAATCTTTTGGTTCTGCCCCTTAATTTCTTCCTGGTATACACTGCATTTTTCGGAGAGGAGTACGGATGGCGGGGCTTCTTCCAGCCGATGCTGCAGAAACGGTTCGGAAAGCGCACAGGCGTTCTGCTGCTGGGTATTTTCTGGGGCTTCTGGCACCTGCCTATCAACCTGTTTTTCTACAGCCCCCAGACCTGGCTGCAGAGCATTGTCTGCCAGCTGATAACCTGTGTCGGAATCGCTATATTCTTTGGCTATGCACAGATGAAGACCTGCAATATCTGGGTTGCGGTTATTATGCATTATCTGAACAATAATCTGGTTGCCGTTATCGCAGGGAGCGCGGATGTCATCAGCGGACAGGTGATTGCGTGGAGAGATGTGCTTATTCTTCTTATTTTGAATTGTATTTTGTTTGTTCCGTTTATTTTTACCAAAATATATGGAAAACAGGAGCAGAGCGCCGGGGAAACGAAGCTGCAGTAGCACCGGAAAAAGGAGGCTGGCTGGTGAAAAACAAAAGAATGAAAATTGCGCGTATCGAAAAAGATTTTTCCCAGGAGCAGCTGGCTGACGCCGTAGGAGTGACCAGGCAGACCATAGGAATGATTGAGGCGGGAAAATTCAATCCATCCCTGCAGCTGTGCATCAGCATATGCAGGGCACTTGGGAAAACGCTGGATGACCTGTTCTGGGAGGAGGAGAGCGAAGATGAAAAAAATAGATGAAAGACAGCATATTGATCTGTTAAAATCTGAGCAGGCCGCCTTCTGGGCGATGTGGCTCATCCTGCTGATATCTATCATTGTACAGAGTTATATTCTGGAACGGGATGTCCGGGAATACGCATGGGAGCTGGCCGCATTTATAACAGGCTGCGTTGTTTCCATTTTCGGAACCACGAGAAAAGGAATCTGGGATACCTGGCTGAAGCCCTGTATGAAGAATTATTTCCTGGCAAGCCTGGCGGGGACAGTTGTTTTTACTGTGATTTTTGTGATTGGCAGATACCGGAATAATGAAATTTTCCGGGAAGATGTTATGGGAACGCTGGTGCCGGCCACGATCATTTTTGCCGCAGCGCAGTTTGTTATGATTTTTACGGTTATGGCGTTGACTGGTGTTTATTCAAAACACCGGGAACAGAAAATGCTGAATGCACTGGAAAAAGAAATGGGAGATGAAATGGATGATGAGGCGTAGGATTAGGCTGACAAGGGCAGCTTTGACGGCGAATCGAGTTGACTCCCCGTCAAAGTCCCTGTAAATAGCAGTTCCAGAGTGCAAAGAAAATTTCACGCCTGGACTCATTTGAAGAATCTCTGCCGGTAAGCGCATTGTAGGTGAGCGCTGCACGGCAGAGATTTTCTGCTGTCCTGCGTCCTGCGGGTTCCGTTTTATCAAAAAGAAATGCGAAGGCTTCCGTATCGGTGTTTTGATAGGCCGGGACTTCACCATAGCCGTATCTGTGGATATTGGTTCCGTATTTCGCATCCCGCATTTCCATCTGCAGAACCAGCCCTTCCATAATCAGCATGTGGGCAAGATGATCCGCAATCAGATAATCCCTGCGCAGAAGCTTTCCCAATGCCTGCACGGCAATGAACCAGAAAGCGTCGCAGGGGGAAGGACAGGGTGCATTTTCACAGGCTGACAGAGGAGGGACATTTTCATTCCATTGAATTTCAAATATGATATCCGCACGATACCCGGTGGCAAGGCAGAGGCGTACTGTCTCTACCGCTTCTTCCTGTATTTCACAGGCATTTCCCTGGATGGAGAGGCCGAGAATTCCATCTGTCAGTCCCATGAGGGACAGAAGGGTATGGCTCAGCGGTTTTGCCAGGCTGCGCAGTGAAGGATGGACTGCAATCCGGACCTTAAAATCCACATCGCTAAGTATGTCATGCCAGGAAGCATCAATAGCTGACAAAACAGCCTGGGAATCATCGGGGGATGCGGGAGAAATTCCTTTAATGGAAACCGAATCAAAGCCTGGCAGCGCAAAAAGCGCTTTCAGGATCTCGACGGTTTGAAGCTGCATAGTCTGTCTGCTGATTTGCATGTTGGATTTCCTTTCTTTTGTGGAGGATATGTTTTTCAGGAATATTTTTCAGGTATATTTGGGGGCGGCGTGAAAAAATGCAGTAGAGATTCAAACGTAAATGAAGGAACGTTTCTTTTGTATTATTATACCATAATGGAAGCAGCTGTACATAGGCTGTGTCTAAATTGTATTTTTAAACTGAGCAGAGTAACGGTTCAACTCTTTCAGTTATTGCCATAATCCATCCTGAAGCGCCTTCGAAGATGAATTTTGGTACTTCTGAATTATTTTCTTACGGTCAGTGCAGTAAATGTGCTGACCTGCTGAACAGTTATAAAATAAATTTCAATTAATAGTGGCAGTGGATGAAGGGATATGATAAAGTGTCAGCAGAAAGAGAAATAAAATTGTGTAAATAATAAATCTGTTTGTATTTGCAGGTGGTTTTAACGGGACAGCGGCAGGGGGATATGATGCCGGTGTTTCAGTCAAAATCGGATTTTGAAATCATAAGAATAAGAAGGGCGTTCTCAGGCCCGGGAAATGAGGGTTATATGAAAAAAGAAATCAAATGGTGCGCCATCGGTGATTCCTTCACTTACTTAAACGACCATCTGGATGAAACTGCATACCGGGTGAAGGAAGGGTATCTGACGCGGACATGCGGATATTTTGACAATTTGTCAGTTATAAACATTGGAATGAATGGTTCTTCCACGCCCGATTGGATCAGGATAGAGCTGCCGGAAGCGGATCTGTATACGGTTCTTCTTGGTACCAACGACTGGCATGGCGGCGTACCGTTGGGGAAACGAGAGGATTTCAGATTGAAAAAGGAAGGCACTATTCTTGGTAACCTGGGGCTTTTAATATCCCATATCCGGGAAAAATCACCGGAAGCAGGGTTGTTGGTAATGAATCCTGTGGAACGGGGTGATTTTGTCTATATTTTGGATCCTCTGAACAATGCCCATGGCAGCTATCTGCCGGATCAGGGGCAGTGGCTGGCTGATATTGCTGAGGCCATTTATGAAACCTGCTGTGAGGAAGGGATACCTGCGCTGAATCTGCATGATCTTTCAGGTTTTACGCCGGAAAATGTGGTACGCTTTAAGCGGGTAAAAACGCCTGGCGGCTACCGGAATCTTCCTTATCCGGAATATACAAAATATCCGGTCTGTTTTGATGAGGATGAATATCCCTATCCGCCGGAAGCCGCTGACTTTACATATGATGGGCTTCATCCTTCTGATAAGGGCAATGAAGTCATTGCCTCTTTGCTTGCGGCCAGGCTGAAAATGCTGATGGGAGACAGGCTGCAGGCAGTGGAAACTAATTATTGAGATATGGCGGGGAGAACAGAGCTGCTGCAGAGGTGGTTTTACTGCGGGTATTTGTGGAATGGGGATGGCTGCGGAGATAAATATATTTGTAATTAATGAAATTATAAACCGATTAGAATGATGTATTTTTATAATTCAGCGTGTATAAATGGTGAAAAATTCTGCTAGTGTGTGGATAGCTGGGAATTTTTGCAGGTAAGATTGGGGGAAATGGGTAGTAAGGATCTGAAACTTAAGCGGCTAAGGTGCTTTATAGGGAAAATGAGAGTTAGTGCGAATATGAAGTGCACATGAAATCACCGGGGGATTCGCACCTGGAAAAGACTATGTTTTGTTTGAATATGGATTTAAAATTGAATAAAAGTAAGCTGGGTTAGTTTTTTATGTGTGGAATGTATAGAGAAATGGTGATAGAATGATTAGTAGTTGTTTAGTTTTGCTGTCTCGGTCTTGCGACCGAGTGGATTGAAATATCTGCAGTTAAACAAGAGGACTACGACTCTTTAAGGTCTCGGTCTTGCGACCGAGTGGATTGAAATATCATCATCAACAAATTTTGGAGGGCTTACAAGCGTCTCGGTCTTGCGACCGAGTGGATTGAAATGCCCGCGTCATAGTATGCGCTATTGGGGCAACGGGTCTCGGTCTTGCGACCGAGTGGATTGAAATATTGATTCTGATGACGACATCATCGAGACCATTGTCTCGGTCTTGCGACCGAGTGGATTGAAATACCACTCTGTTGATGCTATCTCATACGGCTCTTGTCTCGGTCTTGCGACCGAGTGGATTGAAATGACAAGATATGTACGGAATTGGGAACGGCGGTAATAGTCTCGGTCTTGCGACCGAGTGGATTGAAATATTAAGAAGCTAAAGATTAGCCATTTCTGCGGGGTCTCGGTCTTGCGACCGAGTGGATTGAAATTCTCCAGCTCATCAATAACGTTCTGAACCCGCGGTCTCGGTCTTGCGACCGAGTGGATTGAAATGTCATAATGCACAAATCTCGAGGTATATAATGGCGTCTCGGTCTTGCGACCGAGTGGATTGAAATAATCTTCATAATGTTGCCATTTATGGGGTTAAGGTCTCGGTCTTGCGACCGAGTGGATTGAAATATAGCAAGAAGGGCACAAGTTTGACAATCTATTGTCTCGGTCTTGCGACCGAGTGGATTGAAATGCTTCTTCGCGCAGCCTTTCGTATCTCTCTGCCTGGTCTCGGTCTTGCGACCGAGTGGATTGAAATGTTGTTATGCAATAGGCAAGGCGTGTAAAGCAGCAAAGTCTCGGTCTTGCGACCGAGCAGATAGAATAAGTATTAATATAATGTTGGATTTCCCCTGTTTTACTCGTTCCAATAAAGATACGCACATAGCAGTCCTCACAATTTATCCCTGCTTATGTTATACTCCAACACACTTAACTGTTTATTCATATAAAAAGATACAACATATACTAATTCTATTACGTTTTTAAAACAACTAAATAACAAATAAATCAGTTAACAGGAATCCCAAAAATGAAAGCACCAGAAATTAAAAAAATTGTAGAAAACAGATTCCAGGAACTTGGAGCAAGCAAAATTCTTCTCTCTCCATCAGATTATTGCTGGGAATTCCAAGGTGAATTTTACAAGATGACGGCCTTATCTGATTTTTGGATAATAGAGTGGACCAACAATCCTTTTTACGCACTTAATCAATGTTTTGAAGATGTGGATCCTATGCAATACGATTTATTAGAGCAACAAATAATTGAATATATTAATAAACTGCTGCTGCATTAATCAAAAAACCGGACAATTCAAGTATAGTTGAACAAGGGAAATAGAAACATAACAGTTATGTTTCACACATACTGACACTGCAATTCCCACTCCCGAATCACTTTCTTATGGCTGGCGCAGTAAATGTGCAGACGTGCCTGAACTGTAATGAGCTTATTACATAAACAATAAAAAATACCAATCTACCACACAAATTAATTCACAGCATAAAGACTTTCCGCAAATAAAAAGCTTCCTTCATAAAAAATCTCCTGTCTGCCGTTAAATATTTTCCCTTCCCCAGTTGACACATCCACCGACCAGTGCTAATATAAACAAAAATCACAGGCAGGTATCAGTTCGCCGGCAGATCATCCGTTTACTATAAATTCTGCCAGGCCAGCTTTCATACCGGAAAGGCACAAGCCATGCTGAAAAGTCTGAACAGCAAACTTCACAGGGACGACGATAGGCGGCGTTTGTATCGGCTGATGTAGAAAGCATCGCAGGTACAAGCGCTTTCCGTGTTGTACCTGTGTGGAATAAATAACTTTTGTTTTTTATCAATCAAAAGAGTCCACACTGGTAATGAAATTTACCTTTGAGGGCTTTTTTATTTTACTCAAAAACAGGCACCTTATAGCGGAAACAGGAAAAACACTCCCCCTGCCTGCAGGAATGAGAATATGTGATTTTAAAAGCGCCCTCAAGTCCGCTGCTTTTTTGCATTACCGGCTTCCGGCCGGTCGGCTGCTGATAACCCGCAGAAAACCCCTGCTGGTTGATATCCCCTGTGGAAAGGATGTGGTACAATGAGACATAAAGACGATGTCCAGATGGATTTCATATCTCCTTAAATCAGTACACGCGCGGCAGCCGTCAGGCTGACACGTCTGTTTGTCCCGCGGTCAGCGGGATTAAATAATAAACGTAACCCATGTTTTGCATATACCAATAAGGAGATAATATAATCATGATTCATTTGGAAAAAATACAGGCATCCCCCATGATAAACAACCCATCCCCGGAGCAGCTTGCAGCCAGCCTGAACAAGCAGGCGGTTCTGCATGGCAGTGTTCACAGAATCCGGAAAATGAGCGGATTTTCGTTTCTCATCCTGCGTACTGCGGACAGCCTCATCCAGTGTATCCTGGAACCTGAAAAGTGCCGCATAGAAGGCCTGCTTAAGGAAGAAGCCTGTATCCGGGCCGAAGCCACTGTGACGGAGGAGCCTCGTTCCCGCACAGGCTGGGAGCTTCATCTGACGGAAATAAAAGTCCTTTCTTCCCCGGAGGCGGAAATGCCGGTGGTCATTCATGGGAAAGAAATCGATGCATCCCTGGAAACCATACTGGACTATCGGCCGCTCACTCTGAGAAATGAAAAGCAGCGCGCAGTTTTTAAAATTCAGGAAGGGCTGTGCAGAGGCTTTCGTAATTTTCTTGAACAGGAACAGTTTACCGAAATCCATACACCGAAAATCGTATATCAGGGGGCGGAGGGCGGCGCCAATATTTTTCATCTGGACTATTTCGGCAAGGACGCCTATCTGGCGCAAAGCCCGCAGTTTTATAAGCAGATGATGGTTGGCGTATATGAAAGAGTTTTTGAAATCGCCCCGGTATTCCGCGCGGAGAAGCATGATACCGCAAGACACCTGAACGAGTATACAAGCGTGGACTTTGAAATGGGCTATATTAACAGTTTTACAGATATCTGCCGGATGGAAGCGGCCATGCTTGGTAGCGCACTGCAGTTTCTCCGGGAAAAATACGCGCCGGAGCTTGCCCTGCTGAAGGTACGGCTGCCGGAGCAACTGCTGGAAACAGGGGAAATCCCGTCCATTCGTTTTCATGAGGCCAAACAATGGGTTGCCAAAGCTTATAGCCGTCCGGCCAGTGAAAAGGATGATTTTGAACCGGAGGAAGAAAAACTGTTGTCCCGGCTCATAAAGAAGGAAACCGGCAGTGATTTTGTATTCGTTACCCATTACCCGACTGCCAAGCGTCCCTTTTATGCCTGTGAGGACGAAGGAAACCCGGCGGTAACACTGAGCTTTGACCTCCTGTTCCGGGGACTGGAGGTAACGACCGGCGGACAGCGCATCCATGAATATTCCGTCCAGCTGGAAAAAATGAAGCGCATGGGAATGGATCCGTCGCTCTTTGAAAGCTATCTTTGGATACACAGGGCCGGAATGCCTCCTCACGGCGGATTGGGCCTGGGCCTGGAACGATTTACGGCCCGCCTGCTGGAGTTGGACAATGTCCGCCAGGCATCCCTGTTCCCAAGGGATATCCACAGGGTCACTCCCTGATATAAATTCCGGCGGCCCGGGCGATGGCAGAAAGACGGAGAAAAACAGGAGAAAAAAATGGAAAGATTAAAAAATTATTTACAATTCATAAATGAAGCGGAGCAGCTTAAAAATGTACTCCGTACCGCCTGGACCAGCGAAGGAAAACAGGAGAGCACGGCAGAGCATTCCTGGAGGCTTGCCCTTCTGGCTATGGTCATCCTGGAGGAATATCCCCGGCTGGACAGCCTGAAAGTGATAAAAATGGCATTGCTTCATGATATCGGGGAAATCAGGGAAGGCGACATCTCCGCCGCGCTGCGTCCTGATCCCGGGGAAAAATATCTGGCGGAGGAAAGAGGAGCATCCGGGCTGTTTTCGCTCCTCCCTCCGCAGCTGGAAAAAGAATATATGGATCTGTGGAAGGAATATAATGAAGCAGTCAGCAAAGAGGCACGCCTGGTAAAAGCCCTGGATAAGGCGGAAACCATTATGCAGCACAACCAGGGCTGCAACCCGGCTGGTTTTGATTATGATTTTAATCTGGAGTACGGACAGGAATATTTTAGCGGAGATCCCCTGCTTGCGGAATTCAGACAGATTCTGGATACAGACACAGGGAAAAGGAAGGAGGATGAAAAAGAAGGAGGGTGAAAAAGAAGGCGAAATAAAAGCGCGGCAGAAAAAGAACGGGTAGAGTTTTTTCCCTGACTACGTTATAATAAATACAGCCTGGCCTGAAATGAAGGGCCTGAAGAAGGAGACGACAAAGGATGAAAATTACCTGGTATGGAACAGCTTCCATTTTGCTGGAGTCGGAGGGGGAGCGGCTTCTGTTCGATCCCTTTGTGGAACTGGCCGGAGCAAGCAACCCGAACAGTCTGGAGGATTTTGTGCAGGAAACGGATATCTGCATCACGCATGGACATGTGGATCATCTTTTTTTCATACCGGAAATCCTGGAACAGGCCGATGCCACGGTTTTTGCCACCCGGGCTGTGATGAATACCCTGGAAGGATGGGTGGAAGACACAGGCTGCCTGGTGGAAGTGGAACCGGGATACAGCTGGCGTCAGGGGAATATGAGGATAACGGTTCTGAAGGGAAAGCATACGTCATTTTGTGCGAAAACGGTTTTCAGGAAGCTGTTAAACCCGAGGCTGCTCCGATATTTCCGCAATGCACTGTTTCTGGCCTGGGCGCATCCCAGATTCCCGGAAAAGGGCGAAACGGCCGCCTACCAGATAGAGGCGGAGGGGAAACGCATTTTACTTCTTGGGAGCATGGAGCTGGATCCGGACACAGTTTATCCGGAAAATGCGGATCTTCTCATACTTCCCTATCAGGGGAAGGAAAATATGGCGGAAGCAGCCATGGAAATTGTGGAACGCCTGAAGCCGGCGCGTATTCTGCTGGACCATTTCGACGACGCGTTCCCGCCCGTATCCGAGGAGGTAGATACCCGGCCGTTTAAAAAGGCCATGGATGAAAGGCATCCGGAAATCAAAGTGGTGAAGCCCAAAGCCGGAAAGCCCGTAACACTGTAAAGCCCATAGCGCTGTAAAACCCACAAAAGAAGCAGTAAGACCGTCCGATAAAAGTATGTTTTCCGAAGGATGCGGGAAAGCTTTTATCAGACGGTTTTTTTATAAATAAATATGGCCGGAGAATGCAGGAAGATGCTTGACAACCAGGCAGATTATGGTATGATAAAATCAGTAATGATTATTATTTTTAAAAAATAATAAAATGGGGGTAAGCACTATGTTGAAAGGTAAGGTTGCAGTAGTAACCGGGGGAACAAGAGGAATCGGTTATGCAATAGTGAAAAAGTTTCTGGAAAACGGGGCCTCCGTAGTCCTTTGGGGCTCAAGACAGGAAACCGTGGACAGGGCGCTTGAGAGGCTTCGCCAGGATAATCCGGACTGGCAGGTTACCGGCATGGCTCCGGATCTGGGAAGCTACGAAGAAGTAGCCCGGGCGCTGGATTCCGTTAAGAAAAAATACGGCAAAATCGATATTATGGTAAACAATGCGGGAATATCTGCGAGAGACAGCTTATATGATTATAACCCGGAGGATTTTGACAGGATTATGGATCTGAATGTCAATTCCGTATTCCGCTGCTCCAAGGCGGCGGCAGCAATTATGAGGGAGCATGGCGGCGGTGTGATATTAAATACCAGCTCCATGGTGAGCTTTTACGGACAGCCGGCCGGTTCGGGCTACCCGGCATCCAAATTTGCGCTGAACGGTCTGACCAAATCTCTGGCGAGAGAGCTTGGCAGGGATCATATCCGTGTCAATGCGGTAGCACCCGGCGTTACCCGTACGGATATGATGGAAGCGGTTCCTCAGGAAGTGATAGAGCCGATAGTAAGGACGATTCCGCTGGGAAGGCTGGGAGAGGCGGAGGATATAGCCAACGCGTTCCTTTTCCTGGCAAGCGATATGGCCTCCTATATTACAGGAGCCATAATTCCGGTAGACGGCGCGGCAATGACCTGAGCCTGAAAAAGCCGGTATCGGTAACAACAGTACATGAGTGCCTCAGTGCACAGACGGGAGTGAAAAGATGAATACAATGATTTTCAGAGACATGTCCTACGGTGTTTATGTTACTACCTCAATGGATGGTAACCGTCCGGTAGGATGCATTACCAACAGCATAATGCAGATTACATCGGATCCGGCTACCATTGCGGTTAGCGTAAACCATGATAACTATACCAATTCCTGTATCGATAAGACCGGGAAATTTGCATTTTCCATACTTTCAGAAAAATCCGACCCCTCCATTATCGGAACCTTTGGTTTCCATAGCTGCCGGGATACGGATAAATTCAGTAACGTGGATTATGAAATGGCGGCCGGGCTTCCGGTAATCAAGGATTCCTGCGGCTATGTGGTTTGCCGTGTCATTGATACGATGGAAACCCAGACCCATACTGTTTTCCTGGGAGAAGTTGTGGAAGCGGAAAGCTATGGAAATGACAGCGCTGCGATGACTTACGCTTATTATCATAAGGTAATAAGGGGAAAAGCCCCGAAGAATGCGCCGACCTACCTTCCTGAGGCGGACGGTGCGGCGGAAGAAAGCTCCCAACCATCCGATGATGCAAAGAAAACCGGAAAATGGATATGCCAGGTATGCGGTTATGTATACGAAGGAGAAGAGCTTCCCGCAGATTTTAAGTGCCCGATTTGCGGCCAGGGAGCGGATAAATTCAAGAAGGTGGAATGACCGGACAGAACCGGCTCACCTGACAGAGTAAGCAATATAACATGAAAAATAAGGATCAGCACCAGTCCGTACCACCTGGGAAACGGCTTGTGCCGGTCCTTTTGTTATGCCATAATACAGCCCGGTAAAAATTGCCGGAAGGTTGCTTTTCCCGCGAATGTATCATACAATTGATTACAGCACCGCAGCCAGGGTACTCTGCCCCTTTAAAAAGAAGCCGCAGCGCACCCGGGGCAAAACTGCGGCCCGCTTTCCCTGCTGCAGATAAAGCTTACAGAATAAAAGGAGCAAGCCATGCAAAAGAGAATCCAGTATCTGGATATCATCAAAGTAATTTCAATTTTCCTGGTGGTTTTCTGCCATTTCGTCCTGCTTTCGGAGACTGTGCCCGCCAATATCCTCATGGTAGCCTGCTGGTCTGGCGTCCCCATGTTTTTTATGGTAAACGGGGCGCTGCTTTTCACCAGGCCGCTGAAGCTGGAAAAACACATCCGGAAAACAATCCTGATTTATATTGTACTTGTTGCCTGGAGGCTTATCTATCTCTTTACCGTCGGACCGCTCTGCCAAATTTCTCCGCTGGGCTTTGGCAGGAACCAGATTCTTACCTATCTTTTCACCTTTGGCAGCCTGGACGGTATCGGAACGGGCCATCTGTGGTTTATTGAAGCCCTGCTGGCGGTTTATCTTGTATTCCCCCTGTTCCGCATCGCCTGGGATCATCAGGCAGGAAGAAAAATCATACTCTTTTTTGCCGCTTTCGGCATCCTGATGACCAACGGCCTGACCGGCCTGCAGATGCTTTTGGATGCACTCTGCGCCAAGGGCCTGATCGGCGTATATTCCCTGGAAGGACTGGAAATACTCAATCCCTTCGGCACCTATGCGAATATGCTGGGCTTTTTCCTGTTCGGCGCCTGGCTCCACACAGCGGGTACCTTTAAAAACAGCCTTACCGCACAGCGTCTTCTCGGACTTCTTCTGTCCGCTGCAGGACTTTTGGGCATGTGGGGCGTAAAATGGTACACCAGCAAAAATCCGGCCTGGGACGGCATCCTTCTTGTCCAGGGCTACCGCCACCTTCCGGTGGTTCTTCTTGCCGCAGGCATTTTCCTCGCCTGCCGCGGCCTGAAAATAAGAAACCGGGCCATAAATGCCGCTGTTACCGCGGTGGCAAGCAGGACGCTCGGTATCTATTACCTGCACTGGATATTCGGCTGGATGCTGGTTCCCTATATGGCCCTGCTTTTTTCCGGCTTTAATATAGGAACCAACCTGCTGAAAACAATTGTCCTGATAATACCCGCCTTTCTCCTCACCCTCCTTCTGGAAAAAATACCGGTTATAAAACACCTTGTAACGGGATGAGCCAGGACCGGTAAATCAGCAGAGCTTAATTACCATTCAGGCAAATCCGCGCCTTTACGCCGCAGCCGTAAGAAAGTGCTCCAGGAGTGCCCCAATCCATCGCCGGAGGCGGTTTAGGATGGATTCCGGCAGGAACTGTAAAGGAAAAAAACAGTAACCCAAAACTAAACGTGACAAAAAAAGGCATTTTTGGCAATTTGATTCCCATCTGTGCTTATGCTATAATAACGATAGCGGCCGGAGAAAACCTTCCGGCAGGGTAATAAAAACTTAAGGGAACCATGTTAACATTTTGACAGCTCTTCCTAACAAATAAGAGTTGCGGTATATATTGGTTCCCGTATAAAATGAAAGGGTAAAGTGAAGCAGGCCTGCAGACTTTACAGAAACAATCCAACAACTTCACAGGATGGATGCAAGCTTCACAGACCCTTTTTTCAGCGTGTTAAAGCACGCAGAAGGGGAGCAGAATATGGATAAACCGGTATTGGTAATTCTGGCAGCAGGAATGGGAAGCCGCTACGGCGGACTGAAGCAGATTGACCCTGTAGACGATAAGGGGCACAAGATTATTGACTTTTCCATGTATGATGCTGTCAGGGCAGGATTTCAGAAGGTAGTTTTCATCATTAAGAAGGAAAACGAAAAAGATTTCCGGGAGTGCGTGGGTGACATAGTCAGCAAGCATATCGATGTGGAATATGTATTCCAGGAGCTGGACAAGGTTCCTGAAGGATTCCAGATTCCGGAGGGCAGAGTAAAGCCCTGGGGAACAGCACATGCGATTCTGTGCTGCAAGGGCGTGGTAAACGGCCCCTTCGCAGTAATCAATGCAGATGATTATTATGGAAGAAGCGCTTTCCAGACCTTGTACGATTTCCTGACAACCCATCAGGACGATGAGAAATACCGCTATGCGATGGTAGGCTATGAACTGGGCAATACCCTGACTGAGAATGGTTCCGTGGCAAGAGGCTGCTGTGTCACCGATGAAAACGGATTCCTGAAGACCATTGCAGAACGTACCAAGATTGTAAAGACGGCGGACGGGGCCGCTTATACGGAGGATGACGGAGCAACCTATGTACCGCTTCCGCTTGACACACCCGTATCCATGAATATGTGGGGCTTTTCCGCAAGCATCCTGGATGAACTGGAAAGTGCGGTAAACAGCTTCTTTGAGAATGAGGTTCCGAAGAACCCTCTGAAATCGGAATGCTTCCTTCCCATCGAAGTGGATAAGCTGCTGCAGCAGGGCAAGGCAACCGTAGAAGTGCTCTCCTCCAAGGATAAATGGTTCGGCGTAACCTATAAGGAAGATAAGCCTTTCGTTATGGAATCCATTGCCAAACTGAAAGCAGACGGCGTATATCCTGATGTTTTATGGTAAATTATTGTAACAGTTTTGTTTTCTGGACTGTTGCGAATCATTGGCTTTAGCCGTTCATACGGCGGATAGGAGGAAACCATGGCAATTTTAGTAACAGGCGGTGCCGGATATATCGGCAGCCATACAGTAGTGGAACTGCAGAACGCGGGCTATGACGTAGTCGTTCTGGATAACCTCAGCAATTCCAGCGAGAAATCTTTACAGCGTGTAGAGGCGATCACAGGAAAGCACGTTCCCTTTTATAAGGCAGACATTCTTGACAGGGATGCCCTGAACGAAATCTTTGAAAAAGAAACAATTGATTCCTGTATCCATTTCGCAGGGCTGAAGGCAGTGGGCGAATCTGTTGCCAAGCCGTGGGAGTACTATGAAAACAATATCGCAGGAACCCTGACTCTGGTAGACGTTATGCGTAAGCACAACGTGAAGAACATTATCTTCTCATCCTCCGCAACCGTTTATGGAGACCCTGCATTTATCCCGATTACCGAGGAATGCCCCAAGGGACAGTGCACCAACCCTTACGGCTGGACGAAATCCATGCTGGAGCAGATTCTTTCCGATATCCAGAAAGCCGATAATGAATGGAATGTAGTTCTCTTACGCTATTTCAATCCCATCGGTGCCCATAAGAGCGGAACCATCGGCGAGAACCCCAACGGCATCCCCAATAACCTGATGCCCTACATTACCCAGGTTGCCGTAGGCAAGCTGAAAGAGCTTAACGTATTCGGCGACGACTACGACACCCCCGACGGAACCGGCGTCAGAGATTATATCCACGTAGTAGACCTGGCCAGGGGACACGTAAAGGCCCTTAAGAAAATCGAAGACAAATCCGGCCTCAACATCTACAACCTGGGCACCGGCAAAGGCTACAGCGTCCTCGATATCGTAAAGAACTTCGAAGAAGCAACCGGCGTTAAAATCCCTTACGTAATCAGAGACCGCCGCCCCGGCGACATCGCCACCTGCTACTCCGATGCTTCCAAAGCAGAAAAAGAGCTCGGCTGGAAAGCGGAATACGGCATCAAAGAAATGTGCGCCGACTCCTGGAAATGGCAGTCCCAGAATCCCAACGGCTACGAAGACTGATAAAACACAAAAAGTTTTTTAATACAAAAGCATCACCTCAGAACGGTTTGCAGCATTCCCCAAACAACAGCTGCAAACCGTTCTTTTTGTACGCCTGACACCGCACGCCTCCCCACCCCAAGCATCCTCCAAAAACTGCCCCGCTTCAAATTATCACCCCAATCTGTTCTATTCTATAACTGCTCAGTACCCTCACAGTACAGTTTCTTTTTTCCAATTGTGAACCCCGGCATTCTGTAGTAAACTAAAACCAACCTCTTCACACCTCTTTGCTTCCTTTTTAACACAACGTTCCTGCAAAAACCCTTCACAACCTACCGGTTCCGTCGTCTCTGCGGCGCTGTGTATGGCAGGCCTGCCATACACAGCGCCGCAGAGACGACGGAACTCACACCCCCCCCCCCCCAGATTGTTAAGATTTTTGTAAGAATCCCCCCCACATGTTTGTAAGACATCCGGTTTACACTAAAACCAAGCTCAAAGGAGGAACTGTCCTGAAATGAATGAATGTATACTGGTAGTAGATGATGACCGGGAAATCGTAAAAGCCATAGCCATTCTGCTGGAAAAGGAAGGCTACGTGGTGCTGCGCGCCTACGATGGCCTGGAAGCGCTTGATATGCTGGCTTCAAATCAGGTGCAGCTGCTCATCATGGATGTGATGATGCCCCGGCTGGACGGCCTGTCAGCGGTAATGAAAATCCGGGAGAAAAGGAATCTTCCCATCATTGTGCTCAGCGCCAAAAGCGAGGATTCCGACAAGGTTCTGGGATTATCCATGGGAGCCGACGATTATGTGACCAAGCCCTATAATCCGCAGGAGCTGGCAGCTAGGGTAAAAAGCCATCTGCGCCGCTACACCCGGCTGGGCGATATCCACGCTTCAGAGCAGACGGAGGAACTGACCAACGGCCGTCTCTGCTTCCGGACAAATGAACGGGTTCTTTATGCGGACGGGGAACCGGTAAAGCTTACGGCTACGGAAACAAAAATCATGGAGCTGCTGATGCGGAATCTGGGCAGGGTATTTCCCGCGGAAGAAATCTACCGGCGTGTATGGGAGGAAGAAGCCTATGCCCCGGAAAATACGGTAATGGTACATATCAGGCGTATCCGTGAAAAGATAGAGCTGAATCCGAAGGAGCCAGAATATTTAAAGGTGGTATGGGGAATTGGATACAAAATGGAAAAGAAGTAAAAGATGGATAGGAGCAATGGCCTTTTTTCTGGGAATGACTCTGCTTTTGGTTGATATTTTCCGGCTGACGGCTGCAGCTGCCGGCGGAAAACTGGGTCAGGATATCCCGGATGCCCTGCAGGCGGATTATCAGAATACATCCGCCTTCCAATTTTATATGGAAGGCTATCTGCAGGATTTCCTCGCCATGGCCTCTGGAGGAAGCGTCAGTTTTTCCTGGACAGAGAAACAGCAGACAAGGGCGATATCCTACAGCAGGAGCATGGGGACGGAGGTCTTTGGCTATGGAAATGTAGCGGTCTTCGGCGTACAGGGGAGCCTGGGAAGCAGTGACTCGTCTTCCATTACGCATATTACTGTAACCTCAGATGTTGCGCCCGGTGATTCTGCATCAGTTGCTACAACCTCAGGAACTTCAGTTTCGGAAGCTGAGGACTCTGAAGCTGCAGTAGCCGTTGCTGAGGAAAGGGCGGATGAGCGGCAGGCAGCGGAGTCAGCTGTGGAAGAGAGTACGAATGAACTGCAGCCGGAGGCGGGAGAAGCTGGTGAGCCACAGGAGGGGCAGCCGGCGGATAACAAAGCGGCGGCGGACGAAGCCCATGAAATGCTGAAGGAATGCAAGAACCTTCTGTATACGATTGTGTATGATGATGAAATCCTCTACAGCAATGCAGACGGCATGGCGCTGGATGGGGAAAAAGGCGAACTGCCGGACGGATACAATTTCCTCCTTTATTTTGACGGAGAGAAGGTCACTATAAAGAAGAACGGAAAGGATTTGAACATTTACGGGGACGGCCAATACCGTAATGACGGCGGCTGGTTTGTGCCCGGCTATAAGAATTTTCCCGTGGATGAAAAATATGGTAAGGCCAGGATTACAATAGCCGCTATTGATGAACCGCAGCTTTATACGGTTGCCTTTTATGGAGATGGCTATGGCTATTATGACGGCGGAAACCGGCTGTACCAGATTGTACAGGATATGCAGAAAACAAGGGATGAGATGGGCAGCTTTTGTTTTACACTGGCTGCTGCTGCAATTTTCCTGCTTGTGAGCAGGATTTTCAGGAAGGAAAAAAGGCAGGCGGACAGAAAGCTGGCATTTTTTACAGGAAAGCTGTGGTACGAGGTAAAGGTCCTGATTTTTCTGATTCCCTCAGGCTTTCTGGTGTATCAGTTCATCCCTATGATTAATAATGTATATTACGGCGGCCTGAATCCCGACATTTATTATGAATATGCCCTGAAACGCATTATTCCGCTGGAGCTGGTGGTATTCTGGATGCTCTGGCTGGCACTTAATGATGCCTGTTATAACAGGCATGTCTGGAACAACAGCCTCTGCGGACGTATCCGGCACAGCCTGGCGGTAAAACAGCTGCAGTACCCGTTCCAGCAGCGCATGCTCAGGCGTTACCGTAAAATAATGATCTTGTCCGCATTTGTAATTGTTATTCTGTTGGTTATCATAGTTGCGTGGGTACGCGGGGAATATTCCTATTGGGCGGCGCTGACTGTAGTGGCGGTCATTGGCATTGTGGGCGTGTCAGCCGCTGAAATCAGGTATCTGATGCAATTGAGCAGGGAAGCGCAGGATATGGGGGATCTGGTGGACCAGATCAGTGCGGTCAGGGAAGGCGATATGGAAGCGCCCCTGTACCTTCCGGAGGACTCCGATCTCCACGATGCGGTAACCAATCTGAATGAAATACAGGGAGGAATGAAGGAGGCCATCAAAGAACAGCTGCAGAGCGAGCGGATGAAGGTGGAGCTGATTGCCAACGTTTCCCATGATATAAAGACGCCGCTGACTTCCATCATCAGCTATGTGGAGCTGCTGAAGGAGGAAGAGGGGCTGCCGGACCATGTAAAGGACTATATTTCCATTCTGGAAAGTAAATCCCAGCGCCTGAAAACCATGGTGCAGGATGTATTTGAGGTAAGCAAGGCGGCATCCGGGGAGCTGCCCGTAAAGCTGGAAACCATTGATTTTGCGAAGCTGCTCAGACAGACGATGGCGGATATGGAGGAAGAGATACACAGTTCCTGTGTTACTGTCAGGGCGCAGATTCCGGAGGAAGAGGAGTTTATAAGGGCTGACGGCCAGCGGCTGTACCGGGTATTCCAGAACCTGATTCAGAATGCCCTGAAATATTCCCTGGATGGGTCACGGGTATACATTGCCCTGAAAAGAGAGGACGGCATGCTGACGGCCAGCGTCACCAATACATCAGCGGATGAGCTGGACGGAAGTATTGATTATACCGCGCGTTTTACCCGCGGCGACAGCAGCCGTACGGACGGCGGAAGCGGGCTGGGCCTGTCCATTGCCCGGAGCTTTACAGAGGCCTGCGGCGGAACCTTCCGGATTGCTATTATTGCGGATCTGTTCACTGCATATGTAACATTTAAAGCAGTGAGTCCGGAAGAATAATAAATGGCTGACTGAAAGAAGCATTACAATTAAGAAGCTATTATAAAAAATGCTTCAGGGCTAAGCAGACGGCTTGGTCCTGAAGCATTTTTAGTTCTGTGAGCGCGTCCTTAAAATAAAGCTCTTCGCGTATATTCCATTTAAAGCTATGCCACATATTTAAACATAAAGATGAAATGGCAGATGCTTCCGCCCATTACAAACAGATGGAAAATTTCATGAGATCCGAAATATTTATGTTTGTTGTTAAAAATAGGAAGCTTCAGCGCATAAATGATACCGCCTGCTGTATATATCAGCCCTCCGGCCAGAAGCCAGAGGAAGGCGGCCCGGGGAAGCGTATCCCACAGCTGGCCGAACACTGCCAGGCAAATCCAGCCCATGGCGATGTAGACTACGGAGGAAAACCATTTGGGGCAGGTAATCCATACCGCTTTAATAGTCATTCCGAAGATGGCAACGCCCCAGACAACGGCCAGAAGCGTATATCCCAGCTTGCCGCCAAGGACTACCAGGCATATGGGGGTATAGGATCCTGCTATCAGGACGAAAATCATCATATGATCAATCTTGCGGAATACCCGAAGAATCCGTCCTCCCACATTGATGGAATGATAAGTGGCGCTGGCGCCGTACAGCAGAATCATACTTGCGATGAATACGATCATTGCAATAAAAACAACTGGCTGATTGGATAACACAGCCTTTATCAACAGTGGAGTGGAAGCGATGATAGCCATCATCATTCCAATGAAATGGGTTATTGCACTCCCGGGTTCTCTTATTGTAACACTCATAATAATGCCTCCTGTTCTAGCAATCATGACAAAATACAACATGTAGTTTTGATAACTACGTCTTACATATTATGATACTACAACATATTATTTGGAGTGTCAATGAAAATATACAAATATATTTTCGTGTATATCTGAAGGCCGGTGCTGACTGCCGGCATGCCCTGCTGAAAGACAAACAGGCTCCTCTTCGTAAGAAAGGCAGGCATCAGCGGTAATGCAATCCCTGGCTGCATGCATTATATCGCAGGCTCAAAAAGCAATAAATAATGTTCGCTCACAATAACAAAGCTCAGTCTTCTTCGATTACCTGAATCTCCAGAAAATCAAAATCGATCTGTTCAACAAAATTATCCGGGGTAAATCGGGCCTTGCTGTGTTTTTTGAAATCATGTATCGTAGCATCAAGCCACATGGGCTTGCCAAGGTCGAACTGATAGCAGATTTCGTCCAGAGCATTGAATACCTTATGCGTTCTTGTTTCCGATGAATCATCACAAATCACCGTATCGCGCAGCATTCTGTTATCCTTAAATATTTTTGCCCATAAACGGAACATAAGAATCACCTCATAATCTGTATTATTTTTATGCGTCTGAGAATAATCATAGTTTAGCGGAAAGAAAAGGGAAAGGCAATAGAATACGGTTTTTATTAATTTTTTGTAAACTTTCCATGTTCACTGCAAATCTATGGTATAATAACATCGTAAAAAAGTTAAATTGAGGATGAAATTGATGAAGCAAGTGGAATATGTAGTAGATAATGAGAACCAGGTGGACAGCTGGCAGGAAGTCACCCTGGTTTATAGTGCGGCACTGAAGCAGATAAATACGAAGCTGGAAATCCTGAATGATGAATTCCAGCATGTGCATCGCTATAATCCGATAGAGCATATCAAGTCCCGTATGAAGACCTCGGAAAGCATAGTAAAGAAGCTGAAGAGGTATGGTTACGAATCCACAATAGAGAATATGGTAAAGTACATCAACGACATTGCAGGAATACGCGTGATCTGTTCTTTTACGTCTGATATTTACCGTATTGCTGACATGATAGGAAACCAGAATGATATCAAGGTGATTTCTGTCAAGGACTACATCAAGCATCCCAAGGCCAGCGGCTACAAGAGCTATCACATGCTGGTGACGGTGCCGGTATTCCTGTCGGACCGGATTGTGGAGGTAAAGGTGGAAATCCAGATCAGGACGGTCGCCATGGATTTCTGGGCCAGCCTGGAACATAAAATCAATTATAAATTTGAAGGAAATGCCCCCCAGCATATTAAGACGGAGCTTGTGGAATGCGCAAGGATGGTGTCGGATCTGGATGCGAGGATGCTGTCGCTGAATGAAGAGATACTTAGTCTTAGCGGGGAGAGGGATGATTAGCAGACAGAGTGTATGGCTTTCAGTTAAGAGGATGGAAAGCGGGAAGTGAGAGCGGGGATGTGCAGTCCGCCGGGGCAAGCCCTGATACGCTGCGCGTACCAGGGCTTGAGGCTGTCGCCTCATGGAATAAAAAGGATAAGGCTGCAGGGAAAAGCGAGCTTTCCCCTGCAGCCTTATCCTTTTTATTCCGCCCGGCTCATAGTGGGCAAAAGTGAGGAGTGCCCCGACACCATAGGCGCCGGGGCTATTATGAAAAAATTTATCTATGTTTGCTAAGTGAATGTTACTGTTTGTTTCCCTTGAACTTATGAACTAAGTATAGCAATGAATTATGAATAAATTATGAACAAGATGTAAATGTATAGTGAATTATAATAAAAATTATAATGTACATCATTGAAAATAGTGCATAATACACAAAAAAGCCGGGCGGGCAGTGAGAAGGCGGGAGAATAAGCGGTTGTAAAATCAGGGGAATGATGCTAAAATGGGGAAAATAGCGGGATTATGTCTGCTTTTGCAGATACCGGCTTTTGGCGGAATGAAACTGCATGCCCCTGCGGCGGACAGGGTGGACCTGCGGCGTGAGGGTATGGGTTATATATAACAGAATACAGTCAGAGTTTCGGAACAGGGTGAAGGAACGGATGATTTGCGGCCGGAGAGCGCTGTCGCCGGACAGTTTACACGGGAGGATTTTTCAGATGGACAATTACAGAGATGATTCGGCTTACCGGATGGGCCAGGCGGGCTCCATGACGCCGGATGCGCAGGAGGCGAAGCGCCTCAGGAACCAGCTGGTGGAGTATGACGGATATCTTCAGGAAATGAGAAAATCCAATATGAAGAATGTGGAAACGCTGGATGTGATTCAGCGCTACACGGATAAAAGCACTGCCGGAATCCAGAAGCTGACGGAGGAAAGCGCGGCGGGAATGCAGAAGCTGGCGGAAGAAAGCCTTCATGGGGTCCAGAAGCTGGCGGAGGAATGTGCGGCAGGGCTGCGCAGATATTCTGCTGACGGGACCAACAGCCTGAAGCAGCTGGCGGAACATGGAACCAGCAGCCTGCGTCAGTTATCCGAGAGCGGGACGGACAGCCTGAAGCAGATGGCTGAGGACGGTACCTCCGGCATAGCGAGGGTATCGTCGGCGGGAGAAGAAGGCCTTGGCAGACTTACAACAGACGGAGTGGAGAAGCTGTCCCATCTTGCAGAGGTAAGCCTGCAGCAGCTGGAAGGGATTACGGAGGAGAGCCTGGACAGAATCCGTGAGCTGACACAGGAGAGCCTTTCCAAAATCCAGGAAGTGAATAACAGAAATATTGAAATGGCCGAACGAGTGGAGGAAATCCGTGAGCTGGTGGCCGGACAGACAGAGAGCCTGCGGGAAATGCAGAAGCAGGCCGATGATTTTAACCATAAGGAAAATGTAAAGGTATACCGGAATGTCCAGGCAGTGGTTGTGGAGGAAGTGAAGAAGCAGACGGAAGAGCTGAAGGAGTCCAACAAGGGACTGAAGCCGCTGCTTATCGTTACGCTGGCGGCAACCCTGGCTAATGTGGCGCTGTTTATTTTACAGATTCTGGGAATACTTGGAATGTAAGAGAGAAAAATTTGGCCGTTTATGGCATAAACAGGGAAGTATCAGGAAGGAGCCTCAGGATACATGGGAAAACAGGAATGGAAGCCGGGAAACATGCTTTATCCCCTGCCGGCAGTTATGGTCAGCTGTGCGGACAAAAAAGGAAACAGCAACATACTTACCGTCGCATGGGCAGGCACCGTATGTACCAATCCGCCCATGGTTTCCATATCGGTGCGTCCTGAGAGGCACTCCTATGCTTTTATAATGGAAACAGGCGAATTTGTAATCAACCTGACCACGGAGAAGCTGGCCTGGGCCGCAGATTTCTGCGGGGTCAGAAGCGGCAGGGATACGGATAAATGGAAAGAGGCCCGTCTGACTCCGGTACCGGGGCATGTAGTAAAGGCCCCTTTGATTCAGGAAAGCCCGGTGAGCCTGGAATGCCGTGTCAGGCAGACGCTTCCGCTGGGAAGCCATACCATGTTTGTGGCGGAGGTGGTTTCCGTAAGCGTGGATGAAGCGTATATGGATAAGAATAACCGGTTCCATCTGGATAAGTCGTCTCCTATCTGCTATTCCCACGGCCGTTATTACGCGCTCGGAAAAGAAGTGGGAAAGTTCGGCTACAGTGTTGCAAAGAAGAAAAACAAGTAACCGTCCGGCAGCTGTGAAGGAACGGATCAATTACGAAAAAATAAGGATATAAGGTTTCGGGAAGAAAAGCGGAATTCATGGAAAGTATTACGAAATATTACAGAAGAGTACAGGCGACATTTATTTTAACGGCGTTCTGCGTGATAGCAGCCGCTGTTCTTTTTGCACCCTCCTTCGGAAGGTTTGTACACACAGGGGACAATGTGGCGGACATTCTGCTTAACGGCGTTATTGTGGGCTGTACGGATGAGCCGGAAAAGGCGGAGGATATACTGCAGAGCGCAAGGGAAGAGCTTGTGAGGGATAACCAGGATCTTGTATTCATGACGGCGGATTTGGAGCTGCAGGGGAAAAGTATGGTTTTCGGCGCGGTGGACAGTGACAGGACCATCCGTCAGAATATGAAGGACGTACTGAAGGACAGCATCTGCAAAACGCTGCAGCATGCATATACGGTAAAAATAAACGAATATACGGTCAACCTGAAAACAAGCGGGGAGGTTCTGTCCCTGCTTTCCGCCTGTCTCAGTGAATACGATCCGGACGGTGAATATGTGGTGGATCTGGTGGTGGATCCGGTACGTGAGCTGAATGTGCTGACCACTTCTATCTGCCCGGCCGATAAGCGTAAGAATCCGGATGAGGTGGAGTTGAGCGCCGGGGTAGGACTGCTTTTTGATGAAGTATTCGAACAGGCCGTGCCCACAATGGCAGGAGATTTTGACAGTCTGGATTATGGGCTGGTGGATCTGGCGTATGCGGACACGGTGGAAGTGGTGGAAGCCTACCTGATGGAGGATGAAATCACCAGCCTGTCGGATGCTATAGACCAGGTGACCAAGGAACAGGAAAAAGAGCAGATATATGAAGTGCAGTCTGGGGATACCCTTTCCCAGATCGCGCTGAATAACGGCCTGACTGTGGACGGGCTGGTTGCTATTAATCCGGGGCTGGAAAGCGCGGATTCCACCATAAGGGTTGGCGATGAACTGATTATAACAGTGCCCGAGCCTGAGCTTTCCGTCATTCATCAGGAGCTGGTTTATGCGGAAGAAAGCTATGATGCGCCGGTGCAGTATGTGGACGTGGATGACTGGTATACCACAAAGCAGGAGGTGGTGCAGGAGCCTTCCGCCGGACACCGTAAGGCAGCGAGCATCGTAACCTATAGAAACAGCGAGGAGATTGGCGAAGAAATCATTCTCGAAGAGGTGGATTACGAAGCGGTTCCCAAGATTGTAAAAAGAGGGACCAAGGTTCCACCTACTTATATTAAGCCCATTTCGGGAGGACGGCTGTCATCAGGCTTTGGGGGCCGGAACACACCGACCAGGGGCGCCTCCACCAACCATAAGGGAATTGACTGGGCAACGCCTGTGGGAACCGCCGTCATGGCCTCCTCCGGCGGAACCGTAACAAGGGCCGGCTGGGGAAGCGGCTACGGTTATGTTGTGTATATCCAGCATGCGGACGGAAGAGAAACCAGATACGGCCATCTGAGCAAGGTGCTGGTTTCCCCGGGACAGAAGGTCAGCCAGGGCCAGAAAATCGCCCTCAGCGGAAATACCGGACGGAGCACGGGACCTCACGTACATTTTGAAATGCGTATTAACGGACAGGCGGTGAACCCGCTTAAATATCTGAATTAAAATAAATTTTAAATGGGTAATTCCATCATTTTACGGGTAAAATTATGATGCATAGTTACAAATTTCATACTTCCCGTGGAAAATGTAGGTGGAATTACCCATTTACAAAGTAAAAAAATGTGCTATAATCGCATATGGATTATTAAGTGGCAAAATTTTTGTATATATGGTATAATAATCGAAAATTTGTATGTCAGATTTTACTAATGATGAGTTTGCATAAAGAGAGGCTGACAGTCAATAATAATTTTTGAAAAGTGACAGTCCGGTCAGGCTATTATAAAAAGTTGGTAATCAGTGGAAATCGTGTGAAGGGATCCGTATGCCGGTGGGCGCGCTGCTGCTGCGCTAAGCCCGCATACATAAAGAGGTTGATATGGAACAATATATGGTTGAAGGCGGGAATCCGCTTGTTGGTGAAGTGGAGATAGGCGGTGCCAAGAACGCAGCGCTTGCCATACTGGCAGCTTCGGTAATGACAGATGAAACGGTTCTGATTGAGAATATGCCCGATGTCAGGGATACGAATATACTGCTCCAGGCGATGCAGAGCATTGGTGTAATTGTGGAGCGTGTGGACAGGCATTCCGTGAAAATCAATGCCTCCCTTATCCATGAACTTGTAATTGAAGATGACTATATTAAGAAAATCCGTGCGTCCTACTATCTGCTGGGCGCTCTTTTAGGCAAATACAATAAAGCAGAGGTCGCTCTTCCCGGCGGCTGCAACATCGGAAGCCGCCCCATTGATCAGCATATCAAGGGCTTCAAGGCTCTGGGTGCGGATGTGCGCATTGAACACGGCCTGATCATTACGGAGGCCGAAAAGCTGAAGGGCAGCCATCTCTATATGGACGTAGTCAGCGTGGGTGCAACCATCAATGTTATGATGGCCGCAGCCATGGCGGATGGAATGACCATTATTGAAAATGCAGCAAAGGAGCCTCATGTGGTGGATCTTGCCAATTTCCTTAACAGCATGGGCGCCAATATCAAGGGCGCAGGTACGGATGTGATCCGTATCAGGGGCGTGGAACGCCTTCATAAGACGGAATACACCATCATACCGGATCAAATCGAAGCGGGAACCTTCATGTTTGCCGCAGCCGCCACCCGCGGTGATGTTACGGTAAAAAATGTGATTCCCAAGCATCTGGAATCCATCAGCGCCAAACTGATGGAGATTGGCTGTGAGGTGGAAGAGTCCGATGACGCAGTCAGGGTTGTGGCATCCAGGCCGCTGAACCATACCCATGTGAAAACCCTTCCTTATCCCGGATTCCCCACGGATATGCAGCCCCAAATCACTGTTGCGCTGGGACTTTCCCAGGGGACAAGCATCGTAACGGAAAGTATTTTCGAAAACCGTTTTAAATATGTGGATGAGCTTACCAGAATGGGCGCCAACATTAAAGTAGAAGGGAACACGGCGATAATTGACGGCGTGGGCCGCTACACCGGCGCAAGCATTACGGCTCCGGATCTCCGGGCAGGCGCGGCGCTTGTGATCGCGGCACTTGCAGCGGAAGGGATCTCCACCGTGGATGATATCCGCTATATCGAAAGAGGCTATGAGAATTTCCCCGAAAAGCTCAGGGGCCTCGGCGCAATGATAGAAAAAGTCGATAATGAAAGAGACGTGAAAAAATCTCGTTTTAAGGTAGTCTGATCTGAGCTCCTGAAACAGCGGAAATATCAAAACAGCGGCATCCCAGGCTGTTTATTTTCCTGTATCCGGATGCCGGTGGGAATATAATACTCCTGTTTTTTGGACATTTCCCGGGAAATGTCCCGTTGACAGAACGCGGCATATGGTGTATTGTAAGGAACGTAGTCACAGATAAGAAAATTCAATATTGTATCATCTCTTATTCAGAGTGGTGGAGGTACATAGGACCTGCGAAGCCACGGCAACCCCGTCAGAGGAAGGTGCCAACCTGAGCGAGCATTTCGAACAATAAGAGGATTTGATTATCATTAACATCGGGTCCGCTTATAGCGGACTTTTTTTATTGCAGGACAAAATGTCCAAAAGGAGGAAACATGGAGAAACATTTATTTACTTCTGAATCCGTAACTGAAGGCCATCCCGATAAAATGTGCGATGCCATCTCCGACGCGGTTCTTGACGCGCTGATGGAGCAGGATCCCATGAGCCGTGTAGCCTGTGAAACCTGCACCACCACCGGCCTTGTTATGGTAATGGGAGAAATCACCACAAAGGCATACGTGGATATCCAGAAAATCGTGCGCGATACTGTGCGTGAAATCGGCTATACCAAATCCGAATACGGCTTTGACGCCAACACCTGCGGCGTTATGGTAGTTCTTGACGAACAGTCCCCCGACATAGCCATGGGCGTTGACAAAGCGCTGGAAGCCAAGGAACATAAAATGACGGATGCCCAGATCGAAGCCATCGGCGCCGGAGACCAGGGCATGATGTTCGGTTTTGCCACCAATGAAACCGAAGAATACATGCCTTATCCCATCAGCCTTGCCCATAAGCTGGTAAAACAGCTGACTAAGGGGCGCAAGGACGGAACCCTTCCTTACTTAAGGCCCGACGGAAAGAGCCAGGTAACCGTGGAATACGATGAAAATGAAAAGCCCATCCGCCTGGAAGCCGTTGTCCTTTCCACGCAGCATGATGCCGACGTAACCCAGGAACAGATCCATGAAGACATCAAAAAATATGTTTTCGATCCCATTCTGCCCGCAGAGCTGATTGACGATGAAACCAAATTCTACATCAATCCCACCGGACGCTTCGTGATCGGCGGACCCAATGGCGACAGCGGACTCACCGGACGTAAAATCATTGTGGATACCTACGGCGGATATGCCCGTCACGGCGGCGGCGCTTTCTCCGGAAAGGACTGCACCAAGGTAGACCGCTCCGCAGCCTACGCAGCCCGCTATGTGGCAAAGAACATCGTTGCCGCAGGACTGGCTGATAAATGTGAAATCCAGCTCTCCTACGCCATCGGCGTGGCTCAGCCCACTTCCATCATGGTTGATACCTATGGAACCGGAAAGCTCTCCGATGAGAAGCTGGTGGAAATCATCCGTGAAAACTTCGACTTAAGACCGGCCGGAATCATCAAAATGCTGGATCTGCGCCGCCCGATTTACAAACAGACCGCAGCTTACGGCCACTTCGGCCGCCACGACCTCGACCTCCCCTGGGAGAAACTGGACAAAGCGGAAGTCCTGAAGAAATACCTCTAAAATCACAGCCCGCGGCTGTCCGCTGCCTTTGCATCAAATATGCAGGCTCCGGACAGCCGCGTATTTTTTACCATATTTTTAACTTTTTAGCCGTTTGGCACAATAATTCCACTGACCGGCCAAACAGTTAACTTTGATTTTACATAAATTTTGCACTTTCTGGATAGATATAAAGAATAGCATCTGTTACGCTTTATCCAGGAAGGAGGAATTTATATGGAAAACAATACAATCACCCCTCAATTCTCACTGAAGACACTTCTATACAAATTACCCCCAAAATTATTTCTGATTGCCAATACCATTCTGTGGTTTGCCGCAGGCCTAATCATAACCCCGCTGCTGCAAAACCTGCTCCCTGTCACCCCTGCCGCCGTAGCCGCCTTCCTCGCCCTCACTGCAGGCTATGCCGGAGCGGTTGGTATTTTAATAAGAAGAAACTGATCGGGAATGGAAGGGCGCCTCAGGCCCAGTCCCATCCTCCCTGTCCCCGGCGGGGCGTCGTCCGGCTGGCTGCTTTGAGGGGGATGCTGTGGGGGTGTTTCTAACTGTCCCGGAATACCAGAAACCTGCCAACGCGGCTGAACTTCTCACACCAGCGGCCCTGCCGCCGGCGTTCGGCGGACAAGCCGCTAAGGACGGCATAATTCCGGTATCCCGCAACAGTAAGAAACATCCACCGTTTTTTCCAATGGAGCAGGAAACACCCCCACAGCATCCCCCCTCAAAACAGCCAGCCGAACGACGCCCCACCGGGGACAGGGAGGATGGGAATGGACCTGAGGCTCTTTACCCGGCAGATTTTTTATAAACGGACCATAAAAAAGTATTTTTAATTTACTGCCCGGGAAACAATATACCAAAGTGAGTAAACCTCCACTGTCCAACATCAATCTTTTACTTCTCTTTTTCTTTTCTTTTATCCCTTATCTTTTTACCTTCTTTTTACAAT